>OVXK01000008.1_pt1 | contig 408098 bp, 355 predicted proteins | sample 1732021 | NCBI WGS metagenome assembly OVXK01 (sample SAMEA4413051, study PRJEB24355) | metagenome | biome: human; feature: gut; material: faeces | place: United Kingdom | collected 2010 | reverse complement strand
CAGCAACAACCAGGATCGCGCCGTCCATCTGCGCAGCACCGGTGATCATGTTTTTAACATAGTCGGCGTGGCCCGGGCAGTCTACGTGCGCGTAGTGGCGAGTCGGGGTGTCATATTCAACGTGAGAGGTGTTGATGGTGATACCACGAGCTTTTTCTTCCGGCGCGTTATCGATCTGGTCGAATGCACGAGCAGAACCACCGTAGGTTTTAGCCAGAACGGTAGTGATTGCAGCGGTCAGAGTAGTTTTACCATGGTCAACGTGGCCGATAGTACCGACGTTGACGTGCGGTTTTGTACGTTCAAATTTTTCTTTAGACACGGCTATATTCCTTACTATAGTGCTCTCCCCTTCTGGAGAGAGCACGGGACTTTGGTTTTAACCCTGCGGCTTATTTACCACGGGCTTCGATTACGGCCTGAGCAACGTTGTTCGGCGCATCATCATACTTCAGGAACTCCATGGAGTAAGAAGCACGACCTTTGGTCAGAGAACGCAGCTGAGTTGCATATCCGAACATTTCAGACAGCGGAACTTCAGCGTGGATCACAACGCCAGTCACGTTGGATTCCTGACCGCGCAGCATACCGCGACGACGGCTAAGGTCACCGATAACGTCACCAGTGTTCTCTTCCGGAGTTTCTACTTCAACCTTCATGATCGGCTCAAGCAGAACTGGTTTCGCTTTCTTAAAGCCATCTTTAAAGGCAATAGAAGCGGCCAGTTTAAACGCCAGTTCAGAGGAGTCAACGTCGTGGTAAGAACCGAAGTGCAGACGCACGCCCAGATCAACTACCGGGTAACCAGCCAGAGGACCCGCTTTCAGCTGCTCCTGGATGCCTTTATCAACGGCCGGGATGTATTCGCCAGGAATTACACCACCTTTGATGTCGTTGATGAACTCATAACCTTTCGGGTTAGAGCCCGGCTCCAGCGGGTACATGTCGATAACGACGTGACCATACTGACCGCGACCACCAGACTGTTTAGCGTGTTTACCTTCGATATCGGTAACTTTCGCGCGAATCGCTTCACGGTAAGCAACCTGAGGTTTACCGACGTTCGCTTCAACGTTGAATTCACGCTTCATACGGTCAACGATGATGTCGAGGTGCAGCTCACCCATACCGGCGATGATAGTCTGGTTAGATTCTTCGTCAGTCCATACGCGGAAAGACGGGTCTTCTTTAGCCAGACGGCCCAGAGCCAGACCCATTTTTTCCTGGTCAGCTTTGGTTTTCGGTTCAACAGCGATAGAGATTACCGGCTCAGGGAATTCCATACGCTCCAGAATGATCGGCGCATTAGGATCGCACAGAGTGTCACCCGTAGTTACGTCTTTCAGACCGATAGCAGCAGCGATATCGCCCGCGCGAACTTCTTTGATCTCTTCACGTTTGTTAGCGTGCATCTGTACGATACGACCGAAACGCTCACGTGCAGCTTTCACGGAGTTCAGGATGGTATCACCAGAGTTAACCACACCGGAGTACACGCGGAAGAAGGTCAGGTTACCCACGAACGGGTCGGTAGCGATTTTGAATGCCAGAGCAGCAAACGGCTCATCATCGCTAGCGTGACGCTCAGCCGGAGTATCTTTACCGTCGTCCAGGATACCGTTGATCGCAGGTACGTCAACCGGGGATGGCAGGTAGTCAACTACCGCATCCAGCATCGCCTGAACACCTTTGTTCTTGAACGCAGAACCACAGGTTACCAGGATGATTTCGTTGTTCAGAACGCGCTGACGCAGAGCAGTTTTAATCTCTTCTTCAGTCAGTTCTTCACCACCCAGGTATTTCTCCATCAGCTCTTCAGAAGCTTCAGCAGCGGACTCGATCAGGTTCTGGTGCCATTCTTCGGCCAGTTCCTGCATGTCTGCCGGGATATCTTCGTAAGTGAAGGTTACACCTGCATCTTCTTCGTTCCAGTTGATGGCTTTCATTTTCACCAGGTCAACAACACCGGTGAACGCTTCTTCAGCGCCAATCGCCAGCTGCAGCGGAACAGGGTTCGCGCCCAGACGGGTTTTGATCTGACCAACAACTTTCAGGAAGTTCGCACCCATACGGTCCATTTTGTTAACGAACGCAATGCGCGGAACTTTATATTTGTTTGCCTGACGCCATACGGTTTCAGACTGAGGCTGAACACCACCAACTGCGCAGTAAACCATTACTGCACCATCAAGCACACGCATGGAACGTTCTACTTCGATAGTGAAGTCAACGTGCCCCGGGGTGTCGATGATGTTTACGCGATGCGGTTCATACTGCTTAGCCATACCTGACCAGAATGCAGTAGTCGCTGCGGAGGTGATAGTAATACCACGCTCCTGCTCCTGTTCCATCCAGTCCATGGTGGCAGCGCCGTCATGAACTTCACCGATTTTGTGGTTTACACCGGTGTAGAACAGAATACGTTCGGTAGTAGTAGTTTTACCGGCGTCGATGTGCGCACTGATACCGATGTTACGGTAGCGTGCGATGGGTGTTGTACGAGCCATTTGATTCCTCGTTATTTCTTTAGGCGTTCAGTTAAGTTATCCAAAACGGGCGACTTACCTGAAGCGCCCGTCTGGTGACTATGACTCCGAAGGGATTACCAACGGTAGTGTGCGAACGCCTTGTTGGCTTCTGCCATACGGTGAACGTCTTCACGTTTCTTAACTGCAGTACCTTTGTTGTCTGCAGCATCAGAGAGTTCGTTCGCCAGACGCAGAGCCATGGATTTATCACCACGTTTACGAGCAGCTTCAACGATCCAACGCATTGCCAGAGCATTACGACGAACCGGACGGACTTCAACTGGAACCTGATAAGTAGAACCACCAACGCGGCGAGACTTAACTTCTACAGTCGGGCGCACGTTGTCGAGAGCGACTTCGAAAGCTTCCAGTTCATTTTTACCAGAGCGCTGAGCCAGGGTCTCCAGCGCGCTGTATACGATTGCTTCTGCAGTAGATTTTTTACCATCTACCATCAGGATATTTACAAATTTAGCCAGCAGTTCTGATCCGAACTTAGGATCCGGCAGGATTTTACGCTGACCAATGACGCGACGACGTGGCATGGAAATACTCCGTTGTTAATTCAGGATTGTCCAAAACTCTAAGAGTTTAGTTTGACATTAATATAAAACGTTTGGCCTTACTTAACGGAGAACCATTAAGCCTTAGGACGCTTCACGCCATACTTGGAGCGAGCTTGCTTACGGTCTTTAACGCCGGAGCAGTCAAGCGCACCACGAACGGTGTGGTAACGAACACCCGGAAGGTCTTTAACACGACCGCCACGGATCAGGATCACGGAGTGCTCCTGCAGGTTGTGACCTTCACCACCGATGTAGGAGGTGACTTCGAAACCGTTAGTCAGACGCACACGGCAAACTTTACGCAGTGCGGAGTTAGGTTTCTTAGGAGTGGTGGTATATACACGAGTACATACGCCACGTTTCTGCGGGCAGGCTTCCAGCGCCGGCACGTTGCTCTTTGCAACTTTGCGCGCGCGTGGTTTGCGTACCAGCTGGTTAATTGTTGCCATTAAATAGCTCCTGGTTTTAGCTTTTGCTTCGTAAACACGTAATAAATCGCCTCATATAATATGAGGACGCAGAATTTTAGGGCGGTGCCGAAAAGGTGTCAAGAAATATACAACAATCCCGCCATTACCAGGCCAACTGACCCGCATGTTTGACGGTCAGTCTGACGAACTCAGTATAGCTAACCCTGATGACGCTGTCCGCAATTTGACCAGCCAGCCCGCGGGCTTCGATATCTTCTTGCAGAGCGTAGATAGAAATGGGGGCAGATTGCAGGATTTCAAGGAAACGCCCTTCCGCGATGGCGGCGATAACGCCGTCCGACAGCAGGAGAAGATCGTCACCCTCTTTTATCAAACGGCGCATCGTCGCCATATCAGCGTGCCAGGGGGAAGTGCTTAGCGTATGGAGCATTCAGGCCTCAGAAACGCAGTATCACGTTAAAATCATCAAGCCGGGCGCGCAGAGCCTCTGGCTCCAGCCATTCACCGTCAACGACCCACGGCGTAGCAGAATTCAGGCCGCGCTCCCGTGCTGAAGCAGCGCAAATCCAGCACTGTTCGATATCGTATAGCGATAAGAGTTTGAAGGTAGAGATATAGTCGCGCGCCAGCACCGCGGCAGGGCGCTGCTCTGAAAGCAGCTGAAATACGCCATCGCCCACGAAGAATACGCCGATCTCTTCCGTCAGGGCTGAGGTTGCCAGCAGGGCATCCAGCCCTTCCCTGCCCGATGCTGAACCATGAGGCGCAGACGAAAAAATAAAGGCTACGCGTTTCATCAGAACTGCACCATGCGATCGCAGGTTAACGCGGCTTCCGCCAGCGCGCCCAAGCCACTCAAGATAAAAGCCGGCTGCAAATTATGCGCAGGCAAACTCAGCTGCCGGGCCTCTTGTTCATCAGTGATTCCACGGCGTAAAGCTGCGGCTACACAGATATGCAAGGAAACAGCGTGTTCCTCATGCAGCGCCTGCCAGGCCCGAACCAGATCAAACTCGTCGCTGGCGGGTGCCGTAAGCTGATTCGCGTTGTAGACGCCTTCACGATAGAAAAAAATGCTAAGCAGCTCGTGCCCCTCCTGCAAAACGGCGCGGGCAAACTGTAATGCGCTGCTGGCCTGCTGGGTACCGTAAGCGGGGCCCGTCACCGTAATGGCAAAGCGCATTATTTATCCAGCCCCTGGAAATCTCCGCTTTTGAACTGACGAATGTAGAGATAAACCGTGTGCTTAGAGATGTTCAGCCGATCGGCTACCTGGTTAATGGCATCCTTGATATCAAAGATCCCTTTCTCATAGAGGTTCAGGACGATCTGCCGATTTTTGGCGTTGTTAGAAACGTTACGGTCAGCGTTCACCTCTTCAATTGTGAACTCAAGCGTCTGGGCAACCAGATCGTCAACCGATGAAGCAAAGTTGACCTGCGAGTTTACCTCCGTCGTTTCCGGCGGAATAAAGGTGCTCATTATTTGTGAGAACGGCACATCAAGATTCATGTTGATGCACAGCAGGCCGATAACCCGATGGTCACGGTTGCGGATGGCGATTGTGACCGATTTCATCAGCACACCGCTTTTTGCGCGGGTAAAATAGCATTTGGAAACGCTGCTATCGGCTCCAGTCATATCGTGCAGCATGCGCAGCGCAAGGTCGGTAATTGGCGAGCCGATTTGTCGGCCGGTGTGTTCACCGTTGGCGATACGAATAGCGGAACATTTTAAGTCCTGCAATGAGTGCAATACGATTTCACAGTGGGAACCGATGAGCATCGCTAACCCGTCCACTACCGCTTCATAGGATTTGAGGATATCGAAGTCGGTCTGGTCAAAAGGACGTTGATCCAGTAAATCAAGCTCACTGGTCTCGTTGGTTAAAAGCGACCTGGACATGAAAAAAAGCACTCCTTTTCAGGAGCCTGTCGTTATCGTCAGGGCAGGCTCATCATCATTATTAATCTATCTAAAGTAATACAGCGCCTGAGGTTCTTTCCAGTTTTAATTATATCTGCCCGCAATAAAAAAGCCGCCGCCCCTGGAGGCGGCGGCTTAAAACCGATTACTTCTTAGCGTCAGCGGCAGGGGCTTCAGCGGCTGCTTCAGGCTTGGCATCCGCTTTCGGGGCCGGTTTAATATCCAGCAGCTCTACATCAAATACCAGAGTAGAGTTCGCCGGGATGCCCGGTACGCCGGTTTTGCCGTAAGCCAGATCCGGTGGAATGACCAGCTGGATTTTACCGCCTTTCTTGATGTTCTTCAGGCCTTCGGTCCAGCCTGGGATCACGCCGTCCAGGCGGAAGGAAAGCGGCTCGCCGCGGGTGTAGGAGTTATCAAACTCTTTACCGTCGATAAGCGTACCTTTGTAGTTAACCACAACGGTATCGCTGTCTTTCGGCGCTTCACCGGTACCCGCTTTTTCGACTTTGTAGAGCAGGCCAGATTTAGAGGTTTTCACGCCTTTCTCTTTCGCAAAGGCGTCACGGTAAGCTTTGCCTTTCGCTTCATTCTCAGATGCGTCTTTTTCCATTTTCTGCTGAGCAGCCGTTTTTACGCGGGTTTCAAACGTCTGCAGAGTCTGTTCGATCTCCTGATCGGACAGTTTGCTCTTATCAGCAAAAGCGTCCTGAACACCGGCGATCAGCTGATCTTTATCTAATTTGATGCCCAGTTTTTCTTGTTCTTTCAGGGAGTTTTCCATGTAACGTCCCAGCGATGCACCCAGCGCATAAGCAGATTTCTGATCGTCATTTTTGAATGCCGATTTGCTGTCCGTTGCGGGTGCCGCTTTCGCTGTCGTCTCAGCAGCGAAGCTCAGCGGTGCATTCAGGGCGACGGCCATTGTGGTCGCCAGCAGCGTTACTTTAAACAGTGATTTCATCCATTTCTCCAGGGCCGGGGCATCTCACCCCAGGGTTATCGTAAAAAACAAAAAACGTACTATAGAACGTTGCAGAACAAATCAACATACAGACGTACCTGAATATCGCCTCATTTCAGACTATTTTTGTATGAATTAGTTTCCCGTCAGACGTAACGATGCTGCGCGGATGCTGAAACTTCAGTAGAATCCGCCCGCAGGATAAGACAGAAGAGGTTACTCATGCACGATAGCACTTTAGAGACTCGCCTTGCGGAGCTGGAGAGCAGACTGGCGTTTCAGGAAATCACTATTGAAGACCTCAACAAAACCGTCACCGCCCACGAGATAGAAATGGCAAGGATGCGCGAACATATGCGCCTGATGGTGGAAAAATTGAAAGCGACTCAGCCATCCCACATGGCTTCACAGGCGGAAGAAACGCCTCCTCCGCATTATTAAGACGTAAAAAAAGCGGGTCTCCCCGCTTTTTTCTATTCCGCAACGCGAGCGTAGCGGAATTAATGACAACCGCAGCCGCCGTTACCGCCGCAACCGCCTTTGCCGTGTTCGTGGCCATGGTCATGGCCGTGACCGCCGCAGCAACCGTCGTGATCGTGGTCGTGGCCATGATCGTGGCCGTGAGCACCGTGTACATGACCATGCTCCAGCTCTTCCGCCGTTGCTTCGCGAATCGCGACGACTTCAACGTTGAACTTCAGATTCTGACCAGCCAGCATGTGGTTACCGTCAACAACAACGTGTTCGTCACCCACTTCGGTGATTTCTACCGGTACCGGACCCTGATCGGTTTCCGCCAGGAAGCGCATGCCCACCTGCAGCTCATCAACGCCCATAAATACATCTTTAGGTACGCGCTGAACCAGGTTTTCGTCGTACTGACCGTATGCGTCGTTAGCGCCGACTTCGACGTCAAATTTGTCGCCTACGTCGTGGCCGTCCAGCGCGTTTTCCAGGCCGGAAATCAGGGAACCGTGACCATGCAGGTAGTCAAGCGGCGCGCTTACCGGAGACTCATCAACCAACACACCGTCTTCTGTACGTACCTGATAGGCCAGGCTGACCACCAGGTCTTTTGCTACTTTCATGATATCTCCTGAGCATGGGAAGAATAGTGGCGCAGATTGTAGCGGAATTCTGCAGCCGTGTACCCTCTAGCTTAAAAAAAGCCGATAGATAACGCTAGTCCGGATGAAAAATGCCTATCACTTGCTCTTCTTTGCGAACATGCTCGCGAACCTCTTTATCCGCCTCACGCATCTGGTGCCCGCACTTAACGCACTCAACAATATCGACATTATTCTCACGCCACATCGCCAGTGAATCCTGAGCCTGGCACGCCGGACATTTCGCACCGGCAATAAAACGTTTACGCACAGCCATATCATTTACCTTTATTCAAATTCATCCCAGCCGTCTAACTGCCTGCTCTCTTTTTGCATCTCACGCTGAAAGATCTCCTCCAGCTCGCGTCTGGCTTCCCGCACGCGGGATATCTGCAGGGTATCACTATGTACCGGCATTAACTCGCGTAGCATCCGCATATCAAGGCGCCGAAAGTGCAGTTGAGCGCGCTGCGCCTGATGGGGATGCATGCCCAGCGAGATCAGCGCTTTTCGTCCCAGCTCCAGCGCGCTGGAGAAGGTTTCGCGAGAAAATTGCGCCACTCCCGCCTGCAGCAGCTCATGGGCCTCAACGCGTCCCCGCGCTCGCGCCAGAATATGCAGATGTGGAAAGTGTTGTTGACACATCTCCACCAGCTTCATGGTATCTTCCGGCTCGTTACAGGTAATTACGATCGACTGCGCGTCTTCGGCTCCCGCTGAGCGCAGGAGCTCCAGCTGCGTCGCATCGCCAAAATAGACTTTATAGCCATATTTACGCATCAGATTGACCGCGCTGATATCGCGCTCCAGTACCGTGATACGCATTTTGTTCGCCATCAGCAGACGGCCGATCACCTGACCGAAACGACCAAAACCCACGATAATGACCTGCGGTTTGTCATCTTCAACCCACGGCGCCTCACCCTCTTCTTCGGGTTGATTCAATCGCCGCGAAAGCACTTTATCGATGAGCGTCATCAGCAGCGGCGTGGTCATCATCGACAACGTCACCGTCACCAGCAACAGGGCCATCTGATCGTTTTGAAACAGACGAAGCGAAGCGGGGAGTGAAAACAGCACAAAGGCGAATTCCCCTCCCTGGCTCAGCACGCCGGCAAACTGCACCCGTTCCGAACTGCGCAGGCCGTATACCCGCGCCAGAAGATACAGGACGAGACCTTTTACCGTCACCAGCACTGCGACGCTGACCACAACCCACAGCAAATGGGTATAAAGCACTCCAAGATTCAGCGCCATGCCAACGGAAATAAAGAACAGACCGAGGAGAAGCCCTTTAAACGGATCGATGGCGATTTCCAGCTCGTGGCGATACTCACTCTCTGCCAGCAGAACGCCGGCGATAAAGGTCCCCAGCGCCATCGACAAACCGAGCGCATCCATAAACAAAGCCGATCCGAGCACCAGCAGTAGCGTCGCGGCGGTGAAGACTTCCCGCACGCCGGATCCGGCGATAAAACGAAATACCGGCCTCAGCAGATAACGCCCGCCGACCAGCATTCCGCCGAAAGCCAATACCTTCATCCCTATGGTGAGCCAGTTAAAATGGTCGTCACCAGAACCCGCAAGCAATGGAACCAGCGCCAGGGCCGGGATCACGGCCAGATCCTGAAACAGCAATACGGAGAAACCCAGCTGTCCGGATTCGCTGCGGCTCATGCCCTTCTCACGCATCAGCTGCAGCGCCATCGCGGTGGAAGACATCGCCAGCCCAATCCCGCCGACCACCGCAGCGCGCCATGAGAAGTCGCTCAGCATAAGCAAACCGCCAAGAATGAGCGCGCTGAAGGCGACCTGAGCGGCCCCGACGCCGAAAATGGAGCTTCTCAGCCGCCACAGTTTGGACGGATTCAGCTCCAGTCCGATGATAAACATCAGAAAGACGACGCCTAATTCTGAGAAGTGAAGAATTTCATCCACATCGCTGATGAACCCTAATCCCCAGGGGCCGATGGCGATACCGGCCAGCAGATACCCCAGTACGGCGCCAATACCCAGCCTCGCCGCCAGCGGTACCGCCACCACGGCGGCAAACAGAAATAACACCCCGGCCAGCAGTAAATCAGCTCCCGCCATTTGGACCTCCAGCCGTTACAGGATTAGCCAGCCAATCGCGGTAGGCGCGAGCGCGGCTTTTCAGGTCTTCGGGAGATTGCCGACGCGCCCAGTAGACGATAATCGGGCTCATCCAGTGCATACGGCACATGCCGGCAGTCAATTCAAAAGGGCGGAGAATGTCATTCATCGGATAACGATGGGCATCGCGCCGGTAGGCGCTCTCCGGCTCGCCGGTAGTAATGACGCTACGCCAGTACTTTCCCGCCAGCTGATTCCCTCCCGCCCCGCTGGCGAAGCCACGGCTGAGCACCCTGTCCAGCCACTCTTTCATCAGCGCCGGGCAGCTCCAGGTATAGAGCGGATGCTGGAAAACAATCACCTCATGCTGGCGCAGGAGATCCTGCTCCCAGGCGATATCAATAAAAAAATCCGGATAGTGCGCGTAGAGATCGTGCACGGTCACATTCGACAACTGTATGGCCGGTTCAAGCAAAACCCGGTTGGCCACGGAATCCTGAGATTCTGGGTGGGCATACAGCAGCAAAACTTTCGCTGTCTGAGACATCTTTCCCCTCCCGAACGTCTTCTGGCGGCCTGTGCAGCGGCTGCGTCCCGACGCAACCAGAATGACTTTGTGTATCATCTTCATTTTGGGCTACCATTGCGGCCCGGTTGAGCGATTCGCTCCACACTACATTATCATAATGACAAATTAACATAGTCAGAACATACGGCGCCTTATGATTGTTTTCTCCTCCTTACAAATTCGTCGCGGCGTACGCGTCCTGCTGGACAACGCCACCGCTACCATCAACCCAGGGCAAAAAGTCGGCCTGGTGGGTAAAAACGGCTGCGGTAAATCCACGCTGCTTTCGCTTTTGAAAAACGAGATTAGCGCCGACGGCGGCTCGATGACCTTCCCCGGCAGCTGGCAGCTGGCCTGGGTTAACCAGGAAACGCCTGCGCTTGCGCAGCCGGCTATTGACTATGTTATTGATGGCGATCGCGAATTCCGCAAGCTGGAGGCGGATCTGCACGCGGCCAACGAACGTAATGACGGTCATGCCATCGCGACGGTACACGGTAAGCTGGACGCCATCGACGCCTGGACCATCCGCTCGCGTGCGGCCAGCCTGCTCCACGGGCTCGGTTTCAGCAACGAACAGCTTGAAAGACCGGTGAGCGACTTTTCCGGCGGCTGGCGTATGCGCCTTAACCTCGCTCAGGCGCTGATTTGCCGTTCCGATCTGCTGCTGCTTGATGAACCGACGAACCACCTCGATCTCGACGCGGTCATCTGGCTGGAGAAATGGCTCAAAGGCTATCCGGGGACCCTGATTCTGATCTCCCACGATCGCGACTTTCTCGATCCGATCGTCGACAAAATTATCCATATCGAACAGCAAACGATGTTCGAGTACACCGGCAACTACAGCTCATTTGAAGTGCAGCGCGCGACCCGCCTTTCGCAGCAACAGTCGATGTACGAAAGCCAGCAGCTGCGCGTCGCGCATTTGCAGAGCTACATCGACCGTTTTCGCGCTAAAGCCACCAAAGCTAAACAGGCGCAAAGCCGTATCAAAATGCTCGAGCGCATGGAGCTCATCGCGCCTGCCCACGTGGATAACCCGTTCCACTTTAGCTTCCGCGCGCCGGAAAGCCTGCCCAATCCGCTGCTGAAGATGGAAAAGGTTAGCGCCGGCTATGGAGAGCGGGTGATTCTCGACTCAATCAAGCTGAATCTGGTTCCCGGTTCGCGCATTGGTCTGCTGGGGCGCAACGGCGCCGGTAAATCGACGCTGATTAAACTGCTGGCCGGTGAGCTACAGCCGCTGCACGGTGAGATTGGTCTGGCGAAAGGCATCAAGCTTGGCTACTTCGCTCAGCATCAGTTGGAATTTCTGCGCGCGGATGAATCCCCGCTGCAGCATCTTGCCCGCCTCGCGCCGCAGGAGCTGGAGCAGAAACTGCGCGACTATCTGGGCGGTTTCGGCTTCCAGAGCGATAAGGTCAACGAACAGACGCAGCGTTTCTCCGGCGGCGAGAAAGCGCGCCTGGTGCTGGCGTTAATCGTCTGGCAACGGCCAAATCTGCTGCTGCTTGATGAACCCACCAACCACCTCGATCTCGATATGCGTCAGGCGCTAACCGAAGCGTTAATCGATTTTGAAGGCGCGCTGGTGGTGGTTTCGCACGACCGCCATCTGATTCGCTCCACCACCGACGACCTTTATCTGGTGCACGATAGCAAAGTCGAACCTTTCGACGGCGATCTCGAAGACTACCAGCAGTGGCTGAGCGACACGCAAAAGCAGGAAAACCAGGCCTCCGAAGAGCCGAAGGAAAACGGCAACAGTGCCCAGGCGCGTAAAGATCAGAAACGCCGGGAAGCCGAGCTGCGTACGCTGACCCAGCCGCTGCGCAAAGAGATTGCCCGCCTGGAAAAAGAGATGGAGAGGTTCAACACGCAGCTGGCGCAGGCGGAAGAGAAGCTGGGCGACAGCGAATTATACGATCAAAGCCGCAAAGCGGAGCTCACCGCCTGTTTACAGCAGCAGGCTAGCGCGAAGTCCGGGCTGGAAGAGTGTGAAATGGCCTGGCTGGATGCCCAGGAACAGCTGGAGCAGATGCTCCAGGAAGGCTAACGGCATGATGCAGTACCAAAAGGCGGGAACGCCCGCCTTTTTTAATCCCACTCCCCGCCGCTTAACGCTGCGCCGCCAGCCGGGCGCGGATCTGCGACAGCGAGGCATAGCCGTACAGCTTGCCATTCAGAAAGCGCGTTTTTAACTCGCCCTGCTGCTCCTGCTCCAGCGTTTGCCCATCGTACAGCTGCAGTTCCCCCACGGCGTCACGTTCCACGCGCAGCAGACCACGCGCCGAACGTTTGAGGCCATTATCGGTTTTCGGCTCCTTAAAGAGGGCTCTTCCCTCGCCGTTCACCTCCCCCCAGGTCGCCTTCATCGCGAAGCCGAAGGTATCGCGGGTGTTGTACTGGTAGGTAAAGGAACCCACGCCGAACACCACGTTAGCGCTGGCAAAGCCTTTCGCTTCCAGGCGACGCAGGATCTCATCCGCTCTGGCGAGAGTAATGGAATCGCCGTAAATCAGGCCGATATGCGGATCCAGTACCTTGTATCCTTTTTCGTTAATCGTACCGCCGAAGATTTCCCACAGTACTTCAACGGAGCCTTTCTCCTCGGCGCTGCGCTCGCTGCGGGTGTCGTCGTCAGCCGCCGTTCCGCACAGAATAGCCACCGGATCGCCGCTGTCCGGACGGAATACGACTCGCCCCTGGCGCCGCATAATTATCGCCTTCAGCTCGCGGGTGTATTCGGTCAGCACCTGCCAGTAATCCCAGGTATCCGAGACGATAGAGACGAAACCCTGCGGATGGACTTCGGTGATCAGCCGGCGAAAGGTTTCAATTTCCCGCTCGCGCTCGCCCATACACATCACGCTGTGTTCCGTGGCCGGAATGCTGGCGCCGATAAGCTCATCTTCACCGCGAGTGTAATAATCCCGGGCATACAGCAGCGAAGGCAGGCTATCGGTACCTTTGAAGCTGGCCAGATGTCCGCAGCCCGACTGCGCAGTGTCGTGCAGCCCGGACATCCCCCGAAACGAAAAGTCGTGACATTGGAAATCAAGGTGCGTCAGATCGCTACAGGTTTTCTCCGCCCAGCGTTCGCAAATCAGGCGATAGTGGTGGGCAATGGTCGCGTTGGTTGACGCTTTCCACAGCTCCGCCGAAAGCACCGTCTCCAGATAGTTCACCAGCCAGAAGAACTCAGGTTGCGTATTGGTGATAGTCAGCACCGGTACTTTCATCGGCACCTTGGTGCCTTCATCGAGCGCTTTGATATGCAGCGGTAAATAGCCAAGCCGATGCAGAGCACGAACAGGCTCCACCCCAACCGTATCGCGCCCCAGATAGCCGTCCATCACCTGCTTATACTCGTTGACGACCTCCTCTTCCGGGCGGGCGAAAAACGCCTCGTTAAACAGATCGACCAGGAACCACTGCAGAAACCCCTGCAGGCCGAAAAATACCAGCTTGCCGTCGGCCTGCGGCGACTGGAAAAAACGATCGCTGCGCGGAGTAAAGTTTGAGTAGACCTTCGTAGTCCCCTGCGGATACTGCACGCGATGGGAAACTTTATAACCATCAATAGCCAGAATCGGATTTATTTTCATCATATTATCCCCAATGTGCGCGGTAGATGGCGTCTATATCGATAAGCTCCAGCTGCGGGTGAGCCAGGGCAGGCGAAGTCAAAGAGGTGGTGGCGTAAACGGCATCGATGCCGTTATTCAGCAAATGCTCTACGCCTTTAGAAAAAACGCCGTGGGTCACATACAAACTCACGCTGCGGGCGCCCGCCGCGCGGAGCACCTGCGCCGAGCCGATAAAGGTGCCGCCAGCGTCGCACAGGTCGTCAACGATAAGCACCGCTTTACCTGCAACATCACCGGCCAGCAGAGAAAAACCGGTTAACGCGCCGCTGGCAAGGTCACGCTCTTTACCGAGGATCGCGAACTCTCCGGCACCGCAGGCTTTAGCCACAGGGTGAATCTTCTTGAGCGCGCCGGCATCCGGCGCCACCAGCATCAGCTCCCCGGTAGCAATAGCCTGACGCAGGGTGGCGTTCTGCAGAAGACAGTGCTGCTGGGCAACCGCAACCATATTATTGACTGCCGCCGCGGCGGCATCGCTATGCGGGTCAAGCACCACGACTTTGTCAAAGCCAAGGGTATTAAGCTGCCGGGCGAAGACCTTCAAAGCAAAGCTGTCTCCCGGCACCATATGGCGATCCTGGCGCGCCCACGGCAGCCACGGCAGTTCCAGATGGCTAAACGCCACGTCGGTAACATGACGCACGGCCTCCACCAGCTGCGCCAGCAGCATAAAATCGTTCATATCGCGCAGAGCAACCGCCCGGATGCGCATCAAACGGGCGGAAGGCGGTAATGGATCGGTCACCTTCAGCCAAACAGCGCCATCGGGAAAGACGCCGCTGGCAAGCGTAAACGCCTCATCATCCAGTTCCAGGGTAAATTTTTCGCTCATGGTGACCTCCGCTCATTAAATTGTGTCACTAAGACACAATCAATAATGTCCCTAAGACACATATGATGCAAGCGTTAAATGTCATTTAAGCGGGAAAATTAATTAAGCAATTGAAATATAATGATAAAAATAGAGGCTTGCTGCTCAGAAAGGGGCTGGTACACTTGTCAGCGTTCTTTTCCGCTGCGAGCGCTCTATGACCACCGATGCCGAATACCTCAGCCAATACGATGCCAGCCGCTTTCCCTCGCCGCTGGTGACCGTCGATAGCGTCCTGTTTACCCTGCATGAAGGGGCGCTATGCGTTCTGCTGGTTGAGCGCGCTCATCCGCCGCAGCAGGGGGCGTGGGGGCTACCCGGCGGCTTTATCGATCTGGCGCACGATGATTCAACCCGCGCCACGGCGCTACGTAAGCTCACGGAAAAAACCGGGATTTCACCGTCATGGCTGGAGCAGCTCGACACCTTTTCCGGGCCGGATCGCGATCCGCGCGGCTGGAGCCTGACTATCGCCTGGTTTGCGTTAATCTCATGGGTAGATTGTCAGCCGCATATCGCCAGCGTCAGCGATGCCCGCTGGGTGCCGGTGGCGCAGCTGGATAGCTATTCGCTGGCTTTCGATCATCAAAAGATCATCGACGCCGGTCTGCACCGCTTACGCCAAAAAACGATGTACTCTTTACTGCCGGTTTACTGTCTGCCGGAGACCTTTACCCATGGTCAGCTGCTGGAAGCCACGGAAATCATCCTTGGTCAGCCGATTCAACGCAAAAGCCTGATTCGCCGCTTCGAAGCCTCCGGAATGTTTGAAGAGACCGGGGAAACAGCGGCAACCGGCGCGCGCAAAGCGCGGCTATGGCGGCGTAAACCCGGCGTCGATTTTCATCTCTTTTCACGTAACCTGCTGACCGATTAGCCGCAAGGCCACATATGGGCTAACCTGCGCACTTCATGCGCGGTATAGTATGTTATAAAGATTATTTATTGCTCTGGTGCTATGGTTGATATCACTCCTACAGAAATGACGCCCCCTGAAGACGACTCGCAGCAGTTTCATCCGATGCGCGGCGTAGGCAATCGTCATTTGCAAACCATGTTGCCGCGGCTAATCCGTCGCAAACTCCGCTTTACTCCCCACTGGCAGCGTCTGGAATTGCCGGACGGCGACTTTATCGATCTGGCGTGGAGCGAAGACCCTTCGCAGGCGCGTCATAAACCACGCCTGGTGGTGTTTCATGGCCTGGAGGGCAGCCTGCACAGCCCTTACGCCCACGGACTTATCCATGCGGCCATGCAGCGCGGCTGGCTGGGCGTGGTGATGCACTTTCGCGGCTGTAGCGGCGAACCCAACCGGAATAACCGCATCTACCACTCGGGCGAAACGGAAGATGGCTCCTGGTTTCTGCGCTGGCTCCAGCGCGAGTACGGCACGGCCCCCACCGCCGCGGTGGGATATTCGCTCGGGGGCAATATGCTGGGCTGCCTGCTGGCAAAAGAGGGCGACGCAATTCCCGTTGATGCCGCGGTTATCGTCTCGGCGCCGTTTATGCTGGAGGCCTGTAGCTATCATATGGACAAAGGTTTCTCCCGCGTTTATCAGCGCTATCTGCTCAACCTGCTGAAAGCCAACGCCGCGCGTAAGCTAAAAGCCTATCCCGGCTCTCTGCCCGTCGATTTACGCCAGCTAAAAAGCATGCGCCGTATTCGCGAATTTGACGATAGCATCACGGCCAGGATCCACGGCTTTGCCGATGCGCTGGACTATTATCGCCAATGTAGCGCCATGCCGCGCTTAAGCGATATCACTAAGCCCACGCTGATTATTCACGCGAAGGACGATCCCTTTATGGATCACCACTCGATTCCCCCGCAGGAACAGCTGCCGGCGAATGTCGAATATCAGCTCACGGAGCACGGCGGGCACGTTGGTTTCGTCGGCGGCACGCTGCGTAAGCCGGAAATGTGGCTTGAAAAAAGAATTCCGGATTGGCTAACCCGTTGGTTAGGAGCGCAAATATGATCATTCCCTGGCAAGATCTCGATCCCGAAACGCTGGATAACCTGATCGAAAGTTTTGTATTACGTGAAGGCACCGATTATGGTGAACATGAACGTTCGCTGACGGATAAAGTCGCTGATGTTAAACAGCAGTTGAAAAGCGGAGAAGCCGTGCTGGTGTGGTCAGAACTGCACGAGACGGTGAACATTATGCCCCGCAAGCAGTTTCACGGCTAAGGCGGCACACACTATCGTTTACTCTGGGAGTTGTTATGTCTGCCAAACATCCGGTGATTGCCGTCACGGGCTCCAGCGGCGCGGGAACCACGACCACCAGCCTCGCCTTTCGCAAAATCTTCGCCCAGCTTAATCTGCACGCCGCCGAAGTTGAAGGCGATAGCTTTCACCGCTATACCCGTCCGGAAATGGACATGGCGATCCGTAAAGCGCGCGATCAGGGCAAACATATCAGCTACTTTGGCCCCGAGGCTAACGACTTCGGCCTGCTGGAACACACGTTCGCCGAATATGGGCAAAGCGGCAAAGGCCAGTCGCGCAAGTATTTACATACCTATGACGAGGCCGTGCCGTGGAATCAGGTTCCGGGGACCTTCACGCCCTGGCAGCCGCTGCCCGAACCGACTGACGTCCTGTTTTATGAAGGCCTGCACGGCGGCGTGGTGACGCCGCAGCATAACGTAGCAAACCATGTCGACCTGCTGGTTGGCGTGGTGCCCATCGTCAATCTTGAGTGGATCCAGAAGCTTATCCGCGACACCAGCGAACGCGGCCACTCTCGTGAGGCGGTGATGGATTCCGTGGTCCGTTCGATGGAAGACTACATCAACTTTATCACCCCGCAGTTTTCGCGCACCCACCTCAACTTCCAGCGCGTACCGACGGTGGATACGTCCAACCCGTTTGCGGCCAAAGCCATCCCTTCGCTGGATGAAAGCTTTGTCGTTATCCATTTCCGTAATCTAAAAAATATCGATTTCCCCTGGCTTCTGGCGATGCTGCAGGGCTCGTTTATCTCGCATATGAATACGCTGGTGGTACCGGGCGGGAAAATGGGGCTGGCGATGGAACTGATCATGGCGCCGCTGGTTGAGCGCCTGATGGAAGGCAGGAAAATAAGCTAACGGTCAAAACCCCGGTGACGCGTTTGCCGGCCGGGGCCCTTTCGGCTTACCCTTCGATCACTTCATAAGAGTGGGTAATGTTTACCGCTTTCTCAAGCATCAGCGCGACGGAACAATACTTTTCCGCCGACAGGTCGACCGCGCGAGATACGGCAGCGTCCTTCAGTTCTTTACCGGTCACGATAAAATGCAGATTGATATGGGTAAACAGACGCGGCGCCTCTTCGCGACGCTCAGAAGTCAGCTTAACTTCGCAGTTGGTAACGTTATGACGGCCCTTCTGCAATATGGAAACCACATCGATCGCGCTGCATCCGCCTGCCGCCATCAGAACCATTTCCATTGGGCTGGGCGCTTTATCCCCGGAATTGCCGTCCATCAGAATCTGGTGACCAGAAGCCGACTCACCGATGAAGGTTAACCCTTCAACCCACTTCACTCGCGCTTGCATAAATTTAACTCCAGGGCTGTAATTTTCCCGACAGATTACGCGTACATAACAATTCTCGCAACGGAAGGCGACCTGGGTCATGCTGAAGCGAGACACCAGGAGACATGCGGCGAAAGCTATGCTAAAACAATCTGGATGCTACAGTAATACATTGATGTACTGCATGTATGCAGAGGAGTTCACATTACAGGCTGCAGAAAACTTTCAGCCGGATTCCCAGGTATAGGGATTCAATACGATTGCATGCCCGGATGCCGTGTAGTGTCGGCACCCGGAGATAGCTTATAACAGAGGATAACCGCGCATGGTGCTTGGCAAACCGCAAACAGACCCTACCCTTGAATGGTTCTTGTCTCATTGCCACATTCATAAGTACCCATCAAAGAGCACGCTGATCCACCAGGGTGAGAAAGCAGAAACGTTGTACTACATCGTTAAAGGCTCCGTGGCTGTACTCATCAAGGATGAAGAAGGTAAAGAGATGATCCTCTCTTACCTTAATCAGGGCGATTTCATCGGTGAATTAGGCTTGTTTGAAGAAGGCCAGGAGCGTAGCGCTTGGGTACGTGCGAAAACCGCATGTGAAGTGGCCGAAATCTCCTACAAAAAATTCCGTCAGCTGATCCAGGTTAACCCGGACATCCTGATGCGTCTCTCTTCGCAGATGGCTCGTCGTCTGCAGGTCACGTCTGAGAAAGTGGGCAACCTCGCCTTCCTTGATGTTACCGGTCGTATCGCTCAGACGCTGCTGAACCTGGCTAAACAGCCGGATGCGATGACCCATCCGGACGGTATGCAAATTAAAATTACCCGTCAGGAAATCGGCCAGATCGTCGGCTGCTCCCGCGAGACCGTTGGCCGCATCCTGAAAATGCTGGAAGATCAAAACCTGATCTCCGCGCACGGTAAAACTATCGTCGTCTACGGTACCCGTTAAGTCGGTAAAACGGCGTATTGCCTGACGATACGCCGTTTTTGTTTTCTCCTCATGTGGCGCAGGCTGATTTACCACCCTGAAGTCAACTATGCACTGCGGCAAACGCTGGTGTTGTGTCTGCCGGTCGCGATTGGGCTTCTGTTTGGCCACTTACAGCAGGGGCTTCTGTTCTCTCTGGTTCCCGCCTGCTGCAACATTGCCGGGCTGGATACGCCGCATAAGCGTTTCTTTAAGCGTCTGATTATCGGCGGCAGCCTGTTTGCCGGCTGTAGCCTGATCGTCCAGCTTCTTCTGCAACGCGAAATCCCTTTGCCGCTAATCCTCACCGGTCTGGCGCTGATCCTCGGCGTCACGGCTGAAATCAGCTCCCTGCACGCGCGGCTGCTGCCTGCCTCGCTTATCGCGGCTATTTTTACCCTCAGTCTCGCGGGCAACATGCCGGTGTGGGAGCCGCTGTTAATCTACGCCCTCGGCACCTTATGGTATGGGGTGTTCAACTGGTTCTGGTTTTGGCTCTGGCGCGAGCAGCCGCTGCGCGAATCCTTAAGCCTGCTCTACCGTGAGCTCGCCAACTACTGCGAGGCCAAATACAGCCTGCTTACCCAGCATACGGACCCCGCCACATCGCTACCGCCGCTGCTCAACCGCCAGCAAAAGGTGGTGGATCTGATTACCCAGTGCTATCAGCAGATGCATATGCTGGCGGCTAACCAGCGCAGCGATCACAAACGCCTGCTGCGCGCTTTCCAGGTTGGACTGGACCTTCAGGAGCATATTTCCGTCAGCCTTCATCAGCCAGAAGAGGTGCAGAAGCTGGTGGAACGCAGTCACGCGGAAGCGGTGATTCGCTGGAACGCGCAAACCGTTGCCGCCCGCCTGCGGGAGCTGGCGGACGATCTGCTCTACCACCGTTATCCCCGGCGCTTTCAGATGGACAAACAGATCGGCGCGCTGGAAAAAATCGCCTGGCAGCATCCGGATAATCCTGTCGGCCAGTTCTGCGCCTGGCACTTCAGCCGCATTGCCAGAGTTCTGCGCACCCAGCGCCCGCTGTACGCGCGTAACCTGATGGCGGATAAAACCCGCCGCCTGCCGCTGCTGCCCGCGTTGAAAAACTATCTGTCGCTTAAGTCGCCGGCGTTACGTAACGCCGCGCGTATCAGCGTAATGCTGAGCGCCGCCAGCCTGATGGGCAGCGCGCTGCATCTGCCTAAGCCCTACTGGATCCTGATGACCGTGCTGTTCGTGACGCAAAACGGCTACGGCGCGACGCGGGTTCGTATCGTCCATCGGGCTGCCGGAACCATTGCGGGGCTGGTCATTGCCGGGCTCACGCTGCACTTTCACGTTCCTGAAGGCTATACGCTGACCGCGATGCTGTTCATTACGCTATTGAGCTACTTGATTATTCGCCAGCATTACGGCTGGGCGATGGTCGGATTTACCGTGACGGCGGTGTACACCCTGCAACTGCTCACCCTGAACGGCGAGCAGTTTATCGTCGCCAGACTGATTGATACGCTGATTGGCTGCCTGATTGCTTTCGGCGGCATGGTCTGGCTATGGCCGCAGTGGCAAAGCGGTCTGCTGCGCAAAAATGCCCACGACGCGCTGGAAGCCGATCAGGAAGCCATCAGGCTGATCCTCAGCGACGACCATCAGGCCCCGGCGCTGGCCTATCAGCGCATGCGCGTTAATCAGACGCATAACGCGCTGTTTAACTCGCTAAATCAGGCGATGCAGGAACCCGGTTTTAATTCCCACTATCTCGAAGACATGAAGCTGTGGGTGACCCACAGCCAGTTTATTGTCGAGCACATCAATGCCATGACTACCCTGGCGCGCGAGCACAATATGCTGACGCCGGATTTAGCCCAGCGTTATCTGGAGTCCTGCGAGATTGCGCTCCAGCGCTGCCAGCAGCGGCTGGATTCCGACGGGCCCGGCAGCGCGGGGGATGTGAATATTATGGAGGCGCAGGATGCGGAGGTCCCTCGCGGCCCGCTCAGTACGATGGAGCAGCACTTGCAGCGCATCCTCGGGCATCTGAACACCATGCACACCATTTCATCGGTGGCATGGCGTCAGCGTCCGCATCATGGCATCTGGCTGCGCGCCACTAAGCGCTAAGCACCCGCTCAACCGCCTGGGCAAAGCGCGCCATGCCTTCAGCAATATCGCTATCATCAATCACCAGCGACGGTACGAAGCGCATCACGTCCGGTCCGGCATTGAGCACCATGACGCCCGCCTCTGCGGCTGCATACAAGAAATCGCGCGCCTTCCCGTGATACTGCGGCTTCAGCTCGGCGCCGATCAGCAGACCCATGCCGCGAATATCGCTAAACAGATCGAACCGCGCGTCAATTTGCTGAAGGTGCTGAACAAACAGCTCGCGCTTCGCGGTGACGCCGTCCAGCACTTCCGGCGTGTTAATCAGATCGAAGGCCGCCCCGCCGACCGCGCAGGCCAGCGGGTTACCGCCGTAGGTCGAACCATGGGAACCGGCGTGGAAAGCGCTGGCGATATCATGGGTGGTCAGCATCGCGCTGATAGGGAAGCCGCCGCCAAGCGCCTTGGCGCTGGTCAGAATATCCGGCGTCACGCCGTAGTGCATATAGGCAAACAGCGAGCCAGTGCGCCCCATACCGCACTGGACTTCATCAAACACCAGCAGTGCCTGGTGCTGGTCGCAGAGATCGCGCAATCCTTGCAGGAATTCCGGCGTCGCCGCCGTCACTCCACCTTCACCCTGAATCGGCTCGACCACCACCGCGCAGGTATGATCGTCCATCACCGCTTTCACCGCGTGTAAATCGTTAAACGGTACGTGAACGATATCGGCCGGTTTCGGCCCGAAACCATCAGAATATTTGGGCTGGCCGCCGACGGAGACGGTAAACAGCGACCGACCGTGAAAGGCGTTATGGAAAGCGATGATTTTGGTTTTGTACGGACTATGGCGCGTCACGGTGTAATGGCGCGCCAGCTTGAATGCCGTTTCGTTGGCTTCCGTCCCGGAGTTCATAAACACCACGCGATCGGCAAAAGTCGCATCCACCAGCTTACGCCCGAGGCGCAGGGCCGGTTCGTTGGTAAAAACGTTACTGGTATGCCACAGCTTTTCACCCTGCTCATGGAGTGCCGCCACCAGCGCCGGATGGCAATGACCGAGCGCGGTCACGGCAATCCCACCGGCGAAATCAACGTACTCTTTACCCTGCTGATCCCATACTCGGCTCCCCTTGCCCTTCACCGGAATAAATTCTGCCGGTGCATAAATCGGCAAAATGACTTCATCGAATGTAGCGCGGGTGATTGCCGGTTGTTCAGTTGCCATGTGGTGCCCATCCTTTACGTTATGCAGCAATGATTATGATAATCTAATCACAAAATATGCATAAAAAATCAACCAATGGCAACTACAAATCACCGATTGAGGAAGTTTGCCAGCAGCTGATGTCCCTGCTCGCTGAGAATACTCTCCGGATGAAACTGCACGCCCTCGAGATCGAAGATGCGATGGCGAATGCCCATAATCTCCCCCTTTTCGCTGCGGGCGGTCACCTCAAAGCATTCAGGCAGCGTTAGCGGATCAATGAGCAGGGAGTGGTAGCGGGTCACCGTAAGCGGGTTATTCAGTCCAAGGAACACCCCTTGACCGGTATGGCTGACCGGGGACGTTTTCCCGTGCATCACTTTCGCGGCTCGTACGATCGCGGCGCCGAAAACCTGGGCAATCGCCTGATGGCCCAGGCAAACGCCTAAGATCGGCGTCTTACCGGAAAAGTGGCGAATCACCGCCAGCGAAATCCCTGACTCATCGGGCGTGCAGGGGCCCGGCGAGATAACGATTTTCGCTGGCGCCAGAGCAATGATATCCGCTAACGTCAGCTCGTCATTACGTCTGACCAGAACTTCTGCGCCAAGCTCGCAGAAATACTGATACAAATTCCAGGTGAAAGAATCGTAGTTATCGATAAGCAGGATCATAGCGGCTCCGGGAACAAAGAACCGCGCTATTCTACTCAGTTTCCACGGCTTCGCTTACCACTTTGCGAAATATCGTCTGCAGCGGAGAAAGGTCGCCCATCGCTCCGCTCTGGTTGGCCTGGTTCCACGCATCGACCGCAATATCGCGCCAATCCAGCGTATAACCCGCATGGATAGCCAGCTGCTCAAAGAAAATGCGTTGCGCCATGCCGTTACCGAGACGGAAAGGATGCAGGACATTTATTTCGCAATAGTAATGAGCAAGACGTTCAATGAATTTATCCTGCGCGAGCCCCACCAGATAACCTTCCTCTTCAAGATCCTGAAGCAGCGCGTTTCCCTCTTTTTCGATATAGGCGAAATGGCAGAAGCGGGTGTCGCCCTGATAGATATCCACTTCACGCAGTTGCCCCGCCCAGTCGAAAACATCCTGATAGAGCTGGCGATGAATCGCGCACAGATGAGGTAATCCCCGCACCAACGGCCCGAGTTCAATGGTTGCCGCGCGTAATGCGGTCAGATCCCATGCCGCCTGCTCAAGGCGCTGAGCCTGGCGGATGCCTAGGCGGTTGCGCATGACCTTCAGGCCCGAGTAGAGATAAGGATCCCGCCCCTCGCCGAATTTATCGCTCATAGTGACTCCTTAACGCCTCAATACGCGCCAGAGCTTCTTCGGGGGTAAGGGTTATCAGCGGAATATCGACGCCCTCCAGCCGTCGGCTGGCCTGGAAATTAACGTTACGTCGAGCCTCCCAGAGACGGGATTTCTGTTTTTCGGTGAGTTTTTTCATTTAACACCTCCCTGACGATTCCGCGGTTGCCACAAGTATAAGCGGCAAAAAACGATTTCGCAGGGAAGCGGGGGAATGCGCGGGCATGAGTTACCCGCGCAAATAGGTTTACGGCAGCACTTTTGCGGAAAGAATCACGATAGGTTTCGACGGTACATTCTGATACGGCCCAACGTTATGGGTCGGCACCTGAGAAATCTTATCCGCTACGTCCATGCCTTTGACGACTTTACCAAACACCGCATAGCCGAAATCGCGCTGGCCATGATCGAGGAAGGCGTTATCCGCAATATTGATAAAGAACTGGCTGGTGGCGCTGTCCTGATCGGCGGTACGCGCCATGGCGATGGTGCCACGCGTGTTGCGCAGGCCGTTGTCGGCTTCGTTTTTAATCGGCGGATTAGGCTGCTTCTGCTGCATCTGTTCGTTAAAGCCGCCACCCTGCACCATAAAACCTGGGATCACGCGGTGAAACGTGGTGTTGTTATAAAAACCGCTGTTCACGTACTTGAGGAAGTTATCAACCGAAATTGGCGCTTTCTGGCTATTCAGCTCAAGCTCAATATTGCCCGCAGACGTGGTCAGCAACACATGGGGATCGCCCTTTGCCGCCATGGCCGGGGAGAATGCTGAAATGGCGAAAACGGCAGCCACCGCCGCGAGAGTGGATTTGAGCATGGAAATTCCTTAACGGAGCAGAATAAAAACCGAGTGCTTTGATTCTAAAGAGCCTTTGCATCCTGGGCCAGCCTTTTACCTAATTTTACTTAGCTGAAACACTTGTAACGATGCGTCTATTGATTCGCCAAATAAATAAATGTGAAGCCAATCACATTAATAATTGCAAAAAGATCTAATTTTCAGAATAAACGTTTGCTTGAATCACGCTAACGCATAAAATCTGTCCGCCCGGCGCAGAGTCAACGCGCTTTACATTTCTATTCACAGGCCAGTCATGACTAACAGCAACCGTATCAAGCTCACATGGATCAGCTTTTTCTCCTACGCCCTGACCGGCGCGTTGGTGATTGTCACCGGGATGGTGATGGGAAACATCGCAGATTATTTTCATCTGCCCGTTTCCAGTATGAGCAACACCTTTACCTTCCTTAACGCCGGTATCCTGATCTCTATCTTCCTGAACGCCTGGCTGATGGAAATTGTTCCGCTGAAAACCCAGCTGCGTTTTGGCTTTATCCTGATGGTTCTGGCCGTCGCGGGTTTAATGTTCAGCCACAGCCTGGCGCTGTTTTCCGCTTCAATGTTCGTGCTTGGCCTGGTCAGCGGGATCACCATGTCGATTGGTACCTTCCTGATCACCCATATGTATGAAGGTCGTCAGCGCGGGGCGCGTCTGCTGTTCACCGACTCCTTCTTCAGCATGGCGGGGATGATCTTCCCGATGCTGGCCGCTTATCTGCTGGCGCGCAGCATCGAGTGGTACTGGGTGTATGCCTGCATCGGCCTGGTCTACGTCGCGATTTTCGTGCTGACCTTCGGCTGTGAATTCCCGGTATTGGGTAAAAAAGCCCTGCAGGAAAGCCAGCCGGTAGCGAAAGAGAAATGGGGCATCGGCGTACTGTTTCTCTCTATCGCCGCGCTGTGCTATATCCTCGGCCAACTGGGCTTTATCTCCTGGGTGCCGGAATACGCCAAAGGCCTCGGTATGAGTCTTGGCGACGCAGGTAAACTGGTGAGTGATTTCTGGATGTCGTACATGATCGGCATGTGGTCATTCAGCTTTATTCTGCGCTTCTTCGACCTGCAGCGTATTCTGACGGTGCTGGCGGGCGTGGCGACGGTACTGATGTATCTGTTTATCAACGGTTCGCCGGAGCATATGCCGTGGTTTATCCTGACCCTCGGCTTCTTCTCCAGCGCTATCTATACGTCGATCATCACCCTGGGCTCGCTGCAGACCAAAGTGTCATCGCCGAAGCTGGTGAACTTCATTCTCACCTGCGGCACCGTAGGCACCATGCTGACCTTCGTGGTCACCGGTCCTATCGTTGCCGCCAGCGGCCCGCTGGCGGCGCTGCATACCGCTAACGTTCTCTACGCGGTGGTATTTGTGATGTGTCTGATCCTCGGCTTCGTCTCCCGCCACCGTCAGAACAACGCGGCTGCGGAATCGCACTAAGCCTCAGGCCCCTTTGTTCCGGCAAAGGGGCTATTTCGGGTAAAGAACAGCTCCTCCCCGCCCCTGTCAGTCTGTACCCAGGTCTGCGCCAGCTGCGTGGTGGCAATCACTCTCCCCTGACGAATTGACCAGCGCACCGGCACCTGACAGCGCACGGCCTCAAACCCGTTTTCAGCGGGCAGAATCACCAGATTCGCCGGGTTCCCCGTTGTAATACCGTAATCGCTGAGGCCAAACGTTCGCGCGCTGTTTTCCGTCACCAGCTTCAGTCCATCATTAATCTGCTGATAGCCCATTATCTGACAAACGTGCAGCCCCATATGCAGCACCTGCAGCATATTGCCGGTACCCAGCGGATACCACGGGTCAAATACATCGTCATGGCCAAAGCAGACGTTAATTCCCGCCGCCATCAGCTCCTTCACGCGCGTAATGCCGCGGCGCTTCGGATAGTCGTCAAAGCGTCCCTGAAGATGAATATTGACCAGAGGATTGGCCACGAAGTTAATGCCCGACAGCTTCAGTAAACGAAAAAGACGTGACGTATACGCGCCATTGTAGGAGTGCATTGCGGTGGTATGGCTGGCGGTCACTCGCGGCCCAATACCCTCTTTTAACGCCAGGGCCGCCACGGTTTCAACGAACCGCGACTGTTCATCATCGATTTCATCGCAGTGGATATCCAGAGGCCGCTGATACTTTTTCGCCAGCCGGAAAGCAATGTGCAGGGATTCCACGCCATATTCGCGCGTGAATTCAAAATGCGGAATCGCGCCGACCACATCGGCGCCCAGACGCAGCGCCTCTTCCAGCAGAACCTCACCATTGGGATAGGATAAAATACCCTCTTGTGGGAAGGCGACAATCTGCAGCTCTACCCACGGCGCGACCTCCTTTTTGACCTCCAGCATGGCTTTGAGCGCGGTCAGCGTAGGGTCGGAAACATCAACGTGGGTACGAACAAACTGGATGCCGTTGGCGATTTGCCATTTTAGCGTCTTCCACGCGCGAGCTTTAACGTCCTCATGGCTCAATAACGCCTTCCGCTCCGCCCAACGCTCAATCCCTTCAAACAGGGTTCCGGACTGATTCCAGTTCGGCTCACCGGCGGTTTGCGTAGTATCAAGATGGATATGCGGCTCAATAAACGGAGGGATCGCCAGCCCGCCGCGCGCATTCAGCACTTCATAACTCTCATTGCGCGCCTCACCCATGGGGGTGATATCCCCGAAGCGCCCCTTGTCTATCGCTATCTGCCATAGTCCTTCGCGATCGGGCAGACGAACGTTCTCAATTAACCAAAGCGGCGCTGCTGTCATATTGCTGACTCCCGTAATTGTTGCTGAATATTTAGTCAACCCGCCGTGGGTCTCCGTTGCCAATTTTGTACATAAAAAAAGCAAAAAGGAAAAGCCAGCGTTTTCCAGCACTTATAAAAATACTGACAAATCATAAACATACCACTTAAGTAGTAGGTAAAGGTGTAATTGATTTGCATCAATAAGTGTCGCGGCTGAATCGTTAAGGTAGGCGGTAATATAAAAGAAATCGAGGCAAAAATGAGCAAAGTCAGACTCGCTATCATTGGTAATGGTATGGTCGGCCACCGCTTTATTGAGGACCTTCTTGATAAATCCGACGCCAACCTATTCGATATTACCGTGTTCTGTGAAGAACCCCGTATCGCCTACGACCGCGTGCACCTCTCCTCTTACTTCTCTCACCATACCGCCGAAGAGCTCTCTTTGGTACGGGAAGGTTTCTACGAGAAGCACGGCGTTAAGGTGCTGGTCGGCGAACGCGCCATCACCATCAACCGCCAGGAGAAGGTTATCCACTCCAGCGCGGGCCGTACCGTATTCTATGACAAGCTGATTATGGCGACCGGCTCCTATCCGTGGATCCCGCCGATTAAAGGTTCTGAAACTCAGGACTGCTTTGTTTATCGCACCATTGAAGACCTTAACGCTATTGAAGCCTGTGCCCGTCGCAGCAAACGCGGCGCGGTCGTCGGCGGCGGTCTGCTAGGGCTGGAAGCCGCGGGCGCGCTGAAAAACCTCGGCGTTGAGACCCACGTGATTGAATTCGCTCCCATGCTGATGGCTGAACAGCTGGATCAGATGGGCGGCGAACAGCTGCGCCGTAAAATCGAAAGCATGGGCGTACGCGTTCACACTAGCAAAAACACCAAAGAGATCGTTCAGGAAGGGACGCAAGCGCGTAAAACCATGCGTTTTGCCGACGGCAGCGAGCTGGAAGTCGACTTTATCGTCTTCTCTACCGGTATCCGCCCGCGCGATAAGCTGGCCACCCAGTGCGGTCTGGAAGTCGCTCCCCGCGGCGGTATTGTGATCAACGACGCCTGCCAGACCTCTGACCCGGATATCTACGCCATCGGTGAATGCGCCAGCTGGAACAACCGCGTTTTTGGCCTGGTCGCGCCAGGCTACAAAATGGCCCAGGTTACCGTTGACCATATCCTCCAGACCGAAAACGCCTTTGAAGGCGCGGATCTCAGCGCCAAGCTGAAGCTGCTGGGCGTTGATGTCGGTGGGATTGGCGACGCCCACGGCCGTACGCCGGGCGCGCGCAGCTATGTTTATCTCGACGAAAGCAAAGAGGTCTATAAACGCCTTATCGTCAGCCCTGACAACAAGACCCTGCTCGGGGCGGTGCTGGTGGGCGATACCAGCGATTACGGCAACCTGCTGCAGCTGGTGCTGAACGCCATCGAACTGCCGGAAAACCCGGACTCGCTGATCTTGCCGGCGCACGCGGGCAGCGGTAAGCCGTCCATCGGCGTGGATAAGCTGCCGGACAGCGCGCAAATTTGTTCCTGCTTCGATGTCACCAAAGGCGCACTGATTGCCGCCATTAATAAAGGCTGCCACACGGTGGCGGCGCTGAAGGCGGAAACCAAAGCCGGTACCGGCTGCGGCGGCTGCATCCCGCTAGTAACTCAGGTGCTCAACGCCGAACTGGCGAAACAGGGCATAGAAGTCAACAATAACCTGTGCGAGCACTTCGCGTACTCCCGCCAGGAACTGTTCCACCTCATCCGTGTGGAAGGCATCAAAACCTTCGAAGAGCTGCTGGCGAAACACGGTAAAGGCTACGGCTGCGAAGTGTGTAAACCGACCGTTGGTTCCCTGCTGGCTTCCTGCTGGAACGAATATATCCTCAAGCCGCAGCACACCCCGCTGCAGGATACTAACGACAACTTCCTGGCGAATATCCAGAAAGACGGCACCTACTCCGTTATCCCGCGCTCTGCGGGCGGCGAAATCACCCCGGAAGGCCTGGTGGCGGTGGGCCGCATCGCCCGTGAATTTAATCTGTACACCAAGATCACCGGCTCTCAGCGTATTGGCCTGTTCGGCGCGCAAAAAGACGACCTGCCGGAAATCTGGCGTCAGCTGATCGAAGCCGGATTCGAAACCGGTCATGCCTACGCCAAAGCGCTGCGGATGGCGAAAACCTGCGTCGGCAGCACCTGGTGCCGCTACGGGGTAGGCGACAGCGTCGGCTTCGGCGTCGAGCTGGAAAACCGCTACAAAGGCATTCGTACGCCGCACAAAATGAAGTTTGGCGTCTCCGGCTGTACCCGCGAATGTGCGGAAGCCCAGGGTAAAGACGTCGGCATCATCGCCACGGAGAAAGGCTGGAACCTTTACGTCTGCGGCAACGGCGGCATGAAGCCGCGCCACGCGGATCTGCTGGCGGCGGATCTTGACCGCGAAACGCTGATGCAATACCTCGACCGCTTCATGATGTTCTACATCCGCACCGCCGACAAACTGACCCGTACCGCGCCGTGGCTGGATAACCTGGAAGGCGGCATCGATTACCTGAAGTCGGTCATCATTGATGACAAGCTGGGCCTGAACGCGCATCTGGAAGAAGAGATGGCCCGCCTGCGTGAAGCGGTAGTCTGCGAGTGGACGGAAACCGTCAACACCCCAGCGGCCCAGGTTCGCTTTAAACACTTCATCAACAGCGATAAGCGCGACCCGAACGTCCAGGTGGTCCCTGAGCGTGAACAGCATCGCCCGGCCGCGCCCTACGAACGTATCCCGGTAACTCTGGTGGAGGAAAACGCATGAGCCAGTGGAAAAACATCTGTAAAATCGATGACATCCTGCCGGAAACCGGCGTCTGCGCGCTGTTAGGCGATAAACAAGTGGCGATTTTCCGCCCGTATCACGGCGACCAGGTGTTTGCGATTAGCAATATCGACCCGTTCTTTGAGTCCAGCGTCCTGTCTCGCGGCCTGATCGCCGAGCATCAGGGCGAGCTGTGGGTTGCCAGTCCGCTGAAAAAGCAGCGCTTCCGCCTGCGCGACGGCCTGTGTATGGAAGATGAAAGCCATTCGGTGGCGCACTATGAGGCCAGAGTGAAAGACGGCGTCGTGCAGCTACGCGGTTAATCAATTTATGGGAGGCGCAATGCCTCCTTTTTTTTGCATTTTTTATCTTTATCTCTCAAGGAAACCTATGTTTACGGACACTATCAACAAGTGCGCGGCTAACGCTGCGCGCATCGCACGCCTCTCGGCAAACAATCCGCTGAGCTTCTGGGTCAGTTCGATGATGGCGGGGGCCTATGTTGGCCTTGGCATCATCCTTATTTTCACCCTCGGCAATCTACTCGACCCTTCCGTTCGCCCGCTGGTGATGGGAGCAACCTTTGGCATTGCGTTAACCCTGGTGATTATCGCCGGTTCTGAACTATTTACCGGCCATACGATGTTCCTGACCCTGGGCGTAAAAGCGGGCACCATCAGCCAGGGCCAAATGTGGGCGATTTTGCCGCAAACCTGGGTAGGTAACCTTTTAGGTTCTGTTTTCGTGGCGCTGCTGTATAGCTGGGGCGGCGGCGGCCTGCTGCCGGTCGATACCAGCCTCGTCCATACCGTCGCGTTGGCAAAAACCAGCCAGTCGGCGATGGCGCTCTTTTTCAAAGGCGCGCTGTGTAACTGGCTGGTGTGTCTGGCAATCTGGATGGCAATCCGCACCGAGGGCGCGGCAAAATTTATCGCTATCTGGTGGTGTCTGCTGGCGTTTATCGCCTCCGGTTACGAACACTCGGTCGCCAACATGACGCTGTTTGCCCTCTCCTGGTTCGGCCATCACAGCGATGCCTATACCCTTGCGGGTATCGGTCACAATCTGTTATGGGTAACACTCGGCAATACTTTGTCCGGTGTCGTATTTATGGGGTTGGGTTATTGGTATGCTACGCCGCAATCGGAGCGCCCTGCTCCGGAAAAAATCAAACAATCAGAGGCTGCTGCCAATAATTAAGAGGTAATGTCGTGGACCATTTGCCTATATTTTGCCAACTACGCGATCGCGACTGCCTGTTAGTCGGCGGTGGCGATGTGGCTGAGCGTAAAGCTCGCCTGTTACTGGATGCGGGAGCCAGATTAACGGTCAATGCCCTGGATTTCGTACCGCAGTTCCAGGTCTGGGCCGATTCGAACATGCTGACTTTGGTACAAGGTGAGTTTAATCCTGTGCTGCTGGATAACTGCTGGCTGGCGATTGCTGCCACCGACAACGAAGCGGTTAATCAGCAGGTCAGCAAATCCGCGGAAGAAAGGCGAATATTTTGCAACGTGGTCGACGCTCCTCAGCAAGCCAGCTTTATTATGCCGTCGATTATCGACCGCTCGCCGCTGATGGTTGCCGTCTCTTCTGGCGGCACCTCGCCGGTGCTGGCGCGCCTGCTGCGTGAAAAGCTGGAGTCGGTTCTGCCGCTACATTTAGGTCAATTAGCCCACTACGCAGGTCAGCTGCGCTCCCGGGTGAAGAAACAGTTTGCCACCGTTGGCGAACGCCGCCGCTTTTGGGAGAAACTGTTTGTTAACGACAGGCTGGCGCAGTCGCTGGCCAATGAGGACCGCCAGGCCGTCGCGGACGCGACGGAGCAGCTGCTGACCGAGCCGCTGGATCATCGCGGCGAAGTAGTGCTGGTAGGCGCCGGCCCCGGCGATGCTGGACTGCTGACCCTCAAAGGCCTGCAGCAAATACAGCAGGCCGATGTCGTGGTTTATGACCGCCTGGTCTCCGACGACATTATGAATCTGGTGCGCCGCGATGCCGATCGGGTCTTCGTGGGTAAACGCTCGGGCTACCACTGCGTACCGCAGGAGGAGATCAACCAGATTCTGCTGCGCGAAGCCCAGGGTGGAAAACGCGTTGTACGCCTGAAGGGCGGCGATCCGTTTATCTTTGGCCGCGGCGGCGAAGAGCTGGAAACCTTGTGCCATGCCGGTATTCCATTCTCCGTCGTACCGGGGATTACCGCGGCCTCCGGCTGTTCGGCCTACTCGGGCATCCCGCTGACCCATCGGGATTTCGCCCAGGGCGTGCGTCTGGTCACCGGCCACCTCAAGACCGGCGGCGAGCTGGACTGGGAAAACCTGGCGGTAGAAAAGCAAACCCTGGTGTTCTATATGGGCCTGAACCAGGCCCCGGCGATCCGGGAAAAACTGATTGCCCACGGCATGGCGGCGGATATGCCCGCCGCCATCGTTGAAAACGGAACGGCAATCACTCAGAAGGTTGTCACCGGAACCTTAGAGCAGCTGGATATTCTGGCGAAGCAAATGGCCAGCCCGGCGTTGATCATTGTCGGCCGCGTGGTTGGCCTGCGCGACAAGCTGAACTGGTTCTCAAACCATTAATGGCGAAGATTGAGCTCAAAACGGCTCACATATAAAAAAACCGGATGCATTGCACCCGGCTTTTTATTGCGCTGCGGCCAGCAGATTACTCAGGGCTTAGCGACGAAACCAATCGCTTCATAGACCGCTTTCAGGGTAACAGAAGCGCGAGCGCTGGCTTTCTCCGCGCCCTCTTTCATGACCTGATTCAGGAAGGCTTCATCACCGCGGAATCGGTGATAGCGCTCCTGCAGTTCGGTCAGCATGCCGGAAACGGCTTCCGCCACTTCGCCCTTCAGGTGACCATACATTTTGCCTTCAAAATGCTGCTCCAGCTCTGGAATACTCTGACCGGTAACGGCAGAGAGGATGTCCAGCAGGTTGGAGACACCCGCTTTATTCTGAATGTCGTAGCGAACAACCGGCGGCTCGTCGGAGTCGGTGACCGCGCGTTTGATTTTCTTCACCACCGATTTCGGGTCTTCCAGCAGGCCGATAACGTTGTTGCGGTTATCATCTGACTTGGACATCTTTTTGGTCGGCTCCAGCAGCGACATCACGCGCGCGCCGGATTTTGGAATAAACGGCTCAGGGACTTTAAACACATCGCCATAGATCGCGTTAAAACGCTGGGCGATATCGCGGCTCAGCTCCAGATGTTGTTTCTGATCTTCGCCGACCGGGACCTGGTTAGTCTGATACAGCAGGATGTCGGCAGCCATCAGCACCGGATAGTCAAACAGACCGGCGTTAATGTTTTCCGCATAGCGCGATGACTTGTCTTTAAACTGGGTCATACGGCTCAGTTCGCCGAAATAGGTGTAGCAGTTCAGCGCCCAGCCGAGCTGCGCGTGCTCCGGCACGTGGGACTGAACGAAGATGGTGCTTTTTTGCGGGTCGATACCACACGCCAGATACAGCGCCAGCGTGTCCAGCGTGGCCTTACGCAGCTGCTGCGGGTCCTGACGGACGGTAATCGCGTGCTGGTCAACGATGCAGTAAATGCAGTGGTAATCGTCCTGCATGTTTACCCACTGACGCAGCGCACCCATGTAGTTGCCAATGGTCAATTCACCTGAGGGCTGTGCGCCACTAAAAACGATGGGCTTAGTCATTTTTTATTCCTGAGTTTCACTGTACGGTAGCCCGAAAGCGGGCAAGAGTTCATTAAATTGGTCAAAGATATAATCCGGCTCGCTCTGCGAAATCGGCTCGCCGTAGTTGTAGCCGTAGGTCAGACCGATTGAGCGGCAGCCTGCGGCCTTCGCGGCCTGAATATCATTGCGCGAGTCGCCAACGAACAGCAGCTCCGTGGGTGCCAGCCCCAGTTTCTCCGCGACCATAAGCAGCGGTTCCGGATGCGGTTTTTTGTTTTTTACATCATCGCCGCCGATAACAACGGTAAAATATTTGGCGATATCCAGCGACGCCAGAATCGGCGCGACAAACGGCGTCGGTTTATTGGTCACCAGCGCCAGCGGCAGGCCTTTTGCGTGCAGCGCGCCCAGCGTATCGGCAACGGCTGGAAATAAAAAGCTCCCCTCTTCCGCCACTTCACCATAGTAGCGATCGAACAGCTTGCGCAAAATGGTCTGCTGTTCAGCCTGCGGAATATCGTCATGATCGACGGAAGGTTTGCCCTGAGAGGCTCTTAACGCCGCGCGCTCCTGACGAGCCCAGGTCAGGGCTCGCTGGATCAAGACGTCCGCGCCGTTGCCAATCCAGGTCACGACTCGCTCTTCTCCCGCCATCGGGAGCTCCAGCGCATACAGGGCGTTATCAACGGCTGCGGTCAAGCCCGGCGCGCTATCGACCAGCGTCCCGTCGAGATCGAACGCCACGCCGCGAATGTTTTGTAACTTATCCATGGCTAACCTTTGCTAATTCGCTACGCATTTGATCGACCACTTTTTTATAGTCAGGCTGATCGAAAATGGCCGATCCGGCAACAAACATATCCGCACCGGCTGCAGCAATCTCAGCGATATTGCTGACTTTTACGCCGCCATCGACTTCCAGACGGATGTCGTAGCCGGATTCGTCAATGCGACGACGAACTTCACGCAGTTTTTCCAGAGTGTGTGGAATAAAAGACTGACCGCCAAAGCCCGGATTGACGGACATCAGCAGGATGACATCCAGCTTATCCATCACGTAGTCGAGGTAGCTCAGGGAGGTGGCCGGGTTAAACACCAGACCGGCTTTACAGCCGTGCTCTTTGATAAGCTGCAGCGTGCGGTCAACGTGTTCGGAAGCTTCCGGATGGAAAGTAATGATGCTGGCGCCCGCGGCGGCAAAATCAGGGACGATGCGGTCAACCGGCTTGACCATCAAATGCACGTCAATCGGCGCGGTGATACCGTAATTTCGCAGTGATTTCAGCACCATCGGACCAATGGTCAGATTCGGCACGTAGTGGTTGTCCATCACGTCAAAGTGCACAACATCGGCACCCGCAGCCAACGCATTGGCGGTATCCTCGCCCAGACGGGCAAAATCAGCCGACAGAATCGAAGGGGCAATCAAATACTGCTTCATCCGCATCTCCTTGAAATTTATTTGGTCTTGGGCGGACGGTACAGAGCCAGAAGCTCGTCCACCTTCTTACGTGTACCACCGTTGCTGCTGATGCTGCGTCGAACCTTCACAATATGCGTCTCAGCGGCGTTTTTGTACCACTCCTGAGTGAGCGGCGTGCGATGGTTTGAAATAAGCACAGGAATACGCTTTTTCATCAGCGATTCCGCTTTTTTAGCCAGCAGCTCCTGCTGCTCCTGGCTAAAGCTATTCGTATGATAAGCCGTAAAATTCGCCGTAGACGACAGCGGCGCATAGGGCGGATCGCAGTAAACAACGGAGCGGTTATCTGCCCGCTTCATGCACTCTTCATAAGATTCACAATGAAACTCTGCATGCTGCGCCTTCTCCGCAAAATGATACAGCTCAGCTTCGGGAAAATAGGGCTTTTTATAGCGACCAAACGGCACGTTAAACTCACCGCGCAGATTGTAGCGACACAGGCCATTGTAGCCATGACGGTTCAAATACAGGAACAACACCGCGCGACGCAGCGGCTCCTGGCTCTGGTTGAACTCATCCCGGAACCGATAATACTGCTCTGCGACGTTGTTCTCTGGTGTAAACATCTCACGCGCCGCCGCAACATAGTCATCGGTACGCAGCTTGACGATGTTATACAGACTGATCAAATCACTATTGATATCAGCGAGGATATAACGAGAAAAGTCGGTATTAAGAAATACCGACCCGGCGCCAACAAAAGGCTCAATCAAGCAGTCGCCCTGCGGCAAATGCTTTTTAATATCGTCAAGCAGGGGGTATTTACCCCCTGCCCATTTCAGAAAAGCGCGATTCTTTTTCATGCTGCCTAACTAATTACACATTCTCCGGCTGCGGAGAAAGCTCCGACAGCATCCTGCGCTTCAGACTACTCTGCGGCATTATTTCAGGTCAGACTGAACCTGATGCAGCGGTTTTGCCCACGGGTTTTTCGCCTGTACATCTGCTGGCAGCGTAGCAACAGCACGTTTCGCTTCATCTTTCGAAGCGTAAATGCCGCTCACCAGAACATACCAGGGCTGACCGTTACGCGTAGTCTCATAGACAACATATTTTTCCAGCTTCTCTTTCTTCGCCCAACTGTTGAGGTTGTTGTAGTTAGAAGAGCTGCTGAGCTGCAGCGTGTAGTGACCGGACGGCGCAGACTTCATCGAGCTGACGTCGCCGGCACTTTTACCCGCAGCAGCCGTTGCTGCCGGAGCGGCAGTTGCAGTCGCAGTCGGAGCAGTAGATGCAGTTGCGGCCGTTGCCGCAGGAGCGGTAGTCGCAGCCGGTTTAGCCTGTGCAGTAGCGGTAGAATTAGTGGTCGGCTGAGCTTTTGCCGGAGCCGTAGTCGCGACGCTTTCTGTACGCTTAGGCTGGACCGGAGCCGGTTTCGGCTGGGTCGGCGCTTTCGCCGTGGCCTGCGGTTTCGGTTCGATAACCGTATGCTTACGCTCAGCCGGGCGCGGTGTCGCCGCCGTCTGACGCTCTGTCGTCGCCTGACGCGGGGCAGTGGCGCCATTGCGCACTGGCGCAACGGTAGCAGGCTCAGTTGGCAGAGTAGAGTTCGCTACCGCGCTATCAATCTGACCCTGCTGCTGGGTCAGCGCATTGTTCAGATCGCCCTGAACCTCAACGCGCTGCTGCCCTTGCGGTTCAGCCGTAGCCTGACCTTGAGTCGGGTTAGAGGCGATAGGCGGCAGAGAAACATCCTGCGGCTGCGAACTGCTAGCCGCTGATGAATCCTGAGCAGCAGGCTGAGTATTATTATTGCCCTGCTCGCCGGAGAGGTTGATGCTCTTCTCACCGGAAGCCGTTTGCTCGTTGGATGAGGATGGTGATTTCAGCGCGGAACCCACGCCAACAATCAGCAGCAGCAGAACGAGGATCCCCACGCCCATCATGATGTACTGACGAGAGGCGGGTTTCGCAGGCGCCTTCTTACGCTTACGAGGACGACGCTCAACCTGACGCTCTTCGTCATCGCCTTCGTCAGACTCTACCTCTTCTTCGTACTCTTCATACTGTTCTTCGTCGCGCTCACGGCGTGCTTTGCTGCCGCGCGTCGGGCGACCATCGTCAGCATCATCAAGATCGACATCATCAAAATTGATTTGCGGATCGGCATCACGCTCTGAAGACTGACGAGAACGACCAGTACGACGATCGCTGCGATCGGCTTTCATATCGTCTTCTGGTTTTAATTCATCCATTTAACACCCCACTAAAAGGCTTATGCTCACGACTATTGCACATCACCCGAAATGATAACGCCGCGCGAACGCGGCCAGACCTTCTTATTGTTGCGCCTGCTGAGTATCAGCAATCGCGCCAAGAACAACATCGTGCGGTACTCCGCCGCGTATCTCGCTCTTCCCTATCGCGAGGGGTAGCACCAGCCGCATCTCGCCTGCCAGCACCTTTTTATCACGCATCATGTGGGGCAAATACGCCTCTGCCGCCATCTCCTGCGGCCCGCATACCGGCAAACCAGCACGCTGCAACAGATGAATAATTCGCTGCGTATCCTGCGGATCAAAGCGCCCCAAACGCTCGGACGCATGCGCCGCCATCACCATACCGGCCGCGACCGCTTCACCATGCAACCAGTTACCGTAGCCCATTTCAGCTTCGATAGCATGACCAAAAGTATGGCCAAGATTGAGTAAAGCACGTAACCCGGTTTCGCGCTCGTCGGCGGCGACAACTTCCGCTTTCAGCTCACAACAGCGACGGATACAGTACGCCATTGCGGTTTCATCCAGCGCCATCAATGCATCAATGTTATTTTCCAGCCAGTCGAAGAATTCGCCGTCAAGAATAACGCCGTACTTGATCACTTCAGCCAGGCCGGAAGAGAGCTCACGCTTCGGCAGCGTTTTGAGACAGTTGAGATCGACAACAACAGAAACCGGCTGCCAGAAGGCGCCAATCATGTTTTTGCCGAGAGGATGGTTGACGGCCGTTTTGCCGCCGACCGAAGAATCCACCTGCGACAGCAGAGTGGTCGGAACCTGAATAAAGCGCACGCCACGCTGGTAGCTGGCCGCTGCAAATCCCGTTAAATCACCAATTACCCCACCGCCGAGCGCCACTAATGTGGTGTCGCGGCCGTGTGGTTTTTGCAATAGCGCGGTAAAAACGGTATCCATCACCGCCAGGCTTTTAAACTGCTCGCCGTCGGGAAGGATCACGCTATCGACTTTTACTCCCGCTTGCTCAAGTGCGGAGCGTACGGTATCCAGATAAAGCGGCGCCAGCGTCTCATTGGTGACCAGCATAACCTGGTCGCCTGATTTCAGTGGCAGGAAGGAAGCTGGATCGTTAAACAAACCAGCCGCGATGGTAATCGGGTAACTACGTTCCCCGAGGGTTACAGTAAGCCTCTCCATAACGCGACGTCCACCTCAGTTGCTTTTACTCTGACGCACTTTATTAAGCCAGAATCAGTTGCTTTCCAGCATATGAATAATCTGGTTTGCTACCACTTTCGCGCTTTGATCGTCAGTACGGATAGTGACGTCAGCAATCTCTTCGTACAGCGGATTACGCTCATCCGCCAACGCTTCCAGTACTTCGCGAGGCGGCGCATCAACTTGTAGCAAAGGACGCTTTTTATCGCGCTGCGTACGGGCAAGCTGCTTTTCGATAGTTGTTTCCAGGTAGACCACCACGCCGCGGGCGGAGAGACGGTTACGCGTTTCACGGGATTTTACAGAGCCACCGCCGGTTGCCAGCACGATTCCCTGTTTTTCCGTCAACTCATTGATAATTTTTTCTTCACGGTCGCGGAAGCCGTCTTCGCCTTCTACATCAAAGACCCAACCCACATCTGCGCCAGTGCGTTTCTCAATTTCTTGATCGGAATCGTAAAATTCCATGTTGAGCTGTTGGGCTAACTGGCGCCCAATAGTGCTTTTGCCGGCACCCATAGGCCCAACCAGAAAGATATTGCGTTTCTCTGCCATTTTTTCGGTACTACTAAGACTATTCGTTAATGGTAAACCCGCTTCGCAGACACCCAGCGCAGCAGGACATGAACTGAAACCTCATATGCAATAGAGCGAGAGTCAGACTAAAAATTATCTCAATACTCCGGCTGGTTTGGCAACAGAATAAATCACCGGACAAGAAAGGGAGGATTGATGTCGTACCCGACTCTCAAATCGGTACCCCTTGTATGCTAAATCCGTCCTCACGTCAAACACCTGAAACGTGTTTAGCAAGAAAAACCGCTTAATGCACTGCCAGAATACGTGGAGTAATGAAGACAACCAGTTCACGTCGTTCGTTATCCTTACCGTCACGGCGAAACAGCTGGCCAAGCCAGGGGATATCGCCAAGTAGAGGAATACCATCGCGAGACGTTTTATTTTTTTGCGCAAAGATACCGCCTAACGCCAGGGTCTCTCCGCTTTTCACCTCCACCTGCGTTTCTATTTCTTGTTTATCGATAGCCAGCACTTCGCCATTTTCCTGTTTGAGCATCTGGCCCGGCGTATTTTCACTGATCCTCAGTTTTAACCGCACGCGATCGTGATGCAGCACCGTCGGCGTCACCTCCATCCCCAGCACCGCCTCTTTAAACTCAACGGAGGTCGCGCCGCTTTCGCCGCTGGAGACCTGATAGGGTATCTCGCTGCCCTGCTTAATGCTGGCGGGCTGCATATGTGAAGCCAGCAGACGGGGGCTGGCGATAATGTCCACCTTCTGTTTCTGCTCAAGTGCGGAAAGCTCCAGCTCCAGGAGCCGCCCACCGATGCGGCCGATGTTAAACCCGGCCCTCGTACTGGCATCCCCTACCGCCAGGTTGCTGCTCAGGGTCGTCAGTTTACCGGAGCCTGGTGGGCTGCTGGCGTCCGCCAGGCTCCACTTCACGCCCAGTTCACGCAGGCTGGTTTCGCTCATTGAGACAATATGCGCCGCCAGCTCAACCTGGCCGACAGGCACATCCATCTCCTGAACCCATGCTATTAACGCCGGGAGGTGTTGGGCGTCATCGCGAATCAACAGGCGGTTGGTTCGTTTATCGACCGTCAGATGCCCGCGAGCGCTCAGCAGTTTTTCGCCCGCTTTGGCCAGATCCTCTACATCAGCATAACGCAGGCTCATGCTATGCCCCTGTAGAGGGAGATTCTGTAGACGCTTTGCTCTCTCCGCCTCAAGCTGTACCTGCTGCGCCTTTTGCCAGACCAGAGTATGAACGTACAGTACCGAGCCTTGTTGGGTCAGGGTCAGACCGGCGCTATCGATAACCGATCGCAGCGCCTGCTGCCACGGCACTTCCTTCAGTTGGAGAGATACCGTTCCGCTGACGTCCGGCGCCACCACGAGATTTTTTTGCTTTAGCTCCGCCAACGACTGGAGTACCTGGGCCACCGGCGCATCATCGACGACCAGCGACACGGGAAGATCCTTTTTTACCGCGTCGACCATCATCGGCAGGAGTAGAAACAGCAGGCTTATCCATCGCATCATTCTTTATTCCCTTTCGCAGCCAGACCCACTGCGCGGGTTCACACCCGGCGCCGGTTGATATAGCCATTTTTTCAGATGTCAGAAGCGTCACCCGCCAGCCTGTAGGCAGCGTCTCCGCATCCCTCACGCGGCGCCATTTCCCGGCGCTATCCTGCAGGATGCCAATCAACTCTCGCGGATCGCCTATCGCCCCACCGTAGCGCCATTGATTAAGCTGCGCAGTCCGGCAACTATCGACCGGAGGCTGAAAGGGATCGCGTTCCGCAGCCAGCAGCGGCAGAGGAAACAGCAGTAAACACCAGCCTTTACGGCGCATCTTCCGCCTCCAGTTGCAGGATCAGCCGTAGAGCCTGATTTTCCGGCTGCATTGAGAAAGCCGTGGCTCGCATCCCGCAGCGGGCCAGCCAGGAAAAAAGCGCCGGTACCGCTTGCCAGTCAACCGCCAGCTGCATCTCGCCACCGCGCCCTATCGGCCGCCAGTCCATAAGCGCAGCGCCCGTCACCGGGAGGTCAATGGGAGAGAAAGCCTGGGTTTGTTGCTCATCAATACCAACGTTTTGTAGCGCAGCCCGCAGCGGCAACAATTTGCGCCACTGCGCTTGTATGCGCGGCGTGCCGCCCGCGTTAATGTCTGGTTGGGGGGGCTGCAGTAGCCATCCCCAGACTCCGGCAATGAAAACCAGGACGACAGGTATTGTTAACAGGCTTTTGCGCCCCGTCAGCCAGCGTTCAATCTCAACCCGCATTGTCGTCCTCTCCGGCCATGGAAAAGTGAAATAACCAGCGCCCTTCACCGTCGCGGTGCGTTTCTCCCGCCTTTGGCGGACGCAAGTCGGCAACACTCCCCAGCGCTTTTTCAAGCTCAGCCAGCCCCTTTAGATGCAACGTGAGTCCGCTCAGTACCAGGGTATTCTGGCGGTATTCCAGTTGGGTTAACCAGGCGTGTTCCGGCATAAGCGCCGCTATCGCCTGCAACCTCGACTGCCACGCGGCGGTTTTCTCCCGCCGCAGAGCGCGCAGGCGTCGTTGTTCCTGCTGCTGTAACCGTTGGCGCATGGCGCGCTCACGCTGCTGAAAGGCGGTATACAGCTGGTCTTCAGCGCTAGTCTTCGCGGTTTCAAGCGAGTGGCTGACCCGCTGGTTGAGCCGTGAAGTGAGGAGCGCCGCCAGCAGAATAAGCAGCAAACCAAGAATCAGCAGACCCGCCATCTGCAGACGTTGCCGTCGACGCGTTTCGCGCCAGGGAAGGAAGTTGACTATATGGCTCATGACTGACGCGCTCCCAGCGCCAGGCCGAGGGCAACGGTAAAGCTATCGCCACGTGCCGGGAGCGGGGGCTGCAGGCGATGGATAGCGCTCCAGGCGTCAAAATTCCGCCCGTCGGGCGATGCGGAGGCGCAGAGGCGAAACGTACCGCCATTCACCCGGGATACCAGGTCTGGAAAAGAGGGAGCGTCGCTGCACGGACAGCATCCCCAGCTATCGGCGGTGGCCCAAAGCCAGCTCGCTTCGTCACGCCAGGCCAGCCCCTGAACGTCATCAGGTTGCCAGGGGAGAAAGGCGCTAAGCGCGCTGGCATCCGGAACAATCCCCACCACCCTCAGCTTGAGTCGACTTGCCAGGCGGCACAGAAGGTTAACGTCCAACCGTTGCGCGGCGGTAACCCGCCAGCCATCAACCGCTCCGGTTTGCGCATAATCGACGCATAGCGAAGATGCGGGCATTTCCAGCTGCTGCGCCATCGCGCTGGCAATCCAGGTCGCCTGTTCGCTTTCTCTTAATGAAATCTGCGGGCGCGGGAGCTGCTTTTGCAGGGTTCGCGCCGCCGGGAAGGCGATACAGACCTGATGCTGCAAAGGCAGCTCCCGCCGCCAGCTTTGCAGCTGGCGGGCCAGCGATTCAACGTCCACCACCATTCCCTGCCGCACGCTACCGGGCATGAGCGGGATACTCCACCAGCGGCGTAGCGCCCAGCGTGAGCGCTCATGTAATAACGCGACAATAGCAATATGGTCCTGCTGGATATGCATTCCTATGCGCCAGTTTCTAAACGCCATGCTTACGATCTCCTTATCCGCCGATATGCTTCGCTATATCAATGCTCCAGGCTTGCCTTTATACTACTGCGCGTTTGTTTATAAACTGCCCAATGAAAACTAAATGAGAAATCTCCGGTGAAGTTCGTAAAGTATCTTTTTATCCTTGCAGTATGTTGCGTACTGCTGGGAGCAGGCTCGATTTTTGGTCTCTATAAATATATAGAGCCCCAGCTCCCCGACGTCGCAACCCTGAAGGATGTGCGCCTGCAGATCCCGATGCAGGTCTATAGCGCGGATGGTGAGCTGATTGCGCAATATGGCGAGAAACGCCGTATTCCCGTCACGCTACAGCAAATGCCGCCAGAGCTGATAAAAGCGTTTATCGCCACCGAAGACAGCCGTTTTTATGAGCATCATGGCGTTGACCCGGTCGGGATTTTCCGCGCCGCCAGCGTCGCGATGTTCTCCGGTCACGCCTCTCAGGGGGCCAGTACAATTACTCAACAGCTGGCGCGCAACTTCTTCCTGAGCCCTGAAAAGACGTTGATGCGTAAGGTAAAAGAAGCCTTCCTCGCGATCCGCATCGAGCAGTTGCTCAATAAAGATGAAATCCTTGAGCTGTACCTGAACAAAATCTATCTTGGCTACCGCGCCTACGGCGTCGGCGCGGCCGCGCAGGTCTATTTCGGTAAATCCGTCGACCAGTTGACGCTGAGCGAGATGGCGGTCATTGCGGGCCTGCCTAAAGCGCCTTCGACGTTTAACCCGCTCTACTCCATGGATCGTGCAACCACCCGCCGCAACGTTGTTCTCTCACGGATGCTGAGCGAAGGCTACATCACGCAGTCGCAGTACGATCAGGCGCGTAGCCAGATGATTGACGCCAGCTACCATACGCCGGAAATCGCCTTCTCCTCCCCGTATCTCAGCGAAATGGTGCGTCAGGAAATGGTCAGCCGCTACGGCGAGCAGGCTTATGAAGACGGTTATCGCGTCTACACCACCATTACCCGTAAAAATCAGCAGTCGGCCCAGGAGGCCGTGCGTAAAAACGTGCTGGATTACGACATGCGCCACGGCTATCGCGGCCCGGACAAGGTGCTGTGGAAGGTGGGTGAAACGCCGTGGGATAACCAGAAAATCCTCGATACGCTGAAAAAAACCCCGAATACCGGACCGCTCTCGCCGGCGGTCATCACGTCGGCAAATCCGCAGGAAGCCGTCGCGCTAATGAGCAATGGAACCTCGGTGTCGCTGAATATGGAAGGCGTCCGCTGGGCGCGTCGGTTTATTTCTGATACCCAGCAGGGCGCCACGCCGCGTAAAGTAAACGATGTGGTGCAGACCGGGCAACAGGTCTGGGTACGTCAGGTGGGTAGCAGCTGGTGGTTGTCGCAGGTGCCGGATGTCAACTCAGCGCTGGTCTCGATCAACCCGCAAAACGGGGCGATCATTGCGCTAGTTGGCGGCTTCGATTTCAACCAGAGCAAGTTCAACCGTGCGACACAGGCGCTGCGCCAGGTCGGTTCTAACATTAAGCCGTTCCTCTACACTGCAGCAATGGATAAAGGCTTAACGCTGGCGAGCATGCTCAACGATGTGCCAATTTCCCGTTGGGATGCCGGCTCCGGCTCCGACTGGCGCCCCAAAAACTCACCGCCGCAGTATGCGGGCCCTATCCGCCTGCGTCAGGGGCTGGGTCAATCAAAGAACGTGGTGATGGTTCGCGCGATGCGGGCCATGGGCGTGGACTACGCGGCTGAGTATCTCCAGCGCTTTGGCTTCCCGGCACAGAACATCGTTCGGACCGAATCGCTGGCGCTGGGTTCAGCCTCTTTCACCCCGCTTCAGGTTGCTCGCGGTTATTCGGTGATGGCTAACGGCGGTTTCCTGGTGAGCCCTTATTTCATCAGCAAAATCGAGAACGATCAGGGCGGCGTCATTTTTGAAGAGCGGCCAAAAGTTGCCTGCCCACAGTGCGATATTCCGGTGATTTACGGCGATACGCCGAAGTCTGATGTACTGGATAATAAAGATGTTGAGGACGTCGCGACCTCACAGGACCCGCAAAACCCCGGCGTTCCTCCACAGCCGCAGCTTGCGCAGGCGAACCAGTCTCTGGTGGCGCAAAGTGGCGCTCCGGAGTACGCGCCGCACGTGATCAACACGCCGCTGGCGTTCCTGATTAAAAGCGCCCTGAACACCAACATCTTCGGCGAACCGGGCTGGATGGGTACCGGCTGGCGGGCGGGCCGCGACCTGCAGCGTCACGATATCGGCGGCAAAACCGGGACCACCAACAGTTCAAAAGATGCGTGGTTCTCAGGCTATGGTCCTGGCGTCGTAACGTCGGTATGGATTGGCTTTGATGACCACCGCCGCGATCTGGGCCGCACCACCGCCTCCGGAGCAATCAAAGATCAGATATCCGGCTATGAAGGCGGCGCTAAAAGCGCCCAGCCGGCCTGGGATGACTTTATGAAAAGGGTGCTGGAAGGCGTACCGGAAGAGCCGCTAACGCCGCCGCCGGGTATTATTACGGTGAACATCGATCGCAGCACCGGCCAGTTGGCCAGCGGCGGTAACAGCCGCGCCGAGTACTTTATTGACGGCACCCAGCCGACCCAACAGGCGGTTCATGAAGTCGGCACCACCATTACCGATGGCGGGGGCGAGACCCACGAACTGTTCTGACAAAAAAAGCGCCTGCGGGCGCTTTTTTTATCTGAGAGAGGCGCTACAGCCGCCCTTGCGCCTGCAGCCATTCGCGCAGCAGGAAAAGCGCGCTAACGTTACGCGCTTCGTTGAAATCTTCTTCATCAAGCAGCGTCATCAGCTGCGACAGCGGCCAGCGCACCTGCGGCAGCGGCTCGGGCTCATCGCCGGGCAACGACTCCGGATAAAGGTCTTCCGCCACCAGGATATTCATCTTGCTGGAGAAGTAGGACGGGGCCATGCTCAGCTTTTTCAAAAACGTCAGCTTTTGCGCGCCAAACCCAACCTCTTCTTTCAGCTCACGGTTGGCGGCTTCCAGTACGCTTTCGCCCGGATCGATCAGGCCTTTTGAAAAGCCCAGCTCATAGGACTCCGTACCAACTGCATATTCGCGAATCAGGATTATATGGTCATCGACAATCGGCACAATCATCACGGCTTCACGGGTAGAAGGCCGCATCCGTTCATACACCCGGCGCACGCCGTTGCTGAACTCAAGGTCCACGCTTTCAACATTAAAAAGGCGCGAGCGCGCGACTGTTTCAACATTGAGAATGGTGGGTTTTTGTAATGATTTGCTCATTGTCATCGGTCTATGCTGTGATTACAGCGGTCATTGTGCGATACGCAGCACGGTTTCGGCAATCCTAATCGCCACTAATTTACATAGTTGCAACTTTTTCGTCTTGACCACAGGTATCACAAAGACTAAAAAGTCAATAGGTTGAACGGTATTTGAGAATATACTGATTCCTGGATTTTAACGCTTTTGATAAGGTTGTATGCTGCTGCATTGCATAATAGATTTTCTCCCGTTGACGTAATAAGTGCCGATTTCGACGGCTGTTTTACCTCCATTGATGCATGGCAACCGACGATACCAGTAAGAAAAGAATAACTATGATGGGATGGGCATGGGCACCTTTCTGATATTTTTGTTAGCTCTGCTAATCTGCGCATTGCTTATCGGCTGGTGGTATCGCACGCATACAAGACGTCGTCGCCTGCCGCTGCTGCACGCCTTTAGCGATGCCGCGACGCGCAAGCTTTCCGATGAAGAGCGCAGCGCCGTTGAAAAATACCTCGAAAGCCTCAGCCGCAACCAGCAGTTGCCGGCGTCTGGCGCCAGCACCGCGCCGGTCAACCTGACGCTGAACGAACAGAGCGGCACCGTTTATAGCGTCACCCGCGCCATTACGCGCTACGGCATCACCACCGATGACCTCAATAAATGGCGCTACTTCCTTGATTCAGTTGAAATTCATCTACCTCCCTTCTGGGAGCAACATATCAATGACGAAAACAGCGTCGAGTTAATCTCCACCGATAGCCTTCCGCTAGTGATTGCTCTCAATGGGCAAACGCTCAGCGACTATCCGCAGGAATCTCGGGGGTTTGCGCTTGAAAAAGCCGCGGTGCCTCAGGCATCCATCCGCGGGGAAGAGAGCGAGCAAATTGAGCTGCTGAACATCCGCCAGGAAACACCGGAAGAGCATGCGCTCAGCCGCCCTGAGAGTCTGCGCGAAGCCATTCTGGTGGTTGCCGCTTTCCTGCTGTTTTATTGCAGCCTGATAACCCCGAACGTTTTTTCGCCCTGGCTGCTGGGCGGCGGGTTACTCCTGCTGCTGGCAGGCGTATGGGGGATCTACGCTCCCCCGCGCAAAACATCGCTGCGGGAAATTCACTGCCTGCGCGGCATGCCGAAACGCTGGGGATTGTTTGGCGAAAATAACCAGGAACATATCAATAATATTTCCCTCGGCATTATCGACCTTATCTACCCGCGCCACTGGCAACCATGGATTGCGCAGGACCTCGGCCAGCAAACGGATATCGATATCTACCTCAGCCGCCACGTTGTCCGCCAGGGGCGCTTCCTGTCGCTGCATGATGAGGTCAAAAACTTCCCGCTTCAGTACTGGCTCCGCAGCGCGATTATCGCCCTCGGCGCGCTGCTGATCGTCGTGATGCTGTGGGCCAGCGTACCGCTGAATATGCCTTTTAAATTCACCCTTTCATGGCTCAAGGGCGCGCAAACTATCGAAGCCACGACGGTTGCCCAGTTGGAGAAGTCAAAGATTCGCATCGGCGACACGCTGCGCCTGAAAGGCACAGGAATGTGCAACATCCACTCGCCGGGCGCCTGGACGGCAAAAGAAAACTCGCCGTTTATGCCGTTCGATTGTTCGCAAATCGTCTGGAATGATGCCCCTCCCCTGCCGCTGCCGGAATCAGATATCGTCAGTAAGGCCACCGCCCTGATGCAGACCGTCCAGCGCCAGCTCCATCCCGAATCCGATGACGATTCGCGCGTCAGCCCGGCGCTGCGTTCCGCCATTCAGAAGTCAGGCATGGTGCTGCTGGATGACTTTGGCGATATCGTCACAAAAACCAACGACCTGTGCTCAGCGAAAGACGATTGCGTTCGTTTGAAGAATGCGCTGGTTAACCTCGGCAACACCCGCAACTGGGAAGCCCTGACCAAACGCGCCAGCGCCGGCAAACTGGACGGCGTCAACGTCCTGTTACGCCCGGTAAGCGCGGAGTCGCTGGAGAACCTGGTCACCACCTCCACCGCGCCGTTCATCAGCCGTGAAACCTCGCGCGCGGCGCAGGCGCTGAATAGCCCGGCGCCCGGCGGTTTCCTGATTGCCAGCGATGAAGGCAGCGACCTGGTGAACCAGCCGTGGCCAGGCACCGGCTTATACGACTTCCCTGCCCACCAGCAATGGAGCGAACTGCAGCGTCTGGCGGGTATGCTAATGCACACGCCGTTCCAGGCAGAAGGCATCGTCACCAATCTTTACACCGACGCCAACGGCACGCAGCATATCAACCTGCATCGTATTCCTGACCGCTCCGGTCTGTGGCGTTACCTCGGCACAACGCTGCTGCTGCTGGCCATGCTGGGCTGTTCGGCGTATCACGGTATCCAGGCTTTTCGTCGCTATCAGCGCCATCGCCAGCGACAGGAAGAGATCCAGAAATACTATGAAAGCTGCCTGAATCCGGTTCTGCTTTCCTCACCCGACCCGCAAGAATAATTCTCTGCGCGACGGGGTGTGATAACCTGTCGCGCAATTTTCCCCCTCGCTGGAGACTGACCATGCATTTTGATATCGCCTGGCAAGAGGTTGATACCGTTCTGCTGGATATGGACGGCACGCTACTCGACCTCGCCTTCGACAACTACTTCTGGCAAAAACTGGTTCCGGAAACCTGGGGCGCCGCGCGGGGGCTCAACCTGCAGGAAGCCAGAGACGCGATGCGCCAGGAGTATCATGCGGTACAACATACGCTAAACTGGTACTGCCTGGACTACTGGAGCGAGCGACTGGGTTTGGATATTTGTGCGATGACCAGCGAGCAGGGGCCAAGGGCCGCGCTGCGTGAAGATACCGTGCCGTTCCTTGAGGCGCTTAAAACCAGCGGTAAACGGCGGATTTTGCTGACCAACGCCCATCCGCATAATCTGGCGGTGAAGCTAAAGCATACCGGGCTGGACGCGCACCTTGATTTATTGCTTTCCACCCACACATTTGGTTATCCGAAAGAGGATCAGCGGCTGTGGCACGCGGTAGCTGAAGAAACCGGCTTCGACGCGCGCAATACGCTGTTCGTCGATGATAACGAGGCAATTCTGGACGCGGCGGCGGAATACGGCATCCGCTATTGCCTCGGTATCACCAATCCCGACTCCGGGCTGGCGGAAAAAAGCTACGCTCGCCATCCAGGGTTGAACGATTACCGGCACCTGATCCCCTCGCTGACCCTACAGGAGAGGCCATGAAAGAAAAACCCGTCGAAGCCGTCAGGCTGGACAAATGGTTGTGGGCAGCCCGCATTTATAAAACCCGTGCGCTGGCGCGCGAGATGATTGAAGGCGGCAAGGTGCACTATAACGGACAGCGCAGTAAGCCGGGAAAGGTAGTCGAGCTGAATGCGACCCTGATGCTCCGCCAGGGCAATGACGAACGCACCATCGTGGTAAAAGGCATTACCGAACAGCGCAGACCCGCCAGTGAAGCCGTCGCGCTTTATGAAGAGACGGCTGAGAGCATCGAGAAACGCGAGAAAGTGGCGCTGGCGCGCAAAATGAACGCCTTAACCATGCCGCATCCCGACAGGCGACCGGATAAGAAAGAGCGGCGCGACCTGATGAGATTTAAACACGGCGATAGTGAATAACTGTGGCCCGCAAGAGAGATGATTATGACTCAACACGATCAATTACACCGCTATCTGTTTGAAAACTATGCCGTACGCGGTGAGCTGGTAACAGTTTCAGAAACTTTAGAACAGATTCTGACCAACCATAGCTACCCGCAGCCGGTGAAAACCGTGCTGGCGGAACTGCTGGTCGCCACCAGCCTGCTGACCGCCACGCTGAAGTTCGCGGGCGATATTACCGTTCAGCTGCAGGGCGATGGCCCGCTGTCGCTGGCGGTGATCAACGGCAACAACCAGCAGCAGATGCGCGGTGTCGCCCGCACCCAGGGTGAGATCCCGGAAGGGGCGGACCTGAAAACCATGGTCGGCAACGGGTATCTGGTCATTACCATCTCTCCGGAAGAGGGCGAGCGCTATCAGGGGGTGGTCGGTCTTGAAGGCGATACGCTGGCGGCCTGCCTCGAAGATTACTTCCAGCGCTCCGAACAGCTGCCAACCCGACTGATTATCCGTAGCGGTGAACACGAAGGTAAACCGATGGCCGGCGGCATGCTGCTGCAGGTTCTGCCGGCGCAGGACGCGCAGGCGGCTGATTTCGAACATCTGAGCACGCTGACCGAAACCATCAAAGCTGAAGAGCTGTTTACCCTGCCCGCAAACGATGTGCTCTGGCGCCTGTATCACGAAGAAGAAGTTACCGTATACGAGCCGCAGGGCGTTGAGTTTAAATGCACATGCTCTCGCGAGCGCTGCGCCGGCGCGCTGAAAACGCTGCCGGATGAGGAGATCGATAGCATCCTGGCCGACGAAGGAGAAATCGATATGCACTGCGACTATTGCGGTAATCATTACATCTTTAATGCGATGGATATCGCCGAAATTCGTAACAACGCCTCCCCGGCCGACCCGCAAATCCACTAATCCTCACTTTGTCAGGCGCGGTTTTCCTCCTCGCGCCTGGCGTCAACAATTTTTCTTCGCGTGGTGAATCGATTCCCCATGAAAGAGTTACGTAATTTTCTTTCAGGTAAGCGATTACATTCACATTTCAACAGTTTTTTTAATTACTTTTTAACCATTAAGAAACATCTACCCCCACTGTAGCCCTAATTCCTGAGATAATCCCCTGCGCCTCGTGACAGGAGTCACAACGTTTTTCGTAAGTCCGCCGTTTGTCGAGATACGTAAATCTATGAGCCTGGTCGCGGTCTATACCCCGTAATAAACCCTACAATTTAAAGCAGTACATATTGGCTAAGGAGCAGTGACATGCGCGTTAATAATGGTTTAACCCCGCAGGATCTCAAGGCTTATGGTATCAATGACGTCCAGGATATCGTCCATAACCCCAGCTACGATACTTTGTATCAGGAAGAGCTCGCCCCCAATCTTCAAGGTTATGAACGTGGCGTATTAACAAATCTTGGTGCAATCGCCGTAGATACCGGTATTTTTACCGGCCGTTCTCCAAAAGATAAGTATATCGTTCGTGACGACACCACCCGCGATACCGTGTGGTGGGCCGATAAAGGCAAAGGTAAGAACGACAACAAGCCGCTTTCTGAGGAAACGTGGCATCACCTGAAGGGGCTGGTGACCCGCCAGCTCTCCGGCAAGCGCCTGTTTATCGTTGACGCCTTCTGCGGCGCCAACGCCGACACCCGCCTGAGCGTCCGCTTTATTACCGAAGTCGCCTGGCAGGCGCATTTCGTGAAGAACATGTTTATTCGCCCAAGCGATGAAGAGCTGGCGAACTTCAAGCCGGATTTCATCGTGATGAACGGCGCTAAGTGCACCAACCCGCAGTGGAAAGAACAGGGTCTGAACTCCGAAAACTTCGTCGCGTTCAATCTGACCGAGCGCATCCAGCTTATCGGCGGAACCTGGTACGGCGGCGAAATGAAAAAAGGGATGTTCTCGATCATGAACTACCTGCTGCCGCTGAAGGGCATCGCTTCCATGCACTGCTCCGCCAACGTCGGGGAAAAAGAGGATGTCGCTATCTTCTTCGGCCTTTCCGGTACCGGCAAGACCACCCTCTCTACCGATCCGAAACGCCGCCTGATTGGCGATGATGAACACGGCTGGGATGACGACGGGGTATTCAACTTCGAAGGCGGCTGCTACGCTAAGACCATTAAGCTTTCCGAAGCCGCGGAGCCGGATATTTATCATGCGATTCGCCGCGATGCGCTGCTGGAGAACGTGGTCGTGCTGGCCGATGGCACCATCGATTTTAACGACGGTTCAAAGACCGAAAACACCCGCGTCTCTTATCCGATCAATCATATCGAGAACATCGTTAAGCCCATCTCCAAAGCCGGTCATGCCACCAAGGTTATCTTCCTGACCGCCGACGCGTTTGGCGTTCTGCCGCCGGTTTCTCGTCTGACCGCCGACCAGACCCAGTACCACTTCCTGTCTGGCTTCACCGCCAAGCTGGCCGGTACCGAGCGCGGCGTCACGGAGCCGACGCCAACCTTCTCCGCCTGCTTTGGCGCCGCCTTCCTGTCGCTGCACCCGACGCAGTACGCAGAAGTGCTGGTGAAACGTATGCAGGCTTCCGGCGCCCAGGCCTATCTGGTCAACACCGGCTGGAACGGCACCGGCAAACGTATCTCGATCAAAGATACCCGCGCCATAATCGATGCGATTCTTGATGGTTCGCTGGACAATGCCGAAACCTTCACTCTGCCGATGTTTGAGCTGCAGATCCCGACCGAGCTGCCGGGGGTGGATACCCATATCCTCGACCCGCGCAACACCTACGGCTCGCCAGAGCAGTGGCAGGAGAAAGCGGAGCAGCTGGCGAAGCTGTTTATTGAGAACTTCGAGAAGTACACCGATACGCCAGCAGGCGCTGCGCTGGTGGCCGCAGGGCCGAAACGCTAATCGGGTCCGCAGATATGAAAAAGCCGGGAATCGCTTCCCGGCTTTTTTTAGGCTTACATCAGGCAGGCTTCTTCTTACTTGCCGCCTTACGCCGCTTATCCAGATCCTTAATCAGCTTATTCACCTGCTCATCGGCAAACATCGCCTCAAGCGTGGTGGAAAGCTTACGACGCCAGTTTGGATATTCGGTGCTGGTCCCGGGAATATTGACCGGCTCGGCCATCACCAGCCAATCCTCCGGCTGCAGGCCCAGCAGCGCGCTGTTGCTGTCGGCGATATAGCGCTGCATCCCACGATTCAGGGTCGGCGTCATCGCCATCAGCGACGCTTTATGCCCGGTACGCTTCGGCAGACAGCCGTAGCGGTGCAGAGCATCCAGCAGCCCCTGCTTCGCCAGCTCGCGATCCTGATACAGTCCGCGCAGTACCACCTCATCCGGATACAGGCCGAGCGATTTACCCAGCGTCAGGTCGCCGCTTTCCCAGTAGCCGCGCAGCGTTGGCAGGTCATGCGTCGTAGCCACAGCCATTGATTGCTCCGGATACGCCTTCGGCGCACGGAAAGTCTTTTCGTGGTCATTTTCGAAATAGAGCACTTTGTAGGAGTAAACGCCGCTTTTACGCAGCTTGCCGACGATTTCAACCGGTACGGTTCCCAGATCCTCGCCGATCACCATACAGCGATGACGCTTACTCTCCAGCGCCAGAATCGACAACAGATCGTCTACCGGATACTGCACATAGGCGCCATGATCGGCCGTCTCGCCGTAAGGGATCCACCACAGACGCAGTACCGACATCACGTGATCGATGCGGAGCGCCCCGCAGTTTTGCATATTCGCGCGCAGCAGCTCGACGAAGGGCTCATAGGCGCGCGCCACCATGATATGCGGATCCATCGGCGGCAGGCCCCAGTTTTGCCCCAGCGGGCCGAGGATATCCGGCGGCGCGCCGACGGAAGCCTTCAGGCAGTACAGTTCGCGATCGCACCAGGTCTCAGCCCCGCCTTCCGCAACGCCCACCGCCAGGTCACGATACAGGCCGATCGGCATGGAATCGTTCTGGCTGGTATGCCAGCACTCGGCGAACTGGGTGTAAGCGAGCCATTGCAGCCACAGGTAAAAATTCACCTCGTCGGCATGTTCGGTGCAGAACGCTTTAACCTCCGGGCTATCGGTATCCTGATAAGCCTTCGGCCACGCGGGCCAGCCCCAGCGCATCGGATCCTGCTTAACCTGCCAGGCGTGCAGCGCGTCAAACGCCGCCTGCCAGTACAGGCTGTCACCCTCGCGCGTGACAAACTGGCGGAACTCCGCCATCACCTCATCGTTGCGCGCGGAAAAACCTTTCCAGGCCATGCGCAGCGCGGTGAGCTTGAGGGTGGTCACGGCGGTATAGTCAACATCATCGGTCTGACGCGCCGCCTGTAAAGTCTGCTGCGTAGCCGGTGAATGCCACCATTTCTGCGCCTCTTTGCTGTGACGGAAATCCTCTACCGCATTGACGTCAATATAGATAACGTTGAGCCAGCGGCGCGAAGAGGGGCTGTACGGACTGGCGCTCTCCGGGTTAGCCGGATAGAGGGCGTGAATCGGGTTAAGTCCGATAAACGAGCCGCCCCGGCGGGCGATTTCCGGTAGCATCGCGCGTAAATCGCCGAAGTCGCCAATCCCCCAGTTCTTCTCCGAGCGCAGCGTATACAGCTGCACGCAGGTTCCCCACAGCTTCTGGCCATCCTTCAGCGCCTGCGGTTCGTAGCAGCGCGCGGGCGCGACGATCGCCCGGCAGTGCCAGCGATCGCCGTCCTGAGTCAGCGTCAGCGTATGGTACCCTTCCGGTAATCTTGCCGGCAGCGGCAGCGTTTCACCGCCGCGCGCCTGGCCCTGATACTGTTTCCCTTCTTCGGTGGTGAGGATCCAGTGGAACTCCCCCTGGCCCGCTACCGGCAGAGACATCTTTTTGCCGTGGGTGAATACCTGCACCGCTGGCAGCGGGTTAACCGCCACCTTCGGGGTGACAGTGGTACGATGCATCGCATCAAGCAGCCGCTGCTTAGTGGCCGCAGCAATGGACTGCGGCTTACCGTGCGCGTTGATATAGCTTGGGCTTATTCCCGCCGCCAGGGCTGCGTTATCAAGGCGTTTAGTCTCCATAGGCCTGTCCTTAGCGTTTTGCCTGCCAGATACGTTGCTGATAATCGCGAATCGAGCGGTCGGAGCTGAACATGCCGCAGCGCGCGGTGTTCAGAATCGTCGCGCGCGTCCAGGCTTCCTGGTCGCGATACAGCTCATCAACCTGCTTCTGCGCCGCCACGTAGGCTTCAAAATCCGCCAGCACCAGGTACGGGTCGCCGCCTTTCAGCAGACTGTGCAGCATCTGGTCGAAAGCATGCTTATCGCCATCGCTGTATTTACCGCTCTCCAGCTCTTTCAGCACAGCGTCCAGCAGCTTGTCTTTCTTACGCCATTTCAGCGGATCGTAGCCTTTGGCCTTCAGCGCTTTCACTTCTTCCACGGTATGACCGAAGATAAAGATGTTTTCTTCGCCTACCTGCTCAGCGATTTCCACGTTCGCCCCGTCAAGGGTTCCCACGGTCAGCGCGCCGTTCAGCGCCAGCTTCATGTTGCCGGTACCGGAGGCCTCTTTACCCGCCGTTGAGATCTGCTCGGAGACATCCGCCGCCGGGATCAGCATTTCCGCCGCCGAGACGCAGTAGTCCGGCAGGAACACCACTTTCAGCTTATCGCCGACCAGTGGATCATTGTTGATCGCGGCGGCAACCTTGTTGATCGCCCAGATAATATTCTTCGCCAGGTAGTAGCCCGGCGCCGCTTTCGCGCCGAACAGGAATACGCGCGGTACGCGGTCCGCCTGCGGGTTCTCACGAATTTCTTTGTACTGCGCAAGAATGTTCAGCAGGTTCAGGTGCTGACGTTTGTACTCATGCAGACGCTTGATCTGGATATCGAAAATCGCCTGCGGGTTGATCTCGATACCGGTACGCCGCTTCACAAACTCCGCCAGACGAACCTTGTTGGCCAGCTTAATGTCGCGATACGTCTGACGGAACTTCGCGTCATCGGCATATTTTTCGAGGTTGATCAGCTGGTCGAGATCGTTGGCCCACTCTTTCTTCAGCGTTTTATCCAGCAGCGCGGCCAGAGCCGGGTTGCACTGTTTGATCCAGCGGCGCGGGGTAATGCCGTTGGTGACGTTATGGAATTTATTCGGCCACAGCTGGTGATATTCCGGGAACAGATCTTTCACCACCAGGTCGGAGTGCAGCGCGGCCACGCCGTTAACCGCAAAGCCGCTGACCACGCACATGTTCGCCATGCGAACCTGTTTATCGTGCACCACCGCCAGTTTCGCCCATACCTGCTTATCGCCGGGCCAGGTTTTATCGACCAGCGTTTTAAAGCGATCGTTAATCTCTTTGATGATCTGCATGTGGCGCGGCAGCAGCGCTTTTACCAGCTTCTCATCCCAGCACTCGAGCGCTTCCGGCATCAGGGTGTGGTTGGTATACGCGAAGGTTTTGCTGGTAATCGCCCAGGCCTCGTCCCAGCTCAGCTGATGCTCATCAATCAGTACGCGCAGCAGTTCCGGAATCGCAATCGTCGGGTGAGTATCGTTAAGCTGGATAACTTCATAATCCGCCAGCTCCGCCAGCTTACGGCCCGCCAGGTGATGGCGACGCAGAATATCGGCGACCGAACAGGCGCACTGGAAGTACTGCTGCATCAGACGCAGTTTTTTACCCGCCTGATGGTTATCGTTCGGATAGAGAACTTTCGTCAGTTTTTCGGCGTCAATGCCCTGCTGTTCAGCACGCAGGAAATCACCGTCGTTGAATTTGGTCAGGTTAAACGGATGCGCGTGCTTAGCCTGCCACAGGCGCAGCGGCTGAGCCACGTTGTTGCGGTAGCCCAGCACCGGCAGATCCCAGGCTTCTCCGGTAATGACGAATGCCGGAACCCACTCGCCGCTTTTGGTCACTTTACCGCCGAGGCCAACCTGCACGTCCAGCGCTTCGTTGTGGCGGAACCACGGGTAGCTATTACGCCCCCAGTCATCCGGCGCTTCCATCTGCTGACCGTCAGCGAAAGACTGGCGGAACAGGCCGTACTGGTAGTTCAGGCCGTAGCCGGTCGCCGATTGTCCCACGGTGGCCATTGAATCAAGGAAACATGCCGCCAGACGACCGAGGCCGCCGTTGCCCAGGCCCGGGTCGATTTCCTCTTCCAGCAGGTCGGTCAGGTTAACGTCATGCGCCTGAAGCTCATCGCTGACCTGCTGATACCAGCCGAGGTTGAGCAGGTTGTTGCCGGTCAGGCGACCAATCAAAAACTCCATTGAGATATAGTTTACGTGGCGCTGTCCTTCGGTCGCTTTTGCTACCGGCTGAGCCGACAACAGCTCGGACAGCGCGCCGCTTACGGCGCGCCACCATTGACGCTGGGTCATCTCGGAAGCGGACTGTAAACCAAAATGCTGCCACTGACGCGTCAGTGCAGCCTGAAACTGAGCTTTGTTAAAAGAAGTCTGTGACATAAGTAATCCGGGTCCTTTACTAAAACGTTAGCGTTAGTGTGCCGACCTCCCGGAGTCACGTCCTCATCCCGCCAGGGATTAGCCGGGGAGGAGTAGCAGGGATGAGCGAAAAGTGTGATCGTGGCCACTATTACGTTAGCTTACCGGCAAAAATTATGCTGCAAAATTCGCCACGCTGGAACCATAAATCGGCCCGCTTCGCGCGCACAATTTTGTTACAAGCCAGGACGATAAAAGCGGGAAAAACGCCGTTTTGTAAATATTGCCAAATAAAAGTAAATATCCGCAGAATAAACGAACTGTAATGCAGAAATAGCTCAAAAAGATGACTTATAAGATTTCACTGATAATATTTTATTAAAAACAAACAGCTACTAATTTTGTAATAAAAGATTAGCTTATCGTGCCTAAAACTTCCGCAATCCCAATAACCGCGCCCGCTGACGCGCATTTATATGAATTTCTCTCACTATGCAAATTTGTGACATAGAGCAAATTCAAGAGCATAAAACTCGGACATAACTTGCAATAAAATTCATTATGGCCGACCTTATTGGATATTAATTACGAAGCGCAAAAAAATTCGCAATTCCTCCCTTGCACAGCGAAATGAAGAACTATGTTGATTCCGTCTAAATTAAGTCGCCCGGTCCGCCTTGAACACACTGTGGTTCGTGAGCGATTGCTGGCGAAACTTTCCGGCGCGAACAATTATCGTCTCGCGTTGGTGACCAGTCCGGCTGGATACGGTAAAACCACGCTCGTTTCTCAATGGGCTGCGGGGAAAAACGATCTCGGCTGGTTCTCGCTGGATGAAGGCGATAACCAACAGGAGCGTTTTGCCAGCTATCTTATCGCCGCCGTTCAGCAGGCCACCGGCGGCCACTGTGCGGCCAGCGAAGCGATGGTGCAAAAGCGCCAGTACGCCAGCCTGCCCTCTCTCTTTGCGCAACTGTTTATTGAGCTGGCCGACTGGCAGCGCCCGTTATTCCTGGTGATTGATGATTATCATCTGATCACCAATCCGGTTATTCATGATGCGATGCGTTTCTTCCTCCGCCATCAGCCGGAAAATATGACGCTGGTGGTGCTGTCGCGTAATCTGCCGCAGCTGGGCATCGCCAACCTGCGCGTGCGCGATCAGCTGCTGGAAATCGGCAGCCAACAGCTGGCTTTTACCCATCAGGAAGCGAAACAGTTTTTCGACTGTCGTCTCAGCTCGCCTATTGAGGCCGACGATAGCAAAAGGCTGTGCGACGATGTTGCCGGCTGGGCCACCGCGCTGCAGCTGATTGCCCTCTCGGCACGTCAGAACAATACTTCCGCCCATCACTCCGCCCGCCGTCTTGCCGGTATAAACGCCAGCCATCTTTCTGACTATCTGGTCGATGAGGTGTTGGATAACGTTGACCCGCGGACGCGTAACTTCCTGCTGAAAAGCTCGCTGCTGCGCTCGATGAACGATGCGCTCATCGTCCGCGTCACCGGCGAAGAGAATGGCCAGATGCAGCTGGAAGAAATTGAGCGTCAGGGATTATTCCTGCAACGGATGGACGACTCCGGCGAATGGTTCCGCTACCATCCGCTATTCGGCAACTTCCTGCGCCAGCGCTGCCAGTGGGAGCTGGCGGTCGAACTGCCGGAAATTCACCGTGCGGCCGCTGAGAGCTGGATGGCCCAAGGCTTCCCGAGCGAAGCGATTCATCACGCCCTGGCCGCGGGCGACGCCAAAATGCTGCGCGATATTCTGCTCAACCACGCGTGGGGCATGTTTAACCACAGCGAGCTGAGTTTGCTGGAACAGTCCCTCGCCGCGCTGCCGTGGTCAAACCTGCTGGAAAACCCGCGCTTGATTCTTTTGCAGGCCTGGCTGATGCAAAGCCAGCACCGCTATAGCGAAGTCAATACCCTGCTGGCGCGCGCCGAGCAGGAGATGGATACAGAAATGGACACCGCCATGCACGGTGATTTCAACGCCCTGCGTGCCCAGGTGGCGATTAACGCCGGCGATCAGGACGAAGCCGAGCGCCTGGCGATGGTGGCCCTTGATGAACTGCCGCTGGCCAGCTACTACAGCCGTATCGTTGCCACATCCGTACACGGCGAAGTTCTGCACTGCAAAGGCCAGCTGAGCAAATCGCTGGCGGTCATGCAGCAGACGGAACAGATGGCCCGCCGTCATGACGTCTGGCACTACGCGTTATGGAGCATGATCCAGCAAAGCGAAATTCTCTTCGCGCAGGGCTTCCTGCAGGCCGCCTGGGAAATTCAGGAAAAAGCGTTCCAGCTCATTCGCGAACAGCATCTGGAACAGCTGCCGATGCATGAGTTCCTGCTGCGTATTCGTTCCCAGCTGCTGTGGGCCTGGGCGCGGCTGGATGAAGCGGAAACCTCCGCGCGCAGCGGCATGAACGTACTCTCCTCCTATCAACCGCAGCAGCAGCTGCAGTGCCTGACGCTGATGGTGCAATGCTCGCTGGCGCGCGGCGATCTGGACAACGCCCGCAGCCATTTGAATCGCCTGGAAAACCTGTTGGGCAACGGTCATTACCATAGCGACTGGGTATCCAATGCCGATAAAGTGCGGGTGATCTACTGGCAGATGATCGGCGACAAGGCCGCCGCGGCGAACTGGCTGCGCCAGACGCCAAAACCGGAGTTCGCCAATAACCACTTCCTGCAGAGCCAGTGGCGCAATATCGCCCGCGCGCAAATTCTGCTCGGCGATTTTGATTCCGCCGAAATGGTGCTGGATGAGTTAAACGATAACGCCCGCTCGCTGCGTTTGATGAGCGATCTGAACCGCAACCTGCTGCTGCTCAACCAGCTCTACTGGCAGGCCGGGCGTAAGAGCGAAGCGCAGAAAGCGCTGCTGGAAGCGCTCACCCTCGCTAACCGCACCGGGTTTATCAATCATTTTGTCATTGAAGGCGAAGCGATGGCGCAGCAGCTGCGCCAGCTGATTCAGCTCAATACGCTGCCGGAGCTGGAGCAGCACCGCGCCCAGCGTATTCTGCGCGATATCAACCAGCATCATCGCCATAAGTTCGCCCACTTTGACGAGAGCTTCGTCGAGCGGCTGCTGAACCATCCGGAAGTGCCGGAACTTATCCGTACCAGCCCGCTGACCCAGCGCGAATGGCAGGTGCTGGGGCTCATCTATTCCGGCTACAGCAACGAGCAGATCGCCGGTGAGCTGGACGTGGCCGCCACCACCATCAAAACGCATATTCGCAATTTGTATCAGAAGCTGGGCGTGGCGCACCGCCAGGATGCCGTTCAGCATGCCCAGCAGCTGTTGAAAATGATGGGATACGGCGTATAAGCCGCAATCGGCTGGCCTTATGCATCGCCACCCTGATTCATCGCCGGCGGAAAATGTCCCTCCGCCTGGCGTTCTCCCTCTCCATCACCGGAGATAAGCGTGTGACGTATCACCCGCGGCATCACGCCGTGCGGCGCGCGTTGGTCTGCCGCGGGAAATGTTAATGAATCAGCACAGCTCCAGCTGAAGATTATTGTCGGTAATCACCTTCAGCACGCCAGCCGGCGGCATTACATCGGTGTAGACCGCATCAACCATACTGATGCTGCCCATATTGACCATCGCGTTACGGCCAAACTTAGAATGGTCAACGACCAGCATCACGTGACGGGAGTTTTCAATAATCGCCCGCTTGGTGCGCACTTCATGGTAGTCGAACTCCAGCAGCGAGCCATCGGTGTCGATACCGCTGATGCCGAGAATGCCGTAATCAAGACGAAACTGGGAGATAAAGTCCAGGGTGGCTTCACCGATGATACCGCCATCCCGGCTGCGCAGCTCGCCGCCGGCAAGGATAATGCGGAAGTCCTCTTTCACCATCAACGTATTGGCGACGTTGAGGTTATTGGTGACGATACGCAGATCGTTATGGTTAAGCAGCGCATGGGCTACCGCTTCCGGCGTGGTACCGATATCGATAAACAGCGTCGCGCCGTCGGGGATTTCACTCGCCACCTTGCGGGCGATGCGCTCTTTTTCCTGGGTCTGGGTCGATTTCCTGTCGTGCCAGGAAGTATTCACCGAGCTGGAAGGAAGCGCGGCGCCGCCGTGATGACGCAGGATCATTTTCTGATCGGCTAAGTCATTCAGATCGCGGCGAATGGTCTGCGGGCTGACGGCAAACTGCTCGACAAGCTCTTCGGTACTGACGTATCCCTGTTTTTTTACCAGCTCGATAATCGCGTCATGACGTTGTGTTTGTTTCATGAAATATCCCTGGGAATCTCTACGTTCGTTTTCGCACATTCTGCGTATCAACAAACGCCATCGCCAGCCCGGTTACCAGACCGGCCACGTGCGCGCCGTTCGCAATCGACATGCCGAAAACATCAAACCAGCCAGCAATTAACCACACTAAAGAGAAGAGTATCAAGCCGCGCTGTAAATAAACGCCGCTCTGCGGATCGCGCTCGCCTCGCAGCCAGACATAGCCCATTAGCGCATAGACCACGCCGGACAGTCCGCCAAACCACGGTCCGCTAAACTGATGCTGAACAAAGCCGCTCAGCAAGGCGCTGATTACGGTAATCACCACCAGCTTGCCGCTGCCAATGCGCTTTTCTACCGCTCCGCCGAGGTACCACCACCATAGCAGGTTGAACAGAATATGCATCAGCGAGAAGTGCATGAGCGCATGGCTAAAGTAGCGCCAGACTTCAAATTTCAGCGAAGGATCGTAGGGCCAGGCCAGCAGCAGCATGATCGGTTGATCGCCAATGACCGTTTGCAGGACAAAGACGGCGATGCAGGCGATAAGCACGCTCCAGGTAAACGGCCCGGCGTTTTGGCGAAGCGTCGCTAAAAAGGGGAAGCGCTGATAGTGCAGCCCGCTGTTGGTGTGCCCCGACTGCCAGCTGGCGGCGAGGTAACGCGGATCGGCGGGATTTTCCAGAAAACGGGTCAGCTCGGCCTGCACGCGTCCGGCCTGGGACTCATCGGCCAGCCAGATATCGCTCTGCGTATGCTGCTGAATAGTCAGAATAATCCCCTGCGTCGCCATATAGTCGACAAACGCCTGGGCCACGCGCGGGTTGGCAAAAGAGGTAATCATTAACATGCAGCGGATCGCTTATTCCACACAAAGGGAGATATTATAGCCACAACCGACGCTAACGCCTAAAGTGCGCCATGCGCGACTTCCGCCGGGAAATGCCGATGCCAGGCATCAAACCCGCCATCCACGCTATAAACCTTGTCGTAACCCTGCTGCAGCAGGTACTGCGCGGCGCCTTTGCTGCTGTTGCCGTGATAGCACATCACCATGACCGCCGTATCAAAATCGTTGTCGCGCATAAACGCGCCCAGCGTATCGTTAGTCAGATGAAATGCGCCCGGCGTGTGGCCCATCGCATAGCTTTGCGGGTCGCGAATATCGACCAGCACCGCCGTCTGCTGGTGCATTTTCTGGTGGGCTTCTTCTACGTTAATACATTCAAAGCGATCCATAAGCTCTCTTCTTTATATACGGATATACAGGCAGGCGGCGAAACGCCCTGGATTTTAGCGTCTAGTGTACAGCCTGGCGCTAAATAAACGCCAATATGTTACACGCATCACTCTGAAATGTTTTTTTGATGTTACCAATAGCGCGATTGTTTGCTATATTGAGCGATATCGAACATTTATGAGCTTAAACGAAAGTGTAAGAGGTGGCGAGCGTGGAAACCAAAGATCTGATTGTGATAGGGGGAGGCATCAACGGTGCCGGTATCGCGGCAGACGCCGCAGGGCGTGGTTTATCCGTGCTGATGCTGGAGGCGAACGATCTGGCCTGCGCCACATCCAGCGCCAGCTCAAAGCTGATTCACGGCGGGCTGCGCTACCTTGAACACTATGAGTTCCGCCTGGTGAGCGAAGCGCTGGCCGAACGTGAAGTATTGTTAAAAATGGCCCCGCACATCGCCTTTCCGATGCGCTTTCGTTTACCGCATCGTCCGCACCTGCGCCCGGCGTGGATGATCCGCATTGGCCTGTTTATGTACGATCATCTGGGCAAGCGCACCAGTTTACCCAGCTCAACCGGGTTGCGTTTTGGCACAGAATCGGTACTTAAACCTGAAATCGTGCGCGGTTTCGAATATTCCGACTGCTGGGTCGACGATGCGCGCATGGTGCTGGCCAACGCCCAGATGGTTGTGCGTAAAGGCGGAGAAGTGCGTACCCGTACCCGCGCCATCTCGGCAAAACGTGAAAACGGTTTGTGGATTGTTGAAGCGGAAGATATTGATAGCGGCGAGAGGTTTACCTGGCAGGCGCGCGGTCTGGTTAACGCCACCGGCCCGTGGGTTAAACAGTTCTTCGACGAAGGGATGCACCTGCGCTCACCTTACGGTATCCGTTTGATTAAGGGCAGCCATATCGTCGTACCGCGCGTGCATGCGCAGAAGCAGGCCTATATCCTGCAAAATGAAGATAAGCGTATTGTTTTTGTGATCCCGTGGATGGATGAATTCTCCATCATCGGCACCACTGACGTTGAATATAAAGGCGACCCAAAAGCCGTGGCGATCGACGGTAAAGAGATTAACTATCTGCTGAACGTCTATAACGCCCACTTTAAAAAGACGCTCACGCGGGACGATATTGTCTGGACCTACTCCGGCGTGCGCCCGCTGTGCGACGATGAATCCGACTCACCGCAGGCGATCACCCGTGATTACACTCTCGATATTCACGATGAAAACGGACAGGCTCCGCTGCTGTCGGTCTTTGGCGGCAAGCTCACGACCTATCGTAAGCTGGCCGAGCATGCGCTGGAAAAACTGACGCCTTACTACAAAGGCATCGGCCCGGCATGGACCAAAACCGCGGTACTGCCCGGCGGCGATATCGGCGGCGATCGTGACGACTACGCGGCGAAGCTGCGCCGGCGCTTCGCGTTCATTAGCGAATCGATGGCCCGCCACTATGCGCGGACTTACGGCAGCAATAGCGAGTGGATCCTCGGCGAAGCGACTTCACTTGCCGATCTGGGCGAAGATTTCGGCCACGAGTTTTATGAAGCCGAGCTGCGCTATCTGGTAGAACACGAGTGGGTACGCCGTCTGGACGACGCTATCTGGCGCCGGACCAAACAAGGTATGTGGCTGAATGCCGAGCAGCAGGCGCGTATCAGCGAGTGGCTGGCGCAGCACGCGGGAAAGTCTGAACTGTCGTTAGCGTCGTAAAACCGTAAATAGCAACGGGGCCTGGTGGCCCCGTTTTGTTATGGCTAACCCGTTACAAGCGTACCGGATCGATATGCCAGATATGGTCGGCATACTCCTTGATCGTACGGTCAGAAGAGAAGTAGCCCATATTGGCGATATTGAGCATTGCTTTGTTGGCCCACTCTTCCGGGTGAAGATACAGCTCATCCACCTTATCCTGACAATCCACGTAGCTACGGAAATCCGCCAGCACTTGATAGTGGTCGCCGAAGTTGATCAGCGAATCCAGCAGATCGCGATAGCGGCCCGGCTCCGATGGGCTGAACAGGCCGGTGCCGATCTGCGTCAGCGCCTGGTGCAGCTCTTCATCCTGCTCATAGTAATCACGCGGTTTGTAGCCGTCGGCACGCAGGGCCTCCACCTCTTCCGCCGTATTACCGAAGATAAAGAAATTATCCGCCCCTACGTGCTCCTGCATCTCAACGTTAGCGCCGTCCAGAGTACCGATGGTTAACGCGCCGTTAAGCGCGAACTTCATATTACTGGTCCCGGAGGCCTCCGTTCCCGCCAGCGAAATCTGCTCGGAGAGATCCGCCGCCGGAATGATCAGCTGCGCAAGGCTGACGCTGTAGTTAGGGATAAACACCACTTTCAGCTTATCGCCAATCTGCGGATCGTTATTCACCACCGCCGCGACGTCGTTAATTAAATGAATAATATGTTTGGCCATGTAGTAAGCCGACGCCGCTTTTCCGGCGAAGATATTCACCCGCGGCACCCACTCGGCGTCGGGGTTGGCCTTAATGCGATTGTAGCGAGTAATCACGTGCAGCACGTTCATCAGCTGACGTTTGTACTCGTGAATACGCTTGATCTGCACATCAAACAGCGCCTTCGGATTCACTACCACATTAAGCTGCTGACCAATGTAGTTCGCCAGCCGCTGCTTGTTTTCCAGCTTAGCCTGACGCACCGCCTGGTTGACCTTCGGATAGTCAATATGCTGCTCCAGCTCCTTCAGCTGGCTCAAATCCGTGCGCCAGGTATGGCCGATATTTTCATCCAGCACTTTCGATAGCGGCGGATTCGCCAGCGCCAGCCAGCGGCGCGGAGTCACGCCGTTCGTGACGTTGGTAAAGCGCATCGGGAAGATTTTGGCAAATTCGGCGAACAGCGACTCGACCATCAGCCGGGAGTGCAGCTCCGACACGCCGTTGACCTTGTGGCTCACCACCACCGCCAGCCACGCCATGCGTACGCGACGACCGTTAGACTCGTCGATAATCGACGTCCGGCCCAGCATCGCCGTATCGTTGGGGTATTGCTCCTGGAGGGTTTTCAGGAAATAGTCGTTGATCTCGAAGATAATCTGCAAATGACGCGGCAGGATTTTACCCAGCATATCGACAGGCCAGGTCTCCAGCGCTTCGCTCATCAGGGTATGGTTGGTATAGGAGAAGACCTGGCAGGTCACCTCGAACGCCTCATCCCAGCTGAACTTATGCTCGTCAATCAGCAGGCGCATCAGCTCCGGAATCGACAGCACCGGGTGCGTGTCGTTGAGATGAATCGCGATTTTGTCCGCCAGGTTGGCGTAGGTTTTATGCAGCTGGTAGTGGCGGCTGAGGATGTCCTGCACCGTCGCCGAAACGAGGAAGTACTCCTGCCGCAGGCGCAGCTCGCGTCCTGAATAGGTCGAGTCATCCGGATAGAGTACCCGCGACACGTTCTCGGAATGGTTTTTATCTTCCACCGCCGCGAAGTAGTCGCCCTGGTTGAATTTACCGAGGTTAATCTCGCTGCTGGCCTGGGCGCTCCACAGGCGCAGCGTGTTGGTGGCGTCGGTGTCGAAGCCAGGGATAATCTGATCATAGGCTTCGGCAATAATCTCTTCGGTCTCCACCCAGCGGGAGTATTTACCTTCCTGCTGAATGCGGCCGCCGAAGCGCACTTTGTAGCGCGTATTATGGCGCTCGAACTCCCAGGGGTTACCGTATTCCAGCCAGTAATCCGGGGATTCTTTCTGCCGCCCATCGACGATATTCTGCTTAAACATCCCGTAGTCGTAGCGAATACCGTAGCCGCGGCCCGGTAACCCCAGCGCCGCAAGCGAATCGAGGAAGCAGGCCGCCAGGCGACCAAGACCGCCGTTGCCTAAGCCCGGGTCGTTTTCTTCATCAATTAATTCTTCAAGGTTCAGCCCCATCTCTTCCAGCGCGCTGTTCACATCCTCATAAATGCCGAGCGATAACAGCGCGTTGGACAACGTACGGCCAATCAAAAATTCCATCGACAGGTAGTAAACCTGGCGAACTTCCTGAGAGAGCTGCGCGCGGTTTGAGCGCAGCCAGCGCTCAACCATACGATCGCGAACGGCGAACAGCGTGGCGTTGAGCCATTCATGCTTGTTAGCGATAGCCGGGTCTTTGCCGATGATAAACATCAGCTTATAAGCAATAGAGTGCTTTAACGCCTCAACGCTCAGGGTGGGTGACGAGTAGCTAAAAGGTACATTCATAGCTTTGGTTCCTGGTTACAGCAAGCGTTGATAAAGTTCGCGGTAAGAATTCGCGGCAACCTGCCAGCTAAAATCCATATTCATCGCCTGACGCTGGACGTAGCGCCAGAGCGATGGGCGCGACCACAGAACGAACGTGCGTCGAATCGCCCGCAGCAGCGACAAGGCGTTGCTATCTTCAAACACAAAGCCGGTAGCCAGGCCATCGGCGAGGTTCTCCAGCGAGCAGTCGGAAACGGTGTCCGCCAGGCCGCCGGTACGCCGCACCAGCGGTAGCGTGCCGTACTTCAGGCCGTACAGCTGGGTTAAGCCGCACGGTTCAAAACGGCTCGGCACCAGAATCACATCGGCGCCGCCCATAATGCGGTGCGAGAAGGCTTCATGGTAGCCAATCTGTACGCCGACTTTGCCCGGATGTTCAGCCGCGGCGGCAAGGAACCCCTCCTGCAGCACCGGATCGCCCGCTCCCAGCAGCGCCAGCTGGCCGCCCTGTTCAAGCAGGCCCGGCAGCGCTTCAAGCACCAGGTCCAGCCCTTTCTGGCTGGTCAGACGGCTGACAACGGCAAACAGCGGCGCTTTGTCATCCACCTTCAGCCCCATGGCGATTTGCAGCTGGCATTTATTCTCCGCTTTTTCTTCCAGCCGATCGCGGTCATAGCGCGCGGCCAACAGCAGGTCGCTTTCCGGATTCCAGATATGGTCATCCACCCCGTTGAGGATCCCGGAGAGGCGGCCCTCGTGCTGACGCTGACGCAGCAGCCCTTCCATCCCATAAGCGAACTGCGGCTCGGTGATTTCACGGGCATAGGTTGGACTGACCGCCGTAATATGGTCGGCGTAATAGAGGCCAGCCTTCAGAAAAGAGATTTGGCCGTTAAACTCCAGGCCATGAACGTTATAGAACGACCACGGCAGTTCAATGTCGTTCATATGCCACGAATAGAACATCCCCTGGTAGGCCAGGTTATGCACCGTAAAGACCGACTTAGCCGGGTGGCCGCGCGCCGCCAGATAGGCCGGCGTCAGGCCCGCATGCCAGTCGTGGGCGTGAACAACATCAGGGCGCCAGAAAGGATCCAGGCCGCAGGCCATCTCGCTGCCTACCCATCCCAGCAGCGCAAAGCGCAGCACATTGTCGGTATAGGCGTGCTGATTGGTATCGTGGTAAGGGCTCCCTGGCCGATCGTAGAGATGCGGGGCATCAATCAAATAGATGCCCACGCCGTTAAAGTGCCCGAACAGCAGAGTGATGCGCCCGGCAAAGGTCTCCCGACGCGTCACCACCTGCGCATCCGTTACGCCGCGACGAAGATCGGGAAACGCGGGCAGCAGCACGCGCGTGTCGACGCCCCCTGCGATTTGCGCTGCAGGCAGCGCGCCGATCACATCCGCCAGTCCACCGGTTTTTAACAGCGGGAACATCTCTGAACATACATGTAATACCTGCATTAGCGCTCCTGTGGGTACCCCAATTTCCGCAGCATGTCGCGGGTGACCAGCACGATACCTTCCTCCGAGCGGTAGAAACGGCGTGCATCCTCTTCCGCGTTCTCCCCAACAACCATACCTTCCGGGATCACGCAGGCGCGGTCAATAATGCAGCGACGCAGGCGGCACGAACGGCCAACCCAAACCTCTGGCAACAAAACTGCCGAATCAATGTTACAGAATGAATTCACCCGCACGCGCGGGAACAGCACCGACTGCACGACCACCGAACCAGAGATAATACAGCCCCCGGAGACCAGCGAGTTCAGGGTCATCCCGTGGCTACCCGAGCGGTCCTGAACGAATTTTGCCGGTGGCAAAGGTTCCATATGGGTGCGAATCGGCCAGTTCTGGTCGTACATATCCAGCTCCGGGGTCACCGAAGCCAGATCGAGGTTGGCTTTCCAGTACGCTTCCAGGGTCCCAACATCGCGCCAGTAGGGTTCAGACTGCGGATCGGACTGTACGCAGGAGAGCGGGAAAGGATGTGCATAAGCCATGCCAGCTTTAGTGATTTTCGGGATGATGTCTTTACCAAAATCGTGGCTGGAGCTTTCGTCGTTATCGTCGTCTTCCAGCAGCTCATAAAGGTAATCCGCATCAAAGACATAGATACCCATACTCGCCAACGATTTGCTGGCATCGCCCGGCATCGCCGGAGGGTTAGCCGGCTTTTCGACGAAATCGATAATCTTATCGCTCTCGTCCACCGCCATCACCCCGAACGCCCGTGCTTCTTCAATAGGCACCGGCATACAGGCGACGGTGCAACGCGCGCCTTTTTCGACGTGGTCGATAAGCATCCGCGAGTAGTCTTGTTTGTAAATATGGTCGCCCGCGAGGATAACGACGTACTCCGCCTTGTAGCGACGAATGATGTCGAGGTTCTGCGTCACCGCGTCCGCCGTGCCGCGATACCAGTTTTCGCCCTGCATCCTTTGCTGGGCGGGCAGCAGGTCAACAAACTCGTTCATCTCTTCATTGAAGAACGACCAGCCGCGCTGGATATGCTGCACCAGAGTATGCGATTGATACTGGGTGATGACGCCGATACGGCGAATGCCTGAGTTAATACAGTTAGATAACGCAAAATCGATAATGCGGAACTTGCCGCCAAAATGGACAGCAGGTTTCGCGCGTTTATTGGTCAGATCCTTCAGACGGGTACCACGTCCCCCGGCAAGGATCAGCGCAACGGATTTGATCGGCAACTGACGCGCCAGCATCAACGGATCGTTCTTTTCTACCCCAACCATAATTAACTCCTTTTTTACTCCCCAGCTTGCCTGCCCTTCTCGCCGCGCCGTCGCTTCGAGACCAACCGGAAGCCTCGAGGTTACGACCTTTGAAATACGCACACTCCGTGCGCGGGCCCATGCCAGACAGCCATAGTGACCGGATTATCCTCTCCGGCGAAAGGTGGAATGGCGCGCCATTCCCCCGCAGGTAAAACCATCTCCGCCACCTCGGCGGTGGCGTTGAGCGCCATCAGCCAGCGATCGGACAATATGATCTGCATACGCGGCGCACCGTGCTGCCATTCATCGGCGGACAGCGGCTGCGCATGTTGGTTTAACCAGCGAACGCGGCCGTCTCCCTCCTGCCACCAGCGATTCTCGGTTAAAGCCGGAATACGCTGGCGCAGATGAATTAACGCGGCGGTGAACGCGGTCAGCCCGCGGTTAGTATGGTTCCAGTCCAGCCAGGTCAACGCATTGTCCTGACAGTAAGCATTATTGTTGCCATGCTGGCTGTGACCGTGTTCGTCACCCGCCAGCAGCATCGGCGTTCCCTGCGCCAGCAGCAGCGTCGCAAGGAGCGCGTGAACGCTGGCACGACGCCGTTCAATCACGGCAAGACTCCCTTCTAATCCTTCTATACCATGATTGTTGCTGTAGTTATTGTTAGTCCCATCGCGATTCTCCTCCCCGTTCGCCTCATTGTGTTTCTGATTGAAACAAACGCAGTCGCGCAGGGTAAAACCGTCATGGGCGGTGATAAGATTCACCGCCGCCGCAGGTGCTCGTCCGTGACGCTGAAAGACGTCGCTGGAGGCGGCAAAACGCTGAGCGAAGTCGCCCAGCGAGACACTCTGCTGCAGCCAAAAACGACGCGCGGTATCGCGGAAATGGTCGTTCCACTCAGCGAACAGCGGCGGAAAATTTCCCACCTGGTAGCCGCCGGGGCCGATATCCCAGGGTTCCGCGATCAGCTTCACCTCCGCCAGACGCGGATCGTTACGGATGGCCTCAAACAGCGGCGCATCCTGACGAAACGCCGGCGTCCGCCCCATCACCGAGGCCAGGTCGAAACGAAAGCCGTCGACGTGACACTCATCGACCCAAAAGCGCAGGCACTGACGGGCATACTCCACCACGCCGGGGTGGCTGAGGTTGATGGTGTTCCCGCAGCCGGTCCAATTGTGGTAATCACCGTCTTCCCTGATCCAATAATAGCTACGGTTATCGATTCCGCGCAGGGAGAAGGTCGGCCCTTCCAGGTCTATCTCCGCGCTATGGTTGAGCACCACATCAAGGATCACTTCAATGCCCGCCGCATGCAGCGCTTTAACCGCATCGCGAAACTCATTTAACGCCTGTTCCGGCGCGCTGGCGTAGCGGGTATCGAGGGCGAAAATCGCCAGCGGGTTGTAGCCCCAGTAGTTGCTTAACCCCATCCGCTGAAGGCGCGGTTCGCTGGCGAACTGCGCCACCGGCATTAACTCTAGTGCAGTAATGCCAAGCATGCGGAAGTAATCGATCATCACCGGGTGACCGAGCGCTTTGTAGGTGCCGCGGATATTCTGCGGTAGATCGGGGTGCAGATACGTCAGCCCCTTGACGTGGGCTTCATAAATCACCGTCTGGCCCCACGGCGTGCGCGGCGGCTTATCGCCGCGCCAGTCGTAATGCAGGTCGATCACCCGCGACTTCGGCGCTATCGCCGCGCTGTCGCGGTTGTCGGGAGCGAAGTCGCCGCCGTGCAGACGCTCATCGTCAGGCAGCCCGCCCGCCACCTGATGGCAGCAGGGGTCGAGCAGCAGCTTGGCCGGGTTGAAGCGGTGTCCCTGCGCCGGGTCCCAGGGCCCGTGGACGCGATAGCCGTAGCGCAAGCCAGGCCCGGCATCGGCGAGCCAGCCGTGCCAGATATCGCCGCTGCGCGCGGGCATATCGACGCGCCGCTCATTGCCCTGGTCGTCAAACACGCAGAGTTCCACCCGCTCCGCATGGGCGGAAAAGAGCGCGAAATTCACGCCCTTACCGTCGTAGCTGGCCCCTAAAGGCGCGGGCTTTCCTGCCGTGAGTGCGATCATTGCGCCTCCCGCACCAGCCACACCGTCGCCAGCGGCGGCAGGGTAATGGAGAGGGAGTGCTCACGACCGTGGCTAGCGATCGCTTCGCTTTCAACGACCCCGCCGTTGCCGGTATTGCTGCCGTGGTAGTGCATGGAGTCGGTGTTCAGCTCTTCACGCCAGCGGCCGGGCTGGTTGATGCCAAAGCGGTACTCATGACGCGGCACCGGAGTGAAGTTGCTGGCGACGATGATTTCATTGCCCGCCCTGTCGCGACGAACAAAGATAAACACCGAGCGCTCGTGATCGTCCACCACCAGCCATTCGAAACCGTAAGGGTCGAAATCCAGCTCATGCAGCGCTTTGTGGTGACGATAGGTATGGTTGAGGTCGCGCACCAGCCGCTGGACCCCGTGGTGCCAGTTGTCGCCGCCCTCCAGCAGATGCCAGTCGAGGCTCGCATCGTGGTTCCACTCGCGCCCCTGAGCAAACTCATTGCCCATAAACAGCAGCTTTTTACCCGGGAAGGCAAACAGCCAGCCGTAGTAGGCGCGCAGGTTGGCGAACTTCTGCCAGGCGTCGCCCGGCATGCGGTCGAGTATCGATTTTTTGCCGTGCACCACTTCATCATGCGAGAGCGGCAGGACAAAGTTTTCGGTGTAGTTGTAGAGCATACCGAAGGTCATCTTGTCGTGATGATGTCGGCGATGCACCGGGTCCAGCTTCATGTAGTCGAGGGTGTCGTGCATCCAGCCGAGGTTCCACTTGAACCAGAAACCCAGCCCGCCGGTGGAGGAAGGACGGGAAACGCCGGGAAAATCGGTCGACTCTTCCGCCATCGTCACCGCGCCCGGCGTCTGTTCGCCCAGCACGCGGTTGGTATTACGCAGAAACTCAATCGCTTCAAGGTTTTCCCGACCGCCGAACTCGTTCGGCACCCACTCGCCCTGTTTGCGGCTGTAGTCGCGATAAATCATCGACGCCACCGCATCGACCCGCAGCGCGTCAATGCCAAAGCGCTCGATCCAGTACAGCGCATTGCCGACCAGGTAGTTGCTGACCTCGCGACGGCCATAGTTGTAGATCAGGGTATTCCAGTCCTGGTGATAGCCTTCGCGCGGGTCGCTGTGTTCATACAGCGAGGTGCCGTCAAACGAGGCGAGGGCAAAATCATCCGCCGGGAAATGACCGGGCACCCAGTCCAGAATGACGTTAAGCCCCGCGGCGTGCGCGGCGTTGATAAAGTAGCGGAAATCCTCCCGGGTGCCGAAGCGACGGGTGGGCGCGTACAGCCCGGTTGGCTGATAGCCCCAACTGCCGTCAAAAGGATGCTCGTTAACCGGCAGCAGTTCGAGGTGGGTAAAGCCCATCCATTTGGCATACGGGACCAGCTGGTCGGCAAGCTCGCGGTAGCTTAGCCAGAAGTTATTATCGGTGTGGCGACGCCAGGATCCGAGGTGCACTTCATAAATCGAGATCGGCGCATCAAACTGATTCGCCTGCTTGCGCGCCGGCGGCTGCTCGACCTTTTCCGGCAGCCCGCAGATAAGCGAGGCGCTCTCCGGACGCATTTGCGCTTCAAAAGCGTAAGGGTCGGATTTCACCCGCAGGTTGCCGTGAGCATCGATAAGCTCGAATTTATACAGCTGGCCGTTCAGCGCGCCGGGAACAAACAGCTCCCAGATGCCGGACTCTTTGCGCAGGCGCATCGGATGACGGCGACCGTCCCAGTAGTTGAACTGGCCGACAACCGATACCCGGCGGGCGTTAGGCGCCCAAACCGAGAAGCGCGTGCCGACCACGCCGTCCATAGTGTCGGCATGCGCGCCCAGCGTTTCATAAGGACGCAGATGCGTGCCTTCCGACAGCAGCCAGACATCGAGATCCTGCAACAGCGGGCCAAAACGATACGGGTCATCAATCAGGTTCTGCTGCCCGTGCCAGGTGACGGCCAGCTGATAGCGAAAAGGATTTTTGCGGCGCGGCAGAACGCCGCAGAAGAAACCGCGCGAGTCGAGGCATTCTAGCTTGCCGACTTTGCGTCCGGTTTTTGGTTCAATGACCCACACATCGGTGGCATCGGGTAATAATGCGCGAACTTCCAGCCCGGCGTCGGCGTAATGCATGCCAAGCACGGAAAAAGGATCCGCAAAATGGCCGGCGATAAGCGCATTAATCACGTCCTTATCAATACGATTAGACATGGTTTCATCCTGTTGTAGGTGTCGCCCTTTCCTGTATCCGGCGACTTTTTTTGACCTGAACGGCGCAGCACGTTATGCGTCCCCCTGCTCCGTCCCACCTTCAGGTAAGGAGACAGCGTGACTCCTTACTTAAAGCATAGCCAAGGCTGAGTTACCTCCGTTGGGAAAAATCTAACATTCGCGTTTACTCCTTGTATTACGCAAAAAAAAGGGGTGTTTCAACACCCCTTTTCCCATCTTGTGACGGCTACGCCAGCTGTTTTAGCATGCGGCGGAGCGGCTCGGCGGCCCCCCACAGCAGCTGGTCGCCCACGGTGAAGGCCGACAGATACTCCGGCCCCATGTTCAGTTTACGCAGGCGGCCCACCGGGGTAGTCAGGGTGCCGGTGACGGCAGCCGGGGTCAGCTCACGCATCGTGATATCACGATCGTTCGGCACCACTTTGGCCCACGGGTTGTGCGCGGCCAGCAGTTCCTCAACGGTCGGAATAGAAACCTCTTTTTTCAGCTTGATGGTGAACGCCTGGCTATGGCAGCGCAGCGCGCCAACGCGAACGCACAGGCCGTCTACCGGAATCGGTGAGGCGGTCGCGAGAATTTTGTTGGTCTCCGCCTGGCCTTTCCACTCTTCACGGCTCTGGCCGTTATCCAGCTGCTTGTCGATCCATGGGATCAGGCTGCCCGCCAGAGGAACGCCAAAGTTGTCCACCGCCAGTTCGCCGCTGCGGGTCAACGAGGTGACTTTGCGTTCAATCTCCAGGATCGCGGAGGCCGGATCCGCCAGCTCAGCCGCAACGTGGCTGTGCAGTTGGCCCATCTGGGTCAGCAGCTCACGCATATGACGCGCGCCGCCGCCGGAAGCCGCCTGATAAGTCGCCACGCTCACCCACTCGACCAGATCCTGCGCAAACAGGCCGCCGAGGGACATCAGCATCAGGCTGACGGTACAGTTGCCGCCGACAAAGGTTTTCACGCCGTTGTTCAGACCTGCGGTAATGACATCCTGGTTCACCGGGTCAAGAATGATAATGGCGTCGTCCTTCATGCGCAGCGAAGAGGCCGCGTCAATCCAGTAGCCCTGCCAGCCGCTTTCACGCAGCTTCGGATAAATATCGTTGGTGTAATCGCCGCCCTGACACGTGACAATAATGTCCAGCGCCTTCAGCGCTTCCAGATCAAATGCATCCTGAAGCGTGCCACCGGTACTGCCACCAAAGGATGGAGCAGGCTGCCCCAGCTGAGAGGTGGAGAAAAAAACAGGGCGAATGGCGTCAAAATCGCGCTCTTCAACCATGCGTTGCATGAGGACAGAGCCGACCATTCCGCGCCAGCCGATAAAACCAACATTTTTCATAACGTATTCCTGCGAGGTGTGTGCTGTTTGTTCCAGGCCAGTTTCCTACTGGTTAGTCCTTCACATTACAAAATGCAGCTAAAGTCGCAAGTGAAATTAATCAATGATTGCGAGGCAATCAGTAACGCAGCTAATTTTGCCTGATGGCCGCCGTCACTGGCACCCCGGAATACCCGAATAATTATCAGGGAATTTACATGGTGAAGGGAATATTTTCCGCCGCTATTTTATTGATCCGGATTATGGATTTCAGCAGAAATTCGGTTGTTTTACCTTTCCTGACCAAACCCGACAAACCCAGGCGTGGCAAGGGTTTATGAGCCGTATGACGTTTGTCGTATCTCTTATTACGCAGGTTTTAGCGGGATGCAAAGCTTATCTGATACCGCTGCGGATCGGTTAGCTTGTTAATAACTTTCTCCTGCTCGGCTCTAACCAGCCACTCACGTAGCTGTGAAGGGAGCACGTTCAGCTCCTCGCTCAGCTTTTGCAGAGAAACCGGCTGTTGTGCCAGCCGACGCATTTCAGCCAGAAAGAGCTGATAAAACGGATCAGAAGAGGTGTGATACCCCGCGGGCGATTCATAAAGCGAATATTGCTCGACGCTTTGAGTCAACAGGGCTGAGGGGGGGTTAGGCTGCGGTAATAAAAGCTGCTGCGGTTCAATATCGAGGGCATCTTCACTACACCAGGCGCCTCCCAGTTGAACCAGAAGCGCATTCGATGATTCAGGATCATCCGAGGGCTTTACCCAGACGGTTCCCCAGCGATGTTTTAGCGCCTCTTTTGCACCGGTGATGGTTCCACCTTTAGTACCCGCATGGACAACCAGCGCGGCTTCGGCCAGGGAGTAAATATATCGGTTTCGCGCCATCGCATTCGCAACGCTGAAGCCACCCTCCGGATAAAAAGGTGAGATGAGCACCAGCCTGCCATCCATAAGCCCCTTACGCCACTTTGCCGAGGTTGAAGCCCGCAGCAGGCTATCCGCCAGCACGCCGGTCGCGCTTCCTCCTGCTTCGAGCGCAGAGATCATGGCACACTCATCAATGCCGCGGGCCCCGCCGGAAACAATATTCACCCCTTGCGCTGCGGCTTTGCTGGCGAGCTGTTGCGTAAAATGCAAATCATCAGGAAGCGCCGCGCGTGAACCGACAACCGCCAGCCCGCCGCTTTGCAGCAATGCACGATTACCACAGCCAAAAATGACCGGCGGCGAATCATTTTTTAGCGTTGCTTTTAAACGGCACGGATAATCCTCGTCAGCGCGCGTGACCACCCATAACCCTGCCCGCTGCCATTTATCTAGCGCCAGCGCCAGGCTATGACCGCGTGCTAACAGTCCGATAATCCGCGTAACGGGAATTTTCGGATCCTGCCAGGCCACTAACCGAATACCGACCTCTGGCGTTAATAGATCCGCTGGCGACATGCGCTGATGCCTTAACCAAAGCGCCAGCCTTCCCCACTCAGCAAGGCTTAACGGCTGGTGCTCATGCGCCTGCCCTGCCGAAAAGTGACAGGTGAGTAAAAGCGTGGCTTGCGCGATCGCGGTAAGGTTCATCCATTTTTCACCGAAGTTGATGCAAGGGCTACCGGATACACTTTTTCGCATCCGGCCTGACGCAGCAGTGCTGCAAGTACGGTCATAGTCCATCCAGAGTCAATGAGGTCATCAACCAAAAGAACAGGACCATCCGGCAGCGCTGAGTTTACCTGAAAAACGCCATCCAGATTCTGGCACTGATGATAGCGGTTTTGCTGTAATTTCTGCGGCTGATTGTCCCTGACCTTAACAATGGCATCAACAAAAGGAAGTTCTAAAAGTTGCGCCAGACGCCGGGCAAAATCAGGAACAAGCTCGGGGTGCTGTAAAGAAGGCGCACAGCAAACCCAACTCGGCGGCGGATTTGGTGCCCAGCGGTCAGAAATCATTTCAGCCAACCCGGCAACCAGACTATCGGAAAAAAAGCCACGATGTTTATCTCTCGCGACTTCCGCTCCCCAACCGGAATCTCCCCATCGTGATAAAACGCGCCCTTCTTCAGCGCGTAGCGAATCCGGAAAATTCCCCTGAAAGCCATAGGTACTGAAAGCCCCAGCAGCAACCTGCCTGTTCAGTATCAGCGGGAGATCGGCACGCTGAAGAAAGAGATTTGCCGACTCAAGCAAAGAACGATCTTCACGATAATCTAAAAGATGATGCTTTTGGCAGGAGCTACATTGCCCGCAACGTTCTGTTGTTGGTTCATCCAGCGCGCGTTGGATAAACGCCATTTTGCATTCATCCGTAGCGATATACTGCCTGACTTCCTGCCATTCAGTCTCCCGCTGCCGGGTGAGATGATCAATACGCTGCTGGTTGAACGCAAATGGTACAGCCGTGCGATACCAGCGCCGGTTCTCCAGCAACACCGGAGAAGGGTATTCAACACTCAGTAATTTGATCGTTTTTTCAATTTGACCGTAGCGCAGGTTAGTTCGCGCTTCAATATCGCGAAGCGTCAGCCCATCGCTGCTTTCAAGCACCTGTAACACCTCAGCAATCTGACTTTGCGTTGGGAAAGCGGACTGGCGAAAATAATCATGAATCGCGCTATCTTCTTCTCCCGTCAGCAGGATCCCTGATGCATGGTCTATCCCACGCCCGGCGCGCCCTACCTGTTGGTAGTAACCCACGATCGACCCCGGAGCCTGATAATGAATGACAAAACTTAAATCCGGTTTGTCATAACCCATTCCCAATGCGGTCGTCGCCACCAGCACCTTAAGCTCATTACCCTGTAGCGCATTCTCCAGATATTCTCTGGTCGCGTTGGTATCATTAAACCCTGGATGGACCACGCCGCTATAGTAGGCCTGAGCATTAATAGCGTTTTGCCTGAGCCATCGAGCGACCAGATCGGCATCTCGCGTCGTTAAGGTATAAACGATGCCAGCGCCGGGAAATTCGGGGATCGTGCCCGCCAGCCAGGCCAGCCGTGAAGGCTGGTCGCGCAAAGTCAGTACATCCAGCGCCAGGCTTTTACGCGATAACGTTCCTCGTTGAATGACGATGTCGCCAATTTGCTGTTGGATATCAGTCACGACTCGCTGATTCGCCGTAGCCGTGGTACCCAGAACAGGTGTATTAGCGGGTAGCTGACGCAGGATATCCAGAATACGTCGATAATCAGGGCGGAAATCATGCCCCCAATCAGAAATACAGTGGGCTTCATCCACAACCAACATCGAAATGCGATCCCCTACGGGCGCTAAAACCGATTGAATGAAATCCTGATTCGCCAGCCGCTCAGGTGAAATTAATAAGCAATCGAGTTCGCCGGCGACAAGCTGTCGGGTGATAAGCAGCCACTCATCCCTGTTCGTTGAATTCAGCGTTTCAGCCCGAATGCCCAGCCGTTCCGCAGCCAGCACCTGGTTTCGCATCAAAGCCAGCAGGGGTGAAACTATTATTGTTGGCCCCCTACCGCGATCGCGGAAAATCTTCGTACTAATAAAGTAGACTGCGCTTTTCCCCCACCCAGTACGCTGCACAACCAGCAACTTTCGCCCATAATTAACTAAAGTATCAATAGCTTCCCATTGCCCTTCGCGAAAGCTTGCAGCAGGATTTGCCAGCATCCGTTGCAAAAGCTGCTCTGCGCCGAATTTGTCCATAATCACGCGCCTTTTCAGATGAATTTATGCGCATTTAGCGGGAAGGGAAAAGAAACGAAGATGACTGAAATCAAGAAATGATGCTAAAAAGGAAAGGAAAGAGTAGCGCTGCGAGCGTGCTCGTAGCGCTATGTATGGCAAGGGTTAACTCAACAACGTAAACGCAATCATACCGACTATCGCCCCGACGGTGCCGAGGATAGTTTCCATCATCGTCCATGTCTTCAGCGTTTGCGCTTCGGTCGCGCCGGTAAACTTACCGAACAGCCAGAAGCCCGCGTCGTTAACGTGGCTGACGACGATAGAGCCGCCGGCGATGCAGATGGAGAGCGCCGCCATCTGCGCGCCGCTGTAGTGCAGCTGTTCAATAACCGGCATGACCAGACCGACGGCCGTCAGGCAGGCAACAGTCGCGGAGCCCTGAATAATACGTACCGCCGCCGCCAGCACGAAGCAGGTGATCGCAATCGGCAGGCCCATCCCGGTCAGCGCTTCGCCGAGCGCTGGCCCCACGCCGGAGTCGACCAGCACCTGTTTGAACACGCCGCCCGCACCGATCACCAGCAGAATAATGCCCGCTGGCTGGAGCGCATGACCGCAAATCTCCATCACCCGGTCTTTCGCCATCCCCTGACGCACCGCCAGGCCATAGATAGCCACCAGGCAGGCAACCAGAATCGCGGTAAACGGATGACCGATAAACTCAAACCATTCATAGGCGGTAGAGCCTTCCGGCACAAAGCGCGCGGCGATGGTTTTCAGGCCAACCAGCACCAGCGGGAGCAAAATTAAGGCCAGGCTGAAGCCGAAGGACGGCATTTTGCCTTCGCCGAGGTGCGGCTCGCTAATATCGTCAGGCGTATGCAGCTCAACGTAGCGGCTGATAAAATTACCCCACAGCGGCCCGGCAATAATCATCCCCGGGATCGCGGCGCACAGGCCAATCAGGATCATCCAGCCAAAGTCGGCGTGCATCTGCGATGCCAGCAGCATCGGCGCAGGCCCCGGCAGCAGGAACGCCGCCGCGGCGGCCACCCCGGCAAACAGCGGGATCACCAGCTTCACAAGGTTGGTACCGGTATGACGCGCCATTGAGAACGCCACGCTGATCAGCAGCACGATCGCCACTTCGAAAAACAACGGCAGCGCGCAGATAAGGCCGGCCAGGCCTATTGCATAGTGGGCGCGACTATGGCCGAAAGATTTCAACATCTTGACGGCAATCTGGTCGACCGCGCCGGTTTCATGCAGGATCTTCCCGAACATTGCCCCTAGCGCGACGACGATAGCCAGAAAGCCCAGCGTGCCGCCCATGCCTTTTTCCATCGTCGCCGCGATCTTGTCCAACGGCATTCCGGAAAAAAGCCCTGCTCCAATAGAAACCACCATCAAAGCCACGAAGGCATGCATACGCGCCTTCATCACTAAAAACAGCAGCAGCAAAACGGAGCCGACTGCTGTTAAAACAAGCGTTAATGTACTCACTATTTACTGCCTTTGTTGATCACCTCAATGGTGCTGGCGACCACGCCTTCCAATGACTGGTCGATATCGACGATTAAAACATCGTTTTCATCCGTGCCCGGCTCTTGCAGCGTTTCAAACTGCGTAACCAACATCTGGGTTTTAAAGAAATGGCCTTTACGCGCCTTCAGACGTTGTTCGATAACCTCGAAATCGCCTTTCAGGTAGATAAAAGAGAGGTTCGGGTTGCCTTTACGCAGGATGTCGCGATAGCTCTTTTTCAGGGCGGAGCAGACAATCAGCGACACTTTATTGGTACGCTGCATGGCAAACGCGGCATCGTTCAGCGCCTGCAGCCACGGAGTGCGGTCATCGTCATTTAACGGTTCGCCGGAAGCCATCTTGTTGATGTTGCTGCGCGGATGCAGAAAGTCGCCGTCGAGAAACGCGGCGTGCAGTTGATGCGCCACTTCGCTGGCGACAGCGGATTTGCCGCTGCCGGAAACGCCCATCAGGACATAGATGTGGTGATCATGGTTAGTCGTGCTCAAAGCTTCCTCCCACTGGACACATACGCGCAGCTGGCAGCGTTTAACGGCGTGAAATACTGGCGTACAGATTGATTGTTACGGGTAACTGTTATCGGTAACATTGTCATGCCGGAGTTGTGGAGAAGCAATAACCATTCGTGCCAGATGTGAATATGTGTGATCTACTTCAAATTTGTCAGTTTAAATAGATCCGCCCGGTGACAATGTGAAACCTAAATCTAACATCTTAGGCGTCACCGCTTCACCGCGTATCCGCGCCAGCAGACGTTCTGCGCCAATCCGCCCCATCCGCTCGCGCGGCGTCAGCACGCTGGCCAGACGCGGCTCCATCACCTGGCCGATATCGTGGCCGTGGAAACCGGCAATCGCCATATCGTCAGGGATTTTCAGCCCCAGGCGCTGGCACTCAAACGCCGCGCCGACCGCAAGGTCATCGTTGGTACAGAATATGCCGTCAAGCTGCGGATATTCACGACGCGCCTGGCGCATCAGCTCAATCCCCGAGGAATAAGAGGAAGATTGCTCAACCATCACGCTGTAGGGCGTCATCCCGGCATCAAGCATCGCCTGCTCGTACCCCTTCTGTTTGATGATAGTACGTTCATCAAGACGTGCGCCAAGATAGGCTACGTGACGGTGGCCATGATTGATAATCGCCGCGGTCATCTGCCGGGCCGCTTCAAAGTTATCAAAGCCGACGGCGATATCGAGACACGGCGACTGGCTGTCCATCAGTTCCACGACCGGGATCCCTGCGACCTCGATCATCTTCAGGGTGCGCGGCGTGTGGGTTCGTTCGGTGAGGATCAGGCCGTCAATGTTCCAGGAGAGCATGGATTCCAGACGTTTTTCTTCCATTTCCGGCTTATAGCCGTAGTGCGCCAGCATCGTCTGGTAACCGAAAGAGTCAGTCACGCTTTCAATACCGCGCAGCACTTCTGAGAAAACCTGGTTGGTTAACGAGGGCAACAACACGCCAATGGCGCGGCTGGTGGCATTAGAGAGGATGTCAGGGGCGCGATTAGGAATATAACCCAGTTCATCGAGAGCAACGGCTATCTTGCCACGCAGCGCTTCGGAAACCTGTTCCGGGTTACGTAAATAGCGACTGACCGTCATTTTGGTCACGCCGACAAGATCGGCTACATCCTGAAGTACGGGTCTTTTCTTTTTCATCGTCCTGACTGCGATCAACGGGGAAACATTTTCCCAGTTTATCACGGACAAAGCGCAACCTTCCCTAACATCCGGAAAGGTTGCGCAATTTATTTAGACCCGATCGGAGAACGATCAGACGGGCGGCAGATCGAACAGCAGAATTTCGCTATCGCTGTCGGCGTGTACGGAAATCGCCTGCTCGTCCCAAATTGCCAGGCCATCGCTGGTGGTGGCTTTCGTTCCGTTGATGGTGACTTCACCTTTCACCACCTGGATCCACACCCGACGTTCAGCGGCAATCTGGTGCACCGACTGCTCATCTTTCAGCAGCGCCCAGCGGTACAGCTCCATATCCTGGTACACCTTCAGCGAACCTTCACGAGCATCCGGCGACAGTACCAGCTGTTTGCCCTGCGCGGCGTCAAAGCGGCGCTGTTCGTAGCGCGGCGTGATGCCATTTTTTTCCGGCATAATCCAGATCTGGTACAGATGCAGTTTTTCCGTGGCGCTTGGGTTGTACTCAGAGTGACGAACTCCGGTACCCGCACTCATGATCTGGAACTCGCCCGCCGGCACCTGCTCTTTATTCCCCATGCTGTCCTGGTGCTCAACGGCGCCTTCCAGCACGTAGGTCAGGATTTCCATGTCCTTGTGCGGATGGGTACCGAAGCCCTGGCCGGCATCAATCACGTCGTCATTGATTACCCGCAGCGCCGAGAAGCCCATAAAGTTAGGGTCGTAATAGTTCGCGAAAGAGAAAGTATGCCAGGAATCCAGCCAGCCGTGGTTAGCGTGGCCGCGTTCGTTAGCTTTGCGTAAATAGATCATGTTGCACCCCCGTATGTTTTCGATGGACTCAGTGTGGACCCAATCGCCAAACGATCATAGAGGGTGAAAATTGACTCCTCTGTTCAAAAAATATGAATGAGTACAGAGGAGCCATGATGGCTTATCAGCTAAGGGTAATTGTGGCAGGTGATGGCTGTTCAAAGCCGCGTTCGAGGATCTCCAGGTTTGTGAGAACTTCAGATTCCTTGACGAAATTTGGCTGACCGTTAACCAGGGTTTCATACAGCGAATCATAGACCCGCCCATAGTCGCCGCTTTCAAGCGGGATCTCTTCCCGTACGGTTTCACCCGCCTCATTGACGTACTCCAGCAGGCCAACCGTCTCATCCGCGCCGAATCCCGGCTCGCCCGGCATAATATTGGCCTTCAGGCTGGTCTCCTGCTGGTCGATACCGTATTTAATAAACGAACCTTTATGGCCATGGACGATGAATTTTGGGTAGGGCAGCTTCACCAGATGGCTGGTTTTGACAATCGCCTTCAGGTTGCCGTAGAACAGCTGGGCCTCAAAGGTATCGTCCGGGTTGGCTTTGTTGCGCAGGCTACGGATGTCGTAAGAGACATGGTGCGGGCGACCGAACAGGGAGATAATTTGGTCCAGGGTATGGACGCCCAGGCCGTAAAACGTGCCGTCCTGAGGCAGCCCGGGCTTCCCTCCATCTACCGGACGATAGTTGTCGAAATGGTTTTCAATCTCGACGATCTCGCCAAGCTTTCCGCTCTCAATCACTTTCTTAGTGGTCAGGAAGCAGGAGTCGAAACGACGATTCTGGTACGGCGTGACCGTCAGTCCCTTGCTTTTCGCCAGGGCGAATAGCGTTTTTGCCTCCTCAAGCGTCGGGGTAAAGGGCTTTTCAACCAGCACATTTTTGCCCGCCTCCAGCGCTCGTTTCGCATAGGCAAAATGGCTGTCCGCGTGGGTGCAGACAATCACCAGTTTGACCTGCGGGTCGTTAAGCACTTCGTCGAGGTCGCTGGTGAAGTGGATGTGCGAATACTGCGGTGCCTGTTCTTCCGGCTTTGCGCTGCGGCGATAGATATGCGCCACGTGCCAGCGGTCTTTTCGATGCAGGACATAGGGAAGATGGTAGCGGGTGGTGCTTTTGCCAAATCCAATAAATGCGCAGTGCAAAGTCATAACGCTATCCTTATTTAAGGTCTCTGCTGTTAACCATAGCGCAAGCTGGCTGCAAACTTAACCCCTTCAATGAGTGTGACAAATTCTTAAATGTTAAATTTAGCGCGCAAATTTATTGACCCTGCAGGCTAAATTCTGGATAAGAGGACCCCTCGGGAAAAGAACGTTTTTTATCCAGCGCGCCCACCGTTTCCCAAAATACGATGACTAAAGGAGTAGCCATCTCGTTCGCATGGAAAGCAAATATATCGCCTTAAATAGCGCCCTTCTCTTTTGGCTGCTTGGCCTGATGGCCTGGTGCTTCGAATCCACGTATCTGGCCTGGCTATCGGGCTCTTTCTCCTTATCCTCCTTCGTTTTTCATTTTCAATATCAGCGGATTAACCATATGTTTAAAAAAAACAAAATCATTGAAGCTACGCCACCGGCGGTGAATACAGCGGTACTCAACGGTGAATCTCCATCCGCCGTGGCCCGAAAACCGGCCACCACGGTTATCGCCAGCGGTATCCGCTTTGACGGAAACATTATCGCCGAGGGAGACGTCGATATTTACGGCACCGTAAGCGGCAATATCGACGCGCGCGAGAGTCAAATTAAGATCATGACCGGCGGTCTGGTAGAGGGGAATATCACCTGCCGCGAGCTGGTTATCGACGGCTGCGTGATCGGCCAGTGCCACAGCGAGACGATTGAAATCGATAAGAACGGCAACGTTACCGGCACGTTGGCCTACCGCACGCTGACCATCAAAAAGGGCGGTGTTTTTTCCGGCCAGGCAGAACTGCTGCCGGCGGCAGATAAGAGCAACGTCGTGGGGTTTATCGCGGATACCGCTATTGAAACTAAAGATAAGATTGAGGCGCAGTAGCAGCCATCCGGGCGCGGCGGAAAAAAAGCAAAAAAAAAAAGCCAGCACCCGGCTGGCTAAAGTAATACTGGAAGCAATGTGAGCAATGTCGTGCTTTCAGGCTTTCCGCAAGGGTCTCCCTGAATGCAGAGCAATAATAATCATTCTCATTCGCACTTGTCTACTCCTTTTTGCAAAAAATAGTCGTTGATCCCTTTTTTAAAGTCAGTGATGTTTAAAGGGACGATTAACCCAAAAAGGAAAATGAAGAATGAGCGACATAGTGATACGCCACGCCGAGCCACGGGATGCGGAACCTTTACGCCAGATGACTGCGCTTCCGGAGGTCTATCACGACACGCTACAGCTTCCTCATCCTTCTATGGAAATGTGGCAGGAACGCCTGCAACCGAAACCCGGTAGCCGTCATCTGGTCGCGACAATCGACGAAAAGGTGGTGGGCCATCTTAAGCTCAGCGTGGAGCCCAATCCTCGCCGCAGTCACGTCGCGACCTTCGGCGTTAGCGTTGCCGCGCAGGCGCACGGTCGTGGGGTAGGCAGCGCGCTGATGCGCGAGATGATTAATCTCTGTGATAACTGGCTGCGCGTCGAGCGTATCGAGTTAACCGTGTTTACGGATAATCCCTCCGCGGTAGCGCTTTACCGCAAATTTGGCTTTATTGTCGAAGGGACCGGCAAGAAATACGCCCTGCGCAACGGCGAATATGTCGATGCCTACTTTATGGCGCGGCTGAAGGGGTGACGCTCAACTAACCCTCTCCCGGCAGGGAGAGGGTCGGAGTGAGGGTAAACCTAATACCCTGCCGTTAAATCATCCGGGGAACGCGGATCGGATGCGCCGTACAGCGTGCCGTCCGGGCCAACCATAATACTCTGAGTGCTGCCCATCGCCTCTTTCACCGCCACTTTCTGCCCCTTGCTCTCCAGCAGCTTCAGCGTATCCGGGCTGAATCCCTTCTCCACCCGCAGTTCATCCGGCAGCCATTGATGATGGAAGCGCGGGGCGTTAGTGGCTTCCGCGACGTTCATTCCAAAATCGATGGTATTCACCACCATCTGCAGTACGGTAGTGATTATGCGGCTGCCTCCGGGACTACCGGTTACCAGCCAGGTTTTGCCATCTTTCACCACAATCGTTGGCGACATCGACGACAGCGGGCGCTTTTTCGGCTCGACGGCGTTGGCGTCACCGCCCACCAGCCCGTAGACGTTCGGCACGCCGGGTTTAGCCGAGAAATCATCCATCTGATTATTCAGCAGAATGCCGGAGTTCCCCGCCACGATGCCGGTGCCAAAGGTCGTATTCAGCGTATAGGTCACCGCAACGGCGTTACCGTCTTTATCCACCACCGAGAAATGGGTGGTCTGATTGCTTTCGTACGGCGCCAGCTTGCCGGGACGGATCTGGCTCGACGGCTTCGCTTTATTGATATCAATCTGTTCAGCAATCGATTTGGCGTACGCTTTGCTGGTCAGCGCCTGCCACGGCACTTTGACGAAGTCCGGATCGCCAAGGTATTCCGAACGGTCGGCATAGGCGTGTTTTTCAGCTTCCGCCATCACCTGCATGGCATCGGCGCTGCCGAAGCCGTACTTATGCATATCGAAGTTTTCCAGGATATTCAGGATCTGCACGATATGAATGCCGCCGGATGAAGGCGGCGGCATTGAGAACACCTGGTAGCCGCGATATTCGCCGCTCACCGGCATACGTTCGACCGCTTTGTAATTCGCCAGGTCCGCTTTGGTGATAAGCCCGCCGTGATTCTTCATCTCAGCGGCAATCTGGTCGGCAATCACGCCTTTATAGAACGCGTCCGGTCCCAGCTCGGCAATCAGTTCCAGGCTTTTCCCCAGTTGTTTTTGCACCAGCTTATCGCCCTTTTTCAGCGGCTCGCCGTTTTTCCAGAAGATAGCCCGGCTGTTGGCATGGTCGGGGATCACTTCGCTACCGTAGGTTTTCAAGTCATCGGCCAGCGCATCGTTGACCGTGAAGCCCTCTTCGGCCAGCTTAATCGCCGGGCGAATCACTTTGTTGAGCGGCATCGTGCCGTATTTCTCCAGCGCCAGGGAGAAGCCGGCCACGGTACCCGGCGTACCGGAAGCCAGATGCGAGGTCAGCGATTTCTTACTGTCCGGGTTGCCCTGGTCGTCGAGAAACATATCGCGGGTAGCCTGTTCCGGCGCCATCTCGCGGAAGTCGATCGCCGTGGTATTACCGTCTTTGGTACGCAGCATCATAAAGCCGCCGCCGCCGATATTACCGGCCTGCGGATGGGTAACCGCCAGCGCGTAGCCCACCGCCACGGCGGCATCCACCGCGTTGCCGCCCTGACGCAGAATATCCACGCCGACCTTCGTTGCCAGCGCGTCCACCGAGGCCACCATCCCCTGCTGAGCGCGGACCGGATGAAAAACATCTTCCTCTACACCATAAGACACCGGCGGAGGAGCGGGATTTGCCGCGACGGTAAAACTGCCGCCCGCCAGCAACGCAGCGATAACCACCTGACGCCAGAACGTTGTTTTTATCATTGTCATACTCCTGAATGATGTTTTTATTTACCCATAATCCTGGATGATAAGTCTTAAAAAATCATTGTTGTGCCGGAAAGAGGGTAAACTTAAGAGATCCCATGAAAGGGAGGAGAGAACAATGAAAGCTATGTTATATCTGGCGGCGCTGCTGCCGCTGAGCGTCCTGGCGCAGCCGATCAATATCGACAATAACCCCAATCAGCCGGGGTACGTGGTGCCCAGCCAGCAGCGGATGCAAAATCAGATGCAAACCCAGCAAATGCAGCAGCAAAACAATCTGAAACAGAGTATTCAGAACCAGTCGCGCGCGCAGCAGCAGCATCTGCAGACGCAGTTGAATAACGACCGGCAGCGGGTACAGCAGAATGACAACCTGAACCGGCAGCAGCCTCTGCCAAACACCAACGGTGGGATGCTGCAGCGCCAGACGACCCCGTAAGGGCCGCCTGACGCAGGCGCAGATTACGCCGGGAAGTTGGGGCCGATGACGTCAATCGCATCGGTGCAGATGCTGTCCACGCCCCAACGCAGCAGCTCGGCGGCGCGCTGCGGTTTGTTAACGGTATACACCAGAATATGCAGGCCCGCGGCCTTCAGGCTCGCCACGCGCGCTTCATCCAGCAGCTTATGGTTGAGATGAAGAGAGACGCAGCCGAGGCGCGCGGTCAGTTCGCGCCAGTCGTTCCGCCACTCATCCAGCAGCAGCCCGCGCGGCAGCTCGGGGGCGGCTTCCCGCGCGGCTTCCAGGGCATCGATTTCAAACGACGAGAGTAGCGGCGGGGTCAGGCCCTGCCAGAGCTCACGCGCCGCCAGCGCTACCGCTTTACCGGTCAGCGGACCGGTACCAGTGGTCGGTTTAATTTCGATATTCGCCATCATGCCGTGCAGACGGCAGCGGTCCGCGACCTCGCTCAGCAGCGGCAGCGGCTCGCCTTTGAACTCGCCGCTGTACCAGTTGCCGGCATCCACTTTCAGCAGATCGCTCCACGTCAGATCGCCCGCCACGCCCCAGCCGTTGCTGGTGCGTTCGAGATTGTCGTCGTGCAGTAAAAAAATCTGCCCGTCTTTCGATAACTTCGCATCAAACTCAATCATCGTATGGCCGTAACGAGCGCCGGTATCGATAGCCGCCAGGGTATTTTCCGGGGCCAGTTTACCGCCGCCGCGGTGGGCGACGATAGGGGGATAAGGCCAGTGACTCATGCGCGTTGTCCTGTTTCACTATCAAAAAGGTGCAGACTTTCCTGCGGCAGATGCAGCCACAGGGTACTGCCCGCCTGCGGTCGCTGCTGGTGCGGCAGCCGGACCACCAGCTTCTGCTCACCCCAGCGCCCGTGGGCGAGGTTATCGGCACCTAAAATTTCCAGCGTATCCATCACTAGCGGTACGCCACCTTCCGCCTGGGAGCTTAATGCAAAATGTTCCGGACGGATACCCAGCGTCATCTTACGCCCGGCGTAGCGGCGATGTTCGCTGTTGATCGGTAAAAGCATCCCGCCCGCAAGCTCGAAGCGGCTACCGTCGTCGCTGACCCGGCCTTCCAGCAGGTTCATTGCCGGGCTGCCGATAAAGCTCGCCACAAAGCGGCTGGCCGGTTTTTCGTAGACCTCAACCGGTGTGCCAATCTGCTCGGCAACGCCTTTATTCATCACCATCACCCGCTGCGCGAGGGTCATCGCCTCCACCTGATCGTGGGTCACGTACAGCGAGGTGGTTTTCAGTCGACGATGCAGGTGCTGCAGTTCAAGACGCATCTGCACGCGCAGTTTCGCATCAAGGTTGGAGAGCGGCTCATCAAACAGAAATACCGCCGGGTCGCGTACGATAGCCCGCCCCATCGCCACGCGCTGGCGCTGCCCGCCGGAAAGCTCGCGCGGACGGCGCTTCAGCAGGCCATCCAGCTCCAGAATGCGCGCCGCCTCCTGGACGCGCTCAGCAATTAATCCTTTACCCAAACCGCGAATTTTCAGGCCCCACGCCATATTCTCTTCCACGCTCATATGCGGATAGAGGGCGTAGTTCTGGAACACCATCGCAATGCCGCGATCTTTCGGCTCCATTTCGGTGACGCGCTTGCGGTCGATCCAGATATCGCCGCTGGTGACCCGCTCCAGACCCGCCACCATGCGTAGCAGAGTTGATTTTCCGCAGCCCGAGGGGCCCACCATCACTATAAATTCGCCGTCCGCGACGTCCAGCGTCAACGGTTGGATCACCTGGGTTTTGCCATCCCAGCTTTTGGTTACTGCCTGTAGCTTAAGTCCTGCCATTTTATTTCTCACTATCCACTAAACCACGCACAAACGCGCGCTGCATGGCTAAAACGATGACAACTGGAGGAATCAGCGTGAGCAGCATCGCCGCCATCACCTGATTCCACTGCGTGGTGCCCTGGCCGATGGCGATCATCCCTTTGATGCCCGCGACCGCCGTGCCGAGATTCACGTCGGTAATGATCAGCAGCGGCCACAGATACTGGTTCCAGCCGTAGATAAAGGTGATGACGAACAGCGCCGCCAGGTTGGTTTTCGACAGCGGCAGCACGATGTCGCGGAAGAAGCGCATCGGCGACGCGCCATCGATACGCGCCGCTTCAATCAGCTCGTCCGGCAGGGTCATAAAGAACTGGCGAAACAGGAAGGTCGCGGTGGCCGAGGCCATCAGCGGCAACGTAAGCCCGGCATAGCTGTCGAGCATTTTCAGGTTGGCGATCACTTCCACCGTCGGGAAAATACGCACCTCAACCGGCAGCATCAGCGTGATAAAGATCATCCAGAAGAACAGATTGCGCAGCGGAAAACGAAACCAGACGATGGCGAAAGCGGAGAGCATCGAGACCGTAATTTTACCCACCGTAATGCCGAAGGCCATGATGAAGCTGTTGAGCATCATCAGCCAGAACGGCGCACTGTTGGCTCCTACGCCGTTCACCCAGATAAATTTCATGTTTTCGAGCAGATGCCCGCCGGGGATCAGCGTCATCGGCGTGTCAAAGACCGCTTTACTGTCCAGCGTCGCCGCGACAAAGGCGACGTACAGCGGGAACAGAATGACCGCAATCCCTAAAATCAGCATGGTGTGGCTGAAAATCGTCAGCCCGCGACGGTTCTCAATCATTGGTAGCGCACCTTTCTTTCAACGTAGCGGAACTGCACCACCGTCAGAATAATGACGAGGAACATCAGCACCACCGACTGGGCGGCGGAAGCGGAAAGGTCGAGCCCGGCAAAACCTTCACGATAGATCTTATAAATCAGCGTCGTCGTCGCCTGAACCGGCCCGCCGCCGGTTGCGGCATCGATAACCGGGAAGGTATCAAAGAAGGCGTATACCAGATTGACCACCAGCAGAAAAAAGCTCACCGGGGCGATCAGCGGCAACGCCAGCCTGAAGAAGCGGCGAACCGGGCCGGCACCGTCAATCGCGGCGGCTTCTACCAGCGAGCGAGGAATCGATTGCAGCGCGGCGAAGAAGAACAGGAAGTTGTAACTAATCTGCTTCCACACCGAGGCGAAAACCACGAGGAACATCGCCTGGCCGCTGTTCTGCGCGTGGTTCCAGTCGTAGCCCATCTCACCGAGGAGATGGGTAATTAGCCCGCGGCCGGGGTTGAACAAGAAGATCCACAGCACCGCCGCCACCGCGGGCGCAACGGCATAGGGCAGCAGCATCAGCGTCTGATAGAAACGGCTGCCGCGCACCACGTAATCCACCAGCGCGGCGAAAAATAGCGAGATTAGCAGGCCGCTGACGGTAACCATCGTGCTGAACTTAATGGTGGTCCAGAAGGAGTCCAGGTAGTACGGGTCCTGGAAGAGGGCTAAAAAGTTATCCAGGCCGACAAACTGGCTGGAGAGCCCAAACGGATCGACGCTCTGCAGCGAATACCACAGCGCTTCGCCCGCGGGCCAGATAAAAAAGATGACGGTGATGACCAGCTGCGGCGCGACCAGCAGATAGGGCAGCCAACGCGAGCGGAACACCGGACGGGATGATGACATAGTTAAACTCTGAGTTGGTTTCCCCTCATCCCGGCCCTCTCCCTAAACGGATGAGGGTGAAAAGACGGCTCCGGGCGATCCCCTCTCCCCGGCGGGGAGAGGGTGAGGGGCTGGCTATAAGATTACGACTTCGTTGACTGCTCGAAACGGCGCAGCAGCTGATTACCGCGCTCAACGGCCGCGTCCAGCGCCTGCTGAGGCGTTTTCTTACCGGTCCATACGCTTTCCAGTTCTTCATCAACGATGGTGCGGATCTGCGGCATATTGCCCAGGCGCAGACCTTTGGTGAACGGCAGCGGCGGCTTGTTCAGCATCTGGCGCGTCGCGATATCGGCGCCGGGGTTCTTATCATAGAAACCCTGTTCGCGGGTCAGGTTGTAAGCGGCGGTGGTAATCGGCAGATAGCCGGTTTTCTGATGCCATTCGGCGGCATTTTCCGGCTTAGTCAGGAAATCGAGGAATTTGGCGACCCCGGTATAGGTTTCTTTGTCTTTACCCTGCATCACCCACAGGCTGGCCCCGCCGATAATGGCGTTTTGCGGCGCACCCTTCACGTCGGCGTCGTACGGCATCATGCCTACGCCATAGTTGAACTTCGCATACTGACGGATATCCGCCAGCGAGCCGGAGGAAGCGGTGGTGATGGCGCAGTCGCCGTTATAGAACTTCTCGGTTGACTCGTCTTTGCGCCCAAAGTAGCTGAAGTCGCCTTTCTTGTTCAGCTCTGCGAGCAGGGCGATATGCTTCACCTGCTCTGGCTTGTTGAACTCCAGTACCGCATCGGTACCGTCGAAGCCGTTGTTTTTAGTGGCGACCGGCAGGCCGTGCCAGGCGCTGAAGTTTTCAATCTGGATCCAGCCCTGCCAGCCGCTGGCGTAGCCGCACTTCATCCCGGCGGCCTTCAGCTTCGCGGTATACGCCGCCAGATCCTGCCAGGTTTTCGGCGGCTGTTCCGGGTCTAAACCGGCTTTTTTAAAGGCGTCTTTGTTGTAGTACAGCACCGGCGTGGAGCTGTTAAACGGCTGGGAGAGCAGATGGCCGGTTTTGGAGTCGGTGTAATAACCGGAGACGGTAGGCACGAACTGCGTTTCATCAAACTGAATGCCCGCATCGCTGAACACCTGATAGACCGGCTTTATCGCCTTAGAGGCCATCATCGTCGCGGTGCCGACCTCATAAACCTGCAGAATAGCCGGCGCGTTGCCGGTACGGAAGGCGGCGATGCCGGCGCTCAGGCTCTGTTCGTAGTTGCCTTTGTATACCGGAACAATTTTGTAGTCCGGGTTGGCTGCGTTGAAACGTTGCGCCAGTGAATCAACTTCTTTCCCCAACTCCCCTTCCATCGAATGCCAGAACGGGATAGTGGTTACCGCCAGGGCTTGTCCGGCAAATGCCAGGCTGAGCGCCAGTCCTAAAGCTGTATGTCGTAACGATATCATCGGTTATCTCTCTTGTTGTTCCGGATGCGCGATTTCACGCGTTTTATGTTCGCGGGGGTAACATGACATGCTCGAATGACAGAAAAATAACTATTGCATTACAAAAATATTACAATAAATTGGCAAAAACATGATGAAACGGTGAAAAAAAAGTGGCAGGGAAATGGCAAAGCGAAAAAGAGCGCCCGCGCAGACTACAGATAATCAGGGATCTGTAGTTAAATAGGGTTCGTTAAAGAGCACTCTCCGGCGAGCCGTCACAAGGAAAAATATGAAGACGCTGCATAAACCTACCGAGCGCGTTTTACTCATTCTGGAAACCTTAGCCAACGCGGACGGAATGACGCTTTCCGAGCTATCGCTCAAGACGGATATTTCAAAGGGAACCATTTTCCCGATCCTCAAATCACTGCAGTACCGGAAATATATCAGCCACGACGATCGCAACGGTATTTACACGCTGGGTATCTCATGCGCGGTGCTGGCCAGCTCAACGGTGGAAAAAGAGTTCTGGCTGAAAACGATCAATAGCGAAATGCACGCGGTGGTCAACGAATGCAATGAAGTTTGTCAGCTCGGCATTCTGGATGACGCCTGGGTGCTCTATGTTGATAAAGTCCAGGGCGACCAAACCGTGCAGTTGGTCTCTAAGGTAGGGACTCGCCTTCCGGCGATCTGCTCTGCGCTGGGCAAGGCGCTGCTGCATAAGCACCGCGACGAAGAGATTCTCGAGCTCTATCCGCAGGGTTTTCCCTCCGTTACCGCCCGCAGCGTGACCAATATGGCTCAGCTTCGCCAGCAGCTGGAACGGGTCGCCATCAGCGGTTATGCCATGGACGATCGGGAAATCAACGATGACACTATTTGCTTCGCGGTGCCGCTGCTGCAGAAAGGCGTCATTCTGGCGGCGATCAGCGTCTCCTTGCCCTCTTTCCGCGCCAGCGATGAGAAAACGCAGCAGGTCATTCGCGCGTTAAAAGAGGCAAAGGGTCGTATTGAGAGCGTGCTCAACAAGCTGCCGGATATCAAAAATTACTGATTTATTCGCCAACGGCGCCAGCGTAATTGTGATTACCCACACAATACCGATATTTAATGATCCACCGCGGCGCCCGATTCTTCTGCATAATTCCCCGTCTATTCATTGATTTAACCAATCATCCATACGTCTTTTGCGTCATTTGACTTCACGTCGAGGGCATGTTTACTTATGCCTAATCGAAAATACAAACACAGTTTGTATATACGAACAAACAAAGAGGTTAAATATGCAAAGTCGTTATATCACCCCGGCAATAACGGTTTTTGATGAGCAGGGCAGGCTGGATCCTGACGGAAACTTTCGCCTGTACGATTTCATTAAAAACAGCGTATCGGGATTTGTCGTCATGGGCAGTACCGGCGAGTTTTTCTCGCTGGATATGAAAACATCCCGTCAGATAATTCAAATGGCGGCAGAATTCCCCCGTCAGGGAATAAAGGCCTATGCGGGAGCCAGCCGCATGGATATTGACGAATGCGTAGAGCTGGCAAACTACGCTGATGAGTGCGGGCTGGATGGCGTCATGATTATCAGCCCGTGGTACTTCCGCCTGACGGATGAAGGCATTTATACCTTTTATAGCCAGATTGCTCGCCGCACCGCCGCCAAAATATTCATCTATAACTTTCCGGAGCGCACCGGCTATTCCGTCTCGCCGGAGGTCTGTTTACGACTCGCCAGAGAGTTCCCAAACATTATCGGTCTTAAAGATACTATTCCGGACACCAATCATACGTCGCAGGTGATTCGCCAGGTAAAATCTGAGCTGCCGTATTTTGAAGTCTACGCCGGTTATGACAATAACTTCGCGCACAATGTCCTGTCAGGAGGCAATGGATGTATCGGCGGGTTATCCAATATTTGCCCTGAGCTATTCCGCGACTGGATGCAGGCATTTAGCGATAACGATTTACCGCAAATTAGGCGGTATCAACAAAAAGTGGATGGGTTAATGGATATTTACGCGGTTAACGATCCGTTCATTCCAACATTTAAAAAAGCATTACAGCTGCGCGGAATTATTCAGTCCGACCGCTGCACGCCACCGTTTAGCTCGCTCGCCACCTGCCAGACCGAAAGTATTCAGCGGATACTTTCCCGTGCGGGTATTGAAATTAATGCCTGACCCCTACGTGGAGGTATTATGAAAACCATCACAGCTTACGATAATCCGGCCCTCAATTCAGCGATTACCAAATCATGGAAGCGTCTGGTGCCGCTGATGTTTATTTTGTACTTCATCGCCTTTATCGACAGGGTGAACGTGGGATTCGCCAAAGAGGCGATGCAGGTGGATATTGGACTCTCCAATTCCGCTTTTGCCCTCGGCGCGGGGATCTTTTTCGCCGCCTATGCGCTGTTTGGCATTCCTGCCAACCTGATTTTGAATAAAATTGGTGCACAGAAATGGTTAAGTATCACCACCGTGCTGTGGGGCGTCCTCTCTGCCCTTACCGGGCTGGTGCAGACGGAAACCCAGTTTATCGTTCTGCGCTTTTTACTGGGATTAGGCGAAGCCGGTTTTTATCCCGGTATCCTGCTGCTGGCCTCCATCTACTTTCCCAATAAAGTTCGCGCCTCCGTCGTCGGTATTTTCGTACTCGGCGTACCGCTGGCGTTAACCTTAGGCTCGCCTATCTCCGGGGCGCTTCTGGAAATGCACGGCTTCCTCGGCAGGCCCGGCTGGTTCTGGATGTTCTTTATCGAAGGCATTCCGGCAGTCATCATGGGGATCTTCGCCTGGTTCTGGCTTGACGATACGCCGGCCAAAGCGCGCTTCCTCAACGACGAAGAGAAAAAGGCGCTGATTGCCCAGCTTCAGCAGGAGCAGCGGCAGACGGAAACCAGCAGCGTCGGCACCGCGCTGAAAAGCCTGAAAGTCTGGCACCTGGCGCTGATCTACGGCACCATCCAGATCAGCGTTTACGGGCTGATGTTCTTCCTGCCTTCGCAAGTCGCCTCGCTAATGGGCTCCACGCTCGGCTTTAAGGAGTCGCTGGTCGCCGCCATTCCCTGGGCCTGCTCCGCCGTCGGCGTCTATTACATTCCGCGTCTGGCGGACAAAATGCCGGCCCGCCGGGTACTGATTTCGGTCATCTGTATGCTGGCTGCGGCGCTGGGGCTGTTTGTTTCCGCCTGGTCCGGCCCGGTACTCGCCATTGCCGCGCTCTCGCTATCGGCCATCGGCTTCCTCTCCGTGCAACCTATCTTCTGGACTTTCCCGGCGCAGATTGTGTCAGGCTCAGCGCTGGCCGCCAGTATCGGCTTTTGCACCACCATGGGCGCATTTTGCAGCTTCCTCGCGCCGCTGATTCGCGTTGAGGTCGATGCCTTCTTCGGCAACGATTCGGCGGGGCTAGTCGCCTTGTCGCTTATCACCGTCTGCTGTGCGCTGCTGATTGCCGCCCTCGCGGGCAGAAAAGCGACAAACGGCGTCGCGGTCCCCCATCACTAAGTCCTGACGCGCGTATAACAAAGGATAAATAACATGCAGACCATCTTAAAAATTGACCCTACCGATAACCTGATCGTTGCGCTGCAGGACTTACGCAAAGAGCAGCAGGTAAACTGGAACGATGAAGCCTACGTTCTGCGTAGCGATGTCAAAGCCAAGCATAAATTCGCCACCGAGGATATTGCGCCCGGCGATATCGTTTCGCTGTACGGCGTACCGGTCGGCAAAGCGACGCGGCCCATTGCCCGCGGCGAAGCCATCACTACCGACAATATCAAACACTACGCGGCCCAGGTTTCGCTTGACGACGTCGCGCCTTATGACTGGCAGCAGCCCGATGTGTCCGCCTGGCAGCAGCGGACGTTTAAGGGGATCGTTCGTGAAGATGGCCGGGTCGCCACCGCGAACTACTGGCTGGTCATTCCGCTGGTATTCTGTGAAAACCGCAACGTTCAGCGCGTCACCGACGCATTAAACGACGCTCTCGGCTACGCCAATAACGGCCTGAAAAATTTTGCTCGCCAGGTGACCTCGGCGGGGGCCTTAAACGATACCCGGCATCTGCCCTTCCCGCATCTTGACGGTATCCGCTGTATTACCGTCAACTCCGGCTGCGGCGGCGCCACCTCGGACAGCATGACCATGTGCGACGTGCTGGCCGCCTATTCCGATCATCCCAACGTTCTTGGGGTGACGGTCTTTGCCCTCGGCTGTGAAAAAGCGCGAATTGTCGATTTCAAGGCCGCGCTGGCGAAGCGCAACCCGAACTTCAGCAAACCGATTATTTATTTCAGGCAGCAGGACTGGAGTAGCGAAGAAAAAATGATGCAGGATGCGTTGACCGAAACCTATAACGCGATCCGCGAAGCCCCCGTCGCCGAGCGGCAGAACGTCCCACTCTCCCGGCTCAAAATCGGCGTGAAGTGCGGCGCCTCCGACGGTTTCTCGGGGATCAGCGCAAACCCGGCGATGGGTGAGGTTTCAGATCGTCTTGTCGCCCTCGGCGGCGCGTCGGGGCTGGCGGAATTCCCCGAGCTGTGCGGCGCGGAAGGGGATATCGTTCAGCGCTGCACGACCCGCGAGCTGAAAGAGAAGTTTCTGTCGCTGATGAAAAACTATGAGCATGTCGCGAACTTCTTCGGCACCACCATCGCCGATAATCCCAGCCCGGGAAACATTGCCGATGGGCTGATCACTGACGCTATCAAATCCGCCGGCGCGGCGAAAAAAGGCGGCAGGGCGCCGGTAAGCGCGGTATGCGACTATGCCGAACCGATGGGAGAAAGCGGCCTTTCGCTGGTCTGTACGCCGGGCAACGATGTGGATGCGGTAACGGGCCTGGTCGCGGCGGGGTGCAACGTGGTGATCTTCTCAACCGGGTTAGGTACGCCGACGGGAAACCCCATCGTGCCGGTGCTTAAGGTTTCAACCAACTCCGCGCTGGCGAAAAAGATGCCGGACATTATCGATTATGACTGCGGGCCGATTATCGAAGGTACGCCGCTGGCGGACATCGCCGACGGCCTGTTTGAGAAAATCATCGCCACCGCCAGCGGAACCTGGCGCACCAAAGCGGATGCGCTCGAACAGTATGATTTTATGTTGTGGAAGCGCTCTCTGGAGCTGTAGGAATCCAGCAAAACGCCCGGCAGACGCCGGGCGTTTTGACTTCACTAGCCGCCCAGATAGGCGCTACGTACCGCTTCATTCGCCAGCAGCGCGTCGCCGGTATCCTCCAGCACCACGTGGCCGTTTTCCAGCACGTAGCCGCGGTCGGCCAGCTTCAGCGCCTGGTTGGCGTTCTGCTCGACGAGGAAGATGGTCATCCCCTGCTCGCGCAGCTGTTCAATGGTGTCGAAGATTTGCTGAATGATGATCGGCGCCAGACCGAGCGAAGGCTCATCCAACAGCAGCAGGCGCGGCTGGCTCATTAGCGCGCGACCGATGGCCAGCATCTGCTGCTCGCCGCCGGACATGGTGCCCGCCCGCTGAACCCGACGCTCATGCAGGCGCGGAAACAGCTCATAGACCCACTTGATGCGGGTCTGGAACTGGTCGCGGTCGGCAAAGAAACCGCCCATCGCCAGGTTCTCTTCCACCGTCATCCGCGAGAAGACGCGACGCCCTTCCGGTACAATCGCCACCGCTTCGCGCATGATTTTCGCCGTCTGCCAGTCGGTAATATCTTTACCGTCGAACACCACGCGTCCGCTGGAGGCGCGCGGGTCGCCGCACAGGGTGCCCAGCAGGGTGGTTTTCCCCGCGCCGTTCGCGCCAATCAGGGTGACAATCTCTCCCTGATTGATATGCAGGCTGACGTTGTGCAGCGCCTGGATCTTGCCGTAGTGCGCGCTGACGTTGTCAAAAGATAACATCACTTTTTCCATCTTATGCCTCACCAAGGTATGCGCGGATCACGTCCGGGTTGTTGCGGATCTCTTCCGGCGTACCGTTGGCCAGCGGCGTGCCCTGGTTTACCACGTAAATACGGTCGGAAATGCCCATCACCAGCTTCATGTCGTGCTCAATCAGCAGGATAGTGGTGTTGTGATGGCTGCGCAGCTCGGCGATCAGTTCGTCCAGCTCTTTGGTCTCTTTCGGGTTCAGCCCCGCCGCCGGTTCATCCAGCATCAGGATTTCCGGCTGAGTCACCATACAGCGGGCAATCTCCAGACGACGCTGGTCGCCGTAGGCCAGGTTACTGGCCTGACGGTTGGCGTGTTCAAGCAGGCCGATACGCTCAAGCCAGGTCGCGGCGCGATCGAGCGCTTCGCTCTGGGCGCGGCGGAAGGATGGCGTCTTCAGCAGGCCGGAGAAAACCCCGGTTTTCAGCTGCTGATGCTGCGCCACCAGCAGGTTTTCAATCACCGTCATTTCGCGGAACAGACGCACGTGCTGGAAAGTTCGCACTACGCCCATGCGGGCGATCTGCTGGCCCGGCAGCCCTTCCAGGTGCTGGTCGCGCAGCATAATGGTGCCGCCGGTTGGCTTATAGAAACCGGTCAGGCAGTTGAAGACGGTGGTTTTGCCCGCGCCGTTAGGGCCGATAAGCGAAACGATTTCCCGCTCGCGCAGCTCCAGCGACACGTTGTTGACCGCCAGCAGGCCGCCAAAACGCATCATCAGACCGTTTACGGATAATAATGGCTGACTCATGCCTGCTCTCCTTCTTTGGCCTGCCCATTTTTCAGCTTCAGCTGTGGACGGGTCATCGGCAGAAGCCCCTGCGGACGCCAGATCATCATCAGTACCATCAGCGCACCCAGCATCAGCATGCTGTATTCATTGAAATCACGCATCAGCTCGCGCGAAACTACCAGCAGAACCGCCGCCAGGATCACCGCGAACTGCGAACCCATACCGCCGAGAACCACAATCGCCAGCACAAAGGCCGACTCGGCGAAGGTAAAGGATTCCGGGCTGACGAAGCCCTGACGGGCGGCGAACAGGGTGCCGGCAAAACCGGCAAACGCGGCGCTGATGGTAAAAGCGGTCAGCTTGATGCGCGTCGGGCTGAGGCCCAGCGAGCGACAGGCGATTTCATCTTCGCGCAGCGCTTCCCACGCGCGGCCCAGCGGCATCCGCAGCAGGCGGTTAATCACGAACAGACTTAACACCACCAGCAGCAGAGCGACCAGGTAGAGGAAAATGACGCGATCGGAGGGGTCGTACTTCACGCCAAAGAAGTTGCTGAACGTATCCCAGCCGCCTTCACGGGCGCTGCGGCTAAATTCAAGGCCGAAGAGCGTCGGTTTTGGGATCTGGCTAATGCCGTTCGGGCCGCCGGTTATTTCGGTGTTGTTAAGCAGCAGGATGCGCACGATTTCGCCGAAGCCGAGCGTGACAATCGCCAGATAGTCGCCGCGCAGACGCAGGACCGGGAAGCCAAGCAGGAAGCCCGCTGCCGCCGACACCAGCCCCGCCAGCGGCAGACAGGTCCAGAACCCCAGGCCGTAATAGTGGTTCAGTAGCGCAAAGGTATAGGCGCCGATGGCATAAAAGCCGCCGTAGCCCAGCACTAACAGGCCGGAAAGCCCCACCACCACGTTAAGTCCCAGGCCGAGGATGATATAGATCATCGTCAGGGTAGCGATATCCACCGTCCCGCGCGACACCATAAACGGCCACGCCACGGCGATAACCAGCAGGGCGATCAGGAACAGCTTCTGTTTTACCGTCGAACCGTCGATAGCCGGCAGAATAAACTTCGGCCCAGAGACGTTCTTAATGGTTTTCTGGAAAACAGGACGCAGCAGCTGGAAGAAGAAGACCACTGCGGTACCGATATAGATCCACTGCCAGCGGATATCGGCGGCGGTATCCACCACCAGTTTGGTGCCATCCAGCTCCAACTGCACGCCCATAAAGACGCCCGCCAGAATAAAGAACATCACCGCGGACAGCAGCGCCATCGCAAAATGCATCGGTTTCATACTTTTTCTACCTCCGGACGACCCAGGATACCGGTAGGCATCACCAGCAGAACCAGGATCAGCAGCGCGAAGGAGACCACGTCTTTATATTCCGTGCTGAGATAGGCAGAAGAGAGCGCTTCGGCGATACCGAGGATCAGCCCGCCGATCATCGCCCCAGGAATGCTGCCGATACCGCCAAGAACCGCCGCGGTGAAGGCCTTCATCCCGGCCATAAAGCCGATGTACGGGTTGATAACGCCGTAAAACTGACCGAGCAGAACCCCGGCAACCGCCGCCATTGCCGCGCCGATAACAAACGTCAGCGCAATCACGCGGTCGGTGTTAATCCCGAGCAGGCTGGCCATTTTCAGATCTTCCGCGCAGGCGCGGCAGGCGCGCCCCATGCGGGAATAGCGGATAAACAGCGTCAGCGCCAGCATCGCGATAAACGTCACCACCCAGATAACCAGCTGCATGGTGGTAATGGTCGCGGAGAAGTTGTCGCTGCTGCCCACCGTCCACTGGCCGTTAAACAGGCTTGGCAGCGCGACATCGCGCGAACCTTCCGTCAGGCTGACGTAGTTTTGCAGGAAGATGGACATCCCGATGGCGGAGATCAGCGCAATCAGGCGTTTGGAGCTGCGCACGGGCCGGTAGGCCACGCGTTCGATACTCCAGCCGTAGGCGCTGGCAATGACGATAGCGCCGACGAATCCGGCGGCAACCAGCAGCCAGCTGGTATCAATGCCCATCATCATCAGGGCGGCAATGATCATGAAGGAGACGTAGCTGCCAATCATATAGACCTCGCCGTGGGCGAAGTTGATCATGCCGATAATGCCGTACACCATGGTATAGCCGATGGCAATCAGCGCGTAGGTGCTTCCCAGCGTGACGCCGTTAAACATCTGCTGCAGAAAATAGAGAAACTGCTCGGACATAAGGTAACCTTTTTCTACCCGCCCGCTTTGCGCGGGCGGTGGGATAACTTGTCTTATGGCTTATTTCGCGAGGGTGGATGACCCGTCCGCGTGCCACTGGAAGACACCAAACTCAAATCCCTTCAAATCGCCTTTTTCGTCCCAATTCAGCGGCCCAATCACGGTTTTCGCGCCGTGAGCTTTCAGATCTTTGATTAAATCCAGCGGCTCCTGGCTTGCGGCCCGGTCCATCGCCTGCGCCAGAGACTGCACGGCGGCGTAGGTGATCCAGACATACGGACCGCTCGGGTCTTTCTTCTCTGCTTTGAGCGCGTCAACGATAGCGCTGTTGGCCGGGTCCTGGTCATAGCGTTTCGGCATCGTGACCAGCATGCCTTCCGCCGCATCGCCCGCGATGTTGGACAGCGACGCGTTACCCACGCCTTCCGGGCCCATAAACACGGTTTTCAGGCCCACGGAGCGCGCCTGGCGCAGCATCTGGCCCATTTCCGGGTAGTAGCCGCCGTAGTAAACGAAGTCGATATTCTCTTTTTTCAGGCGCGCCAGCAGCGCGGAGAAGTCTTTTTCACCGGCGGTAATGCCGTCGAAGAAGACGATATTCGCGCCGCCTTTTTTCAGGCTCTCCTGGACAGCACGCGCCAGGCCTTCACCGTACTGCTGCTTATCATGAATGATAGCAATACGCTGCGGTTTGACGGTTTCCATGATGTATTTTGCGGCGGTCGGCCCCTGCGAAGAGTCCAGACCGGCGGTACGCATGATGTACTGATAGCCGCGCTGGGTCAGCTCCGGGTTGGTTGCTCCCGGGGAGATCATCAGAATGCCTTCATCTTCATAGATATCGGATGCCGGCTGAGTGGAAGAAGAACACAGGTGGCCGATAACGTACTGAATACCGTCATTGACGATTTTATTCGCCACCGCAACGGCCTGTTTCGGGTCGCAGGCGTCATCGTACTCCACGGCAACCAGCTTATCGCCCTTGATGCCGCCCTGGGCGTTAATATCTTTGATCGCCTGGCGCGCGCCGTTGAATTCCATATCGCCCCACTGGGCTACCGGGCCAGACATTGCGCCAACAACGGCGACCTTAATATCTTTGGCAAAAGCCGCCTGGGACATCGCCAGTGCGACTAACCCCGCGATAACCGTTTTCGCGTTCCTTTTCATGCTGCAGAACCCCGTTCGTGATGTGGTGTAAATATTTTGTATTTTTATGGTTAAAAAGCATTCTGTGCTTTTATTAAACAACGCTACTTTTACCATTATCTTTAATGGTTTAGCGAGGTTTTTTGCCTGAATCCAGAGTAAAATCTCTATTTTTCAGGCGATTAAGCAAAGATAATATTCTGTATTTGCTGGAAGATAAACAAAAAAAGTCCAGTAAACAGCATAAAATAACGATACATAAGGCGGAATAAAACGCTACATCTCAGGTTAAAATTCTGCTTATTTTTCGATCCATGATGAATTGCACTACCCTGCTCCTTCCAGGAAAACGAATCCCCTGATGAACAGGCAAAAAAGGGCGCTCCGCCCGGCGGGGAATTTGGATACACTAACGCATCCGTTTTGACTGGACCCTCGCGTATGAAACTGACCATTATTCGTTTACAGCACTTCAGCGATCAGGATCGCATCGACTTAGGTAAAATCTGGCCGTCGCAGGATCTCGCGGCGCTGCCGTTTGATGAGAGCCATCGTATTTATGCCGCCCGCTTCAATGAGCGCCTGCTGGCAGCGGTTCGCGTAACGCTGAACGGCGTTGAGGGCGAGCTCGGCGCGCTGTGCGTGCGTGAAGTGACCCGCCGTCGCGGCGTCGGACAATATTTAGTGGAAGAAGCGCTAAAGGATAATCCAGAAATCACCAGCTGGCGGATCGCGGATGTCGGCGTGGAAGACCGCGGCGTAATGGCGGCGTTTATGCAGGCGCTGGACTTTAGCGCGCAAACCGGCGGTTGGGTAAAAAATCACTAAATCGGCGAAAGAAGGCCGAATATTCCCGGATTGCGGCGTAACGCCTTACCCTGGCTACCGACTCGCAGATGTTTGCAAATCTGTAGCCCACTCAGCTAAGCGTCAGCAGGGCGTGTTCGTCTATTTAACCCAGCATTTCGCGATGCAGAAAGGCGTCAAGCCCCTCAACCCCGGAAGCTTACATCAGTAAGTGACCGGGGTTGAGGGGCGCAGACAACGCCTCTGCGGCGTGAAAGGCGCAGGTTAAATTATTTGGCGTCGGTCGCCGTACCATTAGCATGCCAGGTAAACACGCCGAACTCGAAGCCCTTCAGGTCGCCCTTCTCGTTCCAGGTGAGCGGCCCCATTACGGTATCGACCGTAGCCCCTTTCAGATATTTGGCGATTTCAGCCGGATCTTCTGACTGATTCAGACCTGCCTGCAGCGACTGCAGCGCGGCATAGGTGGTCCACACGAACGCGCCGCTCGGATCCTGTTTCTTCGCTTTGATCGCATCCACAATCGGTTTGTTCGCCGGCACCTGGTCGTAGTTCTTCGGCTTAGTCACCAGCATACCTTCCGCAGAAGCGCCCGCGATATTAGACAGGGACACGTTCGCTACCCCTTCCGGCCCCATAAACTGCGTTTTCAGGCCAGCGGCGCGAGACTGACGCAGGATCTGCCCCATCTCCGGGTGGTAGCCGCCGTAGTAGACGAAGTCGATGTTCTCTTTCTTCAGACGCGCCACCAGCGTAGAGAAGTCTTTCTCACCGGCGGTGATGCCGTCAAAGAACACCACGTTGGCGCCGCCCTTCTTCAGGTTGTCCTGCACCGCGCGGGCCAGACCCTCGCCGTACTGCTGCTTGTCGTGGACAATCGCGATGCGCTGCGGCTTCACTTTCTCCAGGATATATTTGGCAGCGGTTGGCCCCTGATCGGAGTCCAGACCGGTAGTGCGCAGAATCAGGTGATAGCCGCGGGCCGTCAGCTCCGGCGCGGTGGCGGCCGGAGTGATCATCAGCACGCCTTCATCTTCATAGATATCAGACGCCGGCTGAGTGGAAGAAGAGCACAGGTGGCCGATAACGTATTTGATACCGTCGTTAATTACTTTGTTAGCGACGGCAACCGCTTGTTTCGGGTCACAGGCGTCGTCGTATTTTACCATCTGCAGCTTATTGCCTTTGATGCCGCCTTTAGCGTTGATATCGGCAATGGCCTGCTCAGCGCCAGTAAACTCCTGGTCGCCGTACTGCGCTACCGGACCGGACATCGCGCCAACGACGGCGACTTTGATATCTTCGGCCATTGCCGTACCGCTCATGATTAAGGCAATACATCCTGCCAGTAACGCTTTACCCTTCATATTCATCCTGAGGCTCCCCATTATTATGGTTTTTGCATTTGTTGTGATGTTGTTTATTAGCGCATTATTCTAATTAGACACATAAGAAAAGCATATGATAGTTAGATTAGGGTCTGCCGCCTGCGCTTTTGCAGCACACTATGCTAAACATACCGTCATTCAGGAGAATTGGAAACGATAAAATTGCGGAGTATGTAACAGATAAGTGACAAATAAAAACCCGCGCCGGAATAAACCGAACGCGGTGGCATGAGCAACGCGACTACCAGCCCGCGGGCAGATAGCCAAAGGCAGAAGCGATGGCGTAGACGGCGCTGCAAAGATAGAGCAATACGATGAAGATCTGGATGAACGGGTGCGTTATCAGCGCCGGGCAGGTCCAGCCGGGAGTGATATCCCCCTGCCGCCGCGAACCTTTCAGGATAAGGATCGGCATGATGGACAAAATCACCCCGCTAAATACCCCGGCAAAATAGAGCGCGTTCACGAAGGACACCATCCCGCTGTAGGCCAGAATAAATGGCGGCACGGCGACCACCAGCAGCACCTTAAAGCGTTTGAACGGCTGCTCGTCGTTGCCCAGGCGAAACTGATCGAAAATATTGGTCAGGAAACTTCCGCCCAGTCCCCAATAGGAAGTCAGCATCGCGCAGAGCGCAAAGAGATTTGCCGAGAAGAAAGCCCACTCGCCGAGCGCCCTGCCCCAGGAAATGGTCGCCACATCAGAAATATTATCCAACCCGCTTAACGCAATCACCGAAAGCGGGACCAGCGCCAGCAGGCAAAAGGTTAACAGCATCCCTACCATAATGGCCTTCGGCAGTTTCTCCGGTTTATCAGCGAAACCGCGCGCCATTTCCGGCACGATATACTGCGCGGAGAAGCAGAAGGCGACGACGTTAAATACTGGCACCATATACAGCCAGTTACCGTCGAGTAAATACCCCACGCTGGCGGTCTCTTGCAGCAACGTGGCGGCGACAAGAATGGCGATCATGACGACCATGCCGATACTAATGAATTTTTCACCCCGGCCAATCGCCTTCAGGCCAAGATAAAGCACTCCGGCCGCGGGAATAAAAAACAGCGCGCTACCGAGGGCCGGCGAGATGCCGAATAACGAATGCAGGAGTTTACCGCTGCCGGTCATATAAGCCGTCAGCGCGCCGACGCTGTTGACGCAAACGGAGAGGAACATCATCAGCGCGCCAAAGCGGCCGACGTAGCGCTGCGACAGGCCGCTAAGCTGCAGATGCTTACGCGTGCGCAGCGTCGACTCCGCGACGTAGAGCATCGTAACGGTTGTCAGGCTACCGACAACGATCAGCCAAAACAGCAGCGGCAGAAAGCCCGCTTTGCTGGAGGCATAGGCGATGGATAGCACCCCAGCGCCGATATTGGTGCCGACGATCATCGACACGCCTTCAATGAAACTCAGAGATTTTGCAGGTACAGCGGTACGCTCCCGGCTCGTCAGAACCGGAGAAAAGGTGGAGTTGTCAGACATAATATTTTCCGTTTTATTCCGGCAACATCCGCTGCCGGAAAAAAGGTGATATCAGGGTGATAAACCACTCACGCTGAGCATGACTGGCCAGAACGCGGCATCCTGTTTCTCTTCGGCTTCCCTGCCGCCGCAGTCTGACCGGGCGAAAAGTTAGGGCTTCAGCACGCGGGCCAGAATATCCAGCGCCTTCGTAAACTGCGCATCCGGAATCGTTAACGGATAGAGGAAGCGAATGACGTTGCCGTAGACGCCGCAGCTCAGCAGCAGCAGACCGTTCTCCTGGGCTTTTTGCTGGATTTGACGAGTGATCTCCGCCGACGGCTCGCCGGTTTGCGGATCGTTAAACTCCACCGCCACCATCGACCCCTGGCCGCGTACGTCCGCAATGGCCGGGCAGCTTTGACGCGCCTGATTCAGCACTTCTTTCAGATGGCTGCCTAAGCGCTCAGCGCGCTGGCACAGTTGCTCTTCTTCAATCACGTCCAGCACCGCGTGCGCAGCCGCGACCGCCAGCGGGTTACCGGCATAGGTACCGCCCAGACCGCCCGGCGCAGGCGCATCCATCACCTCGGCGCGACCGACCACGCCGGAGAGCGGGAAACCGCCGGCCAGGCTTTTAGCCATCGTCATCAGGTCAGGCTTCACATCATAGTGCTGCATCGCAAACAGCTTGCCGGTGCGCGCAAAGCCGGTTTGTACTTCATCGGCAATCAGCAGAATGCCGTGGGTATCGCACAGCGCGCGCAGCGCCTGCATAAACTCAGGCGGGGCGACGTTAAAGCCGCCTTCCCCCTGAATCGGCTCCAGCACAATCGCCGCCACCTGGTCGGCCGCGATATCGGCTTTAAAAATACGATCCAGGCTTTTCATCGCGTCAGCGGTGGTAATGCCATGGGCGGCATTAGGGTAGACTGCGTGATACACCGATCCCGGGAACGGACCGAAACCAATCTTATAAGGCGCCACTTTACCGGTCAGCGCCATGGTCATAAACGTGCGGCCGTGGAATCCGCCGCCGAAGGTAATCAACCCCGGACGACCGGTATAAGCGCGCGCAATTTTCACTGCGTTTTCAACCGCTTCCGCCCCGGTGGTAAAGAACGCCGTTTTTGCCGGACCGTCAATCGGCGCCAGCGCGTTAATCCGCTCGGCCAGCGTGACGTAGCTTTCGTACGGGACAATCTGATAAGCAGTATGGGTAAAGGCCTGCAGCTGTTGTTCAACGGCGGCAATGATTTTAGGGTGCCGATGGCCGGTATTCAGCACCGCGATGCCGGCGGCGAAATCAATCACCTCATTCCCTTCAATATCCCACAGCGTAGCGTTCTCTGCTTTCTCAACAAAGTAGCTGCACATTACCCCTACGCCGCGCGGAGTCGCCTGCTGGCGACGCTGATTCAGTTCTGAACTTTTCACCGGGAATCTCCTGTCATGTGTGTCACGTTATCGCAACAAATCCGAAACTATGTCGTTTATTTACACAGGATTTGGCCCTATAATCGAGTACCAATTCAGATTATCTGAGGGATCCAATTGCGTTCGCTCATCGCAGACCTGGTGCTGGTCAGATTGCAGAAAGAAACCGATCCGTTCCTGCACAAGCGCCTTTACAAGGCGATTCGCCACGCCATTCTGGATGGTTCTCTGCCGCCCCATAGCCGCCTGCCGCCGTCGCGGGATCTGGCGGGGGAGTTGAGAATGTCACGCAACACAATTTTAACAGTTTATGAACAACTACTGGCCGAGGGATACGTCGTGTCCCGTCGCGGCAGCGGAACATTCGTCGCGAAAACGCTGCCCGATATGTTCCTTCCCGCCTGCAGCGCCAGTGAAAGCAGCCCGGCGCCGGCAACCAGCGCGCCTATCTCCCGGCGCGGCCAGCATCTGCTGGGACAGGTCAGCGCCAGCCCGCGTCAGTGGGGGGCGTTTATCCCCGGTGTACCGGACGTCAACGCGTTTCCCCATCCGCTGTTCAGTAAAATCCAGGCGCGTATCAGCCGCCGTCCAAAACCGGAACAGCTCAGCTACAGCTGTAACGGCGGAACGGCCGAGCTACAGCACGCGTTGGTGGACTATCTGAGAGTAGCGCGCGGCGTTCAGTGTCAGGCAGATCAAATTCTTATCACCGAAGGGATCCACCAGGCTATCGACCTGATCACCCGCATGCTGTGCGACCGCGGCGATCTCGCCTGGGTGGAGGAGCCGTCCTACTGGGGCATTCGCCATGTGCTGGCGATGAATGAAGTGCGGGCCGAGCCCGTGGTGGTTGATGCCAGCGGCCTGTGTCCGCCCGAAAGCATAGCCGAAGCGCCGCGGCTGATCTTCGTGACGCCGTCCCATCAGTATCCCCTCGGCGCGGTAATGAGCCTTGAGCGCCGACAGCGCCTGCTCACGCTGGCCCATCAGCACGGCAGCTGGATTGTGGAGGATGATTACGACAGCGAGTTTCGCTTTTCCGGCCAGCCGATCCCGGCGCTACAGGGCTTAGTCGCCGAAGCGCCGGTGGTCTACGTCGGTACGTTCAGTAAGACGCTCTACCCGGGGCTGCGGCTGGGCTATGTCGTGCTGCCTCGTCCGCTGGCGGCCGAACTCAAAAACGCCCATGCCGAGCTCTATCGCGGCGGCCATTCGCTTATCCAGCTGGCGCTGGCGGAATTTATCAACGCCGGTCATTACTCGGCGCATATTCGCCGCATGCGCCTGCTCTACAGCCGCCGTCGCGTCTTTTTGACCGAGCTGATTGAGCGGCACTGCGGGCCGCACGCGCTGTCGGACTTCAGCGATAATGCCGGACTGCATCTGATCCTGAATTTGCCGGATGAGGCGGATGACGTGGCGATTGCCCGCGATGCCAACGCACGCAATATTTTAGTGCGTCCGCTGTCGCGCTATTACCTGACAACGCAACGCAAGAAAGGGCTGTTGATGGGTTTTGCTTCGCAGCCGGAAACGCAGATGGAGCCGGCGTTCAACATCCTGCTTGCGTGCCTGAAAATGCACTGCCCGCAGGCGCCGGCGGAGGCAGAAAAACAAAACGCCCCAACGTAATGTGGGGCGTTATCGGGGACTGGCGCTCAGATTAGGCTTCGATAGCGGCGCGCAGTTTTTTCATGGCGTTCTTTTCAAGCTGACGTACACGTTCAGCCGACACGCCGTAGCGGTCCGCCAGCTCCTGCAGCGTGGACTTGTTGTCTTCGTCCAGCCAGCGGGCGCGGATGATGTCCTGGCTACGTTCGTCAAGACCCTGCATCGCGTCGGTCAGCTTGTTCGCTGCCTGCTCTTCCCAGTTATCGTCTTCGATGCCGTCGGCAAAGTTAGACGATTTATCCTGCAGATAGAGCACCGGCGCCATCGGCTGGCTATCGGACTCATCATCCGAAGACATGTCGAAGGTCATGTCCTGCGCCGCCATACGTGACTCCATCTCACGCACGTCTTTGCTCGACACGCCCAGCTCGCGGGCGACCATTTCGACTTCGTCCTGGTTGAACCAGCCCAGACGCTGCTTGGTTTTACGCAGGTTAAAGAACAGCTTACGCTGCGCTTTCGTGGTCGCGACCTTCACGATACGCCAGTTACGCAGCACGTATTCATGAATTTCCGCTTTGATCCAGTGCACGGCGAAGGAAACCAGACGCACGCCCACTTCCGGGTTAAAACGGCGCACGGCTTTCATCAGGCCAATGTTGCCTTCCTGAATCAGATCCGCCTGCGGCAGGCCATAGCCCGAGTAGTTACGAGCAATATGAACAACAAAGCGCAGGTGAGACAGGATCAGCTTTTTCGCTGCTTCCAGATCGCCCTGGTAATGCAGCTTTTCAGCAAGCTCCCGCTCTTCATCAGCCGATAACATCGGCCAAGTGTTAGCAGCCCGGATGTACGATTCCAGGTTACCAACGGGGGCTAAGGCTAAAGTTTGCATATCTTTGGTCATTCAAATCCTCTCAATCGATATCTTCTGGCATCATTCTGTCCTCACAACGGAGCAACAAACATGCCAGCATTGATGAGCAACGAGAATATCACTCACATTAGTATCAGACAGTGATTTTATCCACAAGTTCCATGCAATGATGTGAATAGATTACGCACAAAATGTGACATGGTTATGAAGTTTAGGGAAGCGTCAACAGGGACTCTTTCCCTGCAGAGAGATATTCAGTGCAGGGAAAGATTATACCAGATTTTTATTACTCGGGAGTAAAGTGACGTAAATGTTGAACGGTTGCCAGCCAGGCGGCGACCCAGCCAATCATTGAGCAAACAATCAGCATCAGCAGGCACTCGTCAAAGCCTAAGCCGCTGAGTTCAAACTGCGTGCCGAACACTTTCGCCACTTCGGTGACCGCCGACGACAGGCGCATGACCATAATCTCCGACAGGATCAGCGACAGAAACGCGCCGGAGAACCCCAGCAGCGCCCCGCCGTAAAGGAATGGACGCAGAATAAAACCATCCGTCGCGCCAATCAGTTTCTGCACGTTAATGGTATCGCGACGGGCGAAGATGCTCAGACGCACGCTGTTGCCGATGACCAGGAAGACCGCCGCCACCATCAGTACGCCGATCATCGCCGACACGCGTCCGACCAGCCCGGTTAGCGACGAGAGGCGCGCAAACCAGCTGTCATCCATACGCACTTCATCAACGCCCTGAACGTGGCTCACGCGGTCGCGCAGCGTGTTCAGCGCCTCAACGCTCTGGAAATCAATCTTAGGCACCACGATCGCTACCGCCGGCAGCGGGTTCTCTTCCAGCATATCCAGCGCGCCGCCAAAGCCAGACCAGTTGCGGAATTCGCCAAGGGCTTCATCACGCGACAGATAGTTGACCTTCTCGACGCCCTGCTCCGCCTGCAGCTGGCCGACTACCCGCGCAGCGGCATCGTCATCCAGCGTTTTCTCCAGATAGACGGTGATTTGCGGCGTAGGGTAATACTGCGACGCCGCGGTGCTGACGTTTTTGTAAACCATGTAGCATACGCTCGGCAGGGTCAACGAAATGGCGATCACCATCACCGTCAGGAACGTCGCCAGCGGCGTACTTTTCAGATCCTGTATCGCGCCGTGCCAGGCGTAGCGCACTTGCTCATTGAATACGTTGCTCTTGCGGGAAGCCGGATTCGGCGCCGCTTTTGGCCGTTTCGACGCATTGCGTCCGCCGCTACCGCCCGCCCCGCCCGCATTGCGGAAACGGTCGAATCGATTGCCGAATCGGCGAATGTGGTTCATTGCCTCGCGCTTATTCACCGATATGGCCTCCATGCATATGCCCCTCGCTGAGGGACAGGACGCGGTACGGACGACTGGAGATAAGCCCCAGGTCATGCGTCGCCATCAGTACCGTCACCCCAACGCGGTTAAACTCTTCAAACAGACGTAAGATCCCTTCCGACAGCGCTTCGTCGAGGTTACCGGTCGGTTCATCCGCCAGCAGGACCGCGGGTTTGTTCACCACCGCGCGGGCGATGCCCACGCGCTGTTGTTCACCGCCTGAAAGCTGAATCGGCAGGTTTTTCGCTTTGTCCAACAGCCCGACTTTATCCAGCGCCGCCGAGACGCGACGACGGATATCATCGCCGCTGGCGCCGGCGATAATCAGCGGGATCGCCACATTATCGTAAACGGTACGGTCCATCAGCAGATGGTGGTCCTGGAAAATCATGCCAATCTGACGGCGCAAAAACGGCACCTCGCGGCTCTTCAGGCGGCTGATATCATGGCCGCCGAAGAGGATTTTGCCGGCGCTGGGCCGTTCGATACCGCAGATAAGCTTCAGCAGGGTACTTTTCCCCGCGCCGGAATGGCCGGTCAGAAACGCCATCTCGCCCGCCTGCAGGTGGAAAGTCACCCCCTGCAGCGCTTGTCTCCCACCGAGATAGGCTTTGCTGACTTGTTCAAAGCGAATCATTTTTAATCCTCTCGGGCAAAAAGTGCCTCAATAAAGTCGCCCGCATTAAACGGACGCAGATCTTCAATACGTTCGCCAACACCGATGTAGCGAATCGGAATACCGAACTGATCGGCAACCGAGAAGATAACCCCGCCCTTGGCGGTACCATCCAGCTTAGTCAAGGTGATACCGGTCAGTCCAACCGCTTCGTGGAACAGTTTGGCCTGGCTAATCGCGTTCTGCCCTGTGCTGGCGTCAATGGTCAGCATAACTTCATGCGGCGCATCGACATCGAGTTTTTTCATGACGCGGACAATCTTCTTCAGTTCTTCCATCAGGTGCGATTTATTCTGCAGACGGCCCGCGGTATCGGCAATCAGGACGTCAATATTGCGCGCCTTCGCCGCCTGGATGGCATCGAAAATGACCGATGCCGAGTCCGCGCCGGTATGCTGGGCAATCACCGGAATATTATTACGCTGCCCCCAAACCTGGAGCTGCTCAACCGCCGCCGCACGGAAGGTATCGCCCGCCGCCAGCATCACCGACTTGCCCTGCTGCTCGAACTGACGCGCCAGCTTACCGATGGTGGTGGTTTTACCGACGCCGTTGACGCCGACCATCAGAATCACAAACGGCGTTTTGCCTTCTACGTTCAGCGGCTCATCCACTTTCGCCAGGATATCGCCCATCTCTTCTTTCAGCAGGCCGTACAGCGCCTCGGCGTCGCGCAGCTGCTTACGGCTGGCGTCGTTGGTCAGATTAGTGATGATCTTACGCGTGGTCTCCACACCGACGTCGGCAATCAGCAGCTGCTCTTCCAGCTCTTCAAACAGATCATCGTCGATTTTCTTACCGCGGAACAGACTGATAAATCCGGAACCGAGGTTTTGTTTGGTTTTCACCAGGCTGCGTTTGAGGCGGGCGAAGAAACCTTCTTTGGTCGGTTTTTCCTGCTCTAACGGCGTCACGACGGTTTCGTCCGGCACCACCTCCACGGCGTTTTCCGCCGCATCGGCTGCCGCCAGAGCCTGCGCTTCCAGCTCTTCATCGCTGATATCGGCTTGCGCATCCGCTAACGGTTCGCCTGCTTCGGCATCTTCGACAACGGCTTCTTCAATCACCGCTTCCGGTTCGGCAATCACCGCTTCCGGCGTCTGCTCAGCGACGGCTTCAGCCGCGACCGGCTCGGCAATGACCTCTTCAACCAGCGGCTCAGCGACAATTTCTTCAACCGCAGGCTGCTCCGCAACCTCTTCAACGACCGGAGATTCGACAACCGCCTGCGGTTGTTCGCTATCAACGACCTGCTCGGTCACCTCAACCACCTCGGCGGCAAAGGCTTCGGCGTCCGGTTTCTCCGTCGCAGGCGCGTCGACCGTTTGCGGCGCAGCGGCAGGCGCTTCGCTTTCCGCGGACGGTTCTGCAACCTCTTGCTGGGCTTCTACTTTTTGTTCTGTTTCGCTTTCCTGCGCCTGTTCTTTTTGGCCAAAGCCCAGCCAGGAAAAGAAGCCACGTTTTTTGTCTTTCGCCATTTGCGACTACACTCCTCGCTGTTAATTCATGGCACAGCTTCGGCCAGTTGGTAGCGGAAGCTGAAAAATGATGAAATTAGTCGGATAGTCTACCACTTAACTTAACTCGCATCACCGCCCCCGGATTAAGGTTTCGTCAACCGCTGCCGATCGTTAGAATAGCAGCCCGGAAGTTGAGACTTGAGCAAAGAGATGAAGAAACCAAACCACGCAGGCAGCGGCCAGATCCGTATTATCGGCGGGCAATGGCGGGGCCGTAAATTACCGGTGCCGGAGAGCCCGGGTCTGCGCCCGACCACCGACCGGGTACGCGAAACGCTATTTAACTGGCTGGCGCCATCGATCGTTGACGCGAGCTGCCTCGACTGCTTCGCCGGCAGCGGCGCGCTGGGCCTTGAAGCCCTCTCCCGCTACGCGGCCAACGCCACGCTGCTGGAAATGGAACGCGGCGTCGCGCAGCAGCTGCAAAAAAACCTGGCGACCCTCAAAGCCAGCAACGCTAAGGTCGTGAACACCAATACTTTAGCGTTTCTCGCTCAGGCGGGCGCGCCGCACGATATCGTGTTTGTCGATCCCCCGTTTCGTAAAGGGCTGCTTGAAGAAACGCTGAAACTGCTGGAAAACAACGGCTGGCTTAGCGATGAAGCGCTCATCTACATCGAGAGTGAAGTCGAAAACGGTTTACCGCCGGTGCCGATGAACTGGCACGTCTATCGTGAAAAAGTGGCCGGACAGGTCGCCTACCGTCTCTATCAACGTGAGGCCCAAGGAGAAAACTATGCTGATTAATTTTGGCCGCTTGCTGATGCTGTGCGTGTGGGCGTTTTTATTGCTGAATCTGTTTCAACCGTTCCCAAAGCCGCTGAATATCTTCGTTAACGTGGCGCTAATCTTTATGATTCTGATGCACGGCCTGCAGCTGACGCTGCTCAAGGCGACGCAGACGAAAGAGATGCCGCCGCTGGGGCGCTTCGAGCAGGTCCGTATTTTCATCTTCGGCGTGTTCGAACTGGTCGCCTGGCAGAAAAAGCTCAAGGCGACCCTGAAGAAGAAGTAATGCCCGGAAAAGGTTCAGGGATCTGGCGCAAAGCCCATAAACCGCGAACCTTTATAGCTCAGGACGCCTTTATCGCCGACGCTTAACGCATGATACTGCGGCGCCTGCAGACGAAAAACCATTTCCATCCCGCCGCTTACCGGCCTGAAGCTGGCTTCGTAACGCATCTCGCTGCCGGCAGGCGTCACCGTCTGCTGGCGTGAACGGCGATCGTTAATCACCTTCTCCCGCTTATTGCTCACCACCACCCGTTTTTGCAACAGCGGCGCGGCGTCGTTCTCCATTTTTTCCCGGCGCTGCTGCGCATAACGATACGATGCGGCAACCGCAATGATGGCAACGGCAACCATAAAAAACAGCGGAACTTTACTCATTCACCTTGCCCCCAGGAATTATCAGGAATAAGCATACTGTGGCTTGATTATCATTGTCATCTTCCTCTGCAAACCATTACACTGAGATTCAGTACTGTAAGTACAATCACTTACTTAATGATAACAGATACAGGGACTTACTATGCTTTGGTCATTTATTGCTGTCTGTTTCTCCGCATGGCTTTACGTCGATGCGTCCTATCGTGGGCCTGCCTGGCGTCGCTGGGTGTTTAAACCCGTCACGCTGATCCTGCTTCTGTTACTGGCCTGGCAAGCGCCGATGTTTAACGCCATCAGCTACCTGGTGCTGGCCGGGCTTTGCGCCTCGCTGGTCGGCGACGCCTTGACCCTACTGCCCCGGCAGCGGGTGATGTACGCCGTGGGGGCGTTCTTTCTCTCCCACCTGCTCTACACCATCTGGTTTGCCAGCCAGCTGACGCTGTCGTTCTTCTGGCCGCTGCCGCTGGTGCTGCTGATCCTCGGCGCGCTGCTGCTGGCCATCATCTGGACGCGGCTGGAAGAGATGCGAATGCCGGTGTTTACCTTTATCGCGATGACGCTGGTGATGGTCTGGCTGGCCGGCGAGCTGTGGTTCGCTCGCCCGACGGACACCGCGCTGTCCGGCTTCGTTGGCGCCGCGTTCCTGCTGCTCGGCAACGCGGTTTGGCTCATCAGCCATTATCGCCGCCGCTTCCGCGCTGACAACGCGATCTCCTCGGCGTTTTACTTCGCCGGGCACTTCCTGATCGTCCGCGCGCTCTATTTGTAATTAAGCGCTTGACTCTGGAGTCGACTCCAGAGTGTATCCTGCGGGTAATGAGAAAATTATCATTACCCGGAGGGTCCTATGTCGGCTCCAGAATCGCAGGATAAAAAAGTCCCACACTTCTCATCGTTAAAATTTACCCCTGCCGCGCAGCCTGCGGAAAGCTGCTGCGCGGACCACGCCTGCAGCAGCGAAACCGCCGCTGAAAACGACGCGCTGAGTCATGCACGCTTTAGCTGGCTGGTAGAAGGCATGGATTGCGCGGCCTGCGCCCGCAAGGTCGAAACCGCCGTTCGCCAGGTGCCGGGAGTGAGCCAGGTTCAGGTGCTGTTCGCCACCGAAAAGCTGCTGGTCAACGCCGAGGGCGACGTTGGTCCGCAGATCGAAAGCGCCGTGCGCGCCGCGGGCTACCAGCTGCGGGATGAAAACGCGCCCCGGACAGAGGACGCCACCTCGTGGCTGCGCGAGAATCTGCCGCTCATCACCCTCGTCGCCATGATGGCGCTCAGCTGGGGGCTGGAGCAGTTTAACCCTCCTCTGGGCGAAATCGCCTTCATCGCAACCACCCTTGTCGGCCTGTGGCCGGTCGCCCGGCAAGCAATACGCCTGATCAAAAGCGGAAGCTGGTTCGCCATCGAAACTCTGATGAGCGTCGCAGCCATCGGCGCGCTGTTTATCGGCGCCACCGCCGAAGCGGCGATGGTGCTGCTGCTGTTCTTAATCGGCGAACGCCTTGAGGGTTGGGCCGCCAGCCGCGCGCGTCAAGGCGTCAGCGCGTTGATGGCGCTGAAACCCGATACCGCAATCCGCGTGCGCGACGGCATACGCGAAACCGTAGCCCAGCGCGACCTGCGCCCCGGCGACGTGATTGAAGTGGCCGCCGGGGGCCGTCTGCCCGCCGATGGCCAGCTGCTCTCGCCCTTCGCCAGCTTCGATGAGAGCGCGCTAACCGGTGAATCCGTACCGGTGGAGCGTAACGCCGGGGAACGCGTGGCGGCCGGCGCCACCAGCGTCGATCGTCTGGTACAGCTGACGGTGATCTCCGAACCGGGCGACAGCGCCATCGATCGCATTCTTAAGCTGATTGAAGAAGCGGAGGAGCGCCGCGCGCCGATTGAGCGCTTTATCGATCGCTTCAGCCGCATCTATACCCCGGCGATTATGGTCGTCGCGCTGCTGGTAGCCATTGTTCCGCCGCTGCTGTTTGCCGGCGCATGGCTGCCGTGGATCTATAAAGGTTTAACGCTGCTGCTGATTGGCTGTCCGTGCGCGCTGGTGATCTCCACCCCGGCGGCGATTACCTCCGGGCTGGCGGTGGCGGCGCGTCGCGGCGCGCTGATTAAAGGCGGCGCGGCGCTGGAGCAACTGGGCCGCGTGCGCCAGGTGGCGTTTGATAAAACCGGTACTCTGACCATCGGCCAGCCGCGCGTCACCGCGGTGATGGCGACCACGGACATCGGCGAAAACGATCTGCTGGCGCTGGCAGCCGCCGTAGAGCAAGGCTCCAGCCACCCGTTAGCCCAGGCCGTCGTACGTGAGGCGGAGCAGCGTCAGCTGGTGATTCCGCCGGCCAGCGGCCAGCGCGCGCTGGCTGGCTCCGGCATTGAGGCGCAGGTCGAAGGTCGTCAGGTGCTGATTTGCGCCGCCGGGAAAAATAACGATCCGCAGTACGATGCACATATTCAGCAGTTGGAGAGCGCCGGGCAAACCGTGGTGCTGGTGATGCGCGATGAGACGCTGCTGGGGATTCTGGCGCTGCGCGATACGCTGCGCGACGATGCCCGCCAGGCGGTGGATGAACTCCATCAGTTAGGCGTTCAGGGAGTGATACTGACCGGCGACAATCCGCGCGCGGCGGCGGCCATCGCCAGCGAGCTGGGGCTGGCGTTCCGCGCCGGGCTGCTGCCCGCGGATAAAGTGCAGGCGGTGATGGCGCTCAACGCCGAGTCGCCGCTGGCGATGGTCGGCGACGGAATCAACGATGCGCCGGCGATGAAAGCGGCGACGATTGGCATCGCCATGGGCAGCGGCACCGACGTCGCCCTGGAGACCGCCGATGCGGCATTGACCCATAACCGTCTGACCGGGCTGGCGCAGATGATTTCGCTGGCGCGCGCCACCCACGCCAATATCCGGCAGAACATCGCCATCGCGCTGGGTCTGAAGGGCATTTTTCTGGTCACCACCCTGCTTGGCCTGACCGGCCTGTGGCTGGCGGTGCTGGCGGATACCGGGGCGACGGTGCTGGTCACCGCTAACGCGCTGCGGCTGTTGCGTAAGAAATAGTATCTACCCGGGCTACAGGTTCGTGCGGTCTGGTTTTTTGTCGCCCGGATAAGGCATCAGCCGCAATCCGGGATATCTCTGGCGGCGAACGCTGCATTCTTTCCCCGGGGCGGCGCTTGACGCGCCTTGCCCGGGCTACAGGCCGCTGCAGTCTGGTTTTTGTAGCCCGGACAGGTGCGCAGCACCGCCTCCGGGAAGACGTACCCAGACTCAGTGGCTTTTACGGATCAGGTAGCGGTACGGCAGCGCCTCGGTTTGCTGCGCCAGCAGCTCATGCTCCATAAAGCGGCAGAAACCGGGAATATCGCGGGTCGTCGCCGGATCGTCGGCCACGATTAGCAGCGTCTCGCCCACCGGCATCGTACGCACGGTCTTGCGCACCATCATCACCGGTTCCGGGCAACGAAGCCCCTGCGCATCAAGCATATGGTCAGGGCTGGAGAAAAGTTCGCTCATTTTCATCTCACATTAACAAAACGGCCCTAGTTTACCCCCAGTTCGCCAGTACGCAAGCCAGGTTAACGTTTGCGCGAAAAACAAGCATTGCAATACGCTCGCAACGCAGTATCATGCAGCCGTTTTTATTGGGTTCCCTCACCCCAACCACTAAAAAGGTCACAATATGAGTCCGTTTACTACCGTACAGCGTAAAAAAGCGCTGATCTGGCTATCGCTATTCCATCTGCTGGTCATCACTTCCAGTAACTACCTGGTACAGTTGCCGATCTCCATCTTTGGTTTTCATACCACCTGGGGCGCGTTCAGCTTTCCGTTTATTTTCCTCGCCACCGATCTGACGGTGCGGATTTTTGGCGCTCCGCTGGCGCGACGCATTATCCTCGCGGTGATGATCCCGGCGCTGCTCATCTCCTACGGGGTTTCCGCACTGTTTTATATGGGCGAGTGGCAGGGCTTTGCCGCATTAACCAGCTTTAATCTGTTTGTCGCCCGTATCGCCGCCGCCAGCTTTATGGCCTACGCGCTGGGGCAGATCCTCGACGTCCACGTCTTCAACCGCCTGCGTCAGAACCGCCGCTGGTGGCTGGCGCCCACGGCATCCACCCTTTTCGGTAACGTCAGCGATACGCTGGCCTTCTTCTTTATCGCCTTCTGGCGCAGCCCGGATCCGTTTATGGCGGCGCACTGGGGTGAAATCGCCATCGTCGACTACTGCTTCAAGGTGCTGATTAGCATCGTATTCTTCCTGCCGATGTACGGCATGTTGTTGAATATGCTGCTGAAAAAGCTGGCAGATAAATCTGATTTATCCGCATTGCAGCCAGGTTAAGAGTACTCACGAAACGATGTGATAAGATAAGCGAATGAGCCGTTAATGGCCGTTTATCGAAAGGAAGATGTCAATGCGCAATTTGGTTAAATATGTCGGTATTGGCCTGCTGGTTGTGGGTCTTGCGGCCTGTGATAACAGCGATACAAAAACGCCGACTGCCGGGGCGGCTGCGGAAAGCAACGCCAGCGGGCAACCTATTAGTCTGCTGGATGGCAAACTGAGCTTCTCCCTGCCTGCCGGTATGACCGACCAGAGCGGCAAGCTGGGCACCCAGGCCAACAATATGCACGTCTATTCTGACGCCACCGGCCAGAAAGCGGTGATCGTGATTGTTGGCGACAGCACCAATGAAGATCTGGCCGTCATGAGCCAGCGTCTGGAAGAGCAGCAGCGCAGCCGCGACCCGCAGCTGCAGGTCGTGAGCAATAAATCCATTGAGATCAAAGGCCACACCCTGCAACAGCTGGACAGCATCATCTCCGCCAAGGGCCAGACCGCCTGGTCTTCCGTCCTGCTCGGTAAGGTTGATGACAAACTGCTGACGCTGCAGATCACGCTGCCAGCGGATAATCAGCAGCAGGCGCAGACCGAAGCGGAAAACATTATCAACACCCTCGTCATCCAGTAACTACTGGCCTGACGCCGCGGCCTCCGGTTCACCGACCGGGGGCCGTTTTTTTAACCGCCATCCCAGCAGCAGCGCCACCGCGACCAGCCCCGCCGTCGCGAGATAGATCGATGAAATGCCCGCCCACGCCATCAGCAGCCCGGCAAGCGGACCGGTGATCCCCAGCGAGAGATCCATAAATACCGTATAGGTCGCCAGCGCCGACCCCTGATTTTGCTGCGGCACGGCCTTCACCGCCACCACCCCAAGCGCCGGGAACACCAGCGAAAAACCGGCTCCGGCAAAGAAAGTGCCTATTTTCGCCATCAGCGGCGTCTCCGCCAGGCCCACTAACAGCAGCCCAATAATTTCGACGACAAAACAGAGCATCGCCACGTTCAGCCCGCCAAGGCGGTTAATTCCGTTGGGGAACAGCAGACGAGTGCCGACAAAGGCGCAGCTAAACAGCGTCAGGGCGAAGGCCGCGCCGTCCCAGCCTTTGGCATCATAAAACAGGGTGATAAAGGTGGCGATAACGCCAAACCCCGCCGAAGCCAGGGCCAGCGCCATACCGTAGAGCCAGACGCGCCCCAGCACCGCGCGAAACGACATCGCTTTGCCCCTGCCCGCTTTCACCGCCGCCCGCGGCAACGCGCACAGCACCGCCACCAGCGCCACCGCCATAATGGTCAACGCCAGCCCGTGCAGGCCAATCAGCGAGTAACAGAGCACGCCGAGCGGTGCGCCCATCGCCATCGCTCCGTAGGTGACAATGCCGTTCCAGGAGATAACCCGCCCGATATGCAGCGAACCGACTACCCCGACGCCCCACAGCGTGGAGCCGGTTCCCGCGAAGCTCTGCCCAATGCCGAGAATTATGCGCCCAAGGCATAGCAGCGCCAGGCTCACAGCGGGCAAGTCGCCGAAGAGCGCCGCCAGCAGATAGCCGAGTCCGCTCAGAAAGCAGCCGCACAGGCCGAAAACGACGATCTTTTTTGGCCCCAGCAGGTCGGCGTAACGCCCGGCGTGCGGGCGGCTGAGCAGCGTAGCGAAGTACTGGAGGCTAATCACCAGTCCGGCCCAGAAGGCGCTAAACCCCATCACATCATGAACATAGCCGGGCAACACCGCCAGCGGCAGGCCAATGGTCAGATAGCTGGCAAAGTTAAACATCACGACAGAGACAATCCGCAGATTGAGGCGCAATCCATTGAGCGCCGGTTCGGCGACGGTTTCGGGCATCGGGTTCCACCAGATTTTTACTACTGTGTTTCATTTCTACCACGCCACACGTTATAAATCAGCAGCCAGATTAGGATTCCTGGCAGCAAGCCAGCCGCTACACTTAATGAAAATCATAGAAAGGAACCGTGAATGACAACCCCTCAGCCCGATAAAACGGGTATGCATATTCTGCTTAAACTGGCGTCACTGGTGGTGATCCTCGCCGGGATCCATGCCGCGGCAGATATCATCGTGCAGCTATTACTGGCGCTGTTCTTCGCCATTGTCCTCAATCCGCTGGTCACCTGGTTTATTCGCCGCGGCGTGCGTCGCCCGGCAGCCATTACTATCGTGGTGGTGGTGATGCTGATCGTGCTCACCGCGTTAATTGGCGTACTGGCCGCATCGGTTAACGAATTTGTCGCCATGCTGCCAAAATATAATAAAGAGCTGACGGCAAAAGTTCTGCGGCTGCAGGAGGCGCTGCCGTTTTTGCATATTCACATGTCCCCGGAGCGTATGCTGCAACGCATAGACTCTGACAAGCTGATGACGTTCACGACCACCCTGATGACCGGGCTCTCTGGCGCTATGGCCAGCGTCGTTCTGCTGGTGATGACGGTGGTGTTTATGCTTTTTGAAGTCCGTCATGTGCCTTATAAACTCCGCTTTGCCCTCAACAACCCGCAGATCCACATCGCCGGTCTGCACCGGGCCTTAAAAGGCGTTTCGCATTATCTGGCGCTGAAAACGCTGCTTAGCCTGTGGACTGGGGTGATTGTCTGGTTAGGGCTGATGCTGATGGGGGTTCAGTTTGCGCTGATGTGGGGCGTGCTGGCTTTTCTGCTGAACTATGTGCCTAACATTGGCTCGGTGATTTCCGCCGTTCCGCCAATGGTCCAGGCGTTACTTTTTAACGGTTATTATGAGTGTCTGATGGTCGGCGCGCTCTTTTTAGTCGTGCACATGATCATCGGCAATATTCTCGAACCCCGCATGATGGGCCATCGGCTGGGCATGTCTACGCTGGTGGTTTTCCTCTCGTTGCTGGTCTGGGGATGGCTGCTTGGCCCAGTGGGAATGCTGCTGTCGGTACCGTTAACCAGCGTATGTAAAATATGGATGGAGACCACCAAGGGCGGCAGTAAATTAGCCATCCTGCTCGGGCCCGGACGCCCCAAAAGCAGGCTACCGGGCTAGCCCTGCCGCTTCACCGGCCAGAAGATCGTCAGCACCCCGGCGACAATCAGCAGCACGCCCAGCAGCGATTGCCAGTGGAAAGGCTCATGCCAGCCGGGGAGCCAGATGGCGGCGGCCCAGACCAGGATATAGCTCAGGCTCAGCAGCGCGTAGGCTTTCGCCAGCGGCAGTTGATGCAGGGCGAAATACCAGCAGACCATCGATAGCAGGTAACCCATAAGCCCGAACGTCAGGCCAAACGTGCCCGCCCGCAGATGCAGCAGATGGTTGAGGAAGGTGAATATCTCTGTCAGCGGCGGGAGTTCGACCATCGCGCTGCGCAGCAGCAGCTGCGCGCCGCTCGCCAGGCCGACGCTGAATAACGCCCAGATTAAGCCCATCAGATACGGCTCCCCAGAATAACAATCCCGACGACGATCAGCCCCACGCCAAGCCAGTGGCGGCGCGCGACCGGCTCGCGCCAGATCCCCCACGCCGCCAGCGTCACCCAGACAAAGTTCAGGCTCAGCATAGGGTAGGCGATACTGACCGGGATTGACTGCAGCACGCTAAGCCACAGCAGCATACTGCAGCCGAGAGCGAGCAGCGCTAAACCCAGCCAGCCGAGGATATGGCGCCCGCGCCGCCCGGATTTGGACGGGCGGGTGGCCTGTTTCTGGCACAGCTGTCCGGCGCAGCTCAGCAGGCTGGCGAAAACCAGACAGATCCACACGCTCATTGCGGCAGGTACTGGATAAACACCACGCGCCCCAGCTCGTAGAAGCTGTCCGGTTTCGGTAGCGCTAAATCAGCCATACTTTCTCCTTTGTCCATCAGCAGAACCAGCGAGACGGGTCCCTGCTGGCGGTGCGTCGCCAGCCAGTCAGCAAAATGCGCCTGATCGACAAACTGGTGCTGCGCGTCCGGCCAGGAGAGACCGTACTTCAGCTCGCCCTGCTTGTCGAACAGAATGATATCGCTGCGCTTGAGCTCCCACGACAGCCCGCCGGCGATACCGACGTTATTGGTCAACACGTAGCGGCTCGGCGTCAGCGATTCGCTGACGATATCCACCAGAAACTGCGGCTGCTTGCTGTCGATCACCCGATCCGGGATAGCGAAGCCCACCAGCAGCGCCAGCCCGAGCGGGCAGCAGGCGGCGAGGGTCCAGCGGCGGCCGTTATCCTTCATCGCCAGCCAGCCCATCAGCGCCCACCAGCCAAATATCAGCGCCGCCAGCAGGCACTTATACAGCTCAATGTGGCTCCATACCGGCTTGTGCATAAAGCCCCACGGCGAAACCACCAGCACGGCGACCAGGCCAATCAGGCCAAAGGCCAGGTTGATCGCGCCGTTAATTTTCAGCGCCTTCGCCCCCGCCTTCGCCGCATCCAGCGCGTAGCGCGCCATCAGAATCGACAGAGGAGCAAAACAGGGCAGGATGTAGGTCGGGAGCTTACCCTTAGCAATGCTGAAGAACAGCAGCGGCATCGCCACCCATCCGAGCAAATAGAGCGCACCGCGCGCCTCATCGCGCTCGGTCCAGCCGCGCTTGAGCGCCCCCGGCAGCAGCGCCAGCCACGGCAGGCTGCCGGCAATCAGGAACGGAATGTAGTACCAGAACGGCGCTTTATGCTGGGCATCTTTTTCCGCGAAACGCTGGATATGCTCCACCCAGAAGAAGTAGCGCCAGAAATCCGGCTCGCGTTTGGCGATGGCGAGCCCCCACGGCAGCACCACCAGCGCGCAGACGCCCACCGCCAGCCAGCCGTAAGTCAGCACTTCGCGCCAGCGCTTACGCGCAATCACCCACGGCAGCACTCCGACCACCGGCACCGCCAGCGCAAGGAAGCCTTTGGTCATCACTCCCATCCCGCAGGCCACGCCGAGTAAAACATAGCCGAAAATTTTACCGCCGTGGCTTTGAGCCTGCGTCGCGCCCCAGAAGCTGCACATCGCCAGCGCCATCCACATGGTGATCATCGGGTCGAGCACCGCGTAGGTGCCGATACCGTAGACCAGCAGCGCGGTCAGGAAGATAACCGGCGACAGAATCGCGACGCGTTTATCGCGGAAAAGACGCCACGCCAGCCAGGCAACCAGCAGCGCGGTAACGGTAATCGAAAATACCACCCCAAAGCGGACGGCGAAATTATTGTGGCCGAATAGCCACTGGCCGATGCTGTTGATCCAGTAGCCGGCAATCGGTTTTTCAAAGTAGCGCAGCCCGAGGAAATGCGGCACCACCCAGTCGCCGGTCGCCAGCATTTCGCGGCTGATCTCCGCGTAGCGGGTTTCATCAGGCTGCCAGAGCAGGCGGAAGTTGAGCGGCAGTATATAATAGAGGACAAAAAGGGCGACCAGAGAGGCGCCGTAGCGAATGCTTTTCATCAAACACCCGAATTGAGTAATTGTTCACGTCCAAGCCAGCCTTCCCGGCCGGCCAGTTCACCACGAACCACCTTCCCTCGCGGCAGCGCGCTAAAATCGGCGGGCAGCAGCTGGCTTAGCGGGCAAAACTGGATCTCTTCCTGTGCGGCCATGGTCAGCAGTTCATCAAACTGATCCGCGAAAGCAATGCCCTCCACTTCAGCATGGATGGTATAGACCGGCGTCCCCGCGTCGCGGTGGATGCAGTCCAGCAGATAGCGGTTGAAGCCCGCAATATCCACCGCGTTTCCCACCGCTTCATCCCAGGTCGGTAAGGTCACCGGGATCTGCACGGTCCCCGGCGCGCCGTTCCCCAGCTGCGGCAGAAAAGGCCCGGTCCCCCGGCAGTCGCTGTTATAGAGGAAATCGAAAGCCTCTTTGGCTTTGATCACCCGCTGATCGGCGCGCCAGCCGGCAACGGCGGAACAGGTTACCGGGCGACCGATAATCCGCTCCAGCTCCAGCAGCCCGCGTTCAACCTCCAGCGTCAGCCTTTCCTGCGGCCAGACGCCGCTCCACGCCTGCCAGCTATAGTGATCCCAGGCGTGCAGGCCAACTTCATGCTCCTGCGCGGCGGCGCGGATAACCTCTTCATTCCGCGCGCCGATCCTGCGCCCTGGCCAGGCGGTGCCGGCCAGCAGGATATCCCAGCCGTACAGCGACGCGGCCTTTGAGCGCAGCATCTTCCACAGAAACTTCGGCTTTACCAGGCGCCAGATATGACGCCCCATGTTGTCCGGCCCGACGCTGAAAAAGAAGCTTGCCTGAATCCCGTGCTGGCTTAGCAGAGCCAGCAGTCGCGGGACCCCGTCCCGCGTACCGCGAAAGGTATCGACATCGATGCGTAAGCCGACCTGTTTCATGATTTGCCGCTGTCCGTCAGTTCAACCGTGCGCAGGAAGAAGTCCAGGGTATGTTCCACGGTCTCTTCCATTTCCACCGTCGGCACCCAGTTCAGGCAGCGCTTCGCGTTGCGAATGCTCGGCTTACGGTGTTCAACATCCTGGTAGCCTTTACCGTAGTAATCGCTACTTTCCACTTCGCGGAATCCGGCGAAAGGCGGGAAGCGGTCGCGCAGCGGATGGCGTTCAAAGCAGGCCAGCAGCATTTCCGCCAGCTCTTTGATACTCGCTTCGTTATCCGGGTTGCCGATGTTGATGATTTGCCCGTCGCAGCGGCCGTCCTTGTTCTCAATGATGCGGAACAGCGCTTCGATACCGTCGCTGATATCGGTAAAGCAGCGCTTCTGCTTACCGCCCTCAATCAGCTTGATCGGCGAACCTTCGACCAGATTGAGGATCAGCTGGGTGATGGCGCGAGAGCTGCCGATGCGCGCGGCGTTGAGGTTATCGAGGCGCGGCCCCATCCAGTTAAACGGCCGGAACAGGGTAAACTTCAGGCCGTTCTTATCGCCGTAGGCCCAGATCACGCGGTCCAGCAGCTGCTTGGAGACCGAGTAAATCCAGCGCTGTTTGTTAATCGGCCCGACCACCAGGTTGGAGGTGTCTTCATCGAAGTTGTTGTCGGTACACATGCCGTACACTTCCGACGTCGACGGGAAGATGATGCGTTTATCGTATTTCACGCAGTCGCGGATAATCTTCAGGTTCTCTTCAAAATCCAGCTCAAACACGCGCAGCGGGTTGCGGGTATATTCGATTGGCGTGGCAATCGCCACCAGCGGCAGGACCACGTCGCACTTCTTAATGTGGTACTCGATCCACTCGGAGTGGATGCTGATATCGCCTTCAACAAAGTGGAAGCGCGGGTTGTCGAGGAAGCGGCTGATGGCGTCGGAGCCAATATCCAGGCCGTAAATCTCGTAGTTGTCGTCCTGCAGCAGACGCTCGGTCAGGTGGTTACCGATAAAGCCGTTCACCCCGAGGATCAGCACGCGGGTGCGGCGCTTAATCGCCACCACCGGTTTGCTGCTCAGCACCGCGCCGGCAACCAGGCCCAGCGCCTGCGCCAGCTGGGTACCCTGCATATAAACGCCGCGCTCGGTCTGCCCGGTAACGATTTCTAACGCCCCTTCCTGACAGGCGACGACCAGCGGCGCAACGGAGAGCACCGTCCCCGCTTTGGCGGCGGCCAGATCGTGGCGCACGCGTGATTTCCAGACGATAAACTTGTTTGCGCCGGCGTAGCCGAACGCGCCCGGCCACGGATCGGAAACCGCGCGGACGAGGTTGTGCAGCGTCTGGGCCGAACGTTCCCAGTCGAGGCGACCGTCTTCCGGCGTACGGCGACCGACGTAAGTCGCCTGGCTTTCATCCTGGACGCGCTCTTCGGTTTTACCGTCGCGGATGGCGGGCAGCGCCTGAGCCAGCAGATCCGACGCTGCGGCGCAGAGTTTACGGTGCAGCGCCAGCGCCGCGTCATCCGCGCCAATCGCTACGCTTTTCTGCGCCACGATATTGCCGGCATCGGCGCGGTTAACCATACGGTGCAGCGTCACGCCGGTTTCGCTTTCGCCGTTCACCAGCACCCAGTTCAGCGGCGCGCGGCCGCGGTATTTCGGCAGCAGTGAACCATGCAGGTTAAAAGCCCCCTGCGGCGCAATATTCAAAATGTCATCGCACAGCAGGTTGCGATAATAGAACGAGAACAGCACGTCCGGTTTTATCTCGCGGATACGTTCGATCCACAGCGGATGATTCACATCTTCCGGCGCCCATACCGGGATGCCTTGCTCAGCGGCGATACGCGCCACGGAGCCAAAGAAATGGTTTTCGCCAGGGTTATCCGGATGGGTAAAAATAGCGGCGATGTCATAACCGGCGTCCAGCAGAGACTGAATACCTGCACAACCCATATCGTGATAAGCGAAGACTACGGCTTTCATGAACGATCTTCCTCTTGAGATGCCGTTTCCGGCTGGCGAACAACACGTTGAATAAAGTAGCGGGGGCGGGCGCGGACATCGTTATAGATGCGGCCGATATACTCCCCGAGCAGGCCCATCCCGACGAACTGGGCGCCGATAAACATGAACAGCACCGCGAACAGCATGAACACCCCTTCTGCCGCCCACTGGGGACCAAACACCAGACGCAGCACCACCAGCATCAGGCCGAAGGCAAAGCCCAGCAGGGCGATAGCGCTGCCGAACAGGCTCAGCAGGCGCAGCGGCGTGGTGGTCAGGCAGGTCACCAGGTCGTACATCAGGTTAATCAGGCGCATAAAGCTGTATTTGGAGTCGCCGAATTCGCGCTCGGCGTGCATCACCGGGATCTCAACCGCCCGGCGGGCAAAGGTGTTTGCCAGAATCGGGATAAAGGTACTGCGCTCATGGCAGTTAAGCATCGCGTCGATGATATGGCGGCGATAGGCGCGCAGCATGCAGCCATAGTCGCCCATCGCTTTACCGGTGGTGCGCTGGATCAGGCGGTTGATCATCTTCGAGGCGCTTTTACAGAAGAAGGTGTCCTGACGGTTCTGGCGCACGGTACCGACCACGTCGTAGCCCTCGTCGGCCTTCTCGACCAGGCGCGGGATCTCTTCCGGCGGGTTTTGCAGGTCGGCGTCAAGGGTAATGATCAGGTCGCCGGTAACGTGGCTGAAGCCCGCCATAATCGCCGAGTGCTGGCCGTAGTTGCGGTTCAACAGTACCGCCACCACGTGGCTGCCTTCGGCCTCGGCGGCTTCGGTGAGCATCCGCGCCGAGTCATCGCTGCTGCCATCGTCGACCAGCAGAATTTCATACTGCCGACCGAGCGTCGCGCAGGCGGTATCGGTACGGCGGATAAGCTCCGGCAGGCTCTCCTGCTCGTTATAGACAGGAATGACGACCGAGACCTTTTTCACGGGAGGATAGCTAAACATATCAACGTCCTGACAGCTGGTGCAGTGCGGAAATGACCCGAGTGACATCGTCATCGGTCATATCCGGGAACAACGGGATGGAACAAATGCGCGCGCTGTTCCATTCCGTATGCGGTAATGAAACTTCAGGGAAACGCTCGCGGTAATACTTTTGCGTATGCGCCGCGCGGAAGTGCAGGCCGGTGCCAATGCCCATGGCCTTCAGTTTTTCCATCAGGGCATCGCGGCTGATGCCGCAGGCGGCTTCGTCAACGCGGATAATAAACAGGTGCCAGGCGTGCTGATGCTCCCACGACGGCGCCACCAGCGGCCTGAAGGGCGTATCCGCTAGCTCTCGCAGATAGCGTTGCGCGATGGCGGCGCGACGCTGATTGGCGTGGGCGAGCTTGTCCAGCTGCACCAGCGCCAGCGCGGCGTTGATATCCGCGAGATTGTATTTAAAGCCCGGCGAAATCACCTCCGCCTGCGGAGCGCGGCCCAGGGTCTGGCGGTCATAAGCATCGACGCCGAGGCCGTGGAACTTCAGGCTGCGAATACGCGCGGCCAGCTCGTCATCGTCGGTCACCACCAGCCCGCCTTCGGCGCAGGTCATATTTTTGATCGCATGGAATGAGAAAATGGCGGTACCGCGCCAGCCGACGTGGCGGCCTTTGTAGTACGTCCCCGCCGCGTGGGCGGCATCTTCAATCACCGGAATAGCGTGACGCTCGCCAATCGCGCGAATGGCGTCGATATCCGCCGGCGCGCCCGCATAGTGCACAGGGATAATTGCTTTGGTTCGCGGGGTGATTGCCGCTTCAACCGCTTCGGGGGTAATCATCAGATTGTCGGGATCGACATCGATCATCACCGGGGTCGCGCCGAGCAGGCAGATCATGTTCAGCGTGGAGACCCAGGTCTGGGAAGGGGTGATCACTTCATCGCCCGCACCGATACCCAGCGCCATCAGCGTGACGTGCATGCCGCCGGTCGCCGAACTGACGGCGATGGCGTGGCGGTTGCCGGTTAACGTGCAGAACGCCTCTTCCAGCGCCTGATTTTTCGGTCCGGTAGTGATCCAGCCCGATTGCAAAACTTCACGCAGCGCAGCCAGCTCTGCGTCGCCCATCGACGGGCGCGAAAACGGCAAAAAATCGCTCATCATGTTCCTGTTCTGTCAATGACCCGCCGAAAAACGGGGTCGATAAGAAATATCCTGCACCTGCTGACCTAAACAAAATGAAAATGAACGCGAAATCAGCCCGATGGCGCATTTCATTATTTTGTATTCAGATGTTATTAAATTTAGTCAGCTTTGCTTAGGATAATATTAAGAAATTAATATTAATTAGATATGCATAATGATTTTGTTAAAAATCATTTAGATAGAGTGGGATTTATCGTAAAAAAAGGTGCTATAGCGTTCCCGCTGGACGGAGAAATAGCGGGAACGCATTGGCGAAAAGTAAACGGATGCTCAACCAGATTCTAATAAATCTATCTTTAAACATCGTTCAGGGAATATAAAAAATCCAGGCGAATCACGAAACTATTTCAAAATGATTACAGGTTGCCAGGAAAATTGTCAGGTAATTCGTTAGCCGGGCAATTAATCACTTCGTCGTTATCCGCGCCGCAATCGCGCACAAAAGTGATGGTGGCGAACTCATCAATCACTTCTGTCGGATACGCCGGGCCAGCTTCACGATAAGAGACCATCAGCGGGATATGATCGTTCTGGAAGCAGACTGTTTTCTCCGGATTATTCATTACCCAACGCGGGAAAAAGATGGTGCCGTGAAACAGTTTGTCGCCGAGGTTAACGATCAGGCTCACGTCGGTGCCGGTCGGTTCGGTCCAGGAAATTTTGTAGATGCTTTCGCCGACGCGAACGATGTAAGCGTGCTGATCTTTCACCCAACGATTCGCGACGATACCGCTGTGAATGCGATAATCCAGGGTGGTGCCATTTTTAACGTAAATTTCGTAGTTCCAGCCATTATCGTAGGTATAAACCAGATGTTTGCCGATAAAACCGCTCAGGTCATGTTTGTCGAATGTGCTCATAATCTGTTCTCCTCTATTTGTTGAGAACAAGCATACTGCTTTAAAAAATGGATGAATAACGCTATGTTTGGATTAAACTCATTCACTTTTTAGATAGATTATGCACAAGACTACGCTGGAACAATGGGCGCTGCTGGAGAAAGTGGTCGAACTGGGTAGCTTCGCGAAGGCGGCGGACGAGACCCACCGCAGCCAGTCGTCGGTGAGCTATAATCTCGCCCTATTGCAGGAGCGCCTCGGCGTCACGCTGCTCACGCCATCGGGACGCCGCGCGGTGCTGACCCCGGCAGGCGAGCTGCTGCTCGGTCAGGTTAAGCCGCTGCTGCAGGCCTTCGCTTACGTCGAAACCCATGCCGCTACCCTGCGTGACGGCGCCCGGACCCGGCTGGATCTGGTGGTCGACAGCATTTTCCCACGCGAACGGCTGTTCGCCATTCTGCGCCAGTTTCAGCAGCGCTACCCGCAAACTCAGGTCAGGCTGACCGAAGTGCTGGAAAACGTTGAGGAAGAGCTTCCGGCCCGCAGCGAGGCGGATGTGATGGTGCTGACCCGTCGTCAGGATATTACCGGCCGCGGCGAATGGCTGATGAATATTGATTTTGTCGCCGTCGCCCATCGCGATCACCCGCTATCCGCCCTCGAAGGGCCGCTGGATGATAACGCGCTGGCTCCCTGGCCGCTGGTGCGCATCGCCGATCGCGGCAACGACCCGCAGTCCGCCCGCGACGCGTGGACGTTTTCCACTATTGATGCCGCCATCGATGCGGTGCTGTATCAGGTTGGGTTTGGCTGGCTGCCGGAAGAGCGTATTCGCCCACAGCTTCAACAAGGGGTGCTGAAAGCGCTACCGCTGGGACACGGCGCGCGGCGGGCAACGCCGCTGCACCTGATCGTGAAGCGTGATTTAACGCCTATTGATGAGCAGGTCGCCACGCTGTTGGATCTGTTCAGAACGCCCTGATGGGCCTGTTTTACCCGGCTCGCGCTGCGCTTAGCCGGGCTACAGAGTCCCAGCCGTCTGCGGGACATTCTGCCTCTCTGCGCTCTGCTCCCGGGGGCGGCGCTTGACGCGCCTTGCCCGGGCTACAGGTTCACCGCCATCTGCGGGCCGGTAGCCCGGACAGATGCGCAGCATCGCCTCCGGGAAATGTGCCGAAGCTGATGCTTCCCGGCTTGCGCTGCGTTTAGCCGGGCTGCAGGCTGGTTCGCCATCCCATACAGCCAAAAGAGCGATATCGTTTTCTTATACTTTCAGGCGCTATATTGATCCAGCTTACGCCGAAAGTATGATGAATCATTAAAATCGTCATACTTTCCTGTCGCTGAGAAAAAGCCTTGTCTATTATCCGCACCACGCTGCTGGCGCTACTCGCCTGCGTTCCTTTGCTGGCCCGCGCCGCGCCGAATGACATCACCACCGCATGGCCGGTCAACGTGGGGCCGCTCAACCCGCACCTCTACACGCCCAATCAGATGTACGCCCAAAGCATGGTGTATGAACCGCTGGTGAAGTATCAGGCGGATGGCTCGGTGAAGCCCTGGCTGGCCACAAGCTGGAGGCACTCGGAGGACGGCAAAGTCTGGACCTTCACCCTGCGCGATGACGTAACATTCTCCAACGGCGAAGCGTTTGACGCCGTTGCGGCGGCGGAGAACTTTCGCGTGGTGCTCGATAACCGCCAGCGCCACGCCTGGCTGGAGCTGGTCAATCAGATCGTCGATGTCAAAGCGCTCGACAAAAGCCATCTGCAAATCACCCTGAAAAGCGCCTATTACCCGTTCTTACAGGAGCTGTCGCTGCCGCGTCCTTTCCGCTTTATCGCTCCGTCGCAGTTCAAAGACAATGAGACCCTGCGCGGCATTAAAGCGCCGATTGGCACCGGTCCGTGGGTACTGAAGGAATCAAAACTCAATCAGTATGACGTGCTGGTGCGTAACGACCGCTACTGGGGTGAAAAGCCGCACATTCAAAAGATTACCGTCAAGGTGATCCCGGACCCGACCACCCGCGCGGTGGCGTTTGAAACCGGCGATATTGATCTGCTCTACGGCAACGAAGGGCTGCTGCCGCTCGACACCTTTGCCCGCTTCAGCCACAACCCGGCCTACCGCACCCAGCTTTCCCAGCCGATAGAAACGGTGATGCTGGCGCTGAACTCCGCCAAAGCCCCCACCAACGAGCTCTCGGTACGTGAAGCGCTGAACCATGCGGTGAATAAAAAATCGCTGATTGATAACGCCCTGTACGGCACCCAGCAGGTTGCCGATACGCTGTTCGCCCCCACCGTGCCCTATGCCGATATTGGCCTGAAGCCGCGTCGCTACGATCCGCAGCAGGCGAAGACGTTGCTGGAAAAAGCGGGCTGGGTACTGCCTGCAGGGAAAGATATTCGCGAGAAAAACGGCCAGCCGCTGCGCGTTGAGCTGTCGTTTATCGGCACCGACGCGCTGAGCAAATCGATGGCCGAAATCATTCAGGCCGATATGCGCCAGGTTGGCGTCGACGTGGCGCTGGCCGGCGAGGAAGAAAGCAGTATTTATGCCCGTCAGCGCGATGGTCGCTTCGGCATGATTTTCAACCGCACCTGGGGCGCGCCGTACGATCCGCACGCCTTTATGAGTTCAATGCGCGTGCCATCGCACGCCGATTTTCAGGCGCAGCAGGGTTTAGCCGACAAACCGGTTATTGATAAAGAGATTGGCGAGGTACTGGAAACCCGCGATGAAACGCAGCGTCAGGCGCTGTATCGCGACATTCTGACGCGTCTGCACAACGATGCCGTCTACCTGCCCATCAGCTACGTCTCGATGATGGTGGTCGCCAGGCCGGAGCTGGGCGCGATCCCCTATGCGCCGATCGCGTCTGAAATTCCGTTTGAACAGATTAAGCCGGTGAAACCCTGATGTTACGCTACGCGCTGCGGCGGGTCGCGCTGCTGATACCGATGATCTTCGCCGCTTCGGTGATTATTTTTTTGATGCTCCGCCTGGGCACCGGCGACCCGGCGCTCGACTATTTGCGCCTGTCGAACCTGCCGCCGACGCCGGAGATGGTAGCCTCGACCCGCGCGATGCTGGGGCTGGATCAACCGCTTATCATCCAGTACGGCAGCTGGCTGTGGCGGGCGCTGCAGCTGGATTTTGGCGTTTCGTTCGCCACCCAGCGTCCGGTGCTGGATGACATGCTGAGCTTTCTGCCCGCCACCCTGCAGCTAGCCGGTGCCGCGCTGGTGCTGATCCTCCTCACCTCCGTGCCGCTCGGCATCTGGGCGGCGCGCCACCGCGACCGCCTGCCGGATTTTATTGTGCGGATCATCGCCTTTCTCGGCGTGTCGATGCCCAACTTCTGGCTGGCTTTCCTGCTGGTAATGTTCTTTTCGGTTTACCTGCAATGGCTACCGGCGATGGGCTATGGCGGCTGGCGGCACATCATTCTGCCGGCGGTGTCGATTGCCTTTATGTCGCTGGCGATCAACGCCCGTCTGCTGCGCGCCAGCATGCTGGAAGTCGCCGGGCAGCGTCACGTAACCTGGGCCAGACTGCGCGGCCTGAACGCTAAGCAAACCGAGCGTCGCCATATTCTGCGCAACGCCTCGCTGCCGATGATTACCGCCGTGGGAATGCATATCGGCGAGCTGATTGGCGGCACGATGATTATCGAGAATATCTTTGCCTGGCCCGGCGTGGGTCGCTACGCCGTCTCGGCGATTTTTAACCGCGACTACCCGGTCATTCAGTGTTTTACCCTGATGATGGTGATCGTTTTTGTGGTCTGTAACCTGATGGTTGATCTACTGAACGCCGCGCTGGACCCGCGCATTCGCCGCCATGAAGGAGCGCGCTCGTGAACTTTTTCTTCTCTTCACGCGGGTCAGTCCGCATATCTTTGCTCATCATCGCCCTGCTGGCGATCGTTGCCCTCACCAGTCAGTGGTGGTTGCCGTACGATCCGCAGGCCATCGATCTGCCTTCGCGCCTGCTGCCGCCCGGCGGCCAGCATTGGCTCGGCACCGATCATCTGGGGCGCGATATCTTCTCGCGCCTGCTGGCGGCGACCCGCGTATCGCTTGGCTCGGTAATGGCCTGCCTACTGCTGGTGCTGGCGCTGGGGCTCATCGTCGGCGGCAGCGCCGGGCTTATCGGCGGCCGCGTCGATCAGGCCACCATGCGCGTCGCGGATATGTTTATGACCTTCCCGACCTCAATCCTCTCTTTCTTTATGGTAGGGGTACTGGGAACCGGGCTGACCAACGTGATTATCGCCATCGCCCTGTCGCACTGGGCGTGGTATGCGCGGATGGTGCGCAGCCTGACGATCTCCCTGCGCCAGCGCGAGTTTGTGCTCGCCGCGCGGCTTTCCGGCGCGGGCCATATTCGGGTATTTATCGACCATCTTGCCGGTGCGGTGCTCCCCTCGCTGCTGGTGCTGGCGACCCTGGATATCGGGCATATGATGCTGCACGTCGCCGGGATGTCGTTTCTCGGCCTCGGCGTCACCGCGCCCACCGCCGAATGGGGAGTGATGATTAATGACGCCCGCCAGTATATCTGGACCCAGCCGCTGCAAATGTTCTGGCCGGGGCTGGCGCTGTTTATCACCGTCATGGCCTTCAACATGGTGGGCGACGCGCTGCGCGATCGCCTGGATCCCCACCTGATCGCGGAGCACGCCCACTGATGCCGCAACACATTGAACTGCAAAACATCGTCTTACAGGCTGAGCGTGCGCTGGTGCACGGCGTTTCATTGACGATCAAACGTGGGCGCGTGCTGGCGCTGGTTGGCGGCAGCGGCAGTGGCAAATCGCTGACCTGTGCCGCAGCGCTGGGCATTTTGCCTCCCGGCGTGCGGCAAACAGCGGGAACCATTCTTGCCGACGGCAAGCCGGTTTCTCCCTGCGCGCTGCGCGGCAGCAAAATCGCCACCATTATGCAGAACCCGCGCAGCGCTTTTAATCCGCTGCGGACAATGGCCGATCACGCGCGGGAAACCTGCCGGGCATTGGGTAAAGCAGCAGACGACGCCACGCTTATTGCGGCGCTGGAGGCCGTCGGGCTGGAGAACGCGCCGCGCGTGCTGAAGTTATACCCATTTGAGATGAGCGGCGGCATGCTGCAGCGGATGATGATTGCCATGGCGCTGCTGTGCGATGCGCCGTTTATCGTTGCCGACGAACCCACCACCGATCTCGACGCGGTGGCCCAGGCGCGCATTCTCGATCTGCTGGTTAATATTATGCAAAACCGCGGACCCGGGATGCTGCTGGTGACGCATGATATGGGCGTCGTGGCGCGGCTGGCGGACGATGTGGCGGTGATGGATAACGGCTGCATTGTAGAACAGGGCGATGTTGACTCTCTGTTTCGCGCCCCGCAGCACAGCGTCACCCGCGGTCTGGTGGCGGCGCATCTCGCCCTCTATGGTCTGGAGCTGGCCTGATGACATTACTGAGCGTATCCGCGATTAGCCATCAATATACCGATTTAAAGGTACTAAAAGAGGTCTCTTTGGCGCTGAAAAGCGGCGAAACCGTGGCCCTGCTGGGACGCAGCGGCTGCGGGAAAAGCACCCTGGCGCGCCTGCTCGTTGGCCTGGAATCGCCCACTCAGGGCAGCGTCTGCTGGCGGGGAGAACCGCTCTGCCGGCTCAATCGCGCTAAGCAAAAGGCGTTCCGGCGGGATATTCAGATGGTGTTTCAGGACGCCATCAGCGCGGTCAATCCGCGTAAAACCGTACGCGAGATTTTGCGTGAACCTATGCGTCATCTGCTGTCGTTGACCAAAGCGGAGCAGCTGGCCCGTGCCAGCGCAATGCTCAAGGCGGTGGATCTCGACGATAGCGTGCTGGATAAGCGCCCCCCGCAGCTGAGCGGCGGACAGCTGCAGCGCGTCTGCCTGGCGCGGGCGCTGGCGGTAGAACCGAAGTTACTGATCCTTGATGAGGCGGTTTCTAACCTCGACCTGGTGATCCAGGCGGGCGTTATTCGTCTGCTCAAAAATCTCCAGCAACAATTCGGCACCGCCTGCCTGTTTATCACCCACGATTTACGCCTGGTAGAGCGCTTTTGTCAGCGGGTGATGGTGATGGATGAGGGGCAAATCGTTGAGACACAGGCCGTGGGCGACGCATTAACTTTTTCCTCTGACGCCGGTCGCGTGTTACAAAATGCGGTACTTCCCGCCTTTCCCGTGCGCAGAAATAAGGTTTAAGCCAGATGCAACGTATTACCATTACTCTCGACGACGATTTACTCGACACGCTGGATAACCTCAGCCAGCGCCGCGGCTACAACAACCGTTCCGAAGCGATCCGCGATATTCTGCGCGGCGCGCTGGTCCAGGAAACCACTCAGGAGCACGGTATCCAGGGCTTCGCAGTGCTCTCCTATGTTTACGAGCATGAAAAGCGCGATCTCGCCAGCCGTTTAGTCTCCACCCAGCATCACCATCACGATCTCTCCGTCGCCACTCTGCATGTGCATATTAATCATGACGATTGTCTGGAAATTGCCGTGCTGAAGGGGGACATGGGCGACGTTCAGCATTTTGCCGATGATGTTATCGCCCAGCGCGGCGTGCGCCACGGCCATTTGCAATGCCTGCCGACGGAGAAGGAATCCCCCCACTCATAAACTGTGCGCGGCGATAAACGGCTTTTTAACTCGCGAGCGGGGCTAATGCGATCATGCTGGCTCGTTGGCCCATGCGCCTCGTAGCGGTTTTTCTCAACCATTAATAAACCATATGAATTATACGCTTGGTGAATTATCTCTCTTCGCTAATAATCACGCCTCATTTAACGATCTCGTTATGGCGAGGCTCCTGCATAAACATAAGTTACCGCCCTGTTGGTATCGAGAGAGACCACTCAGGGAAATACAGGCTTCCATCGAATCAAGGTGTTGCCAAGGTAACTTCTGACGGCGTTCATGCCGGACAGATACGTTGTGCAGTGCTAAAACCAGGACGTAGGGATCTGCCTGTGCTCATCCTGTCTTGTTCGCCCCTATGAGTGATTTTTTATAGGGAATTAAACCATGTCTTCCATTCAACTGTGCGCCGCACGCCACGCCACCTCAGCTTTCGACGGCGACGCGATCGCCCAGTACATGCGTACCGATTTCATCACCCTGCCGGAACATCTCAGCGTGCATGAAGCCCGTGAGCTGTTCGTTTCTCAGCTGGCCAGCGATGAGATCCCCGGCCAGGTTTTTGTCGTCGCCGGAAAAAAACTGCGCGGCAGTTTATCGATAAAAAAGCTGCTGCAGGAGAGCGATACCGCGCAATCCATTCGTTATTTAATGGATAGCTGCCTGTTTCGCGTCAGGCCCGACGATCCGCGCCCGCAGGTAGTCGCCGAACTCGGCGAGCGCGGGCTCGATCTGGTGCCGGTAGTCGAAAAGGGCGAGCTGGTCGGCTGCCTGATGGAAAAAGAGATTGCGCATCTGCTGGAAGATGACGTAACCGAGGATGCTCAGCGCCAGGGGGCGACGCTGCCGCTGGAAAAGCCCTATCTGGAAACCAGCCCGTGGGCGCTATGGAAAAAACGTTCGGTATGGCTGCTGCTGCTCTTTGTCGCCGAAGCCTACACCAGCAGCGTGTTACAGCATTTTGAAGAGGCGCTGGAATCGGCTATCGCGCTGGCCTTTTTCATTCCACTGCTGATTGGTACCGGCGGCAACAGCGGAACGCAGATAACCTCTACGCTTGTGCGTTCGATGGCGCTCGGGGAAGTGCGGCTGCGCGATATGGGACGCGTGATCCGTAAAGAAGTTTCAACCTCGCTGCTGATCGCCATTACGCTCGGCCTGGCGGGCTGCCTTCGCGCCTGGATGATGGGTATCGGCATGGAGATCACCCTGATTGTCAGCCTGACGCTGGTATGCATCACTCTGTGGAGCGCGGTGGTGTCGTCGGTGATCCCCCTGACGCTTAAGCGCCTCGGCATCGACCCGGCGGTGGTCTCAGCGCCTTTTATCGCCACCCTCATCGACGGTACCGGATTAATTATCTATTTTAAAATCGCCCAGTATTTTCTCGGGCTGAACTGATTATTTTGCCCGGCGGTGAAGACTCGCCGGGCCGTTTTATTCCCGCGCGAATATCCGCAATCGCATTGAGTAATCTCAGTAATTCTGGAGCAAGCCGGTAAAAAGCGTGCCCTTTCTCCGTTAGAGTAACTTTTCTGATATTCCTGCCGCGCGTAATCAGGTTAAAACCCAGTTCATTTTCAAGCGCACATACGCTGGTTGTTATCAACGAAGGCACAATACCCAACCGCTGCGATGCAATATGAATACTCCCCTCCCGAACCATCAGCATGAATATCTCCACCTGTGATTTATTCATTGCCAAAATTCCTCCTGATCAAACCTTTGGTTACGTTTTAAGTTGTCCGGCACGCAATGTCAATCGGTACAAACGGTCCCTCCGCCATACAAATAAAATAAAGTGTGAAGCTGACCGATCGTGCATTTAATTATGCATTTCAGCCATTTCATTATTAAATACACGACCTCGAGGCGGTGTCCGAGGATGTGAAGGACATCACCAAAAGCCAGCGAAGCAAAAAACAAAATAAACATATTTATCAAGTAATTATGAAAAACATTCCGCCTGAATTAATTTATGGCACACGCCATGCAATTACCTCCACGTAATCAACACTGGAGATAGTTAAATGACGTACAAAATTTTACTCCCGCAGGAAATTATGGCGGAAGGAAGAGAATATCTGGAAAGCCGAGGTTATCAACTGATTAACGGCTCAGGGATGGAAGAAGAAGATATCATTCGCGACATCGGAGATTGCGACGGTATTATCGTACGCCTTTCAAAAATGTCCGATCGCGTATTTGAGGCGGCTAAAAAGCTGAAAGTCGTTGCACGACACGGTGCCGGTTACGATACGGTCGATCTGGAGTCAGCGAAACGTCACGGCGTAGTCGTATTAAATGCGCCAATTGCTAATAGCATGTCCGTTGCCGAACTGGCCATATTTTATATGCTGCACTGCTCGCGTAATTTCAAGCTGGTACAGGAAAAGATGCTTGAAGATTATTACTGGGCAAAATTGCGCACGCCAAAAGTGGAACTGGATGGTAAAACGCTGGGCCTGATTGGCGTGGGAAATATCGGTTCACGCGTGGCAATCAAAGCGCTGCATGGCTTTAATATGAAAGTTATCGCCTACGATCCGTATAAAACCCAGCAGCAGATCCCCGAAGGCGTAGAGCTTACCGACGATTTTGACCGTATTTTCACAGAGAGCGACTTCGTTTCTCTGCACTGCCCGACGACCGCGGAAACCACCGATTTTGTTGGTGAGAAACAGTTTTCCATGATGAAGCCCAGCGCCTACTTCATTAATACCGCACGCGGAAAGCTGGTTGATGAAAAAGCGCTGTATCACGCCTTGAGCACCCACGCTATCGCCGGAGCGGGCGTGGACGTCTTAAAGAAAGAGCCGTTTGATGCCAACGATCCGATTTTCTCGCTAAGCAATATCGTGATTGCCCCGCACATTGGCGCCGCCACTATCGAAGCGACCGACAGAGCCTCGCTCCATTCCGCAATTGGCATTGATGAAGTCTTATCCGGTAAGAAACCGTCCTGGCCGGTCCCGGGTTTTTAAGGAGAAAAACATGACTATTGGTAACCGTATTTTTTTAAAACGTCCGGCCTGCAGCGTCGATCTTCTTAAAGAATTTGAACAGCTCCCGGCGGCGAATATTGCTGACACCATGAATCGTATTGCCGTACTGGGTAACGGGATTAAACGTATTTCTTCGCCGAAAAAACCGATTATGGCGGGCTTCGCCATCACCGTAAAAGTTCGCGCGGGCGATAACCTGATGCTGCACGCCGCGCTGGATATGGCGGGTGAGAACGATGTGATTGTGGTCTCCAACGAAGGCGACCGTTCGCGAGCGCTGATGGGCGAGATCATGGTGGCCTACGCCCACTGCATGAAGAAAGTCGCCGGTATCGTGCTGGACGGGCCAATCCGTGACATCGATGCGCTGTCGGTTCTCGATTTTCCGCTGTTCGCCACCGGCTCCAACCCCGCAGGCCCGTTTAAACAAGGTCCGGGCGAGGTGAACACGCCGATCGCCGTTGGCGGCGTCGCGGTTTGTCCGGGCGACCTGATCGTCGGCGATGCGGATGGCGTGATTGTTATCCCCCTCGGTGACGCAGAAGCCGTACTAAATAAAGCCAAAGATTATGCAAAATTCGATGCCAGCAAAGTAGAGGCCGCGAAAAACGGCACCGCGAATCGCCTTTGGGTCAAAAAATCACTGGATGAGACAGGCGTTGAGTTTATCGACGACATGTATCGTTAATTTGATTAAATAATATCAGGCCGCGGTGCCCTGACGGGCCGTGGCTTTAAAGCAAAGGTAATAAAAATGCTTTATTTAAAACTCTTGCCCATTATCTTTTTTCCCGTTTTATTTTGGATAATACCGCACCCGGAAGGCGTCGCCGCACCGACCTGGCACATGGTTGGCATCTATCTGGCGATGCTGTGCGGACTGGTTTTACGTCCGTTTACCGATGCGGTCATTATGCTGATTATTCTCGGGTTTGCCTCTCTGGTTCTCGACCCTGCTCCTCTGTTTGCGGGTTTTGGTAGCCCGATGGTCTGGTTTATCATCAGCGCCTTTATTATTTGCAAAGCGTTTGTCATTACCGGTCTGGGTAAACGTATCGCCTATCTGTTGCTAAAACGCTACGGTAAAAATACCCTCACCCTGGGTTATCTGATGATGGTGACGGATACCGTACTGGCCCCGGCAACGGGTTCAAATATGTCCCGTTCCGGAGGCATTACCTATCCCATCTTCAGGAATATCGCCGAAGCGCTGGGCTCGAAGCCCGACGACGGTAGCCGGAAAATCGGCGCCTATCTGACCATCCTGATGTACGTCGTCTCAATGGGAACCTCCAGCCTGTTTCTGACGGGGATGGCGACCAACTCAATTACCGTCTCGCTGGCCAACGAGATCATGAAAGTGAATCTCGAATGGATGACCTGGTTTAAAGCCGCCGTAGTGCCAGCCGGACTGGTGCTGCTGCTCGCGCCGTGGATACTGTATAAAATCTACGCGCCAGAACTGAAAGTTATCGATAACGTCAATGAAATTGCCGAGAAGGGTCTGCGTGAGCTCGGTCCGGTAAAACGAGAAGAGAAGCTGCTGATCGTATTCTTTATTCTGGGCGTACTCGGCTGGATGACGGGTTCCATCACCGGTATCGCCTTTATTCCCGTCGGCCTGGCTTTCCTCGCCTGCCTGCTGCTTTTCGGCGTACTGAGCTGGAATGACGTGGTGAGCGAAAAATCGGCCTGGCAGACCTTCGTCTGGTACGGCGCGTTTTATGGGTGCGCGGTTGCGCTATCAAAAGGCGGGTTCTATGTCTTCCTGGTCGACGTCATCAAAAACTATCTCGACCTGTCACACCTGAATGAAATCAGCGCGATTGCCGTGCTGGTCTTTATCAGCCTTGCCGTCCGCTATTTCTTTGTCTCTAATAGCGCGTTCGTCGTCTCATTCTACCCGGTACTTTTTACCCTGGGAATGACGACTCAGGCGCATCCTATGTACGTGGCGCTATCTCTGGCCTTCTCCGCAGGCTATGGCGCATTGCTTACGCATTATGGCAATGGCGCCGGCGTATTTACGTTCTCCAGCGGCTACGTCCCACAAAAAACGTTCTGGATGCTGGGCACCATCATGGTGGTGGTCAACGTATTAATCTTTTTCCTGATCGGCATACCCTACTGGAAGTTTATTGGCATTTAACAGGAGCATAAAATGAAACTGGATATTCTGATTAAAAATGGTCTGGTCGCCGATCTTGATAGCCGCGATTATATTAATCGCAATATTGGCATCATCGGCGATCGTATCGTTGACTTGAATGCCGTTGATGATTTGCAGGCCGAAACGGTGATTGATGCCGCGGGTTGTATCGTGCTGCCTGGCTTAATCGACTTCCATGGCCATGTTTTTCATGGCGGAACCGCCATCAGCGTTAACCCTGATATCGTATGCTTGCCTAATGGGGTCACCAGTATGGTCGATGCCGGCAGCAGCGGCTGGGTAAATTATCAGCTTTTTCGCAATAGCGTGATTCATCCTGCCATGGTGAAAATCAAAAGCTATTTGAACGTGGTCAACGTTGGGCTTTCTACCCTCGGCGGCGGCCCGACCGGTTATCTGGAAAATACCAATCCGGCAAATTACAACGAGGAGAAGATAGCGCAAACGCTGAATGGCAACAGAGACAATATTCTCGGCTTGAAACTACGCTACAGCCAGGATATCGCCAAAGGGAAACAGTACGCCAGCGACCCGCTTCTCTCTACCGTCTCCCTGGCGCGTAAACTCGATACCACGATTTGCGTTCACGTCACGGATTCTCTTCTCTGCGCCGATGAACTGATCCGCTATTTTAATGCCGATGATATTTATGCGCACTGCTTCCACGGCACCGGCCACTCGATTCTTAATGAACAGGGCGAGGTCTATGCGGCGATAAAAGAGGCGCAGTCCCGGGGCGTTATCTTTGACTGTTCAAACGGCGTGGCCCACTTTGATTTTCACGTTGCCAGAACCGCCATGGAGCAAGGATTTTATCCGGATATCATCAGTACCGATCTCACTTTGCGAAATAGCTTACGGACGGATAAGGTTTACAGCCTACTCCACGTCATGTCGAAATATCTCAACATGGGAATGTCCTTCTTCGATGTTGTTCGCGCGGTAACCGCTACGCCCGCTCGCCTGATGAAGATGCAGGGGCAAATTGGTACCCTGGCGCCCGGCGCTTTTGCTGACGTTTCGATTGTTAAACTGCAAAAAGAGAAGATTGTTTTTGAAGATACTCAGGGCGTTAAAATTGAAGGCGACCGTTACATTGATAACTGCGCTACCCTGTGTAATGGTCAAATTGTCTACCGCCGCCTGCGCTTCTAGTCGCTAATTATTAAGCCTTACGCCTACATCGGCGTAAGGCTTTTATTCTGAATCACGCATAATATGACTTCCCTCATTGATTCTCCTCGCTCTCATCATATACTAAGACTTGCCTACCCTGATGTCTGCGAGAATAATGCATGAATAATAATGAAATTGTTATCTTTTCAGTTTCCAGGACAATAACCCAACGAATTATGAATGTCCTTATTGAAAGAAAACTCGATATCCCCGTGTTTGAATTTCGTTATTCAGATGTTCTCGATAAAGCCCATGAGATGATTCAATCCGGCACTAAGATAATTATTAGCCGGGGCGGTACCGCCGCACTTTTGCGTAGCAACATTACTATCCCTGTCATTGAAATCGCCCATGATTTCCATGGCGTTTATCGCATCTTACAGGAAGCCAACAGCAAATCGCAAAAAATTGCCGCCGTTGGTTTCCCGCAGTTTTGTAGCGCCTTACGCCATTACCAAAACATGACTAATGAAGAGTTTAAAATTTGCCAGGTTTACAACCATCACGATATTGAAAATGTTATAAAAAATCTTTCGGAGAATAATTATCATACCGTAATCGGCGGGCTGACCGTTGCTGAAATGGCGCAAAAATATCACCTCAATGCTATTATGGGTGATACCGATAATATTTCCATTGAGCAGGCCATCAATGAAGCTCACAGTTTATTGAAATACATTAATCGAGAACACAGCAAACTGATCATGAGCCACTCAGCATTGAATCAGGCGCGTGAAGGTATTATGTGCATCGATCAGCTTGGTGAAATTATCAATATCAACGCCACCGGCGTGGCATTATTCCAATGTCAAGCTGGAGATAAAATATTCAAAAAAGAAGCTTTTAAAGAGATCTACGCCAGCATTATTAATGAATTAGACATCAAAGAGCAGGCTATAGACATCAACGGCGTAACGATTCATATTTCCGTGCGCCACTTTTCTAACCGAAAAATATCTTATGCCGTTATTACGGGGTTAAGCCAGGAGAGTACGCTTTGGCAAAACAGCGTCAACAAAAAAAGTAAGCTCCGCGGTTTTTCCACCACCTGGTCTTTCGATGATATTATTGGTCAGTCTCCAGCAATACTCGATGTCATAAAAAAAGCCAAACTGTGCGCCCGCCATGAACTTCCCATCCATATTTTGGGCGATACCGGCACGGGCAAAGAGCTTTTCGCCCAGAGTATTCATAACCATAGCGCCAGAAGCCATAGCCCTTTTATCGCGATTAACTGCGCGGCCATCCCTGAGGGTATTCTGGAAAGCGAACTCTTTGGCTATGCCGACGGCGCATTTACCAGCGCGCGTAAGGGCGGAAAACCGGGGGTGTTTGAAATGGCGATGAACGGCACGGTGTTTATCGATGAAATCAGCGAAGCGCCGCTATCGGTACAGGTCAAACTACTGCGCGTATTGCAGGAGAAGCAGTTTTCTCGTCTCGGCGGCGATACGCTTATTACCGCCGATTTTCGCCTGATCACCGCCAGCAATAAGGATCTACGCCCGCTCGTCGCCAGCGGTGAGTTCAGGCAGGATCTGTACTATCGAATCAATATTCTTGAGTTGAGTCTACCGGCCTTATGCCAGCGACCGGGCGATATCATGCCGTTGATTCAGCACCTGCTTCATCAACAGGGTAAGCAAATCACCTTTACCCCCGATGCGGTGGATTTTTTGCATGGTTATCGCTGGCCTGGCAACATTCGTGAACTCCAGGCGGTGATCTACCGACTCATCGTCCTGGTGGATATTGATCGAGTGAGCAAAGAGATTTTGCTGCAGGTCAGTCAAATATCGCCGGATGACGACAATGAGGGCTCTCACCTCCCGGCCACGGGCGTGACATCAGATGAAACCGATTTATTAAAGAAACAAGAGAAACGGCTGATTACCCATGTCATAGAAAAAACCGACGGGGACAGGACCAAAGCCTCGGTGATGCTCGGCATCAGCCCCACGACCCTATGGCGCAAATTAAAGCAGCACAATATCAGCGGATAAGGCGGAGCCGGGTCTGCTGATACAGAGCAGGAATTATTTCTGTTCCGCTAAAGCCTGCGCGCAAGCCCAGGCTGATGCCCACGCCCACTGGAAGTTATAGCCGCCCAGCCAGCCGGTAACGTCCATCACTTCGCCGATAAAGTACAGACCGGGCACCCTGCGGGCTTCCATGGTGCGCGAAGAGAGCTCATTCGTATCGACGCCGCCGAGGGTCACCTCCGCCGTGCGATAGCCTTCGGTGCCATTCGGCTGGACGCGCCATGCGGTCAACGTCTCCACCAGCGCCTGCTGCTCACGAACGTTAAGCTGTTTCAGGGTGATATCCGGAAGCTGGCCCAGCTGCTGTAAGCACTCAACCAGCCGCTTCGGCAGCTGCATCGCGAGGGTGTTTTTCAGGCTTTGATTGGGATGCGCCGCGCGCTGCTCGTCGAGGAAGTCATCAAGATGGCAATCCGGCAGCAGATTGATGCTGACGAATTCTCCCGGCTGCCAGTAGCTGGAAATTTGCAATACCGCCGGTCCGGACAGCCCACGGTGGGTAAAGAGCAGATTTTCCCGGAAGACGGTACCGTTTTCCGCCGTGATGGTCGACGGTACCGACACCCCGGAAAGCACCTGCAGCTGTTCAAGCAGCGGCTTATGCAAGGTAAACGGCACCAGGCCCGCTCGGGTCGGCAGCACCTTCAGGCCAAACTGCTCGGCAAGCTTATAGCCGAACGGCGAAGCGCCCAGACCGGGCATGGATAACCCGCCGGAGGCGACCACCAGCTTTTTCGCCGCCACCGTCTCGCCGTTAAGCTGCAGCGTGTAGCCCTCATCATCCCGCTCAACGCTGATAATTTCGCTGCGCAGGCGAATTTCCACGCCGCCTTTTTCACACTCGGCCAGCAGCAGGTTAACGATTTGCTCGGCGGAATCATCGCAGAAAAGCTGGCCCAGGGTTTTCTCATGCCAGGCAATACCGTATTTGCCCACCAGATCGATAAAGTCCCACTGGGTGTAGCGCGCCAGCGCAGATTTGCAAAAATGCGGGTTTTGACTGAGATATGCCGCGGGTTCGATATACATGTTAGTAAAGTTGCAACGGCCACCGCCAGACATCAGGATTTTACGCCCGGGCTTTTTGCCGTTATCGAGTAACAGCACCCGGCAACCTGCCTGCCCCGCCTGCGCCGCACAAAACATTCCCGCCGCTCCGGCGCCGATTACGATGGCATCAAACCTTTCCACACAACATTCCTCATATCCCGATTGTCGGGAATTGTAAATTTTTCACTCTGGTCGCACCAGCCTGAAAAAAACAGATTTCTTTACCTCATTGAAAGATATAGGAATACTCCCAACAAGGTAAAACTTAAACAGGAAGAAAATCAAAAAAAGTCTATATTTCACTTTGCCCGCGCCGCGAAAGTCACTGATAATGCGCCGCGTTCATGTCCTCAAAATGGCGTAACGTCCTATGCTACATTTATTTGCCGGTCTGGATTTACATACCGGGCTATTATTATTGCTTGCTCTGGCTTTCGTGCTTTTTTACGAAGCGATCAATGGTTTTCATGATACCGCAAACGCTGTTGCAACGGTGATCTACACACGCGCAATGCGGTCGCAGCTTGCTGTGGCGATGGCGGCTCTTTTTAACTTCTTCGGCGTTCTGTTGGGCGGTCTCAGCGTAGCCTATGCCATCGTGCATATGTTGCCGACCGACCTGCTGCTTAACATGGGTTCAGCGCATGGCCTCGCCATGGTCTTTTCCATGCTGCTGGCGGCAATCATCTGGAACCTCGGCACCTGGTACTTCGGCCTTCCGGCTTCCAGCTCGCACACCCTGATCGGCGCGATCATCGGTATTGGTTTAACCAATGCGCTGATGACCGGCACGTCGGTGGTGGATGCGCTGAACATCCCGAAAGTCATGGGTATTTTTGGCTCGCTGATCATCTCGCCAATCGTAGGTCTGGTGGTGGCGGGCGGCCTGATTTTCATTCTGCGTCGCTACTGGAGCGGAACCAAAAAACGCGCCCGTATCCACCTGACCCCCGCCGAGCGTGAAAAGAAAGACGGCAAGAAAAAGCCGCCGTTCTGGACGCGTATTGCGCTAATTCTGTCCGCCATTGGCGTCGCGTTCTCCCACGGCGCGAACGATGGCCAGAAAGGCATTGGCCTGGTGATGCTGGTGCTGATCGGCGTTGCCCCGGCGGGCTTCGTGGTCAATATGAACGCTTCCGGCTACGAAATCACCCGTACCCGCGATGCGGTCAACAACGTGGAAACCTTCTTCCAGCAGCGCCCTGAGCTGTTGAAGAAAGCGACCGGCGCCGAGCAGCTCATTCCGTCTCCGGACGCAGGGGCCGCCGCTAACGGCGAGTTTCACTGCCACCCGGCAAACACCATCAACGCGCTTGACCGCGTGAAGACGATGCTGGCCGGTACCGAAAGCTACGACACGCTCTCCGTTGAGCAGCGTAGCCATCTGCGCCGTATTATGCTCTGCATCTCCGACACCACCGATAAAGTGGCTAAACTGCCGGAAGTGAATGCTGACGATAAGCGTCTACTGAAGAAGCTGAAAACCGATATGCTGAGCACCATCGAGTATGCGCCAATCTGGATTATTATGGCGGTTGCTCTGGCGCTGGGAATCGGCACCATGATCGGCTGGCGTCGCGTGGCGACCACTATCGGCGAGAAAATCGGTAAGAAAGGGATGACCTATGCGCAGGGTATGTCAGCGCAGATGACCGCAGCCGTATCGATTGGTCTGGCGAGCTATACCGGGATGCCGGTTTCCACCACCCACGTGCTCTCCTCCTCGGTAGCGGGGACGATGCTCGTTGATGGCGGCGGCCTGCAGAAGAAAACCGTCACCAGCATCCTGATGGCCTGGGTGCTCACCCTGCCCGCAGCGATTCTGCTGTCCGGTGCGCTGTACTGGCTCTCGCTGCAGTTTATCTAAGCGGGTATCAGTCAGAAGAGAGACAAACGGGTCAGGAAACTGGCCCGTTTTTTTTGCCTGCCGTAAAGCTAGTGCCAGATAGCCAGGGCAATCATGCTGACCACCACCAGGCCGCATAGCGCGCTGGTGAGGATAAACTGCCGACGAACCCGCTCGCAGCGGCGGATAAACTCATCGTCATGGTGATCGCGGTAGCGCTGAGCGTAGATATACCACACCAGGCGCATCTGTTTGCTGGGCTGCCCGTGCGACGTAAAAAAACCGCCGCCGTCGACATATTGATAGAGCAAAGGGTCACAACCACGTAGCACAACAAGCAATGCACGCAGCGACGAGAAGTAGCGTGCCATATTCACTACACATACGATACACAGGGCCCAAAACAGCGCAATAGTGCTGATCATACCTCCTCCCCGGCGACCCGTCCTCGGAGGCTCCCTCCGGGACTACCGCTCCCCAATAGCAAACCGACTGTACAGTAAAAGAGTGCGATTCCGATCACGTTTATTTATCCGACCGGCTCATTAAATAGTGTAGGAGATCAGTTAATTTTTTTACCACAACGTTAATCATTATCAATGCATAAGTCGGATATATTTGTTTAACTATTCGCTGAACAAGGTGGATTGACGGATCGCGAGGGGCGCTATAAGGTAGAAATATCTTCTACAATTAGGTCCTTAAGGACTAGCCCCCGCGAATGTAGCACGCAGGACGCGGGCGAAGCGGCAGCGCTGGCTGTCAGGTCCAACGGTCATCGACAACTTATGGAAGGAGTAACACTATGGCTTACAAACATATTCTTATTGCAGTAGACCTGTCCCCGGAAAGCAAAGTACTGGTAGAAAAAGCCGTTTCTATGGCCCGTCCCTACAATGCAAAAGTTTCCCTGATCCACGTGGATGTGAATTACTCCGATCTCTACACCGGCCTTATTGACGTCAATCTGGGCGACATGCAGAAACGCATCTCTGAAGAAACTCACCACGCGTTAAGCGAGCTGTCGACGAACGCGGGCTACCCGATCACTGAAACCCTCAGCGGCAGCGGCGATCTCGGCCAGGTACTGGTTGATGCGATTAAAAAATATGATATGGACCTGGTGGTTTGTGGTCACCATCAGGACTTCTGGAGCAAGCTGATGTCCTCAGCGCGTCAGCTTATCAACACCGTTCACGTTGATATGCTGATTGTCCCACTGCGCGACGAAGAAGAGGAATAACAGGACGTTATTTAATCCGCTGATGACCAACGCCCGCTAACGCGGGCGTTTTTGTTTCTCGCCTCACCCGCCGCATAAAAAGCACATACGTCCAAATAATTGCCACAATGCCAGACTGATCAACCATTTCACAGGCAATTTACCCATATAATAATTTGTTAACAGCCATAAACATCATATCATTACGCAAAATAAAGCTTTTTCAGCGCGTTTTGGCATACGCGTTCATACTTTTCCGGACAGGACTTAAAGGCGAAGAAAGATGAATTCAACCGCACCGACAGGCTTGCTGCAGCAACCTCGCCCATTCTTCATGATCTTTTTTGTGGAACTATGGGAGCGATTTGGCTATTACGGCGTTCAGGGCATCCTGGCCGTATTCTTTGTTAAACAGCTTGGCTTTTCTCAGGAGCAGGCGTTTATTACCTTTGGCGCGTTTGCCGCGCTGGTCTACGGCCTTATCTCCATCGGCGGCTATGTCGGCGATCACCTGCTCGGCACTAAACGCACGCTGGTACTTGGCGCGATTGTGCTGGCCGCAGGCTACTTTATGACCGGTCTGTCGCTGCACCAACCCAATCTGATTTTCATCGCGCTGGGGACCATTGCGGTGGGAAACGGGCTATTTAAAGCCAACCCGGCGAGCCTGCTCTCCAAGTGCTATCCGCCAAAAGATGCCCGCCTGGATGGCGCCTTCACGCTGTTTTATATGTCGATCAATATCGGTTCGCTGCTGTCGCTCTCGCTGGCGCCGGTAATTGCCGATAAGTTCGGCTACGCGGTGACCTACAACCTGTGCGGCGCGGGGCTGATCGTCGCCCTGCTGGTTTACTTCGCCTGTCGAGGGATGGTGAAGGATATCGGTTCTGAGCCGGACCGCAGGCCGCTAAGCCTGCGCAACCTGCTGTACGTGCTGGCCGGAACGGTGGTCATGATTTTTGTCTGCGCCTGGCTGATGCATAACGTCAAAATTGCCAACCTGGTGCTGATTATCCTCTCGTTGGTGGTGACGATTTTCTTCTTCCGCGAGGCCTTCAAGCTTGATAAGACCGGGCGCAACAAAATGTTCGTCGCCTTTATCCTGATGCTGGAGGCGGTGCTGTTTTATATTCTGTACGCGCAGATGCCCACCTCGCTCAACTTCTTTGCGATCAACAACGTCCACCATGAAATTCTCGGCTTCGCGATTAATCCGGTGAGTTTCCAGGCGCTAAACCCGTTCTGGGTGGTGGTGGCCAGCCCGATCCTCGCCGCTATCTATACGCGTTTGGGCAATAAGGGCAAAGATCTGACCATGCCGATGAAGTTCACCCTCGGGATGTTCCTGTGCGCGCTGGGTTTTTTGACGGCCGCCGCGGCGGGAATGTGGTTTGCCGATGCCCAGGGGCTGACCTCGCCGTGGTTTATCGTGCTGGTCTATCTGTTCCAGAGCCTGGGGGAACTGCTGATTAGCGCTCTGGGGCTGGCGATGGTCGCCGCGCTGGTACCGCAGCATCTGATGGGCTTTATTCTTGGGATGTGGTTCCTGACGCAGGCCGCCGCGTTTCTGCTGGGCGGCTACGTCGCGACCTTCACCGCCGTACCGGACACTATTACCGACCCGCTACAGACGCTGCCGATTTATACCGATGTCTTCAGCAAAATCGGTCTGGTGACCCTGGGCGTAACGGTGGTCATGGCGATCATGGTGCCGTGGCTAAACCGGATGATTAATACACCGGATACCAAACAGTAATTATCATTGCCGGATGGCGGCTAATGCCTTATCCGGCCTTCTTTGCGCGCGCCCGATGAGCCTTGCGCTATCGGGCGGTTCCGGCGACTACGCTTTTCGCGCGGCAATCCAGTCCTGCACTTCAACCACAAAAGTATCCGGCGCTTTGCGGTACATTTTACGCGCCAGATCGAGGATGGTGTGCTGGCCTAAAGCCTCCTCCATCCGCTGCTGCGCCATATCCATCACCGAGCGCACGCCGCAAATGCCTTCACAAGCCCACTGCGGAGGCTGCTCCTCAAATACCGCCAGACGCTGGCGAATTTCACGGCATTCAAAAATCCGTTTATCACCATCAATGGCGTTCGCCACGTCGAGAACCGTAATGTGTTCAGCCGCTTTCGCCAGCTGAAAACCGCCGCCCTTACCCTCGATGCTGCGTACCAAACCGGCCTTTGACAGACGGGTGAAAATTTTGGCCAGGTAATCGTAGGGCACACTTTGCAAGTCAGCAATCTCACGTACGCTCATGTCGCGGGCATCGCCCTTGCTGTCCACCATACACATCAGGCTATGGATGCCGTATTCAACCCCGGAACTGTAGAATGCCATACTCTTATCTCAGCCAAAATTAATCTGAGTTCATTGTAGCTTTTTAAAAATACAGATTCCAGACAGTCAGAGCCAAGCCACGATTATTGGATATATAATTAATTAAATATCAAATAGATAATTATAAAACAACGCACAAAGCAATCCGTTCAGCTGAAATCACATTGCATTTCTAAACTACGACCAATAAAATCCGAGTAAATATTTCATCGTTACCAGTGAGAAACTCCAATGCGTAAACAAATTCTGATCGTGGGCGCTGGCTTTGCCGGTATGTGGGCAGCGCTGAGCGCCGCACGTCTGGCGGATAAAAATCAGCAGGACATTGATATTACGGTGATTGCGCCACAGCCTGAACTGCGTGTGCGCCCGCGTTTTTATGAAAGCGCCGTTCAAACGCTGGTTGCGCCACTGCAACCGCTGTTCGACGTCACCGGGGTGACTTTCCTGCGCGGCACGGTTGAGAAAATCCTTCCGGCCTCCAAAGAGGTAAGCTGGAAAGATGCCAACGGTGAAATGCGCCAGCATCGCTACGACCGCCTGGTGCTGGCCAGCGGCAGCCAGGTCAATCGCAGTACGGTCGCCGGAGCCGCAGAGTACGCATTCGACCTCGATCAACTGGAAAGCGCTACCGTACTGGAGCAGCATCTGCAAGATCTGGCCCGGCAGCCAGAGAGCACGGCACGTAATACCGTGGTGGTCTGCGGCGGCGGCTTCACCGGTATTGAGATGGCGCTGGAGCTACCGGGTCGTCTGCGGGCAATTCTCGGCGCCGATGCTAAGACCAGAATTGTCGTAGTTGAGCGAAGCCCGCAGCCAGGCTCACGCTTCAGCGATGAGCTACGCGAGGTGATTATTCAGGCTTCAGAAGAGCTGGGCGTCGAGTGGCTGGTCAATGCCGAAGTGGAGAACGTTGATAGCTCTGGTGTGACGCTGAAAGAGGGTCGGACGATTGCATCACAGACGGTCATATGGACCGTTGGCGTTCAGGCTAACGGCTTAACGGCACAGATCGACGCCCCGCGCGACCGTCAGGGTCGTCTGCACGTGAATGCTAATCTTCAGGTTGTGGGGCATGAAGAGATTTATGCCACCGGCGACGTGGCTTATGCCGCCACCGATGATAAGGGTAATCACGCGTTAATGACCTGCCAGCACGCGATTCTGCTGGGCAAGTTTGCCGGGAATAACGCGGCTGCAAGTCTGCTGAACGTTGAACCGTTGCCGTATCGTCAGGAGATGTACGTCACCTGTCTGGATCTGGGCGAATGGGGCGCGGTTTACACCGAGGGCTGGGATCAGCAGGTGAAACTGACGCGCGCCGAAGCGAAAAAACTCAAGATGTCGATCGTCAGCGAGCTGATTTATCCGCCACAAGCCGATAAAGCGGTGGCGTTCGAGACTGCCGACCCGCTTGCCCCGTTTGTATAAATAAACATCCCCTGCCAGCACGGCAGGGGAATTTTTCACTGCATCATCACTTCACGCACGAACTCTTTCCTGAGCTGCGCGCTGTAGACCTTACCGTAAAACTGTACATCGGTGTCGGGGCGCTTCACGTCTGGGCTGACCTGCCTGTTCCTCGGCGTGGAACCGGAGGCTTTACTCAGCGCCTGTTGCGTTTCGAGGAGGATCGGCCAGTTAAGGAACAGCCGGGAGGTGATGGCCCCGGTTTTTTGCAGCCCGGCCAGATGCTCTTCCCAGGCGGGCGTCAGCATCAGCTCGCCGCCGTTCAGACGCGTCAGATTGTCGGCACCGGAGGCGGTGCTACGCACCTGTCCGGGCTACAAAACCGCCAGACCGCACGAACCCGTAGCCCGGGCAAGGCGCGCCGAGCGCCGCCCCCGGGGAAAGCGCGCACGCTATTTCAGTCAGAAACATGCCCGGATTGCGGCTCAATCGCCGTTCCGGCGTAGATATCAAACCGGTGGCCTTTGGTCACCACCGCGTTGGGCGTCGCCACGTCCGCCAGCGGCGGCGCGTAGTCCGGGCGCTTAACCACTACCCGTTTGGTCGCCAGCTGACGCGCCGGTTCCAGCAGACCGTCGGCGTCTAAATCCGGCCCCACCAGCGACTGAAATACCCGCATCTCTTTCTTCACCAGCGCGCTTTTCTGCTTATGCGGAAACATCGGGTCGAGATAGACCACCTGCGGGCGCGGGGTAATATCGGTCAGCGCCGTCAGGCTGGAAGCGTGGATCAGCTGCAACCGCTCCTGCAACCACGGGCCGATTTCCGCATCGGCGTAGCCGCGCGCCAGGCCATCGTCAAGCAGCGCGGCGACCACCGGGTTACGCTCCAGCATCCGCACGCGACAGCCCACGGAAGCAAGAACAAAGGCATCCCTTCCCAGGCCGGCGGTCGCATCGACCACATCCGGCAGGTAGTCGCCTTTAATACCCACCGCTTTCGCCACCGCCTCGCCGCGACCGCCGCCGAACCTGCGACGGTGGGCCATCGCCCCGCCGACAAAATCGACGAAGATGCCGCCAAGCTTCGGCTCATCACGCTTGCGAAGCTCCAGATGCTCGGGCGTCATCACCAGCGCCATCAGGTTGTCTTCGTCCTGCTCCAGCCCCCAGCGGGCGGCCAGAACGGATAAGGCGCCGTCTCCGGCGCCCGTTTCATCAATTAAACAAATTTTCACAACAGGATTAACTCTTAATACCGTAATGCTCAAGCATCGCATCCAGCTGCGGCTCACGTCCGCGGAAGCGTTTGAACAGCACCATTGGCTCTTCCGACCCGCCGCGGCTAAGGATGTTGTCGAGGAACGACTGGCCGGTTTCGCGATTGAAGATCCCCTCCTCTTCGAAGCGTGAGAAGGCATCCGCCGCCAGCACGTCGGCCCACAGATAGCTGTAGTAGCCCGCCGCATAACCTCCGGCGAAGATATGGCTGAAGGCGTGCGGGAAACGGCCCCACGACGGCCCGGGAATCAACGCGACCTGCTGCTTAATTTCCGCCAGCGTTTCGAGGATTTTCGCGCCCTGCTGCGGGCTGAACTCCGCATGCAGGCGGAAGTCGAACAGACCAAACTCCAGCTGGCGCAGAATAAACATCGCCGCCTGGTAGTTTTTCGCTGCCAGCATCTTCTCCAACAGCTCCTGCGGCAGCGGCTCGCCGGTTTCATAGTGGCCGGAGATAAACGCCAGCGCTTCCGGCTCCCAGCACCAGTTTTCCATAAACTGGCTCGGCAGCTCGACCGCATCCCACGGTACCCCACTGATGCCGGATACGCCGGCGGTATCGATACGGGTCAGCATATGGTGCAGACCGTGGCCAAATTCGTGGAACAGGGTGATCACTTCATCATGGGTGAACAGCGCCGGCTTACCGCTGACGGGACGGTTAAAGTTGCAGGTCAGATAAGCGACCGGCTTTTGCAACGTACCGTCAAGCTTGCGCATCTGGCCGACGCAGTCATCCATCCATGCCCCGCCGCGTTTATGTTCGCGGGCGTAGAGGTCGAGGTAGAAGCTGCCGCGCAGCTCATTTTTATCATCATAAAGTTCGAAGAAGCGCACTTCCGGATGCCAGACATCAACATCGGTACGCTCTTTCGCGGTAATGCCGTAAATACGCTTAACCACTTCGAACAGGCCGTTAACGGCTTTGTTTTCAGGGAAGTACGGGCGCAGCTGTTCATCGCTGATGCTGTAAAGATGCTGCTTCTGTTTTTCGCTGTAGTAAGCGATATCCCACGGCTGCAGCTCATCAACGCCGCATTCGGCTTTGGCGAAGGCGCGCAGCTGGGCCAGCTCTTTCTCACCCTGCGGACGGGCGCGTTTGGCCAGGTCGGTCAGGAAGTCGAGCACCTGCTGCGGATTTTCCGCCATTTTGGTCGCCAGCGACTTATCGGCATAGCTGTCAAAGCCCAGCAGCTGCGCCAGTTCGTGGCGCAGGGCGAGGATTTCCGCCATCACCGGGCCGTTATCCCATTTTCCAGCGTTTGGCCCCTGGTCGGAGGCACGGGTGGAATACGCGCGATACAACTCTTCACGCAGCGCCTGATTGTCGCAGTAGGTCATCACCGGCAGATAGCTCGGAATATCGAGGGTCAGCAGATACCCCTGCAGCTCTTTAGCTTCAGCCTGGGCTTTCGCGGCGGCCAGCGCGCTTTCCGGCATCCCGGAGAGCTCGGATTCATCGGCGATCAGCTTGGTCCAGCCCATGGTCGCGTCGAGCACGTTGTTGCTGTACTGATTGCCCAGCTCGGACAGGCGGGCGGCGATTTCGCCGTAGCGTTTCTGCTGCTCTTTCGCCAGGCCAATACCGGAGAGTTCAAAATCACGCAGCGCGTTATCGACCGCTTTTTTCTGCGCGGTATTCAGGGTGGCGTAATGATCGCCGTCGCGCAGGTCGCGGTACGCTTTGTACAGACCTTCATGTTGCCCAACCCAGGTACTGTACTCGGAGAGCAGCGGCAGGGTTTGTTCGTAGGCTTCGCGCAGCTCCGGGCTGTTTTTAACCGAGTTCAGGTGGCTGACCGGAGAAAAAAGACGCCCCAGCACATCGTCCACTTCCGCCAGCGGCTGGCAAAGATTTTCCCAGGTATACGGCGCCCCTTGCGCCACCGCGCGCTCTACCGCCGCCCGGCAGTCATCCAGCGCTTTAGTGACCGCGGGGACCACGTGCTCGGGTTTGATTGCAGAAAATGGCGGTAATGAAAAAGGCGTCAGTAATGGATTGGTCATATGCGCAGTCCTGTTGAATAGGGTGAATGAAGCGCGCGTCCCGCGCTGTAGCATGAGATCTAGAATGGGGGATAGTTGGGTGAATTTCAATGTCAGGCGCCGCGCGCAGGCGGGTATTACTGCGATAAGTCTGGCCGTGGTGGCCATCGCGCATAAAAAAGCCGGGTTCGCATCGCGGCGACCCGGCCCGTTTTAGGCTGACAAGCAGCTTATACCACCATCCCCAGTAGCAGACAGCCTACCAGGCCGCACACGGAGATAATGGTTTCCAGTACCGACCACGACTTAATGGTCTCGCCGATGGTCAGGTTGAAGTATTCCTTAAACAGCCAGAAGCCCGGATCGTTAACGTGGGAGAAGATAACGCTGCCGGAGCCCACGGCGATAACCATCAGTTCCGGGCTCACGCCGGTGGTGGCGATCAGCGGCGCGGCGATACCGCCCGCGGTGATAGCCGCAACGGTGGCGGAACCCAGGGCGATACGCAGTACCGCGGCAATCGACCACGCCATAAACAGCGGGGACATATTGGATTCATGCATGATAGAAGCAATGTATTTATCCATGCCGCTATCGACCAGCACCTGCTTGAAGGCGCCGCCGCCGCCGATGATCAGCAGCATCATGGCGATGATTTTAATCGAGGAGGTCAGCGTATCGTTAATCTGCTCCATTGAACGACCGCGGTTGAGACCGAAGGTGAACATCGCGATCAGTACCGCGATCAGCGTCGCCATCACCGGGTCGCCGAAGAATTCAGCAATCGGCAGGAAGGCATGGCCTTTCGGCAGAACCATCTCGGCCACGGCGCGCATCGCCATCAGGATAACCGGGACCAGCGAGGTCCAGACGCTGACGCCAAAGCCCGGCATCTCTTCTTCAGTGAAGGTTTTCGGGTTATGCAGCCCTTCCGGAATCGGCTTATCGATACCTTTCAGGAAGCGCGCATAAACCGGACCCGCGAGGATAACCGTCGGGATCGCCAGAATCGTACCGAACAGCAGGGTCTTGCCCATGTCGGCATGGAAAATAGTGGCAATCGCCGTCGGGCCCGGGTGCGGAGGCAGGAAGCCGTGGGTCACGGAGAGCGCGGCCGCCATCGGGACGCCGATATAGAGCAGCGGGATACCGGCGGATGCCGCGATGGTAAAGACCAGCGGCAGCATCAGCACGAAGCCCACTTCATAGAACAGGGCGAAGCCGACGGTAAAGCCGGTGAGCACAACCGCCCACTGAATATGTTGTTTACCAAATTTGGCAATCAGCGTGGTGGCGATTCGCTGCGCACCGCCGCAGTCCGCCAGCATTTTACCGAGCATCGCGCCGAAGCCCATGATCAGCGCGAGGCTGCCGAGGGTTCCCCCAACGCCGTTTTTGATGGATACGATCACTTTATCCAGAGGCATGCCCTGCATGAGCCCGACGGCAAGTGCCACCAGAACCAGAGCGATAAACCCGTTCAGCTTGAAACGGATCATCAGCAACAATAACAGGGCAACCCCGATAGCAACGATGACTAATGGCATGATTTACCTGGCCTTAATTTGTTATGGGTAACGTCATAGTTTCAACATTGACTTCATCCGTTCCGAGCGGAACAAAAAATGTCTGACGCCGTAGAAGCTGGCTTTATCCTTACCCAGAGAAAGGATAGCTGGCTATTTTTTTATCTGTGGCGCCTGAAGTGAATGATACGGGTAACATATGAAGTTTGAGAATCACCTGGGCGGTGAAAATTTCAAATATGAGACTTAAGTCATACTCTTTCCCGGGTTTTTGCCGGGTCGCTTAGCGGGGAATGTTGCGCGGTAACATAGGGGGAGCCGCCCGGCCGCGCAAAGGCAGCCGGGCGGATAATTAGTAGTAGGAGTGCTCGCCGCGCTGGTGTTCAGTCAGATCGCGTACGCCTTTCAGTTCCGGGAACTCGTTCAGCATCTGCTTCTCGATCCCTTCTTTCAGCGTCACGTCGACCATCGAACAGCCGTTGCAGCCGCCGCCAAACTGCAGGATCGCCAGGCCATCTTCGGTGATTTCCATCAACGTGACGCGCCCGCCGTGCCCGGCCAGCTGCGGGTTAATCTGCGACTGCAGCAGGTACTCGACGCGCTCCATCAGCGGGGCATCGTCGGACACTTTGCGCATCTTGGCGTTTGGCGCTTTCAGCGTCAGCTGGGAGCCCAGTTGGTCGGTAACAAAATCGATTTCAGCGTCTTCCAGATACGGCGCGCTAAGTTCATCGACATACGCGGTGAGCTGTTCAAACTTCAGCGCAGTATCGGAATCTTCCACCGCATCCGGTGGGCAGTAGGACACGCCGCACTCGGCGTTAGGGGTGCCGGGATTGATCACAAATACGCGAATTTGTGTCCCTTCTTCCTGATTTGCCAGCAGTTTGGCAAAGTGCGCTTGTGCAGCATCGGAAATACGGATCATAGCGTTGGCCTAATAGTTGACTATTTTACTGGGTTATAATACGCCCATCAGCAGGGGTCTACAAGGTACGGCATATACACCATACCTGAACCGTCGCGGCGCCGTTTCGCAAAAGCAGGCGGGATATCTCGGCGACGGTGCTTCCGGTGGTGACGACATCATCCACAATGGCGATATGGTGGCCCTGTAGCGACAATTCAAGCTGAAAGGCGTTTTTCAGGTTCTGTTTACGCAATCTGGCGCTGAGCTGATGCTGGGTGGCGGTACGGCGCCGACGGGTCAGCGCATCGCTACGCCAGGCGCAGCCCAGCCAGCGGGATAGCGGCCGACACAGCAGATCGCTCTGATTAAACCCCCGCTTCCACTGGCGCCGCTGCCAGAGCGGTACGCTAATGATCCGGTCCGGTCGGGGAAGATCCCGACGCTGGCGTATACGCAGCAGCAGCAGACGCGCCAGCGCCGGGGCCAGCTCGGGCCGCTGAGTAAATTTCAACTGGTGAATCAGGCCGCTCAGCGGCGGACGATAGTCATTGACCGCCACCAGCCGCTGCCACGGCGGCGGTTTTTGCAGGCAGCGCCCGCAGGGCAGCGCGTCTGACCGAGCCGGCAGGCCGCACTGCGGGCAAAGCGGTTCAGAATCCAGCAGCGCAGACGCGCAACGCGAGCAGATCCCCCAGCGGGCAATGGCCAGCGGCATTTGGCATAGCCAGCATAAGCTGTGTGCTGTTAGCATATTTCCCCTCATTGTGGTGGAAAGAGAACAGTAACTGATGAAAGAGTTGGCGTGGCAGACTACGGGCGAAGGAAATTGTCATCTTGTGCTGCTGCACGGATGGGGGCTGAATGCCGGGGTGTGGGATTGCATTACGCCGCAGCTGTCCTCGCATTTTACGCTGCACCTCGTCGACCTTCCGGGCTATGGCCGCAGCGGCGGTTTTGGCGCAATGTCGCTGGAGGAGATGACGCAACGGGTGCTGGAGCAAGCGCCGGACCGCGCGATCTGGCTTGGCTGGAGCCTCGGCGGGCTGGTAGCCAGCCAGGCGGCAATAACGCATCCCGAGCGCGTGCAGGCGCTAGTCACCGTCGCCTCTTCCCCCTGCTTTAGCGCTCACGACAGCTGGCCCGGCATCAAGCCCGAGGTGCTAAGCGGATTTCAACAGCAGCTGAGCGAAGATTTTCAGCGCACCGTCGAGCGCTTTCTGGCGCTGCAAACCATGGGTACCGAAAGCGCGCGCCAGGACGCGAGAGCGCTGAAGAGCACGGTGCTGTCGCTACCGATGCCGTCGCCGGAGGTTTTAAACGGCGGGCTGGAGATCCTTAAGACCGCCGATTTACGTCAGGCGTTGACCACCCTCGACGTGCCGTTTTTGCGCCTGTACGGTCGCCTGGATGGCCTGGTGCCGCGTAAAATCATCCCGATTCTCGATGCGCTGTGGCCAAAAAGCACGTCGATGATTTTCGATAAGGCCGCCCACGCGCCGTTCATTTCACATCCGCAGGCGTTTTGCGCTCCTCTGATTGAGCTGAAGCGTGAGTTCGATAAATTTTTATAGCGGGACGTGGTAAAAACGCAGGGTGCAGCAATACTTAGGTTGTTGCGGGGGTTGACTATTTCACGCCGGACCCGTGACCTAAAAAAAACAACCTAATGGAGAGTAGAGGCTATGAAATTTGTTACAGGAATTGTTGCATCTCTGGTGATTGGCTCCCTGTCCTTCGGCGCGTTCGCCGCCAAGGAAATTCAAAAAGACGAAGTGGCTAAGATGAACCTGACCAAAATCGGTTCGATTACCACCTCAAGAACGACCTCTCCGATGGATGCAAAGCGCGATCTGTCGAAAAAAGCGGATGAGCTGGGCGGCACCTATTTCGTGGTGATTGCAGGCGAGAAGAACGAGAAAACGGTTCACGCTAACGCGGACGTCTACAAGTAAGCCAGAAAGCGGGTCCCGGGACCCGCTTGCGGTATATGCCGCAGCAAGTTCCCGGAGGCGGCGCGTTGCGCCTGTCCGGGCTACCCACCCCAAACCGTACCAATCTGTGGTCGAATCTCCGGGGTCGCGGCGTAAACGCCTTACCCGGGCTACCAGACTGTCTCTCGTAGCCCGGATAAGGCGTTAGCCGCAATCCGGGGAAACCAGCCTTTACATACCCATCAGCGCAGCGACCACCACTCCCGCAGGCAGGCTTTGCCTTCCGGGCAGCTTTTACAGCTGCCGGAGAGGCAGCCATCGGCATCTTCGGTTACTTTGACCGCTTTACCCATCGCTTCCAGACGACCCAGCATCGCGTCGATCAACGGCTGCGGCGCTTGCAGGCGGGCGCTGAGCTGCTTTGCGTCCATCCTCCCCTGCAGGGCCAGCATATCGCGCACATCAATTAACGACGCCATTATCGCTCCTTAGTGACAATCGCCAGCCGGACTCTGGCAGCAGGACGACGGCGTTTTGCGCGTCGCCAGCAGCGAGACGTCCACCCGGCTACGCGCTCTGCGCAGCAGGCCAAAGACCACGATATTGAACAGCACTACCGCCAGAATGCACACCAGACTATAGCGCGGATGCTGGCTAAAGCTGACGGTCTGGTAGTACAGCGTAGAGAGCGAATAGGCGATATTCAGCCCCCACAGGACCGAGAACATCATCCAGCCGCGGCTCGACTCGCGGGCAATCGCCCCCATCACCGAGATGCAGGGAATATAGAGCAGAACGAAAATCAGGTAGCTGTACGCCGCGGCGGCGCTGCCGAATTTGCTGCCCATGACGCCCATCGCGCCGGTTGCCATTTCGCCGTCGCCCTTGCTGGCTTCGATGGGGTTCGCCAGCACGCTCAGGCTAAACGTGTCTTTCAGGCTCTGCCAGGTCTCATCCACCGCGGCCAGTAGCTCATCGCCGAGGCTAAACGCCTGCGGATTAAACGCTTCGTTCTGGATATCTTCGGCGGTGTAGAGGGTGTTCAGCGTCCCCACCACCACTTCTTTCGCCATCGCGCCGGTAAACAGGCCGACGGTCGCCTGCCAGTTATCCTCATGTACGCCAATCGGCTTAAACACCGGGGTAATCACCCGGCTGACCGACGCCAGCGCCGAGTCGTTGATATTATCGACGATCTTACCGTTCAGCGAGAAGCTGTTCAGCGCGCTGAGGAAGATACTGACGATAACGATCACTTTACCCGCCCGCAGGACGAAGCCTTTCAGACGCTGCCAGGTCTGGATAAGCAGGCTCTTCACGTGCGGAACGTGATACACCGGCAGCTCCATCACGAACGGCGAAGCTTCGCCGCGCATAATGGTATGCTTCAGCATCAGTCCGGTCGCAATCGCCATCACGATCCCCAGCACGTACAGGGAGAAGACCGCCAGCGCGCCGTTCTGGCCGAAAAAGGCGGCGGCGAAGACGGCGAAAATCGCCAGCCGCGCGCCGCAGGACATAAACGGCGCCATCATAATGGTCATCAGACGCTCGCGCGGCGCATCAAGCGTACGCGCGCCCATCACCGACGGGACGTTACAGCCAAAACCTACGATGAGCGGCACGAAGGATTTCCCCGGCAGACCCAGCGCCTGCATCAGGCGGTCCATCACAAACGCCGCCCGCGCCATATAGCCAGAGTCTTCAAGGAAAGAGAGGAACAGGTACATCATGCCGATCTGCGGCACCAGCGGCAGCACGGTATTGATCCCCCCGCCAATCCCCTGGGCGAGGAATACCGTCAGCCAGTCCGGGAAATGCAGGGTATAGCCAATCCACTGTATACCGTGAATAAAGATAGCCACGGAACCGGCATCAAAAATAGGCTGCAGCGCGCCGCCAATATTAATCGCCAGTAAGAACATCAGATACATGACGAACAGGAAGACCGGCAGGCCGAGGAAGCGGTTGAGGATCACTTTATCCATCGCCGCGGTAAAGCGGCTGGGTTCGGCGGTGAGGGTATTACTGACCGCATCGCAAATGGCGGCAATGCTTTGGTAGCGGGCATCGGCGATGTGCAGCGCCGGGTCATCCAGCTCTTCGCTCAGGTGCGCCAGGGCTACGTCCAGCTTGTGGGCGGCGTCTCCGGCGAAGGCGCGGCTGTAAATATCGCCTTCAAGCATCTGTAAACCCAGCCAGCGGCGCTGGCGCGGCGGAATGTCCGTGGCCATCATCTCCGCCAGCTTGTCCGCCTCCCGCAGCAGCGGCCGCGGATAGTGCACCAGTTCAATATCCTGATTTTGCTGATGGCGGTCGATAGCCATTTTCAAGGCTTCGATACCGCGCCCGCGGGTGGAAACCAGCGGGATTACCGGGCATCCAAGGCGGGCGGCCAGCGCGTCGACATCGATGCGGATGTTCTGTTTTTCCGCGATATCGAGCATATTCAGCGCGACCACGCAGGGGATGCCGAGCTCCAGCAGCTGCAGCGTCAGATAGAGGTTACGCTCCAGATTGGACGCATCGACCACGTTTATCAGCATGTCGGCGTCGCCGCTGAGAATATAGTGGCAGGCAATCTGCTCATCCAGCGAGGTTTGCGAGGAGATGGTGGTCAGGGAATAGGTGCCCGGAAGGTCTACCAGCGTGACCTGATGATCGGTGGTGTTGAAGCCACCCTCTTTGCGCTCAACGGTCACCCCCGCCCAGTTCCCGACACGCTGGCGCGCGCCGGTGAGCTGGTTAAACAGCGTTGTTTTCCCGGAATTTGGATTACCAATTAAACCAAGGGTTAATTTTTTCATATTCATACTCTTAGTGCCGGTCAGGCATTATTGTGCAACCGCTTCCAGCTCAATTAACGCAAGATCCTTTTTACGTAATACCAGGCTAACGCGTCGGGTTTCAATATGAATAGGGTCGCCGAGCGGCGCCACGCGAACCACGTTAAAAGACGAACCCGGCAGCATCCCGAGGGACAGCAGCTTCTGCCGATATGCCGGACTAATATCGCGGGAGAAGCCGGTGATTTTCCACGCACTATCAGGTGTGAATTGCATAGGACCTACTTGTGTATCGCCAACCGAAAGAGAGTTTTCCCCTATGCGCCGCAGACGCGGTGCCAGGGACCATAGCCAACGAAGAATAAAAAACACTCAATGGAAATAATGATAATGAGAATAGTTTTTATCATCAATACACATAATGCGCTCGATTCTTTTTTTAAACAGGAAATTGAGCATTTGTTGATATTGAGCAAACTCTATTTTGTCACGACCGTAGAGAGAATCATTATTTCTGCTTAGCGAATGTTTAATAAAGGTGTCATTGGTTAACGAAATGAAAATAATAATCTCATTATCCGTAATTCGCGCTTATTAAGAGGTTATAAGAAAATACTGATGCTTGTTTGCGCAATATGGCGAAGAGCAGAGAAGAAACGGCCCCTCAGAAAAGGGGCCGGAAAGAGATTAGCGTTTTTTACCCATTGCCGCCGCCAGCGCGTCCATCATCGCGCTGTTGCCCGCTGGCTGCGCCTCGCGACCGCGAGGTTTAGCGGCCTTCGCCGCCGGGCGGTTGCCCTGAGGACGATCGTTTCCGCCGCCGCGGCGCGCGTTGCTGTCGCCAGGCTGTTCGTCCAGACGCATCGTCAGCGCGATACGCTTCCTCGGCAGGTCAACTTCCATCACTTTGACCTTCACGATATCGCCCGCTTTGACCACCGTGTGCGGATCTTCAACGAACTTATTCGACAGGGAAGAGATATGCACCAGGCCGTCCTGGTGAACGCCGATATCGACAAACGCGCCGAAGTTGGTGACGTTGGTCACCGCGCCTTCGAGGATCATTCCCGGCAGCAGGTCGTTCATGGTCTCTACGCCATCGGCGAACTGGGCGGTTTTAAACTCCGGACGCGGGTCGCGGCCCGGTTTTTCCAGCTCTTTGATAATGTCGGTTACCGTCGGCACGCCGAATTTATCATCAGTGAAATCAACGGCTTTCAGATTACGCAGCTCGCTGCTGTTGCCCATCAAATCTTTCAGCGCCTGCTGAGTCGCCGCCAGAATGCGCTCCACCACCGGATACGCTTCCGGGTGCACGGTTGAGGCGTCCAGCGGGTTGTCGCCGTGGTTGATGCGCAGGAAGCCCGCGCACTGCTCAAACGCTTTCGGCCCCAGACGGCTCACCTTCAGCAGCTGCTGGCGGTTCTGGAACTGACCGTTCTCATCGCGCCAGGAGACGATATTCTGCGCCATCATGCGGGTCAGACCGGCGACGCGGGTAAGCAGCGGGACGGAAGCGGTATTCAGGTCGACGCCGACGGCGTTCACGCAGTCTTCCACCACCGCGTCCAGCTTACGCGCCAACTGGGTCTGGCTGACATCGTGCTGATACTGGCCGACGCCGATGGATTTCGGATCGATCTTCACCAGCTCGGCCAGCGGGTCCTGCAGACGACGGGCGATAGAGACCGCGCCGCGCAGGGAAACATCGAGATCCGGGAACTCCAGCGCCGCCAGTTCGGAGGCGGAATACACGGACGCGCCCGCTTCGCTGACGATAACCTTTTGCGCGGTCACTTTCGGGAACTGCTTCTGCACGTCGAGGAAGAAACGCTCGGTTTCACGCGAAGCGGTACCGTTGCCGATCGCCACCAGCTCAACGTTGTACTTTTCACACAGCGCGGCAACCGCCACCGCCGCTTTAGCGGCCTGCCCGGTATGCGGGTAGATGGTATCGGTAGCCACCAGCTTGCCGGTGCCGTCAACGACGGCGACTTTCACGCCGGTGCGCAGACCCGGATCGAGGCCCATGGTGGCGCGCAGCCCGGCCGGAGCGGCCATCAGCAGGTCGTGCAGGTTGCGGGCAAAGACGTTAATCGCTTCGTCTTCCGCCCGCTCGCGCACGGTGCCCATCAGTTCGGTTTCGAGGTGCATCAGCACCTTGATGCGCCACGTCCAGCTCACCACGCCCTTACGCCAGCTGTCCGCCGGGGCGTTGTTCAGGCGCAGGCCGAGATGGTCGATAATGATTTGCTCGCCGTGACTCTCTTTCGGCGGCTCGTCGAACTGCGGGTCGGCGTTTAAAGAGAGCTGCAGCACGCCTTCATTGCGGCCGCGGAACATCGCCAGCGCGCGGTGCGACGGCACGGTGGCGATCGGTTCGTGATGATCGAAGTAGTCGCGAAATTTCGCCCCTTCCTCTTCCTTACCGCTGACGACGGTCGCCACCAGGTGGGCGTTCTTCCACAGATAGTCGCGCACTTTCGCCAGCAGGGCGGCGTCTTCCGCAAAGCGCTCCATCAGGATATAGCGCGCGCCGTCGAGGGCGGCCTTGCTGTCCGCGACGCCTTTATCCGCGTCGATATATTTGGCGGCTTCGGTTTCCGGGTCGTGGGACGGTTCGTTCCACAGCAGCTCGGCCAGCGGCTCCAGTCCGGCCTCAATGGCGATCTGCCCGCGGGTGCGGCGCTTCGGTTTGTACGGCAGGTAGAGGTCTTCGAGTTCGGTCTTACTCAAGGTCCCGTTGATGGCTTTTTCCAGCGCCTCGGTCAGTTTGCCCTGCTCGCCGATGGACTTCAGGATTGCCTGACGGCGATCTTCGAGTTCACGCAGATAACCCAGGCGGGTTTCCAGATTACGCAGCTGCGTGTCATCCAGACCGCCGGTGACTTCTTTACGATAGCGTGCGATAAACGGCACGGTGTTCCCTTCATCAAGCAGGCGAACGGCAGCTTCTACCTGTTCAGCCCTGGCCTGAAGTTCACCCGCAATAATGCGGCAGAGCGAATCATTCATCATCGGTTTAATTCATCTTTAGGATCAAAAATCAGGGGGATAGTTATACGGACTGACACGGTAAAATGCCAGCCACGACCCAAGCCTCTCGGAATGTTCCGGGCTTATTTGACGTATTCAATTTCATTAACATACCAGGCCGCCTCGCCCGCGGGCGTGTTAACGATAGCTAAATCGCCGACCTCTTTTTTCAGCAGCGCGCGCGCCATTGGCGAATCAATGGAGATGTAGTCATTGCGGCCAAAGATTTCATCGTAGCCGACAATCCGAAAGCGCTTCGTCTCGCCCGCATCGTTTTCAATTTCCACCCACGCGCCGAAAAAAACCTTCCCCTCCTGCTGCGGCGAATAATCGACGATTTTCAGCTGCTCAAGGCATTTGGTCAGATAGCGCACCCGGCGGTCGATTTCACGCAGGCGCTTTTTATTGTACTGATAGTCGGCGTTTTCGCTGCGGTCGCCAAGGCTCGCCGCCCAGGTCACTTTTTTGGTAACTTCCGGACGTTCTTCGCGCCACAGGGTGTCCATCTCTTTCTTCAGTTTTTCATACCCTTCACGGGTGATCAGCGGCGTTTTCATCGAAGGTTCCGGCTCCTGATTACAAATCTTTGTGCAATGCTGCGCACAATTCGTCGCACGTCATCATAGCAACAGGATAAATAATGTGTCTTATGCTTAAATGTATACTTAAGCTGCTGTTAAATATGCTTTGTAACAATTTAGCCTGGAATATATACCAGATTTCGCTGGTGGGCGACCCGGGCTTTTTTGAGAATACGTACTGACAATTGCAGTGAACCTTTGGGAGTATAAACAATGCAAGAGAATTATAAGATTCTGGTTGTCGATGACGACATGCGCCTGCGCGCGCTACTCGAACGTTATCTGACCGAGCAGGGCTTCCAGGTTCGTAGCGTGGCGAACGCTGAACAGATGGATCGCCTGCTGACTCGTGAATCCTTCCACCTGATGGTGCTGGATCTCATGCTGCCGGGCGAAGATGGCCTGTCCATTTGCCGCCGCCTGCGCAGCCAGAGCAACCCGATGCCGATCATCATGGTCACGGCGAAAGGGGAAGAAGTTGACCGTATCGTGGGCCTGGAAATCGGCGCCGACGACTACATCCCAAAACCGTTCAACCCGCGCGAGCTGCTGGCCCGTATCCGCGCCGTGCTGCGCCGCCAGGCTAATGAACTGCCGGGCGCGCCTTCGCAGGAAGAGGCGGTGATCGCCTTTGGTAAGTTCAAGCTGAACCTCGGCACCCGCGAGATGTTCCGTGAAGATGAACCCATGCCGCTGACCAGCGGTGAATTCGCGGTACTGAAAGCGCTGGTGAGCCATCCGCGCGAACCATTATCCCGCGATAAGCTGATGAACCTCGCCCGCGGCCGTGAATATTCGGCCATGGAACGTTCCATCGACGTACAAATCTCCCGTCTGCGCCGCATGGTGGAAGAAGACCCGGCGCATCCACGCTATATCCAGACCGTTTGGGGCCTGGGCTACGTTTTCGTCCCGGACGGCTCTAAGGCATGAAACGCGTGCGCTTTTCGCCGCGAAGCTCGTTTGCCCGCACCCTGTTACTGATCGTCACCCTGCTGTTCGCCAGCCTGGTGACGACCTATTTAGTGGTGCTGAATTTCGCGATCCTGCCCAGTCTCCAGCAGTTTAATAAGGTTCTGGCCTACGAAGTGCGTATGCTGATGACCGATAAACTGCAGCTGGAAGACGGCACCCAACTGGTGGTGCCCCCGGCGTTTCGCCGCGAGATTTATCGCGAGCTGGGCATTTCGCTCTATTCCAACGAAGCGGCGGAAGACGCAGGCCTGCGCTGGGCGCAGCATTATGAATTCTTAAGTCAGCAGATGGCGCACCAGCTCGGCGGGCCGACCGAAGTGCGGGTGGAAGTGAATAAAAGCTCGCCCGTGGTGTGGCTGAAAACCTGGCTCTCCCCCAATATCTGGGTGCGCGTACCGCTGACCGAAATCCACCAGGGCGACTTCTCGCCGCTGTTCCGCTACACCCTGGCCATCATGCTGCTGGCGATTGGCGGCGCCTGGCTCTTTATTCGTATTCAGAACCGACCGCTGGTCGACCTGGAGCACGCGGCGCTGCAGGTCGGGCGAGGCATTATTCCCCCGCCGCTGCGCGAATACGGCGCATCGGAAGTGCGGTCGGTGACCCGCGCTTTTAACCATATGGCGGCTGGCGTGAAGCAATTGGCGGACGACCGTACGCTGCTGATGGCCGGAGTCAGCCATGATTTACGCACCCCTCTCACGCGTATTCGTCTGGCGACGGAGATGATGGGCGAAGAGGACGGCTATCTCGCCGAATCGATTAATAAAGATATCGAAGAGTGTAACGCCATTATTGAGCAGTTTATCGACTACCTGCGCACCGGTCAGGAGATGCCGATGGAGCTGACGGACCTTAACGCGGTGCTGGGGGAAGTGATTGCGGCGGAGAGCGGCTACGAGCGAGAAATCGCCACCGATCTGCAGCCGGGCGAGATCCCGCTGCGCGTGCATCCGCTCTCCATCAAGCGCGCGCTGGCGAATATGGTGGTTAACGCCGCCCGCTACGGCAACGGCTGGATTAAAGTCAGCAGCGGCAGCGAGGGAAACCGGGCCTGGTTCCAGGTGGAAGATGACGGTCCGGGGATTAAACCAGAGCAGCGCGAGCATCTGTTTCAGCCGTTCGTGCGCGGCGATAGCGCCCGTACGATTAGCGGAACCGGCCTCGGCCTGGCTATCGTTCAGCGCATCATCGATAACCATAACGGCAAGCTGGAACTTGGTTCCAGCGAACGCGGCGGATTATTAATTCGCGCCTGGCTGCCGGTGCCGATGAATCGCGCTCTGCCAGCGGTAAAATCCACCAAAGAGAGCTAGATCGGCCTTAAACCAACCTCATCCGGTACGCCCGCATAAAACCGCCCGGCGGCGGCTCGCGCCTTACCGGGGCTACGAGCTCACCACCGTCTGCGGACCAGTAGCCCGGACAAGGCGCGTCAAGCGCCGCCTCCGGGACGTTGCCGGACTGCTTCAGGTTTAATGCGCTTTATTCGCCATCTGATACGCCGCCGGCAGATTCAGCCGCTGCCAGAACTGCTGAGCGTCATTCTCACCGGAGAGCGGATACCCTGCGGGCAGCGCCGTTTTGACCATCAGCGCCCGACGCTGCGCGGCGGACAGATTCGGCAGCGCAGCCTCCAGCAGCACTTCAGCCCCTTGCGGCACCTTCAGGCTCTGTTTTTCACCCTTCTGCTGCGGCAAATCGTAGGTCATGGTGAAACGATAAAACGCCTTCATCGCCGGGTCGCGATACGGATCGTCTTTCGCAGGCATCTTCGCGCATTCCGCCAGCGTCGTGCCGCACTCCTTCTCCAGCGCGGCGCGCAGCTGATCGCGGGCCTCATTAAACAGCCCGCGATACTTCGCGTCATTCAAATAGTGGGCGACGTTGCGCTGCGCCACCATCCGCGAGCCCATCACGTCCAGCGGATAGTGCACGCCCAGCACGATGCGCGAATAGCCATAGCGAGCGCCGCGGGTAACCAGCGCATCGAAGCGCTCCGGGATCATCTCCGCCATTAGCAGAGCGTCGGTATAGCCTGTATTGGTGTGCCCGCTTGGAAACGAGCCGCCGTCTGCGGTATAGGGCTTATTGTCCTTAACGACCACATCGTCCGGCACCAGATGGATGGTATTGCCCTGAATCAGGAACGGACGCGGGTTGTTAAAGTGCTTTTTCGCCGCCCCGGTACTCACTTCAGAGGCTTTGATCAGCGCCGCCGCCTTACCGAGCTCGCCTTTGTCGTAGGCGGCGAGGAACGCTTTGCCGAGGCGCGGCCCCAGCGCATCGCTGAGGAAGTAGAGATAGCTGATGCCCTCGGCATCCGCCAGCGCCTGATGGCGGGAGGTCTGTACGGCATCGCGGTTAATGGCGGTGACCGTCGCCAGATTTTGCTCAATCACCGCCTGCGGCAGCGCAGTGAACGCCGAGAGCAGCTCGATTCCCGCCTGCTGGTTGGCTTTGGTCTGAAAGTCGTACCCGCTGGCCTTCAGCCACGCGGTATCCGCCTGGGTTTTATTCTGTCTGGCGTGTTCAAGCTGGTCGCGAGTCAGGGTCGCCGCATCGCCCTTCAGCGCGTTGCGCAGCTGCGACAGGCTTTGGCTCTCCAGCGCGTCAAACGCCGGGCTGGCGGCGGCTAGCGTCACGGCGTTGGCCATTGTTGCCGCCTGGTTCAAAGGGACCTCTTTCGCCAGTACCGGCAGCGCCAGCACGAGCGCCGTTGCGAGAAGCGTGATTTGCATTTTCATTATTTTTCCTTTTATTCAAACAATTACCTTGCCTGTACGTGACGCTAGCCTCTCTGTTTGACGCTTTTATGACACGGTTATGTTTTGCAACGCTTTAAGCGGAATGGAAACAGCGCGGCGGTAATCCAGGCCGATCTGCGGTAAACTATCGGTAATCTTGTCTAAATCCCGGAATCACCGTATCCATGCTCAGTTATCGTCATAGCTTTCACGCAGGCAACCACGCCGACGTTCTTAAACACACCGTTCAGAGCCTGATCATTGAATCGCTCAAAGAGAAAGAAAAACCGTTTCTCTATCTGGACACCCACGCCGGGGCTGGCCGCTATCAGCTGAGCAGCGAACACGCCGAACGTACCGGTGAATATCTCGAAGGCATCGCCCGCATCTGGCAGCAGGATGACCTGCTCGCCGAGCTGGAGCCGTATGTCTCCGTCGTTCAGCACTTCAACCGTAGCGGCCAGCTGCGCTACTACCCCGGCTCGCCGCTGATTGCCCGCCAGCTGCTGCGCGAGCAGGACAGCCTGCAGATGACCGAACTGCACCCGAGCGATTTTCCGCTGCTGCGCGCCGAGTTTCAGAAAGACGACCGCGCCCGGGTTGAAAAAACCGACGGCTATCAGCAGCTGAAGTCTAAGCTGCCGCCGGTTTCTCGCCGTGGGCTGGTGCTGATCGACCCGCCTTACGAAATCAAAAGCGACTACCAGGCGGTCGTGACCGGTATTCATGAAGGCTACAAACGCTTTGCCACCGGCACCTACGCGCTGTGGTATCCGGTGGTGCTGCGGGCGCAGATTAAGCGCATGATCAAAGAGTTAGAGGCCACCGGCATTCGCAAAATTCTGCAAATCGAGCTGGCGGTGCGCCCGGACAGCGACCAGCGCGGGATGACCGCCTCCGGGATGATCGTCATCAACCCGCCGTGGAAGCTGGAGCAGCAGATGAACAACGTTCTGCCGTGGCTGCATAAAAAGCTGGTGCCGACCGGTATCGGCCATGCCACCGTCAGTTGGATCGTGCCTGAGTAATCGCAGTCATCGGTGGAAACTATTGATTTCAGGTATACAATCGCGCCAATCAGACATTAAGGATAAGACTCATGAGCAAGCATTATGACTATATCGCCATTGGCGGCGGCAGCGGCGGTATCGCCTCCATTAACCGTGCCGCTATGCACGGCCAGAAGTGCGCGCTGATTGAAGCCAAAGACCTGGGCGGTACCTGCGTAAACGTCGGCTGCGTACCGAAGAAAGTGATGTGGCATGCGGCGCAGATTCGCGAAGCTATCCATCTGTATGGCCCGGATTACGGTTTTGATACCACGATCAATCACTTCGACTGGGATAAACTGGTCGCCAGCCGTAGCGCCTATATCGATCGTATCCACACCTCCTACGATAACGTGCTGGGCAAAAATAAGGTCGACGTGATTAAAGGCTTCGCCCGTTTTGTCGATGCGAAAACCATCGAAGTGAACGGCGAGACGATAACCGCCGATCATATTCTGATCGCCACCGGCGGACGCCCGAGCCATCCGAATATCCCCGGCGTCGAATACGGGATTGATTCCGATGGTTTCTTCGAACTGCCGGCGCTGCCGAAACGCGTTGCGGTTGTCGGCGCGGGCTATATCGCCGTTGAGCTGGCGGGCGTGATTAACGGCCTGGGCGCGGAGACGCACCTTTTCGTGCGTAAACACGCGCCGCTGCGTAGCTTCGATCCGCTGATTGTGGAAACGCTGGTTGAGGTGATGAACGCCGAAGGCCCGCAGTTGCACACCAACGCCATTCCGCAAGCGGTGGTTAAAAATGCCGACGGCAGCCTGACCCTGGAACTGGAAGACGGCCGCAGCCAGACCGTGGACTGCCTGATTTGGGCGATCGGTCGCGAACCGGCGACTGATAACTTCAACCTCGCCGCTACCGGGGTAAAAACCAACGATAAAGGCTATATCGTGGTCGATAAATTCCAGAACACCAACGTTCCGGGTATTTACGCCGTCGGCGATAATACCGGCGCCGTCGAGCTGACCCCGGTCGCCGTCGCCGCAGGCCGTCGTCTCTCCGAGCGTCTGTTTAACAACAAGCCGGACGAACATCTGGACTACAGCAACATCCCGACCGTGGTGTTCAGCCATCCGCCTATCGGCACCGTCGGCTTAACCGAGCCGCAGGCGCGCGAGCAGTACGGCGATGAAGCGGTGAAGGTGTATAAATCCTCTTTCACCGCCATGTATACCGCCGTGACCTCACACCGCCAGCCGTGCCGCATGAAGCTGGTCTGCGTCGGCCCGGAAGAGAAGATTGTCGGTATTCACGGTATCGGCTTCGGGATGGATGAGATGCTGCAGGGCTTCGCGGTGGCGCTGAAAATGGGCGCAACCAAGAAAGACTTCGACAATACCGTGGCAATCCACCCAACCGCGGCGGAAGAGTTTGTGACCATGCGCTAAGACGCGCACCACGCATGAAAAAGAAGCTCTCAGGAGCTTCTTTTTTTATCTCTACGCCACGCCATTATTGCCGTGGCGCTTAAACGCCGGCCGCTGATTCAGCGCCATATACCAGCGCTCCACTTCCGCCATTTCAGGATGGGCGAACGGCGTCATTTTCCAGCGATGCACAGACAGGCCAAGGACAATATCCGCCAGCGTAAACTCGCTACCGGCGACCCATGCCCCGGTTTGCTGCAGCTGCGTATTGACGATCTGCACGCAGCGGGTCCAGGCGGCGATACTCTCTTTGATAGCCGCCGGGTCCTGGAAGCGCGGGTCCTTGCGCACCAGCCCCATAAAGGCGTAGCGCCAGGCCGTGTTAAATTCCGTTGCCTGCCAGTCCATCCAGTGCTCAACCTCGGCGGCAGCCCGCGGCGCCGTGGGGAGCAGGTCTTCCCGCCCGGCTTTGCGCGCCAGGTAGCGGCAGATGCTGTTCGACTCCCACAGCACAAAGTCGTCATCCAGCAGCACGGGTACCAGACTGTTCGGGTTAAGGGCGCGAAACTCAGGCGTCTCGATGGACTGAAACCCGCTGCCGTAATCCTCCTGCTGATACTCAAGTCCCGCTTCCTCGCAGGTCCACAGCGCTTTACGCACGTTAATTGATGAGCGTTTGCCCAGTATTTTTAGCATTGTCAGCAATTCCTCAATCAAAAGAGATGGTTGTTTCACAATACTGCATCGGCGACGCATGTACACCCGGATAATGTGTATAGTGGATTGCAGGATTTTTCTCCAGAACAGGTTATCCGACATGCTGACCTCTTTTAACGTTTTAACGCCGGGCAATATCCGCTTTGGGCGCGGCCTTGCTTGTAGCGCTGCGCCCTGGCTCGCCGGACGTTGCGCACAGATACTGCTGGTTCACGGCGCCAGCCTGACGCGCGCAGAGTTTTTGTTAAGCGAACTCCACGCGCGCCAGCTGCACGTCACTACGCTCTCTATCGCCCATGAACCCAGCCTGCAGGACATTGAACGGGGCGTTCGTCTGGCGCGGGAAAAAGGCGTCGGGGCGGTGGTCAGCCTCGGCGGCGGCGCGGTCATTGATGCGGGCAAAGCCATTGCGGCGCTGGTGCCCGCTCAGGGACCCGCGATTGAATATCTGGAAGTGGTGGGCTCCGGGCGCCTGTTAGAGGCCAATCCGCTGCCGTTCGTCGCCATTCCCACCACGGCCGGTACCGGGGCGGAAGTCACAAAGAACGCGGTGATCAACGTCCCTGAACAGCAGCGTAAAGTCAGCCTGCGCGATGACCGCATGCTGCCGGATCTGGCGATTATCGACCCGTCGCTCACCGACAACGCGCCGCGCGCGGTGACCTTAGCCTCCGGTCTTGACGCCATCACCCAGGTGATTGAGCCGTGGCTGTGCGCCCGCGCCAATCCGTTTACCGACGCGCTCTGCCGGGAGGCGATCCCGCGCGGCATCAAAGCGCTCAGAACGCTGATGATAAAAGAGTGCCCGGATAGCCGCGATGAGATGGCATGGGTCAGCCTGTGCGGCGGACTGGCGTTAGCCAACGCCGGCCTCGGCGTGATTCACGGTCTGGCAGGCCCCTTAGGCGGTCTGAGCAACGCCGCCCACGGCGCGCTTTGCGGCAGCCTGCTTCCCTTCGGCCTGGCGCTCAATGAAACCCAGGTTAGCGACGAAAAAATCCGCCAGCGCTTTGCCGACGTACGCCAGTGGCTGGCGGCGGGGCTGGACGTCGACCCGAACAACGCCTGGGAGAGCCTGCGCGAGTGGAGCCAGCGCGCCGGGCTGGGCAACCTGCGCGAGCTCGGCGTCCCCCGCGAAGCGCTGGAACCCGCGGCCCTCGCCGCCAGCAGTTCATCATCGATGAAGGCTAACCCGGTCATGCTGACCAGCGAGCAGCTGCTGGAGATGCTGGAAGCCGCGTGGGAGTAATGGCTTTATTGCTAAAGCGCCCGGAAATTTAGATTTTGTTGCAAAACGAAATCTCCGAATTTTTTGGCGCAATACGAAGCGGTTAAAATGGTTTTAATGCGCCAGGTCAAATAGTTAAAGCAGAAACCTCGAGCTGAAGGCTTAGAACAAAGCGTGATCTACCGCACACTTCTCTTTTCGTTTCCCGCTGCGAATGTCTAAGCTTAATAGACAGGTCGGGCGCGCCCGGCATCCTCTACTGACGCAATCCGGAGGTCCGTACCACTATGTTCAGCCAGAAATTACGCAACGTTGATGACGATGAGCTCAGGATCGAAAACGATCCGTGCTACGAAGCCGATCCGTATGAGTTAAAGCTGGATGAAATGTTCGACGCCGAACCCGAACCGGAGATCATTGAAGGGCTGCCCGCCTCGGATGCCCTGACCCCTGCCGATCGCTATCTGGAACTGTTCGCTCACGTCCAGAAGTCACGCATTTTCGCCGATAGCAAAACCTTCCCTGACTGCGCGCCGAAGCAGGACCCGCTGGATATTTTGATTCACTACCGTCGCGTAAGGCGCACTCCCGGATTCGATCTCCGCCAGTTCGTTGAAGATCACTTTTGGCTGCCGGATAGCCGCGCCGAGGATTACGTCTCCGATCCTAATCGATCGTTAAAAGAGCATATTGATAACCTGTGGCCCGTGCTGACCCGCGAGCCGCAGGATCATATTCCCTGGTCGTCGCTGCTGGCGCTGCCGCAGTCATATATCGTTCCCGGCGGCCGTTTTAGCGAAACCTACTACTGGGATTCCTACTTCACCATGCTGGGGCTGGCGGAAAGCGGCCGCGAAGATCTGCTGAAGTGCATGGCCGACAACTTCGCGTGGATGATTGAAATCTACGGCCATATTCCCAACGGCAACCGCACTTATTATCTCAGCCGCTCGCAGCCCCCGGTCTTTGCATTGATGGTTGAACTGTTTGAAGAAGATGGCGTCCGCGGCGCTAAACGGTACCTTGACCATCTGCAGATGGAGTACAGCTTCTGGATGGACGGCGCGGAATCGCTGATCCCCAATCAGGCCTACCGCCACGTGGTGCGTATGCCGGACGGCTCGCTGCTAAACCGCTACTGGGACGATCGCGATACGCCGCGCGATGAGTCATGGCGGGAAGATGTCGAAACGGCAAAACACTCCGGCCGCCCGCCGAACGAGGTCTATCGCGACCTGCGCGCCGGAGCGGAATCCGGCTGGGACTACTCCAGCCGCTGGCTGCGCGATATCACCCGGCTGGCGAGCATCCGTACCACCCAGTTTATCCCCATCGATTTGAACGCCTTCCTGTTCAAGCTGGAGAACACCATCGCCAACCTCTCCGGCCTCAAGGGCGATCGGGAAACAGAGGCCGCGTTTCGCCAGAAGGCCAGCGACCGCCGGGCGGCGGTGACCCGCTATCTGTGGGATGACGAGAGCGGCTGTTTTCGCGATTACGACTGGCGCCGCGAGCAGCTGGCGCTGTTTTCCGCCGCCAGCATCGTCGCGCTCTACGTCGGCATGGCGACCCATGAACAGGCCGACAGGCTCGCCGACGCGGTACGCGCCCGCCTGCTCACTCCGGGCGGTATTATGGCGACCGAATATGAAAGCGGCGAACAGTGGGATAAACCCAACGGCTGGGCGCCGCTGCAGTGGATGGCGGTACAGGGTTTTAAAATGTACGGCCAGGATCCGCTCGGCGATGAGATAGCGCAGAGCTGGCTGCAAACGGTGAATCATTACTATAAACAGCACTACAAGCTGATTGAAAAGTACCATATCGCCAGCGCCACGCCCCACGAAGGCGGAGGGGGTGAATATCCCCTCCAGGACGGCTTCGGCTGGACCAACGGCGTGGTGCGCCGGCTTATCGGCCTGTACGGCGAGCCGTTGTAAAAGCGCGCTATTCCCGGGGTCGATGTCCTGCTATGTTCATGGCATCGACTTTCGCCGGAACTCTTGCCATGCCCGAACTGGTTACCCCACACCTGCGCTGCTCGCCGCTGCAGCTTGACGACTGGCCCTTTTTTCTCAGCCTACAGCAAGACCCCCAGGTCATGCTCTACGTCGCGGATCCTCGCCCGGTAGCGGAAATTCGCGACGCTTTTGATTCGCGGCTTCCCGCGTGGTCGCCGGGGGCGCCCCACTGGCTGTGCCTGGTGGTGCGCGACCGCTATACCCACGCCCCCCTTGGCCTCACCGGTTATCATCACCATGCCCCCGACAGCGCTGAAGCGGGTTTTCTGTTCGCTCCCCATGCACAGGGCAAGGGTTACGGCTATGAATCTCTGCGCGCGCTATGCGATTACGCCTTCTCCACGGGCGGCATCCGGCGGCTTACGGCAACCGTCACCGCGGGCAACCTGGCATCCAAAAATCTGCTCCAGAAGGTGGGTTTTCACCAGGAAGGCGAGCTACGCGAATGCTACTGGCTCAATGGTCGCTGGCACAACGATTGGCTTTTTGGCCTGCTGCGCCGCGATTACAACTAGCCTGGGCCATCTGGCGAATAGGGGACGACGGGCTTTTCCTCTACACTGCAGGCCGACAACAGAGGAAGGCAATAAATGTCACCAACGATACCGCCGCTAAGCCTGCAGGGCCTTGAGTTTATTAAGCGCGCCCAGGGATTAGCGCTCGTCCCCTATCGGGACGAAAGCGGCCTGCACGTGATTGGCTACGGCCATGTTCTCAACGACTATGAAACGTTCAGCCACTTCACGCGCGAGGTCGCGGAGACCTTACTTACTGTGGATCTACTGCAATGCCAGCGCGAGCTTAAGCGCAGCCTGCGGGTTACGCTTAATCAAGCGCAATATGATGCGCTGGTCTCTTTAGCCTTTAGCTGCGGGGCGGCGTCTCCGGCGCTTAATATTGTTTTGACCCATCTTAACCATCAGCGGTTCGCTGAAGCGTTGAACGCATGGGGAAATATTCGCAGCAGCCGCGAACAGCGGCGCGAAGAGTGCGCACGATTCAAAGCCTGCACCGATTAAGTTTCGCTAATGCTATTAAAAATCATCGCCGCCTGGGTACGATTCTTCACGTTAAGCCGGCGATAGAGCGACTCAAGATGGGCCTTTACCGTGCCGACGCTAATATTTAACGTACGGCTAATCTCTTTATTTGAATCACCGGCGGCCAGCAGCTGTAAAACCTCACGCTGGCGCTGGCTTAAATGAACCCATTTATTATCCCGCGCTTCCGCCGTCATTAGCCAATCGCCCGGTAGACGGAGCAGTCCCAGCAGGACGCTGTTGATCGCCTGAGCGAAAGTTTGCAAACCTTCCTCGCGTTGCACGATGCCCCGCACATTGTAAGGCAGCGCGCGCTGTAGCCAGCTCTTATTATTGTCAGAAACAGTCAGCAGTACCTGAGATTGCGGGAAGCGAAGCTGTTTTTCCTGCAACAACCAACAACAAAACTCGCTGTGCATATCACCATCCAGAATGAGCAGCGCGTCAGGGTGCGCCGTCAGCGTCTGCCAGAGCTGTTCAGGCTGACAGGTGCCAAAAAGATCAATTTCGGGAATGTATTGCTGAAGGCCAATTTTCATGCCATGAATAAATATCGACTGCCTGTCAAACATGATTACCTGCATGGATTTATCTCCATCAAAGAAATGCCCGATTTAATCAGGGGGAGGGGAATATCAGCAAGTAAAATAAGCGCTCGCTGTTTGGCTCGGGGCATTTTACCGATAGAGAGAATTAACTAAATATCATAACAATGAATAGTTACAGGCCTTGTTGATACCATTACTCATTCACAATAATTATTACACTTAAATTAAGGAAATCCTTAATTACCGGGCAAGAAAAGAATAAACACAATATTAATTTTTCTATTTTAAACGAACCCGGAAACGCAGGCGATGGCAAAATCAGGAACGTATGTTACGGAGTAAGAAAACGCATGAAATGCGCGTTGCCCCGCCATCATCGATGGCGGGGCGCTCGATCACAAAAGCATCCCGCCTGACACTTCTACGCGCTGGGCGTTCATCCAGCGCAGGTCATCGCTCAGTATCGCGGCGATGGCATCGCCAATATCATCCGGAAGCCCTACTCTTCCCAGCGCCGTTTGCGCGGCAATATGCTGATTCACCTGAGCGTTATCCCTTACGACGCCGCCGCCAAAATCTGTTTCAATCGCGCCAGGCGCGATGATATTGACCGAAATTCCGCGTGCCCCTAGCTCCTTCGCCTGATAGCGCGTCAGCACCTCCATCGCGCCTTTCATTGAGGCATAGGCCGCGTAGCCCGGCAGAGCAAAACGCGCCAGCCCGCTGGAAACATTGAGGATCCGCCCCCCGTCCTGCAATAACGGCAGCAGGCGTTGGGTGAGGAAGAACGGCCCCTTAAACTGGATGTTCATTAATTCATCAAACTGCGCTTCGCTGGTTTCAGCAAAAGGAATATTCAGACCGATTCCGGCATTGTTCAATAAATAGTCGAAGGTATCCCGTTTCCAGCGCTCCTGCAGCACCTCCGCCACCTGCTGAGCAAAAGCATCGAAACTGCCGACATCACCGACGTTTAACGGTAATGCCGCGGCTTTCACGCCCGTTCGCTCAATTTCAGCCACCACGTCCAGCGCAGCCTGCTGGTTGCTGCGCCAGGTCAGAATAATATCAGTTCCCTTCGCAGCCAGCTTCAATGCGGCGTTTTTTCCCAATCCACGGCTGCCGCCGGTGACTAAAGCGATACGTTGAGTCATCAGAAAACCCCTTCTCGGTTGCATTTGCAGAGTTAAAGAGCTTATTAGCTGCTATAAAAACAATAAATATGGCAAATTACGTTTTACTGTTTCCCGAAGAACAACAATAGGCCGCCGGGATGGATAAAATTCACGCAATGCAGCTGTTCATTAGGGTAGCGGAGCTGGAAAGTTTTTCCCGCGCCGCCGACACCCTTGGCCTGCCGAAAGGGAGCGTATCGCGCCAGATTCAGGCGCTCGAGAGCCACCTTGGCGCTCGCCTGCTGCACCGCACGACCCGCCGGGTGCAGCTGACCCAGGACGGCATGGTCTACTACGAACGCGCCAGAGACCTGCTGAGCAATCTTGAAGAGCTCGACGGTATGTTTCAGCTCGACCCCTCCAGCATCAGCGGGCGTCTGCGGGTTGATATGCCCGTCGCAGTGGCGAAAAAGCTGGTCATTCCGCAGCTGCCGGCGTTTTTGCAGCAGTATCCGGGCATCGAACTGGAGCTCAGCAGCAGCGATCGGTTAGTCGACGTGGTCCGCGAGGGCTTTGACTGCGTGGTGCGCGTCGGTACGCTGAAAGATTCCGGGCTGATCGCGCGGCCGCTAGGCAAGCTCACGCAAATTAACTGCGCCAGTCCGCAGTATCTGACGCGCTTTGGCTATCCGCAGTCGCTGGACGATCTCGCGGATCATGCGCTGATCCACTACGCCAGCAATCTGGGCGTTCGTCCGCTCGGATTTGAAGTGGTCAGCGATGGCGCGGTTCGCTGGGTTAAAGCGGGCGGCGTGCTTACGGTCAATAGTACCGAGACCTATCAGGCGTCGTGTCTGGCCGGACTGGGGATTATTCAGGTTCCACGGATAGGCGTTCGCGAAATGCTGCGCACCGGCGAACTGATCGAAATTCTTCCCCACTACCGCGCCGAACCGCTGCCGGTGTCGCTCATTTACCCGCACCGGCGTAATCTCTCGCGGCGGGTACATCTGTTTATGGAGTGGCTCGGCGGGATGATGAAAAACTATGTTGATTAGTCCGCATGATGAAAAATCCGTATTTGAGAGGGTGCCGATATTTTCTGCCGGATGGCGGGTGAGGCCTGAATAAGAATAAAAAATCAACTATATCATTGCATTATCAACTTCCCGCAGGCCTGGACAATGGCAGAAGAGCGCGCTTCAACCGCTCTCGGATTCATAGACCCGATGGCCCCGGTACGCCTTATCCGCGATTTTACGTATATAATTTTGATGAATACCGCTGTAAAAAAGGAAGAAATAATTTATGACGCCGGAAAACGACGCTCAACGCCCAACCGAGGATCCGGGCCAGCAGCCGGATAAAAACAAAAGCGCGATGGCTGCGATAAACGACTCTACCGTGGCGAAAAAAGCCAACCAGGCGCTGAAAAGCGTCACCGGAACGGCGGAAAAAGTTCAGCGTAACCATATGGTCGCCCATATCATCCGCGCCGCGGAGCGCTTTAACGACAGGCTGGGTAATCAGTTTGGCGCGGCAATCACCTACTTCTCGTTTTTATCGATGATCCCGATCCTGATGGTCTCTTTTGCGGCCGCCGGTTTTGTTCTCGCCTCGCATCCCACGCTGCTACAGGACATCTTCGATAAAATCCTGCTGAACGTTAGCGACCCGACGCTGGCGGCAACGCTGAAAAATACCATCAATACCGCCGTACAGCAGCGTACCGCCGTCGGTATCGTCGGTCTGCTGGTGGCGCTCTACTCCGGCATTAACTGGATGGGCAACCTGCGTGAGGCCATCCGCGCCCAGTCGCGCGACGTCTGGGAGCGCACGCCGCAGGATCAGGAGAAAATCTGGGTCAAATATTTCCGCGACTTTATCTCGCTGATCGGCCTGCTGGTGGCGCTGGTCATTACCTTGTCGATCACCTCCATCGCCGGCTCGGCCCAGCAGATGATTATCTCGGCGCTTTACCTTGATTACATTGAGTGGCTGAAACCGGCGTGGCGGCTGATTGGCCTGGCGATTTCCATCTTCGCTAACTATCTGCTGTTTTTCTGGATTTTCTGGCGGCTCCCGCGCCACCGCCCTCGCCGCAAGGCGCTGATTCGCGGCACTCTGATTGCGGCCGTCGGCTTTGAGATAATCAAAATCATCATGACCTGGACGCTGCCGGCGCTGGTGAAATCCCCCTCCGGGGCGGCGTTCGGCTCGGTGTTGGGGATAATGGCCTTCTTTTATTTCTTTGCCCGCCTGACGCTGTTCTGCGCCGCATGGATTGCCACCGCCGAATATAAAGACGACCGCCGGATGCCGGGTAAAGCCCACGACTGAATCATTATTGGGCTGAATAAAAGACGCAAAATTCAGCCCAACCTGGCATTTCAGCATATAAATCCAACATGTAACTTTTATTTAACCTAAACCTGGTTTTATTGACCATTATTTGAATTATGTGAAGCATTTCATAGAAGTTATTTTTCTGGCACAGAAATTATTCACTTTTTGCTTTTTTTTTAACCTCCCCTACCCCTTGTTACAGATTGAAATGTCCCCAAGGCTGTGGCTATATGGCCTTTCGTTCGCAAAAAATAAGAAAGATCTATGCAAGCCACAGCCACCACACTCGACAACGCGCAGGACACCGTTCCGGTTAACTCACGCAATAAAGTCGTCGTCGCCTCACTCATTGGCACCGCCATCGAGTTCTTCGACTTCTATATCTACGCCACCGCGGCAGTTATTGTATTTCCACATATATTCTTCCCGCAGGGCGATCCCGCCGCCGCGACGCTACAATCGCTGGCCACCTTCGCTATCGCCTTTATCGCCCGCCCTATCGGCTCCGCGGTATTTGGCCACTTCGGCGACCGCGTAGGCCGTAAAACGACTCTGGTGGCCTCGCTGCTGACGATGGGGATCTCTACCGTGGTTATCGGTCTGCTGCCCGGCTATGAAACCATTGGTATTATGGCGCCGGTGCTGCTGGCGCTGGCGCGCTTTGGCCAGGGGCTCGGCCTTGGCGGCGAATGGGGCGGCGCGGCGCTGCTGGCGACGGAAAACGCTCCGCCGCGCAAGCGCGCGCTGTACGGCTCTTTCCCGCAGCTGGGCGCGCCGATTGGCTTCTTCTTCGCTAACGGCACCTTCCTGCTGCTCTCCTGGCTGCTGACCGACCAGCAGTTTATGGAGTGGGGCTGGCGTATGCCGTTTATCTTCTCCGCCGTGCTGGTGATTATCGGCCTGTACGTCCGCGTTTCGCTGCACGAATCGCCGGTATTCGCTAAGGTTGCCGCCGCGAAGAAACAGGTCAAAATTCCGCTGGGCACGCTGCTGACCAAACACGTCCGCGTGACGGTGCTCGGCACCTTTATCATGCTGGCGACCTACACGCTGTTTTACATCATGACCGTCTACTCCATGACCTTCAGTACCGCCGCCGCGCCGATTGGCCTCGGTTTGCCGCGTAACGAAGTGCTGTGGATGCTGATGATGGCGGTTATCGGTTTTGGCGTGATGGTGCCGGTTGCCGGCCTGCTGGCGGATGCGTTTGGTCGTCGTAAGAGCATGGTGGTGATCACTACCCTGATCATCCTCTTCGCGCTGTTTGCCTTTAAACCGCTGCTTGGTTCCGGCAACCCGCTGCTGGTCTTTGCCTTCCTGCTGATTGGCCTGAGCCTGATGGGGCTGACGTTTGGCCCAATGGGCGCGCTGCTGCCGGAGCTGTTCCCGACGGAAGTTCGCTATACCGGCGCATCGTTCTCCTACAACGTCTCGTCGATCCTCGGGGCGTCCGTGGCGCCGTATATCGCCGCCTGGCTGCAGGGCAACTACGGTCTGCCTGCGGTCGGACTCTATCTGGCCGCCATGGCGGCGCTGACGATGATCGCGCTGTTGCTGACTCACGAAACGCGCCACCAGTCGCTGTAATTCTCCGCTCGCTCCCCTGACCATCCGGCCAGGGGAGTCTCCTTTCCGACTATTTTTTCATCTGCGACAGTATGGTCCGGCACTGATTCGCCTCGCCTTCGGCGGGTGAGATCAGCGCCAGCAGCGCGGCGGCTGGCGTCACCAGCGTCGCCAGCGCTGCCGCCACCGCGCCGCGCGCAATCAGCGGACCCGCCTTCACGCCCGCGTTCGGCGACTTAAAGCTGCCGCGAACGTACAGCGGGGAACGCAGGGTGATAATACGAAAGCCCTTACTCTCCGGATCGATAGTGAGGTCCAGCTGCTCCGATGCAAAGCTGGCGGTCCCGGTGACGTTGATCAGCGCGTTTTCGGTATCAAACGCGAACACCTGCGGCCGGGCGACGCCGTTGACCACGTCGATATTGGCCGCCGCGCAGTTTACCCGCACCTCATCGTCGCCAAAGATCTGCCCGATGATATAGTTACCGACGTTCAGACCGAGGATTTCCATCAGGTTGCGGCTGATTAGCCCGTCGTTCATCAGCAGCTTCAGGTTACCGTTACTGTTGCCCAGCAGCGCGGCGACGGAGTTGCCGGTACCGCGAAGCTGCACATCGCCGTTCATTTCGCCGAGGGTTTTCTGCATCATATCCACGTTTGGCATCAGCGCTTTCAGTTTCAGGCGGCGCGCCTGCAGGTTCGCCGTCCCCTGCAGCGGTTTTTTATCCCCCTCCAGATGAATGCTGCCGGCAATGGTGCCGTTGGCCAGCCCCAGACGCAGCGGCTGCAGGCGCAGGTCGCCCCGTTCGAGGATCACGTGGGTGGAGAGGTCGCTGATGGGCAGCGTGCCGCCGTGCTCAATGCGCCGCCCTTTAAAGCGCACATCGGCATCCATCACTTGCCACTTGTCGGTTTCAAAGCGGTCATACGGCAACACTTTTCCGGCTGGCTGCGGAGAAGACTCGCCTTTACGCTGTTCGGTTTTGCTCCCTTTGCCACCGGAGTCGACGCCGATTAGCGGCCCCAGATCCGCCAGCCTTAGCTGCCTGGACTCGAGATCGCCCTCCAGCTTAGGCCGGGGTTTGCCGGTGGTGTAGGTCAGCGAACCGTGGATATCGCTCTCGCCGATACGGCCATTAAAATCCTGATAGGCGAAGCGTGAACCGGCCTTATCCTTGAAGGTGGCCCGTAGATGCCCGTCGGTCGAAAAGGCCGGCGTATCCGGCAGCAGCACGCCGGTCAGGTCGTAGAGATCGCCCAGCGAATCGCCGGAAAACTTCAACCGTAGATCGACGCCGCCGAGGTTAAGCGGGTCGCTGACCGTGCCGATAAAAGCGACCCGGGTAGTGCCGGAACGAAAATCCCCCTGCAGCGGGAACGGCGTACCTTCGCTGCGCAGCGCCAGCATACCGCCGATTTTTCCGTTACCGGCGAGCGGCTGTCCGTTGTAGCTGCCTTTCGCCTGCAGGCCGAAGACGTAATCGCCCACTTTCTGCGACTGCCCTTTCCCCTTTTCACCGGTCACTTCACTAAACGCCAGCGGCTTACCGAGCGGGTCAACCACAATCGTCAGGTCTGCGCGCGACACCTTGTCGTCGATAGCAATCTTGCCGCGGTCAAAAAGAATATTGTCGAGACGGAAAGACCAGCTGGAAGGCGGCGCATCTTTCTCAGACGCCCCCGCCGAGGCCAGGTCGAAGGTCCAGTTGTTGGTCTTCTCCGACAGTCGAATCAGTCGCGCGTCGGGCTGTTCAAGCTTTATCCACGGCAGGTAGACCGTTTTGCTGAGCAGCGCCAGCGGGGCGAGCGTCGCCTCAACGCGCGGCAGGTGCACCATCGTGACCTGTGGGATATCAGGCGGGTTGCCGAGGACGATATCTTCGGCGTGAACGTGCGGCCAGGGGATCCAGCTTCGCCAGCCGCTTTCGCCGGGCTGGCGTTCCCAGACGACGCCCAGATCGCCGCGAATCGCGAACGGGCGGTTCAGCTCGGCCGACACTTTCTGATTAATCGTCGGCTTCAGGCGGTTCCAGTCAAAGGTCGCCAGCACGATAAAAAACAAAACGATCAGTATGACTATCGTTCCAAGAATAATAGCAACGGTTTTTCGGGTTCTGCTCATCCCTTCTGCACTCCTTTTGCGTATCGCCAGTCCTGAATATAGTTGAGAAACGCCAGTTGCTCCGCCGAATGAGGTTTTCGTCACATAATCCGCGCCAGGTCAAAAAAATAATGGAACGTTGTTTTAATATCATTGACCATAAAAGCGGCCCAGCGCACACTAGGGTTAATATTGATTTAATTTCAGGTCATCACTATGTCTAAGAAAATTGCCGTCATCGGCGAATGCATGATTGAGCTGTCAGAGAAAGGCGCGGCGGTAAATCGCGGCTTTGGCGGCGATACCTTAAACACTTCCGTCTACATTGCGCGTCAGACCGACGCCAGCGCGCTGGGCGTGCACTACGTAACCGCCCTGGGAACGGACACCTTCAGCCAGCAAATGCTTGAATCCTGGCAGAGCGAGAATGTCCAGACTGACCTGATTCAGCGCATGGCCGACCGGCTACCGGGCCTCTACTACATCGAAACCGACGATACCGGCGAGCGCACCTTTTACTACTGGCGTAATGAAGCCGCAGCGAAGTTCTGGCTGGAGAGCGAGCAGTCCGCGGCCATCTGTGAAGAGCTGGCGACCTTTGATTATCTGTATCTCAGCGGCATCAGCCTGGCGATCCTTAACCCAACCAGCCGCGAGAAGCTGCTGACCCTGCTGCGCGAGTGCCGGGCGAACGGCGGCAAAGTTATCTTTGATAACAACTATCGCCCGCGCCTGTGGAGCAGCAAAGAGGAGACGCAGCAGGTTTATCAGCAGATGCTGAGCTGCACCGATATCGCCTTCCTGACCCTCGATGACGAAGACGCGCTGTGGGGCGAGAAGCCGGTGGCGGAAGTGATTGCCCGGACCCACGCCGCCGGCGTGGAAGAAGTGGTGGTTAAGCGCGGCGCCGACTCCTGCCTGGTGGCGATTGCCGGACAGCCGCAGCTGGACGTCCCGGCCGTTAAGCTGCCGAAAGAGAAAGTGGTTGATACCACCGCGGCGGGCGATTCCTTCAGCGCTGGCTACCTGGCCGTGCGCCTGACCGGCGGCGATGCTGAGTCGGCGGCCAAACGCGGACACCTGACCGCCAGCACGGTGATCCAGTATCGCGGCGCGATTATCCCGCGCGAGGCGATGCCGCAGTCACGGTAGCAGAAGAATCGGCGCTGCTGCTTCCCGGCTCGCGCTGCGCTTAGCCAGGCTACTGTCTGGCGCTGGCATTAACCCGGACAAAGCGCGCCTGCGCCGCCGGGAAAATCACCGGGCCAACCCCGAGCAATACGTAAAACAGATTTGCCATTAAATCACCGGATAGCCACGCTATCCGGTTTTGCTTTACTGTACGGGCGGAATATCCGTCGCTTCGTTACGCCCTTGCGCAACGTCACTGGTGCTGCTGGACGCCGCTGCGGCCGCCGGCGCTGGCGCCATCAGCTTTTCCCACGTCGCCTGCAGATCCTTCATGTTGTATTCCGGCTCGCCCTGCGGCTGCTGCAATACCAGCGCCATATCCTGCGACAGCTGCTGCCGCAGATACTGGTTCAGCATGTCGACCGTCAGCGAATTGAGAAACTCCTGGCGCAGCTTCTGATACTGCTCGGGCGCGATATCCACCACCTGATTTTGCAACGAACGCATCCGCTGGCTAATCAGGATCCAGGTATCGGTGCGCGCATAGGTGGCGAACAGCTTCTGTAGCTCGAGGTTTTTCTGCGCGATCAGGGCATCAAACTCCTCCTGCGGCAGGCCGTTATCGCGTACTTTCGCCAGCTCGCGCGCTACGGTGGTTAAGTTGGCGTTCAGGCGCTCGCCCGGCGATTCGATATTGATCGCGCACTGGGCGCGCTGGTAGAGGACGCGGCAGTCAAAGCCCAGGCCGATATCCTTAATATTACTTTTGCTCAGATTCTGCTGTACGTGCCAGAACAGCGCTTCCCGGGCCAGATCGTCACGCCAGTAGCGCTGTAGCGCTACCGAGTCGCGGATCGGCTGCCACGGCGCATCCCACATCAGCGACAGCTTATCCTGGCGCACCGCATCGGTCATGATGCTGACCGGCGTCGTCGGCAGCGGCGACAGCGTAGGAACCGCCACCGGCGTTTCGCGCTTGCCCTTCAGGCCGCCGAACGTTTTGTTGATTTGCTCCGCGACGCTGCGGCTGTCCACGTTGCCGACCACAATCAGGGTCATGGCATCCGGCGTGTACCACTTGTGGTAATAGTCTTTTAGCTGGGCAATATCCACCGGCTGCTTCAGCGGCGCCGCCGGATCGTGCCCCAGCATGGTGGACCCTTTCAGCCGATAGCGCCACCAGCCTTCTTTGGTATCCGCAGGCCAGGTCGCCACCATATCTTCGCCCTGCAGCGCGTGGTTGACCGCTTCCGGGGTGATCGACATTTTACCGCTGGCGCTGGCCAGCCAGCTCAGCGCTTCTTTCAGCAGATCGTTACGGTTATTCGGTAGGCTCAGGTTAAACAAACTGTAGTCATAAGAGACGATGGCGGGCGGCAGAGGACGCTTCGGGTCAATACTCTGCTGCCATAGCGAGCGGGCCTGCATGGTCGGGAGGCCGCCGTTTTGCGTCAGCGCGAGACGCGGGATAAAGTGGCTAAAGCCGCTCTGCTGAGTGCTTTCGCTCAGCGAGCCAATATTCACGGACAGGCGAACTTCGATACGATCGCTGGGACGCTGCGGGGTGGCCAGAACCTGCCACTGAAACCCGTTCGCCAGTGTCCCCTGTTGCCAGGCCGGGTCCGGCTGGAGCGCTTCTGCCTGCACATAACCGACCGTCGCCAACATCAGCAAACCACCGGTTAAGAGTCGAATTTTTGTGCCCTGCATGTGAACCCCTGATGAACATTCCTGGTTACAACAGCGGCCCACGGGAGGGCCGCCGAAAAAATATGGTGAGTTAAGTACGTCGGTTAGACCACACGGAGATGAAAATGTCGCATGTTGACGTGAAATAATCATAAGGGTCACCGCCGCGCATGCGGCAGCGACCCCTAATTATGCGCAGGAGCCCATAGTCCAGCAAGGAACTATGGGCCTAACAGATGGATTTATGAGGATAATTCGTGCGATTTGTTTACCGGCGTACGGTTATTCAGCACATCATCGAGCTGCTGTGAGTCCAGCTCTTTAACCCATTTCGCGACCACAATAGTCGCTACGCCGTTACCTACCAGGTTGGTCAGCGCGCGCGCCTCGGACATAAAACGGTCGATGCCGAGGATGAGCGCCAGACCGGCGACCGGCAAATGGCCGACGGCGGAAATCGTCGCCGCCAGGACGATAAAGCCGCTGCCCGTTACCCCCGCCGCGCCCTTCGAGGAGAGCAACAGCACCACCAGCAGGGTTATTTGATGGAAAATATCCATATGGCTGTTCGTGGCCTGAGCGATAAACACCGCCGCCATCGTCAGGTAGATTGAGGTTCCATCGAGGTTAAAGGAGTACCCCGTCGGGATCACCAGCCCCACCACCGACTTACGGCAGCCCAGCTTTTCCATCTTATCGAGCATACGCGGCAGCGCCGACTCGGATGAAGAGGTGCCCAGCACGATCAGCAGCTCTTCGCGGATATAGCGGATAAATTTAAAGATGCTGAAGCCGGTGGCTTTGGCGATTGACCCCAGCACCACCACCACAAACAGGATGCAGGTGATGTAGAAGCAGACGATCAACTGGCCGAGCTGCACCAGCGTACCGACGCCGTATTTCCCGATGGTAAAGGCCATGGCTCCGAAAGCGCCAATCGGCGCCAGGCGCATAATCATATTGATGATGCCGAAGATCACCTGTGAGAAGCTTTCGATAACGTTAAAAATCAGCTGGCCTTTGCTGCCGAGGCGGTGCAGCGCGAAACCAAACAGCACCGCAAACATCAGCACCTGCAGAATGTTGCCGCTGGCGAAAGCGCCAATCACGCTGCCGGGGATAATATCGAGCAAGAATGCCACGATCCCCTGGTCCTTCGCCTGTTCGGCGTAAACCGCCACAGCCTTCGCGTCGAGGGTCGCCGGGTCAACGTTCATTCCGGCGCCGGGTTGCACCACGTTAACGATAATCAGGCCGATGATCAGCGCAATGGTACTCACGATTTCAAAGTAGAGCAGCGCCACCGCGCCGGTGCGGCCGACGGCCTTCATGCTCTCCATCCCGGCAATCCCCGTCACGACGGTACAGAAGATAACCGGGGCAATAATCATTTTAATCAGCTTAACGAAGGCATCGCCGAGGGGTTTCATCTGCGCACCCAGTTCCGGGTAAAAATGGCCCAGCAGAATACCGATCGCTATGGCCGAGAGAACCTGGACATAGAGGCTTTTAAAGAAAGAGATTTTCATAGGGTGTCCTTTGGATATAACCACAGACCGTGAGGGGGTATTGCGTCCGTGGCTTAAAAATAACACCCATGAAACATTTCAGAAATAACGAGTGATGAAATTGCAATGTAATTGTTAATTTATTTGAACTGACTCGCGTAAGCTAACAATACGTTTACAAACTTGCATCCTCTACGGCGGCGGGTAAAAAGCGAGCGATAAAAGCCTCAGGCGGCATGGCGCAGCCAAAAAGATACCCTTGCACCGTCTCGACGCCCGCCTCCTGCAGCCAGCGATACTGCTCATCGGTTTCGACGCCCTCCGCGACGATGTGCAGATTCAGCCCTCGCGCCAGCTGGATAATCGCGGGCACCATGCTGATGTCATCAGGTAGCATATCGATAAAGACTTTATCGATTTTCAGGATATCCACCGGCAGCGATTTAATATGCTGCAGTTGACGCAGGCCGGCATAGCCCATACCAAAGTCATCCAACGCGATCCGCACGCCCGCTTCACGTAGCGGACGCAGCAGGGAAATCATGGCCTGCGGGTCGTCTATTCGACGACTTTCGGTGACTTCGAGTATCAGCGTCCCTGGCGCGATACGATAGCGCGCGAGCAGCGCCAGCATTTCCGCGCCGCGATCGTGATGCAGCAGCTGTAGCTGCGACACGTTGACCGATAGCGGCAACATGATCCCCTGGTTTTGCCAGGCGGCAAGCTGTCGGCAGGCCTCTTCCATCACCCAGTAGCCGACCGGGACGATCAGACCGCAGGCTTCGATACGCTCAATCAGATCGCCCGGCAGCGACCAGCTCCCGTCAGCCTGACGCTGACGCAGCAGCGCCTCTGCACCGCAGACCTCGCCGCTGGCGGTATCCACCTGCGGCTGCAGCCAGATGGCAAACTGCTGATTATCAAGCGCCGTTAAAATATCGTGCTCTTCCATCAGGCGGCGCTGCGCTTTTTCCATCTGTTCTGGATCGAAGAACTCAATCTGATTTTTACCTTTACGCCGCGCGGTGACGGCGGCGGAAAACGCCCGGCGATAGAGCTGTTCGCCGTTAATTTCACCGTGAAACATCGCAATGCCGACGCTGGCGCAGGGGCGCAGCTGGATGCCGTGCAGCGGTAAACGTTCGCTTAAGACAGTAAGTACTTGCTTACTTAACGTCACCGCCTGCCAGGGTTCGGTAATTCCGTGGGCCAGAATCGCAAAATCGTAGCCGCTCACCTGGGCCAGCACCATCTGCGTCGGGATAACCGCCCGCAGCTTTTCGACGAGCGTCAACAGTAGCATTTCGCGCTGCGTCTCTTTGAGTACGCCAGCGGTATCCTGCAGCGTTTCGCAGGCGACGATCAGCAGTGCAGACGGCTGCGGACGGGCGACGGTTTGCTCCAGCATGGCCATCAGAAAGGCTTTGTTCGGCAGCTCGGATACCGGGAAACGGGTCGACTGCAAAGAGAGCTCGTCGTGCATGCGCAGCAGCGTCTGCTGGTTGCGGTTGTAGCTACGCACCAGCATGCCGATTTCATCATCATGATGTAAACGCGGCAGCGTGAGCTGATGGCCCAAACGCTCATGCTGCGGGACATCGTTCAGCTCACGGGCGATTTTACGCAGCGGGCGGACGATCAGGCGGTTGATACACCAGGTGATCGCCACCGTCAGAATCAGCACCAAGAGTAAGTAAGCAGTCACTAACGTTGCCAGCGCGCTCATGACGAATTTATACATGCGGTAGGAATCGGCCTGCAGCACCAGATAGGCCAGCGGCTGCGGGTTCGCCGGACGTTCAAGGGAGTAAATTGGCAGTGAAATCTGCACCGGCAGTTCGAACATGCGGGTGATCGTCACCGGCACCGGGCGTTCGGGAATAAAACGCATCCGCAGCGCCTGGAACTGGTTGGGCAACACGACATCCGCCCGGCTGACGATGCCCGCGGGCTGAATACGGCTCAGAATGGCTTCCGCCTCAGGGATATCGGCTTTCAGGATAGCCGCTGACAGCGGTTCGCGAACGGAACGCGCGATGCTTTCTAACTGCGTGGCCGTGGTAAAGCGACTCTGCTGAACGAAGTGGAACAGCAGAATAGAACAGAAGACCAGTACAAACGCCATGGACACGCTCGCGACCATCGCCATCTGTTTAATTGTAAGTGAACGGCTGACGCGCAACGGGGGTTCTCCACTGAAACTGAACGTATATCCGACGAAAATCCATCCACGCCGGTCATTTTCAGGCTGATTATATACTCAAATTGTTCGCCCGCGCCCGAGGGCGCAAAGCCATGCCTTCGGGACGTTTTCCCGGAGGCGGCGCGGTGCGCCTGTCCGGGCTACAAAACCCAAAACCGCACGGACCCGTAACCGGGGGCATTCCCGGGTGGCGGCTGACGCCTTACCCGGGCTACAAAACCGTCCGGGCGACAAGTTCACCACCGCCATCGGGCCGGTAGCCTGGACAGGCGCCCCTCGCGCCGCCTCCGGGATGCAGCGCGCAGTGCAGCTTCAGCGCCACCGGAAGGGAAATCTGCGTGCCTGACCGAAGGCAACGAGTATACGCGAAGAGCGCCGTGGAGTGGCGCCCTGTCGCATAATTCAGTCTAATCTGCTACCAGTCGGCGTAAGGCACCAACGGCTGCGGTGGCATATCCATATCGCCCTGCCAGCCGGAAGCTGAATAGCGGACGTACAGCAGCGCGTGGCTCGGGGTGTAATCCTTCGCCTGCTGAATATCCACCGCCGCCCCGACAAACCAGTTGCTGGTGACCCGTCGCTCAATCAGCGCCCGCGCGGTATAGCCGACGCCGGAACTGCTGCTGCCCTCTTCCGTAAGCTGGCTGGCATCATGGCGATACTGCGAGGGAAGCAAATTGAGCAGCGGATAGCGCGCCTCGGTTTTGGTGCGCGAATGGGACCACGACACCGAGCCTCCCAGCTCCCATGACCAGTTCTCCGTCCGCTGACGCCAGGTGACCGGCACCGAGAAGGAGACATATTCCTGCGGACTGTAGTAACCGCCCTGACCCAGGGTATAGCCGCTCAGGTCTTTATCATAGTGCCAGAGCATATTGTTCAGCCCGACGGTGACCCGGCGGTTATCTTCATTAACCACTTTATAGTAGTAGCCGGTCATCCAGCGCACGCGCCAGTTGTCGGCGACGTTTTTCCCGGTCAACTGGTCGACGCCCAGCGAAGACCAGACGCCGTTGGCCTCGCCTTTATCGTAGCTCAGACTCAGACCGCCGCCGTCGGCGCGCACTCCGCCCCAGCTCTTGCCGGTATGGCCGTCGTTAGGGTTATCTTTCTGCCCGCCAAAGGCCAGCAGCGAGCTGGAGATGGGGCGTCGGTGGAGGTTAACGGTGTAGCCCAGCGGGCCAACGTCGCTGCTGTAGCTCAGGCCGCCCACCACATCAACGACGTTAAAGCCCATCGGCGTAGTGCCGATATCGCCGCTCCAGGTCTCGTTCTTCCAGCCCACCGCGACGCTGGCGCCGCTATCGCTCTGGTGTTTGCTGCCGCCGGTACAGGCGATTTCGCCGCAGGTACCCCAGCTCGGCGAATAGCTGCCGTCGCTCTTCGTCGAAAAGCTCCCGGCATTCATATTCACCAGATCGGTACGGAAGAACATGCGCCCGTCGGCCAGCGGCGCGTCCACGTGCAGCATGGTGGTATGCGCTTTCAGGTCGGAATAGCCGCCGGTACCGCTGGAGCCCCAGTAATCATGTTCGAGGGTGACATTAAGATCCTGCTGACGATAAAGATCGGCGGCGTCGCTGCGGATCCCGCGTTTCAGCCAGTCATCGCTGCTATCGTTACGCGTCAGCCGCGTAAAGGTGTCGTTATCCTGCGGGCGCTCGCGGGCAACGCCGGAGGCCACCATTGCATCTTTATAGCCTTCCAGCGCCTGCTGCGGCTCGTCGTTCTGCGCCTGAAAACGCGCGGCGTCGCGCAGCACCAGCGCGCTTTCCATTGACGGCGGCTGCGCTTTCGCCTGCGGCACGATGCGGGCGAAGGTTTGCTGCGCCTGAGCGCGATCGCCCAACCCGGCCTGCGCCAGGGCGATACGCCGCTGCATATTGATAGAATCGATGTCTTCGCCCTTGAGCTGCGCCACCTGGGCGCGGGCGGCGTTTTTATCGCCATCGGCAAGATACACTTCCGCCAGGCCCAGACGCGCATCGCCGTTGTCCAGCTGCTGGCCCAGCACCCGCTGATATTGAGCAATCGCCGTCTGGCTGTCGCCGCGCTGTTGCGCCCAGTCCGCCAGCGTCAGCGCGTAGCGCACCGACGCCGGCTGCTGTTGAATCAGCGCGATGGCCCGGTCTTCCTGGCCGTCGTCGCGCAGCTGGTTTGCCTGACGCAACACGTTATCGCTTTGCAGGCGCGCCTCCAGCTCGCGGATATTGTCCGTCCACTGCCCGCGCGGCAGGGCGTTAATCTGCGCCAGCGCCATCTCATCCTGATTATTCCCGGATAGATAGAGGCCGTAGGCGTAAACCCGGTCGGCATCGCCGGGCTGGCGGTTGACCATCGCGCGCATGATCGCATCGGCTTCGCTGCGGCTGCCCGCGCTGACCAGATCCCGCGACAGGCGGTAGGCGATCCACACGCTATCCGGGTCCAGCGCCAGCCGTCTGCGCTGCACTTCCGCCGCCTGCGCCCAGTTGCCCTGGCTCTCCAGCGCTTCGGCCTGTTTCTCCAGGCGATCGTTGATCAGGCTGCGTTCAATATCATCAATGCTGCGCCGCTGGCCCGGCGACAGGCTGGCGATATACGCGCTGGCTTTTTCCGGCGATTCGCCGCGATACAGATTCGCCAGACCGCGCACCGCCAGGCTGTTGCCGCGATCCATTCGCAGCGCGCGCTGGTAGTAACGCTCCGCCGCCGCATTTTCTTTACGCGCCGCCGCCACGTCGCCCAGCCCCAGCACCGCATAGCTATCGGTATTGTCTATACGCTGCGCCTGGGCGTAATGATTTTGCGCCTGCGCCAGCCGGCCGCTTTTCAGGGCGCTATCGCCCTGCTTAATCAGCAGCCAGTAGCGGTTAGTCTTGAGCAGGCTGTCCCACTTATCGCGGCTCGGGCTATCCGGGTCCATTTTGATGGCTTTACTCAACTGGGCGACCGCCCGCGCCCGATCGCCGCGCTGAGAATACGCCTGCCCCAATGCGCCAACCGCGTCGCTGTCTTTGGCATCCGCCCGTACGGCCTGCTGCAAATCGGCCACGGCCACCGAACCTTTCCCGGCCTTCACCGCCGCCAGCCCCTCCGCGCGATCGCGGAACGTCGGGTCTTTTAGCTGCGTCTGCTGCTGAGCGAGCAGGACGCGGGCATTCGCCGAGGTGGAACCGGTGGGAAACTGCATGAGAAAGCGCTGCAGCGCCTGCACGCTGGCCCGGCTGACCGGCATGCTTTTCACTTCGTTAAACCAGATATCCGCCGCGATACCGCGGCCCGCCGCCGAGCGCGACATCTGCTCCAGATAAGCAAATCCCTCTTCCGGCTTATTATCGCCAAACATCTGTTTCGCCAGCGCCGTTTGCAGCGAGACGTTGCCCGGCAAGCGGGCGTTAAGTTTTTTCAGCTGATTGATGCCTTCGTTATGACGGGCGGGCAGCCGCGCCACCAGCGTCCAGTACTCAATCGCCGCATCATCATCATCAGGAACGCCGTTAAACAGCTTCTCGTAAGCGGCGATGGCCTCATCAACCTTCCCGGCCACGCCCAGCAGGCGCGCCTGCTGCAGCTCCTGGCGACCATCGCCGGTGCTGCTTTTCATCTCGTCGCGCGAGGCTTTCAGCTCAGGCGATTCCGGCGCCAGCTTCGCCAGACGCTCCAGCTGCTGCTTCGCGCCGGCGGTATCGCCCTGGCGGAGAAGATAACGCATCCGCGCGGCGACAACGTCCGGGTTATTGGGGTCGATCAATTCCAGGCGGTAGAGCGACTGGCGCACCAAATCCTCACGTTTGCTGGCCTCGCCGAGGCGGACCTGCTCCAGTAGATGCTCCTGAACAGGGGTAGTCGCGGCATGCGCCAGCGGCATCAGCGCGACGCCCAGGGAGAGAGTGAATAAGCTTAGTGAGAACTTGTGCATTCCTGGTTCCAGTCAGGCCGTAATTCACCGCCGGCGGTGAAACGAAAACGGTGTTGATCCCATCCCTGGCCGAAAAGGGTCAGGACCGCGCTGTAGTATGCATCCGCCCCGGGATAGTCATCGGCGACGCGCTGGCGCTGTATTGCGCGGGCATCTTCCTTCTGCAAGAACGGCAGTAACGCCGCGGAGAAGCCGACCGGGCCATTGCCGGTGGTTTTACCGGTCGCGATGTTGGTTTTTTCCGGCGGCACGCCCTGTGAAACCGTCTGAGCCGCCATCGGTTTAAAGCGCGCCAGCAGGGGGGCTTTTTGCTTATCGCCGTCATCGAGCATACCGGTCCACAGATAGACGCGGATGGCGTCATAGCTGCCGATAATCGGTTTATCCGCTTTCAGCTGCCAGCCTTTCCCTTTCTGGTAGCGCACCCAGTCAGGCGAGAAGCCTTTTGGCGCGGTCTCCAGCAGCAGGCGCAGATTGTTGTCACGTATTTTCGGCCAGGGCGCGCCAAACGCGGCAAAATAGGTTGCCAGCTGCGGCGGTAGGTAGCTGGGATTAAAACGCCAGCCGCCGTCATCGACAAAGCCGACTTTTCCCGGCAGCACCAGCGGCCCCAGCCCCGGCACCGTGGCCACTTCTTCGGCGGCAATGCGCGCCAGCAGCGCTTTGCCGACTTCCGTATAGTGAGGCGTTTGCCACAGACGTCCGGCTTCCAGCAGCGCCCAGGCTATCCACAGGTCGGAGTCCGAGGCGGAGTTGCTGTCCAGCACCGTCCACTGATCATCGCTCTTTTTCCCCCACAGCCAGCCCGGCAGGTGCGCGCGCAGGTCGCCCTCGGCAAGGTTGTTTTGCGTCCACTCGAACAGCTTGCGGAAACCGTCGCGATCGTTAGCCGCCAGAGCAAAGAACAGCCCGTAGCTTTGCCCTTCCGAGGTGGTGATTTTTCGCGCATCGCTGGGATCGATAACCCGACCTTCGGCGCTGACGTACTCTTTTTTAAACTGCTCCCAGGCCGGCCACTGGCAGGCGGCGCTCACCTGCGCCGCCGCCAGCATCAATACCGATAACACCACACTACGTACCGCGTTCATCATCAATTACTCATCATCAAGATCGAGGCGGCGACGGCTGATAATACGCAGCATGCGCCACAGTACCCATGCCAGCAGGACGATGCTGACCGCCGCCAGAATCGCCAGCAGCACCGGATGGCTGGAGAGTGCAAACCAGATGCGTTCGAACCACGGCAGGTGGCCGATATAGTAAATATCGCCCACCCTCAGGCTGTTAACGCCCGACTCACGAATGACCGCAACGGAACCAAACATCGCCGCGCGTTTACCGCTGTCGTTAAGCGCCTGGGTCAGCAGTTCGTTGCCGCGCGGGCTGTCGGCCAGCAGCGCCACGACGCTGCGCTGATCGTTGTACGGCGACTGGAAGCCAATAATCGCCGCCATCGGCCCGGTCGACGTGACGTCGGTGCGGGTATTCGGCGTTCTGGCCTCGGTATCGGGATAGATGCTGGCCAGATCGTAGTGGCGCATCGGCATTTTCACCCAGCTTTTGGTCGCTTCAACCAGCAGGTTGATTTTCGTGTCGTCCTTCAGCGCCTGCGGAATGGAGCCAATCAGCAGCAGGTCGGCGTCTTTGTCCTTAATCTGGCCGCCGTCGTCGGTCATGCGCAGGTTAATGGCCGCCAGGCCGGTTTGCGCGCCAATGCCGCCGGCCGTCTCCAGCAGCGTGGCAACCTGGCCCTCGGTCGGCGATTTGGGCACCACGACCAGGGTATCGGCGAGATCGGCCATCCGGCTGTACGGGAAGCCCGCGTTAGCAAAAACGCGCAGATCCGGCATCGCCATAAAGTGATAGTACTTCGAGAAGTCGATGGTCGAATCATCGCCAATCACTACGTGGTTCTGCACCGGCTGGAAGGTAATACAGTTATCGATGGAGCCGCCCGGCATCGGGTTCATATACTGGAAGTCGAAGCGCAGCTGATTCATGGCGCCGAGGCGCAATGCCGGGATCGTCACTTCCGTTTTGCCGTCCAGCAGCCCCTGCAGCACCGGCAGGCGTAGTATCAGCTTATTCACATCCTGCGAGCTGTTGAGGCTGAAGGACTGTAAGAACTGATCGTTAAGGCTGATATCCATGCGCGAGCTGTCCTTAATTGGCGGCATGGTGTAGCGATAGTTCAGGTTCATATCGATGCCGTTGGCGCGCAGCAGGTAGAGGTCCGGCGGCAGGTTCAGCGCCACGTTGATGGAATCCGGCACCAGGCCGCTGGATTGCAGCTGCTGTTCGTAGGTTTTCAGCTCAGCAAAGGTCACCGCCCGATCGGTACGCACCCAGTTTGGCGCATCGTACGGTTTACGCGCCTGCAGCTGTTTGACATCGTCAATCGTCACGCTGCTGCCGCGGAACAGAATATTGCCCTGGGCTATCCCCTTCGCCGCCTGCAGCAGGTCTTTGTCATCCCGTCCGAAGACCACCAGCAGCTTGATGTACGGGTTATCCGGGTGGTCGATCATTTCAATCGTCGGCGCCTTGACCGGCGGATGCTCGCGCAGGAAGTCCGGGCGCTTATCGTTGGTCGCGAAAACAATGGCGTTACGGTCCGGCAGTTGGTTGAACTGGACCGGGAACTGCTGGCCGCGCCAGCCCGCCTTGCTGCCGAACCAGGAGGCGATAATGGCTGCCGCCTGCTGCTGCAGGACATCCGGCGCGGAGGCGAAAACCATCGGCAGCGTCAGCTGGCGGTTATCGCGCGAATCGTAGAACGGCACCGGGAAATGCGAAAGATCGTTGCGCACGTTAAGCGACTGGTAGGTTAAATCCAGATAGCTTTCGCGACCGACGTCCAGCCACAAGGTGCTGCTGGCTGGGTTTTCACACACATCGCGATAGTGGCCGACAAACTCAAGACGCACGCGGTTAAAGTCGGTGATATAGAGCGGATCGATAGGGATCTGCGCGCTGACTTTTTTGCCCAACTGCTCTTTGGTGACCGGCAGCACGCCCATCAGCTCATCGTTAAGATACACCTTCAGCTGCGACTGCACTGGCAGCAGCGACGGAGAGGGCGTGTAGTCGAGATTCAGCAGCGCTTTCGCCACCACTTCATCGCTGCGCATGCCGAACTCGACCGAACCCTCAGGGCGCGCGCCGCGCAGCACCATGCTGCCCGGAGGCGGGGCGATTTTAGCGAAGGTCAGCTTCACGTCGCGGGTCGGGGCGTTATCCAGCACCACCACCGGCGCCGCCGGGTCGGCAAGCGTCGCCGTGGGCTGACTGTCCGCCACCGTACCGGCGATACCGGGTACCGTCGTCGTCTGCACGGCCTGCGCCGTCGGTTCCGCATACGATGCGAAGGAGGACCAGCCGCCAATGCCCACCGCTACTGCACAAATCAAAGAGAGTTTTCTGTTCATCGCATTATCATCATTGTTGAGCCATCGCCGGTTCTGCCGAGAGTGTCGCCGCAGCGCGTTCCGGACGGCGCGGAATAAACGAAACAAACCAGGCCACCAGCATGGTGAGCGAGCGGAAAATACCCTTCACCGACGGCGGGGAGAACTCCGCCAGGTGACGATATCCACGGAACCCCAGCTTCAGGATATCCAGCAGGCTTTCCATCGGCTTATCTTCCGGGAAGCTATCCTGCCAAAGCGCCCACGTATCTGCGCGGGCAAACGTACACTGTACAAAATCGATATGTTGTTGATTGCTTAACGGCAGCAGCTGTAGCCCAACCTCGCTGCCGTTGACCCGCGCAACCCGCACCGGGAAGGCGTACTCCTGCTGCCCGCGCTTCAGCAGCAGCTTGACGTGCTGGCTTTCCAGCACCTGCGCCTCGCCGTGAATTTTGACGCCGAGGCCGCCGTCGGAGTAATCATGGACGGTACAGGAGAACAGGTGCCCATCTTCGCGGGCAATCGCCGCCGGCATCGACATCTCCACGCGGTGCGATCGCCGCACCTGCTTGCTTTCAACCGAGACCGCCACCGCGCCGCCGAGGATAATCAGGTTATAGAACACCCAGATAATGCTCACCCAGACGGTCAGGATTTCGTTTTCCGGGCCGTACATAAAGCGCCAGATCCCTACCCCGACGCCGACCAGGTTCAGCAGCACGAGGTAGATATAGGGACGCGAAATCACCCAGTCGACGTACTCGTCCTCCACCAGTCCGCCTTTCGCCGTCACGTTGAATTTACCCTTATGCGGGTTAATCAACGCGACAAAGGTCGGCGGCGCGATATACCACGCCAGCACCGTTTCATAAATTTCACTCCAGAAAGAGTGGCGGTATTTGCCCTGAATCTTCGAGTTGGTCAGACTGGCGTGAATCATATGCGGCAGCACGAACAGGGCGATCATCAGGGCAGGCGCATAGATGATATAGGCGTGCAGCAGCAGAAACGCCAGCGGCGCGGTCAGGAAGATCAGCCGCGGAATACCGGATAGAAAGTGCAGCATCGCGTTGACGTAGCAGACGCGCTGCGCCAGCTTCAGCCCTTTGCCAAACAAGGGGTTATCAAGGCGGAAAATTTGTACCATCCCGCGGGCCCAGCGGATGCGCTGGCCAATATGCGCCGACAGGCTCTCCGTCGCCAGACCAGCCGCCTGCGGGATACGCATGTAGGCTGAAGTGTGCCCGCGGCGGTGCAGGCGTAGAGAAGTGTGGGCGTCTTCCGTCACCGTTTCCACGGCAATGCCGCCGATTTCATCCAGCGGGCCGCGGCGGATCACCGCGCAGGAGCCGCAGAAGAAGGTCGCATCCCACATGTCGTTCCCGTCCTGCACCAGGCCATAAAACAGCGTGCCTTCGTTCGGCGTTTTGCGAAATCGCCCCAGGTTGCGCTCAAACGGGTCCGGGGAGAAGAAGTGGTGCGGCGTCTGCATCATCGCCAGCTTCTTCTCTTTCAGGAACCAGCCCATGGTCATCTGCAGAAACGAACGGGTCGGCACGTGGTCGCAGTCGAAAATCGACACGAACTCGCCCTTGGCGTACTTCAGCGCGTTGTTGATATTGCCGGCTTTCGCGTGCTCATGGGTGGTGCGCGCAATGTAGTGCACCCCGACGTCTTTGGCGAACTGGCGGAACTCTTCGCGCCCGCCGTCGTCGAGGATCCAGATATTAAGCTTGTCCTTCGGCCAATCGATCCCCTGCGAAGCGTAAATGGTGTTTTTCACCACGTTGAGGTCTTCGTTATAGGTCGGCACGAAAATATCGACCGTCGGCCACTGCGCCATATCCTCCGGCAGCGGGACCGGCTGACGGTTCAGCGGCCACACGACCTGGAAATAGCCCAGCACCAGCACTACCCAGGCGTAGGTTTCAGCAAACAGCAGAATTATCCCGCACACCAGGCTCACGGGGTCATCCCAGTTGAGCGTCGAGGTGTAGCGCCACCAGATGTAGCGGCAGGAGACGGTCAGCGACAGCACGATCAGCATCAGGGCCGAAAAGCGCCCAGGAATGCGCCGCACCAGCAGCGCTACGCCCCACAGGAGCAACAGGAAAATAAACTGCGAGAGCGGATTAAACGGCTGGGTAATGCAGAGCAGCGCGAGGATCAGCGAGAAAAAGGTTATTGCGCCCAGAATAAGCCGCCGTATCTTCGGATTCAGGTGCCCCAGCTCTTTATGCTTATCCAGATGGCCGGTACGGGCGTTGACCTTTTCCGGCAGCTTTTCCAGCCACTGGGCGTAGCGCCCCTGGACGCCTTCCAGCGCCGCCAGGGAACGCCAGTTAATCTTTTTATCCGGCTCCGGCACCCGCGTCGCCAGCAGCCACACGGCTTGCAGCAGGTAGCGAATCGGGTCCAGCGGGCGCGGCCGATGCGGATTAATATGCGGGAAAAACTCGCCGTGACGTTCGCGGATAGCCTGCCAGCGCGGCGTTTCCAGCGGCATAAACGCCCATGCCAATGACGCCCACAGGCAGCCCAGCGCGGCCGACAGCCACGAGGCGCCGTGCTGGCGGTAATCAAGATAGCGCTCGCTCAGCCGTTTCCCGACCGGCGGCGCCAGCAGCAGCGCGCTCAGGCGAATCATTCCGCCCCCTTCCCGGCGTAGTGCAGCAGACACCAGTTGGCAAGCGTCAGTATCTCCTCCGCCGCCAGCGAGTCCTGGCGGTATTCGCCGAGGGGCTGCTTGGCCGCCAGACACTCCGCCATCGCCTCATCACGATGGATAGTCACCGGCAAAATGCGCCGCTGGCTCTCCAGCCACAGCTGATACAAATCCTCCTGCAGCTGGCTGCCGACGCGCAGATCGTTAATCAAAATATCGCTATTGACCGGCAGCGCCTGCTGATGGAGACGAATATGGCTATTGCCGTCCGGGTGGACCACGACCAGCGTGCGGTCGCAGACGTTGATCAAGGAGCGGGTCAGCGGGGAATAACCGTCCGGCAGGTCAATCAGCAGCCAGCGGTGATCGCCCTGCTGGTGGAGCTTCTGCACGATCCCGGCCATCGGCGCCAGCGTCGGCTGGAGCCGCTCAATATTTTCGCGCTCGCCCGGCGTCAGCTGACCAAAAGGCAACAGATCGATATGCGAAGTATAGCGCAGCCCGGCGTCGCGCCAGTCGGTGCCGTCGATCGTGGCGCGCGCCCAGCCCGCTTTGTGGCTGAAATCGACGTTGAAAAAGAAGCGCAGCATGTTGTCCGGGCTGGCGTCCACCACCAGTACGGTTTCACCAAGTAACTGCAGCGCCCAGGCCAGCGCAGCGGTAATCGACGTGGTGCCAGTACCGCCGCGCACGCCCTGTAATCCCAGAATCGCCATCGATGGCTTCCTTACTTTTTCTCTGCTAATTCAGCCAGTAATGGCCAACGTTTTAGCGCCGCGGTTAACTGCTCGCGTCGGGAAATATCGTGGTAGTTAATATCAGGCAGGGAAAATGCCCGGCTTAACGCCAGGAAATCATTTTGAAAGGTGTAGCCCAAAGTCGCATCGGTGGGTACAGCAGGCTCTTTTGCTGGCATTTCTCTGTCCGTTGGAAAATACAATAAATTAAACCGAGAGGCGTAAGTTCATCCTTAAAATATGTTTACATGCTAAAACTGATGTCCTTTAATTTCAATGTTAGGTTTACTCTGACGCTTTCGCTAGTAAACTAATCAAGTGTAAATCAAGTCTCACGAGGGACGCCGTGGATATCGTATATTCTTTGGGTATTTCATCATTATGGGACGAAGTATGCCATATGCCCGTGGGTGGAGTATGGTGGCTGAATGTCGACCGCCATGCCGACGCGGTAAGCCTGCTCAACCATACGCTGGCTGCCCAGGATAAACAGAGCCAGGTTGCAGCGATAGTCATGGGCGAGAACCCCAATAAAATCATTGCACCTGGGAAAGATCGCGGCCCAGATAAGATCGCATTATTTAGCATGCCGAACCGCTTTGAGGGGCTGGCAGAAATGCACCGTGATTTAGTTTGCTCCCTCGAACCTGGCAATTATTTGTTTATTCTGCTATGCGCTGAAAATGCCTGGCAGAATATAAAAAGCGAAGATCTATGCAATTGGGTTGAAAAATCATATCGCTGGACTAATTATCATCGTTGTTCATTATTAGTACTTAATTCCGGGCACGATATCGATAAGCAACTCTCCCCTTTACTACGCGAGTACCGCTCGCTTTCCGGCCTGGCAAGTATTCGTTTCCAGGGGGATAACCACCTGTTCGATATCGCCTGGTGGGGGAGTGAAAAAGGCATCAGCGCCCGGCAGCAGCTCATTATTCTCCAGGATGAGAACGGCTGGCGGCTGGCGCAGGATGAAGAAACGGTGGTGCAGCCGCGCAGCGATGAGAAAGTCATTCTCAGCAATCTGCGCGTACTGGAGGGGGCGCCCGCGCTTTCTGAATACTGGACGCTGTTCGATACCAACGACGCCGTTTTCAACGCCGGGAGGATGGCGCAGGCGGCAACGCTGATCTTCTCCATTACCCAGAATGAACAGATTGAACAACTGGGACGCTATATCCATACCCTGCGCCGCCAGCGCGGCAGCGCGCTAAAAATTGTCGTCCGCGAACAAACGCCAAGCCTGCGCGCCACCGATGAACGCCTGCTGCTGAGCAGCGGCGCCAATATGGTTATTCCCAGCGGCGCGCCGCTATCCCGCTGCCTTACGCTTATAGAAAGCGTTCAGAAACAGCAATTTACCCGCCATATCCCGGAAGATTTTAATACTCTGCTGACCTGGAGCCAGCCGCTAAAACTGCGCGGCTACCAGAAATGGGAGGCCTTCTGCGAAGCGGTGCACAATATTATGGCCAACACCATGCTGCCCGCCGATGGCAAAGGCGTGATGGTGGCCCTGCGCCCGGCGCCCGGCCTGCGCGTAGAGCAGGCGCTGACCCTGTGTAAGCCCAACCGCATGGGCGACATTATGACCATCGGTAACAATCGCCTGGTGCTGTTCCTGTCATTTTGCCGGGTGAACGACCTGGACACCGCGTTAAACCATATTTTCCCTTTACCAACCGGCGATATTTTTTCTAACCGTATGATTTGGTTCGAAGATAAACAGATAACGGCTGAAATCATGCAGATGCGCGGAATTCTGCCGGAGAACTGGAATACGCCGCTGCCTGTCTCGCTTGGCAAAAATGAAACCATCAACGCGACCCATGACGGGCGAAGCTGGCGGCGAAATCCCGAGCCGCACCGTCTGTCCATTGATGGGGAGCCAACCTTATGATGTCAATCGCCGATATTATTCAGTTGGTCGTCCTGTGCGCCCTGCTGTTCTTCCCGCTGGGATACCTGACGCGCCACTACCAGCGGCGTATTCGCACCACCTTAAGACTGATGTTCTTTAAACCCCGTTATGTCAAACCGGCTGGCGTGCTGCGCCGGGAAGCGGCATCCAGGCAAGGCAAATCAACGAAATGACCAAACCCAAAACACCCACCGCGTCGCTTCCGCTCTGGCGGTACTGGCGAGGCTTATCTGGCTGGAACTTCTACTTTCTGGTGAAGTTCGCTTTGCTATGGGCGGGATACCTCAATTTTCATCCCATGTTAAACCTGGTGTTTCTGGCCTTCCTGCTGGTGCCGATTCCACAGTATAAGCTGCACCGCATCCGCCACTGGATAGCGATCCCGCTGGGCTTTATGCTGTTCTGGCACGACACCTGGCTGCCCGGACCGGAAAGTATTGCCAGCCAGGGCTCGCAGATTGCCGGCTTTAGCGCCGACTATATCTGGGATTTGGTGACCCGCTTTATTAACTGGAATATGGTCGGCGCGTTCTTCGTGCTGCTGGTTTTGTGGCTGTTTATCAGCCAGTGGCTGCGGGTGACGGTTTTCGTCTCCGCAATCATGGTCTGGCTGGTCGTCAGCCCGCTGCTGCCCTCTTTCACCCTTTGGCCGGCAGGTCAGCCAACGGCAGCGGCGGCGAACACCGCCGCGAATACGACCGGCGGTACGGCCATCGCGACCAATACCGCGCCGGCGAATAACGATATTCCGCCGCAAACCGAGCCGCCGACGTCAGCCAATCTGACCAACTGGCTGAACGCCTTTTATGCTTCCGAGCAGAAACGTAAAACCACTTTCCCGGACGCGCTTCCGGCCGATGCTCAGCCGTTCGATGTCCTGATTATCAATATCTGCTCGCTCTCATGGTCAGATATTGAATCGGCCGGGCTGACGGACCATCCGCTGTGGAAGCATTTCGACCTGCTGTTCAAAAACTTTAACTCGGCGACCTCTTACAGCGGCCCGGCGGCGGCGCGTCTGCTGCGCGCCAGCTGCGGCCAGCTCTCGCACGCCAACCTCTACCAGCCGTCAGGCAGCGAATGCTATCTGTTTGAAAACCTCGCGAAGCTGGGCTTTACCCAGCAGCTGATGCTCGGTCACAACGGTATCTTCGGCGACTTCCTGAAAGAGCTGCGCTCGCTGGGTGGTATCCAGAGCCCGCTGATGGATCAATCCGGCCTGCCGGTGATTCTGCAGGGCTTTGACGGCTCCCCGGTCTATGACGACCAGGCAACGCTGAACCGCTGGCTGCAGACGCTGGATAAGCTGAATACGCCGCGTACGGCGACCTTCTACAACACGCTGCCGCTGCATGACGGCAACCACTATCCGGGCCAGAGCAAAACTGCGGACTATAAAGCCCGTGCGCAGAAGTTCTTCGATGAGCTGGACAGTTTCTTCACCGAGCTGGAGAAATCGGGCCGTAAGGTGCTGGTCATCGTTGTACCGGAACACGGCGCGGCGTTGAAAGGCGACAAAATGCAGGTTTCCGGCCTGCGCGATATTCCCAGTCCTTCCATCACCAACGTTCCGGCGGCGGTGAAATTCTTCGGCATTAAAGCGCAACATCCCGATGCGCCGATAATCATCAACCAGCCAAGCAGCTACCTGGCGATTTCGGAGCTGGTGGTTCGCGCCCTCGACGGCAAGATGTTTGACGAAAACGACATCAACTGGCAGCAGTATATTGCCAACCTGCCGCAGAGCGCGGCGGTGTCGGAAAACTCCAACGCCATCGTCATTCAGTACCAGGGGAAACCGTATGTTCAGCTGAACGGCGGCAGCTGGGTGCCTTATCCGCAGTAAACGAAAAAGGCCGCAGGATTTTACCCCTGCGGCCCCGTTCGGGCGCATGCTGCCACTAAGGCAGGCAGATACCCACCGGCCGGTTACTTGCGGTTATCCATCCAGCTCACGATCATGCTGACAAGAATGCCGGCAATTACCGGAGCCGCCAGATCGTCCCACAGCACCATGCCCAACTGAGCGAGCGTCATACAGCCGCCTTGTTGCAATGGCAACCGTTCGCGGCTATCCTCGAATGGTCTAGATGCGAGGTTAGCCCCCGATACGTTGCCAGGTTGATACCAAACAACGTGCGGGGGTTTTCTCTTTCCAGCAACCCATCTCTCTATGCCGCCGGGGTTCAAGCCCCCGCAACATTGCGCCTCACCGGGCGAACCCGGCTTGCCGATGATTCTACTGCTCCGCCCCGGTACCCGCACTCCCCCATTACGCAGCGTGCGAAGCGCATTCCAGGATCGTTTTTATTTCAGCAATACAACGAAAAAGGCCGCAGGATTTTACCCCTGCGGCCCCGTTCGGGCGCATGCTGCCACTAAGGCAGGCAGATACCCACCGGCTGGTTACTTGCGGTTATCCATCCAGCTCACGATCATGCTGACAAGAATGCCGGCAATTACCGGAGCCGCCAGATCGCCCCACAGCACCATGCCCAACTGAGCAAGCGTCATACAGCCGCCTTGTTGCAATGGCAACCGTTCGCGGCTATCCTCGAATTGTTGAGGTTCGAGAGTAGCCCCCGAAACGTTGCCAGGTTGATACCGAACAACGTGCGGGGGTTTTTCTCTTTCCAGCAACCATCTCTCTATGCCGCCGGGGTTCAAGCCCCCGCAACATTGCGCCTCACCGGGCGAACCCGGCTTGCCGATGATTCTACGGCGCTCTTCCGATTTCAGCACCCGGCCCTGGCGCGTTATTCTAGGCGCCTTCCACAGTTTACGACTGGTCTTTATTTGCCAGCCATACCAGCAGCTTCAGGCTGGCGGAATAATAGTCGTCCTGGGCACTAATCTGCGGCTCGGCCTGCGCTTCGCCAAGGGTTAAATCGCGTACCGCCAGTAGCCCGCCGGTCATAAACCACGGCGCCACTTCATCGGTATTGACGTTGATCCACGCCGGCGTTTGCAGACGCGGATAGCGCTGGAACCAGTTTTTCCATGGCGTCAGCAGGCTGCTTTTCGGGTCGCTCCAGTAAACATACAGCGGAATACGGATCGCATCGAAGCTCATCCGCGTCGGCCACTCTTTTGCCGGCTCCATCCTGCCGTCCGCTCTTAAGGCGACCCAGTCGCTGGGAAGCTGAGATGTCCCCCACGCCATTTTCCCCAGCAGCGCCTGACCATCGCTTTGCAGCTTTCGCCAGGCGGTTAAATGCGTCCGCGCGGCGAAGGCCTGCCATGCCGGAAAGATAAAGTAGGAGGGATTAAGGTTCAGATGATCGTTGAGATAGAATCCCTTCGCGCCCGGAAGCATGACCTGACGGCCGGCGAAGGTGACCACCGTGGACTTCAGTAGCGAAGCGGTTATCGCATCCGACGCGCTGCCGTAGGATTTTTCATGCCACTGCTGCTGCGCGCGCAGCAGCGCCCAGGCAATCAGGGTATCGCCATCGGTGGCATCGTTTTTATCCGCCACCGGATTAGGCGCCACCGGATTATAGCGCCAGTAAAATAGCCCGTTTTCTTTGTTACGCAGCGTTTTATCGGTCCACTGCCATAGCTTGTCAAAGGCGGGGCGATCGTTATTGGCCACCGCTAATAGCATGGCAAAACCTTGCCCTTCGGTATGAGAGACGTTGCCGTTGCCGGTATCAATAATGCGCCCGTCCGGCATCATAAAACGCGATTTATAGCTTTCCCACGCCGTATCGGCCCACGCGTGGGGAAGCATCATCATCGTCGTCACCACGACTGTCGCTAAAGCACGCAAGGACATAAATTCACCCTTCAGGGATGGAAGTAAAGAAACTGAACGTCAGAGACCGAAAACAGCCGCTCGCGCTGTAAAACCACATGCGCCGCGCCGCCCTGTCCCTGTAGCCAGCGGGAATAAAGCCCCTCGAGTATGGCACAAAACGCATTACACCAGCGTACGCGGCGCGCTTCATCGCGGCTCACCGGCAGCGCCTGATGGCGTAACCGCAGGCCATCATCGCTCACCTCAACGCTCACCAGTCCCCACTGAAAGCGGCTGAGCTGCGCATTAATATGGGCTTCCAGCTCACCGAGCGTCTCCGACTCCGGCAGCGGATGCTCATCGGCCAGCGCCTCGCCCATTTGCCGCAGAAAGGGCTGACTCTCCAGTTCGCCCGCGTTGTTGACCATGCCATCAACCATAATCAGCAGCAGATCGAACCACCCGGCAGGCGTTTGCTGCTGCTGAAACCAGGCCGTCACCAGCGCATTATTATTGTCCGTCATGATCAGCGATCTCCCAGCATGTAGCGGATATAAAGGCCGGCGGTGCTCTCGTTATAATCGCCAAAGGTGTCATAGCCCACCTGGCCGCCGAGCGTCATCTGTTTATTCACTTTGTAATCCGCACCGGCGCGCAGCGTATAGCCGATGCCGCTCTTCGACGTGGCTGAATAGTACGCCTCTTTGGCAAAACCGTTGCTCACAGCGGTCTCGAGCGTCTGCTGCCACTCGGCGTTGGTCGGGAAATAGGCGCTCTTATCCTGACTGTACGATTGATACCCCACCGAACCGCCAAGCTTCATCGTCCAGTTATCATATTTCTCCGTCAGGCTGACCGGCAGCGACACGCTAACGTAGTTCTGCGGGCTGAAGTAACCCCCTTGCCCGTAGGTGAAGTAGCTGAGGTTTTTCGAGTAATCCATGTAGCTCATACTCAACCCGGTCTGCAGCTGACGATACTCATCGTGGTATGGCCGCAGATAAACCCCGGCGTTGGCGTTAATGCTGGTGTTGCTGGCGACGTTTTGTCCCAGGTAGCTATAGCCCCCGCCGCCGACGTAGAAACCGGCGTCGCCGTCGTCATAGCTTAGCTGCAGGGTACCGCCGTTTTTAGTCACCTGTCCCCAGGTCTTGCCGGAGTAGGAATCCTTCAGCCCCACCCAGGAGAGCAGGCTATCGGTCAGCGAACGACGCTCGCCGGTAAAAATCAGCGACAGGTAGTTGGTCAGCTTCGGCGACCACTTCACGCCGCCCACCACGGTATTCAGATCCTGACCCAGCGGCGTGCTGCCGATATCGACGCGATAATCGTCGCCGCTCAGCGCCAGCGCCAGCTCCACGCCGTTGGCTTTCTGCGAATCGGTTGAGCCGCTGGCCTGATCAACGTTAGGTTTCAGATTTGAAGAAGCCAGATAGCTGGCGACCTGCCCGGGTTCATATTTTCCCAGCTTCGCCAGATTCTCCATGCCGCTGCTGGTGGTGGCGTTAAAGTCTGAAGCATTCAGCATGCCGAGACCGCTCAATGTCTCCGCCCCCGGATTGTTGGCAAAGTACGTCGTGCGCTCGGTAGGGGTCATCGCCGCAATTGCCGCCTGCTCGCTGGTGGCGGTGGAGATCATATTGGAGACCGCGTTTGATAGCGGATTCGCGCCATAGCGCCGCCAGGCGTCGCCGGTTGCCGTCCCTGCGTTCAACGTAATTGGCGTCACGGTAAAGTCGAAACGCGAATCACCGAACGGCGAGGAGGACCAGGTCAGGGGGGTTTTAATTTCGGTCAGCTTGCTGGTGCCGGATTCGCCATCGCGGCCGCGAACCTCCATGCCCCCCTGCAGCCAGGTGCCGGTTTTTTCCTGTAAGGTCTCCATCATGGTGTCCACCTGGCGCAGCATTCGGGTCTGCGCGGTTTCGACCGGCAGATCGGTGCGCTGGATCCCCGGCAGCGTGCTGCCATCGCCCGTCGATACCTGAGAAACCTGCCACGGCATATATTGCCCGTAGGTGGAAGCGGTACGCGTCGCCGCCGGCGTACGCGAGACGCCGACAAACGGATTATCCGCCGCCAGCACGCCGCCCACGGTCGGCGTTTGCGTGCCGTTGCTGCTCTGTAACCCCAGCAGCCTTCCGCGAGCGCTGCGCAGATAGGTCATCGCCTGCTGATGATGCCCCTGCGATTCGGCAACGCGCGCCAGCAGCAGCAAACGGTCCGGCGAATTATCCGGCCGCAGCCCGCCTGCCAGCTGCGCCGCCCGGTCGTTATCGCCCGCCGACAGCGCGACATCAATAGCTCCGCTGCGCGCGTCCTGGGTCGGCGTATCGCGGGTCATCAGGTAGTCATAGACGACCCCGGCCTCTTTATTCATTTTGCCGCTCTGATAGAGACGCGCCATGGCGAACATCAGGTCGGTATTTTGCGGGTCGCTTTGCATCGCGCCCATCAGCTTGTCATACGCCGCCGCGTAGTTGCCCTGCTCGCGCAGGTGGTCCGCTTCGTTAATCACATAGCCGTTGCGGATACTGGCCAGCTGCGTCGGCGTACTGCTCGCCTGCAGCTGCGGGTTGGTGAGCAGCCTCTGCGCTTCGTTAGTCAGGCCTGCCTGGTTAAGCACCGTCACCTGGTCTGCGTAATCCCCGGCATTGCCCGAGATACCGCCGTTAATACTGTTGCGCACCAGCGATACCGCGGTGGTCACATCGCCGCTCTGGGCCAGCAGGCGCGCCAGTTTACCCACATCCGCCGGGGCTTTTGGCGGCGTCGCGGCCATCGCCCTTAGCGTATTGGAAGCCGCGACGGTATTCCCCTGCGCCAGATAGCCCTGCGCCGTCGCCAGCTGCAGGTTGTAGTTCACCCGCTGGTGTAAATCGCGCATCTGGCTGGTCTGGCTGGCGGGAGGAATTCTCGCCAGCAGCGTTTGCGCCTGCTGCCAGCCGCCGTTCTCGCTGGCGAAAAGGGCCGCGGCGTATAAGGAGTTACTGCTGGCGCCGGGACGATACGCGGCGCCCATGATCGCGTTCGCCTCGCCGTCGTTACCGGACTTTTGCAGCAGTCGGGCCAGATCGAGGCGCATCCACGCATCGTCCGGATAACGAGAAACGCCCTGGCGCAGCGTGGCGATTGCCCCGGTCACGTTTCCGCCGCTGGCCTGCTCCTGCGCCTGCCGACGCAGCGAGTCTCCGGGCGTCCCGGTGACCACGCGCGGCTGCAGTTTTTGCTGCAGGCTTTCCGGCAGCGTTCGCAGCATCGCCTGGGCTTCCGCGGTTTTATTCTGTTCACGCAAAACGTAATAGAGATTCTCCCGGGCGGGGCCATTTTGCGGCTGGTCGTTAAGCAGCGCCCGCAGCGTTTGTTCGGCCTGGGGCAGATCTTTGTTGTGCCGCAGAACGTCGGCGCGGAACAGTTTCGCCGCCGAGCCCTGGGCCCCGCTCTGCTGCGCCAGCGGCGCGGAGAGCGCCAGCGCCTGGCTAATATTGCCTTGCTTCCAGGCCTGCTGCGCCTGCGCGAGCTGGCCGTAAAACAGCGCATCCGCCGCCTGCTGGCGCCGGGTTTCAGAACTCTCGCCGCCGAGATCCGCCGCCCGGCTCAAATATTGAGAGGCCGCCTGAAAATCGCCGCTGCGCTGGGCGATATAGCCCATCCCGGCAAGCGCGTCAGCGTCCTGCGGATTGGTTTGCAGGACCTGTTCAAACTGCTGCTTCGCCGCGGCGGTATTGCCGCTGTTCAGGTCAGAGTAACCCTGACCGCGCGCCTGGCCGCTGCGCCGTTCACGGAAGTAGTTTTGCACTTCGCTATCCTGCGGGTGGCGCTGCATCCAGGTATCGTAAAACGGTTCATCCCCCGGCTGCGGCCCCATCCACAGCAGCGCCTGGCGCAGCCCGGCATCGGCCTCTTTGCTGCCGCTGGCCATCGGCTCCAGCATAGCGATCCCTTCCCGCCGGGTCTCTTCGCGCCAGGTCAGCGCCTTACCCAGGGCTACGCGCGGCCCGTTCTCTTGCGGATGCTGAGCGACATACTGACGCAGTTCGCTCACCGCCTGCGAATAGAGCGACTTGTCGCTGGCCATCGTCATGTAGTATTCCGCCGCCAGACCGGAAGGCGGAACGTTACCGTTAAACATACTCCGCCAGGTCGCCAGCGCGGCGGGCACGTTGCCGCTGCGCGCCTGCTGTCTTGCCAGGTTTAGCTGTCCCTGGGGGACCTGGGCCATTTTTTTGGCGCTATCCAGATCCTGCAAGCCGGGACTGTTGGGCGCCGCTTTCTCCAGCCGCGCCCGCCACTGGGCCGCGGCCTGCAGGTTGCCCCCCTGCTGCGCCCACAGCGCCATCAGGTACAGCGCCTGAGCGTTATTGGCATCCACCGATAACACTTTTTGCAGCGATTCCATCGCCAGCTCATCGTGGGATTTTTCATGCCAGTAGTTGGCCTGGGCAAAAAGCGCCTGTAGCGCCGCATCGTTACCCGCCGCCTGCGCCTCGCCAAACGCGCCCAGCGTCAGCGCGCCGGACAGGCACAGCGTGGAAAATTGACGGGCCGCCTTATTATTCATTCTGCTGACTCTTTTCATTGGCTCTCTCCCGACTCCAGGCGCTTACGGGCATGACGTTTAAACATGGCGGTCAGCGCCAGTCCCAGAATCGATGTGGCGATTAACCCCAGCACCGCCAGCAGTCCGGAGTGCTGGTTGGCGTACCACACCGCCATCATGTACCACGGCATCTGGCCGCTGGGGAACGGCGTACTGACCTGGAAACTACGCACGCCGTTATCGCTGGTAATCACCGCCGTATCGCCGCGAATACCGGCATTGATGCGCGGTGAATTAAGGTCGTCTTCGAGTTTCGCCAGCTGATCGTCGCTGCTGGCCATCGCCACCACCACCACTCGCTGCGGATTCCACGGCGAGCGATAGCTGATAAACCCTCGCCAGGCGCTGCTGGAGGAGAAATAGCGATCGGCATCCACGCCGTCGGAGGCCCAGTCGCCGCTCAGCCGGCGCTGAATTTTCGCCCATAGCGCCGGTTCACGCACGCTCAGCAGGTTTTCGACCGGATTATAGGGAGAGTCGGCCAGCAGGCGCTGGTTAAACACTTTTTGGTCAAGCGCGCTCACCGCCAGCACATCGCGATCGCGCAGGAAAGGCGAATTGGCGGCGTCGTCAGGAACGCCCAGCATCACGCGGTTATTGGCCAGCGCTTTGCCGGTCGAGTTCCCTGAGCGGGCGGCCAGATTCAGCATCATCGCGACCTGGGTTTCCGAAGGCCGCTCCGGCAGCAGCAGCGTGGTTTGCGAGTAATCCGCTAGCCGGGAGAACGGGAACGACGCGCCGACAAAGTAGGAGAGATTCGGCAACAGCGAGAAGTGCCGCGTGCCGCTCAAATCGATCCACGAGTCGTCGGTAATGCGGCTCTTGATCGTGCTGTTCAGCAGCACTGAACAGGGAGCGCTATCCTTCGGCACCAGATTAAAATAGAGCGACAGCTGGTTATCGCCGTAAATCAGATACGGCGCCAGCGGGATCGTAAAACGCTCCTGACGCGCATCGCCGCCCAGGTGACGCCAGAGCTTCTCCAGCGGCCCCTGTTTGTTCATCGGCAGGTTGTTGAGGAAGGTGTTGTTGAGCGTCACGCTCAGCAGCGACTTGTCCTCGTTAATCCAGCTCTCCGACGGGAAACGATAGCCAATCTGCAACGGAATGGTTTCGCCATCCCACAGATAGAGATCCGGCGCGGCGCGAAAGGCGACGCGCAGCGGCTCATGCCACACGCCGCTGACGGTCATACTTTGATCCTGGCGGATCAGCTCGCTGATTTTTACCGGCCGATCGGTGGCGATCCAGCGCGGGGCGTCGTACGGCTTGCCGACGGGAATCGCCTGCGGATCAACCTCCATACTGGCCGTCTGCAGGGCGAAATCACCGCGGGTCAGGCGCCAGGCGGCCATCCGCAGCGCGGCGTCATTCTGCCCGACGATCAGCAGCAGCTTATAGGCCGGGTTGCCGGGATTCTCAACGATCCGCAGCAGCGGCTTGTCGGTTTGCGGCAGCGTCAGGCCGCCCACCCGATCGCCGGGGTGGCCGATGATAATGCCGTGCTTCTCGGGCAGGCGATCGCGCAGCGCGTCAAAGGCGATACCGCGATAATCGGCCTGAATACCCAGCCACGACGACACCAGCGCCGCAGCGCTAAAGATGTCCGCCGTCGATTTCTCCGGATAAGCGATGGCGATATCCGCCGGCGTCATCTGCATACTGTCGAAAAATGGCCGCGGGAAGTGGCTTAAATCGTTGCTGATATTGAGCTGCTGGCTCTCCCAGCTAAAGTGCGAGGCGGGCAAAATAGTCACCCGCGAGGTGTCGTGAATATCGAGCCGGCACTGCATCGCATCGCCGTCGTTAATCTTAAAGCTCAGGTTGTTGCTGGAGACCATCAGCGCCGCCGGAATATCCAGCTGATAGTGCGAGATCTCCTCGCCGTCGGCGCCCAGCGGCAGCGTGCCGAGCGGCTGGCCGTTGAGCATTAACTGCAGCGTGGCGTTGCGGGCCGCCATCTCCGGCGAGACCTTAACCTCCAGCATCAGCTGGGCGTGGGTCACCACCTGATCGGAGGGCAGCGTAAAGCTGGCGCCGCCCTGGTTTTGTCCGCCGCTAAGGATGATGCCGTCCGGCATACCCATCTGCGTCAGGTTCAGATTACCGCCGACAATCGGCGTTAGCGGTACCGTATCAGGAATGCCGGCTGCGACCGACGGCGGCATCGCGGGCAGCGAAGCCGGCTGATCGACGTTTGCCGGCGCGGGCTCCGTTGCGGCGGGCGAATTCGCCTCGGCCGCCGATGCGCCGTCGGCTTCCGCCCCGGATAGCGGAAAGTTAAGCTGCGGCAATGCGTCAGCGGGCGTTTCCTCGCTATGCAGCGTCGGCGCAGAGAGCATCCCGGCCAGCAGCGCAAGCGTCGTTAAGCGTTTCATAAGCTACCATCCTCCTGCGCGGGATTGGCCGCAGGCGGCTGGCGACGCTGGCTGCGGCGCGTTTTCCACGTCAGCCAGAACAGTTCAAACACGCAGCGCAAAATGGTGGCAAAAGAGCGGAACGGGTTATCCTGCGGACGCGGCGGGTTAATCCACGCATCGGCGCGAGCCAGCACCACGCGCACCAGTTCGCGGCGGCGGGAAAGCTGAATATTTTCATCAAATTGCAGGCGGATAAAGCGCTCGTCGGCGGTGATCTGGCGTACCGGAATCGAGATCGCCCCGGACTGGAGGATCAGCTCAATCTCTTCAATTTCATCCTGCAGGTGACGGTTATCCGGCGCGCTAACGCGACAGCCGCCCATTGACAGGTCCGCGGTGTGGCTGCGGGAGACAATGCCGCTGGCGTAGTGGATAAGCACCGGGATATCGACGTCAATACGAATCGTTTTTCGCACCTGACGGGTTTCGCGCGCCACCGCAATCGCGGCCAGCAGGAAGATCAGGCTATAAATCCCCCAACCGACGTTCAGCGCGATAACGTTCGGGTCTGAGCCAAAGTAGTCATGGCCGATGGCGCGGACAATACCGAATATCACGCCCAGGCCCAGCAGACAGGCAACGACCAGGTGCGGCCTGACGACGGTAAAGTCGAAGTAGCCCACGTCCAGCAGGCCGCCTTTATCGGTCACGTTGAATTTCCCGCGTTTGGGGAAAATCATCGTCACCAGCGTCGGCAGCACCAGGTGGAACGCCAGCACGATATCGTAGATTTCCCCCCAGAAGCTGTAGCGATAGCGACCGTTCATGCGCGAGCCGACATAGATCGCGAGGAACAGATGCGGCAGCGCGTAAGAGACGATCAGGCTGGCCGAGGAGTAGATAATATTGAGGTTAAATAGCAGGTAGGCCAGCGGCGCGGTGACAAAGACCACGCGCGGCAGGGCGAACTGGTAGTACAGCATGGCGCTGAGGTAGCACAGGCGCTGCTGAAAGGTCAGCCCGCGGCCCAGCAGCGGGTTATCCAGACGGAAAATTTGCGTCATCCCGCGCGCCCAGCGGGTACGCTGAATCACGTGCACCACCAGGCGTTCAGTAGCTAAACCCGCCGCCAGAGGGATATCGAGGAATGCCGACTTCCAGCCCAGACGCTGGAACTTCAGCGCAGTATGGGCATCTTCGGTCACGGTCTCAACCGCAAAGCCGCCGATCTGCTCCAGCGCGGCGCGGCGAATGACGGCGCAGGAGCCGCAGAAGAAGGTCGCGTTCCAGTTGTCGTTCCCCTGCTGAATCGGGCCATAAAACAGCATCCCTTCGTTAGGAATATTGCGGCCAACGGAGAGGTTGCGCTCAAAGGGATCCGGCGAGTAGAAATAATGCGGCGTCTGCACCAGCGCCAGCATCGGGTCGTTGAGGAATCCGCCCACCGTCGCCTGCAGGAAGACGCGGGTTGCCACGTGGTCGCAGTCAAACACGCAGATAAGCTCGCCGTGGGTCAGCGTCATCGCGTGGTTGAGGTTGCCCGCCTTGGCGTGTTTGTTGTCGTTACGGGTGATATACCCAACCCCAACGTCGGCGGCGAAGACCGCAAATTCATTGCGCTTCCCGTCATCCAGTAAATAGATTTTTAATTTATCTTTTGGGTAATCAATGCATTGCGCAGCGAGCACGGTATCACGCACCACTTCAAGCGGTTCGTTATAGCTGGGAATATAGATATCGACCGTCGGCCACTTGCTCATATCATCCGGCAGCGGGACGATTTCACGCTTTAGCGGCCAGACCGTTTGCAGGTAGTTAAGCAGCAGCATCACCCAGATATAGACTTCCGCCAGAAACAGCCCCATCCCCAGAATCGCTTCGATGGTGGAGTTAAAATGCAGGGTCTGCGTCAGACGGAAATACATATAACGGGTCGACATCAGCAGCGATGTCACCACCATGATGACGGAAACGCTGCGATTTTTACTGAATCCCATCAGGAAAAGAATACCGATGCTCAGCAGGCCAAAAATATACTGCTTTTGGCTGTCCATCGGGGTGATCACCACCAGCACGGCAATCGGCGAAAGCACCAGTACCAGCAACCAGAAAAGCGTCTTTTTCATTCAGCAGCCCTGCAATTAAATTAAAGCCCTGACCTGCGAGGCTGGCTATGCACCTTGCCGTCACCAATATTGATACCCAACAGCGCAGAAATTTTTTTGGCAATAATTTCAATATCAAAGGCGGCTGCGGAGGATGAATTAAAGTCAAGGATCGACTTCTGGGAAGCATTCGCTTCCACCACGCTTTCATCACGATGGATGATGCCCAGCAGACGATCGCCCAGCTTTTCTTCCATCAACGCCGTGACATCGCGACTCACCTGGCGACGGTTATCGCTCTGGTTAATCACAAAATAGTGTCCGTGTTTATGGTTGAGCTCACCCCCGGTCAACCGCTGATTGTCGACGTGCGACAGCACGGACATTGAAGCGGTATCCGCCAGCAGCGGTACCAGATGCAGGTCGGCAAGCGAAGTGAGCGCCTTCAGCGCGGGCGAAGGGCCCGGCGGCAGGTCGGCGATGGTAATCAGCCCCGGATAGTTGAGTAATGCCGCCAGGCCGCGCGTCAGGAAATGCTCGTCGTGGGTCAAACGTTCATCAAAGGACTGCCGCTGGGCTTCACTCACGTCGCCGTAGGGCAAGACGAAAATATTGCTGCCGGCGCTTAATACGCACTGGCTCCAGTCATGGAGCTCCAGCGCTTTCGCGACATAGCCGCGCTCATCGCTAAGCGGGACGCCAAAATGCAGGCGCAGGGCGTTCTGCACATCAAAATCGAGGGCCAGAACTTTGCTGCCTGCGCGGGCCAGCGCCCAGGCCAGATTTGCCGCCAGGGTCGTCTTTCCTACGCCGCCTTTCGGTGAACACACGCAGATCAACGGCATGTCGCGATCCTCTCCAGGAGTGATTTCAGTGACTGATCTTTATCTTTTGCTACCGGCTCTGCGGTTTTTGTCGCAAAGAGATGGGCAAACCCTTCCGCCGTCGGCGCTATCGCCGGACGAGGCCTGGCCGGAGGGACAGGTATCGGCTGAGCAGCAGGTCGAGAAACCGTCGCCAGGGAAGCGGGTTCAGCCGCGGGCGCGCTTTCCGGCGCCGCGGGCACTACGGCCATCCTGTCCGTCACGGGAACAGGCTGCGGCGCGGAAGGCGGGATACTCAACGCTGGCGCCGGCGCAGATGGCGCAGGGGCGGTTTGAACGACAGCGCGCTCCACCTGATGAAACATATCGGCAGGAACCCGCTGCGGCACAGGTAGGGAGACCGATCCCCCCATTGCCAAAGAAGACTCTTCCTCTGCGGGAATAAGTTGATTGAGAATAACCCAATCCCCTTTTTCACCGGCGGCGGCTTCTGATGAGAGGTCCTTGAATTTTAGACTGTGTGTCCGCGTCTTTTCCTTGAAGCGCTGCAAATCATCATAATGGTTCATAGATAACCTCATGATTTAAATACATCATATTTAATCTGTTTTAATTGTCATTCTACGCCGCTAAAGCATAGTTTAATTTGTTGTTTTTTGGGCATTTACCCGGCGTTACGACCGTCACAATACGCTAACTTTAGTCGCGATTTGATTATTTAGATAAGTCAGGTTGGTGTAATTCCATAGGGATAGTGCGGCTACACTAACAGCTCTTTTTCAAAATGATAGCCCCATTTTTTGGGCGGCGACGCCGTCATTCCCCCCGCAGCCTGCCAGGCTATTCGCAGAGAGTAGTTTTTTATACTGCCTTAATTTTAAAAAACGGCGTAATACACGCCAGCCGACGGCTAAAGAGAATACATTTTAATATTTTTTAAGGCGTTTAGAAATCACTCCCCGCGCTTAATTAAAATAATAAATAATGTTCCGCCGTAAAATAAATAGCTCAGGATGTTATCTAAAAACCAGGAATATAAAGCGTTGACCGAACAACAAAGAACAGTTTTGTGAATCACTCTTGCCGCTTATGCGCAACCAGAAAAGTAATAATGATGATAAAATAAAATATATTCATGGAGTTAGCTTAAATTTCAGCGATAACATTTCCTCTGGCGTACGGCAGCGTCATTGTTCGTTGTAGATTGTTCCATCGGCGCTGAATAATGGCTAAAAAAAAGCCGATGCGCAGGCTTCGGCTTTGGTTATCAGCGGTGTCAATCAGCTCAGCGGCTTCTCGCCGTTTTGATCTTCATCGACGGCAAAACAGGCCACCAGCTGGCCGCCGTAATCCTTCAGCTGCGGCTGAAGCTGGGTGCATGGGCCAAAACGGCGACGACAGCGGGCGTTAAACGCGCAGCCCGGCGGCGGATTCAGCGGGCTCGGCAGTTCGCCGGTCAGCTTGATGCGCTCGCGGCGGTCATCCGGGTTCAGGCGCGGCGTAGCCGATAGCAGCGCCTGAGTGTACGGATGCTGCGGGTTGTTGAAGATTTGATCCTTCGACCCTTTCTCTACACAGCGGCCTAAGTACATCACCATCACCTCATCCGCGATGTGCTCCACGACCGACAGATCGTGGGAGATAAAGACGTAAGAAAGCCCCAGATCCTGCTGCAGATCCATCATCAGGTTCAGCACCTGCGCGCGCACCGAAACGTCCAGCGCGGAGACCGGTTCGTCGGCGATCACCACGTCCGGGTCAAGCATCAGACCGCGGGCGATGGCGATACGCTGACGCTGGCCGCCGGAGAACATATGCGGATAGCGGTCGTAGTGTTCCGTTTTCAGGCCCACTTTGGCCATCATCGCCAGCGCTTTCTCCCGGCGCTGCTCCTTACTTAAGCTGGTGTTGATCTGCAGCGGCTCTTCCAGAATCTGCCCCACCTTTTTACGCGGGTTCAGCGAACCGTAGGGGTTCTGGAACACAATCTGGATTTTCTGCCGGCGCAGCTTTTGCGCCTGCGGATCGTGCTTAAGCAGATCCTGTCCCTGATAATAGAGCTCGCCGCCGGTAGGAATTTCAATCATCGTCAGCAGACGGCCGAGCGTCGATTTACCGCAGCCGGACTCCCCGACAACTGCCAGCGTTTTACCGCGTTCAAGGGTAAACGAGACGCCGTCCAGCGCTTTGACCAGGCGTTCCGGCGCAAATAGCCCCTTCTTCACCGGATAGTATTTCTTCAGATCGGTGGCCAGCAACAGAGGCTGTTGCGTGGTGGCCTCATGCGTACTCATAGCCCTGGCCTCCCGGCATCATCAAGTGGGTAATGACATTTTGACTGACGACCGCCGTTAAGCAGGTTCAGTTCAGGTTCTTCACTGCGGCATTTGTCCGTTGCATACGGGCAGCGCGGGTTGAGCAGGCAGCCGCTCGGACGGTCATATTTACCCGGCACCACGCCCGGCAGCGAGGCGAGGCGAGCTTTATCCTGAGCGAACTCCGGCAGCGCGCGCAGCAGCGCCTGCGTATAGGGGTGGCGCGGGGCGCGGAAGATATCCTTCGCATCGCCGGTTTCCACTACCTGGCCGGCGTACATGACGATGATTTTGTGCGCCGCTTCGGCCACCAGCGCCAGATCGTGGGTAATCAGGATCAGCGCCATATTCTCTTTCTGCTGCAGCTCCAGAAGCAGCTCGATGATCTGCGCCTGAATGGTGACATCCAGCGCCGTCGTGGGTTCATCGGCAATGAGCAGCTTTGGCCGACAGGCAATCGCCATCGCGATCATCACGCGCTGGCTCATGCCGCCGGAAAGCTGGTGCGGATAGACATCGAGACGTGAAGCCGGGTCGGGGATCCCCACCAGCGTCAGCAGGTCAATCGCCCGCTGAATACGCGTTTTCTTATTACCGCCCTGATGGACCTTGATGGCTTCCATAATCTGGTAGCCGACGGTATAGCACGGATTCAGACTGGTCATCGGATCCTGGAAGATCATCGCCACTTCCGCGCCCACCAGCTGGCGACGCTCTTTTTCGGAAATGCGCTTCAGGTCGCGACCGTTAAACTCCAGCTTTTCCGCCATCACCCGGCCGGGATAGTCAATCAGCCCCATAATCGCCAGCGAACTGACCGATTTGCCCGAGCCGGACTCGCCGACGATACCGACCACTTCGCCCTGGTTTACGCTGTAGCTTACGCGGTCTACGGCGCGGAACGGCGTCCCTTCGTCGCCGAAGTGCACCGAGAGTTTATCTACATTTAATAACGCCATCTCGAACCTCTTACTGCTTCAGTTTGGGATCGAGCGCGTCACGCAGACCGTCACCCATCAGGTTAAATGCCAGCACCGTCAGCAGGATAGCGACACCCGGAAAGGTGACGACCCACCAGGCGCTCTGCGCGAACTGCAACACGTCGGAGAGCATCGTGCCCCACTCCGGTGTCGGCGGCTGCGCACCCATGCCAAGGAAGCCAAGAGCGGCCATATCGAGAATGGCGTTAGAGAAGCCCAGCGACGCCTGAACAATCAGCGGCGCAAGGCAGTTGGGAAGAATGTTGATGAACATCTGACGCATCGCCCCCGCGCCCGCCACCCGAGAAGCGGTCACGTAGTCGCGGTTGACTTCCACCAGCACCGCGGCGCGGGTCAGACGCACGTAGTGCGGCAGGGCGACAAAGGTTAGCGCCAGCGAGGCGTTGACGATGGATGGGCCGAAGATGGCCACCAGCACCAGCGCCAGCAGCAGGCTCGGCAGGGCCAGCATAATATCGACAACGCGCATAATGACCGAGTCAACCACGCCGCCAAAATAGCCAGCAATCAGGCCGAGCACCACGCCGAGGATCAGCGACAGCACCACCACCAGACAGCCAACCAGCAGCGACAGGCGCGCGCCGTACATCAGGCGCGACAGGATATCGCGACCGACGTCATCGGTGCCGAGCAGGTGGGTTACGCTGCCGCCTTCCTGCCAGAACGGCGGGGCCAGCAGCGCATCGCGGAACTGATCCGCCGGGTTATAGGGCGCGATGAAGTTGGCGAAGACGGCGATGATAATCATCACCGCGACGTAGGCCAGCCCCACGACGGCGCCTTTGTTGCGTTTAAAATAGTGCCAGAACTCCTGCAAAGGGGTCATTGGCACCGGTGCGGCGACAACTTTATTTTCAGTAACTTGTGACATGATGGCCCCTTACTTCTTATGCCGGATACGCGGGTTCACCACGCCGTACAACAGGTCGACCAGCAGGTTGACGAGAATAATCATCGTCGCCACCAGCAGCACCCCGCCCTGCACCACCGGATAGTCGCGGCGCTGCAGCGCATCAATCAGCCAGCGGCCAAGGCCCGGCCAGGAGAAGATGGTTTCGGTCAGGATAGCCCCCGCCAGCAGCGTACCGACCTGCAGGCCGATAACCGTGACCACCGGCAGCATCGCGTTGCGTAAAGCATGAACGACGATCACCCGCATCCGCGTCAGGCCTTTCGCGCGCGCGGTACGGATATAATCCTCGCCCAGCACTTCCAGCATCGACGAACGGGTCATACGCACGATCACCGCCAGGGGAATCGTCCCCAGCACCACGGCGGGCAGGATCATATGCATCACCGCATCAATAAAGTCGCCCGGCTCGCCCCAAATCGCGGTATCGATCAGCATAAATCCGGTCAGCGGCAGGGTATCGTCAAGGAAGACGGTATCGCTGATACGTCCGGAAACCGGCGTCAGGTTAAGCTGTACCGACACCAGCATGATCAGCATCATCCCCCACCAGAAGATAGGCATGGAATAGCCGGTCAGCGCGAGGCCTACGGAGGTGTGGTCGAAGATAGAGCCGCGTTTGACCGCCGCCAGCACTCCCACCGGGATCCCGACGATGATGGCAAAAATCATCGCGCAGACGCCCAGCTCCATGGTGGCCTTAAAGCGCGGCACGAACTCTTCCCAGACGGGAATACGGCTTTTCAGCGAGATGCCCAAATCACCGTGCATCACGCCCCAAATATAGTTGACGTACTGCTGCCACATTGGCTTATCGAGGCCCATTTCGGCCAGCAGCTGCGCGTGACGTTCAGGGGAAATACCACGTTCGCCCGCCATAATCATCACCGGGTCGCCGGGGATCATATGAACGAAGGCGAAAGTGAGAAGGGTAATACCGATAAATGTTGGGATGACAAGTCCCAAACGTCGGAGAATGAACTGCAACATAACCCGGATTCTCTCTGGAGACGGCCCGCCTGGTGACAGGACGTCTGTATTGCTCACAAATGTCAATTCCCTCTCCCCAAGGCGGGGAGAGGGGAAACACGCTGTTATTATTCGATAGAGACGTTATCGAAGTGGTGTTTACCTAATGGATCGACCACGTAGCCTTTGACCTCTTTACGCACCGGCTCATAGACGGTGGAGTGAGCGACGATCAGCGCCGGAGCCTGATCGTGCATCACGACCTGAGCCTGTTTGTACAGCTCAATGCGTTTGTTGTGGTCATCGGTGGCGCGAGCCGGCTGAATCAGATCTTCAAACGGCTTGTAGCACCAGCGGGAGTAGTTAGAACCGTCTTTTGCCGCCGCGCAGCTGAACAGGGTGGCGAAGAAGTTATCCGGATCCCCATTGTCGCCGGTCCAGCCCATCATGACGGTCTGGTGTTCGCCCGCTTTCGCCCGCTTCAGGTATTCACCCCACTCGTAAGTGACGATCTTGGCCTGGACGCCAACTTTAGCCCAGTCAGCCTGAATCATCTCAGCCATACGGCGCGCGTTCGGGTTATACGGACGCTGTACCGGCATTGCCCACAGGTCGATGGTGAAGCCTTTTTCCAGACCGGCTTCTTTCAGCAGCGCTTTCGCTTTCTCTGGATCGTAAGTGTAATCTTTAATGTCGTCGTTATAGCCCCACATGGTCGGCGGGATCAGGTTCTTCGCGGCCTGGCCTGCGCCCTGGTAAACGGCTTTGATAATCGCTTCTTTGTTTACCGCGTAGGTCAGCGCCTGGCGAACTTTGACATCATCCAGCGGCTTCTTCTCGGTATTGAAAGAGAGGTAGCCCACGTTCAGGCCCGGCTGCTCCAGCAGAGTGATGTTCTTGTCTTGCTTCATGCGCGCGATGTCTGCCGGATTCGGGTACGGCATAATCTGGCATTCGTTTTTCTGCAGCTTAGCGTAGCGCACGGAAGCATCAGGGGTGATGGAGAAGACCAGGCGATCGATTTTCGGCTTGGCGCCCCAGTAGCCCGGGAAGGCTTTATAGAGAATACGGGAGTCTTTCTGGTACTGCAGCAGCTGGAACGGGCCGGTACCGATTGGGTTGAGGTCCACTTTCTCCGGCGTACCGGCTTTCAGCATGTTGTCGGCATACTCTTTTGACAGAATAGAGGCGAAGTCCATGGCGAGATCGGCAAGGAACGGTGATTCCGGACGGGTCAGCACGAACTGGACGGTATTATCGTCCACTTTCTTCACTTCGCTAATCAGGTCAGGTAACCCCATGCCTTCAAAGTATTCATAGCTGCCGCCAGACACTTTATGGTACGGGTTGTTGGTATTTTTTTGTCTGTCGAAAGAGAAGACAACGTCATCGGCGTTCAGCGTGCGAGTCGGTTTAAAATCTTTATTATCCTGCCACTTCACGTCTTTACGCAGATGGAAGGTATAGGTTTTCCCGTCTTCGCTAACTTCCCATTTCTCAGCCAGGCCCGGAATCACTTCCGTGGTGCCGGTTTTGAATTCTACCAGGCGGTTATAAATCGGGACTGAGCTGGCGTCATAGGTGGTACCAGAGGTGAAGAGCTGCGGGTTAAAGCCTTCCGGCGAACCTTCTGAACAATAAACCAGGGTCTTCGCTTGTACGCTTGCTGCAACGGTCATGGCAACCAGGCTCAGACCAAGCTTCAGCATCCCTGATTTTTTCAAGGAAATACTCATTATTCTGCTCCAAATGTGATGTTGTTTGCATATATCCGCCAGACCTTTATTTATGTTTTACCCGGTCCGGTCGGTGGTGCCCGAAGGCATTGAGAGAGATGGGGATTCCTTTCGCAAAAACGACTGAGTTGCAGTACGGATTCTCCATGAAATGCCCCTCATGCCCTACAATCTGTCAACAGAATGGGGAAACGTCAATACAGCCAACCTGGTTTTACATCCGGGGTGAGAATCGGCAGGCAAAGATTAAAAAAAGTGCAAAGCGCTATTTCCAGCAGAGAAATTTATGCTAGCGGCCAGTACGCAGAATAAACGCCTTAATATTTTCCGGCAGCCAGTGATAAGCAATTATGCCAAATGGTAAAAATTTCTTGCGATGTGACCAATATGTGAGCGATAAATAGCGTGAACGTTAAAACGCACAGCGGAAAATGCTGAAGTTATCCATAAGCTTCGCGAAAAAAGATCGGAGTATATATAAAAAAATACAATGGAAGATGTCACAAAACAGGGAATTGGCGGCAGGAAAGGGTAATGGGCGAGTTTTCTGACACTCTTAGGTAGAGCGCATTTTCCCGGAGGCGGTGCTGTACGCCTCTCCGCGCGACCGGCCCGCAGACAGCGGTGAACCCGTAGCCCGGGCAAGGCGCGTCAGGCGCCGCCCCCGGGAGCAGAGCGCAGAGCAGCTGAATTTCCCGGAGGCGGTGCTGGGCACCTCTCCGCGCGACCGGCCCGCAGACAGCGGTGAACCCGTAGCCCGGGCAAGGCGCGTCAAGCGCCGCCCCCGGGGAGCAGAGCGCAGAGCAGCTGAATTTCCCGGAGGCGGTGCTGGGCACCTGTACCGGCGACAGACGCAAAAAAGCCTGCTCGTTGAGCAGGCTTTTCGAATTTGGTCGGTGATAGAGGATTCGAACCTCCGACCCCTTCGTCCCGAACGAAGTGCGCTACCAGGCTGCGCCAATCACCGAATGCGGGCGCATCTTACTGCTGCGATACACACCCGTCAATGCCTTATTATGAAAAATTCGCTCAAGCGGCGAGAAACTCGCCACTCTGCTACTCCTTCTTCGCCGCAGCGTCAGGAACGTGGCACCAGTTGTTATATTGGTTAATCCCGCCGTCCGGCGAGGTATAGCCAAGACAGCCCATAATGGTGTCATACAGCTCGACGTGACGACGCGGTACCTTCATTGCCGCCTGCTGTTTCAGGCGCGCAAAGGAGGCTGCGTGGTCAGGCGACTCCAGATACTTATCCGACATCCACACCAGCATCGGCACGCGGAACTGCTCCGGCGGCGCCATCTTGCGCGGCGTCCCGTGCAGGTGTTCGCGCTCGTTGATGGACTCGCCGTGGTCGGCTGCATAGAAAACAATCGCCTTCTTATCCCGCAGCTGATCCAGCACGCTGACGATAAAGTGATCGACGTAGGTCACGCTGTTATCGTACGAGTTAATCAGCTCAGCCTTCGAGCATTTATTATCGACGCCAACGCACTCCGGCTTCCATTGGGCAAAGCTGCGCGGATAGCGCTGGGTATAGTTAAAGTGCGACCCTTTGGTATGCAGAATAATCAGGTGCTTACCACTGGGATTCTTCGCCAGCCCGCGCTTCATTTCATCTACCAGCAGCATGTCGTCAACGCTCTTGCCGCGGTTACTCGGCTCAGCGCCAATCTGCTCGCGATAGGCGATGTTGTTCGCCATCGTGTTGCTGTAGAACCACATCTCGCTCTGCATGGCGTACAGGTTGCCGCTAAAGCCAAGCTGGTGGAGGACGGCAAAGACGTTCTGTTCTTTCAGCGTCCGCTGCGGGTTATCATCCGCCCCGCCCTGACGAACGAACATACAGCGCAGCGACAGCTTAGTGGCGGTATCGCAGGAGTATCCGCGGAAAGCGACCAGGTTTTTCTCCTGCGCCAGCTTAGGCGTGGTATTGCGGTTATAGCCCAGGATGCCCATATGGTCCCAGCGGGTGGTTTCGCCGATGATAAACACCACGTAAGTATCATCCAGGCCTTGCGGCGCAACGTAGGTGAATTTTTTCGCCGGATTGATCAGGGATTTATTATCGGAAGACTCATCCACCTGCGCCCACGCGTAAAGCCCCAGCGCTGAGAGCCAGTTAGACGGCAGGTAGGAGTTAGCCACCACCCCGCCATAGCTTGGCAGATCGACTTCGGAACTGCGCTCGAAGTTCTTCTGGCGAACCTCCAGCAGACGAATTGGCCCCCAAACCATCAGGCCAGCCAGCAGCACGATAGTAATATTCTTCATCCGCTGGCCGGGCGTACGAATTTGACGCAGCAGCGTGAAGCGGCAGCGGTTGCTCCAGATAAGCACCAGCGGCAGCGCGCTCATCAACACCAGCCAGAGAATCAGGTGCCAGCCGATAACTTCTCTGGACAAGTCGATGTCAGTGGTCATCACCGAGGCAATAATCCCGTAGCCGATCACCACGTTCAGGAAGGTCATGTAATAGCTGGCGGCGGCGGAGAATAGTACGACGATGGTCGCGAGGATGCGCCAGACCCGGCGGCCAAACAGCGACAAAATACGCAGCAGAAAGAAGGTGACCAGAAAGGTCCCAATCAGCTCAACTGCACCTGAGAGTCCTTTCCAGATGGTAAACTCCTGAGCGTACCCTTCAAAGCGGCGGAAGAATACGGCAGCGTTCATAAACCAGCCGATGTACAGCGCCAGCCAGATACTGAGCTTCAGCTGCGTCATCGTTTTAATGTATTTCATGCAAAAAACCTGGAAAACGAAGAGATAAAACCGCCCGACTTAAGCGATATAAGTAAGCAGGTTAATAAAGTGCGTTTAGCTTGGTTATAAGAAACCTCTACAAAGCGCGATAAGTAGACCACAGCGGAAGGAAAAAGTATCAGGAGGGAATGTGATCCAACCAAACATTTACAAAACATTTGGTTGGATTGGCACTATTAGCTTAGGTAATTAATCATCGGGGCCGTGATAACGCCCGCTTTCAGGCATGAGCCTGGTGGTAAATTTCGCTTTTCGGCTGGCGAATCGTCGTCGAAAGCGCCAGGGAAAGAATCAGCAGCGCAAAGATGACGCAGAAGGTCACGTAGAAACCGCCGAACAGGGAAGCAATCAGCGAACCGCAGATGCTGCCGATACCGAAACCGAGATAAATCACGCCGTAGTTTTTCGCCAGGTTATTGAGGCCAAAGAACTCACTGACCAGCGATGGGAAGACGGTAATCGTGCCGCCGAAGTTAAAGGCCACGCAGGCGATGGCGGCGAAGAAAGTCGTGGCGTTCAGCGGCGCGAACAGCAGCGCCGCCATACCGATAAGCGAAACGACCTGTCCGATGGTAATCACCCGGATGCGCGACATTTTATCCGACAGAATGCCCAGAACCAGACGGCCGCTCAGGTTAGCGATAGAAATCACCGTCACCGCGTTGGCTGCCGTCGCCACATCGAGATGCACCATCCCCTGGGCAATATCTTTCGCCACGCCAATCACGTACAGGCCGCTCATGCAGGCGGTCAGGAACATCACCGCCAGCATCCAGTACTGAGGTTTACGCATCGATTCGGCGAGGGTGAAGTCGTTTTCGACCACGCCATTGTTCGCGGAGGCGGTGTGGTTCGGCGCGTCTGTCATCAGCGTCGCGCCAAAAACGATCATCACCAGCACGATTGCGCCCCAGATAATAAAAGTTTTTTCCAGACCGACCGTCGCCAGCAGATGGGAATCAATAAACTTGAAACCCAGGCTGCCAAGCCCGTAAGCACCGATAGAGAAAGCAGAAATCAACCCCTTACGTTCCGGGAACCATTTGACGCAGTTCGACAGCGTCAGCAGATAGCCGGCGCCGTCGGCCAGCCCGACCAGAAGGCCCGCGCTCAGCCACAGCATCATCAGGCTGTGGCTGAGCGCGGTCAGGAAGAATCCGAGGCCCAGCAGAACGCCGGACGCCATGGTGACGCGTTTGACGCCGAAACGTTCCTGTAATTTGCCCGCCACGGATGAGGAGAGCGCCAGGCCGAGGCTTAACAGGCCGAATGAGAACGCCACCTGGCTGACCGGTTCGTCCAGCTTGGCGGAAAGCGAACTATTGAACAAACTCCATGTATAAACCGATCCCAGCGCAAATTGCGTAATGATAGTGCCAAGCAGCGTAAGCCAGCGGGTGTATTGACGGTTTGCAGCGTTCATAGCAGTTGTCCTGAATAATTAACTGCCGCCACCATAACGAAGTCCCCTTTAAGGCTGGGGAAAAAAGGCATGAACTGCCGTCACCGCGGAATGAAATGCACTAAAGGCGGAATGAATGACAGTGAAAAATATTCACGCCTTAAATATTCATTGAAAAGTGAGTACCTGCTACCGCCGGAAGATGCGTCATTACTGTAATGATGAAGTAAATTAAACGTATCAAATATGCTACATATTTAGCCTAAATAATTCGAGTTGCTTCAAGCGCGGCCAACGCATCTGCCGCTTGAAGCATGACGAATAAATTAAAAATTGGCACTCACGCCCATTAAGTAGAGATAATTTGCCCCAGTGGGCAGATTGTCCGCCTGCGACAGCGCCGCCCAGGCGGCAAGATGAGAGTTGAGCGACATATCGGCGCCAAAAGTCACGTCCCGCCAGGCACCGTCCTGCGCGCGATTCTGCCCGCCGGCATCAGCCGTAAATCCCTGGTTATAGCTCACCTGGGCCCACGGATGTACACCCCATAGCTTCTGATAATCTACCCGCCAGCCCAGCGTATTCACGTAGCCGGTTCCGGCCGCATTACGGGTAAACGGGGGGGACGTCAGGTCGGAATGTAAACTGGCTACCGGGCCGGAGGTCACGCCGTCGACCAAGGAGAAATTCCAGCCCACGCTCATGCCGCGAGCGCTGTCCGGCGGCGATACCGCCTGGTTAAACGCCAGCCCGGAAGGATCGTCGGACGCATTTATCCGCTCCGCGAGAATATCTTCATAGCGCGGTTGGTGATCGCTGTCCCATGTATAGCGTTCCGCAGTATTACTTTTTGTATCGATAGCGATATATTCCTGTTGCCAGGCATTCGCACCGGCAACACACGACGCCCAGACGGATACGTACGCCGGGACCAGGAATACCCGGAGGCCATTGCATTTCTTTATTATCATTAATGCGACTCCAAAAAGAGCCGAAACGGCAAGGTTGCTGTGTTTTTTTATGGGGTGCCCTATCCCTGTTTTGGGGATAATAACCCTGTATTAACTATTATCTTTATCTTTCAGCCGTCAAGTTGCCCGGCTGATTTTTATGACAAAAGGGAGAGGCAGATGCAACGTTGCGGATGGGTCAGTCAGGATCCTTTATACATTGAGTACCACGATAACGAGTGGGGCGTCGCTGAAAAGAATCCCCGCAAGCTGTTTGAGATGATTTGTCTTGAGGGCCAGCAGGCCGGACTGTCGTGGATCACCGTACTGAAAAAGCGTGAAAACTACCGCAGCGCCTTTCACCAGTTTGACCCGGTTCGCGTCGCGGCAATGGACGAAGAAGATGTTGAACGTCTGGTTCTCGATGCCGGTATTATTCGCCATCGCGGGAAAATTCAGGCCATCATCGGCAACGCCCGAGCCTTTCTGGCGATGGAGGAAAATGGCGAGCCTTTCGCAGATTTCGTCTGGTCATTCGTCGATAATCATCCCCAGGTGACGACCGCCGCCGCGCTGGCGGAGATCCCGACAACCACTCCGGCTTCTGACGCGCTGTCAAAAGCGCTGAAAAAACGGGGGTTTAAGTTTGTCGGTTCAACGATCTGCTACTCCTTTATGCAGGCCTGCGGTCTGGTCAACGACCACGTCACCGGCTGTTTCTGTCGCTCAGGAGGCCAGGATGATCCGCAACTGGGACGCTAACGAAACCGGCCCGCTGCTTGAACTGTGGCTGGAGAGTACGATCCACGCCCACCCGTTTATCGCCGAAAGCTACTGGCATGACAGTCTGGCGATAGTGCGCGACGTTTACCTGCCCTCCGCCCAAACCTGGGTATGGGAGCAGGACGGCGTGCTGAAGGGCTTTATCAGCGTGATGGAGTCTCGCTTCATCGGCGCGCTGTTCGTCGCGCCGGATGCCGCCAGGCAGGGTATCGGCAGCGCGCTGATTGGCGAAGTCAAAAAACACTACGGTTGGCTAACCCTTGAGGTGTACCAGAAAAACGTTCAGGCGGTGAATTTCTACCATGCGCAAGGCTTCCGCATTGAAGACTGCGCATGGCAGGATGAAACCCAGCATCCGACCTGGATTATGCATTGGTCGGCGGATCAAATGCCGTTAGCGTAAGCTCGGGACCGGTATATTTTTCCAGCCAGGCCAGCGCCGTATTTCCGGCGCAGCCGTTGCCCAGCCGCGATGTCGGAATATCGTTGGTCAGCACGTTCACCGCACCGTTTTTGCAGATCCCCGCCTGAGGGTCAAGGTCGGGCCATGCTCCTTCATGCAGGCAGATAACCCCAGGGCGGATACCGTCGGTCACTACCGCGCCAGCCAGCACCTGACCGCGTGAATTCCATACCCGCACCAGATCGCCATCGGCGATATTGCGCGCCTGCGCATCGCGCGGATGAAGGGTTAACGGTTCACGGCCCGCCACCGCGTAGCGCTCGCGCAGCGACGTATGGTTGAGCTGGCTGTGAAGGCGGTGCGCCGGATGCGCTGACAGCACCTGAAGCTGACCTTCCTGCGCATTGCCATGCCACTCGTCCGGCTCCAGCCACATCGGATGCGGCGGGCAATCCGGATAGGCATACCCGGCGATGGTCGGCGAGTGAATCTCAATTTTACCGCTGGCGGTTTTCAACGGGTTCGCCTGCGGATCGGCCCTGAAGGCGGCAAAGCGGGCAAAGCGTGCGTTTGCGGGCTCCTCCGGCATTTCTATCAGCTGATTATCCTGCCAGAACTGGGCGAACGGCGGCAGCGTAACCTGCTGCTGCGCCCCACGCTGGGCGGCAATCTGGTAAAACGTCTCCAGCCACTGCAGATCGTTTTTACCCTCGGTGAAGCGCTCCCGCCCGCCCGCTTCCCAGCGCTCGCTGAGGTCGGCAAAAACGGCGAAATCATCGCGCGCTTCATCGCGCGGCGCGATCACCTGCTTCATCGGCACCAGGTGCTGGTTGCTGTAATCCCCGGTCATGGTCATATCGTTGCGTTCAAACGAGGTCGTCGCGGGCAGGACGATATCGGCATGGCGCGCCGCCGCGGTCCAGAAGCATTCTGAAATCACAATAAGCTCCGGTTTTTGCCAGGCGCGGATCAGCCGGTTGGTATCCTGATGGTGGGTAAAGTTGGCGCCGCCCGCCCACCAGATAAAGCGAATATCCGGGAAGCTACGCTCCATCCCGTTATGTTGATAAGCGGCGCCGGGGTTCTCCAGCGCTTCAACGATGCGCGCGACCGGAATTTTCTCTACCGCGTCGGTACCGCCCGCCACGCTACCCTGCATTGAGCCCAGCACCGCCGCACGCCGCGTAGGGTTGCCGCCGTTGGCAAAGTGATAGGAAAGGCCAAAACCCCCGCCTTCGGTGCCGATCTGGCCGAGCATGGCCGCAAGGGTCACCAGCATCCAGTGTTTTTGTTCGCCAAACTGCTGGCGCTGCATGCCCCAGCCGGACATCAGCATGGTGGTGTTTTCGTGGAAAAGTTTTGCCAGTTCGCGAATTTTATCCGCGCTGACGCCGCAGATCGCCGCCGCCCATTCCGCCGTTTTTGCCGTTCCGTCGCTCTCGCCGGTCAGATAGCGGGCGAAAACGTCATAGCCGCTGGTGCAGCGGGCCAAAAATGGGCCATCCTGCCAGCCGTTTTCGACCAGCGTATGGGCGATACCGAGCATCAGGGCGACGTCAGTGCCCATATGCGGGGCGATCCACTCCGCCGCGTCGCCAAAGAATTCCGCCGTTTCCGATCGCATCGGATCGATGCAGATCACCCGTTTCCCGCTCTGGCGCAGACGGTCGAACCACGGAATACCCTGTTCGTCGGAAGCGTTCCAGGCGATTTTTAACGTATTTAAGGGGTTAGCGCTCCACAGCACCACCACATCGCTATGTTCCAACACCATTGGCCAGCTGGTCTGCTGCTGATAAACCTCATTACCGCCAACCACGTACGGCATGATCGCCTGGGCCGCGCCGGTGGAATAATCGCCCAGATGTCCGGTATAGCCGCCCGCCAGACTCATATAGCGCTGGAGCAGGGTCGCCGCTTTGTGCAGCACGCCGTTTGAGCGCCAGCCGTAGGAGCCCGCAAAAATCGACGCCGGGCCGTAGCTTTCGCGAATTCGGCGGTGCTGGGCGTGAATCAGATCCAGCGCCCGATCCCAGCTTACCCGCACAAACTCATCCTGCCCGCGCACGCCCTGCGGGCTTTCAGGCGAGGCGAGAAACCCCTTACGCACCATCGGGTACCGTACGCGGGTTTTGCTATGCACCTGATCGCGCACGGCGCTTTGCAGCGAGTTGGCGAAAGGGGTATCAAGCGCCCCCGCGATGAGATGACGTTCTCGCCATCGGTTTCGACCAGCATGGGCCCCCAGTGGGCTGCGGTGAGGATAGTTTTGGTGGCGGATGAGGTTGGCAATGCGGGCTCCTGGTCAGCGATAGCAGGTGTGGTGACGGCACGTTATTCAGCCGTTCAATGTTATTTACAAATTGAGATGCTCTCTGCGGAATTTTCTCCGGTTTCGCGCGTCATAATCAACCGTCACGGTCGCTGTGGCAAAGAATAAAAAGGATTAAGGAAATAAGATGAAAAAACGCGTACTCATGATTGCGGCTGTCGTTAGCGGCGCACTGGCTATTTCTGGCTGTACCACCAACCCCTACACCGGGGAGCGCGAAGCGGGTAAATCCGGGATCGGCGCGGGCATTGGGTCGTTAGTCGGCGCAGGCGTAGGGGTGCTCTCTTCTTCCAAACATGACCGCGGCAAAGGCGCGCTGATCGGCGCGGCGGCCGGCGCGGCGCTGGGCGGCGGCATTGGTTACTATATGGACGTGCAGGAAGCGAAGCTGCGCGAGAAAATGCAGGGAACCGGCGTCAGCGTGACGCGAAACGGCGACAATATCGTGCTGAACATGCCAAACAATGTGACCTTTGACAGCAGCAGCGCCAACCTGAAACCGGCGGGCGCCAATACCCTGACCGGGGTAGCGATGGTGCTAAAAGAGTATGAGAAAACCGCCGTTAACGTGGTTGGCTACACCGACAGCACCGGCAGCCAGGATCTGAATATGCGTCTTTCTCAGCAGCGCGCGGAGAGCGTCGCCAGCGCGCTTATCACCCAGGGCGTAGCGGCTAACCGCATCCGCACTACCGGCATGGGTCCGGCGAATCCGATCGCCAGCAACAGCACCGCGGAAGGTAAAGCGCAGAACCGCCGCGTCGAAATTACCCTCAGCCCGCTGCAGTAATGCCCGCTTTGCCCGGTGAGTCGCCGGGCAAAATGCTTGATATAGCGAATTTTCGCGCTAAGGTGTGTGCAGATTTCAGCAAAGGAAGCCACCATGGCGAAAGCGGCGCGAGCAACCATTAGCGATGTGGCGAAAGCCGCACAGACCGGCAAAACCAGCATTTCACGCTATCTGAACGGCGAAAAGCATCTGCTTTCCGACGATCTGTTGGGGCGGATTGAAAAAGCCATTGCCGAGCTCGACTATCGTCCCAGCCTGATGGCCCGCGGCCTGAAGCATGGCCGCACCCGGCTGATTGGCCTGATCATCGCCGATATCACCAACCCCTACTCGGTCAACGTGCTCAGCGGCATTGAAGCCGCCTGTCGCGAAAAGGGTTTCACCCTGCTGGTATGTAATACCAACAACGAGCTGGACCAGGAGCTGCACTACCTCGATCTGCTGCGCAGCTACCAGGTGGAAGGGATCGTGGTCAACGCCGTCGGGATGCGCGAGGACGGCCTGAACCGCCTGCAGCAGTCGGCGCTGCCGATGGTGCTTATCGACCGCAAGATTCCGGAATTCGCCTGCGATGTCGTCGGCCTCGATAATACTCAGGCCGCCACTACCGCCACCGAACACCTGGTGGAAAAAGGTTTCGAAGCCCTGCTGTTCCTCAGCGAACCCCTCGGCTCGGTCAATACCCGCCGCGAGCGTCTGAGCGCCTTTCGCCAGACACTACAGCGCCACAGCGGTATCATCGCGGAAAACGCCGAAGTACCGTTGAATGATGGCGCGATGCTCGATAACGTCCTGCGCCATTTCCACTCCCACCATCGCGGCATGCGCAAGGCGGTGATTTCCGCCAACGGCGCGCTGACGCTGCAGGTGGCGCGCTCGCTTAAACGCGTTGGCCTGATTTGGGGCAGCGATATCGGCCTGCTGGGCTTCGATGAACTGGAGTGGGCCGAACTGGCGGGCGTGGGGATCACCACCCTTAAACAGCCGACCTGGCAGATTGGCTTCGCCGCCGTCGAACAGGTAGTGCGCCGGATTGAAGGCAGCAACGACCCGGTCCGCGAACGGGTGTTTTCCGGCGAGCTGATCGTCAGAGGCTCCACCTCCCGCTAACGATCCTTCGTGATGGCGATCATAAATTAGACATCCTGGCCTTTGCTTTGGAACCGATACCATCTAGCGTAATAAACAACGCATCAGATTATCGTCGGGAGTATTGGAATGGCCAGAAAGATTATTGTCGTGACCGCCGCGTACGGGAATGACCATGTTAAAGCGCTGGGCGGGCAGTCCGCCGTACTGCCCTTTATCGCCGGTTCCGGCGCCGACGGCGTAGAGATCCGCCGGGAACTGTTCAGCGCGGATGAGCTGAACCGCCTGGCGGAGCTGGCCGCCGATATTGAGCGCCGCGGCCTGCTGGTTTGCTATTCCGCGCCGGAAGCCCTGTTTGCCGCAGACGGAGCGCTTAACCCCCATCTTTCCGATCTTTTACAGGAAGCGCAAACCCTTAACGCGCTGTGGCTAAAGCTCTCGCTGGGCCATTTTACCCACCACCATGGCCTGGAAACCCTGCGCGATATTTTGCGCGAGAGCGGCATGGCGCTGGTGGTGGAAAACGATCAAACCGACTGCGGCCAGCTGGCGCCGATGCAGCGCTTCAAAGCCGCCTGCCGGGTTAACCAGCTGCCGATCACTCTCACCTTTGATATGGGCAACTGGCTATGGGTCGGCGACTCGCCGGAAGAGGCCGCGCGCCACCTGGCCCCGGCCGTCAGCTATATTCATGTTAAGGCGGCAGAGCCGCACCATTCGCACTTTCGCGCCGTGCCGCCGGATGAAGCCTCCGGGCGCTGGCTGGCGCTGCTCGATAACCTGCCCGCCGATGCCCCGCGCGGGATTGAATTTCCGCTGACTGGCCATGACCTGACGGCCCTGACCCGCCGCTACGTCAACCTGCTGCGCGAGGATTAAGTTATGCAAAAAGCGTTAGATGTCATCACGATAGGCGAAGCCATGGCGATGTTTGTCGCCACCGAGACCGGCGAGCTGTCTGCTGTAGAGCACTTTATGAAGCGCGTCGCGGGCGCGGAGCTAAACGTGGCGACCGGACTGGCCCGCCTCGGCCTGAGCGTCGGCTGGGTAAGCCGCGTCGGCAAGGACAGCTTTGGCCGCTTCGTCCTCAACGCGCTGGCGAAAGAGGGAATCGACGCCCGCGGCGTGAGCATCGATGACCGCTACGCTACCGGCTTTCAGCTGAAATCTAAAGTCGAAAATGGAACCGATCCCATCGTGGAGTATTTCCGCAAAGGCTCCGCCGCCAGCCATCTTTCGCCGGAGGATTTTAATGAATCATACTTCGCCGGCGCCCGGCATCTGCACTTAAGCGGCGTGGCCGCCGCGCTGTCGGAAAGCTCATACGCCCTGCTGGAGCGCGCGGCGCACACGATGAAAGCGCAGGGAAAAACGATTTCGTTCGACCCCAACCTGCGGCCCACGCTGTGGAAAAGCGAAGCCGAGATGGTCGAGAAGCTTAACCAGCTGGCGTTTCAGGCCGACTGGGTTCTGCCGGGTTTAAAAGAGGGCATGATTCTGACCGGCCTACAAACGCCGGAAGCCATCGCCGACTTTTACCTCGGCCACGGCGTGCGTGCGGTCATCATTAAAACCGGTTCCGACGGCGCCTGGTATAAAACCGCCGACGGCGAACAGGGAGCCGTGGCGGCGATAAAAGTGGATAACGTCGTCGATACCGTCGGCGCGGGCGATGGTTTCGCCGTCGGCGTGATTAGCGCCCTGCTGGAAGGAAAACCGCTGCGGCAGGCGGTGAAACGCGGAAACAAAATCGGCTCACTGGCCATTCAGGTTCAGGGCGATAGCGAAGGATTACCCACGCGCGAGGCGCTGGGCGAGTAAGTCGATTCAGCACAACGTCAGGCCGTTCTGTACCCTACCAGCAGCGCGGCGTAACGGATCTTTTCTATGATGAGCGTCACCTCACTCACAGAGGCAAACCTATGAATAGTTCAACGAATGCAACAAAACGCTGGTGGTACATCATGCCTATCGTGTTTATCACGTATAGCCTGGCGTACCTCGACCGCGCTAACTTCAGCTTCGCTTCGGCGGCCGGAATTACTGAAGACCTGGGGATCACCAAAGGTATCTCCTCCCTGCTGGGGGCGCTGTTCTTCCTCGGCTACTTCTTCTTTCAGATCCCCGGCGCGATTTATGCCGAACGCCGCAGCGTACGTAAACTCATTTTCATCTGCCTGATCCTGTGGGGTGCCTGCGCCTCACTGACCGGGATGGTGCACAATATTCCCGCGCTGGCGGCGATCCGCTTTATCCTTGGCGTGGTCGAGGCCGCAGTCATGCCGGCGATGCTGATATACATCAGCAACTGGTTTACCAAATCCGAACGCTCGCGCGCCAATACCTTCCTGATCCTCGGCAACCCGGTGACGGTGCTGTGGATGTCGGTGGTCTCCGGCTACCTGATTCAGGCTTTCGGCTGGCGGGAGATGTTTATTATTGAAGGCGTTCCGGCGGTGATTTGGGCCTTCTGCTGGTGGGTGCTGGTAAAAGATAAACCGTCTCAGGTCAACTGGCTGGCGGAAAGCGAAAAGGCCGCATTGCAGGAGCAGCTGGAGCGCGAACAGCAGGGTATCAAACCGGTGCGCAACTACGGTGAGGCCTTCCGCTCGCGTAACGTGGTCCTGCTGTGCATGCAGTATTTCGCCTGGAGCATCGGGGTTTACGGTTTCGTGCTGTGGCTGCCGTCAATTATCCGCAGCGGCGGCGAGAATATGGGCATGGTCGAGGTCGGCTGGCTCTCATCCGTCCCCTACCTGGCGGCAACCATCGCCATGATCGTGGTCTCCTGGGCCTCCGATAAAATGCAGAACCGCAAGCTATTCGTCTGGCCGCTGCTGCTGATTGCCGCTTTCGCGTTTATTGGCTCCTGGGCCGTCGGCGCTAACCATTTCTGGGTCTCTTATACCCTGCTGGTCATTGCCGGCGCGGCGATGTACGCCCCCTACGGGCCGTTCTTCGCCATCATTCCCGAGATGCTGCCGCGTAACGTCGCCGGGGGCGCCATGGCGCTGATTAACAGCATGGGCGCGCTGGGTTCATTCTTTGGCTCATGGTTTGTCGGCTACCTGAACGGCACCACCGGCAGCCCGTCAGCCTCGTACATTTTTATGGGAGTGGCGCTTTTCGTCTCGGTATGGCTTACTTTGATTGTTAAGCCTGCTAATAATCAAAAACTTCCGCTCGGCGCACGTCACGCCTGAAACATTAACGCAACGGAGAACCGCATGAAGCCGTCAGTCATTCTCTACAAAACGCTTCCCGACGACCTGCAACAGCGTCTGGAACAACACTTTACCGTCACGCAGGTGAAAAACCTGCGTCCGGAGACCGTTTCACAGCACGCCGCCGCGTTTGCTGAGGCGGTAGGTCTGCTGGGTTCCAGCGAAAAAGTCGATACTGCGTTACTGGAGAAAATGCCCAAGCTTCGTGCAACTTCGACCATTTCCGTCGGCTACGATAATTTCGACGTCGATGCGCTGAATGCGCGTAAAGTGCTGCTGATGCACACCCCGACCGTACTGACCGAAACCGTCGCCGATACCGTTATGGCGCTGGTATTGAGCACCGCGCGTCGGGTGGTTGAAGTGGCTAACCGCGTGAAGGCCGGCGAGTGGACCAAAAGCATCGGTCCGGACTGGTTTGGCAACGATGTGCACCATAAAACCCTCGGCATCGTCGGTATGGGGCGTATCGGGATGGCGCTTGCCCAGCGCGCCCACGCGGGCTTCGGCATGCCCATTCTCTACAACGCCCGCCGCCAGCACCCGCAGGCGGAAGAGCGCTTTAACGCCCGCTACTGCGATCTCGATACCCTGCTGCAGGAAGCAGATTTTGTCTGTCTGATCCTGCCGCTGACCGAAGAGACTCATCACCTGTTCGGCAAAGCGCAGTTTGCCAAAATGAAGTCCTCCGCCATCTTTATTAACGCCGGGCGCGGCCCGGTGGTGGATGAGAAGGCGCTGATTGCGGCGCTGCAGGAAGGTGAAATTTATGCTGCCGGGCTGGACGTTTTTGAACAAGAGCCGCTGGCGAAAGACTCCCCGCTGCTGAGCATGCCGAACGTCGTCGCGTTGCCGCATATTGGTTCGGCCACGCATGAGACTCGCTACAATATGGCGGCCTGCGCGGTGGATAATCTGATTGATGCCCTGAACGGCAGCGTTGAGAAGAACTGCGTGAACCCGCAGGTGAAATAAGAAAAGAAAACCCGGGCTAAGGTGAAGCCTTGCCCGGGTTGTCAGAACGGTTAACGAGTCGCGTTAACTGCCGCTGTCCACGCCTGATTAAAGGCCTGGTGCTGAGCGGCCAGCGGCCCAATCAGCGTATTATACTGACTGGCCTGCTGCGAAGTCGGGAACTGAATACCGTTCGCCACGAAGCTGACCTGAGTCTCCTGCTGCGCGATAAAATCACCCACCTGCACCAGCTGCTGGGTAAATACCTGCGCTGCCGGGATTAACGGCTGTAGCGCATTCGCCGGGGCCGTCACGACTTTATTATAGACCTGGTCGAAGACCGGCTTGAGATCGTCACCCTGTTTCAGCGCGCCGTGGGCGGCATCCGCCTGTATTTTTGCGTTCTCCAGCTGCTGGCTCAGTACGCCCAAAGCGCCGTTTGCCTGACGCAGCGGTTCGCGCTGGGTAACATAATCCTGCGGTACGCGAATCGCGTTCACGCTATCAACCACCGGACGCAAACCCGCATCCATCGCCTGGCTCACCTGCTGTGAATAACCGTAAATCACCGCGTAATCGGAAACGAAAGGCCCAAACTGTTTTTTCTGATCGGCGGTCAGCGTCGGCAGACGTTCGCCGCTACGCATTGCCGTATTTTGCAGGAAGTCGATGAACGCTTTGCGCTGATCGCCTTCTTTATCAAAACACCCACTCAGGCTAACCACCATTAACAGGGCTGCAATAGCCGCAAACCAGCGAGAGCAGGACTTTCCTGTCGCCATTTTTTTACTCCTTTCAGCCAAAAAAAGCGCAAACAGACACACACGTGTCAGACGCTGACAAGGATAGTCCAGGTCGGCCTTGCAGGATACCTTTTCCTGATAATCTTCCGCCTTTAAAACCGGGTTTTCGACGTTTTAGCGCGCGGCGGTACCCTCTGTTAAGTTCATCACAATTACCACTATCGTTCAGTGCGCAGCGGATTTATCTAATAAGCTGATTTTACTACGATTACTTTAACCTTACTCCCGAACTGCCCGTAAAGCGGACGATAATCGCACGCTTCCCTTTTCCCCCACATTGCCTGAACCGCCGTTCGATGATTTTATTAAATGAGCGATTAACGGCTCTTTGTTCGATAATCGCACAAACAACATCAACGACCGCGAGGGAGATAACAATAATCTATCTCTGTCCCCCGCACTGCCTGCCAGGAATGCCGCATGAAGAAAACAACCATCGATATTCAGGCTTTTATCAATGAACATCCCTTCACGAAATACCAGTGGATGATTCTGGCCTTATGTTTTATCACCGTCGCGATGGACGGATTCGATACCGCGATAATCGGCTTTATCGCCTCTGACCTGGTGCAGGAATGGGGCGTCGAAAAATCGGCGTTAGGCCCGGTGATGAGCGCCGCCTTAGTCGGGCTCGCGGTCGGCGCGCTGACCGCCGGACCGCTCGCCGACCGCGTTGGGCGGAAAAAAGTTCTGATTATGTCCATCGTGGTTTTCGGCGGCTTCAGCCTGCTGACCGCCTTTGCTACCAGCCTTAACCAGCTGACGCTGCTGCGTTTTCTCACCGGCCTTGGGCTGGGCGCCGCCATGCCGAACGCCGCGACGCTGATGAGCGAATATGCCCCTGAGCGGCGTAGGGCGCTGATGGTTAACCTGATGTTCGTCGGCTTTCCGATGGGCTCCTCGCTGGGCGGCTTCCTCTCCGCCTGGATGATCCCCCACTACGGCTGGCAAAGCGTACTGGTGCTTGGCGGCGTGATGCCGCTGCTGCTGGCGGTAGTGCTGATCTTTCTTCTGCCGGAATCCGCGCGCTATATGGTGGTCAAACGCCAGCCTGCCCAGCGTATCGCCGCGATTCTGCGCCGTATCGCGCCGGTTCCCGAGCAGGCTGAATTTGAGCTACGCGAAGCGGGCCAGATACAAGAGAAATCATCCATCGGCGTGATTTTCTCTCCGCGCTACGCCGTCGGCACCATCATGCTCTGCCTGACCTACTTTATGGGCCTGCTGATCTTCTATTTGCTGACCAGCTGGCTGCCGCTGCTGATACGCGAAACCGGCGCGACGATGAGCCAGGCCTCCATTATCACCGCGCTGTTCCCGCTGGGCGGCGGTATTGGCGTGCTCATCCTCGGCGCGCTGATGGATAAGCTCAACCCAAACAAAGTGGTTGCCGTGGGCTGGCTGTTGACCGGAGTATTCGTTTGCCTGGTTGGTTTCTCAACCCATAACCTGCTGCTGATGGGAATAATGGTCTTTATCGCCGGCAGCATTATGAACGGCGCGCAATCATCAATGCCTGCGCTGGCCGCCGGTTTCTACCCCACCCAGGGACGCGCGACCGGCGTGGCCTGGATGTTAGGGATTGGCCGCTTTGGCGGTATCCTCGGCGCCTTTAGCGGCGCATTCCTGATGCAGGCCCAGCTCTCTTTCGAAACGATTTTCTCTTTGCTGGCTATCCCGGCCTTCCTGTCGGCCATCGCGCTGCTGGTCAAATATAAGCTGGGCCAGCGGCAACCCGCGGCTTCGCAAGGCGATGTGAAGAAGCTGCAAAAGGCGTAATACACCGGCCAGCGGGCGCGCGCTGGCCTTTTCCGCTTTTCTTCTTATCTGTTTACAATAATTTGCTTAACGGCTCTGTCTATTACTTTTCAGCACGTTATACCGCCTGAAACGGACGTAAAGAACCCCAGGTCATAAATAATTACCACGGTAATCATTCCTCACTTTTTTTTCCGACTATTCTTAAGAGGCTCTACACAATTCACCCTCCGCCGTATGAAAGAGAGGAGTTCTCAATGGAATATAAAGATCCTGCATTTGAACTGCTGAGCAACCTTGAACAAATTATTTTTAAAGATCAGGCCCAGGCGGCCTCGCTGACGCGTAAGCCCGCCGCAAGCATTGAATTTGACCAGCTACGCAAAGGTACCGGGCTGAAGATAGATGATTTTGCCAGCGCCATGGGCGTCAGTGTAGCAATGGTACAAGAGTGGGAATCGAGACGCGTGAAGCCCTCTCCCACAGAGCTTAAGCTGATGCGCCTGATACAGGCGAATCCGCAGCTTTCAAGACAGCTTATCGACTCATAATTTTAGCGTTTATTGGTTTCGGCTAACGGTCCTGATAAAGGACCGTTTTCATGCCAACGAAAAAAAAGTTTGCTATCACAACGTGAACATGCGTTAATGCTCGCAGGTTTGATGTAAAGACCACAGAGCATTCGAATAGAGCAGTCCTTCAAAGGTTATCCGTTGATACCCCGGTAGTGAACTTTCCCTTTATCGCTTCAAATCTGTAGTCCAGACCGTAACGCCGAAAGGCTCATTTATTTTTTTTTAAAGGTAATTCACTATGTCCGGTAAAATGACTGGTATCGTAAAATGGTTCAACGCTGACAAAGGCTTCGGCTTCATCACTCCTGACGATGGTTCTAAAGACGTGTTCGTACACTTCTCTGCTATCCAGAACGAAGGCTACAAATCTCTGGACGAAGGTCAGAAAGTTTCCTTCACCATCGAAAGCGGCGCTAAAGGCCCGGCAGCTGGCAACGTAACCAGCCTGTAAGCTTAAAAAGCTCAAAATTCTTAAGTCCCTGCCAAACGGCGGGGATTTTTTTATTTGTGCGACAAGAAACCGCCATCCCACGGATGGCGGTTTTGCATTTATCGCCGCTCAAAGCGCCATCCGTCTTCCCGCCATTCCAGACAGTGGGTCAGCTTCAGCGCCTGTAAAAAGGCGTCATCATGCGACACCACCAGCATCGCGCCGGGAAATTGCGCCAGCGCTGTTTCAATTGCCTGCGTGGACGCCAGGTCGAGATGATTGGTGGGCTCATCCAGCAGCAGTAGCTGCGTGGCTTCCCGCCGCCAGAGCACGCAGGCCAGCGCCGCCTTCAGGCGTTCTCCTCCGCTAAGGGCCGATAGCGGCAGATGGACTTTGTCCGCCCCCAGCTGTAGCTGCGCCAGTTGGCTGCGCAGCACGCCCTCTTCCAAAGGCGTATCGCCGAGATTCAGGTGCGCCATTGCGGATAATGACAGATCAAGCTGGGTCAGATGCTGGTCCAGATACGCCGCGTTTACCGATAAGCGGCAGCGTCCTGAAAGCGGCGGCTCCAGGCCCAGCAGCGTTTTAAGCAACGTCGTCTTACCGCAGCCGTTGGGACCCCGTAGCGCCACGCGCATCGGCCCATCCATGCGCCAGTCCAGCGGCGCCATAGGCGCATACGCCAGCCGCAACGCTTCCAGCTCCAGTACCTGTTTTCCCGCAGCGACCTGGCTACCGGGCAGAGTAAACATCACCGGATTGTCCTCTTCTACCCGCTCACGCGCCTGAACCACCGCATCATTTAGCGCGCTACGTTGTTCACGATGCTGGCGCTTAAGGGTTCCGGGGCGCTCTTTTGCCGCGCCTTTGTAAGCTACCCGCTCGAATGAAGCGATATTTAGCGTGTCGATAGTACGCAACGTCTGCGCGGAGCGCCGCAGACAGGCATCGTGCTCTTTGTGCATCCTTGCGCGAGTACGCCGCCGTTCAATGACAGCATGCTCCAGCGCGGCGCGAGCCGCCTGCTGCTCCAGCTCACGCTGCTGCTGATAATCCGCATAGTTGCCGCCGTAGCTACGCAAAGCTGCAGGCGTCAGCTCGAGGATGCGCGGCATCTGGGCCAGCAGCTCGCGGTCATGGCTGGCGATCAGCGCGCCACCGCGCCATTGCTCAAGCTGCTGATAGAACCACGCCCGGCCTTGTCGGTCGAGATGGTTGGTGGGTTCATCAAGCAGGAGAAAATCCGCACCGGACAAAAATGCCGCGCAGAGCTGCGCCTTCACTCTTTCGCCGCCGCTCAGCGAAGAGGCGGGCCGTGCGGGAGAAAATTCCCCTAAGCCAGCGGCCAGGAAGCCTGCATTCAAACGATCCGGAAGATCCCAAAAGCCATCAAGACGTTCGAGATCGTCAACTCGCCCTTCGCCTCGTTCAAGACGCGCCAGAGCAGAAAAAACGAATTCGAAGCTTAGCCATTCCGCCAGCGTCGTATCAGGAGTCAAAGCATGCTGCTGAGCAACGTAGCTTACCGAAACCATACGTTCGATATGGCCGCTCGACGGCGAGTCCAGGCCCGCCAGCAAACGCAACAGCCGGGTTTTACCGACGCCATTGCGCCCGACAAGCCCGCAGAGGGAGCCTTCCAGCGATAAATTCAGCGGACCAAAAAGCGAATCTCCCGTCGCAAACTGACAGGTGACCTGATGCAAAAGAAAAGAGGGGAATTGGGCACAATGAGCCATAAGCACTCCTGGATGAAATCAATACTTCCCCTGCTCGCCAATAGCGCGAAGCAAGGCATGAGATTCATCAGTCGTGTTTGTTCATTTGGCGCGTGCTCTCCGGTAAGACGAGGAATTCGTCGGGGCATAGGATAGCCACACACCGGTGCAAATTTCAAGCCTGTTTTTTCAACATTCCATAAAAGCGAAAAAAAAGCCTCCTGATATCAGGAGGCAAAATATTTATTTGATGAAAAACGAAAGGGTGCATTGAAAATGCCTAACGCCGTAAGTCTGGCGGGAATCGCTCCCCGCCAGATGCTCTTACCGTTTAATTTCACAGGCTAAGAATGCCACCAGCTCGATATTCCCCTGTCTGACCTGTAATTCACACAGTGAATCACGAACCATCCAGGTGAATAATAAAATAGTGAAGCAAATCACCATTAAGCCAAACAACAGATACTTTTGCGGCATTCCTCGCCTCCGGTGTTGATTTCCAACAGGTAAGAGGCTACTCTTATGGTGTTCATGCATAGGGAAGCCTCACTTTGATTTATCATCAGGTGGGGCTTTTCTCTGTTTGTCTCCCGCTAAACGCCTGAGACAAACAGTCTCAAGCACCCGCCAGCATTCTACCGTAAATATCTGACCAGACTACGTTGGCATATTCCTAAAATATTTTTCCTGAAGCTATATATTGATCTAAAATATTACTTAGAGAATTATTAATGGTTCGCTTATTTATAGTTTACGCATAAAAAAACCTGCTCTGAGGCAGGTTTTTTTATTATTAGCGATACGCTTACTGCAACAGGGAAATATCCGCTACCTGCAGGAACAGATCGCGCAATTTGGACAATAGCGTCAAACGGTTCACGCGCACGTTCTGGTCTTCGGCGTTGACCATCACGTTCTCGAAGAATTCATCAACCGGCTCGCGCAGGGACGCCAGCTCGATCAGCGCATCCTGGTAACGCCCTTCGGCGAAGTACGGCTGCAGCTTATCGCGCAGCACGACTAAATTGCCTGCCAGTTTGATTTCAGCCGCTTCTTTCAATACGGAGGCGTGAACGATATCGTTCAGCGTAACGTCCGATTTCGCCAGAATATTGGAAACGCGCTTGTTCGCCGCCGCCAGCGCGGAGGACTCTTCGAGGGTACGGAAGTGCGAAACTGCCTTCATGCGCGCATCGAAGTCTGCCGGACGGGTCGGACGACGCGCCAGTACCGCCTGAATGGTATCGACGGTGTAGCCTTCGTCCTGATACCAGGCGCGGAAGCGTCCCAGCATGAAGTCGATAACATCATCGACTACGTTGCCGTTCGTCAGCTTATCGCCGTACAGGCGCACCGCTTCTTCGGTGAGAGTCTGCAGATCCAGATTGAGGTTCTTCTCAACAATGATGCGCAGCACGCCCAGCGCGGCGCGGCGCAGCGCGAACGGGTCTTTGTCGCCTTTAGGGTGCTGACCAATCCCGAAGATACCCGCCAGAGTATCCATCTTGTCGGCAATCGCCAGCGCGCAGGCTACCGGATTTGACGGCAGGGCGTCACCGGCAAAGCGCGGCTGATACTGCTCATTCAGGGCAACCGCCACATCTTCCGCTTCGCCATCATGGCGAGCGTAGTGCATCCCCATCACGCCCTGAGTATCGGTGAATTCGAAGACCATGTTGGTCATCAGATCGCACTTGGACAGCAGGCCCGCGCGGGTTGCGTGGTTAACGTCTGCGCCAATCTGCCCGGCGATCCAGCCGGCCAGCGCCTGAATGCGATCGGTCTTGTCGCGCAGCGTACCCAGCTGCTGCTGGAACAGCACGGTTTGCAGACGCGGCAGATTATCTTCAAGACGTTTTTTACGGTCGGTATTGAAGAAGAACTCAGCATCCGCCAGACGCGGACGCACGACTTTCTCGTTACCGGAAATAATCTGGGTCGGATCTTTCGACTCGATGTTGGCCACGAAGATAAAGTTCGGCAGCAGCTTGCCCGCGTTGTCGTAAACCGGGAAGTACTTCTGGTCGCCCTTCATGGTGTAAACCAGCGCTTCGGCAGGTACCGCAAGGAATTTCTCTTCGAACTTCGCGGTCAACACCACCGGCCATTCCACCAGGGAAGTGACTTCTTCCAGCAGGCTTTCGCTCAGATCGGCGTTGCCGCCAATTTTGCGCGCCGCTTCTTCGGCATCGGCTTTGATTTTGGCTTTACGCTCAGCGTAATCCGCAATTACTTTACCGCGCTCACGCAGGATTTCTGGGTATTGATCGGCAGAATCGATGGTGAATTCCGCTTCGCCCATAAAGCGATGACCGCGAATAATCCGGTCGGACTGTACGCCCAGAATCGTTGCCGGGATCACTTTGTCGCCCAGCAGCAGGGTCACGGTGTGAACCGGGCGCACGAAGTGCACGTCAGACGCGCCCCAGCGCATCAGTTTCGGGATCGGCAGCTTCGCCAGCGAGGTGGCGATCATGTTCGGCAGCAGCGCTTCGGTGCTCTCGCCTTTCACGTGGGCACGATACAGCAGCCATTCGCCTTTATCGGTCGCCAGACGTTCAGCCTGATCGACGGTAATACCGCAGCCGCGCGCCCAGCCTTCAGCCGCTTTGCTCGGTTTCCCTTCTGCGTCAAACGCCTGGGCAATCGCCGGGCCGCGTTTTTCGACTTCACGGTCTGCTTGCGCAGCCGCCAGATTCGCCACTTTCAGCGCCAGACGGCGCGGCGCGGCGAACCATTCAACTTTACCGTGCGCGAGGCCGGCGTTATCCAGCTCCGCGGTCACGTTCGCAGCGAAGGATTCAGCCAGGCTGCGCAGGGCTTTTGGTGGCAGCTCTTCAGTGCCGATTTCCACCAGGAAAGTTTTCTCAGACATGGCCGCCTCTTATTTATTCTTGTTGCACATCGGGAAGCCAAGGGCTTCACGGGAAGCATAGTAAGCTTCAGCCACTGCTTTGGTCAGGGTGCGAATGCGCAGAATATAGCGCTGACGCTCGGTGACGGAGATGGCTTTACGCGCGTCCAGCAGGTTAAAGCTATGGGCGGCTTTCAGAATGCGTTCGTAAGCAGGCAGCGGCAGCGGGTTTTCCAGCGCCAGCAGCTGCTGGGCTTCTTTCTCATACTGCTCGAAGCAGGAGAACAGGAAGTCCACGTCGGCGTATTCGAAGTTGTAGGTGGATTGCTCCACTTCGTTCTGATGGAACACGTCGCCGTAGGTAGTTTTACCCAGCGGGCCATCGCTCCAGACCAGATCGTAAACGCTGTCGACACCCTGGATATACATCGCCAGGCGCTCCAGACCGTAGGTGATCTCGCCGGTTACCGGCTTACACTCCAGGCCGCCAACCTGCTGGAAGTAGGTGAACTGCGTGACTTCCATACCGTTCAGCCACACTTCCCAACCCAGACCCCAGGCGCCCAGCGTCGGGTTTTCCCAGTTGTCTTCGACGAAGCGAATGTCGTGGATGGTCGGATCCATACCCAGCTCTTTCAGAGACCCAAGGTACAGCTCCTGGATATTATCCGGAGAGGGTTTTATCACCACCTGGAACTGATAGTAGTGCTGTAAACGGTTCGGGTTTTCACCGTAGCGACCATCGGTCGGACGGCGGGAAGGCTGCACGTAGGCGGTTGCCATCGGCTCTGGGCCCAATGCGCGTAAGCAGGTCATTGGGTGAGAAGTGCCTGCGCCGACTTCCATGTCCAGTGGTTGAACAATGGTGCAGCCCTGGCGAGCCCAGTAATCCTGTAAGGTCAGGATCAGGCCCTGGAAGGTCCTGGTATCAAACTTTTGCATATGATTTCGTGCTGGATACGTGTGGATTTAAAGGAAGGAGCCAGTATACCCGCTGGCTGCGAGATATACAGTATGAAACGGGATTGTTTAGGGAAAATTGCGGAAATAAGCGCCACCGCGGGCGCATTTAGCGCATGGAAAGATGCAAAAACTGCCCGTCCGGATCAAAAGAACAGATAAAGCGTTCATTCCGCGCAGTCTTGCCCGAAAGCTCGTAGCTCCCCCGGAATTGCTCGAAATGGCTGACGTCAATCTGACGCGCGCCTGTACTGTAACGTACGGCGGCATTATCCTTGCACAGCTGCGCCATATTGAGGGTCGCCTGCGGCGTTATCCGCGCTTTTTGCGCCTTCTGCGCTGGCTGAGGCGGCGGTGCGCTACAGCCCGCAAGCATGCACAGCAGCAGTCCAGAAAACGCATATTTCATCACCATTTTTTCTCGACCGCCTTGTTAGTAAATTGTTATCGTGCAGGTTACGTTAAATAACCGGCTCATTGTGCGAATTGGACCACACCTCGACAAGTCTATGACGAAAAACTCGGATTATTCCACTGCGATACAAGCGGATAAGGGCAGTCAGACCCTGTCTGAGAAGGAGAAACAGAGGTACTGATGCAGGAAAAAATACACTGGATTACCCATTTGCGCGGTATTGCCTGCCTGATGGTCGTCATGATTCATAGCACCGCCTGGTATATCACGCACCCGCACACCATCAGCCTGCTGACGTGGGATGTTGCCAATATCCTCAACTCCGCGTCTCGCGTCAGCGTGCCGCTGTTTTTCATGATTTCAGGCTATCTGTTTTTCGGCGAGCGCAGCGCTCAGCCCCGGCATTTTTTGCGCATCGCGCTGTGCATCCTCTTTTACAGCGCGCTGTCGCTGCTCTATATCACCCTGTTTACCCACATCAACGTTGAGCTATCGCTGAGGAATTTGCTGCAAAAACCGGTGTTCTATCATCTGTGGTTCTTCTTCGCTATCGTTGTCATTTACCTGCTTTCGCCGCTGGTTCAGGTCAAACCGGTGAGCGGCAAGATGCTGCTAGCGCTGATGGCGATCGTCGGGCTTTTGGCGAACCCTAATATGGTGACGGTGAAAGCGGGAGGAGTCGAGTGGCTGCCGGTCAATCTCTATATCAACGGGGATACGTTTTACTATGTGATGTACGGCGTGTTAGGGCGGGCAATCGGCATGATGAATAGTGATAAAAAATGGCTGACTGCGCTCTGCGCTGGCCTATTCATCGCGGGAGTATGGGTCATATCACGCGGCACGCTGCACGAACTGCGCTGGCGCGGCGACTTTGGCGATACCTGGTATTTATACTGCGGCCCCGCGGTTTTTGTCTGCGCGATAGCGCTTCTGACGCTGGTAAAAAATACGCTGACCAGGCGTGAGTTGCCGCTTATTGCGCTGATTGCACGCCATTCGTTAGGGATTTACGGCTTTCATGCGCTGATTATCCACGCGCTCCGCGCCAGCGGACTGGCGCTGTCCCGCTGGCCATTATTGGATATTGTCTGGATATTCAGCGCTGCGCTGCTGGGAAGTTTATTGCTCTCGATGCTGGTTCAGCGCTTTGATGTCCGCCGCTTTGTCAGTTAAGGCCGTTCTGAGGAATCTTTCTGCGCCATCTGTGCGGCCAGCGCCTTATGAGGCATCGCGGAAACGCCGTATAAGCACACAAACCAGGCCGCCACGTAGATGATCTTCTCATCCCATCCGGCGGGTACGAACCAGGCGCCGACCATCAGTAAACCGACCGACAGCAGGAGCACAAGGCGACATAGCGAAGCAAAACCATCGTCTGGCGCCTTCTCCCGCATCGTGCGTTGATGCGCTAAAATCGCGAACATGCCCATCACCAGAACGCCGAGGAAATAGCCCTTGCCGCTAAATAACGGACAGGTGCGCCAGATCCCCAGCAGATAAACCAGTGCCCCAAGGGACATCAATAGCTTAGGAATAATATTATTTTTCATGAAGCCTCCCTGGCATAAGACAGGCCCCATTGTGTACTGCCAGAACGTGATTATCCGCACTTTTCACATCTGAAACGACAAATTCGGAATATATCAATACACTCGATAACTAGATGTTTTTAAAAACATTCATTAGATGAATTCGCCCCATGAACAGGGGCGAATGTTTCAGGACATCAACGGTAAAAGCTGCTGATAAATCTGGCGGAAAGTTTCCCGACGGGGGGCGTAACGCGCAAAGCGCTCGGCATCCGGAAGATGAGCCTGTTCCAGCGGGAGCTGCGGGAGCAGATCGGAAAACGCGACATTTCGATGCAGCGCCAGCTGCGCCAGCCGCGCCGCGCCAAGCGCCGGTCCGACATCGCCGCCGGTGCGGAAATCAAGCTGCTGGCCGCTAATATCCGCCAGCATTTGCCGCCAGTAGGCGCTGCGCGCGCCGCCGCCAATCAGCGTGACGCTCTCCGGTTTGACGCCGCAGGCGTGAACCACATCCATGCCGTCCGCCAGGGCATAACCGACTCCCTCCAGCACCGCCCGCGCCAGCTCCGCCGGACCGTGTTGATGAGTCAGGCCGAAAAAGACGCCTTTCGCCTGCGGATTGTTGTGCGGCGTGCGTTCACCCGAGAGGTAAGGCAAAAACCAGACCGGATCGGCATCGTCGTTCGCCGCTTCCGCCGCCGCAATTAGCGCCGGAACCGTGCCGAGGCCGGTTAAGGTCGCCGCCCAATCGAGGCAGGAAGCCGCGCTCAGCATGACCGACATCAGATGCCAGCGCCCGGGCAACGCGTGGCAGAAGCTGTGAACGGCGCTTTCCGGTTTGCTAAGAAAGCCGTCGCTGACGGCAAAGTAGACGCCTGAGGTCCCCAGCGACAGCATCGCCTGGCCCGCATCCGCCATACCGACGCCAACCGCTCCCGCCGCGTTGTCGCCGCCGCCGGCCACCACCAATACTTCCGGCATATTCCACGCTTGCGCGACGGCCGGGCGCAGCGAGCCCGTTACTTCGCAGCCTTCGAAAAGCGCGGGCATGTTATCGCGGCTCAACCCACAGGCGGCGAGCATTTCATCGCTCCAGTCGCGGCGCGCCACGTCCATCCACATCGTTCCGGCGGCATCGGACATATCGCTGGCAAATTCGCCAGTCATACGCAAACGTAAATAATCTTTTGGCAGCAGAACCTTATCGACTTGCCTAAAAATCTCGGGCTCGTGACGTTGCACCCACAGCAGCTTCGGCGCGGTAAATCCCGGCATCATCAGATTGCCGGTGATCTGTCGTGAACGGCTGACTTTCTCTTCCAGCAGCGCGCACTCCTCGCCGCAGCGGCCATCATTCCACAAGATCGCCGGGCGCAGGACGCGCTGTTGCTTATCGAGCAGCGTCGCACCGTGCATCTGACCCGCAATGCCTAACGCTTTAACCGCGCGCAAAGAGTGCTGCGCCCCCAGCGCTTTCATCGCGCTGTCCGTCGCCAGCCACCAGTGCTCTGGATCTTGTTCAGACCATAAAGGGTGCGGACGCGACACGTTGAGCTTTTCGGTGTGCGAAGCCACGACCTCCCCCTGCTCGTTGAGCAGAATAGCCTTAACGCCCGAGGTGCCCAGATCAATCCCGATATACATACGGCCTCTCCTTACTGACGGGAATAAAGCATCGGTTAAACCCATGCCCGGACCCGCCGGGCATTTTCGCCATCATCAGCGATCAAAGAGGTAGCGGTTAACCACGTTTTCAAGCAGTTCCTGATGGCCGCTCTGGTGCTGCGGCGCCAGGTTATGCTGAGTGGCATACTGGGCGATGTCCGCCAGGTTCATCTGGCCTTTAAGGATCTGCTGACCCAGCTCGCCGTTCCAGCCGGCATAGCGTTTGGCAACGCGTTTATCCAGCTCGCCGCCTTCAATCATACGGGCAGCAACTTTCAGCGCCAGCGCCATGGTGTCCATCGCGCCGATGTGGCCGTAGAACAGGTCGTATTTGTCGGTGCTCTGACGACGCACTTTAGCATCAAAGTTCAGGCCGCCGGTGGTGAAGCCGCCCGCTTTAAGGATTTCGTACATCACCAGCGCGTTCTCTTCAACGCTGTTCGGGAACTGGTCGGTATCCCAGCCCAGCTGCGGGTCGCCGCGGTTAGCGTCAACGGAACCAAACAGGCCGAGGGCGATGGCGGTAGCAATTTCGTGGTGGAACGTGTGGCCAGCCAGCGTCGCATGGTTCGCTTCGATGTTCAGCTTAATCTCTTTTTCCAGGCCGAACTGTTTCAGGAAGCCGTAGACGGTAGACGCGTCGTAATCGTACTGATGCTTGGTGGGCTCCTGCGGTTTCGGTTCAATCAGCAGCGTACCCTGGAAGCCGATTTTATGTTTATGCTCAACGACCAGCTGCATAAAGCGGCCAATCTGCTCGCGTTCCTGACGCAAGTCGGTGTTCAGCAGGGTTTCATAGCCTTCGCGACCGCCCCACAGGACGTAGTTTTCACCGCCCAGTTTGTGGGTCGCATCCATCGCGGTCACCACCTGGGTCGCCGCCCAGCTGAACACTTCCGGATCCGGGTTGGTTGCCGCACCGGCGCCGTAACGCGGGTTCGTAAAGCAATTTGCCGTGCCCCACAGCAGCTTGACGCCGCTTTGCTGCTGTTTTTCCGCCAGCACATCAACCATTTGCGCGAAGTTATTGGCATACTCTTTCAGCGATGCCCCTTCAGGAGAAACGTCAACGTCGTGGAAGCAGTAGTACGGTACGTTCAGTTTGTGGAAAAACTCAAAAGCGACATCGGCTTTACGTTTCGCCATTTCCATTGCTTCACCCGGCTGCTGCCACGGGCGGTTAAAGGAGCCCACGCCGAACATATCGGCACCGTTCCAGCAGAAGGTGTGCCAGTAGCAGGCCGCAAAGCGTAAATGGTCTTCCATCCGTTTGCCCAGCACCAGCTCATCCGGGTTGTAATGACGGAAAGCCAGTGGGTTAGCGGATTTCGGGCCTTCATAACGAACGCGATCGAGCTGATCAAAATAGGTCTGCATAATGAACTCCATATTCAGGGATGCGGCGAGTAATAAGTCATAAGCCAATATAGAATTCTCTTTTTAGTTTCCTCAATTACGTTATTTCACACTGTGATTGAGAGAATCCACAAACGTGCGCCAGGTCGCAAAAATAATACGTCAGCGGCCTCATTCCGCCGCTTCCGCCACGAGAGATCAATGAAATACGGTGAGAACTAATTATTAAAGTACGATCGCGGTCATAAATTAACAAATAAACAAAATTTCATAACGGCAAAATAAGCATAGATAATTGCCAGCGCTCCTTTCCGCGTTAAAAATCTGCTACGTATCAGGCCGTTTATTTTTATCGTTCGTCTTATCCTGCACTTTACAAAAAAGGTGTTATTATTATGAAGATAAAGAACCTTTGCCTAACGCTCTGCGCTTCACTCCTCCTCACCAGCCTGTCGGGCATTGCTAAAGAAGTTAAAATTGGCATGGCGATTGACGACCTGCGTCTGGAACGCTGGCAAAAAGATCGCGATATTTTTGTCAACAAAGCTGAATCATTAGGTGCAAAAGTATTCGTCCAGTCAGCCAATGGCAACGAAGAAACGCAAATGTCGCAAATCGAAAATATGATCAACCGCGGCGTCGACGTTCTGGTGATTATTCCCTATAACGGCCAGGTGCTGAGCAATGTCATAAAAGAGGCCAAACAGGAGGGAATTAAAGTTCTCGCCTACGATCGTCTTATCAATAACGCCGACATTGATTTTTATATTTCATTTAATAATGAAAAAGTGGGTGAAATGCAGGCGCAAAGTCTGGTCGATAAAGTGCCTCAGGGTAACTATTTCTTAATGGGCGGCTCGCCGGTAGACAATAACGCCAAGCTTTTCCGCGCTGGACAAATGAAAGTCCTCAAGCCTTATGTTGATGAAGGGAAAATTAAAATCGTCGGCGATCAGTGGGTCGACGGATGGTTACCGGAAAATGCGTTGAAAATTATGGAAAACGCCCTGACCGCCAACAACAACAAAATTGATGCGGTCGTCGCCTCCAACGACGCCACCGCCGGCGGCGCCATCCAGGCATTAAGCGCCCAGGGACTCGCAGGCAAAGTCGCTATATCAGGACAGGATGCCGACCTCGCCGGCGTGAAGCGCATTATCGCCGGCACCCAAACGATGACCGTCTATAAACCTATCACCACCCTTGCCACCACCGCGGCTGAAATCGCCGTCGAACTGGGCAACGACAAGCAGCCGCAGGCCGACTCCTCGCTTAACAATGGGCTGAAAGACGTCCCGTCACGGCTGCTGACCCCCATTGAGGTCAATAAAGACAACATTGACCAGACGGTGATCAAGGACGGTTTCCACAAAAAAAGCGAGCTGTAATCTCTGACGCCCTCTTCCGGGGGCGTTGCCCCATCCTGCCGGATATCGCTTATGCGGAGCCTCTATGTCCTGGTTACTCGAAATGAAGAACATAACTAAAACCTTCGGTGCGGTGAAGGCGATTGATAATGTCAGTCTGCGGCTTAACGCCGGGGAAGTCGTCTCGCTGTGCGGAGAAAACGGCTCCGGGAAATCGACGCTCATGAAGGTACTGTGCGGAATATATCCGCACGGTAGCTATGAGGGGGAAATTATTTTTTCCGGGGAAACTTTGCAGCCGGGCCATATTCGCGATACCGAGCGCAAAGGTATCGCCATCATTCATCAGGAGCTGGCGCTGGTAAAACATCTGACCGTGCTGGAGAACATTTTTCTCGGCGCGGAGATCTCCCGCCACGGTCTGCTGGATTATGAAACCATGACTTTGCGCTGCGAGAAGCTGCTGGCCCAGGTCAATTTAGCCATATCACCCGACACCCGCGTCGGCGATTTAGGCCTTGGTCAGCAGCAGCTGGTTGAAATAGCAAAAGCGCTGAACAAGCAGGTGCGGTTGTTAATTCTCGACGAACCCACCGCCTCATTAACGGAACAAGAGACGGCAATTCTGCTGAATATTATTCGCGATTTGCAAAATCACGGTATTGCCTGCATTTACATTTCCCACAAGCTCAATGAAGTCAAAGCCATCTCCGACACCATCTGCGTGATCCGCGATGGGCAGCATATCGGCACCCGCAACGCTGACGGCATGAGCGAAGATGACATTATCACCATGATGGTCGGCCGCGAGCTTACCGCCCTCTACCCGAGCGAAGCCCACAGCTGCGGCGATGAAATCCTGCGGGTGGAGAACCTGACGGCCTGGCATCCGGTGAATCGCCACATTAAGCGCGTCAATGACGTCTCCTTCTCGCTGCGGCGCGGCGAAATTCTGGGGATTGCCGGGCTGGTCGGCGCGGGCCGAACCGAAGCGGTGCAGTGTCTGTTCGGCGTCTGGCCGGGCCGCTGGCAGGGAAAAATCTTTATTGATGGTCAACCGGTGACGATTCACACCTGCCAGCAGGCTATCGCCCAGGGCATTGCCATGGTGCCGGAAGACAGAAAGAAAGACGGCATCGTGCCGGTTATGGCGGTGGGTAAAAACATCACCCTCGCCGCGTTAAACCAGTTTACCGGTCCGCTGAGCAGCCTTGACGATGCCGGAGAGCAGCTCTGTATTCAGCAATCCATCCAGCGTTTGAAGATCAAAACCTCGTCGCCGGAGCTGGCGATCGGTCGTCTGAGCGGCGGCAATCAGCAAAAGGCGATCCTCGCCCGCTGCCTGTTGCTGAACCCGCGCATTCTGATACTCGATGAGCCGACTCGCGGCATCGATATCGGCGCCAAGTACGAAATCTACAAGTTGATTAATCAGCTGGTGCAGCAGGGGATCGCCGTCATTGTTATTTCATCCGAGCTGCCCGAAGTGCTTGGCCTAAGCGACCGTGTGTTGGTGATGCATGAGGGCAAACTGAAGGCTAATTTGATCAACCAGGGCCTGACCCAGGAACAGGTAATGGAAGCCGCACTGAGGAGCGAACGCCATGTCGAAGAACACGTCGTCTGAAATGAAACTCACCCCGCCTGCCGCCGGCGCGCTGTCAGGGCTGAAGGGGATGAACCTCCAGGTATTCGTGATGATCGCCGCTATCGTGGCCATTATGCTGTTTTTCACCTGGACCACCGAAGGCGCCTATCTGAGCGCGCGTAATATCTCCAACCTGCTGCGCCAGACCGCTATCACCGGCATTCTCGCGGTCGGCATGGTGTTTGTGATTATTTCCGCCGAAATCGATCTCTCCGTGGGCTCAATGATGGGCCTGCTCGGCGGCGCGGCGGCGATTTTTGACGTCTGGCTCGGTTGGCCGCTACCGCTGACGATTGTGGTTACCCTGGTCCTGGGTCTGCTGCTGGGGGCCTGGAACGGTTGGTGGGTTGCCTATCGTAAGGTCCCCTCGTTTATCGTGACGCTCGCCGGGATGCTGGCATTTCGCGGTATTCTGATAGGCATCACCAACGGCACCACCGTTTCTCCCACCAGTCCGGCGATGTCGCAAATCGGCCAGAGCTATCTGCCTGATGGTATTGGCTTTGGCATCGGCGTGCTGGGTATGGCGGCGTTTATTATCTGGCAGTGGCGCGGCCGTATGCGACGCCAGGCTCTTGGCCTCTCCACGCCCGCCTCCGCCTCAACCGTCGGCCGCCAGACGATCACCGCCGTTATCGTGCTGGGTGCCATCTGGCTGTTAAACGACTATCGCGGCGTCCCGACGCCGGTACTGATTCTCACCGCGCTGCTGCTGGCGGGCATGTTTATGGCCACCCGTACCGCGTTCGGGCGGCGCATCTACGCCATCGGCGGCAATCTGGAGGCCGCGCGTTTATCCGGTATCAGCGTGGAGCGCACCAAGCTGGCGGTGTTCGCCATTAACGGCCTGATGGTGGCGATCGCCGGGTTGATTCTCAGCTCGCGCCTGGGCGCCGGTTCCCCTTCCGCCGGCAACATCGCCGAACTGGACGCCATCGCCGCCTGCGTGATCGGCGGTACCAGCCTGGCCGGCGGCATCGGCAGCGTCGCGGGCGCGGTCATGGGCGCTTTCATCATGTCCGCGCTGGATAACGGCATGAGCATGATGGATGTCGCCACCTTCTGGCAGTACATCGTCAAAGGGGTCATTTTATTGCTCGCGGTGTGGATGGATTCAGCCACTAAACGTCGGAACTGAGGACAATGAAAAAAAATGCCCGAATTATTTGCGCTACAGCCAAACTTAGGCACAAGTAACTTGAAATAATCCGGGCATTGGCCGGTATTGTATGGCCTGCAAGAGAGACCAGGAACAACACTATGTTTGAAAAGCGTCACCGTATTACGCTGTTATTCAACGCCAACAAGGCCTATGACCGTCAGGTCGTTGAGGGCGTTGGCGAATATCTCCAGGCATCGCAATTGGAATGGGATATCTTCATTGAGGAAGATTTTCGGGCGCGGATTGAAAACATTAAGGAGTGGTTAGGCGACGGCGTCATTGCTGATTATGACGATCCGGAAATTGAAAATCTGCTGATCGACGTCAATGTGCCGATTGTCGGCGTTGGCGGCTCCTTCCACCGGCCGGAATGCTATCCGCCGGTTCACTATATCGCCACCGACAACGCCGCACTGGTCGAGAGCGCCTTTCTGCACCTCAAAGAAAAAGGCATCAACCGCTTCGCCTTTTACGGCCTGCCCGCTTCCAGCTGTAAGGGCTGGGCCGCCGAGCGCGAACACGCGTTTTGCCAGCTGGTCGCCAGAGAGAAATATCGCGGCGTGGTCTATCAGGGTCTAGAGACGGCGCCCGAAAACTGGCAGCATGCGCAAAATCGCCTCGCCGACTGGCTGCAAACCCTGCCGCCGCAAACCGGCATCATCGCCGTTACCGACGCCCGCGCCCGCCACGTATTACAGGCCTGCGAGCGCCTGCATATTCCGGTACCGGAAAAGCTGTGCGTTATTGGCATAGATAACGAAGAGCTTACTCGCTACCTGTCGCGCGTGGCGCTGTCTTCCGTTGCGCAGGGCACACGCCAGATGGGCTATCAGGCGGCAAAGCTGCTGCATCGCCTGCTGGAGAATGAAGAGCTACCGCTTCAGCGCCAGCTTATCCCGCCGATGCGCGTGGTTGAGCGCCGCTCCACCGACTACCGCTCGCTCACCGATCCCTCGGTTATTCAGGCGATGCACTATATTCGTAACCACGCCTGTAAAGGGATTAAGGTAGAGCAGGTGCTGGACGCCGTCGGCATTTCCCGCTCGAATCTGGAAAAGCGCTTCAAAGAAGAAGTGGGCGAGACCATTCATACGGTGATCCACAGCGAAAAACTGGAAAAAGCCCGTAGCCTGCTGGTATCGACCACCCTTTCGATTAACGAAATCTCGCAGATGTGCGGCTATCCCTCGCTGCAGTATTTCTACTCGGTGTTTAAGAAAGAGTACGACGTGACGCCGAAGGAGTACCGCGACCGGCACAGCGAAGTGATGATGTAGCGCGCAAAGAAAAATGCCCGGGCTTACGCGCCGGGCATTAATGGTGACATGCAAGAGCAATTACATGTGTGCGGCTATCAACCGCTGGTTATCCTGATACATCGCGAAGAGATAGTTGTTATAGCTTGACCCTTTGGTCGAATAGCCCTTCAGCTTATGAATCATCGTGCTGGCGGTCACTTCCTGATCGGCTTTACGCAGCTGCGCACGCGATTTACGGAACGACGAGTAGGCCGGATGCGTATTCAGATTTCTGACATAGGCCTGAACGGACTCTTCCACCGAATCAAACTGGGAGTAGCCCTTCACCGCGCCGCGGCAGTTTCCACCGCCACACTTCATACCAAACAGATTGTTGTTCACCCGCGCCAGCTTTGACGTTCCCCAGCCGCTTTCCGCCGCTGCCATGGTAGCGACCATGCTATTCGGGATAATGTCGACGCGCTCAAGCAGCGAGTTCCATGGAATATGGCGAGTATTGCCGGACCACTTCACTTTATAGCGAGAGGCGATCTCTTTCAGCCGCGTACGCTCGCTCGGCGACCAGCGCGCATCGTACTGCTTGGAAACAAGCCAGTTACGATCGGCGGTAATCACCTGATTCTGTTTCGTAATATAAGGCATTACCGTCCGGAGAAACGCTTTTTTCCTTGGTGTCCCGGAAGGGTATTTTCGCAAATCAGGAAGTGAACTGCTCTTTACACTATTGCGAGAATACTCTTGTTTACTGCTTACCTTGCTTACTTTAACGGTACTTTTCTTCTTAACGATTGGGGCTTTATGACTCGTTGTTGCTGTGTGTGTTGTTGCCAGCACACTACCTGAAAATATGCAGGTAAGTAACATGAGTATCGCGGCCCCATATCGTCGAATGGGAGTCGATATCATTAGGTCTCCTGGTCGGATGCAATCATTCCAACGCCTTGTTTTTCACAAAAAATCGATAGTTGAATCGCGAATAGTATCAAAAATACCCAGATGACGCACCCACAGAAATAGTCCAATTCCGAAAAGCTGTCATCTGAAATCGGTTTCCGCCTCCTGACAACAGTACAAAAATGCGACTACCCTCTCATTTTTTGCTCATTTTTTGAACGCGATCACTCACCCTTTTCCATCCTCCCTGGAAAAGCGCCGCTGGGATGAGTTCATGGGACTACTGGACGCGCAAACTGAACAAAAAACCGCACACAGGACTCCGGAATGAAACTCGCTGCGCTTGCGTCGCTGCTGGTGCCTGGGATGGCCTTCGCCGCCTGGACTACCGCAGATTTCCCCGCCTTTACCGAAGAAGGCACCGGCAGATTTATCAGTCAAAACGAGGTAGCAAAGGGTACGCGCCCTCTGCGGATTACGTTTGACCAACAGTGCTGGCAGCCTGCCGGCGCGATCAAGCTCAACCAGATGCTCTCTATGGAGCCTTGCCGCGATCCGGCGCCGCAGTGGCGCGTCTTCCGCGATGGCCGCTATACCCTGGAAGTCGATACCCGTTCAGGTACGCCAACCCTGATGGTCTCTCTGGAAGAGAAACAGACCTCCACCGCCGCCGCGCCGCAGATCAAGCAGTGCCCGAAATGGGATGGCAAGCCGCTCACCATTGACGTCAGCAAATCCTTTGCCGAAGGCAGTCAAGTTCGCGACTTCTACAGCGGCAATATCGCGACCGTCAGCGGCGGTAAAATTACCCTCCAGCCGGCGTTTAATAGCAATGGTCTGCTGCTGCTTGAACGCGCGGATACGGAAGCCGCCGCGCCGTTCAACTGGCATAACGCCACCGTCTATTTCGTCCTGACCGATCGCTTTGTCAACGGCAACCCGGCCAACGACAATAGCTATGGTCGCCATAAAGACGGCATGCAGGAAATTGGCACCTTCCACGGCGGCGATCTCCAGGGCCTGACCAGCAAACTGGATTACCTCCAGCAGCTCGGCGTTAACGCGCTATGGATCAGTTCGCCGCTGGAACAAATCCACGGCTGGGTCGGCGGCGGTACGAAAGGCGATTTCCCGCATTACGCCTATCACGGCTATTACATCCAGGACTGGACGAAGCTGGATGCCAATATGGGGACGGAAGACGATCTGCGCCGCCTCGTCGATGAGGCCCACAAGCGTGGGATCCGCATTCTGTTCGACGTGGTGATGAACCACACCGGCTACGCGACCCTGGCCGATATGCAGGAGTTTCAGTTTGGCTCGCTGTACATCCAGGGGGATGAACTGAAAAAGACCCTCGGAGAGCGCTGGACAGACTGGAAGCCCCGCGCGGGACAAAGCTGGCACAGCTTTAACGATTACATCAACTTTAGCGATAAAGCCGGATGGGAGAAATGGTGGGGTAAAAAATGGATCCGCACCGATATCGGCGACTACGACAACCCCGGCTTTGACGACCTGACCATGTCGCTGGCCTTCCTGCCGGATCTTAAAACCGAATCCACGGAGCCATCGGGCCTGCCGAACTTCTATCGCCATAAGCCGGATACCGCGGCCAAAGCGATCCCAGGCTACACGCCGCGCGATTATCTGACCCACTGGCTGAGCCAATGGGTACGCGACTACGGCATCGACGGCTTCCGCGTCGATACCGCCAAGCACGTCGAGCAGGCGGCCTGGCTGCAGTTAAAAACTCAGGCCACCGAAGCGCTAGCAGAATGGAAGAAAGCGAACCCGGACAAAGCGCTGGATAACGCGCCGTTCTGGATGACCGGCGAAGCCTGGGGCCACGGCGTGATGCAGAGCGACTACTATCGCCACGGCTTTGACGCCATGCTGAACTTTGATTATCAGGATCAGGCGGCAAAAGCGACAAGCTGCCTGGCGAATATCGACCTGACCTGGCAACATATGGCGGATAAGCTTCAGGATTTCAACGTGTTAAGCTACCTCTCCTCGCATGATACCAGCCTGTTCCGCGAAGGCGGCAGCACGGCGGCGGAACTGCTGCTGCTCGCGCCCGGCGCAGTGCAGATCTTCTACGGCGATGAATCCTCACGGCCGTTCGGCCCGACAGGTTCCGATCCGCTTCAGGGTACGCGTTCAGATATGAACTGGCAGGACGTCAGCGGCAAAGCCGCGCGCAGCGTGACCCACTGGGAGAAATTGGGCCAGTTCCGCGCCCGTCACCCGGCGATCGGCATGGGTAAACAAACCACGCTATCGATGGCGAAAGGCTACGGCTTTATTCGCGAGAACGGCGATGACAAAGTGATGGTGGTATGGGCAGGTCAGCAGTAGCTTTCTGACCCACGGCTCCCCAGGCGTCCGGGGAGCCTTTTCAGGATAAACATCCAAAAATGTTTTCTCTCACAGAATAAAAACAAAATATCTTCCTGATACCTCGATTTGCACCCTGTCTGCGCTGGCGTTATGGTTACCCACTTTCCTGGAATACCGACAGACTAATCGCGATGACATTTTCACTTTTTGGCGACAAATTTACCCGTCATTCGGGCATCACCCGCTTGATGGAAGACCTCAATGACGGCCTGCGTACGCCGGGCGCCATCATGCTGGGCGGCGGCAATCCCGCGCAGATTCCGGAAATGAATGATTACTTCCATAGCCTGCTGGCCGACATGCTGAACAGCGGCAAAGCCCTTGATGCGCTTTGTAATTATGACGGTCCGCAGGGTAAAAGCGAGCTGCTGACCCTGCTGGCACAAATGCTGCGCGACGAACTGGGATGGGAGATCGAACCACAGAATATTGCACTGACAAATGGCAGCCAGAGCGCGTTTTTCTACTTGTTTAACCTCTTCGCAGGCCGTCGTGCGGATGGAACCACCCGTAAAGTGCTGTTTCCGTTGACGCCTGAGTACATTGGCTACGCCGATTCCGGCCTCGAAGAAGATCTGTTTGTCGCCACTCGCCCGAACATTGAACTGCTGCCGGAGGGACAGTTTAAATACCACGTGGATTTCGAACATTTGCAGGTCACGGACGAGACGGGAATGATCTGCGTTTCCCGCCCCACCAACCCAACCGGTAACGTGATCACCGACGATGAGCTGATCAAGCTGGATGCGCTGGCCAACCAGCACGGCATCCCGTTGGTGATTGATAACGCCTACGGCGTTCCGTTCCCGGGGATTATTTTCAGCGACGCCAGGCCGCTGTGGAATCCGAATATCGTGCTGTGCATGAGCCTCTCCAAGCTGGGCCTGCCGGGCAGCCGCTGCGGGATTATCATCGCTAACGAAAAAATCATCACCGCCATCAGCAATATGAACGGCATTATCAGTCTCGCCCCCGGTGGAATGGGGCCGGCCATGATGTGCGAGATGATTAAGCGCAACGATCTTCTGCGCCTGTCAGAAACGGTGATAAAGCCGTTCTATTATCAGCGCGTGCAGGAGACTATCGCCATTATTCGCCGCTATTTGCCGGAAGATCGCTGCCTGATTCATAAGCCGGAAGGGGCGATTTTTCTCTGGCTGTGGTTTAAGGATCTGCCGATTTCTACCGAGCTGCTGTACCAGCGCCTGAAAAAGCGCGGCGTTCTGATGGTGCCGGGCGACTACTTCTTCCCGGGCCTGGATAAGCCATGGCCACACACGCATCAATGCATGCGCATGAACTACGTGCCGGACCCGGAGAAAATTGAAGCGGGCGTGAGGATTCTCGCCGAAGAAGTTGAACGCGCCTGGCGTGAACAGGACCCGTCATAGGCCCGAATAAGCCAGATCTATTCCCGGCTCGCACTGCGTTTAGCCGGGCTACACGTCCCGTAGCCCGAACACGCGCGCCAGCGCCGCCTCCGGGAAACACGCTACGTCGCCAGCGCCATCCGCTGGCGACGTTCAGCGGCTATTCTTTCCAGCTCCATCGGCTCCATGCAGCGCAGCGCCTGGGTCGGGCACGCCGCCACGCAGGCCGGGCCTTCGTCGCGATGGCTGCATAAATCGCACTTCAGCGCCTGTACGCCCTCCTCCACCCGCATCACGGTCATCGCGCCATAGGGGCACGCTACCATACAGCTTTTGCATCCGATGCAGCGGCGTTGATCTACGCGCCAGACCGAATTTTCTCGGCGGATTGCGCCCTCGGGGCAGACGTTGGCGCAGGGCGCATCTTCGCACTGGCGGCACAGCGTCGCCGTCGAGAGTTCATCATTTTTCACCACGCGGATCCGCGGCGCAAAGCGCGCGGCGGAGACGCCAGAACAGTCCTGGTCCTGCTGATGGGACACCACGCAGGCGACTTCACAGGTACGGCAGCCGATGCACTTTTCCGCATCCGCGAGAATAAACCGATTCATCCTTGCTCCATTGGGGATAAAAACGCAGAGTGCCAGAAAAAACCGCTTCCGCGCCTTGATCCTGAATGGAGTCAGCGGCGTTTTCTCTCAGATGTCCGGGATTATCTGGTCATTTGCCTTAACCTTCCCGCACGGAAAAGCCCAGTTCGCGAGAAATCGCCTCTGCCGTATCGCGTAGCGGCTTGAGTAAATTTTTCTCTCCCACCTGCTTGAGGCGCGATGTTGATAGAGAGATAGAAATGGCATAAGGCACGCGCCCATGGATATCAAAAACGGGGACAGCCAGGCACGACACGCCCAGCTCGTTCTCTTCCCTGTCCATCGCCATATTTCGCTCGCGGATCTGCGCCAGTTCATCATGCATCGCAGGCAAGCCGGTAATGGTATTACGGGTCAGCGGCTGAATAATCTCCTGGTGTGAATTCCAGTAGCTCTCAACGTAGTCAGGATGGCCAAACGCCATATAAATCTTGCCCATTGCCGAGCAGTACAGCGGCATGTGCTGGCCAATATAGGCGCGCGTACGCAGCATACCGGTGGTCGGCTCCAGCTTATAAATCAGGATCGCGTGGTCATCTTCACGGCTGGAGAAGTTCACCGTCTCGCCGGTGGCCAGGTTAAGCGCCTCAAGATGCGGCGCCGCGACGTGGATAATATTCAGCGACGACAACGCCTTTTGGCCAACGGCGATAAATTTTGTCGTCAGACGATAGCTCCCCGCCGCCGGGGCAGGCGTCACGTACCCGCAGGACTGCAGCCCCTGTAATAAGCGATGAACGGTACTTTTGTTCAGTCCCGCCAGTTCCGACAGATGCGCCAGCGGACAGCCATTTGGATAATTACTCAGGATCTCAATTAGCATCAACCCACGAAAAAGGCTCTGACTTCCGGCAGGCCTCTCTTTATCTTGCGTGTTCTCGCTTTCTTTTGTGCCCATCGCTTCCGCTCCCATTTTTGTCGCGTTCAGATGGTAGCGCAAAGTGTGTTTCAGTTCACGATCTGAACCGAAAAAACACAACTTTATGATTTTTATGATTTTTAAAAATAACGCTGCCCGTTGATCTGACAAAAATTGATCGCTATATTTGAAATCAGATTTCGCATAGTGAAATTTAGAGATAAAAAAGCGATCAACTCTGACCAGGAAAACAGCAATGAAAGTCACGTTTGAGCAGTTAAAAGAGGCATTCAATCGGGTACTGCTGGCGCGTGGCGTCGCCGCGGAAACCGCCGATGCCTGCGCAGAAATGTTTGCCCGCACCACCGAATCCGGCGTCTATTCTCACGGCGTGAACCGCTTTCCTCGCTTCATCCAGCAGTTGGATAACGGCGACATTATCCCTGAGGCTCAACCGCAGCGGGTGACCAGCCTCGGCGCCATCGAACAGTGGGATGCTCAGCGTTCCATCGGCAACCTGACGGCGAAAAAGATGATGGATCGGGCCATTGAGCTGGCCTCCGATCACGGTATCGGCCTGGTCGCCTTACGTAATGCTAACCACTGGATGCGCGGCGGCAGCTACGGCTGGCAGGCGGCGGAAAAAGGCTACATCGGTATCTGCTGGACCAACTCCATCGCCGTTATGCCGCCATGGGGCGCTAAAGAGTGCCGTATCGGTACCAACCCGCTGATCGTCGCCATTCCGTCGACGCCGATCACCATGGTGGATATGTCGATGTCGATGTTCTCCTACGGCATGCTGGAGGTTAACCGCCTTGCCGGCCGCGAACTGCCCGTGGACGGCGGATTCGACGATGACGGTCGTTTGACCAAAGAGCCGGGGACGATCGAGAAAAATCGCCGCATATTACCCATGGGCTACTGGAAAGGTTCCGGCCTGTCGATCGTGCTGGATATGATTGCCACCCTCCTCTCCAACGGATCGTCGGTTGCCGAAGTGACCCAGGAAAACAGCGATGAATATGGCGTTTCGCAGATCTTCATCGCTATTGAAGTGGATAAGCTGATCGACGGCGCAACCCGCGACGCCAAGCTGCAACGGATTATGGATTTCATCACCACCGCCGAGCGCGCCGATGAAAATGTGGCGGTCCGTCTTCCTGGCCATGAATTTACCCGTCTGCTGGATGAAAACCGCCGCAACGGCATTACCGTCGATGACAGCGTATGGGCCAAAATTCAGGCGCTGTAAGGAGCTCACCCATGATTTTTGGTCATATTGCTCAACCTAATCCGTGTCGTCTGCCCGCGGCCATTGAGCGGGCGCTTGATTTCCTGCGCACGACGGATTTCCACGCGCTGGCACCCGGCGTCGTGGAAATCGACGGCCAAAACATCTTCGCGCAGGTTATCGACTTAACCACTCGCGATGCCGCTGAAAATCGTCCGGAGGTCCACCGTCGCTATCTGGATATCCAGTTTCTGGCATCGGGCGAAGAAAAAATCGGTATCGCCATTGATACAGGCAATAATCAAATCAGCGAATCTTTATTAGAACAGCGCGATATTATTTTCTATCACGACAGCGAACATGAATCGTTCTTTGAAATGACGCCAGGCAACTATGCGATATTTTTCCCGCAAGATGTTCATCGTCCTGGATGTAATAAAACTGTAGCCACGCCGATCCGCAAAATAGTCGTTAAAGTCGCTATTTCAGTTTTATAAGAAGGAGCACAAAATGAATTCGAATAATACCGGTTACATTATCGGTGCGTACCCCTGTGCACCCTCATTTCACCAAAAGAGTGAAGAGGAAGAGATGGAATTCTGGCGGCAGCTCTCCGACACCCCGGATATTCGCGGGCTGGAGCAACCCTGCCTTGAACATCTTCATCCGCTCGGCGACGAGTGGTTATTGCGCCATACCCCGGGACACTGGCAGATTGTCGTTACCGCCATCATGGAAACCATGCGCCGCCGCGGTGAAAACGGCGGCTTTGGGCTGGCGTCCAGCGACGAAACGCAGCGCAAAGCCTGCGTGGAGTACTATCGCCACCTGCAGCAGAAGATCGCTAAAATCAATGGCAATACCGCCGGAAAGGTCATTGCCCTTGAGCTTCACGCCGCCCCGCTGGCGGGCAATGCCAACGTGGCTCAGGCTACCGACGCCTTTGCCCGTTCATTAAAAGAAATTACCCGCTGGGACTGGTCCTGCGAGCTGGTGCTGGAGCACTGCGACGCGATGACCGGCAGCGCGCCGCGCAAAGGATTTTTGCCGTTAGAAAACGTGCTGGAAGCCATTGCCGATTATGACGTTAGCATTTGTATTAACTGGGCGCGTTCGGCCATTGAAGGGCGGAATACCGTGCTACCGCTCACCCATACGCAGCAGGTAAAACGGGCAGGAAAGCTCGGCGCGCTGATGTTTTCTGGCACGACGCAAACCGGCGAGTACGGCGAATGGCAGGATTTACACGCGCCGTTCGCGCCTTTCTGCCCGCAGAGCCTGATGACCACCGAACACGCTCGTGAATTATTTGCCTGCGCAGGAACCGCCCCCCTGCAATTTTCAGGCATTAAATTACTGGAAATTAATGCCAGCGCAAACGTTGATCATCGCATCGCGATATTACGCGACGGCATCTCCGCGCTAAAACAAGCACAATAATAATAATCACCTTCATCACCAGAATATTTTTAATATTACGAGACTATAAAGATGAATATAACCTCTAACTCTACAACCAAAGATATACCGCGCCAGCGCTGGTTAAGAATCATTCCGCCTATACTGATCACTTGTATTATTTCTTATATGGACCGGGTCAATATTGCCTTTGCGATGCCCGGAGGTATGGATGCCGACTTAGGTATTTCCGCCACCATGGCGGGGCTGGCGGGCGGTATTTTCTTTATCGGTTATCTATTTTTACAGGTTCCCGGCGGGAAAATTGCCGTTCACGGTAGCGGTAAGAAATTTATCGGCTGGTCGCTGGTCGCCTGGGCGGTCATCTCCGTGCTGACGGGGTTAATTACCAATCAGTACCAGCTGCTGGCCCTGCGCTTCTTACTGGGCGTGGCGGAAGGCGGTATGCTGCCGGTCGTTCTCACGATGATCAGTAACTGGTTCCCCGACGCTGAACGCGGTCGCGCCAACGCGATTGTCATTATGTTTGTGCCGATTGCCGGGATTATCACCGCCCCACTCTCAGGCTGGATTATCACGGTTCTCGACTGGCGCTGGCTGTTTATTATCGAAGGTTTGCTCTCGCTGGTTGTTCTGGTTCTGTGGGCATACACCATCTATGACCGTCCGCAGGAAGCGCGCTGGATTTCCGAAGCAGAGAAGCGCTATCTGGTCGAGACGCTGGCCGCGGAGCAAAAAGCCATTGCCGGCACCGAGGTGAAAAACGCCTCTCTGAGCGCCGTTCTCTCCGACAAAACCATGTGGCAGCTTATCGCCCTGAACTTCTTCTACCAGACCGGCATTTACGGCTACACCCTGTGGCTACCCACCATTCTGAAAGAATTGACCCATAGCAGCATGGGGCAGGTCGGCATGCTTGCCATTCTGCCGTACGTCGGCGCCATTGCTGGGATGTTCCTGTTTTCCTCCCTTTCAGACCGAACCGGTAAACGCAAGCTGTTCGTCTGCCTGCCGCTGATTGGCTTCGCTCTGTGCATGTTCCTGTCGGTGGCGCTGAAAAACCAAATTTGGCTCTCCTATGCCGCGCTGGTCGGCTGCGGATTCTTCCTGCAATCGGCGGCTGGCGTGTTCTGGACCATCCCGGCACGTCTGTTCAGCGCGGAAATGGCGGGCGGCGCGCGCGGGGTTATCAACGCGCTTGGCAACCTCGGCGGATTTTGTGGCCCTTATGCGGTCGGGGTGCTGATCACGTTGTACAGCAAAGACGCTGGCGTCTATTGCCTGGCGATCTCCCTGGCGCTGGCCGCGCTGATGGCGCTGCTGCTGCCGGCGAAATGCGATGCCGGTGCTGCGCCGGTAAAGACGATAAATCCACATAAACGCACTGCGTAAACTCGAGCCCGGCGGCGCTGCGCCTGCCGGGCCTGCGAAATATGCCGGGTTCACCCGGTAACAATGAGATGCGAAAGATGAGCAAGAAACAGGCCTTCTGGCTGGGTATTGATTGCGGCGGCACCTATCTGAAAGCCGGTTTATATGACGCCGAAGGTCATGAACATGGCATTGTGCGGCAAGCGCTACGGACGATGTCGCCCCTGCCGGGTTACGCCGAACGCGACATGCGCCAGCTCTGGCAACACTGCGCGGCGACCATTGCCGGGCTATTACAGCAGGCAGGTGTATCCGGCGAACAGATTAAAGGCGTGGGCATCTCCGCTCAGGGTAAGGGCCTCTTTCTCCTCGATAAGCAGGATCGGCCGCTGGGTAACGCCATCCTCTCCTCCGATCGTCGGGCGCTGAAAATCGTTCAGCGCTGGCAGCGGGACCGTATTCCCGAACGGCTCTATCCCGTTACCCGCCAGACGCTGTGGACCGGACATCCGGCTTCTTTGCTGCGCTGGGTAAAAGAGAATGAACCCCAGCGCTACGCGCAAATTGGCTGCGTGATGATGGGGCATGACTATCTGCGCTGGTGCTTAACCGGCGCGAAGGGCTGCGAGGAGAGCAACATCTCCGAGTCCAACCTCTACAACATGGCCATGGGCCAGTACGACCCGCGCCTGACCGAGTGGCTGGGCATCGGTGAAATCGATAGCGCGCTGCCCCCCGTTGTAGGGTCAGCCGAAATTTGCGGGGAGATCACCGCTCAGGCAGCCGCTTTAACCGGTCTGGCGGCGGGTACTCCCGTCGTTGGCGGCCTGTTTGACGTGGTCTCCACCGCCCTTTGCGCCGGGATTGAGGATGAGTCGACCCTCAATGCGGTGATGGGGACCTGGGCCGTCACTAGCGGTATCGCTCACGGCCTGCGCGACCATGAGGCCCACCCTTACGTCTATGGCCGCTACGTCAATGACGGCCAGTATATCGTTCACGAAGCCAGCCCGACCTCATCCGGCAACCTCGAATGGTTTACCGCCCAGTGGGGCGATCTCTCGTTTGATGAGATCAATCAGGCCGTCGCCAGCCTGCCGAAAGCCGGGAGCGAGCTGTTTTTTCTGCCGTTTCTCTATGGCAGCAACGCCGGGCTGGAGATGACCTGCGGCTTTTACGGCATGCAGGCGCTGCATACCCGCGCGCACCTGCTGCAGGCGGTTTATGAAGGCGTGGTATTTAGCCATATGACCCACCTCAGCCGTATGCGCGAACGCTTTACAAACGTTCAGGCCCTGCGCGTCACCGGCGGCCCGGCGCACTCCGACGTCTGGATGCAGATGCTGGCGGACGTCAGCGGCTTACGCATTGAACTCCCGCAGGTGGAAGAGACCGGCTGCTTTGGCGCGGCCCTCGCCGCTCGCGTCGGCACCGGCGTATACCGCAGCTTTAGCGAAGCCCGGCGCGCCCGGCAGCACCCGGTGCGCACGCTGCTGCCCGATATGACCGCCCACGCGCGCTATCAGCGCAAATACCGCCACTACCTGCATTTGATTGAAGCACTACAGGGCTATCACGCCCGTATTAAGGAGCACGCATTATGAGCCGACCATTACTGCAGCTGGCGCTCGACCATACCAGCCTTCAGGCTGCGCAGCGCGATGTCGCCCTGCTACAGGATCACGTTGATATTGTGGAGGCGGGAACCATCCTCTGCTTAACCGAAGGGCTTAGCGCGGTTAAAGCCCTGCGCGCCCAGTGTCCGGGGAAGATCATCGTCGCCGACTGGAAAGTCGCCGACGCCGGTGAAACCCTGGCGCAGCAGGCCTTTGGCGCTGGCGCCAACTGGATGACCATCATCTGCGCCGCACCGCTCGCCACGGTCGAGAAAGGCCACGCCGTGGCCCAGGCCTGCGGCGGTGAAATTCAGATGGAGCTGTTCGGCAACTGGACGCTGGATGACGCCCGCGCCTGGTACCGTACCGGCGTCCATCAGGCGATTTACCATCGCGGACGCGATGCCCAGGCCAGCGGGCAGCAGTGGGGGGAGGCGGATCTGGCGCGCATGAAAGCGCTGTCCGATATTGGCCTTGAGCTATCGATTACCGGCGGCATTACCCCAGCCGATCTACCGCTGTTCAAAGATATCAACGTCAAAGCCTTTATTGCCGGGCGCGCGCTGGCAGGCGCCGCCCATCCGGCGCGGGTTGCCGCCGAATTCCACGCGCAAATCGACGCTATCTGGGGAGAACAGCATGCGTAACCACCCGTTAGGTATTTATGAAAAAGCGCTGGCGAAGGATCTCAGCTGGCCTGAGCGGCTGGTACTGGCCAAAAGCTGCGGTTTTGATTTTGTCGAAATGTCGGTGGACGAGACCGATGAACGCCTTTCGCGCCTGGAGTGGACCCCGGCCCAGCGCGCATCGCTGGTGAGCGCGATGCTGGAAACCGGCGTCGCCATTCCCTCGATGTGCTTGTCCGCCCATCGTCGTTTCCCCTTTGGCAGCCGCGATGAAGCGGTACGCGATCGGGCGCGAGAGATTATGACCAAAGCCATCCGCCTGGCGCGCGATCTGGGGATCCGCACCATCCAGCTGGCGGGTTACGACGTCTATTACGAAGAGCATGATGAAGGCACCCGGCAGCGTTTTGCCGAAGGGCTGGCCTGGGCGGTAGAACAGGCCGCCGCCGCGCAGGTAATGCTGGCGGTGGAGATCATGGACACCGCCTTTATGAACTCCATCAGCAAATGGAAAAAGTGGGACGAGATGCTTTCGTCACCGTGGTTTACCGTCTACCCGGACGTCGGCAACCTCAGCGCCTGGGGAAACGACGTCACCGCCGAGCTGAAGCTGGGCATCGATCGTATCGCCGCCATCCACCTGAAAGATACGCTGCCCGTGACCGACGATAGCCCTGGCCAGTTCCGCGACGTGCCGTTCGGCGAAGGATGCGTCGATTTTGTCGGCATTTTTAAGACGCTGCGCGAACTGAACTACCGCGGTTCATTTTTGATTGAGATGTGGACGGAGAAAGCCAGCGAGCCGGTGCTGGAGATTATCCAGGCCCGGCGCTGGATTGAATCACGGATGCAGGAAGGGGGATTCACATGTTAGAACAACTGAAAGCCGAGGTACTGGCGGCAAACCTGGCCCTCCCCGCACACGGCCTGGTCACCTTTACCTGGGGCAACGTCAGCGCGGTCGATGAAACACGCAAGCTGATGGTCATTAAGCCCTCCGGCGTCGAATATGAGGTGATGACCGCCGACGATATGGTGGTCGTAGAGATGGCCAGCGGTAAAGTCGTTGAAGGCGGTAAAAAACCCTCTTCAGATACGCCAACGCATCTGGCGCTTTATCGCCGCTATCCGCAGATCGGCGGGATCGTGCATACCCACTCCCGCCACGCGACGATCTGGTCGCAGGCCGGGCTCGATCTCCCCGCCTGGGGCACCACCCACGCCGACTACTTCTATGGCGCGATCCCCTGTACCCGACGGATGACCGTTGAGGAGATTAACGGCGAGTATGAGTATCAGACCGGTGAGGTGATTATCAAAACCTTTGAACAGCGCGGCCTGGATCCGGCGCAAATCCCGGCGGTATTGGTCCATTCACACGGCCCCTTTGCCTGGGGTAAAGACGCCGCCGACGCCGTACATAACGCCGTGGTGCTGAAGGAGTGCGCCTACATGGGCCTCTTCTCGCGCCAGCTGGCGCCACAGCTGCCGGATATGCAGTCTGAACTGCTCGATAAACACTATCTGCGTAAACACGGCGCGAACGCCTATTACGGGCAAAACTAGTCCCGCGGAACTCCCCGGATTGCGGCTAACGCCTTATCCGGGCTACCGGCCGTCTGCGGTCCCGTAGCCCGGGCAGCACAGCGCCGGCGGGAAAAACCCATCAACCCTACGCCGAATTAATATGTTCCTTGCAGTAACGACGCTTCCACGCCGCCGGCGTCAGGCTGGTGTGCTTGCGGAAAATCTTGCGAAAATAGCCGACATCGTTAAACCCGCATTTCATCGCCACCTCGGTAAGCGACAGGGAATCGCTGATAAGCAGCTTTTCCGCCGCCCTTACCCGCTGACGGTGCAGCGCTTCGGTTAACGTCAGCCGGAAAGCATGGCGATAAACGCGCCCCAGATAATCCGCGTTGCAGTGCAGCTCCTGCGCCAGCGTGGATGCGGAAAGGGGCAAATGAAACCGGGTACGAATGATTTGCTGCGCTCTCCACGCCAGCGCGTTGCCGGGACTGTCGGCGGGCTGTTCGCCTGCTGCCGCCGAAATTTGCTGCAAAATCAGCAGCAGGATCAGCTCCAGCGCCACGCTACGATGAATATTTTCCTGCTCGCGTAAGAATTGACGGAACAGTGAAATAATATACTGCGGGTCATTAACGCGCATATGTTGTGGAATAGAAAGCAGCGCATCACCCTCACCCGACGTCACTTCAAAATGCAGCCAGTAGAATTTTAAATCTGACGGAAACAGTCCGATCCCCACATGTAATCGCTGCGGCCAGAGCAGCAAACTTTCCCCGGCATTCACGCTAAAAACTTTGTTGTTTTCGCGAATCGTTAATGTCCCTTTTTCCACAAAGATTATTTCCCAGGAGTGAAGCTGACGAGCCGGATGGCTGCCGACGCCGCGGGAAATAAACAACCCGCCGTTCTGCACCTTAATCGGAAGTGACATGGATAATTCAAGCATAGATATTCAACATTCCGCTTTTTTCATCATAAATAACCTCTCATTGCCATTGATTATTCACGATAAAATAGGGTGCTGCCGGATCGAAATCACATTTTTATCATCAGGTCGGAATCGTCCTCTTTTTATACTTTTTCATTCCCTTGTTGCCCCCCATATTTCGTGCAGAATAAATAACGTAATTTGCAAATAACACAATTAAAGCCCGCGCCTCAGCGGGATATTATTCCGCACATCATCTCCGGGAGTTATTTATGACTTCGGCTCCGATTACTACAAGCGATTTAGCACGGCGCGTCCAGGACGACAAACTATCCCTACGGGAAAAAATAGGCTACGGACTTGGCGACGCGGGCGGGACGGTGATTACCTGCCTGATCATGAACTTTTTGACTTTTTTCTATACCGATGTCTTCGGCCTGACGCCCGCGCTGGTCGGAACCCTGTTTCTGGCCCTGCGCGTTTTTGACGCCGTTTCCGATCCTATCATGGGCGTGCTGGCCGACCGTACCCAAAGCCGCTGGGGGCGCTTTCGTCCCTGGCAGCTGTGGATTGCCGTGCCGATCGGCGTTATCGGCGTTCTGACGTTTACCGTGCCCGATGCCAGCATGGGGGTAAAAATCGCCTGGGCGTTCGGCACCTATCTGCTGCTCTCGGTGAGCTACACCGCGATTAACGTCCCCTACTGCGCGCTGATCAACACCATGACCACGCGCCATACCGAGGTTATCTCATGTCAGGCATGGCGTTTTGTGCTGTGCGGCGTGGCGGGTTTCTTAGTCTCCGTTGGGCTGCCGTGGCTGGTGAAAGCGCTCGGTAAGGGCGATACCGCGCAGGGCTATCAGTACGGCGTCGCCGTACTCTGCGCCATCGCGGTGGCGATGTTCCTGTGCTGCTTTTTCTGGGTTCGCGAACGCGTCTCGCTGGATGTGATGGGCAAATTTACCCTGCGCGAGCACATCGCCGGCCTGCGCAATAATGACCAGCTGCTGCTGATGCTGGTGATGTCGTTCCTGCTGATCAACGTTTTTAATATCCGCGGCGGCGGCTATATGTACTTCATCACCTACGTGCTGGGCGGCTCCACCGGCTACACCTCGCTATTCTTCACCATGGTGACCTTCGCCTCGATTGCGGGCTCCGCGATCATCAATCTGCTGTCGCGCCGCTTCGATACCGTCAAACTCTACTATTACACCAACCTGGCGCTGGCTGCGCTGGCCGTCGCGATGTGGTTTTTACCAATCGGGGCGGCATACCAGACCCTGTGGCTGATCGTCATCCTCGGCAACGGCATTATTCTCGGCTTCACCCTGCCGCTGCACTTTTCGCTGATGGCCTTCTCCGACGACTACGGCGAATGGAAAACCGGGGTGCGCTCTTCCGGTATGAACTTCGCCTTTAACCTGTTCTTTATCAAGCTGGCATGGGCCTCCAGCGCCGGCATTATCAGCGTCGTGTTTATCTACGTGGCTTACCAGCCGGGCGTGGAAAACCAAACGGCCTCATCCCTGGCGGGCATCTCCTCAATGGAGACCCTGCTGCCCGCCCTGTTCCATCTGCTGCTGGCCTTCACTATTCGCGCCTGCAAGCTTAACAATCCGATGATGGCGCGCATTGCCAGCGACCTGCGCACGCGTCACGTTCAGCCTTAAGGAGTCCGTCATGCCCGTTATGGAAGTCGATCTGCACAAACTGAAAATCAACGATCCGTTCCTCGGCCAGTACCAGCAGCTGGTGCGCGATGTGGTGATCCCCTACCAGTGGGATGCGCTTAACGACCGCATCGAAGAGGCGGATCCTAGCCATGCGATAGAGAACTTCCGCATCGCCGCCGGGCGACAGGAGGGCGAATTCTACGGCATGGTCTTTCAGGACAGCGACGTGGCGAAATGGCTGGAGGCGGTGGCCTGGTCGCTGTGTCAGAAGCCGGACGCCGAGCTGGAAAAAACCGCCGACGAGGTAATTGAACTGGTCGCGGCCGCCCAGTGTGAAGATGGCTATCTGAATACATATTTCACGGTCAAAGCGCCCGAGGAGCGCTGGACTAACCTCGCCGAATGCCACGAACTGTACTGCGCCGGCCACATGATTGAAGCGGGCGTCGCCTTCTTCCAGGCCACCGGCAAGCGTCGTCTGCTGGAAGTCGTCTGCCGCCTCGCTGACCACATCGATAGCGTGTTTGGCCCCGGAGAGAACCAGCTGCACGGCTACCCTGGCCATCCGGAAATCGAGCTGGCGTTAATGCGCCTGTACGACGTCACTCAGGAGCCACGCTATATCGCGCTGGTGAAGTACTTCGTTGAGGCGCGCGGCACGCAGCCGCATTTTTACGATATCGAATATGAGAAGCGCGGCAAAACCTCTTACTGGAACACCTACGGTCCGGCGTGGATGGTGATGGATAAGCCCTACAGCCAGGCGCATCAGCCGATTTCCGAACAGCCGGTCGCCATCGGCCACGCGGTGCGTTTCGTCTATCTGATGGCCGGCGTTGCCCACCTCGCCCGTTTAAGTCAGGACGAGGGCAAGCGCCAGGATTGCCTGCGCCTGTGGAAAAATATGGCCCAGCGTCAGCTGTATATCACCGGCGGCATCGGCTCGCAGAGCAGCGGGGAGGCCTTCAGCAGCGACTATGACCTGCCAAACGACACGGTCTATGCCGAAAGCTGTGCTTCCATTGGCCTGATGATGTTTGCCCGCCGGATGCTGGAGATGGAAGCCGACAGCCAATATGCCGACGTGATGGAGCGCGCGCTGTATAACACCGTGCTGGGCGGCATGGCGCTCGACGGCAAGCACTTCTTCTACGTCAATCCGCTGGAAGTGCATCCAAAATCCTTAAAATTCAACCATATTTACGATCACGTTAAGCCCGTCCGCCAGCGCTGGTTCGGCTGCGCGTGCTGCCCGCCGAATATTGCCCGCGTGCTGACCTCGCTGGGACACTATATCTACACGCCGCACGACGATGCCCTGTACATCAACCTGTATATCGGCAATAGCGCGGAGATCCCGGTGGGCAATGAGGCGCTGCGCCTGCGCATCAGCGGCAACTATCCGTGGCAGGAACAGGTGCAGATAGTCATCGATTCATCGTCACCTGTGCATCATACCCTGGCCCTGCGCCTGCCGGACTGGTGCGATAAGCCGCAGGTGACGCTCAACGGCGCGCCGGTTACGCAGGACGTACGCAAAGGGTATCTGTACATCAGCCATCTCTGGCAGGAGGGCGACACGCTGCTGTTAACCCTGCCGATGCCGGTGCGCCGCATTTATGGTAACCCGCTGGTGCGCCACCAGGCAGGTCAGGTCGCCGTCCAGCGCGGCCCGCTGGTTTACTGCCTGGAGCAGGCGGATAACGGCGAGCAATTGCATAACCTGCAGCTGCCGCGCGACGCCCGATTTATCACTGTAGAAGGCAAAGGGATTTTTGCCCGCAAGATACTTCTCCAGGCGCCGGGCTATAAGCAAACGGCGGAAGATGCCGAGCAGCAGGCGCTGTGGCGTTACGATCGCGCGCCGTCCAGCCGTCAGCCGCACCTGCTGACCTTCATCCCGTGGTTTAGCTGGGCCAACCGCGGCGAAGGCGAGATGCGTATCTGGGTGAACGAAGCGGAAGCGTAAGTGTGAGGATTCCCCGGTGGCGCTGCGCTTACCGGGGCAACAAGGTTTGTGCCTTATCGTAGCCCGGGTCAGGCGTTCACGCCGCGACCCGGGACAACCTGCTTATGCTAAAGAAACAGCGCCTTATCGCGCAGGATATGGTCATTACCGCGACGGCGGGTAAAGCCGATACGGTCGAAATACTCGAGGATCTGAATCGCCAGCTTGCGCCCGACGTTCAGCGTATCGCGGAAATCCGCCGCGCAGGTTGATCCCCTCTCCAGATCCAGCTCGCGGATCATTTTGGCAAACGCCACAATCCGATCGTTGCGATAGTAGCGATCTTTGACGATCGCGGTAATCATCCCCTGCTGCGCCGCCTGGCGTAATACCGCTCGCATTAACGACTCTTCCACGTTGGCTTCCCGCGCCAGATCGCGCACCCACCATGGCTCATCGGCAAACAGCCCGACCACCCGCTGCCAGATGGCCTGCTGCTCGTCGGTAAAGCCCGCTTTATGCTCCGGCAGATGCAGCCATCCGTGGTGGCTGTGAACAGTGCCGCTTTCGCGCATCTGCTCAATCAACAGCAGCACCAGCGCCTCATCTTCCATCGGCAGCGCAATACGCCGCAGCCGCTCGCGGCCCGGCCCGGGCTCATCGCGATGCTGGTCGTGGTAACGCGCCAGGGCGTCGAGCAGTTTCCGCTGCCAGCGCGCGGCAAGCGGGGCGCTCAGCAGACTATTGCCCGCCTGCAGGTAATCAGGACGGTTAATCAGCGCCTTCAGCCCCTCGTCGCTGAGCTGACGCGCCCAGGCGAAATCATCGAGGCGCACCGCGTCGCGCTGAAGGTGAATATCCAGCGCCTGGACGTCATCGCCCTGCGCGGCGGCCAGCGCATGCAGCCACTGTAAATACTCCGGCTTACGCTTGCCCCGGCGCGGCGGATTGAGGGTCACCACTCGCGCGCCGGCCAGCGTCAGGCGCGCGGAAATATCGCGCAGCACCAGACGGTCGTTATCCGCCAGCCGCAGCGGCGTATCGAGAACCAGCTCCGCCAGCGCGCCTTCGAGCAGCGACACGCGGCCGGTAATATGGCTGGCGGCGTGGTGGATATGCAGCGGCTGCCACTGGCTAAGCGGCGTATGGCACTGGAGTTCGACAATGACCCGTTCAGAGGCTTCCGGCGGTGGTACCGCCAGCAGCCAGTCGCCGCGGTTAAGATCCTCCTTTTGCGCATCGCCGACAATATTCAGCGCGATGCGCTGACCGGCCCACGCTTTCGCCACCGGCTGATTCTGCGCGTGCAGCCCGCGCACGCGCATCGGTTTATCGACGCCGGTCAGCCACAGCGTATCGCCAACGTTAACTTCGCCGGAAAGCGCCGTCCCGGTGACCACCAGCCCCGCGCCTTTGACGGTAAACGCCCGGTCGATCGCCAGGCGAAAACGCTGATGCTGTGGGTGAGCGCGCGCGGAAAGCTGCAGGAGATGATCGCGCAGCCCGGCGATACCCAGGCCTTCCGTCGCCGCGACGGTAAACAGGGTCGCGCCGGTAAAGCCGAACTCCGCCAGCGCCGCCTCGGCCTCCGCCTTCACTTCCTCAACCCGCGCCGTTTCTACGCGGTCCGCTTTGGTCAGCGCCACGGTTAACGTCGGCTTCCCCGTGAGCTGGAGGATCGCCAGATGCTCGCGCGTCTGCGCCATCACCCCATCATCGCAGGCCACCACCAGCAGCGCGTGATCGATACCGCCGACGCCGGCCAGCATATTGGACAAAAACTTTTCGTGGCCGGGGACGTCGATAAAACCCAGCACCCGCCCGTCGGGCTGCGGCCAGTAGGCGTAGCCCAGGTCGATAGTCATCCCGCGCGCTTTCTCTTCCGGCAGGCGATCGGCGTTGATGCCGGTAATCGCCTGTAGCAGCGTGGTTTTGCCGTGGTCAACGTGTCCGGCGGTGGCAATAATCATCTCAATAACATCTCCATAAACCGGGGTTCATCCTCAAGACAGCGCAGGTCCAGCCACAGGCGTCCATCGTAGATCCTGCCAATAACCGGCACGGGCAACAGACGCCAGCGCGCCGCCAGGGCTTCCAGCCGGCTGCCGCGGCCATCGCGCGGAGTAAAGGTCAACGCCGCGCTGGGCAAGCGGTCTACCGGCAGCGAACCGCTGCCGATCTGCGACAGACATGGCTCAACCTGCAGGTCAAAATCAGCATAATGCGCAGCCAGCGCGGCCTGAATGCGCTCGCCCTGCTGGCGGATCGCCTCCGCCTGGCGGGTCAGCAGCCGCAGGGTCGGCAGTTCAGCGGCCAGCTTTTCCGGGTGCAGATAGAGGCGCAGCGTGGCCTCCAGCGCCGCGAGGGTCATTTTATCCGCCCGCAGGGCGCGCTTGAGCGGATGGCTCTGCAAACGGGCGATCAGCGCTTTCTTACCGACAATAATTCCCGCCTGCGGGCCGCCCAGCAGCTTATCGCCGGAGAAGCTCACCAGGCTGACGCCGGCGGCAATCATCTCCTGCGGCATCGGCTCTTTCGGCAGGCCGTACTGGCTTAAATCCACCAGCGAGCCGCTACCGAGATCGGCTACCACCGGGATATTCAGTTCGCGGCCAATCTCCGCCAGCGCCGCCTCATCGACTGCTTTAGTAAAGCCCTCGATGCTGTAGTTGCTGGTGTGCACCTTCATCAGCAGGCCGGTATTGTCATTAACGGCCTGACGATAATCTTTCGCGTGGGTGCGGTTCGTGGTTCCGACTTCATGCAGGACGCAGCCCGCCTGGCGCATCACGTCGGGAATACGGAACGCGCCGCCGATCTCCACCAGCTCGCCGCGCGACACCACCACCTCGCTGCCGCTGGCGGTTGCCGCCAGCATCAGCAGCACTGCTGCAGCATTGTTGTTGACGATACACGCGTCCTCCGCGCCGGTGATCCGGCAAAGCAGATCGGCCAGCGCGCGGTCGCGGTGGCCGCGTCCGGCATCATCAAGATCGTATTCCAGCGTCACCGGCGCGCGCATCGCCTGGGCAACCGCCGTCACCGCCGCTTCCGCCTGAATCGCCCGGCCAAGATTGGTGTGCAGCACGGTGCCGGTCAGGTTGAACACCGGGCGCAGCGCGCTCTGTTGCGTTTGGCTCAAACGACGCGAGGTCTCCATCAGCCACGCTTCGCACCAGCCCGGCAGCGCCTGGTTCAGACGGATATATTCCCGCGCCTCGTCCAGCATCTGACGCAGCAGCGCCACCGTCTGGGAGTGACCATATTGCATCAGCAGCGGTGAAAATGCGGGGTCGCGGAGTAAACGGTCGATCGCCGGAAGCCGGGTATAAAGCGCACGAATTTCGCTAGTCATGAATGAACCTATTTTCCCCCCTCCCGCCGGGAGAGGGAGTCAACAAATGAGCGGCAATTGTAATACCTCCGCGCAAAAACTGTTACCCGTCTGGGTCAACTCACCGGCGGTTCGGTGCGCGCAAAGCTGGCGCGCTGAAAGAGGGAATCCACCAGCCGAACCAGCTTCGGTCGGGTGGCGCACCAGCCCGGCGCGACGCGGCGGAAGTTGAGATAAGCGATGGCGCAGGCGGTCGAAATGGTCGCCAGATTGACCTCCTCAGGACGTAACGTGCCGTCATTCGCATACCCTTCCAGCGCATCAAGACCGCGCGCGATTTTTTCACGCTGGCGCAGCAGTTCGCTTTCCGACTGCTGGGCCGCAGGGCGCGTTTTCTCCCGTACCAGCGTTTGCGCAGCTTCCATCACGCCATCAGCCAGCGCTTCAATTTGACGCAATTTCAGCGCAGCCTTCGGCGCCGCAGGCAGCATATCCGGCGCGATGCCGAGCTGCTCCAGATATTGCGCAATAATGGGCGAGTCGTACCAGCATTCACCGTCATCGGTGACCAGCGCGGGTACTTTTCCCAGCGGATTGTACTGCGCCACGCCGTTGGTCTCGTGGTAAGGGAATTCGTTGACGAACTCGAAGGGAATCGCTTTTTCCAGCAGTATGATGGAAATTTTGCGCACAAAGGGACTGGTGTAGCTGCCGATCAGTTTCATTGCCTGCTCCTTTCGCCAACAAAGTAGTCAGTATGGCGCAGTCGCAGGCAAATAGCAGAGAGAGAAATCACCTCATGCCAGACCGACCCCGCTAATGGTCCAGATAGAGATAGTGCATCCAGCTGGTCATCCGCAGCAGCACCTTGCGCATCACTGAAACATGGGTGAAATGATCGGAGTAGACTGCCACCTGGGCGTAAATACCGTCAGGCAGGGCATCTACGGCGGCGTCGGGCTCCAGCTCAATGGTCGCCAGCACGCCGTCGATGCCCGGCGTCACCGTCAACGCCTGCAGCGTGCCCTGCGCCTGGTACGTTCCTCCCGGCACGACGGGCAGGATGCTCACCAGCTTGCCGCGAAAGACCTGGCCCGGCAGCGCGTTGAACACCGCTTCGGCATCGTCGCCCTTCTCCAGCCTGAGCAGCGAATTTTGCCGGAACTGCGCCACAATCAGCCGTTTTTGCTGGGGGATAAAGACCATCACCGGGCGCAGCGGCAGCGAGGCGGCATAGGTTCCGGGACGAATTAACACCTGGGTGATATAGCCGTCGCTGGGCGCGCGCACGGTCGTCTGATCGAGGTTATATTTCGCCTCCGCCAGCTGTGCGCGCAGGCTAACCACCTGCGACTGCTCACCGTTTATCATGCTATCGAGCTGGCTCTGGATCTGCGCCTGCTCCGCGACCGACCCTTTCACCATCGCATCCTGGGCCAGATAATTTTGCCGGGCATTATCGATATCGCTTTCCGAAAACGGATTGACCCGCGCCTGGCTTCCTTTCAGGTAGCGCTGATAATCCTTATACAGGCGATCGCGCTCCGCCGAAACGCGGGTGGTATTGGCCTGAGCCTCAGAAAGCTGGGCTTTAAGGGTATTAATACTGTGCAGCGCGGTAACAAGGTCGGCCTGTAGCCTGTCCACCCGGGCCTGATAACGCGCCGGATCGATGGTAAACAGCACCTCTCCCTTTTTAACCCGTTGATTGGCTTTATCCGTGACGCTGCTGACCACCCCGGTGACCTGCGGCGTAATAGGAATAGAAATAACCGCTTTTTGCGCGGTAAAGGTATATGGGTGGTTGTAGTTCATTAATAAGATAAGCGCGCTAACAATAAATACGCCACCCAGCGCCGCGGTGGGAACCGTCCATTTATTTACCGGGATCTTAAATATTTTAAATATCGACCAGGCAATCGCCACATAGGTCAAAATAATCAGTAGATCCATGAGTTATTTCTCCACCGAAGGAGGTTGAGCTGACGGTCGAAGACCGGTTATTTGCTGCTCGAGCGCGATAACCCGCTGGCGCAGTTCGCTGATTTCGCCCTCCTCTTCCGCCGCCTCAGACGGCGCCCCATCCCGCCCGTGCTGCATGCCCCAGCCGCGTTCAGGCCGATAAAGCGTGGCCCAGATCCATAAAAACGGCCAGATGACGTGCAGCGTAAAAAGACTCACCCAGCCCGCGACGTGAATCGCATCGGCATGCGGGTGATTACGTTTCTTCGCGATCAGGTAAGGAATATCATGGAGAATGATGATTCCATAAAAAATCACCAGAAATACAAAGATCAGAACGCCGAGCGCAAAATAATTGAGAAACATAATTTCCTCGGATTTACGCTAATTATTTTTAAGATGTGTGTCGGGCCGGATAAAAAAATGGCCGACAAACTGAGCATAATTCACCCGTTTCATTTTCGCCATTGACGACTAAAATGTTCTTGAGCAGATCGCGTTGCTGAATGACGCATCGGCAAGCGGAACGCGGCATAACCTGCGCGAGATCACACCAGGTTAAATCTGGGTGAAAATATTTTGTGATATACATCACAAACAAATAACAAAACGCCAAAGTAAATTTGTGATTTTCATCACATAAAAATGCATAACACCCCCTAAAAATCCGGTCTGTTGTTTTTTTACACACCTATTTTGTGATGAAGATCACCACAAAAGACCATCATCGCCCTATATTCATGTGATCTGTATCACATAAAAATCCATCGACTGGACAGCTTAACGATTCAGTGCCAGATTTCGCACTATCACTCAGGGCCCGGCTACCTCTGCCGCCTTATTAACAACAAGCCTCGGGCTTTCAGCCTGCCGATAGCAAAAACAGAAGAAGGGGTGTTTTATGTCATCCGATATCAAGATCAAAGTGCAAAGCTTTGGTCGTTTCCTCAGCAATATGGTGATGCCAAATATCGGCGCGTTTATCGCGTGGGGTATTATCACCGCTCTATTCATTCCGACAGGATGGTTACCGAACGAAACGCTGGCGAAGCTGGTTGGTCCGATGATCACCTATCTGCTGCCGCTGCTGATCGGTTATACCGGCGGTAAGCTGGTTGGCGGCGAGCGCGGCGGCGTAGTCGGCGCGATTACCACCATGGGCGTTATCGTCGGCGCGGATATGCCGATGTTCCTCGGCTCCATGATCGCCGGCCCGCTGGGCGGCTGGGCAATTAAAAAATTCGACGTCTGGGTAGACGGTAAGATTAAATCCGGTTTTGAGATGCTGGTGAATAACTTCTCCGCAGGCATCATCGGTATGATCCTCGCCATTCTGGCGTTCCTCGGCATTGGCCCGGCGGTTGAAATCCTGTCGAAAATTTTGGCCGCAGGCGTTAACTTCATGGTGGCACACGAGATGCTGCCGCTGGCGTCTATCTTTGTTGAACCGGCGAAAATCCTGTTCCTCAACAACGCCATTAACCACGGTATTTTCTCGCCGCTGGGTATTCAGCAATCCCACGAGCTGGGCAAATCCATCTTCTTCCTGATCGAAGCTAACCCGGGTCCGGGGATGGGCGTCCTGCTGGCGTATATGTTCTTCGGCCGCGGCAGCGCCAAACAGTCCGCGGGCGGTGCGGCAATCATCCACTTCCTCGGCGGTATCCACGAGATTTACTTCCCGTACGTGCTGATGAACCCGCGCCTGATTCTGGCCGTTATCCTCGGCGGGATGACCGGCGTGTTCACGCTGACCATCCTCAACGGTGGTCTGGTCTCTCCGGCTTCTCCGGGCTCCATCCTGGCCGTGCTGGCAATGACGCCGAAGGGCGCCTACTTCGCTAACATCGCCGCGATTGTCGCCGCGATGGCCGTTTCCTTCGTGGTCGCAGCGGTTCTGCTGAAAACCAGCAAAGTGAAAGAAGAAGATGATATCGAAGCCGCGACCCGTCGCATGCACGATATGAAAGCCGAATCCAAAGGCGGCGCGACTCCGCTGGCCGCTGGCGATGTCGCGAACGACCTGAGCCACGTGCGTAAAATCATCGTCGCCTGCGACGCCGGTATGGGCTCCAGCGCCATGGGCGCAGGCGTGCTGCGTAAAAAAGTGCAGGATGCCGGGCTGAGCAACATCTCCGTGACTAACTGTGCAATTAACAACCTGCCGCCGGATGTGGACCTGGTCATCACCCATCGCGATCTGACCGAGCGCGCGATGCGTCAGGTGCCGCAGGCACAGCATATTTCGCTAACCAACTTCCTCGACAGCGGCCTGTACACCAGCTTGACCGAACGTCTGGTGGCGGCGCAGCGCCATACTGACAACGAAGAGAAAGTCCGCGATAGCCTGAAAGACAGCTTCGACGCGGCTGACACCAACCTGTTCAAACTCGGCGCGGAGAACATCTTCCTCGGCCGTAAAGCGGCGACCAAAGAAGAAGCGATTCTGTTTGCCGGCGAGCAGCTGGTGAAAGGCGGCTACGTTGAGCCGGAATACGTCCAGGCGATGCTGGACCGTGAAAAGCTGACCTCCACCTATCTGGGTGAGTCCATCGCGGTACCGCACGGCACTATTGAAGCCAAAGATCGCGTCCTGAAAACCGGCATCGTCTTCTGCCAGTATCCGGAAGGCGTGCGCTTCGGCGAAGAAGAGGACGAGGTGGCTCGCCTGGTTATCGGTATCGCGGCTCGTAATAACGAGCATATTCAGGTCATTACCAGCCTGACTAACGCGCTGGACGATGAGTCGGTGATTGAGCGTCTGACGAAAACCACCAGCGTTGATGAAGTTCTGACGCTGCTGAAAGGGTAATTTGTCTCCCGGCGGTACGCCGGGAAACGCCCCCCCCTCTCTCCTGAGTCATGGGGAGAGGGTTTGGGTGAGGGAAAAGCCTCACCCCAGCCCTCTCAGGTAAAAACATTAATTGAAGGTTAATTCTATGAAAGCATTACATTTTGGCGCAGGTAATATCGGTCGTGGCTTTATCGGCAAACTGCTGGCGGACGCGGGGATACAGCTGACGTTTGCGGATGTAAATCAGGTCGTGCTTGATGCCCTGAATGCCCGTCATAGCTATCAGGTTCACGTGGTCGGCGAGAACGAGCAGGTCGATACCGTTTCCGGCGTTGACGCCGTCAGCAGCATTGGCGACGAAGTTGTAGAGCTGATTGCCAGCGTGGATCTGGTGACCACCGCCGTCGGCCCGGTCGTGCTGGAGCGCATCGCCCCGGCGATTGCCAAAGGCCTGGCTAAACGCAAGGCGCAGGGCGTTACGGCCCCGCTGAATATCATCGCCTGCGAGAATATGGTTCGCGGCACCAGCCAGCTTAAGGGCCACGTTTTTAACGCCCTGGCCGAAGAGGATAAAGCCTGGGTTGAAACCAACGTCGGCTTCGTTGATTCCGCCGTTGACCGCATCGTTCCGCCGTCCGCTTCCGCCACTCACGATCCGCTGGAAGTCACCGTGGAAACCTTCAGCGAGTGGATTGTCGACAAGACCCAGTTCAAAGGCGAGCTGCCGGACATCCCGGGTATGGAATTAACCGATAACCTGATGGCATTTGTCGAACGTAAGCTATTCACCTTAAACACCGGACATGCTATAACCGCCTACCTCGGAAAACTGGCGGGTCACCAGACGATTCGCGACGCGATTCTTGATGAGAATATTCGCGCCGTGGTCAAAGGGGCGATGGAAGAGAGCGGCGCGGTGCTGATCAAACGCTATGCCTTTGATGCGCAAAAGCACGCTGCATACATCCAGAAAATTATTGGTCGTTTTGAGAACCCGTATCTGAAAGATGACGTTGAGCGCGTTGGCCGCCAGCCGCTGCGCAAACTGAGCGCGGGGGATCGCTTAATTAAGCCGCTGCTCGGTACGCTGGAATATGGCCTGCCGCACCGGAATCTGGTGAAAGGGATCGCCGCGGCGATGCATTTCCGCAGCGAAGAGGACCCGCAGGCGCAGGAACTGGCGGCGCTGATTGCCGAGAAAGGCCCGCAGGCGGCGCTGGCGCAGATTTCGGGTCTGGACGCGGCAAGCGAAGTGGTGGCGGAGGCCGTTAACGACTACAGCGCCACCAAATGAGGCAAGACCTGGCGCGGTCCGAACCGCGCCCATTACTCATGTCAGATATGCAGGCAATAATGGAAGAAACACAGGCATTTGAAAACCGTGTGCTTGAACGTCTGAATGCTGGCAAAACCGTAAGAAGCTTCCTGATCGCCACCGTTGAACTGCTGACGGAAGCGGTCAATATTCTGGTGCTTCAGGTATTCCGTAAAGACGACTACGCGGTGAAATACGCAGTGGAGCCGTTGCTGGACGGCGACGGGCCGCTTGGCGACCTTTCTGTACGCCTGAAGCTGATTTACGGCCTTGGGGTGATTAGCCGCGCCGAATATGAAGACGCTGAACTACTGATGGCCCTGCGCGAAGAGCTGAACCACGACGGTAATGAGTACAGCTTTACCGACGATGAGATCCTTGGGCCGTTTGGCGAACTGCACTGCGTGGCCGCTCTGCCGCCAACGCCGCTATTTGATGAGAGCGATGCGGACCTGCTGGCAATGCAAAAGCTGCGCTACCAGCAGGTCGTACGTTCAACGATGATGCTATCTCTGACCGAGCTGATTTCTAAAATCAGCTTAAAAAAAGCCTTTCAAAAATCAACGCTCTGATTCTGGCTCTTGCTGGTCGCACGTCGGCCGATAAAGCTGACGATAATACTCAAGACGCCCCAGAAATAGCGCTTCCTTATCAGCCGGAATATCCGGCGGTATATGCTGCAAACGCGGAGATTTTTTCAGATATTCCATAAAAGCCTGACTTGAAGCCATAAAATCTACGGCCTTGTCAATAATACGCGGTACGCCGTCGCCGATTTTCGCCATCACGCTCTCCTCTGCTCGGGAATGATCTTATTAAGGATTAGCCAAAAACAGGGTTTCAGATGAGGAAAACGTGCTTAATGACCGACAGGCTTCACAGAAATGAATATTCGCCAACTCTGGCTTAAAATGATTTTTATGTTCAACAAGTTATAATATGCCGCTACGGCTGTTATGACCAAAAAACGGCGACGTTTTGATAAATAACTACCCACAACCCAAGCGACAGCACATACTATAGTCTGATAATGCCCCTTTCTTAATAGATTAAGCCATCATGAAAGAAGTCGAAAAAAACGAAATTAAACGTCTGAGCGATCGCCTTGACGCCATCCGCCACCAGCAGGCCGATCTCTCCCTGGTTGAAGCCGCAGAAAAATACGCCGAACTGGAAAAAGAGAAAACCACCATTGAGGCAGAAATCATCCGCCTGCGTGAGGTTCAGGGCCAGAAGCTGAGCAAAGAAGCGCAAAAGCTGATGGACATGCCGCATCGCCGCGCCATCACCAAAAAAGAGCAGGCCGATATGGGCAAGCTCAAGAAAAGCGTGCGCGGTCTGGTTGTTGTTCACCCGATGACCGCGCTGGGCCGCGAAATGGGCCTCAAAGAGATGACCGGCTTCGCCAAAACCGCTTTCTAATCCTGTCGTCCCCGGGGGCGGCGCTTGACGCGCCTTGCCCGGGCTACGGGTTCACCGCCACCTGCGGGCCGGTAGCCCGGACAGATGCGCCAGCATCGCCTCCGGGACAGGCTCTGTTTCAAACGCCATATTCCCGCTAATTGGCCCTACCAATTATTTCTTAAATCGCCCAATGGTTCACATATCCATCATTTTTCGTCACAGACATATTGCTCATCAATAACATTTGATTAACCATTCGTTGTCGTTAATCCTACAATCGCAATTTGGCTGGGCCAATTTTACAAATGATGTGACCTGCTAAGAGCGTAAGACTCAGCACGCCATCATGACGGCCCGATGGAGACCTGCATGAACCTCTGGCAACAAAATTACGATCCGGCCGGCAATATCTGGCTATCGAGTCTTATCGCATCGCTACCGATTCTGTTTTTCTTCTTTGCCCTGATTAAGCTCAAGCTGAAAGGGTACGTCGCCGCGACCTGGACCGTGGTCATTGCGCTCTCCGTCGCCCTGCTGTTCTACAAAATGCCGGTCGACCACGCGCTGGCCTCCGTCGTCTACGGCTTCTTCTACGGCCTGTGGCCAATCGCGTGGATTATTATCGCCGCGGTCTTCGTCTATAAAATCTCGGTGAAAACCGGGCAGTTCGACATTATCCGCTCATCGATTTTGTCGATTACCCCGGACCAGCGTCTGCAAATGCTGATCGTCGGTTTCTCCTTCGGCGCGTTCCTCGAAGGGGCTGCGGGTTTTGGCGCGCCGGTCGCCATTACCGCGGCGCTGCTGGTGGGTCTCGGCTTTAACCCGCTGTATGCGGCGGGTCTGTGCCTGATCGTCAACACCGCGCCGGTCGCGTTTGGCGCGATGGGCATTCCCATTCTGGTCGCCGGACAGGTGACGGGCCTCGACAGCTTCGAAATCGGCCAGATGGTTGGCCGCCAGCTGCCGTTCCTGACCATCATCGTGCTGTTCTGGATCATGGCAATTATGGACGGCTGGCGCGGCATTAAAGAGACCTGGCCTGCGGTTATGGTCGCCGGCGGCTCTTTTGCTATCGCTCAGTACCTCAGCTCTAACTTCCTCGGCCCGGAGCTGCCGGACATTATCTCTTCACTGGTATCGCTGGTCTGCCTGACGCTGTTCCTCAAACGCTGGCAGCCGGTTCGCATCTTCCGCTTCGGCGATATGGGCGCATCGCAGGTCGATATGAACCTGGCGCGCACCCGCTACACGCCGGGACAGGTGATTCGCGCCTGGTCGCCGTTCCTGTTTCTGACCGCAACCGTGACCCTGTGGAGCGTGCCGCCGTTCAAAGCGCTGTTCGCCCCGGGCGGCGCGATGTACGATTTTGTGATTAATATTTCCGTGCCGTTCCTCGACAAAATGGTGGCCCGCATGCCGCCGGTGGTCAACGAAGCGACGCCTTACGCCGCGGTCTATAAGTTTGACTGGCTCTCCGCCACCGGCACCGCCATCCTGTTCGCCGCGCTGCTTTCCATCGTCTGGCTGCGCATGAAGCCGAAGGACGCGATCTCAACCTTCGGCAGCATGCTGAAAGAACTGGCGCTGCCGATTTACTCCATCGGCATGGTGCTGGCGTTCGCCTTTATTTCTAACTATTCCGGTCTCTCCTCAACGCTGGCCCTTGCGCTGGCGCATACCGGGCACGCGTTTACCTTCTTCTCGCCGTTCCTCGGCTGGCTGGGGGTATTCCTGACCGGTTCGGATACCTCGTCGAACGCGCTGTTTGCCGCGCTGCAGGCGACGGCGGCCCAGCAGATTGGCGTCTCCGATATCCTGCTGGTCGCCGCCAACACCACCGGCGGCGTGACCGGGAAAATGATCTCCCCGCAGTCTATCGCCATCGCCTGTGCGGCGGTCGGTCTGGTGGGGAAAGAGTCGGACCTGTTCCGCTTTACCGTGAAACATAGTCTGATTTTCACCTGCATGGTCGGCGTGATCACTACCCTGCAGGCCTACGTCTTAACCTGGATGATCCCGTGATAGTGATGCCAAAACGCCTTGCCGACGATGTAGCCCGTCGCGTGCGGGCGCTGATTGAAGAACAAAAGCTGGAGGCGGGCATGCGATTGCCCGCCGAACGTCAGCTGGCGGCGCAGCTGGGCGTATCGCGCAATTCGCTGCGCGAAGCGCTGGCGATGTTAGTCAACGAAGGCGTGCTGCTCAGCCGTCGCGGCGGCGGCACCTTCGTGCGCTGGCAGCATGAAGCGTGGTCGGAGCAAAACATCGTCCAGCCGCTGAAGACGCTGCTCTCCGACGACCCCGATTACAGTTTTGATATCCTTGAAGCCCGTCACGCCATTGAAGCCAGTACCGCCTGGCATGCGGCGATGCGGGCAACCGATGCCGAAAAAGAGAAAATCCGCCTCTGCTTTGAAGCCACTCAAAGCGAAGACCCTGACCTGGCTTCGCAGGCCGACGTCCGCTTCCACCTGGCGATTGCCGAAGCCTCGCACAACGTAGTGCTGCTGCAAACCATGCGCGGTTTTTTCGACCTCTTACAGTCCTCAGTCAAGGAGAGCCGCCAGCGGATGTATCTCGTCCCGCCGGTATTCGCTCGCCTGACCGAACAGCACCAGGCGGTCATGGAGGCGATTATCGCCGGTGACCCGGAAGGCGCCAGACAGGCGATGATGGCCCATTTGGCCTTCGTTCACGCCACGATCAAACGTTTTGATGAAGACCAGGCCCGCCAGGCGCGAATTACCCGCCTGCCCGGTGACCATAACGAAAATACCAGGGAGAACTTGTGATGATTATTTCCGCCGCCAGCGACTACCGCGCCGCCGCACAGCGTATCCTGCCACCGTTCCTGTTCCACTATATCGACGGCGGCGCTTACGCCGAGCACACCCTGCGTCGCAACGTTGAAGACCTCTCCGACGTCGCGCTCCGCCAGCGTATTCTGCGCAATATGTCAGACCTGAGCCTGGAAACCACCTTATTCAACGAGAAGCTGGCGATGCCGACGGCGCTGGCGCCGGTTGGGCTGTGCGGAATGTACGCGCGCCGCGGTGAAGTGCAGGCGGCAGGCGCGGCGGATGAGAAAGGCATTCCATTCACCCTCTCTACCGTTTCCGTCTGCCCGATTGAAGAGGTCGCCCCGACCATTAAGCGCCCGATGTGGTTCCAGCTGTACGTCCTGCGCGACCGCGGTTTTATGCGCAATGCGCTGGAGCGGGCGAAGGCGGCGGGCTGTTCAACGCTGGTCTTTACCGTCGATATGCCGACCCCCGGCGCGCGCTATCGCGACGCTCACTCCGGGATGAGCGGCCCGAATGCGGCAATGCGCCGCTACTGGCAGGCGGTGACCCATCCGCAGTGGGCATGGGACGTCGGATTAAACGGTCGGCCGCACGATTTGGGCAATATCTCCGCCTACCTCGGCAAACCGACCGGCCTGGAAGATTACATCGGCTGGCTGGCGAATAACTTCGATCCATCGATTTCCTGGAAAGACCTTGAGTGGATCCGCGATTTCTGGGATGGCCCGATGGTGATCAAGGGGATCCTCGATCCGGAAGACGCCCGCGACGCGGTGCGCTTCGGCGCTGACGGGATCGTGGTTTCCAACCACGGCGGCCGCCAGCTTGATGGCGTGCTCTCTTCCGCCCGCGCCCTGCCCGCGATTGCCGATGCGGTTAAAGGCGACATTACCATCCTCGCCGATAGCGGCATCCGCAACGGTCTCGATGTCGTACGTATGATCGCCCTCGGCGCCGACAGCGTGCTGCTGGGCCGCGCTTATCTGTATGCGCTCGCCACCCACGGCAAGCAGGGGGTCGCCAATCTGCTGAACCTGATCGAGAAAGAGATGAAGGTGGCGATGACGCTGACCGGCGCGAAAACCATCGGCGAAATCAGCCGTGAATCTTTAGTCCAGAACGCCGATGCGCTACGGACCTTTGATACGATCGCAGCAGGAAACCCGGCAGTGACCCCTCTTCCCCAGGGAGAGGGAGCCGTCCGGCAGGCGGGGTGAGGGTTGACCAAATATCTGCTATTCTGCCCCCCGCAATTAAGGGGGCAGTATGCTGAACATCGTCTTATTCGAACCAGAAATCCCGCCAAATACCGGGAATATCATCCGCCTGTGCGCTAACACCGGCTTCAATCTGCATATTATCGAACCCATGGGTTTTGCCTGGGACGACAAGCGTCTTCGCCGCGCCGGGCTGGATTACCATGAGTTCGCCGCCGTCCAGCGCCATCGTGATTACGCCGCTTTTATTGAAAGCGCAAAGCCGCAGCGTCTGTTCGCCCTGACCACCAAAGGTACCCCGGCGCATAGCGCGGTGAGCTATCAGGATGGCGATTTTCTGCTGTTTGGCCCGGAAACCCGCGGCCTGCCAGCCTGCATTCTCGATGCCCTGCCGCCAGAGCAAAAAATTCGTATTCCAATGATGCCGGACAGCCGCAGCATGAACCTGTCGAACGCGGTGTCGGTGGTGGTGTATGAAGCCTGGCGCCAGCTGGGATATCCCGGCGCGGTACTGCGCAGCTAGCCTGCGCTCTTCCCGGATGGCGGCGCGTAGCGCCTGTCCGGGCTACCAGACAGCGCTCGGTTTTGTAGCCCGGATAGATGCGCAGCATCGCCTCCGGGAAATCAATCAGATACCGTCGCCGTACTCGAAGGTATGGTGTATGCCGTTAAAGTGCTGATCCATATCCATCGCGGGCTTATCGCTCTCCGGCTTACCCACGATGCGGGCGGGAACGCCTGCGGCGGTGGTATGCGGCGGCACCGGCTGTAGCACCACCGAACCCGCGCCGATTTTAGCCCCGCGTCCGACTTCGATATTGCCGAGGATCTTCGCCCCGGCGCCAATCATCACGCCTTCGCGAATTTTCGGATGACGATCGCCGCTGGTTTTACCGGTACCGCCAAGGGTCACGGATTGCAGAATCGACACATCGTCTTCAATCACCGCCGTTTCGCCGACCACAATGCCGGTGGCGTGGTCCAGCATGATCCCGCGACCAATCTTCGCCGCCGGGTGGATATCCACCTGGAACGATACGGACACTTGATTCTGCAGGAAGATTGCCAGCGCCCGACGCCCCTGATTCCACAGCCAGTGGCCGATACGATAGGCCTGCAGCGCGTGGAACCCTTTCAGATAGAGCAGCGGCGTCGAATATTTGTCCACCGCCGGGTCGCGGGTACGCACCGCCTGAATATCGCAGGCGGCGGAGGCGATCATTTCCGGGTCGGCGGCGTAGGCCTCTTCCACCACTTCACGAATCGCGATGGCGGGCATGATCGGAGAGGCGAGCTTGTTAGCCAGCATATAGCTCAGGGCGCTGCCGAGATTTTCGTGCTTGAGTAGCGTGGCGTGGTAAAAACTGGCGAGCATTGGCTCACAGTCAGCTAAAGCCCGAGCTTCAGCTTTAATATTATTCCAGACGATATCCAGTTCTTCACACGGCATTGCTGACTCCAGACGATATAATAATGACCGGCCAGTTCTTTGCTGGCCGGGTCATTCAGGTGATCCAGGTTCCATCGCAGTTAGTTGCTACGCTCGTCCTTGCGTGCACGACCTAATAAGGTCAATGCTGCCTCGCGCGCAATTTTTCCGCAATACAATACCTGATAAATTTCCTCGGTTATTGGCATTTCGACGCCTAAACGCTGCGCGAGAACGCGAACCTCTTTGGTATTGCGGTAGCCTTCAACCACCTGGCCAATCTTCTCCTGCGCGCTTTGCACGTCCATGCCCTGACCGAGCATCATGCCGAAGCGGCGGTTACGCGACTGGTTATCGGTGCAGGTCAGTACCAGATCGCCTAAGCCCGCCATCCCCATAAAGGTCTCCGGATCGGCACCCAGCGCCTCCCCGAGGCGGGACATCTCAACCAGCCCGCGGGTAATCAGCGCGGTACGCGCGTTGGCGCCAAAGCCGATGCCGTCAGACATGCCAGCGCCGATAGCGATGACGTTTTTCACCGCGCCGCCGAGCTGCACGCCGATAAAGTCCGGGTTGATATAGACGCGGAAGCTCTTGCCGCAGTGCAGCAGGCTTTGCAAATCGTCAGCGAACTGCGGGTCCGTAGACGCCAGCGAGATCGCGGTCGGCAGGCCTGCCGCCAGCTCTTTGGCGAAGGTTGGGCCGGAAATCACCGCCAGCGGAATAGCCTCGCCCAGCGCTTCACGCGCCACGTCCTGCAGCAGGCGTCCGGTTTCGGCTTCCAGACCTTTTGTCGCCCATACCAGACGCGCGTCGGGGCGCATCAGCGGCTTAATCTGGCGCAGAACCTGCCCGAAGACGTGACTGGGCACCACCACGAGAATATCGCGGCTGGCGGCAAGCGCCGTTGCCAGGTCGCTCTCAAGGTGCAGCGTATCCGGGAATGGAACATCGGGAAGGAACGCAGCGTTGCAGCGATCGTTCTGCAGCGTCGCGATATGTTTCGGGTCATGGCCCCAGAGGACAACCTCGTGGCCATTTCTTGCCAGGGTGATGGCAAGAGCGGTGCCGTAAGAGCCGGCACCGATCACAGTCATTGCAGCGTTAAGCGCGTTCATCAGGCATCCTGATGTTGTTCAGCACCTTCGCCAGCCTGCTGCTGCAGATAGTTCATAAACAGCGCATCAAAGTTCACTGGCGCAAGGTTCAGTTGCGGGAAGGTACCGCGAGAAACCAGGCTGGTGATGCACTCGCGCGCGTACGGGAACAGAATGTTCGGGCAGTATGCGCCGAGGCAGTGCGCCATCTGGGTACCGTCGATGCCTTCGATGGAGAAAATGCCGCCCTGCTGTACTTCACACAGGAATGCGGTTTCTTCGCCCAGAGAGGCGGTTACGGTTACGCGCAGCACCACTTCATACACGCCTTCAGCCAGCTGGCTGGAAGCCGTATCCAGATCAAGTTTAACTTCCGGCTGCCAATCTTTCTGGAAAACTTGCGGCGCGTTCGGCGCTTCAAAAGAGATATCTTTGGTGTAGATGCGCTGAATCTGGAAAGTCATTTCGGTGCTGTTTTGTTCTGACATAGTAAAACCCTTTCGTGTTGTCCTTAAGTACGCCCGTCCAATGGGGATGAGCGCAAAAATTAGCGCAGGAGGGGATCGAGTCCACCACGTGAATCAAGCGCATACAAGTCGTCACAGCCGCCAATGTGCTGCGCATCAATAAAAATCTGCGGAACCGTCGTCCGACCGCTGCGCTGAATCATCTCTTCACGCTTCGCAGCATCGCCATCGATAGGCAACTCGTTGAACGTCACGCCCTTGCTGTTCAGCAGCGCTTTTGCACGTACGCAGAACGGGCAGGTCGCTTTGGTATAGATATCAATATTGGCCATGACTTCACTCCTGTTTTTACCCCCGAGAGTTTCACGCCGCAGTCGCTGTTTTCCCGCTGGCGAATAGCTGCCGCAGGGGAAACCGCGCTACGCCATAAAGACGCGGGTAAATTATTTACCGCGTACCAGCGGAAGGTTCTCGCCGCTCCAGCCAGCGATGCCCTCTTTCAGTACGAAGACCTTTTCAAAGCCGGCTTTGTTCAGCGCGCTGGCGGGTTCTTGCGCCTGCATACCTGAGCCGTCTACTACTATAATGGGTTGTGCTTTGTGCTTTTCCAACTCGCCGACGTTATTTGCTTTGATATCGCTCGGCAGCAGGTTAATAGAACCCGCAATGTGGCCTTTACGGAAATCGTCACGCTGACGCAGGTCGACAACCACGGCATCTTCTTTGTTGATCAGGCGCGTCGCTTCACCACGGGTAATGACTTTAACTTTCGACATCAGCCCTTTAAAGGTGGTGAACAGCACTGCCACCAGCAGCGCGACCCACGCGATGCTCAGGACGGGGTGACGGCTGATGAATTGCATAATTTCTTGCATGGGGGGTTACAACTCCCGACTAAGTGATAAAAAAACCAGGGAAGGAGTATACCTGTGCATTGCGGCAAATACAGCCAGTGAGCGCGATGTAATGTATTTTCTGCGGCCCGTCACGAAAAAAAACCGCTCTCGCCGCAGCGATGCGCTCTGGCCGCCCTCTTTCTTTGATCTTTTACGGTGATTTGATCGATTCAGCTGTAGTAAAATTACGCAAATTTTCTGTCTTTGAGCATGAGGTTGTCGCAATGTCGGTTTCTAAAAAACCTATGGTACTGGTGATTCTGGATGGCTATGGCTACCGTGAAGACCAGCAGGATAACGCTATTTATAGCGCCAAAACCCCTGTTATGGACGCACTGTGGGCGAAACGTCCGCACACTCTGATCGATGCTTCAGGCCTGGAAGTCGGTCTGCCGGATCGTCAAATGGGCAACTCTGAAGTGGGCCACGTCAACCTCGGCGCGGGCCGCATCGTGTACCAGGATCTGACCCGCCTGGACGTTGAAATCAAAGAACGCACCTTCTTCGCCAACCCGGTACTGACCGGCGCGGTCGATAAAGCCGTCGCCGCGGGCAAAGCCGTGCATATCATGGGCCTGATGTCGCCGGGCGGCGTCCACAGCCACGAAGATCACATCATGGCGATGGTTGAACTGGCAGCCGAGCGCGGCGCGGATAAAATCTATCTGCACGCCTTCCTTGACGGCCGCGATACCCCGCCGCGCAGCGCTGAAAAAACGCTGGCGAAATTCGAAGACAAATTTGCCGCACTGGGCAAAGGCCGCGTCGCCTCGATCATTGGCCGCTATTACGCCATGGACCGCGACAACCGTTGGGATCGCGTTGAGCAGGCTTACGATCTGATGACCCTGGCAAAAGGCGAGTTCCAGGCCGATACCGCCGTTGCGGGCCTGCAGGCCGCTTATGCGCGCGATGAGAACGATGAGTTTGTGAAAGCGACCGTTATTCGCGCCGCAGGCCAGGCCGATGCGGCGATGGAAGACGGCGATGCGCTGATTTTCATGAACTTCCGCGCCGACCGCGCCCGCGAAATTACCCGCGCCTTCGTTAACGCCGATTTCGACGGCTTCGCCCGTAAGAAAGTGGTGAATCTCGATTTCATCATGCTGACCGAATACGCCGCCGACATTAAAGTCGCCTGTGCTTATCCGCCGGCGTCTCTGACCAATACTTTCGGCGAATGGATGGCGAAGAACGACAAAACCCAGCTGCGCATCTCCGAAACCGAAAAATACGCTCACGTCACCTTCTTCTTCAACGGCGGCGTTGAAGAGCCGTTCAAAGGCGAAGAGCGCATTCTGATCAACTCGCCGAAGGTCGCGACCTACGATCTGCAGCCGGAAATGAGCTCCGCCGAGCTGACCGAAAAACTGGTTGCCGCCATCAAGGGCGGTCAGTTCGACACCATTATCTGTAACTACCCGAACGGCGATATGGTTGGTCATACCGGGGTGATGGAAGCCGCCGTTAAAGCGGTGGAAGCGCTGGATCACTGCATCGACCAGGTTAGCAAAGCCGTTGAATCCGTTGGCGGACAGCTGCTGATCACCGCAGACCACGGCAACGCCGAGCAGATGCGCGACCCGGCCACCGGTCAGGCACACACCGCGCACACCAACCTGCCGGTTCCGCTGATTTACGTTGGCGATAAAAACGTCAAAGCGGTTAACGGCGGCAAACTTTCCGACATCGCGCCGACCATGCTGACGCTGATGGGAATGGAAATCCCGCAAGAGATGACTGGCAAGCCGCTGTTCATCGTGGAATAATCCTTCCCCATGAGGGGAAAGGCGACTTATTCAACTACATGGATCGCAACGGCAGTTCGATCCATCCTTTACGCCAGCGCGCTTAGCGCTGGCGTATTGCTGTGCGCCGCATCTGCTCACGCCGACGACCGCGACCAGCTTAAATCCATTCAGGCCGATATCGCCGCTAAACAGAGGGCGATTAAGCAGCAGCAGCAGCAGCGCGCTTCCCTGGTCGCGCAGCTTAAAGCGCAGGAGGAGGCCATCTCCGCCGCCGCGCGCAAGCTGCGTGAAACCCAGGAAACGCTGAATCAGCTAAATAAGCAGATCGATGAAATGAACGCCGCCCTTGCGAAGCTGGAGCGTCAGCGCGCCTCGCAGGAGCGTAATCTTTCCGCGCAGCTCGATGCCGCGTTTCGTCAGGGGCCGCATACCGGCATCCAGATGATCCTTAGCGGCGAAGAGGGGCAGCGTAACCAGCGCATGCAGGCCTACTTCGGCTATCTGAACCAGGCGCGCCAGGAAACCATTGCCGAGCTTAAGAAGACCCGCGAAGACGTAGCGGTGCAAAAAAGCATGCTGGAAGAGAAACAGAGCCAGCAGCAAACCCTGGTTTACGAACAGCGCGCCCAGCAGAGCAAGCTGGAGCAGGCGCGCAACGAGCGTAAAAAGACCCTCGCCAGCCTGGAATCCTCCATTCAGCAAGGTCAGCAGCAGCTCAGCGAAATGCGGGCTAACGAATCGCGCCTGCGCGGTCGTATCGCCCAGGCGGCGGCGGCGGCCAAAGCGCGGGCGGATCGCGAAGCCCGCGAAGCGCAGGATGTGCGCGATCGCCAGCAGGAAGCCTCGCGTAAAGGCACCACCTACAAACCTACCGAAAGCGAACGCTCGCTGATGTCCCGCACCGGCGGGCTTGGCTCACCGCGCGGCCAGGCATTCTGGCCGGTTCGCGGCTCAATTCTCCATCGTTATGGCGAACAGCTGCAGGGTGAGCTACGTTGGAAGGGGATGGTTATCGCTGCGTCTGAAGGCACCGAGGTCAAAGCCGTTGCCGATGGTCGGGTTATTCTCGCCGACTGGCTGCAGGGCTATGGCCTGGTGGTGGTCGTTGAACACGGCAAAGGCGACATGAGTCTTTACGGCTATAACCAAAGCGCGCTGGTCAGCGTCGGCACTCAGGTCCGGGCGGGCCAGCCGATCGCTCTCGTAGGCAGCAGCGGCGGTCAGGGCCGTCCGTCGCTCTATTTCGAAATTCGCCGCCAGGGTCAGGCGGTCAATCCACAGCCGTGGTTGGGAAGATAAGTTTTGCTTCAATTTCGCAGAATCGCACTCGCGGTAACCGGTACGCTGGTTATGGCGTCGCCGGTATTTGCCGGCAAACTCTCCATTGTTATCGACGACTTTGGCTATCGTCCACAAACGGAAAATCAGGTGCTGGCGCTGCCGGCGACGATCTCCGTTGCCGTACTCCCTAATGCGCCCCACGCCCGCGAAATGGCGATCAAAGCGCATAATCTCGGCCACGAGGTGCTCATCCACCTGCCGATGGCGCCGCTCAGCAAACAGCCGCTGGAAAAAGATACCCTCCGTCCGGATATGAACAGCAGCGAGATAGAGCGCATCATCCGCGAAGCCTACGGCAAGGTCCCGTACGCCGTGGGGCTGAATAACCATATGGGCAGCGCGATGACGTCAAACCTCTTCGGCATGCAGAAGGTGATGCAGGCGCTCGAGCGCTACAATCTCTACTTCCTCGATAGCGTCACCATCGGCAATACCCAGGCCATGCGCGCGGCGCAGGGCACCGGCGTGAAGGTGATTAAGCGTAAGGTTTTCCTCGACGATACCCAAAACGAAGCGGATATCCGCTATCAGTTCAACCGCGCTATCGCTTTGGCGCGGCGCAACGGTTCCGCCATTGCTATCGGCCACCCGCACCCGACGACGGTGCGCGTGCTGCAGCAGATGGTGTATAACCTGCCGCCGGATATCACTCTGGTGCGTCCGAGCAGCCTGCTCAACGAGCCGCAGGTGGATACCTCCACGCCGAATGCCGCGCCGCCGGTTAAGCCGCCGCGCAATCCATTCCGGGGCGTGAAGCAGTGCAAATCTAAGCGTCCGCCGGAGCCGGTCAACGCCAGCCGCTTCTTTACCATTCTGAGCGAAAGCATCGCCCAGAGTACGCTGCTGCAGTATTATCAGCTGAAGTGGCAGGGCTGGGATCAGCCCACCAACTAAATCGTCCGGGAATCCGTGTGCTTATCCGCAGCGGATTCCGCCTTGTCCTGATGGGCATACCAGGCTTTAAAGTATTTAAGAAAGCTGTAAAAGGTCGCGTAAAGCCCGGTGACCACGCCGACCTTGCCCTTTCGCCACGCTCCGCTAAACAGATACCACTTAAAGAAAGCGCCAATCGCGCTGATCGCTCCGCGTGCAAGAGACGGCCTGATCTTCTGATATTTAACCAGCCGCGTGGTGTAGCTATTGAGCTTGTTAAACACTTCATGCAGGGAGTAGAAGGTGTCGTGGCGCACGAATCCCGGTAGCCTGGCCGAGTGCGTAAAACCGACAACCTGATCGTCTACCGGACGCTCGTTGAACCGGGCGACAGAACGGTTATACAAACGAACCGGGAAATCTGGCGAGGATACCGGATAAATAGTTCGCACCTCTTCACCCAGCACGAACCAGTAGCGCGGCAGACGCCATGCGCAGGTTGGATCGGGCTCATCCCCCGCCTTCAGCGCCAGAATAGCCGCCGCCACCTCGTCATCAAGGATCTCATCGCTGTCCATACACAGCACCCAGTCGTGGCTGGCGAGGGAGGTCGCGTAGTTCATCTGCGTGCCGTGAGTGGTATAAGCATGATAGTGAACGGTGAGGCCGAACTGTTGGCAAATCTGCAGCGTGGCGTCCGTGCTGCCTGAGTCGATGACGATAAATTCATCGGCCACCTTAAGCAAAGGTGGTAATACCTCCCGTAATAAGCGGGATGAATTACAGGTCAATAAGCATACAGAAAGTTTAATCATAATCTTTGTAGGGTTAAACCATGGTTAAACTGACTGTATAAACGAATAGGCGAGAAAGCGATTTAGAAAAAGTGCGGAGTGGATTAAGTATTATAAAAATGTAGGACAACTCTCAAAAAAGCGCCCGCAGGCGCTTTTTTAAAATGCAAACTAGCGGGAATTAATCCCAGCTGAGAATGACTTTGCCAGACTGACCGGAACGCATCGCGTCAAAGCCCTGCTGGAAATCATCGATACCAAAGCGGTGAGTGATGATCGGCGACAGATCGAGACCGGACTGGATGAGCGCGGCCATCTTGTACCAGGTTTCGAACATTTCGCGACCATAAATCCCTTTGATAAACAGCCCCTTGAAAATCACCTTGGTCCAGTCGATAGACATATCCGACGGCGGAATCCCCAGCATGGCGATGCGCCCGCCGTGGTTTATGGTATCGAGCATGGTGCGAAACGCCGGCGGCGCGCCGGACATCTCCAGACCCACGTCGAAACCTTCGGTCATGCCCAGTTCGGCCATCACATCGTTAAGGTTCTCTTTAGAAACGTTTACCGCCCGGGTGACGCCCATTTTGCGCGCCAGCTCCAGACGATATTCATTAACGTCGGTAATCACGACGTTGCGCGCACCAACGTGTTTCGCTACCGCGGCGGCCATCACGCCGATCGGGCCAGCGCCGGAAACCAGCACGTCCTCGCCGACGAGATCGAATGAAAGCGCGGTATGCACGGCGTTGCCAAACGGGTCGAAAATCGACGCCAGATCGTCGGAGATATTGTCCGGAATTTTAAAAGCGTTAAACGCCGGGATCACCAGATATTCGGCAAAGCAGCCCGGACGGTTGACGCCGACGCCCGTGGTATTGCGGCACAGGTGCGTACGCCCGGCGCGACAGTTACGGCAGTGGCCGCAGGTGATATGCCCTTCGCCGGAAACGCGATCGCCAAGCTTAAAGCCGCGAACCTCCTGACCGATGCCCACCACTTCGCCGACGTATTCATGGCCCACCACCATCGGCACCGGAATGGTCTTTTGCGACCACTCATCCCAGTTGTAGATGTGCACGTCGGTACCGCAAATCGCGGTCTTGCGAATTTTAATCAGCAAATCGTTATGGCCGACTTCCGGTTCCGGCACGTCGGTCATCCAGATGCCTTCTTCCGCCTTCAGTTTGGATAACGCTTTCATCTCACACCCTCAGGCAATGACGCCCAGTTGTTTACCGATGCGGGTAAAGGCTTCCACCGCACGTTCAATTTGTTCAGGGGTATGCGCCGCAGACATCTGGGTACGAATACGCGCCTGGCCTTTTGGTACCACCGGATAGAAGAATCCAGTGACGTAAATCCCTTCTTTTTGCAGCTCGCGCGCAAATTCCTGCGCCACGGTGGCCTCACCGAGCATCACCGGGATAATGGCGTGATCGGCGCCCGCGAGGATAAACCCTGCCGCGGTCATTTTTTCACGGAACAGACGGGCGTTAGACCACAGGCGATCGCGCAGTTCGCTGCCCGCTTCCACCATTTCCAGCACTTTGATGGAAGCCGCGACGATCGCTGGCGCCAGCGAGTTGGAGAACAGATACGGACGCGAGCGCTGGCGCAGCCACTCGACAACTTCTTTACGCGCGGCGGTATAGCCGCCTGACGCGCCGCCCAGCGCTTTACCCAACGTACCGGTGATAATATCGACGCGGCCCATCACGTCGCAGTACTCATGGGAACCGCGGCCGTTTTCACCCACAAAACCCACGGCGTGAGAATCATCAACCATCACCAGCGCGTCGTATTTGTCCGCCAGATCGCAAACGCCCTTCAGGTTGGCGATCACCCCGTCCATTGAGAACACGCCGTCGGTGGCGATCAGCACGTGACGCGCGCCGGCGTCGCGCGCCTCTTTCAGACGGGCTTCCAGCTCCACCATATCGTTGTTGGCGTAGCGGAAGCGCTTCGCTTTACACAGGCGCACGCCGTCGATGATCGACGCGTGGTTCAGGGCATCGGAGATAATCGCATCTTCCGCGCCGAGCAGGGTTTCAAACAGGCCGCCGTTAGCATCAAAGCAGGAGGAGTAGAGAATCGCATCTTCCATACCGAGAAAATCGGCCAGCTTCTTCTCAAGCGCTTTATGGCTGTCCTGGGTCCCGCAGATAAAACGCACGGAGGCCATACCGAAGCCGTGGCTATCCATGCCGCTTTTCGCGGCGGCAATCAGTTCCGGGTGGTTCGCGAGGCCGAGATAGTTATTGGCGCAGAAGTTAATCACCTGGCTTCCGCCGACGGTGATATCCGCCTGCTGCGCCGAAGTAATAATCCGTTCTTCTTTAAACAACCCTTCCGCGCGCGCGGTATCCAGGTCATTGGTTAACTGTTTGTAGAAATCACCACGCATTGCAACTCTCCAGATTCGGCAAAATTTGGCACATATTACCTAAAGCTATACGCTGATACGAGATGATGCATTACTGCATGAATTATTTGCAGCATAAATCACGAGTCCCTCTCCACCTTATCGGCGAATGGCTGAAGCCTTTTCGATGTAGTGATATGATAGGAGTATTCATGTCCGGATTGTCTCTGGACTACCCACTTCAAAGGTTACAGTTATGATCATCGTTACCGGCGGCGCAGGCTTTATCGGCAGCAATATCGTTAAAGCGCTGAATGACCAGGGCATTACCGACATTCTGGTCGTAGATAATCTGAAAGACGGCACCAAATTCATCAATCTGGTGGATTTGAACATTGCCGACTACATGGATAAAGAAGACTTTCTGATCCAGATTATGGCGGGCGAAGAGTTCGGCGATATCGACGCTATTTTCCATGAAGGCGCCTGCTCTTCCACCACGGAGTGGGACGGCAAGTACATGATGGATAACAACTATCAGTACTCTAAAGAGGTGCTTCACTACTGCCTGGAGCGTGAAATTCCGTTCCTGTACGCCTCTTCCGCGGCGACCTACGGCGGCCGCACTAGCGACTTTATTGAATCCCGCGAATACGAGCAGCCGCTCAACGTTTACGGCTACTCCAAGTTTCTGTTTGATGAATACGTCCGTCAGATCCTGCCGGAAGCGAACTCGCAGATCGTCGGCTTCCGCTATTTCAACGTCTACGGGCCGCGCGAAGGCCATAAAGGCAGCATGGCCAGCGTCGCTTTCCATCTGAATACTCAGCTGAATAATGGCGAAAGTCCGAAATTGTTTGAAGGCAGCGATGGCTTCAAGCGCGACTTCGTCTACGTCGGCGACGTCGCGGCGGTGAACCTGTGGTTCTGGGAAAACGGCGTTTCCGGCATCTTCAACCTCGGCACCGGCCGCGCGGAGTCTTTCCAGGCCGTCGCAGACGCAACGCTGGCTTACCACAAGAAAGGCAGCATCGAGTACATTCCGTTCCCGGATAAACTGAAAGGCCGCTATCAGGCGTTTACCCAGGCGGATCTGACAAACCTGCGCGCAGCGGGCTACGATAAACCGTTTAAGACCGTTGCCGAAGGCGTAACGGAATATATGGCCTGGCTGAACCGCGACGCGTAAGAAGCAAGCATGAAAATACTGGTGATTGGCCCGTCTTGGGTGGGCGACATGATGATGTCGCAAAGTCTTTATCGTACGCTCAGGGCGCGCTATCCCCAGGCGATCATCGACGTGATGGCGCCCGCATGGTGCCGTCCGCTGCTCTCGCGCATGCCGGAAGTCAACGAAGCGATCCCGATGCCGCTCGGTCACGGCGCGCTGGAAATCGGCGAACGGCGTAAGCTTGGGCACAGCCTGCGCGAGCGTCGCTACGACCGCGCTTACGTTCTGCCTAACTCGTTTAAATCGGCCCTCGTGCCGTTCTTTGCGGGAATACCGCATCGCACCGGCTGGCTCGGCGAGATGCGCTACGGCCTGCTGAACGATGCCCGCAAGCTGGATAAAGACGCCTGGCCGCTGATGGTCGAACGCTACGTCGGTCTGGCCTACGACAAAGGCGTGATGCGCTGCGCGAAAGATCTGCCGCAGCCGCTGCTCTGGCCACAGCTGCAGGTGCATGAAGGCGAAAAATCGCAGGCCTGTAGCGCGTTTAATCTCTCAACCGAGCGCCCGATCATCGGCTTCTGCCCCGGCGCTGAGTTCGGCCCGGCAAAACGCTGGCCGCACTATCACTACGCCGAGCTGGCGAAACAGCTGATCGACGAAGGCTTTCAGATCGTGCTGTTTGGCTCCGCGAAAGACCACGAAGCGGGCAATGAAATCCTCGCCGCGCTTAATACCGAACAGCAGGCATGGTGCCGCAATCTGGCCGGGGAAACCCAGCTTGAGCAGGCCGTTATTCTGATCGCCGCCTGTAAAGCGGTGGTCAGCAACGATTCCGGCCTGATGCACGTCGCCGCCGCGCTGGACCGTCCGCTGGTGGCGCTCTACGGGCCCAGCAGCCCGGACTTTACTCCCCCGCTGTCGCATAAAGCGCGCGTGATCCGCCTGATCAGCGGCTACCACAAAGTGCGTAAAGGCGATGCCGCCGAAGGCTATCATCAGAGTTTGATCGACATTACGCCGCAGCGCGTGCTGGAAGAATTAAACGACCTGTTGCTGGAAAAAACGGAACAAGAGGAAGACTAGCGGATGCGGGTACTGATCGTAAAAACCTCGTCCATGGGCGACGTGCTGCACACGCTGCCCGCGCTGAGCGACGCCGCGCTGGCCTTTCCCGGCATTCGTTTCGATTGGGTAGTTGAAGAAGGCTTCGCACAGATCCCCTCCTGGCATGAGACCGTTGACCGGGTCATCCCGGTGGCGATTCGCCGCTGGCGCAAGGCGTGGTTTTCCGCGCCGATCAAAACCGAGCGCAAGGCTTTCCGCGACGCCGTACGGGCGGAAAAGTACGACGCGATCATCGATGCCCAGGGGCTGGTGAAGAGCGCCGCGCTGGTCACCCGGCTGGCCCGCGGCGTGAAGCACGGTATGGACTGGCAAACCGCCCGCGAGCCGCTGGCGAGCCTGTTTTACAACCGTCGCTACCATATTGCTAAACAGCAGCACGCCGTTGAGCGCACCCGCGAACTGTTCGCGAAAAGCCTCGGCTACGCGAAACCGGAAACCCAGGGCGACTACGCGATCGCCCGTCATTTTTTGCGCCAGAATGACGCGTCCGCCGCGGCGTATCTGGTGTTCCTCCACGCCACGACGCGCGATGATAAGCACTGGCCGGAAGAGAACTGGCGGGCGCTTATCGCCCTGCTTGCCGACAGCGGCGTACGCATCAAACTGCCGTGGGGCGCGCCCCATGAAGAAGCGCGGGCCAGGCGCCTGGCGGAGGGGCACGATTTTGTCGACGTCCTGCCGCGGATGAGCCTGGAGCAGGTAGCTGAGGTACTGGCAGGCGCGCGCGGGGTGGTTTCCGTCGACACCGGCCTGAGCCATCTCACCGCCGCGCTCGATAAACCGAACTTCACGCTGTACGGCCCGACCGATCCGGGGCTAATTGGCGGCTACGGTAAAAATCAGTACGTGGTGCGCCCGGAAAGCGGCAGCAGCACGGGGGATATTCCCGCCTCCCGGATTCTGCAACTGTTGAAATCTCAGGAACTGGCTTAATGGGTTCATTATTTAAGCAGATCTATCGCTACACGCATCGACGCGCCTTTCGCCATAACGAAAATCTCTGGCCGTTTACCCACATCACGCGTGCGGCGAGCGGTGAAATCCGCACCCTGAAATACAAAGGGAAAACGGTGCCGCTGGTTAATCTCAGCGAACTGAAGGATAGTGCCGAGGGCGAGGTGCTGCTGACCGCCACCGGTCCCTCGACGCGCCGCATTGATTTTACGCGGCTGCCGAAAAGCGTTCCGGTGATGGGGGTGAATGGCGCCTGGCATCTCTCTGATAAAATTAAATTTTCGCTCTATACCATTGTCGATATGGAGTTTTACGATAAAAAGCCGGACGTGATTCGTTCGGTGATTAGCCAACCCGATCTCGTGCTCTTCACCACCATGCACGGTATCGCCAAAATCCTCGACCGTCACGGCGCGGAACTGCGCTGTCGTTTGGCATTAATTGAAGACGCCTGTTATAAAATTTATCAGCCCAAAGTCGCCAAAAGCGCGATACCGCAGGTCTGGAAAGGCGTTGCGGCGTTACGCTTTCACCCGCAGCGGCAGGATATTTGCTTTAGCACCGATATCCGCCAGGGAATTTTCGACGCCGGAACCGTGGTCTACTGGGCCCTGCAAATTCTGATGTGGCTGGGATTTAAAACCATTCTGATAAGTGGTCTGGATATGAGTAATTTCAACCAGCCGCGCTTCTACGAAACGGAACAGGATAAACTCCCCTCCTGGCTGGCAAATAAGGTGGATGACCTGGTCATGCCGTCCTTTTCGCACGCTGCCAACGTGCTGCAACAAAACCATATTCGGGTCGTTAACTTCTCTTTAGAAAGCGCGGTTCCGGAAACGATTTTCGCAAAGGTTTCTTTTGATGAGTACTTTAAAAATAAGTAGTTACGCCAGACAGGGCTACACCGTTTTCTTCACTTTATTTCTGTTTTTTAGCGCCGTTTTTTGCGTATCAACCCGGACAAACAACCTTCTTCATTTATCTATTTTGCTGTTTTTGCTTTCACTGCTTAACCACGATAACCGTCAGGCGCTAGCGGAAAGCATCCGCCAGCGGTGGCTGGTTTATATCCTGCTGGTGGTATTCTGCGTTTACTATGCCCTGAGCAACATTTGGGGGCAGACGCCGCAGCATATCGACTCGCCGCTGACGCACGGCGCCTATTTATTTTTTTATCTCCTGGTGCTAACTACCCTGCTGGGCGACCCCCGAACCCGACATCTGGCGCTGCTGAGCGTCGTTGCCGGGATCACGGTGCTCTCCATCTGGACGATGGCGATCGATTTCACCCTGGTCCTTAAAGAGCGCCTGGTATCACCGGGTAATCCCGGCCCGACGAACGTTATCGACCTCGCGGGTTATTGCGGTATCGGTATCCTTATTTGCGCCATGCTGCTGAAGGAGAAAGGCAGCCATCTCCTGTATGTGCCGATGGCGATCATGCTGGTGATGCTGTTTCTGACTCAAAGCCGCGGCCCGATTATCGCCCTGCTGGCGGCGTTTGTTTGCACCCTGCACCTGCACGTCTTTACCCGGCGTAATGTTCTGATTGTCGCCGCGCTAGCGTTGGTTCTGGGCGCGCTTTTCTTCTTCACGCCAACGGGAGACCTGCTGCTGGCGCGCTTTGAAGAGCTGGGCACCCAAAGCGGTTTGCGCCTCAGTATCTGGCACCATACGCTCCAGGAAGTGGCCAGCCAGCCGTGGCTGGGTCGTGGCTTTGACTACGAGCTCAACTTTACCAACTACAGCGGCGAGCATATCACCACCACCCACAGCGTCTATCTTGGCGCACTGCTGAAAGGCGGCATAATCGGCCTGGCGCTGCTGCTGGCGGTGATTGCCGGAGGGTTATGGCAGGCATGGCGTAACCAGCAGGATGGCCGCTACGGGCTGGCGATTTTTATCTATGCGCTGATTTTTATGGCTTCGCAGGGCATGTTTATCATCAGCAACCCTCGCGAAAGCTGGCCGCTGTTTTGGCTACCGCTGGGCATTGCGCTCAGCGGCGGCCTGAAGGCGAAACGCTAAGAGAAGGAGAAGGGCCCGCAGCGGGCCCTTTTTATTTATGCCTGCTGGCGAGCGGCGATCAGGGCATCCGCCTGGGCTTTAATCACCGGCCAGACCGCGTCAATGGTCATGTCGGCGACGTTAGTCTCTTCGCAGACAATTTGTCTGGCCTTGTCATAACCCGGAGCCCAGATGGTATAGCCCGGCAATCCGGTGTCTTTGAGTTTACGTTTGTTGTAAACCGCCACCATGGGCTTGTCGAACGCGCGAGCAATATGCACGATGGCGGTATCCGCCGTAATCACCAGATCGCAGTGGCGAACAATCTCAACCGCTGAATTAATATTGCTATCAGGCAGATGAAGCGCCGTTTCCAGATTAAGCTGACGAATTTTCTCGCTATGCCCGACCATCACGACGCTGATTTTATAAGGGAGCGTATATAAGCGCTCAATCAGGGCAGAAACCTGATGACGGCAAAAGTCTTTATCCGTTGAGGCGGTAAACGGGTTGATGGCAATGCAGAGCTCGCTACCCTGTTGCTGAGCCAGCAGTGTTTTAACTCTTTCCCGCTCAAAAGCATCGCCGGGCAGATGATAGTGGTAATGAGGGTGTTCTATGCCAAATAGCCTGGCGACGGCTTTATAGCGGGCGGAAATATGGCTGCTGCTATCCAGAAAAGGGATGGAGTGATCGTAAAGTTTATATTCTTGTTTATTAAAACCGATAACGCAGCCGGGCTGCAAATCAGCCAGCAGTTTAAAACGCTCGTAGGTTTTAACATCGTCAAAATCAACGACCGCGTCAAATCCTGCCGCGCGCAACGCATTTAACGGCATCCGCGGCTGATATAAATAGACCTGCTCAAGAAAATCCGCGCCGGCAAGCATCTGCTTACAAACCGGCCCGGTCAGCACAGAAACCTTATAGCCCCGGTCGGCTAAAAGCTTTGCGCAGCCGGTTGTCACGACCATATCCCCAACTTTGTCATCCAGGCGCAATAATAAAACATGCTGAATCTTCGCGGGATTAAAGGGCTGGCGCGCGCTTTTATTTCTGTAACGATAGTTAATTAAATTAAACTTAATTTCGCGGAAGAAGGCATTTTTCTTCCGCGTAAACTGCTTCACGATACGCATACGGTACCTGGTTGTGATCTTTTATCGCTGTGTGCGTTTCTGTTGGTAATACTCCGCCAACGTCATTCCCTTCACCTGCGGCGCCAGCCAGCTGAAAAAAGACTCCAGATCGGCATATAAACGCTCGATATCCTGCTCGTTTTTAAACGTTGGACTGCCGCCGGGCATGTACTCAGAAGAGTGGAGCATATATTCGACGTAGTCATTGCCCTGAGTCAACGTTTGTTCCACCACTTTTTTCATCGTCTCGACGTTGCCGCCCATCGGACGCAGCCAGTGAACGGACGGCGAGCGCACTTTACCGCGCAGGCGATCGTAACCCTGCTTCAGGCTATTCATCCACGCGGGATGCTTGTACTGAATGCTCATCGGCACTTCCAGCAGCGATGATTGCCCTTCACGGCGGATATCGTTCTCGTCGAGGAAATAGGCGTGCTGCGGGAAATGACGGTAATCGGTGCCGCCGTCGCCCTGCGGCGCGCCTTTCGCCGTTTTCCAGTTCACCCGCGGCGTAACCGAACAATCCACCAGATAGCCATACTCCATCAGCAGACGCGCGTAGCGCTCGTCAAAGGCCCAGCGTCCTGCGCGATGGCTGACCATTTTGGTCTGGAAGGTCTCCTCCAGCAGACGGGTCATATAGTCGACTTTCGCCCGCATCGCCGCATCGCTGTACTCAATCAAGTACGGTTTATGCCGCCAGTCGTCATCGGTGAGCGGATCGGTCGGCGGACTGTTCCAGGCGTGCAGATGCATACCGATTTCCGCGGTTCCCCGGGCGATCGCATCCTTAGCGAATTCGATATAAACCGGGTCGATGGCCATTTCATAGTTGGTCAACCAGACCGGTTTGAAACCGTACTTTTCGCAAAGCTGCTGAAAACGCGGTAAATAACGCGCATTCTCGGTGGTGATGCTGTCATGTTTTTGCCAGAGGTTATCGCCCTCTGTGTCAATCGTGATGAGAAATGCGGGTTTGTGCACGAAAACGTCCTCAGGCCATACGTATCGGGTCATGGTAGAGCAAGACAACGCTTCTCTCAATCTATCTGATCCCCTAGAATCGGAACCCTGACCCTGAATGAAGAACAGAGAATGACGCCTGAAACCCGCACTTCCGGCCGCGTGAACCCGGCGCGAATCCTGGTCATCAAGCTGCGCCATCATGGCGATATGCTATTGATAACCCCGCTTATTCACGCGCTAAAACAGCAATATCCCGCCGCCAGCGTGGATGTGCTGCTTTATGAAGAAACCCGGGATATGCTCGCAGCGAATACCGATATCACCCACATTTACGGCATTGACCGGCGCTGGAAAAAACAGGGCGCCGGCCATCAGCTAAAGATGGAGTGGCGTCTGATTCGCACGCTCCGCCAGCAGCGCTACGATATGGTGCTCAATCTTGCCGATCAGTGGCCCAGCGCGATCATCACCAAACTGACCGGCGCGGCCACCCGCATCGGTTTTGACTTCCCGAAACGTCGTCATCCGGCCTGGCGTTTTTGCCATACCGCCCTCGCCTCAACTGAGCAGCATAACCAGCAGCATACCGTGCAGCAGAACCTGTCGATTCTGGCGCCGCTTGGGCTGGCTATTGATGACGCGCCGGCGAAGATGGGCTACAGCGATCAGGACTGGCGCGCCAGCCGCGCGCTGCTGCCGGAAGAATTTCAGGATAACTATATCGTCATTCAGCCGACCTCCCGCTGGTTCTTTAAGTGCTGGCGCGAAGCGCGGATGAGCGCCCTGATTAACGCGCTTTCTGACGCAGGCTACCCGGTCGTGCTGACCTCCGGCCCTGACGCCAGAGAGAAGCAGATGATCGACACCATTATGGCGGGCTGCCCCGATGCTCGCCTGCACTCCCTCGCCGGGCTGCTCACCCTGCGCCAGCTGGCCTCCGTCATCGATCATGCCCGTCTATTTATCGGCGTCGACTCGGTGCCAATGCACATGGCTGCCGCGCTGGGTACGCCGCTGGTCGCGCTTTTCGGCCCCTCCAAGCTCACCTTCTGGCGTCCCTGGCAGGCGCAGGGCGAGGTTATCTGGGCAGGCGATTTCGGCGCTATTCCTGACCCTGATGATATCGATACCGGCACGGACGAACGTTATCTCGATTTAATTCCCACCGACGCGGTTATCGCGGCGGCGAAAAAGGTACTGGCATGAGTAAATTCAGGCTGGCTCTGGTACGCCAGAAGTATCGCCCGGACGGCGGCGCGGAACGCTTTGTCTCCCGCGCGCTGGAAGCCCTCGACGACAGCGATCTTGAACTGAACGTCATCACTCGCGAGTGGCAGGGGCCGGTGAAGCCCGAGTGGAACATCCACATCTGCAATCCGCGCAAGTGGGGGCGGATCAGCCGCGAGCGTGGGTTTGCCGACGCCGCCCGCCAGCTTTGGCAGCGCGAATCATTTGACCTGGTGCAAAGCCATGAGCGCATCCCCGGCTGCGACCTGTACCGTGCCGGAGATGGCGTACACCGCCGCTGGCTGCAGCAGCGCTCGCGCATTTTGCCAGGCTGGAAAAGCCGCCTGCTGTTTGCCGACCGCTACCATCGCTATGTGATGCAGGCCGAGCGCGAAATGTACCAGGACTCGCACCTGCGCGGCGTTATCTGCAACGCGGAGATGATTAAACGCGAGATTATTGAAGACTTCGGCCTGCCGGCGGAAAAAATCCACGTCATCTATAACGCCATCGATAACCAGCGTTTTCTGCCGCCGACGGAAGAAGCCTTCGTCGCGCTGCGCGCCAAATGGAATCTGCCGATCCAGGCGACCTGCCTGATTTACGTCGGCTCCGGCTTTGAGCGCAAGGGACTGGATGCGGCGATCCGCGCCATCGCCCCGACCAATCGCTACCTGCTGGTGGTGGGCAAAGATAAAGAGCAGGGTCGTTACCAGCAGCTGGCGAAAACGCTGAACTGCGAGGAACGGGTGCGCTTTTTCGGTATGCAGTCGGAAACCCTGCCGTTCTACCAGATGGCCGATGGCCTGCTGCTGCCGACGCTGTACGATCCGTTCCCCAACGTCATTCTCGAAGCGATGGCCTGCGGCCTGCCGGTGATTACGACTACCGGCTGCGGCGGCGCGGAGTTTATCGTTCAGGGCAGCAACGGCTACGTTTGCGATGCGCTGGATATCCCGGCCCTGCAGGAGTCGGTTAACGCCCTGCCCGCTCGGGCTTTGGGTTCTGCAGAAGGCCAGCGCGCCCGCGAGCGGATCATGACCTGCACCAGCGAACGGCTCTCGGCGCAGCTGCTCTCCCTCTATCAGGATTTGGTGAAATAACGATGCGCATACTGTTTGTTATCGACGGCCTGCCCGGCGGCGGCGCGGAAAAAGTGGTGCTGACGCTGGCGGAGCATTTTCTTAGCCAGGGCGAACAGGTGTCGCTTTTTTCCCTGCGCGACATCTGCGAGTATCCGCTACCGGCGGGGCTGGATTATCAGGTCATCGCCGACCGCTGCCGCAAACCCTGGCGCAAACTCACCGAGCTATCCCGGCGCGCGCGCCAGCTTGATACGGCAATCGAGAAAGCAGAACAGCAGGGCCGTTTCGAACTGGTGCTCTCCAATCTGCATAAAACCGACCGCATCGTCTCCCGCAGCCGCCTGCTGAACGGGCGCAACGTCTGGTTCTGCCTGCACGGCGTGTTCTCGACTTCCTATCTCGGACATCGCAGCGGTTTTGACCGCTGGATGAAAAAGCAGAAGATCGGGCGCGTTTATCAGGGACGCAACGTCGTCACCGTCTCCGATGCGGTCGGTCAAGACCTGGTTGAGCAGTTCGCCATTCGCCCCGCCCAGCTGAAAACTATTTATAACCCGTTTGATATCGCCGCCCTGCGCGCCGCGGCTGAAGAACCCAGCCAGCGCCCCGACGGCGACTATATTATCCACGTCGGCCGCTTTCACCCCGGCAAACGTCACGACCGCCTGATTGAGGCCTATGCGCAAAGCGGCATCGACGCGCCACTGGTGCTGCTGGGGCAGGGCAAACCGGAACAAGAACAGCGCCTGCGCCAGCTGGCGCAGCAGCTACAGGTTGCCGATCGCGTCCTGTTTAAAGGCTTCCAGAAAAACCCGCTGCCGTGGATTAAAGGCGCGCGGATGCTGGTCCTGAGCTCCGATAGCGAAGGCTTTGGCAACGTGGTGGTGGAGGCGCTGCTGCTGGATACGCCGGTCGCCAGCACCCGCTGCCCGGGCGGCGTGACCGAGATCCTCACCGGCGAGCTGTCGCGCGGCCTGGCGGATCTCAACAGCCCGGCGCTGGCTCAGACGATGCAAAGCATTTACCATAGCCCGCCGGCCATCGACGCAGCGGCGCTGGAGAAGTTCAGCGTGGCATCGATTTGTCAGCAGTATCGTCAGCTGCGCAGCGCCTGACGCCGTTATTTAACCAGGATCAATGAGTTATGAGTCAAACGCCTTTACTAAGCATCGTAGCCGCCGTCTATAACGGCGAAAAATTCCTTGCGCAATTCTTTGAGTGCCTTGAGCAACAGCAGCTGGAAAGCTATGAACTGATCCTGGTGAACGACGGGTCGACGGACGGCAGCCTTGCGGTTATCGACCAGTGGAAAGAGCGCCTGCAAAACGTGATCGTGCTGGAGCAGGAAAACCAGGGCGTGTCGGTGGCGCGCAATACCGGCCTCGCCGCGGCGACCGGTAAGTACCTGACCTTCCCGGATATCGACGATAAGCTTTACCCGGGCATGTACCGTACGCTTCTGGAAATGGCGGAAAAGGGCAATCTTGACGTCGCCACCTGCAACGGCCGCTACGTCTACGAGACGAAAAAAGATATCCATCCCATTTTCCCGCTGGACCGGCTGCAGTCGACCGGCGTTTTGCCCGGCCACGTCTGGTTAAAGCAGGCGCTGGATTCTCGTAAGTTCCTGCACGTCACCTGGCTGAATATCTATCGCCGGGAATTTATCGCGAGCCACCGCTTCCATTTTGAGCCTGGCCTGCGTCATCAGGATATCCCCTGGACCACCGAAGTGCTGCTGGCGGCAGAACGCGTGCAGTACACCAGCGAGCAGTTCTACGATTACTATATTCACTCGGAATCGGTGTCGCATAAACCGGACAACGATGACACGCTGATGCGTTCAGCGCGCCACTACATGAAGATTCTGGAGATGCTGGACGCCATCAACCAGCGCTACCCGGATAAGGTTCGCGATATTTCCGCCTGCCGCTGGCAGATCGCCAAAGAGGGGCTGGGAATTATTCATACCTTCGATAGCATGAAAGATGAGTCAAAAAAGCATATTATCATTAAAGAGTTTTTCGACCGCGGCATCTGGCGCCTGATCTGGAAAAACGCCCGTACGTTCCGTCTACGCTGGCGTCTTGGACGCCGCTATCTGCGCATCAAGCGCTATCGCGACGCGGCTTAATACTGAATCCCTTAGTTTCCGCCAAAGAGATAGCTTTACGCGGGTTAAATGCTTAGAATTTGCCCGCAAAAACATAAATACGGATAAATCGCTTGGAATTGCTTTATACCGCCCTACTTTACCTCATTCAGCCGCTGGTGTGGCTGCGACTGCTGTTACGCAGCCGTAAGGCCCCTGCCTATCGTAAACGCTGGAAGGAACGTTATGGCTTCTGCCAGAACAAGGTAGAACCGGGTGGCATCCTGCTGCATTCCGTTTCCGTTGGCGAAACCCTGGCGGCTATCCCGCTGGTGCGCGCGCTACGCCACCGTTACCCCTATCTGCCGATCACCGTCACCACCATGACGCCAACCGGGTCTGAGCGCGCCATGTCCGCTTTTGGCAAAGACGTGCATCACGTCTATCTGCCTTACGATCTGCCCGGCGCGATGAATCGCTTCTTCAATACCGTTCAGCCAAAGCTGGTTATCGTGATGGAAACCGAGCTGTGGCCGAACATGGTCGCCACACTGCACAAGCGTAAAATCCCACTGGTGATCGCTAACGCTCGTCTGTCCGAACGTTCGGCGAAAGGCTATGCCAAGCTGGGTAAATTTATGCGTCGGCTGCTGAGCCGCATTACGCTTATCGCCGCGCAGAACGAAGAAGACGCTAACCGCTTTATCGCCCTTGGCCTGAAACGCAATCAGCTGGCGGTCACCGGCAGCCTGAAGTTTGATATTTCGGTCACCCCCGAGCTGGCGGCTCGCGCCATCACCCTACGCCGCCAGTGGGCGCCGCACCGCCAGGTGTGGATTGCCACCAGCACCCACGACGGCGAAGAACAAATTATTCTTCAGGCGCATAAAAAGCTGCTCGAGCGTTTCCCCAACCTGCTGCTGATCCTCGTCCCTCGCCACCCGGAGCGCTTCGGCGACGCCCGCGAGATGGTGCAGAAAGCGGGAATGAGCTACACCCTGCGCAGTACCGGCGAAATCCCGTCGAACAGTACCCAGGTGGTGATTGGCGATACCATGGGCGAGCTGATGCTGCTGTACGGTATTGCCGACCTCGCGTTTGTCGGCGGCAGCCTGGTGGAACGCGGCGGTCATAACCCGCTGGAGCCCGCCGCTCACGCGATTCCGGTATTGATGGGCCCGCACACCTTCAACTTCAAAGATATTTGCGCCAAGCTGCAGCAGGACGACGGTCTGATTACCGTGACCGACGCCGATTCGCTGGTGACGCAGGTTTCCAACCTGCTGACCGATGAAGATTACCGTCTGTGGTACGGCCGTCACGCGGTGGAAGTCCTGCACCAAAACCAGGGCGCCCTCTCCCGTCTGCTACAGTTACTACAACCCTACCTGCCGCAGCGGAGCCACTGATGTCGCCTCGCCTCTCGGTCGTGATGATCGCCAAAAATGCGGCGGATCTGCTGCCTGATTGTCTGGCCTCGGTAAGCTGGGCCGATGAGATAGTACTGCTGGATTCCGGCAGCAGCGATAACACCGTTGAACTCGCCCGCAGCCTGGGCGTTCAGGTACATATCAACCGCGACTGGCAGGGCTACGGCATTCAGCGTCAGCGCGCCCAGGACTACGCCACCGGCGACTATGTGCTGATGATCGATACCGACGAGCGCGTTACCCCGGAGCTTGCGCAGTCCATCCGCAGCGTGCTGGCCGCGCCGAAAGCCGGGGCGATATACAGCATCGCCCGCCGCAACTATTTTCTTGGCCGCTTTATGCGCCACAGCGGCTGGTACCCCGACCGCGTGATGCGCCTGTACGAACGCGACCGTTACCGCTATAACGATAATCTGGTTCACGAATCTCTCGACGGCCAGGGCGCGCAGGTTATCGAACTCGCGGGCGATCTGCTGCATCTGACCTGCCGCGATTTTTCCGGCTTTCAGCAAAAGCAGCTGGCTTACGCCGCCGCCTGGGCGCAGGAGCGCCATCAAAGAGGGAAGAAGACCTCGCTGGCCGCTATCTTCGGCCATACGCTGGGCGCCTTTGTTAAAACGCTGCTGCTGCGCGGCGGCGTGCTGGATGGAAAGCAAGGTTGGCTGCTGGCGGTAGTCAACGCGCAATACACGTTTAATAAATACACCGAGCTGTGGGCCCTGAGCCGCGGCTACTCGGAGAAAGTATCATTATGAGCACAAAAGCGATCTATCCGGGAACCTTCGACCCTATCACCAACGGCCATATTGATATCGTCACCCGCGCGGCCAGCATGTTCGATAAAGTGCTGCTGGCTATCGCCGCCAGCCCGAGCAAAAAGCCGATGTTCACCCTCGACGAGCGCATCGCGCTGGCCACCCAGGCAACGGCGCATCTGGTTAACGTTGAGGTTATCGGCTTCAGCGATTTAATGGCTAATTTCGCCCGCGCGCAGCAGGCCAATATATTGATTCGCGGCCTGCGGGCGGTGGCGGATTTTGAATATGAGATGCAGCTGGCGCATATGAACCGTCATCTGATGCCGACGCTGGAGAGCGTGTTTCTGATGCCGTGCAAAGAGTGGTCGTTTATCTCCTCTTCGCTAGTAAAAGAAGTGGCGCGCCACCAGGGCGACGTCTCTCACTTCCTGCCCGCTAACGTTCACCAGGCGCTGCTGAAGAAGCTGTAATCCTGCGCCTTCGGGGCTCTTCCCGGAGGCGATGCTGCGCATCTGTCCGGGCTACCGGACCAAGCGCAGCGCGAGACGGGATCAACGCAACCATCGCACCTTACTTCTGGCACTGGCGGCAATAAAACGTCGCCCGCTGTGCATGCTTGCTGCCGATAACCGGCGTCCCGCAAATGCGGCACGGCTCGCCCTTGCGGCCATAAACCTGTAATTCCTGGGCGAAATAGCCCGGTTTACCGTCGCTTTGCAGGAAATCCTTCAGCGTCGTCCCGCCCTGTTCGATGGAGCGCAGCAGGACCAGCTTAATCACTTTCACCAGCTGCTCGCACTCTTCGCGCGACAGCGAGGACGCCAGACGATCGGGATGGATCCCCGCCGAAAACAGCGATTCGCTGGCGTAGATATTGCCCACCCCAACCACCAGCTTGTTATCCATCAGCCAGGGCTTAATCGCGGTTTTCTTCTTCGCGCACTTCTGCTGGAGATAATCAGCGTTGAACTCATCGCTCAGCGGCTCCGGCCCCAGATGCGCCAGCGCCGGATGGCCCTCCAGCTCTTTGGTCCACAGCCAGGCGCCAAAGCGGCGCGGATCGGTATAGCGCAGGACCTTGCCGTTACTCATCACCAGGTCTACGTGATCGTGCTTCTCTGCGGGCAGCTCTTCGCTGAGGATACGCAGGCTGCCGGACATGCCGAGGTGGACGATAATCCAGCCGTCAGGCAGCTCCAGCAGCAGGTATTTGGCACGGCGGCGCACGCTGAGCACCGGAACGTCGCTCAGGCGATAGATCTCTTCGGAAACCGGCCAGCGCAGGCGTCCGTTGCGCACCACGGCGTGCAGGATGGTGGCGCCAACCAGGTGCGGTTCAATCCCGCGGCGGCTGGTTTCTACTTCAGGTAATTCAGGCATATTTTTCTCATATTAAAACAGCAGGCGCCGCTATTTTACCTCGTTCAGGAGGCCGCGACGCGACTAGTGCTGAAAATTCACGCCGATGGTTATCTGCCTGCCATCGGGCTGCGGTTTGAACTTCCAGCGCCAGAGCATATCGACCGCCCGCGCATCGTACTGTTCCACTTCGCTGCTTTTGCTCACCAGCACCAGCGTCGGCGCGCCGTTTTTATCAATATCAACGGTAAGCTCAGTCCGTTTATCGCCCTGCATCTGCGGCGCCTTCCACTCAACGCCGAAGAAAGACGCGTTCAACACCGCATTCTTGTCGATATCAACCGTCATACTCACCGGCGGGTCAAAGGGAACGAGCGTTTCATGGCGGTCCAGCTTTTTGCTCGCCGGCAAGATTTCCCCGGCTTTTGCGGTCTCTTCACCTTTCGCTCTTTCCCCGAGGATATCAGCATAATCCGCGTACACTTTTGCCGAAAGAATCGCATTACGCTCGCCCATGCCAACCCGCATCAGTAGCTTAGTTTTGATATTCGCTATTTTCTGCTCGGTATCCTCGGCGAGTGGCTGTAGCAACAGGGAGTAGATCATTGCGCCGATGTACAGTTCAGGATCGCGCTCGGCCCACAGGCTGCCCCACCCCATCCACACCTGCGGATCCTCCGGAGCCAGCGCCAGCAGTTGCGCCCACGTCGCCCGTTTCTCGTCAAAGGAAACATAGCTCTTTCTCAGCGCCAAATCCTTCAATAACGGCGCATAGTAGGGATGCGTTTCGACCAGCGCTTCCATCGCCTCGGTCATTTCGGTAAAACCTTCTATTCTGCCTTTGGTCGTTTTTTCTCGTTTTTTGAAGTAGATAAGCTGTAAATTGCGCGCCTCTTCCGCGCTCAGTTTCTTCTGCGGAAAAAGCGCTTTCATCCGGGTGAATTGAGCGGCCATCTCTTGCGCGGCGGCTTCCATTCCAGGTTTATTATGCCGGGCCGCCAGCCGTGAGATACGCATCGCCCGTGATTCCATTTCCCGATAGTGTTCATTCGGAGACAGGCGATCGCTGATAAAGGTCACCGGCATCAGCAGGCGCTTTCCCTGCCGATTAGAGTGAAAACGCCACTGCGGCGCGTAGTGGAGCGCCGCTTTATCAAACTCGGGAACGCCGCTGCTGCACTCAACCACCACGTTTAACAGCTCGCCGCTGGCGTCTGTATCCAGCGAGAGTACCGTCGTCGCCGACTTGATATATTTATTTATCGCCGGGTAGAGCATCGGCGGCACCGTCTCTTTGCCGATCCCATATCTTTCTGGCTCAATGCTGACGTGCCCCGGAAAGTGCTCGTTAACTGTGCTGATGCCACGCACGGGGCCTTCTTTAAACACGATCGATTTCGATAAAGGCAGCACCTTGCTACCTTCGCCTTTTTCCGTTGCATACCGGTCCAATGGCAAATCACAGGAGCGCGTCTGCATTCTGGCCTGCAGAATATGTAGGATTTGCCGGTCGTCAGACGGCATTTGCGCGATATACGCCGCTAACCGCTGCTGTAGCGCAGGCTGGCGCGAGCTATCCTTCAGGCCCTCCGCCATCAATAATCCGCTCGTAATGCTTTGCGTAAGCGCCTGAAACTGCGAATTTCGCACCCGCTCATTATCGCGGGACTGGATCAGCGCTAACGCCCAACCCAGCCAGGCGTCAGAGTTTTCCGGCGCAATGGCGATTGCCTGCCGAAAGGCTCTTTCCGCCCGCGATTTGTCCGCATCCGTTGTCAGCGTCAGGATAGCCGCGGCCAGCGTCAGATCGCCACGGTCCGGCATCCAGCTGAGATAATCCGTTATTTTGGGTAATGCTTTCGCTTCTTGTTCGCGATAGCCCAGTGCCTGCTGCCAGAGCGCATCCGCGGCGGCGGCATCTTTTTCACTCCAGCCAAGCGGCAGCTCCGCTAATGGCTTTTTCTGCGCGATAAATTGCTCGACAATCTTGTGCTGATTAAACGGTTCCCCACGCAGGATTATCTGAATAAAACGGGCATGACGGTCATAGAGAAAATCCGCCCAGGCGGGCGATGCCAGCTGATTCATACTCTGCCAGCGCCGCTGGTTTTGCTCGCCAATTGGGACATTGAATAAGGTGATACCGATAACAAAAACAATCTGCGCCACGGCAGCAATCAGATAGCCTTTATTGCGCCGGGTAATCGCCACCCACATCAGGGCGGAAAAGTAGAGAGTTCCCCCTAGCCACAGGCCGTAGAGCAATAAACGCTGGGGAGCATTCAGCGCCGCCGGTAAAAGCGAAAGCTTATCCACCAACATAAAGGGTGCAGACCAGAGAAAGAGCACCATATTCGGCGCGACAAAAAGCGCAATCAAAGACAAGATGACCAGCAGGTGTTTTAACTTCGGCGTAATCATTTATGGCTTACTCCGAAGAATCGCCAGCAGCCCCATCACGGCTATCCAGACAAAAAGCAGGATTAACGCCGCATTATCGTACCAGGCATGCCAGGGACCGCTCAGTTGGGTAAAATTACGCGCTAATATGGCCATCACCAGCGTGCTAATCACAGCCAGCGCGCCATGCCAAACAAATGCAGGAACTTTGCTGCGCATATTGCGCCACAGCAGCGTTAACGGCCCCGGCCCAGTTGACTGACGAGGTACCGCAGCGGCTGGCGCCACGCGAGGCTGCCGCTTTGCGGGCGCAGGCTTTGGACTAACGGTTTGTGTCCGCTTATGCTGCTTCGCCTGCTTTATCCCCTCAACAACCTGTTTTTCACGTGCGCAGACCAGGCACGGCATCCCGGCGAAATGCTGGTGTTTCTTACTACAGAGAACAATTTTTTGCGTACTGCGTAGCGCATAAGGACGCAGGATCTTCGCCCATTCATCGGCGGAAGGACGTTGGGCAGGCGAATCGCTAAAGGCGCGATCGAATAGCTTGCGTAGCCCAGCGGGCAGCAGGTGATGGGTACTGGCCGGTACCGGAGAGATATTCTTTGCGGCATTGATGCCGTAGGCGTAGCAACCGGCGGCGATGCGACCGGGTAAATCATCAGGCACTTTTGCCGCCTGCGCGCGGCCGCTATAGGGATGAATGCCGTGGTTGAGCAGCTGGAAAATAATCACCGCCAGCGAGAAGCGGTCCTGAGCCTCTTCCTGTTCGCCCGGCACCTGGCCAATGCGCTGGAACTCAGGCGCCAGGTAATCCGGCGTGAACTGCCCGGCCGGGAAACGCTCGCCCTCGCCCTGGATGCTAAAGCCATCGCAGTCAAGCAGCGCGATGTACAGGCTGTCGCGATAAAAACGCAGGTTGACCGGCTTCATGTCGATAACCCGGTGCTGGCGCGCGTGTAACGCCGAGACCAGGGTGGCGAGGTTGCAGGCCAGGCTCACTTTGGCGCCAATCCCCTCCGGCAGATTCTGCGCCTTCGCCTGCCGCGACTGCAAAATATACTCCAGCTCAATAGTGCGCCGGGTATCGAGCACCGGCATAACAAAGCCAATAACCCGCTTGCGCTCGTCGAAGAGCAAATAGTCAGGCCACGCCAGTTGGACGATCGCTTCACCGTCAGCAGGCGCGGGGATTTCCGGGCGCTGCGCAAGCATGGCGCTAAGCTTGCGCTGGTAATAGCCGGTATCGATATTGGGATGATAGATTTTCGCGACGCGGGAAGGGTCATCCGCCAGAAAATAGACGCTGCCAGCGCCGCCGCTCTTAATCAGTTTTCCCAGGCGTACCGCGCGACGTTGCTCGTTATAACACCCAGGGGCTTTTTTATGCTTCATTACGCAGAGCTACCAGAAGCGTCTTATCATCGCCGGTTATCGCCCAGGTGCGCGGGTCGTCAAGCGTGGCGCGTATCGCCTCACTCCCTTCAACCTCAGAGACCTGCGGCAAATAACGCAAAACAGGGTCCATAAAGGGGGAGAATAGCGCATCGCCGCGCTGGTTTAGCGCAAACGGCTGCACGCCGTCGGACATCATCACCAGTTGCGTGGCTCTGCCAGCAAACTGACGGATGCGTAAATGTTCGCGCCAGTCGTGGCTGGTGAGAAACCAGGTCTGGTTGGCGTATTCACCGTTTTCAGGTAACGAGAAGTGCTGCTCAGCGTCGATGCTCAACTCCGCGACGCCATCACCGATATGCAGCACCACTGAGGCGGTTTCCCCGAGCCATGCGGCCACAACGGTACAGGCAAAATCGCCTGCGGAAAGCCCTCGCTCCTGCGCCGCCAGCAGAACGACCTCACGCACGCTCGCTATCAGCGTCGCCAGCTGCTGTTCATCAGGCGCGGCGGTGAATTTCGCCAGCCGTTCGGCCAGCTCTCGGGCGACTAAAACCGCACCCTGTTCGCTATAAGCGGCTGAGCCTGCGCCGTCGCATACGGCGGCGACCAGACGATCGCCCAAATTGCGGTAGCAAAAGGCATCCTGACAAGGAAGGTTATTTTGTCGGTGGCTGCTGCCAATGACCGACGAAGCGTAAACGCGCCAGTTCATCGCGTCAGACCGAAATTTCTGACCAGCTATCCGTCGGCGGCAGCTGTGCTTTACCGCCAGGGGTAGACTGCGAAACTACCTGCATGCTGGCGCTCAGCCAGAGGAACAGCTCGCGGAACTGCAAACCTTTTAGCTGCTTCACGCCGTTTATACCGCTACGACTGAAGTGACCCATCGATTCGGAAGCCTCGCTACCCACGCTTATCGGGAATACGGCAACCTTATTCGCCGCCTGCGCCTCGCAGCACTCCTGGGCCGCCGTCTGCCAGTTATCCGTTGGCGCGCCGTCCGACATCAAAAACAGCCATGGCCGGGTATAGGGTACGCCAGCTGCTTTCAGGCGCTGCTTTTCAGCTTCAATTTCACTTAACGCCATGCTGACGGCCTGCCCGGTAGGCGTTAAGCCGTTGGCTTCAAGAACAGGTGCGGTGAAATCCATCGCATCGCACCAGTCGCCGTACAGCTGACACTCGTCGTAACCGCCATATTTAATCACCAGCAGGCGAACGCGTTTGGCAGCTATCACATCATGCTTGAGTTCTTCTTCCAGTAGCTTGAGCCCCTGATTTAGCTGGGCGATTGGCTGGCCGTCCATGCTGCCTGAGCAGTCAAGGATTAAAATCAAAGGCGTACGCTGTTCACTATTATCGATAAATGAAACATCCGGAATTAAAGACGTCATAACAATCCCTGTCGGTGGTTTTCTGTACCGGCAGGATAAACACCCCATGCTGGTAAGACAAGAAAAACCAATTCATTCATATGGTTAATGATTATCAATAAAAAAGAAGAGCGGGATATATTTCGGAGGCAGGATGAGTGTAAAGCGAAAACAAAAAACCCCGCCGGGGCGGGGTTTTTCTGTACAAGGAGTCTAAAATTATTTGATTTTAGCTTCTTTGTATAAAACGTGCTGACGGACAACTGGATCGAACTTTTTCAGTTCCAGTTTTTCCGGCTTAGTACGCTTGTTCTTCGTGGTGGTATAGAAGTGACCAGTACCAGCAGAAGAAACCAGCTTGATTTTCTCACGAATACCTTTAGCCATGATTTATTTCCTCTAAGTACTTAGTACTTTTCGCCACGGGCACGCAGTTCGGACAGAACTGTATCGATGCCTTTCTTATCAATAACACGCATACCTTTAGCAGATACGCGCAGGGTGACAAAACGCTTCTCGCTCTCAACCCAGAAACGGTGAGAGTGCAGGTTCGGCAGGAAACGGCGTTTAGTCGCGTTCAGTGCGTGGGAACGGTTGTTACCGGTCACCGGACGCTTGCCAGTAACTTGGCAGACTCGGGACATGTCTATTCTCCAAAAATCAAATTAGCTCGAGCTTCGTATGGGGTATTGGCGCCTCGTCAGGCTTTACAGCCCGGTCATCGCAGTTCTAAGCGAACTCTCGATTGCCAGGCCCAAATGCCAAACCCGAGATTCTCAAAGGTGGCGTAGTATACGCTGACTCGGCGATGTGCTCAAGTCCCGAACAGACAAAGATCCCGATGGATCGCGCGATCGGGGCTAAATCCAGCCGCGTTCAGCGAAAGATACGTACGCTCCGCGGCCAATAACAAGGTGATCCAGCACACGTATATCCATGAATCGACAACATTTTATCACTCTTTCGGTAATCAACCTGTCGGCCTTGCTCGGCTCAGGACTACCGGATGGATGATTATGTGCCAGGATCACCGCTGCGGCGTTCACTTTGATGGCTTCGCGTACGATTTCTCGCGGATGCACCTCAACGTGGCTAAGAGTACCAGAAAAAAGTCGGCTATGTTTCAATACCCGATTCTGATTGTCTAAAAAGATCACCATGAAGATCTCGCGCTCTTCGTCGGCCAGCTGGCTTTGCAGAAATTCTCGCGTCATCGATGGGGTAACCAGCGAGGGTTCTTCGGTCATTCGCAGACTAAAATAGCGTCGCGCCAGTTCAGCGATCCCTTTTAGCTGCGCATATTTCGCCAGGCCAATGCCTTCCACCTCGGCAAACTGCGACTCCTCCGCCGATAACAGGCCGTACAGCGAGCCAAAACGCTGCAGCAACTCGCGCGAAAACGTCATCACATCCTGCGTGCGGGTACCGGTACGTAAAAATAGCGCCAACAGTTCAATATCCGACAAAACTTCGATACCGTAGCGCTGCATCTTTTCCCTCGGCATCAGGGATTCTTGTATTTCCATCGCGGCCTCTCCTTCCTACTCCGCGCTATCCTGGCACAGCCTTTTTGCGCCGCCGATACGCAAGTTTTATCCCTGCGTGGCGCCTCGCAAAGTGAATCTCTACCAGGCACACGATGCCGTGAGGATTGTGATAAGATGCGCGAATTCTGGTGTACCGCAACAGGAAAAAATCATGATGAGTCTGGCTGGTAAAAAGATCGTTCTTGGCGTGAGCGGCGGCATTGCCGCCTATAAAACGCCGGAACTGGTGCGCCGCCTGCGTGACCGCGGCGCGGATGTCCGCGTCGCCATGACGGAAGCCGCAAAAGCCTTCATTACGCCGTTAAGCTTACAGGCGGTGTCCGGTTATCCGGTATCCGACAGCCTGCTCGACCCGGCCGCCGAAGCGGCGATGGGCCATATTGAGCTGGGGAAATGGGCTGATCTGGTCATTCTTGCCCCCGCCACCGCCGACTTAATCGCCCGCATCGCGGCAGGCATGGCCAACGATCTCGTCTCGACGATCTGTCTCGCTACGCCGTCACCGGTCGCCGTCGTGCCCGCCATGAACCAGCAGATGTATCGCGCCGCCGCCACCCAGCATAATCTTGGCGTCATCGCCGCCCGCGGCCTGCTGGTATGGGGCCCGGACAGCGGCAGCCAGGCCTGCGGCGATATTGGCCCAGGGCGGATGCTCGACCCGCTGACCATTGTGGATATGGCCGCGCAGCATTTCTCTCCTGTCAAAGATTTGCAACATCTGAACATCATGATTACCGCGGGCCCCACCCGCGAGCCGCTGGATCCGGTGCGTTATATCACCAACCACAGTTCTGGTAAGATGGGCTTCGCGATTGCCGCCGCCGCCGCGCGTCGCGGTGCGAACGTTACGCTGGTGAGCGGCCCGGTTTCGCTGCCTACGCCGCCGTTTGTACACAGAATTGATGTCACCACAGCACTGGAAATGGAAGCCGCGGTGCAAAATAGCGCGTCTCAACAGCAGATTTTTATTGGCTGTGCGGCAGTCGCCGACTACCGTGCGGTCGCCATCGCCGAAGAAAAAATTAAAAAACAAGGTGATGAATTAACCCTGAAAATGGTTAAAAATCCGGATATCGTCGCAGGGGTCGCTGCGCTTAAGGCCAACCGCCCTTACGTCGTTGGGTTTGCCGCCGAAACAAATAATGTGGAAGAATACGCACGGCAAAAGCGAGCCCGCAAAAATCTTGATCTGATTTGCGCCAATGATGTTTCACAGCCAAATCAAGGATTTAACAGCGACAGCAATGCATTACACCTTTTCTGGCAGGAGGGAGATAAGCGCTTACCACTTGAGCGCAAGGAACTCCTGGGCCAATTATTACTCGACGAGATCGTTACCCGTTATGATGAAAAAAATCGACGTTAAGATTCTGGACCCGCGCGTTGGTCAGCAATTTCCGCTGCCGACCTATGCCACCTCCGGCTCCGCCGGACTTGACCTGCGAGCCTGTCTCGATGACGCCGTAGAGCTGGCTCCCGGCGCAACCACTCTCGTGCCGACCGGCCTGGCGATTCATATTGCCGATCCTTCTCTGGCCGCGGTCATTCTCCCGCGCTCCGGGCTGGGCCATAAGCACGGTGTCGTACTGGGTAATCTGGTCGGTTTGATTGATTCTGACTATCAGGGCCAGTTGATGGTTTCCGTCTGGAACCGCAGCCAGCAGAGCTTCATCATCGAACCCGGCGAGCGTATCGCGCAAATGGTGTTTGTGCCTGTTGTGCAGGCGGAATTTAACCTGGTGGAAGATTTTGACGCCACCGATCGCGGCGAAGGCGGCTTCGGTCACTCAGGGCGTCAATAAGCCCGGCGATAGAAAAAATCTTTCGGGGCGTCGCCGACAAAAGGGCAGCCTGAAGGATGAAGTGGAACCAGCATCGCAAAGCGCACTAATGCAATAACATCACCGCAGGCCACAGCTTGCGGTCGCTTTGTGGGTGCCTGCCTGACAAGTGCTTTTTCAGGGGTATTTTAAAACATGGCAGAAAAACAAACTGCGAAAAGGAATCGTCGCGAAGAAATACTTCAATCTCTGGCGCTAATGCTTGAATCCAGCGATGGGAGTCAGCGCATTACCACAGCGAAACTGGCGGCGTCCGTTGGCGTATCCGAAGCGGCTCTGTATCGGCATTTCCCGAGCAAGACCCGCATGTTTGATAGCCTGATTGAATTTATTGAAGACAGCCTGATTACGCGCATCAATTTGATTTTAAAAGATGAAAAAGACACCTCAGCGCGCCTGCGGCTGATTGTTCTGTTGATTCTTGGGTTTGGCGAGCGTAATCCTGGGCTGACACGAATTCTGACCGGCCATGCGCTGATGTTTGAACAGGACCGGCTTCAGGGCCGTATCAATCAGCTGTTCGAGCGTATTGAAGTTCAGCTGCGTCAGGTGATGCGGGAAAAGAAAATGCGCGAAGGCGAAGGCTTTACCGTCGATGAGGCCCTGCTGGCCAGCCAGCTATTGGCCTTCTGCGAAGGGATGCTGTCGCGCTTTGTGCGCAGCGAGTTTAAATATCGCCCGACGGACGATTTTGACGCCCGCTGGCCGCTGGTCGCCGCCCAGCTGAAGTAATTATCGCCTGTCTCTATGCAGCCAGAAAGGCTGCATCTCTTCCCACAGGAACTTTATCCGCGTTGATATCCTGCAGCTCTTAGCGTAGCGGCTTAAATCAGCCCGGCGCCTGCCGGGCCGCGGTTTATACGCCGTACGCTTCGCGATAGGCGCGAACTGACGCCAGGTGTTCAGCCATTTCCGGCTTCTCTTCCAGATAGCTAATCAGGTCTTTCAGCGTCACGATGGAAATCACTTTACAGCCGTAGTCGCGCTCAACTTCCTGAATCGCGGAGATTTCGCCGCGCCCGCGCTCCTGACGGTCAAGAGAAATCAGCACGCCGGCCAGCTCCGCGCCGTTGGCCTGGATAATTTCCATCGATTCCCGAATCGCGGTGCCTGCGGTGATAACATCATCCACCAGCATCACGCGGCCCTGCAGAGCGCTTCCCACCAGATTTCCGCCCTCGCCGTGGGTTTTCGCCTCTTTACGGTTAAAGCAGTAAGGCAGATCGCGGTCATGGTGTTCCGCCAGCGCGACCGCCGTGGTCGTGGCAATCGGAATACCTTTGTAGGCCGGGCCGAACAGCAGGTCAAAATCAATCCCGGAATCCACCAGCGCTTCGGCGTAAAAACGGCCTAACAGAGCCAGATCGCGCCCGGTATTAAACAGGCCGGCGTTGAAGAAATAGGGGCTCTTGCGCCCGGATTTCAGCGTAAACTCGCCAAACTTAAGTACCTGCTTGTTAAGCGCAAACTCAATAAACTGGCGCTGATACGGTTTCATGGATTCGCTCCTCATCTTACTTTTCTACGGACAAAAAAAAGGCGACTTCTCAGTCGCCTTAAAAACTAGTTTTGCAACGCCGCTTTCTGCGTCGTGACAATGGATTCGATACCCCCCCGGGCCAGTGCCAGCAGGGTGAGGAGTTCTTCATGAGTGAACGGCTCGCCTTCCGCCGTTCCCTGCACCTCGATGATGCGACCATCTTCGGTCATCACCACGTTCATATCGGTTTCCGCCGCGGAATCCTCAACGTATTCCAGATCGCAAATCGCTTCGCCATTCACGATGCCTACGGAGACCGCCGCCACCATCCCTTTCATCGGGTTGGTTTTCAGCTTACCGGCCGCAACCAGCTTATTGAGCGCATCGGCCAGCGCCACGCAGGCTCCGGTGATCGATGCGGTGCGAGTGCCGCCGTCGGCCTGCAGTACGTCGCAGTCCAGCGTGATAGTGAATTCACCCAGCGCTTTCAGGTCAACTGCAGCGCGCAGCGCGCGCGCGATCAGGCGCTGGATTTCCATGGTGCGCCCGCCCTGCTTACCTTTTGCGGCTTCACGCGCGTTGCGAGTGTGGGTAGAACGCGGCAGCATGCCGTATTCCGCGGTGATCCACCCCTGGCCCTGGCCTTTCAGAAAGCGCGGCACGCCTTCATCAATAGAAGCGGTGCACAATACTTTCGTGTCACCAAATTCGACCAGCACGGAGCCTTCTGCGTGTTTTGTGTAGTTACGGGTCAGGGTTACTGGGCGCACTTGATTAGCGCTACGGCCTGCTGGACGCATGGTGTTCTCCGGCTTGAAACGAATGTGGCTGCGCATTATACGGATAATGCGCGCTTATTCCTATCCTGATAAGGCCTCGAAAGCTATAATCCACCCCACTCTCCTTTAAAAACAGGAACGTCTATGATCCGCAGTATGACCGCCTACGCCCGGCGTGAAATCAAGGGTGAATGGGGTAGCGCCGCGTGGGAACTGCGCTCGGTAAACCAACGATATCTGGAAACCTACTTCCGCCTGCCGGAGCAGTTCCGTAGCCTGGAGCCCGTGGTGCGTGAACGTATTCGTTCCCGTCTGACCCGCGGTAAAGTCGAATGTACCCTGCGTTTTGAGCAAGACCCGAGCGCGCAGGGCGAGCTGATCCTCAACGAAAAACTGGCAAAGCAGCTGGTTAACGCCGCCAACTGGGTCAAAATGCAGAGCGACGAAGGCGAAATCAATCCGGTCGATATTCTGCGCTGGCCTGGCGTAATGTCGGCTCATGAGCAGGATCTGGACGCTATTACCGCCGAAATCCTGGGCGCGTTGAACGGCGCGCTGGATGACTTTATCGTCGCCCGCGAAACCGAAGGCCAGGCGCTGAAAGCGCTGATCGAACAGCGTCTCGACGGCGTGACGGCCGAAGTGGCTAAAGTGCGCGCCCATATGCCGGAAATTTTACAGTGGCAGCGCGAGCGTCTGGTTGCCAAGCTGGAAGATGCGGAAGTGCAGTTGGAAAACAACCGCCTCGAGCAGGAGCTGGTGCTGATGGCGCAGCGTATAGACGTCGCCGAAGAACTGGATCGTCTGGAAGCGCACGTGAAAGAGACGTGGAATATCCTGAAGAAGAAAGAAGCGGTCGGTCGCCGCCTCGACTTTATGATGCAGGAGTTCAACCGCGAGTCGAACACCCTGGCGTCTAAATCTATCAATGCTGAAGTGACGAACTCCGCCATTGAGCTGAAAGTGCTTATCGAACAAATGCGCGAGCAGATCCAGAACATCGAGTAACGGTTTCCCGCCCGCCACATCACGTTCGGACAAAAGGCCATGGTAAATCATGGCCTTTTATTTTCGCTGCGTTTCAGAAGAAATAGTTTTTATCCAGCATCCGGCAGGTTAAAAACGCCCCTGCGGCGCACAGCAGCGTGGGAGCCAGATAGCTGTGATCCATGTGGGTGAACTCCATCACCAGCGCCACCGCCGTTAGCGGCATTTGCATGGATGCAGCGAGGAACGCCGCCGCGCCGACGAGAGCAAAACTGGCGCAATCTCCCCCGGGAAGCAGCTGTTGCCAGAGCATGCACAGCAGCAGGCTGGTCATGCCGCCGACCGCCAGCCCAGGCGTCAGCAGGCCGCCTTCCGCGCCGCCGCGCAGCACCGCCAGAATCACCACCATTTTTAGCGCCAGCAGCATCGCCGCCCCGGGGAAACCCAGTTCATCGTTGAGAGCCAGCTGCATAGGCCCTTTACCGTTTCCCGGAAGCTCAGGGAAATAGAGGCTGAGGACGGCGAGCAGGGAAAACGCCAGCAGACAGAAAACCGGCATCTGCCAGTTACTTCGGACGTGCGAACGCGCCGTGCTGGTCGCTTTGCGAAAGAGCCAGGCCCCGGCGCCAAGAATGGGGCCGGTGATAACCGCCCACCAGACAAATGAATGCGGCAGGATGTCGGAAGCAAAATGGTATTGCGATTCATCGCCTAACCCGAGCGTTGCCGTCCACGCGGCAATCGCCGAGGTGATAATCGCCGCCAGCGTTTTTTCCCAGCTAAACGACAGCAGCATGACCTCAAGGCTGAATAACGCACCGGCCAGCGGGACGTTATACACCGCCGCCAGGCCCGCACCGGCGCCGCAGGCAACCAGCGTTCGGGTTTCATCCGCCGTCAGCCCCAGCTTACGCGCCACCATCCCCGCCCCCAGCGCGCCCATTTCCCGGGGAGCCACTTCGCGACCAAGCGGAGAGCCCAGCGCCACGGTGACGATCTGCAACAGAGCATGAATCGTTGTGGTACCCGCAGGCATTGGCACGGAAGGGTTAGCCACCGCCGCCGCAATTGAAACCCGCTTCTGCCCATAGCGTCCAAGCAGCCACCAGCCGAACCCGGCGATGGCTCCCCCCGCCACAATGGCCGAGATGCGACGAGGCCAGGAGGAATCCGTGACGCCCTGTAGAAATGACTCCGCGCTCACGATCTGCCCAGGGCTGTAGCCAAAAGCCAGGTGCTGAATCGCGTGTAAAATCAGCGCCAGAACCATACCTGACAGACCGGCCAGTATCCCCGTCAGCACAACGGCAATCAGGCGGGTGAAAGAGTTTTTATTGCCAGCGGCTGCAGTCATTTTCTCAGGCCCTGAAAGAGGAAAATAAAAGGATAAAGGTCGGGAATTAAACATTAGGTATTCATTACGTATTCGCTAGAGATGTACGCCAGCGCCTTCATCATTACTTTTTCTAATCTATATTAAATAATAAAATGACATATTAACGTTTAAAAACAGGATACATAGGCAATACAAACATTACATAAATCTGGTTAAAGACATTCACTTTAGAAAAACTCAATCGTGATCCTGAGCACAAATCGTTAACCTTCCGCCATCACCGTGGGGGATTTATGCTGCTTCATATTCTTTATCTGATTGGGATTACGGCGGAAGCCATGACCGGCGCGCTGGCTGCCGGGCGCCGCCGTATGGATACGTTTGGCGTCATTATCATCGCTACCGCGACGGCCCTCGGAGGCGGTTCGGTGCGCGATATTCTGCTTGGCCACTATCCGCTTGGCTGGGTACAACACCCCGAGTACGTCATTATTGTTGCCGTGGCCGCGGTCCTGACCACGATTGCCGCCCCGGTGATGCCGCATCTGCGACGCTTGTTCCTGGTGCTTGATGCGCTCGGCCTGATCGTGTTCTCTATCATTGGCGCCCAGATCGCGCTGGATATGGGCCAGGGCCCGGTCATCGCCTCCATTGCCGCTGTGATCACCGGCGTTTTTGGCGGCGTGCTGCGCGATATGTTCTGCAAGCGCATCCCGCTGGTGTTCCAGAAAGAGCTGTACGCCGGGGTATCATTCGCCGCCGCGGTGCTTTATATCGCGCTCCAGCATTACGTCAGCAATCACGATGTGGTGGTTATCTCCACCCTGCTGTTCGGCTTTACCGCCCGCATGCTGGCGCTGCGCTGGAAGCTGGGCCTGCCGGTATTTAATTACAACCATAGCGCACATTAGTGCTTTCAGAATCCCGGAACGCGTTGCCCACTCAGCCACTTCGCTAGCGCGGCAACATCCGGATGATGTAAGAACGTCACCAGCTGCCGCGCTCGTTCTGCTCCGATACCCGGCAGGCGTCGCCACTGCTCTTCGTTGCGATCCTGCATCCGTCGCCAGTCATCCTCCTTCAGCCCGGCAAATGCCGTCTTCGGTATGGGCACGCCGATTGCCTGTATCCAGCGCAGGAAAGGCCGTTCGCGCGCAAGGTTAAACTGATGCCACAGCCGCTGCCCGCGCTGCGCAGAGATGCCCGGGATGGATTGCAGCCGCTCCGGCGTAAACGCCAGCCATGAAAAGAGATGCCCCATGCTGCGGGCATCGTGCAGAGTTCGCCACAGCGCTTCCCCCGCGCCGTCAATATCGAGAACCGATCGGGATGAGAGCCAGACCAGCCGCGAGAGAAACTGCTCCGCGCACTCGGGGGTGGCGAAGTAGCAGGTTAAGGCATTGAAACGCGCCGCCGGTGGCCGGGGTTTATTACGCTGAGCCGTGCGCCAGACGACCGAATCGATGCGCGGTATCCCCTGCCCGGCAAGGCTGATTTGCAGCTGATCGCCAACACCGATGTCCAGATTGTACCAGCGGGATACCGAGCCGACGTTCACCCGCTGCACGCGCTTATCGTCCAGCAGCTGCGGCTCCAGGAGCGCCACCACGGCTATTTTACCGCTGCGCCCGACGCTAAAGCTGATACCGCGAACCTCCATAACCCGCGAGGCAGGCGGGTATTTCCAGGCGATAACCCAATCGCCCTGACCCGGCGCCCAGTAACGCCCGGCGGACTCTTTTGCCCGCCGCACCACAACGCCATCGGTGGCAAAAGGCAGCGGTGAAGTCAACCAACGCTGGCGCCATCGTTCAACCTGCTGCGCATCCGCGACAGGATGCGAAAAAAGCGTGCTGTAAAGAAAGCCGCCCTGCCGCAGCAGCGCCAGCCGCTGCTCCATATCCTCTGGACCATCGGGCCACGCCCAGATAAAGATGCCCAGCCTATCAAGCTCCGCTTGCGCCTCCTGGCGCATCATCATGCCGGCTACTTTTGCCCGCGCGTTCATGCCGCCCATTCGCTTTTGTACATGCCCCTCGCGGAGCAGGAACAGCTCACCCTGCAGCACGCTATTCGCCAGTACGCCGTCAGAGGTTTTAGGAATTGAGGGGATCTGCAAGACCCTGGCCGTCCAGTCTTCCCCGGTCAGGCCGTTACCCCGGCTTATCGCCTGCGTCAAACGCCCCTGCCGATACACCAGCGTGATCGCGACGCCATCGACTTTCGGCTGTACCCACAGGCCGGACTGGCCACGCATCCAGCGCGCCACGTCGGCTTGATTCGCCAGTTTACGCACGCCGGTGTGCGCCACCGGATGTCTGGTATCCCCCCTTAGCGGCGGAAGCGCAGAGTGAGCGGGAGTCTCGCCGGTGAAGCAGCGCTGCCAGTATGCCAGCCGCGCCGCAAGCTGGTCATAGACTTCATCGCTTACCGTACTGCTCCCCTGCTGCCAGTAGGCGTTATTCCATTCCGTTATCCGCTGACCGAGACGTTCCATTTCCTGTTCAGCCTTGGCCTGCGGCCACGCGGGGCAGGCTGCCTGCCCGTATCCCACCAGCATCCACAGCACCAGCGCCCAGACTCCTTTTTGCATCGCGATGCCCTCCTGTTTTCTCACCGGGGATTGTGCCGCAGGCTTATTTTCATCGGCGAGAGGGGATTTTTAACGCTGCGAGCAGGCTTCCGGCTTTTCTGTGTTGTTTCTGCAACGCCCGGAGAAATCAGGGAAACGGCAAGCAAAATGAAAGAAAGAACGCAAAAAGTGTGACAGGGACTGCGTCACGCTGCGCCGCCGTGTATAATAGGCTCGTATGTAAGCTCTATTTCGACCACCACATACAAAAGACACTCATGGCTCAAGGCACGCTTTATATTGTTTCCGCCCCTAGCGGCGCGGGTAAATCCAGCCTGATTCAGGCTTTATTAAAAACCCAACCGTTGTACGACTCTCAGGTTTCTGTTTCGCATACCACACGCGCTCCGCGCCCGGGTGAAGTGCACGGTGAACACTATTTCTTTGTGAATCACGACGAATTCAGGACGATGATTGGCAGAGACGCTTTTCTTGAACATGCAGAAGTCTTTGGCAACTATTACGGCACCTCGCGCGAAACTATCGAGCAGGTACTGGCGACCGGCGTCGATGTCTTCCTCGATATTGACTGGCAGGGCGCGCAGCAAATCCGCAACAGAATGCCCGGCGCGCGCAGCATTTTTATTCTGCCGCCGTCAAAAGATGAGCTTGATCGTCGCCTGCGCGGCCGCGGTCAGGACAGCGAAGAGGTTATCGCGAAACGTATGGCGCAGGCAGTTGCAGAAATGAGCCATTACGCGGAATATGATTACCTGATTGTGAATGATGATTTTGATACCGCGCTGAGCGATCTGAAAATTATTATTCGCGCCGAACGTCTGCGCATGAGCCGCCAAAAGCAGCGACATGGCGCTTTAATCACCAAACTGTTGGCAGACTGAACCCACATTCAGTATTATGCCCAGTCATTTCTTCACCTGTGGAGCATTTTAAGTATGGCACGCGTAACTGTTCAGGACGCTGTAGAGAAAATTGGTAACCGTTTTGACCTGGTACTGGTCGCCGCGCGTCGCGCTCGTCAGATGCAGGTAGGCGGAAAGGATCCGCTGGTACCGGAAGAAAACGATAAAACTACCGTTATCGCACTGCGCGAAATCGAAGAAGGTCTGATCAACAACAAGATCCTCGACGTTCGTGAGCGCCAGGAACAGCAAGAGCAGGAAGCCGCTGAATTACAAGCCGTTACCGCTATTGCTGAAGGTCGTCGTTAATCACACTGCGGGTCGCCCTTGTATCTGTTTGAAAGCCTGAATCAGCTGATTCAAAATTACCTGCCCGAAGAGCAAATTAAACGTCTTCGGCAGGCTTATCTCGTTGCACGTGACGCTCACGAGGGCCAGACACGTTCAAGCGGTGAACCCTATATCACGCACCCGGTAGCGGTAGCCTGTATCCTGGCCGAGATGAAACTCGACCACGAAACGCTGATGGCCGCTCTGCTGCACGATGTGATAGAAGATACCCCCGCCACCTACCAGGACATGGAGCAGCTTTTTGGTAAAAGCGTTGCTGAACTGGTAGAGGGGGTGTCAAAACTTGATAAGCTTAAATTTCGCGACAAGAAAGAGGCCCAGGCCGAAAACTTTCGCAAAATGATTATGGCGATGGTGCAGGATATCCGCGTCATCCTTATCAAGCTTGCTGACCGCACCCACAACATGCGCACGCTGGGCTCATTGCGCCCGGATAAGCGCCGCCGCATTGCCCGCGAAACGCTGGAAATCTACAGCCCTCTGGCGCACCGTTTAGGTATTCATCACATCAAAACCGAGCTCGAAGAGCTGGGCTTTGAGGCGCTGTATCCTAACCGCTACCGCGTTATTAAAGAGGTAGTTAAAGCGGCACGCGGCAACCGTAAAGAGATGATTCAAAAAATCCTCTCCGAAATCGAAGGGCGCCTGCAGGAAGCGGGAATTCCCTGTCGAGTAAGCGGTCGTGAAAAGCATTTGTACTCCATCTACTGCAAGATGGTGCTCAAAGAGCAGCGCTTTCACTCGATTATGGATATCTACGCCTTCCGCGTCATCGTCCATGATTCCGACACCTGCTACCGCGTGCTTGGCCAGATGCATAGCCTTTACAAGCCGCGTCCGGGTCGCGTCAAAGACTACATTGCCATTCCAAAGGCGAACGGCTATCAATCTTTGCACACCTCGATGATCGGCCCGCACGGCGTCCCGGTTGAGGTACAAATTCGTACCGAAGACATGGACCAGATGGCGGAAATGGGGGTGGCGGCGCACTGGGCTTATAAAGAGCACGGCGGCGAGAGCAGCACCACCGCGCAAATCCGCGCCCAGCGCTGGATGCAGAGCCTGCTGGAGCTTCAACAGAGCGCCGGTAGTTCATTTGAATTTATTGAGAGCGTGAAATCCGATCTGTTCCCGGATGAGATTTACGTTTTCACCCCGGAAGGGCGCATTGTCGAACTGCCCGCTGGCGCGACGCCGGTGGATTTCGCCTACGCGGTGCATACCGATATCGGCCATGCCTGCGTCGGCGCGCGCGTCGACCGCCAGCCGTATCCGCTGTCGCAGTCGCTCTCCAGCGGCCAGACGGTGGAAATCATCACCGCGCCGGGCGCACGCCCGAACGCCGCGTGGCTGAACTTTGTCGTCAGCTCGAAAGCGCGCGCCAAAATTCGCCAGCTGCTGAAAAACCTCAAGCGCGACGATTCCGTTAGCCTCGGACGCCGCCTGCTCAACCACGCCCTCGGCGGTAGCCGTAAGCTGGCGGAGATTCCGCCAGAGAATATTCAGCGTGAACTTGAGCGCATGAAGCTGACAACCCTTGACGATCTGCTGGCCGAAATCGGCCTCGGCAACGCCATGAGCGTCGTGGTGGCAAAAAACCTGCAGCAGGGTGAAACTACCGCCGTGCCTGTACAGCCGGCGCCTATCGGCCATAACCATCTGCCGATTAAAGGCGCAGATGGCGTGCTGATCACCTTTGCCAAATGCTGCCGTCCGATCCCCGGCGACCCGATTATTGCGCACGTCAGTCCTGGCAAAGGCCTGGTCATCCACCATGAGTCCTGTCGTAACATTCGCGGCTATCAGAAAGAGCCGGAGAAATTTATGGCGGTCGAGTGGGACAAAGAGACGGCGCAGGAATTTATCACCGAAATCAAGGTGGACATGTTCAACCATCAGGGTGCCCTGGCGAATCTTACCGCCGCGATCAACACCGCCTCTTCCAATATCCAAAGCCTGAATACGGAAGAGAAAGATGGCCGCGTTTATAGCGCCTTTATTCGCCTCACCGCACGCGATCGCGTACATCTGGCGAATATTATGCGCAAAATTCGCGTCATGCCGGATGTGATAAAAGTCACCCGTAACCGAAACTAGTATTATGAATTCACAGCGTTATGCGCGTATCTGCGAGATGCTCGCCAGGCGTCAGCCTGACCTGACGGTCTGCATGGAGCAGGTCCACAAACCTCATAACGTCTCTGCGGTCATTCGTACGGCCGACGCCGTTGGCGTGCATGAAGTGCACGCTATCTGGCCGGGTAGCCGTATGCGTACCATGGCCTCTGCGGCGGCCGGCAGCAATAGCTGGGTGCAGGTTAAAACCCACCGTACTATTGGCGAGGCCGTCACGCATTTAAAAGGCCAGGGCATGCAGATCCTGGCGACCCATCTCTCTGATAAAGCCGTTGATTTCCGTGAAATCGACTATACCCGCCCTACCTGTATCCTGATGGGGCAGGAGAAAACCGGCATTACGCAGGAAGCGTTAGACCTGGCGGACCAGGACATCATCATTCCGATGACTGGCATGGTGCAGTCGCTGAACGTTTCCGTCGCCTCGGCGCTTATCCTCTACGAAGCCCAGCGCCAGCGGCAGAACGCCGGCATGTACCAGCGCGAAAACAGCATGCTGCCGGAAGAAGACCAACAGCGTCTGCTGTTTGAAGGCGGCTATCCGGTGCTGGCGAGGGTCGCAAAACGCAAAGGTCTTCCCTACCCCCACGTCAACGAGCAGGGCGAAGTCGAAGCCGATGCCGCGTGGTGGGCCACCATGCAGGCGGCGAAGTAATCATGCAGGGCCGTCTGCTGGATGCGGTGCCGCTCAACTCCCTGACGGGCGTAGGCGCGGCCCAGAGCAGTAAACTGGCGAAAATCGGCCTTCACACAGTGCAGGATCTGCTTCTGCACCTGCCGCTACGCTACGAAGACCGCACCCATCTGTATCAAATCGGCGAACTGCTGCCCGGCGTTTACGCCACCGTTGAAGGCGAAGTTCTCAACTGCAATATCACTTTCGGCGGCCGCCGGATGATGACCTGCCAGATAAGCGACGGCTCCGGCATCCTCACCATGCGCTTTTTTAACTTCAGCGCGGCGATGAAAAACAGTCTGGCAACCGGGCGCCGCGTGCTGGCCTACGGCGAAGCGAAGCGCGGTAAGCACGGAGCGGAGATGATCCACCCGGAATATCGGGTTCAGGGCGATATGAGTACGCCTGATTTACAGGAAACGCTGACCCCGGTTTATCCCACCACCGAAGGCATCAAGCAGGCTACGCTGCGCAAGCTCACCGACCAGGCGCTGGAGCTGCTTGAAACCTGCGCGATCGCCGAGCTGCTGCCGCCGGAGCTGGCCCAGGGGATGATGAGCCTGCCGGACGCCTTACGCACCCTGCATCGCCCGCCGCCCACGCTACAGCTTAGCGAGCTGGAAAGCGGTAAACATCCGGCCCAGCGGCGCTTAATTCTGGAAGAGCTGCTGGCGCATAACCTCAGCATGCTGGCGCTGCGGGCAGGCGCCCAGCGCTATCACGCCCTCGCGCTTAGCGCTAACGACACGTTAAAAGACAAGCTGCTGGCCTCCCTCCCCTTTACGCCGACCGGCGCGCAGGCGCGCGTCACGGCTGAAATCGAGCGCGATATGGCGCTGGACGTGCCGATGATGCGTCTGGTGCAGGGGGACGTGGGCTCCGGTAAAACCCTGGTTGCCGCGCTTGCCGCCCTGCGCGCCATCGCCCACGGCAAACAGGTGGCGCTGATGGCGCCGACCGAGCTGCTGGCTGAACAGCACGCCAATAACTTCCGCAGCTGGTTCGAACCGCTGGGCGTTGAGGTGGGCTGGCTGGCGGGCAAACAAAAAGGCAAAGCGCGCCAGGCGCAGCAGCAGGCTATCGCCAGCGGACAGGTGCAGATGATTGTCGGGACCCACGCCATCTTTCAGGAGCAGGTCCAGTTTAACGGCCTCGCGTTGGTAATTATCGATGAACAGCACCGTTTTGGCGTCCATCAGCGGCTGGCGCTGTGGGAAAAAGGCCAACAGCAGGGTTTTCATCCGCACCAGCTGATTATGACCGCCACACCGATTCCGCGTACCTTGGCGATGACCGCTTATGCCGACCTCGACACCTCGGTCATCGATGAACTGCCGCCGGGCCGTACGCCGGTCACCACGGTGGCCATTCCGGATACCCGACGCAGCGATATTATCGACCGCGTGCGTAACGCCTGCACCCACGAAGGTCGTCAGGCCTACTGGGTCTGTACGCTGATTGAAGAGTCGGATCTGCTGGAAGCCCAGGCGGCGGAAGCCACCTGGGAAGAGCTGAAGCTCGCGCTGCCGGAGCTGAATATCGGCCTGGTGCACGGGCGCATGAAGTCCGCCGAGAAGCAGGCGGTGATGAGCGCGTTCAAGCAGGGCGAGCTGCATCTACTGGTCGCCACCACGGTGATTGAAGTCGGCGTGGATGTGCCCAACTCCAGTCTGATGATCATCGAAAACCCGGAGCGTCTGGGCCTGGCGCAGCTGCACCAGCTCAGAGGCCGCGTCGGGCGCGGCGCGGTAGCCTCCCACTGCGTGCTGCTCTATAAATCGCCGCTGTCAAAAACCGCCCAGAAGCGCCTGCAGGTTCTGCGCGACAGCAACGACGGTTTCGTCATCGCTCAGAAAGACCTGGAAATTCGCGGTCCCGGCGAGCTGCTCGGCACCCGCCAGACCGGCAACGCAGAATTTAAAGTCGCGGACTTACTGCGCGATCAGGCCATGATCCCGGAAGTTCAGCGCATCGCCCGCCATATTCACGAACGCTATCCCCAGCAGGCCCAGGCGCTGATTGAGCGCTGGATGCCGGAAACCGAACGCTATTCCAACGCGTAGCGCGAACGTCATCTCGCCACGCTGCGCATAATTTTTATTCAGATGAGTGGATTATGAAACGAGAACTGGCCATCGAATTTTCGCGCGTCACCGAAGCCGCCGCGCTGGCAGGCTACAAGTGGTTAGGCCGTGGTGATAAAAACACCGCCGACGGCGCCGCCGTCAACGCCATGCGCATTATGCTCAACCTGATCAACATCGACGGCACCATTGTGATTGGCGAAGGCGAAATCGACGAAGCGCCGATGCTGTACATCGGCGAGCGCGTCGGTACCGGCCACGGCGATGCGGTAGATATCGCCGTCGATCCCATCGAAGGCACCCGCATGACGGCGATGGGCCAGGCCAACGCGCTGGCGGTCATGGCGGTAGGCGATAAGGGCTGCTTCCTGAACGCGCCGGATATGTACATGGAAAAGCTGATTGTCGGCCCGGGGGCGAAAGGTACCATCGATATGAACCTGCCGCTGGCGGAGAACCTGCATAACATCGCCCGCGCGCTGAATAAGCCGCTGAGCGAATTAACGGTCACCATCTTAGCCAAGCCGCGCCATGACGACGTCATTGTTGAGCTGCAAAAGCTGGGCGTGCGCGTGTTCGCCATCCCCGACGGCGACGTTGCCGCCTCTATTCTGACCTGCATGCCGGACAGCGAAGTTGACGTTATGTACGGTATCGGCGGCGCGCCGGAAGGCGTCGTTTCCGCAGCGGTGATCCGCGCGCTGGACGGCGATATGAACGGCCGTCTGCTGGCGCGTCACCACGTGAAGGGCGACAGCGAAGAGAACCGCCGCATCGGCGAAAACGAGCTGGAACGCTGCAAAGCAATGGGCATTGAAGCCGGCAAAGTGCTGCGCCTGGACGATATGGCGCGCAGCGACAACGTCGTTTTCTCGGCGACCGGCATCACCAAAGGCGATCTGCTGGACGGTATCACCCGTAAAGGCAATATGGCCACCACCGAAACCCTGCTGATCCGCGGCAAATCCCGCACAATTCGCCGTATTCAGTCGATTCATTATCTCGATCGCAAAGATCCGGATATCCAGCTGCACATCCTGTAAAACATTTGATCAATAGAGCTTTCCAGCCTTTTCGGGCTGGAAATCTGCTCTCGTCGCGGTGAAGATACGCTAACAGGATTGAGAGGAGAGACGCTATGGCAAACTGGGTTACAGGCAAAGTCGTAAAGGTTCAAAACTGGACGGATGCGCTGTTTAGCCTCACCGTTCACGCACCGGTTGCGCCGTTTACCGCAGGTCAGTTTGCCAAGCTGGGCCTGGACATTGACGGTGAACGCGTGCAGCGCGCGTATTCCTACGTCAACGCCCCCGGCAATCCCGATCTTGAGTTCTACCTGGTGACGGTTCCGGAGGGCAAGCTCAGCCCACGGCTGGCGGCACTGAAGCCGGGCGACGAAGTGCAGATTGTCAGCGAAGCCGCCGGTTTCTTCGTCCTGGAAGAGGTACCGGATTGCGACACGCTATGGATGCTCGCTACCGGCACGGCGATTGGCCCGTACCTGTCGATTCTCGAAGAAGGGAAAGACCTGGATCGTTTTGAAAACCTGGTACTGGTGCACGCCGCGCGATATGCCGCCGATCTCAGCTATCTGCCGCAGATGCAGGCGCTGGAAGCGCGCTATGCGGGCAAGCTGCGCATCCAGTCGGTCGTGAGCCGGGAAACCGCGCCGGGCATGCTCACGGGGCGCATCCCGTTCCTGATTGAAACCGGCGCGCTGGAAGAGGCCGTCGGCCTGCCGATGAACGCCGAGAGCAGCCACGTTATGCTGTGCGGTAACCCGCAGATGGTGCGCGACACTCAGCAGTTGCTGAAAGAGACCCGGCAGATGAGCAAGCACCTGCGGCGCCGACCGGGTCATATGACCGCCGAACACTACTGGTAATCAGGATTCCGCTTTCCAGCGCACGTCCAGCGTCTCTTTACCAAACTTATTCGCGCCCTGGGTGCCGACAAACGCGCCCAGGTCGATCAGCATCATGACGATAATCAGCGTCGGTATAAACCGCCCGACGCCCCACTGCCAGACCACAGGCAGCATTGACCAGTTGCCCGCCAGCAGCATCCACGCCAGAATCATCAGCAGCGCCCAGAGCCCGGATTTACCCCGATCGTGCAGGCGTTTAATAGTCACCGCCGCCGTCGGCCACAGCAGGCACACCAGAATAAAAGCCGCCGTCTGTAGATTAAGAAGATTACTGCCGGCCAGCGTGAACAACGCGCTCATGGTCACTATCCAGATAGCGATCCAGATCCAGAAGTCGCGACGTCCAATCCGCCCTTTAATTGAGAATAGCCACTGCTGTAGGGTCATATTTTATTCCTTATCATCATCACCGACGTAGTTTACCCTGAAGGCGTGACTTTTTGACAAGCGTGACGGTTCTCGTTTTAATCGTCAGCAGATAAAAAAAGGGAAGATGGGCATGAAGAAGTGGGCAACCTTATGTTTGATTGGGCTGGCGGCGTTATCCGTTGGCCAAAAGGCGTTGTCCGCCGAGTCAGACGCCAGCGCTACGGCACCCTATCTTCTCTCCGGCGCGCCGGTCTTTGATATTTCCATCAGCGAGTTTCGGGAAAAATTCAATCGCGATAACCCGAAGCTAACGCTCAATGAATTTCGCGCCGTCGCCGCCAGCAAAGACCAGGCGAACCTGACCCGCGCCGCCACCAAGATCAATGAGAACCTCTACGCGTCGACCGCGCTTGAACGTGGAACCCTCAAAATTAAATCGATGCAAATAACCTGGCTACCGATTCAGGGGCCGCAGCAGAAAGCGGCGAAAGCCAGGGCCCTGGAGTATATGAGCGCCGTGATGCGCGCTTTTGTGCCCACGCTAAGTCAGACGCAAAGCCAGCAAAAATTGCAAAAACTGCTGACCACCGGAAAAGGCAAACGTTACTTCAGCGAAACCGAAGGCGCGGTGCGCTATGTGGTGGCAGACAACGGCGAAAAGGGGCTGACCTTCGCTGTTGAACCGATTAAGCTGGCGCTATCTGAAACGCTGGAAAACAACAATAAATGACAAAAAGCAAAGCCTTTCCAGTGATGAATCTCTATACTGTTTCACAGACCATGCTGCCCTCGGGGGCGGCTATATTCCTTAATTCGCTTTGAAGCGTGGAGAATAAAAATGCGACATCCTTTAGTGATGGGTAACTGGAAACTGAACGGCAGCCGCCACATGGTAAACGAACTGGTCGCAAACCTGCGTACCGAACTGGCTGGCGTGACCGGCTGTGCAGTTGCAATTGCTCCGCCTGAAATGTACATCGACCTGGCGAAACAAGCCGCTGCCGGCAGCCACATTCACCTGGGCGCGCAGAACGTTGACCTGAACCTGTCCGGCGCATTCACCGGCGAAACAAGCGCTGAAATGCTGAAAGACATCGGCGCTCAGTACATCATCATCGGCCACTCCGAGCGTCGTACCTACCACAAAGAGTCCGACGAGCTGATCGCTAAAAAATTCGCGGTACTGAAAGAGCAGGGTCTGATTCCGGTTCTGTGCATCGGTGAAACCGAAGCGGAAAACGAAGCGGGCAAAACCGAAGAAGTGTGCGCCCGTCAAATCGACGCCGTTCTGAAAACTCAGGGCGCGGCGGCCTTCGAAGGCGTGGTTATCGCTTACGAACCCGTATGGGCGATCGGTACCGGCAAATCCGCTACCCCGGCTCAGGCCCAGGCGGTGCACAAATTCATTCGCGATCACATCGCGAAAGCCGATGCGAAAGTGGCTGAACAAGTGATCATCCAGTACGGCGGTTCCGTTAACGCGGGCAACGCAGCGGAGCTGTTCACCCAGCCGGACATCGACGGCGCACTGGTTGGCGGCGCATCTCTGAAAGCTGACGCTTTCGCGGTGATCGTTAAAGCAGCAGAAGCCGCGAAAAAAGCGTAATTCGCTTTAAAGGCTACCCCCGGTCGCGCTTCGCAACCGGGCTACTGACCAGAAATCTGCAATATTTGTAGCCCGGCTCAGCACAGCGCAAGCCGGGTTTTTTACCCCGCTATAGTTTCCCCAACGCCTGATACCACAGATAGTCCAGCGGCAGCAGAATCAAATAGCTCACCGCCGCCAGCGCGATACACAGCAGCATTCCCGCCCTTGCAGGCACTTTCCCCAGCCCCATCGCCACCACAATCGGTGACGCTTGATACGGCAGCAGCGGCGTGGAGTACCCCAGCACCTGAATCATAATCACGCTCAGCAGCGGGAAGCCGGTCGCATCGGAGAAGCTCTGCGCGAAGGTGGTATACAGCGCCGGTACGCCGTTGGCGGTCATGATAAAGTTCAGCGCGCTGGTAATGCCGGTCAACGCGAGAAAGCTGGTAAACGGACTCTCTTTATCCAGCGGCATAATCTGCAGCAGCGCATTGCCCACCACGCCGCCGATACCGGTTTGGGTCACGGTGATAGCCAGCCCGAGAATGCCGGCAACGTAAATACAGGTGCGGATATTCACGCCGCTGGAAAACTCCTCGCCGCTGATAAAGCCGACCCGCGGCAGCAGCGTTACCACCGCCGCCGCCAGCCCCGTCCAGGCCGGCCCCACGCCGTGCCAGCTTTCGGTCACCCAGAGCGTCAGCACCACCGCCAGCAGCCACGCCAGGCGCTTCTCATCGCGGCTCATCGGCGGCAGCGGCGTCATGTCGCGCGGCGGGTGCGGTTTTCCGGGAAACAGCCAGCATATTAATGCAATCAGCACAGCGCCTTTGAGCCAGCCGAGCACCGGCGTATGCAGCAGTAAATAGGGCAGGTAATTCAGGTGAATACCATATGATCCCTCCGCCGCGCCGCTCATCACCAGATTCGGGACGTTGGCGGGTAGGATGGTGGCAGACAGCTGGAAGGTACCGAACCCCACCGCCAGCGCCAGGCCAAACCACGGGCGCGTCCCCTCTTCAATACCGGCACGCCTGGCCATTGCCGCCACAATCGGCATCAGCAGCGCGATACGTCCCATATTGGACGGCATCACAAACGCCAAGGCATAGCTGAGCAGCACCACGCTGGCGACCATCAGCGGCCAGGAGTCGGTCAGCCGCGACGAAAGCGACCGCGCCGCCCTGTCCGCAAGTCCGGTTTTGCGGATAGCGATCCCCAGCACAAAGCCGCTGAACACCAGCCAGAACGCCGATGAGGCAAAGCCGCCGAAAATCACCTCCGGCGGCGCGATTTTGGCGATCATCGCCGCGGCAAAAAACAGCAGCGCGGTCATAAACTCCGGTAGTAAAGAGGTCGCCCAGAGGAGAATAGTGATGCCGACGATGATAGAGGGAAGGAACAGAGGGTGGGAAAACCAGAGCGACATACCTGTCTCCTGTCGTTTTTTTCAGCAAGAATACGACGGACAACAGGACAGGTAAACGCCAGATATAGTGGGGTTATGACAACACCGGTGCGGGCAGATTAGTGATAATGAATTTCGCCAAAGTATTCCGACAGCACGTAATAACGGCAATATTCAAAAGGGCTGTTATGCCCGGCCTGAAACGTCTGTCTGGCGACGGATAATAGTGGTTTATTCGCCGCGATCTGCAGTTTTTCGCACAGGTCGGGGGAAGGTAAGATCGCCTCAACCTTTTCAATCGCCGAGTCACTGGTGACGTTTAATAGCGAATAAAGCGACGTATGTTCCAGCGCCTCTGGCGTGAGCTGCAGATCGGGAAAGAAGCTAAGATCGAGATAGATCTTTTCATGGTTAAACGGACGATTATTCAGGCAACGAATACGCGAGATATAGAGATAATGATGATGGGCGGGCAGGCTCAAACCATCTGCCTGAGCGTCACGCGCGCGACGCGGCGCAATCTCAAGAATACGGTTCTCTATCTCGACGCTGGCATCCTGAAGATCGCTGGTAATGCCGCGAAACGTGTGGCCGTAGCTCACTCCCTCCGGCACTGAGCACACTACCGATCCGCTTCCGCGCTGGGACGAAATAATGCCCGCATTGATTAATTCGCTCCAGGCCTGTTTAACCACGATGAGCGAGACGTTATAGGCTCTGGCAACCTCTTTTTGCGTCGGCAGCTGGCTGCCTAACGGCAAGGACCCATTCTGAATCTGCTGACAGATGATAAAAAATAGTTGCTTATAAAGCGGAGTAAAGCTCGTTTTATCAACCTGCAAACTGCGCACCTCACGTCTTCGCCAGCAGGGGACGTTTTACCGTCCCCGGCAGGGTGAATTCGCTACCCTGCGATTTGCCTGGCCAGTTGTGCCAAATCGAAATGATTCATACGATCCACGGTCGTTAAATAATCGGCGGGAAAAGCCTCCACGCCATGGAATGCGCCGGAAATCGCTCCAACCATGGTAGCGACAGTATCAGTATCATTGCCGATATTAACGCCGGAGATAATAGCATCTACGGCAGAATTCGGACAACACGCGAACAGGCCAAAGGCCGCCGGTACGGCTTCACTGACGTGCAGCCCGGAACCAATAATATCGGCAAGTTCCACCACCGCCGTTTCCCAATGACGATGGCGTTGACCGATAGCCACGGCCAGCTCGATGCGTCGGGCAACGGATGGGCCTGCCACCATCATCGCTCCTTGCTCCTGCGCCAGCAGATAGCCTCTTTGCGCGCCATAAATACCGGCGGCAATAATGGTGTCCGCATTGGTCTGCGATCTTAATGCTTCACTGGTTGCCGCCGCCATCGCCGCTGCGCCGGACATCGCCAGCACGTTATTATGCGTAAAGCGGCAAATCTGCAGCGCGCAGTGAATCGCCGCGTCAATATCCCCCGGATGCAGCACCGCCGCCGGCCAAATCTTCATGGCGGCGCCGTTGGTGGCTTCCGCGTTTCCCTTATTAATAATCTGTACCGACTGCTTTTCGCCTTCAAGATCGCCCTGCAAGGAGGCACGATTGTCATTGAATATCGCTTTCATTGCCGCACGCGTCGTCGGGCCGGTAAAGTTGGCGTAGTAAGGGTAATCCAGCCACTGCTGGAAGGCCTCGCGCATCGCCTCATCGCTGACCTGGCGCTGATGACGCAGCAGCGCGTCCATAATGTATTTCGCCTGAATAAAATCATCCGTGCACATACCCGCTTCGTTGCAGCGGCCAAACGTATCCGCTGGCGGTTTTTGAAAGGTCGTTACCCAGCCGCCGAAATAGTCCTTAATTTGCTGCTGGGTCCGTACTTCCGTCGCCGCGCCCATCGCGTCCGCTGCAGCGGCGCCTACCAGGCATCCCAGTATTTTGTTTTGATCAACGTGCATGATGACTCCTTATTTCACGGTCATGGCTTGTGCCAGCGAACGGCTGGACAGAAAAGTATTGAGCTGGTCGGGATACGGCAGAGCGGTCATTGCCCCTTTTGCCGTCACCGCCATTGCGCCGCAGGCGTTGGCATTGCTGATGGCCTCCGCCAGCAAGGCATGATTCCAGTAGTTTTCGCGGGAAAGCGTGAACAGCAGGCCGCCGACAAAGGCATCGCCAGCTCCGGTGGTATCGACGACCTCCACGCGCGGGGCGGGAAAAAGGAACTCTCCCTCGGCGGTGATGAGCAACGCCCCTTCGGCCCCCAACGAAATGATGGTGGTATCACAGCCCAGATCGCGCATGTAATACCGCGCATCCAGCCAGTGGCTGGCGCCGCTCAGCTGACACAGCTCATCGGCCGAGACTTTGCAGATAGACGCCAGCGCAGCGGAGCGGGCGATCAGGTCAGGGATCTCAGCGGTATTGCGCCACATCTTGCTGCGCAAGTTGACATCAAACAGAACGTAGCCCCCGGCCTCCCGCATTCTTCGCGCGCCCTCAAGACATGCCTCGCGAGCGGGACTGTCGGTGAGACCAATGGAGCTAAAGTAAAACCATTCGTATTTTCTGAACGTCGGCAGATCCTGAGGTGAAACGTAGGTATCAGCCCCCGGATGCACCAGATAGGTAAAGCTGCGCTCGCCGTCAGCCGTCAGATTGACGATCAGTACCGCACTGGTCAGGCTCGCATCCAGCCGCAGCGAAGAGACATCGACGCCGTTATCCTGAAAAACCTGGCGCAGGAAACGCCCGGCGTCATCGTCGCCAAGGCAGCCGATAAAACCGCACGTTCCGCCCAGCCTGGCAACGCAGACCCCCACGTTCGCCGAAGCGCCTCCGGGACATTTCAGGTAGCTGTTCTGTTTTTCCGGCACCAGATCGACGGAGGCATCACCGATAACCCAAACCTTATTCATAACGTTCATTCGCGCCGCCTCCTTATGCCTGTTTCTGCGCCAGAGAAAGCTGAATATCACGATAATATTCGTTGTTAATCAGATACTTTTTCATAAGCAGCCCAACCGCAAGGTGGAACAGAGCTGGAATCAGCGTCATCATCAGCGCAATACCGGTTAACGAACGTGCGCTCTGTTCAACGTCGGCCTGATAGCCAAAGTGGCTCAGCAGAAATCCCAGTACGCCCCCCGCGATCCCCATACCAAACTTCTGGAAGAAGAGAATGCCGCCAAACGCGAGGCCGGATACCCGCAGTCCGGTTTTCTTTTCGCCATAATCCACCGCTTCGGCGATAGAGGACCAGAACACCGGCATTTGCATATCGCAGAAGAAATTAATAAGAAAATAGAACGTAAATGCCAGGATAAGATTTTCACGCCCGACGAAGAAATACATCATCGCGCTTAGTACAAAAGTAATAATCTGGGTGTAGCGGAACATCTTAATTTTATCCCAGAACTTGGTTATCCAGGTGGTGGCGATCATCGCCAGAATAGAGGCGACAACGCCGGTAGTCAGAAAAGGTGAAATCAGGCTATCGCCGCCATTAAGATAATACTTGGCATAATAGGCCGCGACGGAACCGCGAATAACGTAACCGCACATCAGCAATAAAATAACAACCCCAAGAATAATCCACTGATCGTTACGTAACAGATACTTAAACTGCTTCCCTACCGATAGCGAAGTAATTTCCGGCTCGCTACGTTCACGGGTGGTGAGAAAACAGAAGATAAACAGCAGGGCCCCCATCGCGCCCATTAGCCCCATAGAAAACTGGTAACCCAGCGCCTTGTTGCCCTGCCCCAGCCAGACGGCAAGCATCGGGACGACAATAGTGACCAGGAAAGCGGCAATTTTGGTCATCACAAAGCGATAGCCGTTTGCGCTTAGCCGTTCCACGGGATCGCTGGTAATCACGCCAATCATCGAGATATAGGGAATAGTGATAGCGGTATAGACCAGGGTCATCAGAATATAGGTGCCATAGGCCCACGCCAGCTTGGCCATATAAACCATATCAGGCGTGATAAACATTAAATAAACGGCGAAGCCAAAAGGGATGGCAAACCACAGCAGCCACGGGCGGTAGCGTCCCCAGCGCGTATTCAGCTTATCGGTAAGGACGCCCATGGCCGGATCGATAATGGCATCGATCATCCGCACAACCACGAAAAGTACGCCGACATCAGCGGCGCTCAGGCCGTAGATATCGGTATAAAAATAGGCGAGAAGCAGCTGCATGGCGATGATCACAACGTTTATCGCCATATATCCTGCGCCGAAGCCGATTTTTTCCACGATAGAAAGTTTCATGTTGATATTCCTTTACGCTTAGCCGCGCAAATAGAGGGAACAATTAATGATGTCACTACATGAAATAAAAACGTTTTTATAAATAAGCCACCAGTCAGACACGCAATGGAGGCTATGAAGAGAGTGTAACGATCCTCAAAAAGATATAAAGGTATACCTTTATATCTTTTGATCGGTTTCACATATTTTTATACACCCGATCCTACCCCGACGTTAAACCGGGATAAGAATCAAGGAGATAATTAATGGCGGGAACGTAAAGGAAATTAACGGGATGCCAGAATGGCGCAGCTATGGTCCTGAATCTCTTCCGCCGATGCGCGATTCAGCGTCAGCAGGTTACGCTCGGTCGCCAGCAGCACCAGCGAGCCGTCGCTCTGCTTCGCCATCGCCAGCGCGAAACGCCCCATATGTTCGCGCGCTTCCGGCACCTCTTCAGCCAGCATCAGGAACGGGCTGCGCTGCGCCAGCTCCGTTTCGGTGACCCGGCGCGCCAGATATTCGTGGCCCAGTAGTCCACCGGGCAGCGGCAACCAGCGACTGCTGATAGCGGGCGCTTCCTTGTCCAGCTGAGTACGGACATCGGGACGCAGGCAGGAGATATGGATATGGAAATGATTTTGCGTGCGTCCGCTGCGCGAGTTGATCGTCAACGAGACCGCGTCATCCGATACGGCGGAACCACGATGCTGGCTCATGATTTCACGCCCCTGCCAGGCCTGCCAGAAGAAGTTCGGCGTCAGGGGATTGAGCAGCAGCGGGCTTTCGGTGCCGTTAATGCGGTAAGTGGGCATCAGCAGATACTGCAGCGGGCCATTGCGGTCTTTAAACAGGACATAGCCGCCCTTCAGGTTCACTTCCACGCAGGGCGCGGGATCCTGGCGCTGCTGTTGATTGGGGACGCACTGTTGCAGAACAATTTTGCGCAACGCATCAGGGTTGCCGGAATGGAGCCAGTAGTAGCCGCCGGCTATCGCCGCCACAACCGCCACCAGCAGCGCTAATAAAAGGTATCGTACTCTTCGCATTCTATTTTCCTGTCTCAGCCAGAAACGGAAGAGTAACGCAGTTTGATGACTAAATGAAAACAGGAAGAGGTTCGGTGTGTTTTCCCGGAGGCGGCGCTATGCGCCTGTCCGGGCTACCCCCTATTCCCGACAAACTCACCGCTGCCGGGAATAAGAAGAGGCTATTTAACGCTGATTGATCTGGTCGAAGGTGCCGCCGTTGGAGAAGTGCTCTTTCTGCGCTTTCGTCCAGCCGCCAAACACGTCATCAATGGTGAACAGCTTCAGTTTCGGGAACTCATCGGCGTATTTTTTCGCTATTTCAGGGTCACGCGGGCGATAGAAGTTCTTCGCCGCAATCTCCTGGCCTTCCGGCGAATAGAGGTACTTCAGATACGCTTCCGCCACCTGGCGAGTGCCCTTCTTGTCGACCACTTTATCCACCACGGAAACCGTCGGCTCGGCGAGAATCGATTCGCTCGGCGTCACGATCTCAAATTTATCTTTACCCAGCTCATTGGTCGCCAGCAGGGCTTCGTTTTCCCAGGCGATCAGCACATCGCCTATCCCGCGCTCTACGAAGGTGTTCGTCGCGCCCCGGGCGCCGGAATCCAGCACTTCGACGTTCTTAAACAGCGCTTTTACGAACTCCTGCGCCTTCGCCTGGTCGCCATTGTTCTGGTGCAGGGCGTAGCCCCAGGCCGCCAGATAGTTCCAGCGCGCGCCGCCGGAGCTTTTCGGGTTCGGGGTAATCACCGACACGCCTGGTTTAATCAGGTCGTTCCAGTCGTGAATCTGCTTCGGGTTGCCTTTACGTACGAGGAACACGATGGTGGAGGTATACGGCGCGGAGTTATCCGGCAGACGTTTCAGCCAGTTTTTGTCGATTCGGCCGCGTTCGGCAATTGCATCGACGTCATAGGCCAGCGCAAGGGTCACCACGTCGGCTTCAATACCGTTGATCACCGAGGTCGCCTGTTTGCCGGAGCCGCCGTGGGATTGACGAATCACCACGTTGTCGCCGGTTTCTTGCTTCCAGTGGGCGCTAAAAGCTTTGTTGTACTGTTCGTACAGCTCGCGCGTCGGATCGTAAGAAACGTTTAATAGTTGAATGTCTTTTGCCAGAACGCTGGCGGATGCCAGCAACAGAGTTAACCCCACGCCCCACTTATTCATCGCACCGCTCTCTTTATGTAGTGTTGTGATGGATTAAGCGTGCCAGAAAGCGGACTGATGATTAAAGAATAAAAAAAGATTGGCTATAACTTGCGAGTATATAGAACGGGGAAGTGTTGCCCCCTCCCGAACGGGAGAGGGCGGGAAGCGTTAGACTTCTTCCATACGGCCCAGCAGCGCCTGCAGACGATCCTGCCAGCCCTGCTGCTGTTCTTTCAGCTGACCGTTTTCACGCTCAAGCTCTTCACGGCTGTGCTGTGCGCTCTGTACTTCCTGCGCCAGCGTGTTGTTCTTCTCTTTCAGCTCTTCGATTTCCATCTGTAACAGAGTGATGGTATCAATCGCCTGCTGAACTTTAGATTCTAATTTCTCAAACACTTCTAATGACATCGTCATACCTCTCCTGAACTTGCAAGGCGTTGATAGAAACCGTCCGTTTCGTATACGCGTTGACGCCTTAACGAAAATTAGCGCACTACAGTGGTGATGTAGTCGATTGTATGAAGCCCCGTCGCCCCTGTCCAGCGACAACCCGCGTAGATTGCGGTTTGCGACACTTTTCAGCCTTTACCTGGTCCGTTCGCCGCTTTTACCCGGCAGTTTTTCGTAATTGTTAATCAAGGCGTAAAAAAATGCGCGGTGAAACGCTCCCGCAAACGACCGAACACGCGTTTATGGCGCGAAAACGCTCATTTTCTTGACGTGGTACACACATTTGAATTTCGATATTTCTCGTTTTTGTTCGTTAACGATAAATTAACACTATGCCTACATGGCAGCGTGGTCGCCTGCGACCTTCACACATACAATAATCATCACTACGCTTCAGGATTCGATTATGAGCCAAACATCAACACTAAAAGGCCAGTGCATCGCAGAGTTCCTCGGTACCGGGTTGTTGATCTTTTTCGGCGTTGGGTGCGTCGCTGCGCTTAAGGTCGCGGGAGCCAGCTTCGGTCAATGGGAAATCAGCATCATCTGGGGTCTGGGCGTCGCCATGGCGATTTACCTGACCGTAGGGGTTTCCGGTGCGCACCTTAACCCGGCGGTCACCATCGCGCTGTGGCTGTTCGCCTGTTTTGACGGTCGTAAAGTTGTTCCTTTTATCATTGCGCAATTCGCTGGCGCCTTTTGCGCTGCGGCTTTAGTTTACGGGCTTTATTACAATCTTTTCTTCGATTTCGAACATACCCACAATATGGTGCGCGGTAGCGTCGAAAGTCTCGAGCTGGCAGGCATTTTTTCTACTTACCCGAACCCGCATATCAATTTTGTGCAGGCCTTCGCGGTAGAAATGGTGATTACCGCTATCCTGATGGGCGTCATTCTGGCGCTGACCGACGATGGCAACGGCGTGCCGCGTGGCCCGCTGGCGCCGCTGCTGATTGGTCTGCTGATCGCCGTTATCGGCGCATCCATGGGCCCGCTGACCGGCTTCGCCATGAACCCGGCGCGTGATATCGGACCGAAAGCCTTCGCCTGGCTGGCAGGCTGGGGCAATGTCGCTTTCACCGGCGGCAAAGATATTCCTTATTTCCTGGTGCCGCTGTGCGCGCCAATCGTCGGTGCTGCGCTGGGCGCATTTTGCTACCGCAAGCTGATTGGCCGCCACCTGCCTTGCGACACCTGCGTCGTCGAAGAGAAAGAAGCCGCATCCCCCTCTACGACGCAACACAAAGCTTCGCTGTAATCTGACTACGGGACTCATACTATGACCGACAAAAAATATATCGTAGCGCTCGACCAGGGCACCACCAGCTCCCGCGCCGTGGTAATGGATCACGATGCCAATATCGTCAGCGTCTCTCAGCGAGAATTCGAACAAATTTATCCGCGCCCAGGCTGGGTTGAACACGACCCGATGGAGATCTGGGCATCGCAAAGCTCTACGCTGGTCGAAGTACTGGCAAAAGCCGATATTAGCTCCGATGAAATCGCGGCGATCGGTATCACCAACCAGCGTGAAACAGCCATCGTGTGGGAGCGTGAAACCGGCAAGCCGATTTATAACGCTATCGTCTGGCAGTGCCGCCGTACCGCCGAAATCTGCGAGCAGCTCAAGCGCGACGGCATGGAAGAGTACATCCGCAAGGCCACCGGCCTGGTGGTTGACCCCTACTTCTCCGGCACCAAAGTGAAGTGGATCCTTGACCACGTCGAAGGCGCGCGCGAGCGCGCTAAACGCGGCGAGCTGCTGTTCGGCACCGTAGATACCTGGCTTATCTGGAAAATGACCCAGGGACGCGTTCACGTGACCGACTACACCAACGCCTCGCGTACCATGCTGTTCAATATCCACGAGCTGGACTGGGACGACAAAATGCTCGACGCGCTGGATATCCCGCGCGCCATGCTGCCGGAAGTGCGCAAATCTTCCGAAGTGTACGGCCAGACCAACATCGGCGGTAAGGGCGGGACGCGTATTCCGATCGCCGGTATCGCCGGCGACCAGCAGGCGGCGCTGTTCGGCCAGCTGTGCGTTAAAGAAGGAATGGCGAAAAACACCTACGGTACCGGCTGCTTTATGCTGATGAATACCGGCGAGAAAGCGGTGACGTCAACGCACGGCCTGCTGACCACCATCGCCTGCGGTCCGCGCGGTGAGGTGAACTATGCGCTGGAAGGCGCGGTGTTTATGGCGGGCGCCTCCATTCAGTGGCTGCGCGATGAGATGAAGCTGATTAGCGACGCGTTCGATTCCGAATATTTCGCCACCAAAGTGAAGGATACCAACGGCGTGTACGTCGTTCCGGCGTTTACCGGCCTCGGCGCGCCGTACTGGGACCCGTACGCCCGCGGCGCGATCTTCGGCCTGACCCGCGGCGTAAACTCCAACCACATTATTCGCGCCACGCTGGAGTCGATTGCCTATCAGACCCGCGACGTGCTGGAAGCGATGCAGGCTGACTCGGGGATCCGACTGCACGCCTTGCGCGTTGATGGCGGAGCGGTCGCCAACAACTTCCTGATGCAGTTCCAGTCCGATATTCTCGGCACCCGCGTGGAGCGCCCGGAAGTCCGTGAAGTCACCGCGCTGGGCGCAGCCTATCTGGCCGGTCTGGCGGTCGGTTTCTGGCAGAATCTGGATGAGCTGCAGGAGAAAGCCGTTATCGAGCGCGAGTTCCGTCCGGGAATTGAAACCACCGAGCGTAACTATCGCTACAGCGGCTGGAAGAAAGCGGTAAAACGCGCGCTGGCGTGGGAAGAGCACGACGAAGCGTAAGTTTGTTGAGGTATTCCCGGCTTGCGGCGTAAACGCCTTAGCCGGGCTACCAAAACCAAAAACCGCGCTGGCCTGTAGCGCAGCGTCTCCGGGTTTTTATCAGCCGAATACCGGCAGCAGCAGATAGAGCTTAATCACCAGCGCGTTAACGATATCGATAAAGAACGCGCCCACCATCGGCACCACCAGAAACGCCATGTGCGACGGACCGAAACGGTCGGTTATCGCCTGCATGTTGGCAATCGCCGTCGGCGTCGCGCCGAGGCCGAAACCACAGTGGCCGGCGGCCAGCACCGCGGCATCGTAGTTTTTACCCATCATCCGGTAGGTCACAAACACCGCATACAGCGCCATCGCTACCGTCTGCACCGCCAGAATGGCAATCATCGGCAGCGCCAACGACGCCAGCTCCCACAGCTTCAGGCTCATCAGCGCCATCGCCAGGAACAGCGACAGACTGACGTTACCCAGCACCGACACCGCGCGATCGAACACGCGATACAGCCCCAGCGCCGACAGGCTGTTGCTCAGGATCACGCCGATAAACAATACGCAAACGAAAGTGGGCAGTTCAAATACGGTTCCCGCCAGCAGTTGCGCAACGATCTTCCCTACCGTTAAGCAGATGGCGATCAGGGCAATGCTCTCAATCAGCACCAGCGAGGTGATCATGCGCCCCATATCCGGCTTTTCAAACGCGGTCGGCGCGAGCTGATCGTCCGGTGTGCCGTCAGGGGAAGAAGAGTGCTTAACCAGATAGCGCGCCACCGGCCCGCCGATCAGGCCGCCAAGGACGAGGCCGAAGGTTGCGCAAGCCATCGCCACTTCGGTGGCGTTGGCGAAACCATAGCGCTCAACAAACAACTTACTCCACGCCGCGCCAGTGCCGTGGCCGCCGGAAAGGGTAATCGAACCGGCCAGCAGCCCCATCAACGGGTCGAGGCCCAGCAGCTTCGCCATGCCGATACCGAGGGCGTTTTGCAGCAGCAGCAGCCCCACCACCACAATCAGGAACGTCCCCACGACTTTACCGCCAGCCCGCAGGCTGGCGAGGTTGGCGTTGAGGCCGATAGTGGCGAAGAACGCCAGCATTAGCGGATCTTTCAGGCTCATATCGAAATCAATTTCGATATCCATGCTTTTCTTTAATACCAGCAGCGCCAGCGCGACCAGCAGGCCGCCCGCGACGGGCTCAGGAATGGTGTATTTCTTGAGGAAAGGAACGGTTTGAACGAGTTTTCTACCCAGTAGCAACACTAAAGTTGCGGCAACGAGCGTCGATAAGGTATCGAGATGAAACATAAAAAAGAGCTCCTTATAGGCGCATGATCCATTCACACGCGACGATATTCCCGGTGTCGATTGCTTCTCATCATGAGTAATCGGGAAGGGATTTTAAGCAGAAGTGTGGAAAAAAGGACAGGAAAAGATATTTTGTAGGGATATTGATGCGATCAAGCATACAAAATGTTAATAAATGTTTGTTGCCTATTCCTTGTATAAATATTTATCGCTAACGAGTGGCAAACGTTTGCTTTTGGTCTACAGTCCGATAAAATCCCCGCTTTGCCACTTTTGGGATTGTTGTGATGTCCGTTAACACCGCAGAGTCAGAAAATGCGCAACCGGTTGCGCACAAGCAAACCAGCGAATTAATCTACCGCCTCGAAGACCGCCCGCCGCTACCGCAAACCCTGTTCGCCGCGTTCCAGCACCTGCTGGCGATGTTTGTCGCGGTCATCACTCCGGCGCTGTTAATTTGCCAGGCCCTGGGCCTTCCGGCTCAGGATACGCAACACATCATCAGCATGTCCCTTTTCGCCTCCGGCGTGGCATCCATCATTCAAATCAAAGCCTGGGGCCCGGTCGGCTCCGGTCTACTTTCGATTCAGGGCACCAGCTTTAACTTCGTCGCGCCGCTGATCATGGGCGGCACCGCGCTGAAAACCGGCGGCGCCGATGTTCCGACCATGATGGCCGCGCTGTTCGGCACCCTGATGCTGGCCAGCTGTACGGAGATGGTTCTCTCCCGCGTCCTGCATCTCGCCCGCCGCATTATTACCCCGCTGGTCTCCGGCGTGGTGGTGATGATTATCGGCCTGTCGCTGATTCAGGTTGGCCTGACCTCCATCGGCGGCGGCTACGCGGCTATGGCCGATCACACCTTCGGCGCGCCGAAAAATCTGCTGCTGGCGGGCATCGTGCTGGCGCTGATCATTATCCTTAACCGCCAGCGCAACCCATATCTGCGCATCGCTTCGCTGGTTATCGCGATGGCGGCCGGCTACCTGGCGGCATGGTTGCTCGATATGCTGCCGGCCAATACCGCGCCGACGGAAAGCAGCCTGATTATGGTGCCTACGCCGCTGTACTACGGGCTGGGCATCGACTGGAACCTGCTGCTGCCGCTGATGCTGGTGTTTATGATTACCTCGCTGGAAACCATCGGCGATATTACCGCCACCTCTGACGTCTCCGAGCAGCCGGTTTCTGGCCCGCTCTATATGAAGCGTCTGAAGGGCGGCGTGCTGGCTAACGGCCTGAACTCCTTCGTCTCGGCGGTATTCAATACCTTCCCGAACTCCTGCTTTGGCCAGAACAACGGCGTGATACAGCTGACCGGCGTCGCCAGCCGCTATGTCGGTTTCGTGGTCGCGCTGATGCTGATCGTGCTCGGGCTGTTCCCGGCGGTGAGCGGTTTTGTACAGCATATTCCTGAGCCGGTGCTCGGCGGCGCGACGCTGGTCATGTTCGGCACCATCGCCGCCTCCGGCGTGCGTATCGTCTCCCGCGAGCCGCTGAACCGCCGGGCGATCCTGATTATCGCCCTGTCGCTGGCCGTCGGCCTTGGCGTCTCCCAGCAGCCGCTGATCCTGCAGTTCGCCCCTGACTGGCTGAAGAACCTGCTCTCCTCGGGTATCGCTGCTGGCGGTATCACGGCGATTGTGCTGAATCTGATTTTCCCGCCAGAGAAAAACTGATCCTCTCTGACGCTCCGGCCGCGCGATGCTGGCCGGGGCGTCTGCATCATCAATCTCACATCATCTCATTACACAATTCCTGTCTTGAGGATTGCGCATAATTCGGGCATAACAGCCTTATGTGCCTCGCTCAGGATCGAAGATCATGAAATTTCTCAGAAAGCTGATTCTCTGGCTGCTGATTGCCCTGCTGGTGGTGATTATTGCCGCTTACTTCCTGCTGCAAACCCAGTGGGGTGGGCGCCAGGCCAGCGCCTGGCTAAGCGACGGCACCGGCTGGAAGGTTTCTTTCAACAAGATGAACCATAATTTCTCCTCGCCGATGCACCTGCAGCTGCAAAACGTCACCCTCGGCCGCGACGGCAAACCCGCCACGCTGGTGGCGCAAACGGTGGATATTGGTTTTAGCAGCCGCCAGTTTAGCGACCCGCTGCATGCCGACGAAATCGTCCTCAGTGACGGCACGCTAAACTTTTCCCCTTCCTCTGCGGCGCTGCCGTTCGCCGCCGACCGTCTGCAGCTGCGCAATATGGCGTTCAACAGCCCGGAGAGCGACTGGGATCTGAGCGCGCAGCGCGTCACCGGCGGCGTCAGCCCGTGGGCGCCGGAAGCGGGCAACGTGCTCGGCAAGAAAACGCAGATTCAGATCAGCGCCGGTTCGATGACGCTCAACGGTATTGAAGCCAGCAACGTGCTGATTCAGGGGAATATTGATAACGGCGAAGTGTCCCTCTCGACCATTGGAGCGGACGTCGCCCGCGGTACGCTCACCGGCACGGCGAAACGCAGCGCCGACGGCGGCTGGCAGGTCGATAATTTGCGCCTCAGCGAAATCCGCCTGCAAAGCGATAAATCCCTCGCCGACTTTTTCGCGCCGCTGACTACCCTGCCCTCGCTACAGATTGGCCGCCTTGATGTCACCGACGCTAGCCTGCAGGGGCCTGACTGGGCGATCGCCGGTCTCGACCTTAATCTGCGCAACCTCACCCTGAGCCGCGGCGACTGGCAAAGCCATGAGGGTACGCTGTCGATGAACGCCAACGAGTTTATTTACGGCTCGCTGCACTTCCTCGACCCGATCCTTAACGCCGGGTTCTCACCGCAGGGCATCGCGCTGCGCCAGTTCACCTCACGCTGGGAGGGCGGCATGGTGCGCACATCCGGCAACTGGCTGCGCGCCGGCCACGCCCTGGTGCTGGATGACGCGGCGTTCGCCGGGCTGGAATACACCCTGCCGGACAACTGGAAGCAGCTGTGGATGGCGCCGCTGCCCGACTGGCTGCAAAGCCTGACGCTGAGAAAGTTCAGCGCCAGCCGCAACCTGATTATCGATATTGAACCGGCGTTCCCGTGGCAAATCACCGCGCTTGACGGCTACGGCGGCGAGCTGCAGCTGGTGAAAAACCGCAGCTGGGGCGTGTGGAGCGGTAGCGCGACGCTGAACGCCGCCGCCGCGACGTTTAACCGGATTGACGTCCGCCGCCCGTCGCTGAAGCTGAGCGCCAACGCCTCAACGGTGAACGTTAACGAGCTCAGCGCCTTTACCGAGCGTGGGATCCTGCAAGCCACCGCGGCGGTGTCGCAGCTCCCGCAGCGCCAGGTCAACCTGAGCCTCAACGGTCGCGGCGTGCCGCTGAATATTTTGCAGGCGTGGGGCTGGCCCGCGCTGCCGGTTTCCGGCGACGGGAACCTTCAGCTGACGGCGACCGGCAGCGTGCAGGCGGATGCGCCGCTGAAGCCGACCGTCAACGGGCAGCTTAGCGCGATAAATATGGAGAAACAGCAGGTGGCGCAGGTGATGCACAACGGGGAGGTCTCCAGCCCCCAGCCCCCTTCAGCACCGGCGACAACGACTCCCTGACTTTCCCTCTCCCTCCCCCCTCTCCCCACGGGAGAGGGGCCTGTTCCGTTCGCGAAACCTGTTGCCATTAAGCGGCTGTTTGTACCTATTTCCCGCAACCTGTTCCTTTCAAATAACGGACTTGCTATAACAAAAATACTGGAAGTTAAAAAAATAATTAAAGTCCCTGAACCTACAAAAATAAAGGAACAACCATGTCCGTAATACGTCAGCGTATTCTGGAGAATATGCAAAAATTCTCCAGAGCAATGATCGGCGCAGTATTGTTCTTGCCGGTCATTGGCTTAATTTTGGCACTCAGTTCAGTCTTAACTAACCCAACATTAATTTCGGAGACCAGTTTTTTACACCAGCTCGGACAGCTCCTCGGCGATACCTTCTGGCCTTTATTCGGCAATCTGGGATTACTCTTTTGCGTCGGCATTAGCTATGGTCTGGCAAAAGATAAAAAAACCGAAGTCGCGCTGGTTTCGGTAATGTGTTTTATCATGTTTCTTGGCGCTAACCACTCGTGGCTGGAGCATACCCACGGCCTTGCGGAAAAAATTAACGGCGAATATTACGGTACCGGGCAGACTCAGCTGCTGGGCTTTGTGGTGGTCGATATGGGGGTTTTCCTCGGGATTATTCTCGGCTGCACCATCGCCTGGGTGCATAACAAAGTCTCGACGATTGAACTGCCCGGCGCGCTCTCCATGTACGGCGGAGCCAAGCTGACGCTGGTGGCGATGACGCCGGTCGTCATTTTCTACGCCATCGCCTTTACCTGGTTCTGGCCGTTTATGACCCACGGCATCGCGGCGCTGACCGGTTTTATGAAAAACGCCGGCGTAGCGGGAGTCTTCGTTTACGGCTTCTTTGAAAAATTCCTCATCCCCACCGGCCTGCACCACTTCGTCTGGTCGCCGTTCCAGCTCACGCAAATCGGCGGCACGCTGAGCGTCGACGGCCAGGTCGTCTCCGGTACCCAGGCGATTTTCCTCGCCTATATGCGCCACCCGGATTTAACCCCGGTGATGAACGAGGCGCTGCGTTTCTCGCAGCAGGGGATGACCACCATCTTCGGCCTGGCCGGCGCCTCGCTGGCGTTCTACCACACGGCGAAACCGGAGAAAAAAATGATGGCCAAAGCGATTCTGCTGCCGGCCATTATCACCTCCATGCTCACCGGCATCACCGAGCCGATCGAGTTTACCTTCCTGTTCGTTTCGCCGCTGCTGTGGGTGATCCACGCCACCTTAACCGCGGCCTCGCAGGCGATTTGCGACATCTTTACCGTGCGTCCCTGGGGCGCTTCCGGGCTGATTGAGTTCCTGATTTACAACCTGCCGCTGCCGGTATCCCTGACGCGCTGGCCCGGCTACGTGCTTATCGGGATCGGTCAGTTCGCCGTCTACTACGTTATCTTCCGCACCCTGGTCGTTAAGTTGAATCTCAAAACGCCGGGTCGTGAAGACGATGAAAACGTGAAGTTATATAGCAAGGCGGATTATCGTAAAAAAATGGGCGAACCGCAGTCGGTGACTAACGAAATTATCAATGGCTTGGGTGGTAAAGAGAACATTATTTCCGTCGACAACTGTTTCACCCGCCTGCGCGTCGCTATTCATAATATGGATCTGGTTGACGATACGATATTAAAAAGCACCGGCGCAAATGGCGTAGTACGAAATCGAAATGAAGTTCAGGTTATTTACGGCGTCAAAGTGGGACAGGTTCGTTCCCGGGTTGATAGCTGGCTAGCAGAAAATTAATTGGGAGTGATTTATGAAATTAACCGTATTAGGCGGGGGCGGCGTTCGCTCTGCGTTTCTGGCAAAATCTCTGGCATATAATGCGCACCGCATTGGGTTAACGGAAGTGGTATTTCTCGACAGCTCCGCGGAGAACCTGGCGATATTCGGCGAGATTGCCCGCTATGTGTTTAATGCTATTCGCCCGGATATTCACTTCAGCGTGACCAGCGACCCGGTGCCGGCGCTGAAAAATAGCCACTATGTGATCACCACCCTGCGGGTCGGCGGCGATGAGAGCCGGATCCGTGACGAGCGTATCGCCCTGGAGCACAATACGCTGGGCCAGGAGACCACCGGGGCGGGCGGATTCGCCATGGCGATGCGCTCCATTCCGGCGATTCTCAACTACTGCCGCCTGATTGAAGAACATGCCGCCGAAGACGCCATTCTGTTTAACTTCACCAACCCGTCGGGCCTGGTCACCGAGGCGATTATCAAATCCGGCTTTAAGCGTCGGGTGTACGGCATCTGCGACGCGCCGTCGGAGCTGATTCGCGAGCTGCCGGCAATCCTCGGCTGCGACGAGCGCGATCTCGGCGTCGAGTGCTACGGGCTGAACCACTTCTCCTGGTTTACCCACTTCACCGTGCGCGGCGAGGATGTCACCGAGCGCCTGATCGCCAGCCCGGACCTGTATCGCAAGACGGCAATGCAGTACTTTTCACCGGAGCTGGTTCAGCTGTGCGATAAGCAGCTGCTGAATGAATATCTTTATTACTACTACTATCGCGAAGTGGCTTTAAAAGCGATTCAGAACGCGCCGGAAACCCGCGGCGAGCAGATTGCCCGTATCAATCACGATATGCGCGAAGAGCTGCGGACCGTGGATGTGAAAGCCAACCCGGAAGCGGCGTTTACCCTCTGGATGAAGCACTATCTGCGCCGGGAAAATAGCTATATGCAGAACGAGTCGCAGCAGGAAAAATTCCATACCCGCGAGCCGTTGACCTTAAAGCAGTTTATCGAGGAGCCGGATACCGGCGGCTACGCGGGCGTGGCGCTGGATATTCTGGAGGCGGTCAACAGCACCGCCACCAAGCGTATCGTGGTGTCGATGTCGAACAACGGCACGCTGGACTTCCTGCGCCCGGATGATGTGATTGAGATCAGCTGCGACCTGAGTAAAGACGGCCTGAAGCCAGTGACGCCGAAGCATGTGCCGACGGCGCAGAAAAATATGATCGCCAGCGTGAAAGAGTATGAGCGGCTGGCGGTGGCGGCGATTCTGCAGCGCGATAAATCGCTGGCGGTACGGGCGCTAATGGCGCATCCGCTGGTCGGCTCGTATTCGCTGGCGAAAACGTTGGTTGAAGCCTATCTCGACGATAAGCAGTTCGCCGACTGGCAATAAACGCCCGGTAAAATCCCCCGGATGGCGGCTAACGCCTTATCCGGGCTACGGGTTCGCCGCCGACTGCGGGCCGGTAGCCCCGACAGGCGCGTCAGGCGCCGCCTCCGGGAAATGTGCCAGACCTGATAAATCAACGCTGTTTCCTCCCGGTGGCGCTGCGCTGACCGGGCTACGGGTTCACCGCCGACTGCGGATCGGTAGCCCGGACAGGCGCGTCAGGCGCCGCCTCCGGGAAATGTGCCAACCCTGATAAATCAACGCTGTTTCCTCCCGGTGGCGCTGCGCTGACCGGGCTACGGGTTCACCACCGACTGCGGATCGGTAGCCCGGACAGGCGCGTCAGGCGCCGCCTCCGGGAAATGTGCCAGACCTGATAAATCAATGCTGTTTCCTCCCGGTGGCGCTGCGCTGACCGGGCTACGAGTTCACCACCGACTGCGGGTCGGGTAGCCAGGACAGCGCTTCAGGCGCCGCCTCCGGGAAAGGTGCCAGACCTGATAAATCAACGCTGTTTCCTCCCGGTGGCGCTGCGCTGACCGGGCTACGGGTTCACCGCCGACTGCGGGCCGGTAGCCCGGACAGGCGCTTCAGGCGCCGCCTCCGGGAAAGGTGCCAGACCTGATAAATCAACGCTGTTTCCTCCCGGTGGCGCTGCGCTGACCGGGCTACGGGTTCTCCACCGACTGCGGGCCGGGTAGCCAGGACAGGCGCTTCAGGCGCCGCCTCCGGGAAGGCCCGCCTGCATAAACCACATCTTCAGCAGCCGCTCAAAGCCGAGTATGCAGTAGCCGAAAAACGGATTGCTCCAGTAAATATCGTCATCAAACTTTTGCGGGTCATGAATGATAAACGCCGTATCCGCCGCCTGCGCCAGCGGGCTTTGATAATCGCCGGTAAAGCAGACCAGGTTAATCTCCTTGCCTTCCAGCGCTTTCACCCAGTTCAGCGCCGAACTGCTGCGTCCGGATTTGGAAATAATCCAGATCGAATCAAATTTGGCGGCGTTCTTCTGCTCGAGAATTTCGTAATCCGGCCACAGCGCCAGGCTGGCATTCACCCCGGTCACCAAAAATTTATTGTAGATATACTGGGCGATCAGCTGCGAAAAGCCGCTGCCGTGAATCAAAATGCGGTGATGTTGCAGGCTTTCCAGCAGCGGAGCTATCCGCTCCGCCGGCTGAATGCTCATATAATCGATGTCGTTGGTCACATCGAGTTTGGGCATGGTGATATTGAATTTAATAAAATAGACCAACTCCAGCCAGCCGCTGAATTTCAGCTTCTTCGCCAGGCGCACCAGCGAAGAGGGATTGCTATAACAGTGCTCCGCCACGGCGCGGATCCCCTCGCGAACGCATTGCTCAGGATCGTTCTGAATAAAACGCAGCACGGTCATTTCCGTTTTGCTTAGCTTCACGTCACGAAAGATGTTTTCTAAATCCATACCGGGCTCCTCTCAGCGCTAAACTACGCTATCACCCGGCGGCGCTGGCGTCTGTGGTATCAATCACCAGAATGAAATGAACGTTACTTTTTTAGACAAAATGGAATAAAAAAACCCTCCGCTAAAGAGGGTGGTGGATTCGGCAACGTCTATCTCTTTTCAGCGCCCATACTCACTGCACAATAACCATTTTTTTGGTTCATCTTCCTGAATCATCGGGAAGCGGCCGCTCTCTTCCAGAAAACGGTTATCGCGCTTATCATCGTTCACCATCGAAATTTCCCAGCCCATCACCAGCGCGTTTTCAGCCCAAAAACGGTGGTACAGCGTGGGCGGCAAGCAAACACCCTGTCCGGGGTTAAGAACCAGGGTTTCTGCCGGTTTCAGCGTGCGCTGGCGGCCATCAACCGCGACGCTCACGCTGCGCTGCATATCCAGCCGTTCATCTTCTGTTGCCCATGCCAGCTGCAGACAGAGCCGGCCACCGCCGCGGTTCAGAATATCTTCCATTTTGTGATAATGAAAATGCCAGGGGGTTTGCTGATCCTGCTGAATCTGCAACATCTTCTCGGCGTAGGGTTTGGGATAGCGCGAATCGCCCGGCGCGCCATTGCGCAGGGTCAACAGCGTCAGTCCGGTTTCCTGAAAACGGCCGCTGCCAAAATCGGTAATATCCCAGCCAAGCTGTAGATCCCGAACTTCTCGCCACTCTTCAGTCCGCTTTTTCGCCCAGATATCGGCGGTAAAGCTGGCAAACTCGGGTAAGCAAATGCGAAAGGACTCGGCGATAGCGTGCGCTTTATCAATCGCGTAGTTAATCTGTGAACGTTTCATTTTCGACTCCGCTTCGGACGGCTAGCCAGGCTGCGCCGCGCATGCCGCTACTGTCGCCATGTCGGGCAGGCACGATGGGGGTAATGAAATGGTCGGTAAACACCAGCGGGGCGACATCCGCCTCCAGGTCGTTCACCAGCAGCGCCACGTTAGACAGACCGCCGCCGAGAACAATCACGCCGGGATCGATAAGATTCACCACCGTCGCCAGCGTCCGCGCCAGCTGCTGGCGAAAGCGCAGCACCTGCTCGCAGGCGGCATGCTCGCCCTCCAGCGCCCGGGCGATAATAGCCTGACTGCTGAGCGCCTCTTGGGTCAGCAGACGATAGCGCGCGCTCAGCCCGGTGCCGGAAATAAAGGACTCGACGCAGTTATATTTTCCGCAATAGCAGCGCGCGGGCGGCCCATCGTTGACCTCCTGATATCCCGGCAGCGTGATATGCCCACACTCCGCCGCAATCCCTGACGCGCCGGGGAAAATCTGGCGATTAAGCGCAATACCGCCCCCGCATCCGGTCCCCAGCGTCATGCCAAATACCAGTGAATAATCGGCGCCTGCGCCATCGCAGGCCTCTGATAAAGCGAAACAGTTGCCATCGTTCGCCAGCACAACCGGCTGGCCCAGGCGCTGCTCAAGCTCATCCTGTAAGCGGCAGCCGTTGATGACCTGAATATTGGCATTGCGGATCTTGCCGCTCTGCGGGGAGATACTCCCCGGCAGGGCGATACCGATAGCCAAAGGCTGAGCCAGCTCATCACCAATCGCGGTGATTAACTCCACCAGCGTTGCAATAAACTGCTGCCGGGTCTGTTTTCGCGTTTCAACGCGAAAACGCCTCCATTCATGGCCTTGTTCATCCATCACTACGGCAGCGATTTTGCTCCCGCCGATATCCAGCCCCAAATACTTCATACCGGCCTCCTTATTCATAGCGAGGCAGGTTTCCCCGCCCCGCCGGGGGATTAGTACAGGCTGGCCTTGCCGGTTGAGCCAAACAGCTTCATTTTGTGGCGAATCACCTCGCGCGCGGCGTTAATCGGCTCCGGGTAAATCACATTCGGATCCCACCAGGTCTCTTTTGCCAGAATTTCGCGCGCTTTCTGGAAATAGGCATACTTCATATCGCTGGAAATATTGATTTTGCCGACGCCAAGCGTAACGGATTCCGCAATTTCCGTATCCGGATTAGCCGAGCCGCCGTGCAGCACCAGCGGAATCGACAGACGTCCGGCGATATCGCGCAGAATGTGCATCTGCAGCTTCGGCTGCATCCCCTTCGGATAGATACCGTGCGCGGTGCCAATCGCCACCGCCAGCGTATCCACGCCGGTGCGGGCGACGAAATCTTCCGCCTGCGCCGGGTCGGTATAGGTCACTTCTGACACGCCGCCTTCCACGGAAGTCCCGGTCTGGCCGATGGTCCCCAGTTCACCTTCCACCGACACGCCTACCGCGTGCGCCAGCCGCACCACCTCGCGGGTCAGGGCCACGTTTTCTTCATAGGGCAGCAACGAGCCATCGATCATCACCGAGGTGAAGCCGCACTGGATAGCACGTAAAACATGTTCCACCGATGCGCCATGATCCAGATGCAGGGTGAAAGGCACGCGGCTGCGCTGGGTGATATCCCGCACGTAGCTAAAAAACGCGTCGCCAACAAAATCGTGCTCGCTAGGGTGAATGGAAATAATCGCCGGCGTATTTGTCGCTTCCGCCTCTTCCACCACGGCGCGGATAAAACAGCTATCCGCCACGTTAAATGCGCCGATAGCAAAACCGTGTTCACGGGTGGGTTTAAGTAATTCGTGCATTGAAACTAACATCGTTATTCTCCAGTTTCAGGGTGTAGTAAGCCTTGCCAGGGCATACGGGCGCCGGCATGGAAGGCGTTACTGAAAGTTAATCAGGCTTTGTTGATAGAGCCGGATGCGCGTAAATAGGGGACGATGGCGTCAGCGCTGGCCTGCTCCATCACCGATAGCGCATCGGCCAGCTCAATGGTGCTGTCGTGGCACAGGGTGTGCAGCAGCGCCGCTTTCCCCGCTTCAAATACCGCCGCCCCAACGTTGATTTTTGCGACCCCGAATTCCGGGCAACGTTGCAGCTGCTCGAACGGCGTACCGCTCCCGCCGTGCAGCGCCAGCGGCACGGATGACGCGCGCTGTATCTGTGCCAGGCGGTCGAAATCGAGCATCGGTGTTACGCCGGGGGCGTACATACCGTGGGCGGTTCCCACGGAGACCGCCAGCAGGTCAATCCCGGTCTGTTCGATAAAGGGAGAGACGTCCTGCGGCTGGGTCATTAAATCGGCATTGCTGGCCTGGTCGTAGCGCGGCGCATCCGCCAGGTGCCCCAGTTCGCCCTCCACGCACAGCCCAACGCTGGCGGCCAGTTCAGCGACCGCTCGGGTCTGGCGGATGTTCTCCGCCAGCGCGAACGTCGAAGCATCGATCATTAACCCGCTAAATCCGGCGCGGAAAGCCTGACGTATTTTTATCGGGTCTTTGCCGTGATCGAGACTTAACGTCACGGGTACGCTCGCTTCTTCCGCCAGTACCCTGACTACCGCCGCCGCCGTCGTCGCCGGAAAGTGCGACAGGTGACCCTGATACAGGTTGAGAATAATCGGCGCGCGATGTTTTTCCGCCACGCGCACCGCCGCGCGTGCGCTTTCCAGGTTCATGCAGTTAATCGCCAGCAGGGCATACCGTTCACGCCAGGCTTTGATCACCATACTTTTCATATCGGCAAACATAGGGCCTCCGTTTATTCGAGGGTAAAGGTGATTTCGTCGTCTTTGACCTTTTGGTCGTTCAGCTCATCAAACTCTTCATCGCGCTCGGTTACCGGCTTTTTCCACAGCGAGAGCATTACGCCGCAAATCACGGTGCCAATCGCCAGAGAGAGGCAGAACAGCAGGGGATGCGTAAAGAGCGGCACCACGAACATCCCACCGTGCGGCACCGGACTCTCGACGCCCCAGGTCATGATCAGGCCACCGGCCACCGCTGACGCCACCACGCAGGATCCCACGACGCGCAGCAGATCCCGGGCGGCGATGGGGATCACCCCTTCGGTGATCATGCAGATCCCCATCGGGAACGCGGCCTTCAGGGCTTCGCGTTCGGCACGGGTATATTTATGGCGGGTCAGCAGGAACGAGAGGGTGATACCGAACGGCGGGATTATCGAACCCACAAACTTCACCGCTTCCGGGCCGTAAACGCCGCTGACCAGCAGACCATCGGCAAACAGCGACATGGTTTTATTCACCGGACCGCCGAAGTCGAAGGTCGCCATGGCGCCAAGGATGGCGCCCAGCAGGAAACGCGAGCCGCCCTGCATCGACTCCAGCAGGTGGATCAGCGCGTCCTGCAGCCAGGCAATGGGCTTGCCGATCAGAGTCATCATCAGCAAACCGCTAATAATGGTGCTTAATACCGGCAGCACCATAATCGGCATCAGCCCCTGCATCGACTTCGGCAGCCGAATATAGTGCTTCAGCGCCAGTACCGTGTAGCCCACGAGGAAGCCGCCCAGCATGCCGCCAATAAAACCGGTATGAATTTGCCCGCAGGCAAAACCCACGATCAAACCCGGAGCAAATCCAGGACGATCGGCAATGGAGTAAGCGATAGCGGCGCAGATCAAGGGTACAATCAGCCCCATTCCCCAGCCGCCGATTTGGTTTAACATCCACGGAATGGTGCCGGTTTTCTCGCCGACGTTCGTCCCGCCAAGGACTTGTCCCAGCGCGATACAGATCCCGGCGGCGACGATCAGCGGTATCATCCATGAAATACCGGTTAATAAATGCTTCTTAATTTCCTGTGAGACGGGAGTTTTATTCTCACTCATGGTAGATCCCTCCAGATTAAGGATCAGGCATTCGCTAAGGATTTTTCGACCTTTTCGATAAACTGAATCGGCGACTTAATCACGACTTCCGTTTTTACTCTGACAATCCGTTTATTTTTAAAACGCTCTTCGCCTTTGATTTTCACATCAATGGCAAGAATAACGACATCCGCAGCGTCAATATCTTCCGCCGCCAGTTCATTTTCAGTACCAATGGTTCCCTGGGTTTCGACTTTGACATTGTGGCCCAGCGCTTTCGCGCCTTTAATCAGTTTCTCACGTGCAATATAAGTATGAGCAATACCTGCGGTACAGGCAGCAACACAGACAATATTCATCTCGGACTCCGCTAGTTATTGTTAGTAAATATCCGACTCGGCATATTGGTTAAACAGATCAATAATCCTCTGCGGACTGGTTTCTTTGAGCAGTTGTTCAATAATGTCATCATCCGCCAGCGCGCCAGCGACCTGAGACAATAAGCGAATATGGGTGGTATTTTGATCTTCCAGACGAACGGCAAATAAAATAATGCAGCGTACCTGGCTGCCGTCCAGCGTTTCCCAAGCGATATCCTGCCGGGTGCGGCCAATGGCAAGGGTGGTATTAACAACGGCGGACGACTTTCCATGCGGGATCGCAATATGATTTTCAAACCCCGTTGAGCCTTCCGACTCACGCTGCCAGACATCCTGAATAAAGGTTTCGCGACAGCTTATCGCCCCGTCTTTTTGTAATAAGTCGGTTAACTCCTCGATGGCTTCCGCTTTATTCGTAGCGTGCATATCTAACAAAACGCGTTTGGTGTTTAAAATCCTGGTTATGTCCATATTCTTTACCTCATGGATATAAAACTTCATTATCTACAGCAGATATTGCCGCGCGATGTAATTTGTCGGTAATGATTTTCTCCGTAACCCGTCGGATATCGGCATCATTAAAAAATGCGCTAACATAGACTACCGGCAAAGCTATTTCCGGCAGATTAATCGTCGAAATAACCAGTTCAATCTGGTCCTGCGGTTGAAGGGTATGCAGGCTGCTTGCCGAAACTACGCCGACGATGGTCCAGTCAGGAAACGCTCTCAACACTCTACTTTTCAACAGATGAGATGTGCCGATTCCCGTAGAACAAACCAGCAGAACGCGCTTGCTGGCGACCTGCCTTTCCATCGCCGCCTGGAAATGAACGGTGAGATAGCCAACCTCGTCGTCGGAAACCGCGCACTCGCCCCAGCCGCTGAAAACCTGATTGACGGCCCGCTGGGTGAGCGGCCATACGTCCGTCAGCTCGCCCTTGATATCCTCAAGCAGAGGGTTACGAATATAAATCCGAAAATTAAGGCGGTTAATGAGCGGCTTTATATGAATGAGCAGACCATCGTATAACGCGCGATCGGCGGTTAAATCGATATCAATCATGGTAGAAAAGGCGCTAATCAGGCGACCCGTGATTTGTCTGGCCTCATCGCTTGAGTGCATATAGCGCGCCATGCTGACGTCATCACGCTCTTCCACCATAACGCCGGATGAGATGATGTACTGATAAATAAACCAGACTTCATCTTCCGGCAGCGAATGGTCAATCCGCAGTTCAATTTTACGCAGCATATTCTGGGCAACACTAAATATCGTCTCATCAAAAATCTGCTGCCCCTGTTCACGCCGCGGTAAGGCGTTTCCACGGGTAATGCGATACATCATAATCAGGATATGGGTGAAGATATTCACATAATACGGTTCGCCTAATGACCAGCACAGCTTACGCTCCATTTCCTGTAATAATGACTGTACAAATATAACGTCATCTTCACCAAAATAATGCACCAGCGCTTTATAGCTTCCTGAGTCCAGCCGGGAATGAATAATACAGCCGGGCTCATTATGATTAATTACCCCATTAATTAACGACGCCATCGCCTGGCGGACGCTGTTTTCACTGCCTTCGATATGCGTCCCGCTCTGGCTGCGGATCAGCGTTAAGCCGAGCGGCGTAATCCAGGATTCAATAATTTTCAGGTCATTAACGATAGAAGCGCTACTGATAAAATAACGCTCAGAGAGCTTATTAATTGATGTCTCCCGCGGCGTCTCACTTAACAGCTGCGAAGCAATTTTCACACGCCGGGAGTTATTCATCATGACATCGCTGTCCTCCCCCTCGTTACCGAGTAATTGGTCTAATTGCAGCAGGTCGGTGACATTATCAGCGATCAGCATCACGCCGGCGCCTGAGCGTTTGTCGATCGTCATTTTCCACTCAGATAACCACTGTTCTAAAAAGCGTAAATCACGCTGAACCGTTTTTTCTGACACATTTAAATATTCGGCAATTTTCATCAGCGTAACGTATTCTCTGCGGGGCAGGAGAAATTTCAATAATCTGTTCTGTCGTGAGGTAATCATTTGCATTATTTACCCTTTTTGCATACCAGATTAATGGCTGGAGACATCGCGATACCACGCGAGCGCTACATAAATCATTGAGGATAAATATAAGTAGCTGAGGCGTAAACAACAATACTAAATTTTGTCCAGACATCCGGACAGAAATAAAACGAAGAGAGGGATTAAGGCATAATTATAATTCAGATCACATTTCAGGAAGAAATATACGTGATAGCGATCTCAATTCACCATATGAATATACCCGGGAATGGTAAACCGCCTTTAGCCGGATAGCATTCCCGGAGGCGGCGCTTGACGCGCCTTGTCCGGGCTACTGGCCCGCAGACAATGGGGAACCTGTAGCCCGGCTAAGCGTAGCGCGAGCCGGGGAAAAGCGGAGGCTGCATTGCGCGTTGTTTCCCCGGAGGCGGCGCTTGACGCGCCTTGTCCGGGCTACGGGTCCGCAGATGGCTGTGAACCCGTGCTTCAGGAAGCAAAAACTTACAGCGTGATGGTCAACGCATTGCCCTGCGCGGTCACCACCACGCCCAGCTCACTGCCAGCCTGAGCGCCGCCCTGCACGCCCGCTACCTGCTGGATATCGCGCAGGCATAGCGTCCAGCCGCTGGCCTTGCCTTCGCCGCTGACGGTGATGGCGTTGCCCTGGCATTTCGCCTTCAGCGTAAAGACCACCGACCCGTCCGCGGCCGGCACCTGGCAGACGGCTTCGCGACCATCGTCGAGGTTGAACAGCTGGAAGGCGGTACCTTCGTTCCACGCGTAGTCCGGCTTCTGGTCGTTGTTGCCCAGCGCCAGCAGAGTGTTATCGCGCACGTACACCGGCAGGCTCAGCACGTCGTGATTCTGCTTATGCCAGCGGCTGCCCTGGGCTTCGTCGTTGCGCCACAGATGGGTCCAGCGGCCTTCCGGCAGCCAGAACTGCACATCGCCCGCTTCGCTAAACACCGGCGCCACCAGCACTGAATCCCCCAGCATGTACTGCCGATCCAGATAGTCGCAGGCCGGGTCGTGCGGGAACTCCAGCATCATCGAACGCAGCATCGGCGTACCGAACTCATTGGCCAGCGCCGCCTGACGGTACAGATAAGGCATCATGCGGCATTTCAGCTGCGTGAAGTGACGCACCACGTCGCAGGACTCGTCATCGTAAGCCCACGGCACGCGATAGGATTTGCTGCCGTGCAGACGGCTGTGGCTCGACAGCAGGCCGAAGGCGCACCAGCGCTTGTAGACGTGGGCGGGCGCGGTGTTTTCGAAGCCGCCGATATCGTGGCTCCAGAACCCAAAGCCGGACATGCCGATCGACAGGCCGCCGCGCAGGCTTTCCGCCATTGATTCATAGTTGGCGTAGCAGTCGCCGCCCCAGTGTACCGGGAACTGCTGCGCGCCCACCGAGGCGGAGCGGGCGAACAGCACCGCTTCTTTCTCGCCGACGGTCTCTTTCAGCACGTTCCACACCAGCTCGTTATAGATGAAGGCGTAGTGGTTGTGCATTTTTTGCGGATCGGAACCATCAAACCACTGCACATCGGTCGGGATACGCTCGCCGAAGTCGGTCTTGAAGCAGTCAACGCCCATCGCCACCAGGCCTTTCAGCTTGTCGGCATACCACTGGCAGGCTTGCGGATTAGTGAAGTCATAAATCGCCAGGCCCGGCTGCCATTTATCCCACTGCCACAGCGAACCGTCCGGACGTTTCAGCAGATAGCCTTTCTCCTGCAGCTCTTTAAACACCGGCGAGCGCTGGCCAATATACGGGTTAATCCACACGCAGACCTTCAGCCCTTTCTCTTTCAGCCGTTTAATCATGCCTTCCGGGTCAGGGAAGGTCAGCGGATCCCACTCGAAATCGCACCACTGGAAGGCTTTCATCCAGAAGCAGTCGAAGTGGAACACGTGCAGCGGCAGATTACGCTCCGCCATACCGTCGATAAAGCGGTTAACCGTCGCTTCGTCGTAGTTGGTGGTAAACGAAGTGGTCAGCCACAGGCCGAAAGACCAGGCTGGCGGCAGCGCCGGACGCCCGGTAAACCGGGTATAGCGGTTCAGCACCTCTTTCGGGGTCGGGCCGTCGATCACGAAGTACTCCAGGTGCTCGCCTTCGACGCTGAACTGCACCTTAGAGACTTTCTCGGAGCCGATTTCGAAAGAAACGCGCTCAGGATGGTTAACCAGCACGCCGTAGCCGCGGTTAGTCAGATAGAACGGGATATTTTTGTATGACTGTTCGGTGCTGGTGCCGCCATCTTCGTTCCAGGTGTCGACCGTCTGACCGTTGCGCACCAGCGCGGTAAAGCGCTCGCCGAGGCCGTAAACGGTGTCGCCGACGCCGAGATCCAGGCGCTCGAACATATAGTTGCGGTTGGTTTTCGTATCCTGCACGTAGCCGTCGTTTTTCAGCTGGCTACCGGTAATCCGCACGCCGTCGCGCAGGAAATCCAGCGACCAGAAGTCGCCTTTCGTGACGCGTGCGGTCAAATTGCCGCTCTTCAGCTCGGCAAATTCAGCGCCGTTGTGAATTTCCACCTTCACATCTTTTACAACGTTCAGCGGGTAATGCGGGCCGTTGTTCAGCGCGCCCTGGAAGTGCTCCATGCGTACGCCGATCACCCCTTCCTGCGGTGAGAAGAAGCGCACGGTAAATAGCGGAACGTCCAGTTGGGCGGCGCGTTCGCGAACTTCGCGCGACGCCACATAGACGACCATCTCGTTACCTTGCTGCTCAACCTCATAGACCTGCACGGGCTGGATCAGATTGAGCCCTGGTTGAATAAGCCAGTTTCCATCACTGATTTTCATGAATAGCTTCCTCTTAGTTTTGCAATTCTTTGCCGTTCGGCGCTGCAATGAATTCCTGCTCGTTGCGACGCGCCCCCTGAGCCAGCTCCGCCATCATTTTTTTCAGGAACGGGGTTTTCAGGGTGTAGTAGCGTTTAGCGATAACCGCGCTCAGCAGATAGCAGACCGCCGGAGCGAGGGTGAACAATGAGATGATGATGGTGATAGTGGCGCTGTTCTGGGTTTTGGCCGCGGCATCGTAACCGCCGCCCGCCAGCATCCAGCCAATCAGCGCGCCGCCCAGCGCAAGGCCCAGCTTGAGCACAAACAGGGTGCCCGCAAAGCTGATGCCGGTCAGGCGTTTACCGTTGCACCATTCGCCGTAGTCGACGGTGTCGGACATCATCACCCACTGAATCGGCGTCACCAGCTGGTGCAGCACGCCAATCACGAAGATAAAGGCGAACATGGTGATTTCGGCGTCCATCGGCACGAAGAACATCGCCACGCTCAACGCCGCCAGCAGGGCGTTGGTCCACCAGAAGACGCTAACTTTGCATTTCCAGTCGGTGAGCGGCTTCGCCAGCGCCGAGCCAATCAGGTTGCCGACGCAGTAGGTGGTGAGAAAGGCGGTGAACAGGCCAGCGGATCCCATGATCCAGGTGGTGTAATACATCATCGCGCCGCCGCGAACACAGACCGCGAGGATGTTGAGGATGGTCAGCAGACCAACGACACGCCACTGATCGTTGCGCCAGATATCGCGCAGGTCTTCCCGCATCGAGGTAGAGCTCGGCGGCGCTTCGACGCGCTCTTTGGTGGTGAAGAAGCAAAACGCCAGCATCAGGAAAGCGATCACCGAGAGCACCGCGATGCCGCCCTGAAAGCCAAAGGCTTTGTCTTCGCCGCCGATAAAGTTCACCAGCGGCATCATCAGCACGGTGGAGAGCATGCCGCCCGCCGTCGCCAGCACAAAGCGCCAGGACTGCAGGGAGATGCGCTGCGTTGGGTTGTCGGTAATCACGCCGCCGAGCGCGCAGTACGGGATGTTGACCACGGTGTAGAGCAGGGTTAGCAGCGTGTAGGTGACCGCGGCGTATATCAGCTTGCCGTTATGGCTCAGGTCCGGCGAGCTGTAGGCCAGTACGCAGACGAGGCCGAACGGAATCGCGCCGAACAGGATCCACGGGCGGAATTTCCCCCAGCGGCTGCGGGTACGGTCGGCCAGCAGCCCCATGCAGGGGTCGGATATCGCATCCAGCGCGCGGGCCAGCAGGAACATGGTGCCGACATAGCCGGCAGGAATACCAAAGATATCGGTATAGAAAAACATCATATACAACATGACGTTATCAAAAATGATGTGGCTCGCGGCATCTCCCATGCCGTAGCCAATCTTCTCTTTGACGGACAAAATATGATCTTTCATCGCACACTCTTCTCTCAGCGCTACCGCGGGTTGGTACCGGTTACATGCTTTGTAAACCATCCGCGCAGTAAGATGAATTGCGATATCTCATAATCAAATTACGTTTCTTGTTTTATGTGATCCCGGTAGCCTGAAAGAGTGTTTAAAAGTGTAAGCCACGGATTTTGCAAGGAATTGTTTAAGAAGGTTCTGTAAAGTCCAGTTTTAACAGTAAAAAAGTGCGTTTGGGTATGTGGTTAATGCAGGAAAGTAGCTATAATGCGCCCCGCCTCCATGTAGCAATCGAGGCGCGGAAGATCGTCATCTCCGGTGAGGTGGCTGGACTTCAAATCCAGTTGGGGCCGCCAGCGGTCCCGGGCAGGTTCAACTCCTGTGATCTTCCGCCAGTTCAATCATCTTTATCCATATGAACTTATCCAGAAAATCAGCCTTTCGGTTCAATGCCTTTCGCTTTTAGCGCGCTTCTCGCCAGTTCTTTAAACCAGCTCGCGAGACTCACTCCCTCTTCCGCTGCCACAGCATCCAGCTGTTCCTTTAATGCCGGATCAATGCGCATTTTAAACTGCGGAGACTGACCGCCGCCCTTTGGTTTTTTTTCGCGCGCTATGATTGACATGAGGCCACCTATCCAACTAATCTTAACTTATAGGAGGCCACCTAAAAGCCTCTTGTACAGACAACGCTCCGATGTGCGGGAACCCAGCCGGAGGGTCTAACCACACCAACTATCAAGGAGTTGATTATAGCTGATTTGCATTCTACCCCAGGCTTTGCCGTTTCCGGAATAGAGCATCAACAACACGCTTCATCTCGTCTGACGCCCGGAAATCTTCACCTTCTGGATAGCCGCTCCCAAATGACGCCGGGTTAATCGTCCGTTTAATGAAATTTATGCTCTTCTGACATACTATGCGGGCCAAAGCAGGTTAACCCGGAGGCTATATGGCAAATGAACACTTAACGTCGTCCCCCGTAGGCGAGTTCGTTATGTTTGCCAGCGGTGATGGGAAAGTACGTGTTGAATGCTGCTTTGAAAGCGATACACTTTGGCTCTCGCAGGCAATGATCTGCGAACTCTATGGTAAAGCGAAAGCCACCATCAGCGGGCATATAAAGCATATATTTGAAGAAGGCGAACTTGAGGAAAATTCAGTTGTTCGGTTTTACCGAACAACTGCCAGTGATGGTAAAAATTATCAGGTTCAACACTTTAGTTTGCCTCTGATACTTGCCGTTGGCTATCGCGTTCGCTCCCCTCGCGGCACTCAGTTCCGCCAGTGGGCAACCCAGACGCTCCAGGAATACCTGATCAAAGGTTTTGTGATGGACGATGAGCGGTTAAAAAATCCGCCTGTTGGTACATCGGCTGTACCCGATTATTTCTATGAGATGCTGGAGCGCATCCGCGATATTCGCGCCAGCGAACGCCGTGTTTATTTGCGCGTACGAGAGGTATTTACCTGCTGTGCTCGCCTTTCTGCCGGCCGGCGCCTTGCCCGGCCTACATTATCTTTGGGTCTGTGTAATACCCACAGAGCTGCGCTGCATGGCGTTTAGTTATACAATCCCAGCTTCTGTGATAGTTCACTCAGCTCACGCATCGCCTCCAGGCTTTTTTGTTTCCGCTGTTCCGCAGCCACCTTCTCCCGCACCAGCTCCGCCACCCTCTCCGGCTCCTCAGACGAAACTACCCGGCAATCGTCTAATGCACAATATTCCCTAAAGCGCTGGCGGAACTTCATCTCTTCTTTTTCTCTGACCAGACCAAAGCCGCGCATCAGCTGGCGCGCGACCACGATGCGCGTAGCGATATCGATATCCTCTGAAGGCAATAGCAGGATGGAATACCCGGACTGCCGCACAAGCTGCCGATTCACGGCGACAATCTCCGGGCAGACATCGGTGGCAAGAAATCCCGAGGAGAGCACCACCACTCGTTTTTTATGCGGATTCTCCGCCAGCAGGCGAGAGCATAGCGCGGCGTTATCACGCACATAGCACTCGTATCCATTGCGCTGAATATATTGGCGAATATTTAAAAGCTGCTCGCAAAATTCGCTATCGAGATCGATAAACCGGTAGTTCATCGCCTGCGCCAGCAGCGCTCCAACCGTGCTTTTTCCCACCCCGCCGGGGCCAATCAGAAATAGCGTATTCATCTTTACTCCTCGCGTCCGTGTGAAAGCATTATGTCAGCAGAATACGCCAAATAATGCCGCGATCGCGGCCGTTTTTGTTCACTCCCATCTCCCCAGCCAATCATTTCCATCCAATGTTTGCGTTATTCCCTTCACCTTTAAATCCTTACACTAACGGGATAACGTGGCTTAAAAGGAGACCAATGATGACACCCGAACTCAAACACAGCTTCTCTATCACCATTGAGGTCGACAAACCGGTCATTGTCTCCCGCAGCCCGCAGAGCGGGAAACGTCAGCTGATCCCTATCCTCAGCGGAATCGTACGCGGTGAGCTCAACGGCCACGTCTTACCCGGCGGCGTCGACAGCCAGATCATCGAGCCTGACGGCACCTGCCGCCTCTCCGCGCGCTATGCATTACACGTGGAAGAAGGCACGGTATACATCGAAAACAACGGCATTCGCCGCCTACCCGAAGAGTACAAAGAACGTCTTTTCGGCGACGATATGCGATTTTTTAGCGATATTCCGCCGGAATCTATCTATTTTCGCACCGTACCGACTTTTGAAGTGGATACGCCGGCGCTGCGCTGGCTCACCACCTCGCTGTTTATCTGTTCCGGCGGCCGCACGCAGGACGGCGTGATGCTCGATTTTTATCGTGTCCGCTGATTTTCACTTTTTCAATATAACTGTTATCGCCGTCGGGCCATTTTTCCCCCGCCTGCCGCGGTCTATTCTCAATACATTCAAACGATGAACCTCATTCAAAACCGGAGAGTGTATGAAAGCGATCGCCATTACTCGCGCAGCGACCGAAGGCAGCAATATTCCTTTTTTAACCGACATCGAGCTGCCGCAGCCGGTTGCCGAGGGGCATGACCTGCTGGTTGAAGTGAAGGCCATTTCCGTCAACCCGGTGGATACCAAAGTCCGCGCCGGGTTTAACGCCGATACCCCACGCGTGCTGGGCTGGGACGCGGTCGGCGTGGTGAAAGCCGTCGGCAGCGCGGTGACGCTGTTCGCCGCAGGAGATGAAGTGTGGTACGCCGGCGCGCTGGGCCGCCCGGGCAGCAACAGCGAGTTTCAGTTAGTGGACGAACGCATCGTCGCCCGCAAACCGCGTTCGCTGGATAACGCCTCCGCCGCCGCGCTACCGCTCACCGCCATCACCGCCTGGGAGCTGCTGTTCCACCGCCTTGGCGTAGAGGAAGGCGGCAACGCGGGCGACACGCTGCTGATCGTCGGCGCGGCGGGCGGCGTCGGTTCGATACTGACCCAGCTCGCCAGCAAGCTGACCGGCATGACGGTCATTGGCACCGCCTCGCGTGCGGAAAGCCAGAAATGGGTACGGGAAGCGGGGGCGCATCATGTTATCGATCACAGCAAACCGCTCGCCGACGAGCTGGCGCGGATTGGCGTTAAAGCGGTGACCCATGTCGCCAGCCTGACCAATACCGACCAGCACTATCCGCAGCTGATCGCCGCTCTCGCACCGCAGGGCAAGCTGGCGCTTATTGACGACCCGGAAACCCTCGACGTCGTGCCGCTGAAGGCAAAAAGCATCTCCCTGCACTGGGAATTTATGTTTACCCGCTCGATGTTCGCAACGCCGGATATGATCGCCCAGCATCAGCTGCTGACCCGCGTGGCGGCGTTGATAGACGACAACACCATTAAGACCACCCTCGGCGAGCACTACGGCGCCATCACTGCCGCCAACCTGCAAAAAGCGCACGCGCAGCTGGAAACCGGGCGTTCGGTGGGCAAAATCGTGCTGGAGGGCTTTTAAGATGAGCAACGAAGCGATCTCGATTATCGCAGTGCTGAAGGCAAAGCCGGGCCAGCAAGATGCGCTGCGGCAAGCCCTGCAGGCGCTGCTGCTGCCGACGCGTCAGGAGCCGGGCAACCTCGATTATGCCCTGTTTCAGCTGCGCGACGCGCCGGATACGTTCTATATGCGCGAATCCTGGCGCAATCAGGAAGCGCTGGACGCGCATGTCGCCCTGCCGCACTTCCAGAATTTTATCGCGCAGATGAATAACCTGCTTGCCGAACCGCTGCGGCTGGATTACCTGACGCCTGTCGAGCACGGCACCGTCGCCGATATTGAGCTGATTCGCGGCGGCTAAGCCCCGCGGCGAAAGGTGCGCCGCCACTCCGCCGGGCTGACGCCAAAGCGCGCTTTAAACTGCTGGCGCCAGGTCACGGCGGAGCGATAGCCCACCTCCTCCGCCACCTGCCCGACCGGTAAATCCCCCGCCTCCAGCAGGTGCTGGCTGCGCCGCAGGCGCTCGGCGGCCAGCCAGTCGGCGATGCCCATCCCGGTCGCTTTGGCGAAATGGCGGGTCAGGGTCCGGCGGCTCATCGCCGCCACCTGCGCCAGCGAGTCGAGATTATGCGGTTCGCGAATGTGCTGCTGAAGATACTCAAGCAGGCCGTTTATCCGCGCGTCGCGGGTGTTTTTCGGTACCGGCTGGGCGATAAACTGCGCCTGGCCGCCCTCACGGTGCGGTGGGACGATCATCCGCCGGGCGATCTGATTGGCGACAAGGCTGCCAAAGCGCTGGCGAATGAGATACAGGCAACAGTCGAGCGCCGCCGCGGTACCCGCCGAGGTGATAATCCCCTCATCGTCAACGTACAGCGCGTTGATATCCAGCCGCACCTGCGGAAACAGGCGCTGAAAATCCTGCTCAAACTCCCAGTGGGTCGCCGCGCGCCTGTCGTCCAGCAGCCCGGCGTAGCCGAGTACAAACGCCCCGAGGCGCAGGCCGACGATCTGCGCGCCGTTATTGCGCGCGCGAACCAGGCCGTCCAGCAGCGACTGCGGAGGGCGCTGATTTACCGCCCCCCAGTAGGGCACCACCACGATATCCGCCTGCTCCAGGAGGGAAAAATCGCCGCTGGCGTTCAGCGCGAATCCATCGCGGGCGCTCAGCAGCCCGGGCCGTTCGGCGCAAATATGCAGGTTAAAGCGTTTGGTTTCCGAGACCGTATCGCCAAATAGCATACAGGGCACCGAGTAGTGGAACGGGCTAAACCCGTCCACCGCCACAATCGCCACTTCCGTGAGTTTCATCGCCCGCTCCGCTTTTAAAAGACCATACTGTCCCCATCCTGAGGGATACTGACCGCCTCGGCAATCTGATTGTCAGCCACGTACTGGCGCAGCTCATCGCGGCTGAGCAGACAGTGGTTCACCGCTTCCAGATGGCTGGCGACGATTTTGGCCTCCGGCAGGGTGAAGTGCGCCTTCAGCACATCCTCTTTGCCCATGATGATCGGCCCAAAACCGATGACGTGCGCATACCCGGCATTCAGCACCACCACGTCAGGGCGCAGCCTGAGCATGTCGGCTTCCACCTCATCGCGCCAGATAGTATCCCCTACCAGCCACAGAGTTTTCTCCTGCGGATGGCGCAGCACCACGCCGCAGGCTTCGCCCAGGCGCTCGGCCATTGCCGGCACCGCATAGGTGCGGTCGCTGCCGTGCTGGCCCGAGGTGGTTTTCACCAGCGAAACGTCTGCAAACGCGCTGTCCTCAGAGAGCAGACGAATATCGCGAAAGCCCTGGCCGCGCAGCAGCTGAGCGTCGGCGTCATGCTGGACGTAAACAGGCAGGGTTTTGGGGATCGCGGCGATCGCCGCCTCGTCCCAGTGATCATCATGGGTGTGGGTGACGATAACGGCATCCACGTCAACGATCGCTTCAATGGAAAAAGGTAATTCCACCAGTGGGTTACGCAACTCGCTGTGCGCGGTACCGGCGAAGCCCGCCCAGGCGCCCTTGGCTGAAAGCATCGGGTCAATCAAAAATTTTTTACCCGCATATTCAATAAGCTGGGTAGCATTACGCACATGGGTGATTTTCATGATGTTCATTCCTCTTCGCGGTTATCTGGCGAACATCGTACGTCCCACAAGCCTGGCGCAATATGGGCGTTTGGGCAATGAACGATGAAATCGGGCCAATCTGCGACGGTTGCCATCGGCTCCCGGCTATGGTGTGCTGAACGCTCAACTTTGAGGAACAGTGGCTACGATGAAAAAGAAACTCACCTCCGCCGATATGCACGATGTCGAGGTTCTGGCAGACACCCCATGGTTCAGCATGCACAAGGTCGGGATTGATATGGCGCCCGGCGATCGGCGGGATTTTTACTCCATTCACTATCCTCGCCCGGCGGTAGGGATTGTGGCGATGCAGGATGACAAAGTGCTGCTGATTCGCCACTACCGCTACCTGATAGACCAGGTTGTGTGGGCGATTCCTTCCGGCGGCGTCGACGAAGGCGAAGACCCGCGCGAGGCGGCCCTGCGCGAGCTGCGGGAAGAGACCGGCTGGCAGGCGCAGCGCGCCGACGAAATTATCCGCTATAACCCCTCCTACGGCAGCAGCGACCAGCTATTTATTACCTGGCTGGCCCACGATTTAACCTGGGTGGGAATGGATGAAGATCAGGACGAAGTGATGGAAACGGGCTGGTTTACCCTCGAAGAGATAGGCCAGCTGATCGCCCGCGGCGAGATGCCGGACGGGCTATCGCTGGTGCCGCTGCTGCATCTGATGGCGCAGCGGCGTACCGGTTTAGCGTAGCGGCTTCAGCATCCGCCAGCGGAACCATAGCTGGGCGACGAGGATCAGCAGGCCGCCGATAATTTTCTGCAGCGGTAGCTGTTCGCCGTACCACAGCGCGGCGGCAATCACCGTCAGCAGCGGTTCCAGCACCATGATAATCGCCGCGCTGGCGACCGCCGCGTACTTCTGCCCCTTCATTTGCAGGCCGAAGCGCAGGCTGGTGGCGATAACGATGCTGGCGAGCAGCCAGCCGAAAGTCGGCAGGGTAAACGGCTGGCTCCAGCTTTCAACGGCGGCGGAGATCCCAAGCCCGACGAGCCCGGTGATGCCAAGCTGTACGGTGGTCAGCGGGATCAGCGGCACCTCGCGGGCGCTTTTGCTGGTGTAGCAAAACCAGATCGACTGCACCAGCGCGGTCAGCAGAAACCAGCCCTGGCTGGGGTGAAACGCAATCGGCATATGCAGGCTGAGTAAGCCGAGACCGACAACCGCAATCGGCAGACACTCCCAGTAGGCCCGCGCCGGCCGCGCCTTCATCATCACCCAGGCGGTAAGCGGCACGAACAGCATCGACAGGCTCATAATGAACGCCCCTTCGCCCAGCGACGGGGTCGTCGATACCGAGTAGATCCACAGGCACAGGTTGAGCGCAAACCACAGGCCGCTGATAATCATGCGCGGCCAGTGCTGCCTCTCGACGCGCAGGCCGCGACAGAAAGGCAGCAGCAGCAGCGCGGCGAAGAAAAAGCGCAGGCCGAGGAAAGCGAAAACCGGCATGCCAGCAATCGCTTCACGGGAAAAAATCCATCCGCAGGCGGCGATAACCGTCGCGGCTATGAGCAGCAAATCAGCCTGGCGTTGCCGGGTCATCGCCACGTCTCCTTGTGTGAAAAATTACCAGCCGGGCACCGCGCCGCCGTTGAAGATCGTCTCCGCCGCCTTCGCCACTTCCGGCGACTGGTAGGAGTGGATAAACGCTTTCACGTTTTCCGCGTCTTTGTTGTCTTCGCGGGTCACGATGATATTCACATAGGGCGAGTTTTTATCTTCAATAAAGATACCGTCGCGCACCGGGGAAAGGCCCGTTTGCTGCAGGTAGGTGGTGCTGATGATCGCCACGTCGACCTTCGGGTCGTCGATGACGCGCGGCAGCTGCGCTCCTTCCAGCTCCATAATTTTCAGGTGATGCGGGTTGTCGGTGATATCGACCGCCGTCGGCAGCAGGCCGGTGCCCGCTTTAAGGGTAATCAGCTTCTCCTGCTGCAGCAGAAGCAGCGCGCGGCCCAGATTGGTCGGGTCGTTCGGAATGGCGATGGTCGCGCCGTCTTTCAGATCGGCGACGGATTTTATTTTTCGCGAGTAGCCCGCCATCGGGAAGACGAAGGTGTTGCCCACCGCCACCAGACGATAGTTGTGGGCTTTATTATCCTGTTCGAGGAACGGGCGATGCTGAAAGACGTTGGCGTCCAGATCGCCGGCGTTGGTGGACTCATTCGGCAGCAGCGAGCCGCTAAAGCCCACCAGCTCCACGTCGAGGCCATATTTCTCTTTGGCCACTTTCTTCGCCACTTCCGCCACATCCTGTTCCGCGCCGTTAATGACGCCGACTTTAATGTGCTTCGCATCGCTGCCCTTCTGGTCGCAGCCCGCCAGCAGCAGACCCGCCAGCACCACGGCGGCGGCTGTCCGTAAACGCAATTTCATTGTTATAACCCCGTCAGTCCATAGAAAATCGTTATTATTTTTCGTCTGAAACTATAACGACTTTAGGGCGAGGTTTTAAACGCAAAAACCGCAACCGGAAATAAAATCATCTTCCGCCTTTCTCCCGGGGGCGGCGCAATGCGCCTGCCCGGGCTACGGGTTCACCGTCGGCTGCGATCGCGTAGCCCGGACAGGTGCGCAGCGCCGTCTCCGGGGATCTCTTCAACGGTAAGGCTCATTCCGCAGAACGGGGACGCGCCTTACAGCCCCAGCTCGCTCAGCCCCAGGTGATCGTCCGGGCGACGGCCCTGGGGCCAGTGAAACAGACGCTCGCTCTCGGTGATGGGCAGATCGTTGATGCAGGCGTAGCGCGTCTGCATCAGTCCGTGCTCGTCGAATTCCCAGTTCTCGTTGCCGTAGGAGCGAAACCAGTTGCCGCTGTCGTCGTGCCACTCATAGGCAAAGCGTACCGCAATACGGTTATCGCTCCACGCCCACAGCTCCTTAATCAGCCGGTACTCCTGCTCTCTACGCCATTTGCGCTGCAGGAAGTCGATAATCTGCGTTCTGCCGTGAACAAATTCGCTGCGGTTGCGCCATTCGCTATCGACGGTATAGGCCAGCGCGACCTTAGCGGCATCGCGGCTGTTCCAGCCATCTTCAGCGGAACGGACTTTTTGTGCGGCGCTCTCGCGGGTGAACGGCGGCAGAGGCGGACGTTGTTCGGTCATCATGAATCTCCTGTATGAATACGCTGCTGCAGGCGCTGATTTTCCCGCTCCAGTTCGTCAATACGCTGTTGCAGCGTCTGGCTATACTCCGCCACCTGCTGAGCGGTATAGCGGGGAGTAATATGCTGGGGGCAGTTCCAGTCAAAAGCCTGCAAATGAAAACGGTAAATACGCTCAATCCGGGCCCGATAGTTCTCCGGCGCGACCCGCGCCAGCAGCTGCGGGTCGGCATCCGCCGCCACCACCTCTACGGTGGCGTAGATTTTCAGCCTGGCACGCCGCGGGTAATCCATCAAAAACAGACAGGCCCGATCGCTGCCGCGCAGGTTGCCGGTGGTGATGTACTGCCGATTACCGGAAAAATCCGCCATCGCCAGGGTGGTGTCATCCAGCAGATGCAGAAAGCCCGCCGGGCCGCCGCGATGCTGAATATAGGGCCAGCCGGTTTGCGAAAGGGTGGCCAGATAGAAGCTGTCGCGGGTGGCAATCATCGCCTCCTCGCTGGCGCCGAAGCGCTCACCCCGGCGCTGGCGATGCGGCGACTGCCACAGCTCATCGCTGCCCATTTCATGCTGGACAGCCATCACGTCCGGCGTCATGGCGATATCAAGAAATTCTGCTGGCATAGGTCCTCCCGATGCGTTGCGGCGTAACTCATCATGGACTGTGCAGGCAGAAAAGATAATAGTGGCAATATGACAATCATCTTTCCGAAAAACGGGATAATTATGGACCGACTCAGCGCGATGGCGTTGCTGGTGAAAGTGGCCGAACTCGGCAGCATGTCGGCGGCGGCGCGGGCGCTGAATATGCCCCTGACCACCGTTAGCCGCCAGGTTGGCGAACTGGAAAATACCCTCGGCGTGCGCCTGATGATCCGCACCACCCGCAAGCTGACGCTGACCGATACCGGCGTCGATTATGTCGCCGCCGCGCGGCGCATTCTCGAAGAGGTGGAGAACGCCGAGCGCCAGGCGGCGGGCGAATATCAGGAGCCAAAAGGCGAGCTGGTTCTCTCGGCGCCGACCATGTTTGGCCGTCAGCATGTTTTACCGGTGGTGACGGATTTTCTCGCCCGCTACCCGCAGATTCGCGTCCGTTTACTGCTTAGCGACCGCAACGCCGATCTGGTGGGCGATCATATTGATTTAGCGGTACGGATCGGCGCGCTACCGGACAGCGGGATGGTGGCCACCCGGCTGGGCGAAATGCGCATCGTCACCTGCGCGCACCCGGCTTTGTTGGAAAAACACGGTACGCCAGAACGCCCGCGCGAGCTGGCCGCGCTACCGATCGTTCGTATTGAATCGCCGATGCCTTATCGCGGCTGGCGCTTTAACGCCGAAGAGGCGGAGGACCGGCTGGTGGCGCTGCAGCCGGTGCTGTCGCTGACTACACCCGAAAGCGCCGCCGACGCCGCCCGTCTGGGGGCAGGCGTGGCGCGCCTGCTGCACTACCAGGCGATTGACGGTCTGGCCTGCGGCGAGTTGACGCTTTTCCTGCAGGCGATGGAACCAGAGCCTGCGCCGGTGCACCTGCTGTACACCTCCCGGGATCTGGCTCCGCTTAAGCTGCGTAAATTCATCGATTTCGCCGCGCCGGCTCTGCGCCAGGCGCTGTTGCGTATCGCCGCCGTCGTCTAGCGTGCGCCGGTTTTCAGCGGCGCTTCTTTCAGTAGCCAGGAGAGCGCAAACGCCACCGCCATAATGCTGGCTGCCATCAGAAACGCCGCATGGATAGCGGACCCGAAGGCGTCCAGATAATCGAGGCGGATCTCCGCCGGGAGATTCTGTACCGCCGCCGGGTTCAGCGCCCTCGGCAGCTGTGCCCCTTCCGGTAGCAGGCGCTGGAGATTGCTTTGCAGCACGTGGGTAAATACCGCCCCGAACAGCGCCACGCCGATGGAGCCGCCAATCGATCGAAACAGCGTGACCCCGGAGGTCGCCACGCCGTACATCTGCGCGGGCATCGCGTTCTGTACCGCCAGCACCAGCACCTGCATCACCAGCCCCAGGCCCGCCCCCAGCACGCCGGTAAACAGATACAGCTGCCACATCGCTGAGTGGATGGTAATGCGCGTCAGCAGCACCATGCCGACCACCCCCAGCAGGGTGCCGATAATCGGAAACACCCGATACTTACCGGTACGGCTGATAATCCGCCCGCTAACGATCGAGGTCAGCAGCAGGCCGCCCATCAGCGGGATCAACTGCAGGCCCGCCTCGGTCGGCGTCGCCTCTTTTACCACCTGCAGATAGAGCGGCAGGAAAGTCACCGAACCAAACAGCGCCATGCCGATCACAAAGCCAATCAGGCTGCACAGCAAAAAGCTGCGGTTGCGGAACAAGGAGAGCGGAATAATCGGCTCGCTGGCCAGCCGCTCTTCATGAATAAAGCCGATAATCCCGACCAGGCCAAAAGCCAGAATGCACCACAGCTGCGGGTCGCTCCACGCGCGGACGCTGCCGCCCTCGGAGGTAAAAAGGATGATGCATAGCAGCGCCATGCTGAGGTAGATCGCTCCCAGCCAGTCGATCTGGTGCTGGCTACGTTTGTTGCTGCTGTGAAAGACCGCGCCGATCACCAGCAGCGCAAACAGCCCCAGCGGCAGGTTGATGTAAAAAATCCACCGCCAGGAGGCGTGCTGTACCAGGAAACCGCCGATTAACGGTCCGATCACCGTCGCCAGACCAAAGACGCCGCCGAATAACCCCTGATAGCGGCCGCGATTAGCGGGCGGGATGACGTCAGCCACCGCCGCCATGCTGATCACCATCAGGCCGCCGCCGCCCAGCCCCTGCAGGCCGCGCATCAGCACCAGTTGGGTCATATTTTGCGCCAGCCCGCAAAGAACGGAACCGGCAAGAAACAGCACAATCGCCACCTGCAGAACGACTTTTCGCCCGAAGAGATCGCCGAATTTGCCGTACAGCGGTACCGCGATGGTCGAACTCAGGATATAGGCGGTGACCACCCACGAGAGTTTATCCAGACCGCCAAGTTCGCCGACAATGGTCGGCAGCGCGGTGGAGACGATGGTCTGATCCAGCGCCGAGAGCAGCATCACCAGCAGCAGGGCGCTGAAGAGCAGGCGGATCGAGGGCACCGCCGGTTGGCTGGCGATTTCAGATGTCATAGCATGACTCGCTTGAAATTAATTAAATGCATAATTAATATTTAGGGAAATGATGAATCTGGTCAAGGGATCGCCACAGGATGTCAGCACAAAAAGACAATGAAGCCCCGCGTCGCCCCGGTCGCCCGCGCGGGCAGAAATCCGGCCCCGCCAACCGCGAACAGCTGATGGATATTGCCCTGGCGCTGTTTGCCCGCCACGGGATCGCCCGCATTTCGCTGAACGCCATCGCCAAAGAGGCGGGGGTAACGCCCGCGATGCTGCACTACTACTTCAGCTCGCGCGAAGCGCTGGTGGAAAAGCTGATCGAGGAGCGCTTTATGCCGCTGCGCAGCGAAATCGGGCAGATTTTTGTCGCGCATGGCGACGATCCGGTCACCGCTTTTACGCTGCTAATTGAAACCCTGGCGGCCATGGCGGAGAAAAACGCGTGGTTCGCGCCGCTGTGGATGCAGGAGATCATCGGCGAGATGCCGGTGCTGCGCCAGCAGATGCACGCGCGTTTTGGCGATGAAAAGTACCATAAGATGCTGGAGACGGTGCGCCGCTGGCAGCAGCAGGGCAAGCTTAATCCGGCGCTCTCCCCAGAGCTGCTGTTTACCACGCTGATAAGCCTGGTGCTGGTACCTTTTTCCCGCACCCACACCGATCCGCGGCTGCAATCGGTGGACAAGCAGATGATTGTCAGCCATGCCCTGGCGCTGATAGGCAGCGGGATCGGCGGCTAATTCTCCCCGGCTCGCGCTGCGCTTAGCCGGGCTACAGGTTTACAACCGTCTGCGATCCGGGGGATACAATCCGGTTCACTGCCGCCTGCATTCGGGTAGCCCGGACAGGCGCACAGCGCCGCCTCCGGGAGGTCTCCTGGGGGCTGCTTTACAATACTTTCGACAAATAATGGCGCTGCATACCCACGTGCGGGAAGTCCGGCAGCGACATGTGCAGCTGATAGCCCAGCTTCTGGTAAAACGGCAGCGCCTGGAAGCTGAACGTATCCACCAGCATATGGCTGCAGCCGCGCTCCCGCGCCTGGGATTCCGCTTCATGCATCAGCTCGCTGCCGAGGCCGCTGCCGCGCGACGCTTCGCTGACCCACAGATACTCAATACACAGCCAGCTGCCCTTGCGTTTGGCAATCAATCCCCCGCGCATCTCGCCAGCAGCATCGCGTGAATAAACGCCCAGCTCGCCGAACTGGGCTGGGTCAAGAAAGCGCAGATTGAATTCCCGCAGCCCCGTCAGCAGCTCTTCTTGATCGGCGGGATTAATGTTCTCTGTTATTATTAATGTCATTGATTATCTCCATCTTTTATTTTTCATAGACCATTCACCATCCTACTTTCACAAAATATCCTTTTTTTCTCCATTATTTCCTGACTAAATTCCCTGCACTAAATTTTGTGTAAAAAATCTTCCCATCATTCGGTTCAGACGTATAATGGGAAAAAATGAGAACGATCATTCTCAAAAACACAAACCATGGAGAACCCCATGAAAAATGCCCTGTAGCAGGCGTCATCCCTCGGTTCAGCGCCTGTAACCGCCGTCTGATACCGTATTCGCCGCACGGGGAAATGTCGGAAAAACCGCTTAATTAATAGCGGTATTCGCAGAGTCATTTACTGCAAACAGGAATATTTATTTCCCCTTTGGTTATTTGTGCTTGCCCGGAGATGCATCATCGCCCGGCCTATCACCCCGCCAGTGAATTTGCGGGGCGGACGTCGTTCATCCTGAGAAAATATAATGAAATATACTTTAGCCCCCATCGCAGCAGCATTATTTCTCCTTAGCGGGTGCGATAATGCGCAAAACGCTTCCCCGCAGCAGATGACGCAGGAAGTCGGCGTCGTGACCCTGCAAGGCCAGCCTGTCCCGGTGGTGAGCAGCCTGACCGGACGCACCACCGCCTCGCTTAGCGCCGAAGTGCGCCCGCAGGTTGGCGGGATCGTGCAAAAACGCCTGTTTACCGAGGGCGATATGGTCAAAGCCGGACAGGCGCTATACCAAATCGACCCGTCAAGCTATCGCGCGACGTTTAACGAAGCCGCCGCCTCGCTGAAACAGGCCCAGGCGCTGGTCACCGCCGATTGCCAAAAAGCCCAGCGCTACGCGGTGCTGGTAAAAGATAACGGCGTCTCCCGTCAGGACGCCGATGATGCGATAGCGACCTGTAATCAGGATAAGGCCAGCGTCGAGTCGAAAAAAGCGGCACTGGAAAGCGCGCGCATCAACCTGAACTGGACCACCGTGACCGCACCGATTGCCGGGCGCATCGGGATCTCTTCCGTCACGCCGGGCGCGCTGGTGTCCGCCGATCAGGATACCGCGCTGGCGACGATCCGCGGCCTGGATACGATGTACGTCGATCTCACCCGATCCAGCGTCGATCTGCTGCGCCTGCGTAAGCAAAGCCTGGCGAGCAACAGCGATACCCTTAACGTCACCCTGACTCTTGAAGATGGCAGCACCTACAGCGAAAAAGGTCGCCTGGCGCTGACCGAAGTGGCGGTAGATGAATCGACCGGTTCGGTCACGCTGCGCGCGGTCTTTCCCAATCCGCAGCACGTGCTGCTGCCCGGTATGTTCGTTCGCGCCCGCATAGACGAAGGCATCATGAACGATGCGATCCTCGCCCCGCAGCAGGGCATCACTCGCGATGCCAAAGGCGATGCCACCGCGCTGGTGGTTGACGCTAATAACAAAGTTGAACAGCGCAGCGTGGAAACTGGCGAAACTTACGGTGACAAATGGCTGATCGTCAACGGCCTGAAGAGCGGCGACAGGTTGATTGTTGAAGGAACCGGCAAAGTGGCGCCGGGCCAGCAGGTCAAAGCCGCCGAAGTCAAAAATGACGGAGGCAACGCCTGATGTTCTCCCGTTTCTTCGTGCGACGCCCGGTCTTCGCCTGGGTTATCGCCATTCTGATTATGCTCGCCGGGATTCTGGCTATCCGCACCCTGCCGGTCGCCCAGTATCCTGACGTCGCGCCGCCGGCGATAAAAATCTCCGCCACCTACACCGGGGCTTCTGCGGAAACCCTGGAAAACAGCGTGACCCAGGTTATCGAGCAGCAGCTCACCGGACTGGACAACCTGCTCTACTTTACGTCCACCAGCAGCTCCGACGGCTCGGTCAGCATTACCGTCACCTTTGAGCAGGGTACCGACCCGGATACCGCCCAGGTTCAGGTGCAGAACAAAGTGCAGCAGGCGGAGTCGCGCCTGCCGAGCGAAGTTCAGCAGTCCGGCGTGACGGTGGAGAAATCGCAGAGCAGCTTCCTGCTGATCCTCGCGGTGTATGACAAAAACAACAAAGCCACCAGCTCCGATATCTCCGACTGGCTGGTCAGCAATATGCAGGACCCAATGGCGCGTATTGAGGGCGTCGGCAGCCTGCAGGTGTTCGGCGCGGAGTACGCCATGCGCATCTGGATGGACCCGACCAAACTGGCCTCCTATTCGCTGATGCCATCCGATGTACAATCGGCGATTGAAGCGCAGAACGTGCAGGTGTCCGCCGGTAAAATCGGCGCCCTGCCCGCCACCAACGCACAGCAGCTGACCGCCACCGTCCGTGCCCAGTCGCGGCTGCAAACCGTCGCCCAGTTCAAAGAGATTATCGTCAAGAGCAAGAGCGACGGGTCGGTGGTGCGCCTGAGCGACGTCGCCCGCGTGGAGATGGGCAGCGAAGATTACACCGCCTCCGCCAATCTCAACGGCCACCCGGCTGCGGGGATCGCGGTGATGATGGCGCCGGGCGCTAACGCCCTGAATACCGCGACGCTGGTGAAAAACAAGATTGCCGAGTTCCAGCGCCAGATGCCACAGGGCTACGATATCGCCTACCCGAAAGACAGCACCGAGTTCATCAAAATCTCGGTGGAGGATGTGATTCAGACGCTATTCGAGGCGATTATCCTCGTGGTCTGCGTGATGTATCTGTTCCTGCAAAATTTCCGCGCCACGCTGATCCCGGCGGTGGCGGTTCCGGTCGTGCTGCTGGGCACCTTCGGCGTGCTGGCGCTGTTTGGCTACTCCATCAACACCCTGACGCTGTTTGCGATGGTGCTGGCGATAGGCTTGCTGGTGGATGACGCCATCGTGGTAGTGGAAAACGTCGAGCGTATCATGCGCGACGAGGGGCTGCCCGCCCGCGAAGCCACCGAAAAATCGATGGGCGAAATCTCCGGCGCGCTGATCGCCATTGCCCTGGTGCTCTCGGCGGTGTTCCTGCCGATGGCTTTCTTCGGCGGCTCAACCGGAGTGATTTATCGCCAGTTCTCGGTGACCATTATCTCGGCGATGATGCTCTCCGTAGTGGTCGCCTTAACCTTAACCCCGGCGCTGTGCGGCGCGCTGCTAAGCCATTCGAAACCGCATACCAAAGGCTTCTTCGGCGCCTTTAACCGCCTGTGGGGACGCACCGAGCAGGGCTATCAGCATCGTGTGGTCGGCGGCCTGCGCCGCTCGGCGATGATGATGGGCGCTTTTGTCCTGATTTGCGGCGGCATGGCGCTGGCGATGTGGAAACTGCCGGGCAGCTTCCTGCCGACGGAGGATCAGGGCGAAATCATGGTCCAGTATACGCTGCCCGCCGGGGCGACGGCGGTACGTACCGCCGAGGTTCGCCGCCAGGTCACCGACTGGTTCCTGACGAAAGAGAAAGCCAATACCGACGTAATCTTTACCGTCGACGGCTTTAGCTTTAGCGGCAGCGGACAAAACGCCGGGATGGCCTTCGTGTCGCTGAAAAACTGGTCCGAACGTAAAGGCGAAGAAAATACCGCTCAGGCCATCGCCCTGCGCGCCACCAAAGAGCTCGGCAGCATTCGCGACGCTACCCTGTTCGCCATGACCCCGCCGTCGGTTGATGGCCTGGGGCAGAGCAATGGCTTCACCTTCGAACTGATGGCCAGCGGCGGCACCGATCGCGATAGCCTGATGAAAATGCGCAGCCAGCTGCTGGCGGCGGCGAATCAAAGTACCGAGCTGCAGTCCGTACGCGCCAACGATCTGCCGCAAATGCCGCAGCTGCAGGTGGATATTGATAACAACAAAGCCGTGTCGCTCGGGCTGTCGTTAAGCGATGTCACCGATACCCTCTCCAGCGCCTGGGGCGGTACCTACGTTAACGACTTTATCGATCGCGGTCGCGTGAAGAAGGTCTATATCCAGGGCGAAAGCGACGCCCGCGCCGTGCCGTCCGACCTCGGTAAATGGTTCGTGCGCGGCAGCGACGACAGCATGACGCCGTTCTCCGCCTTCGCTACCACCCGCTGGCAATACGGCCCGGAAAGCCTGGTGCGCTACAACGGCTCCGCCGCCTTTGAAATCCAGGGCGAAAACGCCAGCGGCTTCAGCTCCGGCGCGGCAATGGACAAGATGGAAGCCCTGGCCAATGACCTGCCGGCCGGCACCACCTGGGCGTGGAGCGGCATGTCGCTGCAGGAAAAACTCGCCAGCGGCCAGGCGATGAGCCTCTACGCCATCTCGATTCTGGTGGTCTTCCTGTGCCTCGCGGCGCTGTATGAGAGCTGGTCGGTGCCGTTCTCGGTGATCATGGTGATCCCGCTTGGGCTGCTCGGCGCGGCGCTGGCGGCCTGGATGCGCGGTCTGAGCAATGACGTTTACTTCCAGGTAGCGCTATTAACCACCATCGGCCTGTCGTCGAAGAACGCCATCCTGATCGTCGAATTCGCCGAATCGGCGGTGGAAGAGGGCTATTCCCTGTCGCGTGCCGCCATGCGCGCTGCGCAGACCCGCCTACGCCCTATTGTGATGACCTCGCTGGCGTTTATTGCCGGGGTGCTGCCGCTGGCGATCGCCACCGGAGCCGGGGCCAACAGCCGCGTGGCGATCGGTACCGGGATTATCGGCGGAACCCTGACCGCGACGCTGCTGGCGGTGTTCTTCGTGCCGCTGTTCTTTGTGCTGGTGAAACGCTTCTTCACCCGCCATCGTTCTTCTCAGGAGTAAGTTATGTTTCGTTTTACCTTAGTTTTTGTTGCGCTCCTGACGGCGGGCTGCGTCTCTCTCGACCCGAACTATGAGCGTCCGGCCGCGCCGGTCCCGGCGACCCTGCCGGGCAGCCACGGCGAGGCAACCGCGGTGGTCAGCGACTGGCAGCAGGTGGTGAATGACGCCCGCCTCAAAAAAGTGGTGAGTATCGCGTTGACCAGCAACCGCGACGTGCAGAAAGCGCTGGCCGATATCGAAGCCGCGCGCGCCCAGTTTGGTGAAACCCGCGCGTCGCTGTTTCCGACCCTCGACGCCGAGCTGAGCCATACCCGCAGTAAAACGGTGGCCAGCGGCCTGTCGTCGTCAGCGGAAGCCGACGGCGCGGTCTCCAGCTTCGAACTGGATCTGTTTGGCAAGAACCAAAGCCTGACGCGCGCCGCGCGGGAAACCTGGCTTGCCAGCGAATTCACCGCCCAGAATACGCGTCTGACGATGATCGCCGATCTGACCACCGCGTGGATAACCCTCGCCGCGGATAACAGCAATCTGGCGCTGGCGCAGGAAACCATGGCCAGCGCCGAGAACTCGCGCCGCATCGTCACCCGCCAGATGGAAGTCGGCACCGCCTCGGCTGGCGACCTGAGCGATGCCGAAAGCGTGTACCAGCAGGCGCGCGCCAGCGTCGCCAGCTACCGCACGCTGGTGGCGCAGGATAAAAACGCGCTCAACCTGCTGGCCGGGGAAACCGTGCCGGATAGCCTGCTGCCCGGCACGCTGGAAATCCTTGGCGATCGCAGTATCACCCTGGTGCCGGCGGGCGTCTCTTCATCGGTACTGCTGCGCCGCCCGGATATCCAGGAAGCGGAGCATAACCTGAAGAGCGCTAACGCCGATATCGGCGCGGCGCGGGCCAACTTCTTCCCGTCCATCTCGCTGACCGCCAGCGCCGGGGTCGGCAGCGACTCGCTCTCGTCGCTGTTCAGCCACGGCATGCAGGTATGGTCATTCGCGCCGTCCATCAGCCTGCCGCTGTTTACCGGCGGCAGCAACCTGGCGCAGCTGCGCTACGCTGAAGCGGAGAAAAAGGGGCTGATCGCCACCTATGAGAAGACGATTCAGAGCGCTTTCAAAGATGTCGCCGACGCGCTGGCGCGGCGGGAAACGCTCAGCGAACAGCTGGACGCGCAGAATAAATACGTCGCGGCGGAGCAGAAATCGCTGAATATCGCGCTGAAGAGCTATCAGGCCGGGGTCGGAGATTATCTGTCGGTGCTGACCGCCCAGCGAACGCTGTGGTCGGCGCAGGCCACGCTGATCTCCCTCCAGCAAACGGACCTGGAAAACCGCATCACCCTCTGGCAGTCGCTGGGAGGCGGCGCCAGCTAACACCTTTACCGGGCGACAGCGCCCGGTTTGATGACAAGGAGCCCGCTTGTATGCCCCGAATCTCCCTTTCCTGGGTTGTGGTTCTCGGTTTGCTCAGCGCCATTGGGCCGCTGTGTACCGACTTCTATCTCCCCGCGCTGCCGGAAATTACCCAGCAGCTTAGCGCTACCGGCACGCAGACCCAGCTCTCTCTGACCGCGGCGCTGATCGGCCTCGGCCTTGGGCAGCTGTTTTTCGGCCCGCTGAGCGACCGTATTGGTCGTAAAAAGCCGCTGGCGCTCTCCCTGCTGCTGTTTATTTTCTCCTCAGCGATGTGCGCGATAACCTACGATATCCATATGCTGATCGCCTGGCGCTTTCTGCAGGGCTTCGCCGGCGCGGGCGGCTCGGTGCTGTCGCGATCCATCGCCCGCGACCGCTATCAGGGCACCCTGCTGACCCAGTTTTTCGCCCTGCTGATGACCGTAAACGGCATCGCGCCGGTGCTTTCGCCGGTACTTGGCGGCTGGATCATCACCGCCTTCGACTGGCGTATTCTGTTCTGGGCGATGGCGGCGATTGGCGTGGTGTTACTGCTGCTCAGCCTGACGGTGCTGCACGAAACGCTGCCGGAAAAAAGCGCCGCATCGGTTGCGCAGCGGCAGGATGAGACGCCGGTGCTGAAAAATCACCGCTTTATGCGCTACTGCCTGATTCAGGCCTTTATGATGGCCGGGCTGTTCTCCTATATCGGCTCATCTTCGTTTGTTATTCAGAGCGAATATGCCATGAGCGCGATGCAGTTCAGCCTGCTGTTCGGCCTGAACGGTATTGGGCTGATTATCGCGGCGCTGATCTTTTCCCGCCTGGCGCGCCGCTTCAGCGCCGAATCTCTGCTGCGCGGCGGTCAATTGCTGGCGGTGGCGTTTGCCGCCATCACCCTGCTCTTCGCCTGGCTACCGCAGCCGACGCTGGCGCTGGTCGGCCTGTTTTTTACCGTTTCCATGATGAGCGGCATCAGTACCGTTGCCGGCTCGGAAGCGATGAACGCCATTCACGCCCGCCAGTCCGGCACCGCTTCCGCCCTGATGGGCACGCTGATGTTTGTGTTCGGCGGGATTGCCGCGCCGCTGGCCGGACTCGGCGGCGAAACGATGCTCAAAATGAGCCTGGCGATGACCCTTTGCTATCTGGCCGCGCTGCTGATTGGCCTGAAAAAACCACGTTCCGTCGCATAACCTCCCCTGGCGGTAATAAAATATTCCAATTTTATTACCGCCATATTTCCCGCCAACGCTGAAATCTCCTATTATCTCTTCAACACCAATCGTGATAGTCTTCACATGAAAGGAATAATTAATTCCTTATACTGCCCGCCACTGTGAATAAAGAGGTTCTTATGAGTATCGACCTGAGCAAACTGCTGACCGAGCGCCGCAACGCCAATAGCGCCAACATTGATACCCTCTCCACCGAAGAGATGCTGACGGTGATTAACCAGGAAGACCAGCAGGTGGCTCACGCCATCACCCCCTATCTGGCGCAAATTGCCCAGGTCGTGGATAAGGTCGCAGCGGCGCTGCAGGCGGGCGGGCGACTGATTTATATCGGCGCGGGGACCTCCGGTCGTCTGGGGATCCTTGACGCCAGCGAGTGTCCGCCGACCTTCGGCACTCGCCCCGAACAGGTGGTGGGCATCATCGCGGGCGGCCATAAAGCAATTCTGAGCGCCGTAGAGAACGTTGAAGACAACAAAGCGCAAGGGGCGATGGATCTGCAGAATATTAATTTTAGCAGCCGCGATGTGCTGGTCGGGCTCGCGGCCAGCGGACGCACGCCGTACGTCATCGGCGCCATGGAGTATGCCTACAGCCAGAACGCTTTCGTCGCCATCGTCAGCTGCAACCCGCACGGGGAAATGGCCCAGCTGGCGGACGTCGCCATTACGCCGGTGGTCGGCCCGGAAGTCGTTACCGGCTCAACGCGGCTCAAGGCAGGCACCGCGCAGAAGCTGGTGCTGAATATGATCTCCACCGGGGCGATGATCCGCATTGGCAAGGTCTACAGCAACCTGATGGTGGATGTGGAAGCGACCAACGCCAAGCTTATCGAGCGCCAGGTGTCCATCGTCATGGAAGCGACCGAATGCGATCGCGCAACCGCCCAGAGCGCGCTGGAGGCCTGCGGTCGCCACTGCAAAACGGCGATTGTGATGGTGCTGGCTGATTTAAGCGCCCCGGATGCCCAGGCGCTGTTGGCAAAAAATAACGGCTATATCCGCAAGGCGCTGAGCCACTCCTGACCGCTGACCAACAGGTAATCTGCAATGGCAAAAATAAATAAAGAGATGATAGCGCGGATCCTTCAACACGTTGGCGGCGCCGGTAACGTCGCGCAGGCGGGCAACTGTATGACCCGGCTGCGCCTGACTCTGCGCGATGAATCACGGGCCGATAGCGCCGCCATCCGTCAGATTGAGGGCGTGATGGGGGTTATCGTCAGCGATGAGCAGTTCCAGGTCGTGCTTGGCCCCGGCAAGGCGCAAACCGCGGCGGAAATGATGAATGCGTTACTGGAAGACGCTCCGGCGGAGACGCCGTCGCTGGCCGATGTCGCCGCCGAGAAGAAGCAGGCGCTGAAGAGCAAGCAAACCAGCGGCATCCAAAAATTCCTCGCTAAATTCGCCACCATTTTCACCCCGCTGATCCCCGGTTTTATCGCCGTCGGCCTGCTGTTAGGATTCGCGACCCTGGCGGAGCAGATATTTGTCCTCGAAAACGCGCATCCGAACGCGACGATGGTGGCGCTGATCGGCTACATGAAGGTATTCAGCAAGGGGATGTTTACCTTCCTGAGCATCCTGATCGGCTATAACGCCCAGAAAGCCTTCGGCGGCTCCGGGGTCAACGGGGCCATCATCGCTGCGCTGTTTGTCCTCGGCTACAACCCGGAGGCCACCAGCGGCTTCTATTCCGGGATTTCGACCTTCTTCGGCCACGGTATCGACCCGCGCGGCAATATTATCGGCGTGCTTATCGCCTCGATTATCGGCGCGTGGGTGGAAAGACAGGTGCGCCGCATCATGCCTGCCAACCTCGATATGATCCTCACCTCGGCGGTGACGCTGCTGATCATGGGCGCAATCACTTTTACCGTCATTATGCCGATCGGCGGCTGGCTGTTTACCGGAATGTCATGGCTATTCCTGCACCTTAACGGCAACCCGTTCGGCTCTGCGGTGCTGGCCGGCCTGTTCCTGCTGGCGGTGATGTTCGGCGTCCATCAGGGCTTCGTGCCGGTCTATTTCGCGCTGGTGGATGCGCAGGGGTTTAACTCGCTGTTCCCGATTCTGGCGATGGCCGGGGCCGGACAGGTCGGCGCGGCGCTGGCGCTTTTCTGGCGGGCGAAGCACGGCTCTCTGCTGCGTACGCAAATTAAAGGGGCGATTATTCCCGGCTTCCTCGGCATCGGCGAACCGCTGATTTATGGCGTGACGCTGCCGCGCATGAAGCCGTTTATCACCGCCTGCCTCGGCGGCGCCTGCGGCGGTTTCTTCCTCGGGCTTGTCGCCTGGATGGGGCTACCGGTCGGCCTGAATACGGTATTTGGCCCGTCCGGGCTAGTGGCGCTGCCGCTGATGACCTCCAACAGCGGGATCTACGCCGGAATGGCGGTGTATGCCGCCGGGCTGGCGGTCTCTTATCTGTGCGGCTTCGCCCTGACCTGGCTGTTCGGCAGTAAAAACGTTGATTTGAGCTAGAGCGCGCATCTGACGCACGGCGGTGAACGTGAGTTTATCCGCCGCATGGCGGGAGGTACTGACGCCCCATGCTGAATATTTTTTGCGCGTGGCGTCGCGTTTCTGTCGGCCCGGTCAGGCGCCAGCCGCCACCGGGCAACGTCGGCCAGGGTACATCTGATAAAGGATCCGGCTACCATTTCCTGCCCCGCTTCCCGCGCGTGCTCATGCTATGATGCTGCTTTCGCACTATTTTCACCTGAGGGAAAGATGGGCTCCAGCAAAAAAGGGATGCTGAACGTACTGATCGCCGCTGTGCTGTGGGGCAGTTCCGGCGTCTGCGCGCAATATATTATGCAGCAAAGCCAGATGTCATCGCCGTTTCTGACCATGACGCGCCTGTTGTTCGCCGGCCTGATCCTTCTGATGCTCTCGTTCTTTCACGGCGATAAGATTTTCCGCGTCCTGCTAAACCGCAAAGACGCCGTCAGTCTGCTGATCTTTTCGCTGTTCGGCGCGCTCACCGTGCAATACACCTTCCTGATGACTATCGAGCAATCCAACGCCGCCACCGCGACGGTGCTGCAGTTCCTGTCGCCGACGATTATCGTCGCCTGGTTTGCCATCGCCCGCAAAACGCGCCCCAGCCCGCTGGTGCTCGCGGCCATCGCCACCTCTCTGGCGGGCACTTTCCTGCTGGTCACCCACGGTAACCCGACGACGCTGTCGATTTCCCCCACGGCGCTGTTCTGGGGGATTGCTTCGGCGTTTGCCGCTGCTTTTTATACGACTTACCCTTCGACGCTGATTGCCCGCTACGGCACGCTGCCGATTGTCGGCTGGAGCATGCTGCTCGGCGGCGCGATGCTGCTGCCGTTCTACGCCGGACAGGGCAACCATTTTGTGGTGACCGGCGGCCTGCTGCTGGCCTTTTTCTACCTGGTGGTAATCGGCACCTCGCTGACCTTTAGCCTCTACCTGAACGGCGCGCAGAAGATTGGCGGCGCGAAGGCGGGGATCCTCAGCTGCGCGGAGCCGTTGAGTAGCGCTCTGCTCTCTCTGCTGCTGCTCGGCATCACCTTTACCCTCCCGGACTGGCTGGGCACGCTGCTGATCCTCTCGTCGGTGGTGCTGATCGCCCTGGATTCGCGGCGGCGGGTTAAAACGGCCTGACGATTATCGGGCAGGAGATGCTGCGACCTGCGTTTGCAGCATCTTCAGGTCGTCATCCGACAGCTCACAAACCACCTGCACCAGCTCGCGCTCAAATCCCTGTTCCAGACATGAACGAGCAATACGCAACGCCTCTTCTCGTTTCCCTTCCTGAAATCCTTCATAAAACCCCAGGTAAAATTCCAACAGGTATTCCAGTAAATACTCTTGTTGTAACTCCTGTGGTATCTCTTCCAGCGGTAGCCTCTCTACAATCGTCATTAATTTTCCCCCATCTTGAGGGATGCATCCTGGAATGCATTCAGATCGTCATCCGAGAGCCCAATAGTCATCCGTACCAGCTCGCGCTCCAACCCCTGCTCCAGAAGTGAACGGGCAATACGCAACGCTTCTTCTTCTCTACCCTCTTGTTTACCTTCTAACTTGCCCTCCAACTTGCCTTCTTGTCTCCCTTCCTGCCGTAGCCTTTCCGCAATCGTCATGAGTACCTCCTTATGTTGAGGAACGCGCCGCTCGACCTCGTGAAGAAATTCACCAAAATGAGGCGCATCGCCACACTGCAGCATGTAATTAAACAGCGCTTTCAACTGGCTGTCATTAGCGCAACCTTTAACCAACAGCTCGGCTAATCGCTCCACCAGGCCAACTAAATCGCGCTGGCGAATATGCTTTTGAATCAGCTCCAGCAACGCCACACGCCGGTGCTGCATAATGTCGTCATCCGGCACCACCGTAATATCCACCAGCGGGAAAGCGGCGGCATAGATCCGCCGCGCGGCCTCCGTATCGGCAAACTCTTCCAGCCAGCACAGCGAGAAAGGATAGGGGCTTTTCGCGCCGTGATAGAACAGCATCGGCACCACCAGCGGCAGCGTTTTGTGCCCGGCGTCCAGATGACGCTGCATCGCCGCCAGCGCGTAGCGCATCAGCCTGAATGCCATGTGCGCATCCGGCGTGCTCTGATGTTCAATCACCACGTAGATATAGCCGTCACCGTCGCTGGTTTTCAGCGACCACAGTACGTCGGAGTAGCTGGCGCGCAAATCGGCCTCAATGAAGCTGCCGGACTCCAGCTTAAGCGTTTGCAGGTCGCACAGCTGGCGCAGCGAAGCGGGAAGATGAATCTCGATAAAATCCCTTGCGCACTCGGGATGCGATAAAAACTGTTTAAAAACCGCATCGTGCGGCGTCGAGGTCGTTCCTTTTTTCGTCATGGTCCGCCATCCCTGAAACGCGATAGCTGGAATATATCCATCACCGCGACGCCGGGCATCTGCGCATCAACGGCTTTGCTTGCCGCTACGGAAGATAAATTTCAGCGACTGAAACAGATACATTCCTGCGGAAAGCAACACGCAAAATGTTGATTCAGGAATGCGTCTATAGTTAGAGGAACGCTTTAATAAAAATAAGGATATCCGTGATGAAGAGAATGAAAATTGCGCTTTCGCTGGCCGTCTGTCTGGTGCTCCCCAGCGTGGCGACAGCCGCACCGCTCTCCGGGCTGAAGTTTGAACAGCAAAAGCAGCAGATAGTGAAGGATGTGAGGAAAAACTGCCCTAACAGCAGCGCGCTGGACGATACGCAGTTTGCTAACCGCGTACTGGAATCAGCGGAAAATAAGACTGCCGTACAAAGCGCGACGCGGGCGCTGGATAAAAACAACAGCGCCGCTTACCAGAAGGCCATTAGCGCCATAGCTTGCCCCATGCCCTAGCGCCGGTTGCAGGGTCGCCATCAACGGTTCGGAATGATCAAATCCCCGCGCAGCGGGCTGCTGCCGAGTATTTGCGTCTTCTCGGTCAGCCAGTTGACGATCTGGCTGGCCATCGCGTCCATTGAATATTCTATCGCCGGAATGGTCGGAATACCGGGCAGCTGTAACGAGCCCGCAAGGCTGAACACCATAACTTTTTCCGGCACCGCGCGATTAAACGCCTGAAGCTGCGGCACCACCAGCTGCGCCTGCTGCTCGTTGGCCACCAATAACGCATTAAAATTCAGGGTGGTTGTGTTGTTTACCAGCTCCTGCACCGCCACGGACGGCGAATGGCTGTCGAGAAAAACCAGGTTGCGATTGAACGGCAGAAAATTCTTTTCCAGCGCGTGCTTATAGCCCAGCAAAACCTGGTCAGCAAAGCCGCTGGCCTGGGGATGGATCAGCGCAATCTGGCGCCGCCCCTGGCTTATCAGATAGTTGCAGGCCGTTTCCGCCGCGAAGGCATGGTCAAACTGAATGCTATTCGTTCCGTCGCTTTCCAGGCAGTCAATCAGTACTACGTCGGGCCGGTCGATATTGAGCGGAAACCGTGCGCCGATGATTAATACATTATCGCAAAGGCCGCAGGTCAACTCATCCAGCGAATGCAGCACTCTGCTGCGGCTGTTGGCAAAACGCAGCAGCAGATGCTTCTGGTGCTGGCTAAGCTGTTTCTCCAGCGCGTAGAGATAGCTGGTGGTTTGATTAATGTTGTCCTGGGCGCAAATGACGCCGATGCAGCCGGTAGTCTGACTCAGCAAAGATTGCGCTATCATATTCGGCCGGTAGTTAAGCTCTTCCGCCGCCTGCAGTACCGCCTGTCGGCTGGCTTCCTTTACGCCGCGCGAACCGCTCAACACCCGAGAGACTGTGGCTTTCGACACCCCAGCTAACCGTGATACATCGTTGATTGTAGACATTATTTTCCCCTGACAGGGTCAATCCGATCCCTGTAAATCCTTAAACCTGAATCGCTTCAATAATAACCAGCGGCAGTATATCCGTTTCCCTTTTTATTTGGAAACCGATTTTCCATTTCATGGAAAATCGCAGCAAAAACCAGGAAAATTTGTGAGCCAAATCTAATTAACAGCCCCTTTGACTGACAGATCTTGATGGTTATCACAGTTCTGTTTTTTATAAATGGAAACCGGTTTCCGTCTGATATCAAATCATCCACGCAATAACTTTTTACATTTTGAGGACGAACGTCGATGTACAAGATTATGCTGTGCTGCTCTGCCGGAATGTCCACCAGCCTGCTGGTCAGAAAGATGGTTGATGCCGCGAAGGAACGTAATCTGCCGGTGCAGATTGACGCCTATGGAGTTTCCGAATTTGACATGCAGTTTCCGCAATACCAGGTGGTGCTTCTTGGGCCACAGGTGAAATACATGCTGAAAAACTTATCTGAGAAAGCCGCTCCCCTGAATATTCCGGTCCAGCCGATTAACACCATGGATTACGGAATGCAGCGGGGAGATAACGTCCTGGATTATGCCCTGTCGCTGATTGCAGCGCATTAAGAGGTGTGCAAATGAGTTCTCTGTATCAGTCCATGATTGCCGTGATCGAGCAATCAATTACCCCGCTGGCAGGACGCCTTGGGCAGCAGAAATACGTTATCGCGATTCGCGATGGCTTCACTGCCGCATTGCCGTTTATGATCATCGGCTCATTCATGCTGGTATTTATCTTTCCACCTTTCTCCCCGGATACCACGAATGGTTTCGCCCGCGGCTGGCTGGATTTCTCCCAGCAGTACCGTGAACAGCTGATGCTGCCGTTTAACCTCAGCATGGGCGTAATGACGTTTTTTATTTCGGTGGGAATCGGCGCCAGCCTGGGACGTCAGTTCCAACTCGACCCGGTGATGTCCGGTCTGCTGGCGTTCATGGCCTTCTTACTGGTTGCCGCGCCGTACGCCGATGGCAAAATCTCCACCCAGTACCTCTCCGGTCAGGGCATTTTTACCGCCTTGATCACCGCCATCTACTCCACCCGCGTTTACGCCTGGTTAAAGCAGAACAATATTACGATTCGCCTGCCAAAAGAGGTGCCGACCGGCGTTGCCCGCTCGTTTGAAATTCTTATCCCGGTACTGGTGGTGATCGCGACCCTGCATCCGCTGAATCTGTTTATCGAAGCGCAGACCGGTATGATCCTGCCGCAGGCGATTATGCACCTGCTGGAGCCCCTGGTTTCCGCCTCTGACTCCCTGCCGGCGATTCTGCTTTCCGTCCTGATGTGCCAGATTTTCTGGTTCGCCGGGATCCACGGTTCGCTGATCGTGACCGGCATTATGAACCCCTTCTGGATGGCCAACCTGTCGGCAAACCAGGCCGCGCTGGCGGCCGGTGCGGCACTGCCGCATGTCTATCTGCAAGGTTTCTGGGATCACTATCTGCTGATAGGCGGCGTCGGTTCCACGCTTCCGCTGGCGTTCCTGCTGCTGCGTAGCCGCGTAACCCATCTGCGTACCATCGGTAAAATGGGCATTGTGCCAAGCTTCTTTAATATCAACGAACCGATCCTGTTCGGCGCGCCGATTATCATGAACCCGATGATGTTTATCCCGTTCGTCTTTGTCCCGATGATCAACGCCGTTCTGGCTTATGGCGCGACGCGTCTCGGCTGGCTCAGCCAGGTGGTTTCGCTGACGCCGTGGACAACGCCGGCGCCTATCGGCGCATCGTGGGCCGCAAACTGGACGTTAAGCCCGGTGGTCATGTGCCTGATTTGTATGGTGATGTCGGCGCTAATCTATCTGCCATTCCTGCGCGCCTATGAACGTTCCTTAATGAAAACTGAAGTTGAAAAAGCAAAAGCCGCGGTTCCGGTTGCCGAAACGGTCAGCCAATAATGAAGCAATATATTTAATATTATCTTTTAGATGACGGCATAAATAATGCGGAAAAGGGATTTTGCTGCATTATTTAAATAATAAAGTTAATGACCTCAGGATCTATCATGATTGAATTAGAAGATGCGGTAATGGAAATTATCGTTAACGCGGGACAGTCACGCTCATTGTGTTTTGAAGCACTCCATTGCGCCCGTAACGGTAATATAGATGAAGCGCGCTTACTACTGAATGAAGCCGATGGTTACGCCCGTCGGGCGCATCAGATGCAGACCCGGCTTATCGAGCAGGATGCCGGCGAAGCGCGCCAGCCGATGACGTTAATTATGGTCCATGCTCAGGATCACTTAATGAACTCACTGCTCGCCCGTGAATTTTCGGAAGAGTTAATTCATTTATACCAGCGTTAATTTATATCAATATTTAACAACTGTATCCGGAATAAATACACCAGCTTATCCTGGCGGGATGGCTATTATCTGAATATATGAATTATTAAAAGCGAGATAATTATGAAAACTGTAAAAATGCTGCCATTAGCAATGGCGGTCGTCGCCGCGCTGTGCCCAATTTCCGTATTCGCGCAAGAATTTACGCAGGAACAGATCGACGCCATTGTGGCGAAGGCCGTCGATAAAGCCCTCGCCGAGCGCCAGGCGAAAATCGACGCTGCCGCCGATAAAAAAGTGGATGTTATTACTAACCCGCAGACCACCGCCGCCTCGCCGGATATGGCGATCCCCTTCGGCCTCAAGTTCAGCGGCTACGCCCGCTACGGCGCGCAGTTCCAGACCGGCGATCAGAAGTTTGTCGGCGTGGATGGCTCCTATAACGGCGCCTCGGCGA